>Ga0182740_1000013_pt1 | contig 462191 bp, 428 predicted proteins | sample eDN5th37CKraftBY_FD_128872 | JGI IMG/M metagenome (GOLD analysis project Ga0182740, IMG submission 128872) | Enriched backyard soil microbial communities from Emeryville, California, USA - eDNA 5th pass 37_C Kraft BY (version 2) (version 2) | ecosystem: Environmental > Terrestrial > Soil >... | reverse complement strand
GCCCAGAACCTGGAGACGGTGAACACCTATGAGGGCACGCATGACGTCCATGCATTGATCCTCGGCCGTGCCCAGACCGGGCTGCAGGCCTTCTTCTGAAGAAAGCGGTGAATGGTGAAAGGGGTGGTGGGGTCGCGCGCCCCGGCGTCGCTCCATCCACTCTTCACAATTGACCATCCGTCAATCCCCGCCGGGGTGGATTTTCGCGCCGTACCGCGCGACATTCGCCCGCTTTGCGGCCTCGCGCGGGCCGGCAACAAAGAGGAATGAGAATGTACCCAGATACGCTTCTGCACATCGACGGCGCCTGGCGCCCGGCTGCCTCCGGGCGCACCATCGCCGTGATCAACCCGGCGACGGAAGAAAGAATCGGCACCGTCGCCCATGCCGACCGTTCCGATCTGGACGCCGCGCTTGCCGCTGTGGCGCGCGGGTTTGGCGTGTGGCGCAAGACCTCGGCCTATGAGCGTTCCGCCATCATGCGCAAGGCGGCTGGCCTGCTGCGCGAGCGCGCCGGAGAGATCGCGCGGCTGATGACGCTCGAGCAGGGCAAGCCGCTCGTCGAGGCGCGCGGCGAAACCATGGCCGCGGCCGACACGATCGAATGGTTCGCCGAAGAGGCGCGTCGCGCCTACGGCCGCATCGTGCCGTCGCGGGCTGTCGGCGTCACCCAGCTCGTGACGCGTGAGCCTGTCGGGCCCGTGGCCGCCTTCACGCCGTGGAACTTCCCGATCAACCAGGTGGTGCGCAAGGTTTCCGCCGCGCTGGCCGCGGGCTGCTCGATCATCGTCAAGGCGCCCGAGGAAACGCCTGCCTCCCCGGCCGAGCTGATCCGCGCCTTTGTCGACGCCGGCGTTCCGGCCGGCGTGATCAATCTCGTCTATGGCGTGCCTGCCGAAATTTCGGAATACCTCATCCCGCATCCGGTCATCGCCAAGATCTCTTTCACCGGCTCGACGCCGGTCGGCAAGCATCTCGCGGGCCTCGCCGGCCAGCACATGAAGCGTGCCACGATGGAACTCGGCGGTCACGCGCCGGCGATCGTCTTCGACGACGCCGATGTCGATCGCGCCGTCGCCGTCCTGGCGGGATCGAAGTTCCGCAACGCCGGCCAGGTCTGCGTGTCGCCGACCCGTTTCCTCGTCCAGTCCGGCGTGCATGACCGGTTCGTCGAAGGGTTCGTCGCCGCGGCAAAGGCCGTCAAGGTGGGCGACGGCTTGGCCGAAGGCACCACCATGGGGCCGCTTGCCAACGAGCGCCGCATCCCGGCGATGGAAGCGCTGATCCAGGACGCCTTGCAAAGGGGCGCCAAGCTCGCGACCGGCGGCAAGCGCATCGGCAACAAGGGCTATTTCTTCGAGCCCACGGTGCTGACCGACGTGCCGACCGAGGCGCGCGCGATGAACGAGGAGCCCTTCGGGCCGCTCGCCCTCGTCTCCCGCTTCTCGAACGCCGACGAGGCGATCGCGGAGGCCAATCGCTTGCCCTTCGGGCTCGCCTCCTATGCCTTCACCGAGTCGGCGGCGACGGCCGATCGCCTGGCCGACGAGGTCCAAGCCGGCATGCTGACCGTCAACCACAATGGCCTTGCCCTTCCCGAAGTGCCGTTCGGCGGCATCAAGGATTCCGGCCATGGCTCGGAAGGCGGCACCGAGGCGATGGAAGCCTATCTCAACACCAAGTTCGTGACGCGCCGCGGACGCTGAACCGGCCTTTGGAGCATTCCTGGCGCCAACGTATTTCGTTTGCGCTCGCCTCGTCTGACGAAGGAATGCTCCGACCGGTGTCGTTCCGACGAGACCGTCTTTCGAAAGGCCGTGGGCTATGCCTGCGGCCTTTCGTCGATGGGCAGCGCCCGGCCGTCGGGAACCGCAAGGCACCGCCGTTCCCGATCCCTACAGCGGATCAGCCGGCGAAATCGATCTCCGGAATTCCTTTGACGCCGGGCTGCGCGGCGAAGACACGGCCCGCCAACGGCTGACCGGAAAGCTGCTCGGGCGAGAGATTGTAGCGCATGGACGTGATGTAGAGGGTCGAAAGGTCGTCGCCCCCGAACATGACGCTCGTCACGCGCTGCGTCGGCACCTTGATGCCGCCCATGCGCTTGCCGTCGGGATCGTAGCGGCCGATCGACCAGTCGCCCACTTCGGCGATCCAGAGACAACCTTCGGCGTCGATCGTGCTTCCGTCCGGGTGCCGGTTGGCGGCGGCGAAGTCGATGTGGATTCGACGATTCTGCACCGTGCCGGTCTCGATGTCGTAGTCATAAGCATAGACGTAACCCGGCCTCGACTCGTTATGATAGAGCGTCTTGTTGTCCGGGCTCCAGGCAAGTCCGTTCGACAGTTGGATGTCGCCGGCGACCTTCGTGACCGTCAGGTCGTGATCGACGCGGTACAGCCCGCCGATCGGGGCCGCAATCGTCTTGTCCATCGTTCCGGCGAAGAAACGTCCGCGCCGGTCGCACTTGCCGTCGTTGAAGCGTTCGATCCCGAAATCGATCGGGGCCGGCAGCTTGCTTTCCTCGCCCGTGTCGAGATCGACAAGGGCGAGCCCGGTGCGGAATGCGGCGATGATGCCCCCCGACTCGCGCGGGGCGATCGAGCCAGGCATGCCGGAAACGGAATGGCTGACCGTCTTTCCAGTCCCGATGTCATGCCGCCAGACTGTGCGCCCGGTAACATCGACCCAATAAAGGGCGCGGTCGCGCTGCGACCAGAGCGGCCCTTCCCCGAGATCGCAAACGCCGTCGAATACGGGTTCGGCGGTTATGTCCATATCGTTTCCTCCAACTGCGTTCAGGTGTGATTGCCGCTGCGCGGCCTGTCGGGGCAGCTGCTGTAGATGGCGAGCGCCAGGGTGAGCATCAGGGCCAAAGTGCTGAAGATGGCCTGGTACACCTCGACCGGAAGCCCGACCGCACCCGGAGCCAGGACGCCTGCAATGATCCCCGTCAGTGCCTGCATGCAGGCCGCGCCGCCGAGCACGGCGGTGTTGACCAGAGTGGCTCCCCGGCCCATCAGCCGGTCGGGATAAAACCCCTTGCCGTGCACGATGATGACGATCGTGTAGCCGGACAGGAAACCGATGCCGGTCAGTTGTGCCGCCGCCACGGGAAGAGGCGCATGCGGGAAAAGGACGAGCGAGACAAGGATCAGAATGGTCAGTGCGGCGCCGCCCATGATGATCGCCTTGCGACTGTCGACGAGCCGCTCGAGAGAGCCGAGCAAGAGATTGCCAGCGATCATAGCCGTGCTGAAATAGAGAAGGATGTCGCCGCGCCGCACCGTATCGAGACCATGGACATCGTGCAGGTAGGGACCGATCCAGAGCCCGAGGAAGCAGCTCACCACGGCATAGGCCATGAAGGCCATGCAGAGCAGGCGCGGCACGCCGGGCGTCCGGAACACTTCGCGGACGCCCTTCAGCGCATCCTTCAGGCGCTCCGGGCTTCTCAGGTGATAGGGATGGCCTGGTGGCGCATCGCGAATGAGGAGATAGCTCAGCAAGCCCAGCAGCGCAGTCACGGCCGTCATGAGATAATAGCTGTTGCGCCAGCCGATCGCGTCGGACACGAGCGCCATCGGATATGTCGCCACGACATTGCCGATCTGGCTCAGTCCGATCACCGCGCCCACGACGGTGCCGAACTGTTCGGGCCGGAACCAGCGGGCGCAAGCGACGAGCGAGGCCATCCCGAGGGCGGCGACGCCGATCCCCATGAGCATGCGGCCCAAGACGAGGCCCAGACCGCTGGTCGAGCTCGCAAAGATGAGCGACCCGGCGACGACCGTCAGCAGCATCATCGGGATGGTGCGCCGCGGGCCATGCACGTCGATCAGCATACCGGCCGGGAGTTGCGTCAAGGCGGCCATCAGGAAGAGACCCGCGCTCAGCATGCCGAGCAGCTGGGCCGAAACGCCGATGTCACGCATGATGTCCGGCGCAACGACGACATGGGCGTTGCGGTAGAACTGGCTCGACATCGTGATGACCATACCCATCACGCCGACGCGAATCGCGACGGCGAGATGGGAAGATGCCGCCGTCGTGCCGGGCGTCGTGGTCACAGGCCGGGCATCAGCAGGATGCGACCAGTCGAACGGCCGCTCTCGACCAGGCGGTGCGCTTCGGCCGCCTTCTCGAGCGGCATCCGGTCCGTAATGATGGGCCGGACCTGTCCGAGCTCCACCATCCGAAGCGAATCCTTGAGCTGGGCGAGCGACGTGCTCTTGACGCTTCGGATGGAAATATCGCGCATGAAGAGCTGGGCCGGGTTGAGCTGGACGAATTCGCCGGTGAGCTGGCCCACGAAGATCCAGCGCCCTCCCATCGCAAGGCTCTTGCGGGTCGGCTGGAACAGCGAACTGCCGACATTGTCGATGACGACGTCGGCGCCCTCGCCGCCGGTCAGCGCCTTGACGGCGCCGGAGAAATCCTCTCCCCGGCCGCAGATCACGACCTCATGGGCGCCGGCATCGCGGATCAGCTGCGCCTTGCTCTCGGTCGTGGTGAGGCCGATCGTGAAGCCTCCCGACGCGCGGGCGAGCTGAACCCCGTGGATTCCCAGTCCGCCGCCGGCGCCGGTGACAAGCACGTTGTCGCCGGGCTTGACCGCGGCGACGTCGCGCACGGCGTTGAGCTCGGTGCCGATGACGCAGGCGACCACAGACGCTTCGTCGAGCGGAATGCCTTCCGGGACGTGGGCGATATTGTCCTCCTCGACGCACACATACTCCGCATAGCCGCCATTCAGACCCCAGTCGCCGAGGAACTCCCGTTCGTCGCAGGACGTCTCTCGACCCGAACGGCAATATTTGCAATGGCCGCAGATATGGCGCCGCTGCACGGTGCAGACGCGATCGCCCGGCTTGAAGCCGCGCACCGCCGGCCCCACGGATTCGACGATGCCGGAGATCTCGTGGCCGGGAATCACCGGCATCTTGATGCCGCGCTTGAGCACGCCGTTTCGCGTCACGACGTCGTGGAAGCAGACCCCGCACGCCTCGACCTTGATGCGCACGTCGTTCACGCGCAGTTCCGGCATGGGGACCTCGGTCAGGACGAGGGCTTCGGCCTCTCCCGGCGAACTGACGACCATGGCGCGCATTACTTGTCCTCCTCGAACTTCACCAGCGTCAGTTCGGGTGTCGCTGGCTCGAAGGCGGCGCGAACCCGCATACCGATTTTGATGTCCTCCTTCGCCACGCCGACGAGATTGCTGTAGAGGCGCGGACCTTCGTCGAGCTCGATCAGCACGACCGCATACGGCATTTCCTCGTCAAAGCCCTTGAAGTACTGGCGATGGAAGACGCACCACGACCAGACGGTTCCCTTGCCGCTGACCGACACCCATTCCACGTCTTCCCCGAGGCATTCGGAGCACCAGCGAGCGGGCGGATAACGATGAGTCCCGCACGAAGGACAGCGCTGGACGCGCAGCTTGCCGGCCTTGGCGCCCTCCCAATGCTCGCGGTTGCTGTCGTCGATCTTCGGGACCGGCTTGAGATAGGTGGCGTTCATGCTTCGCTCCCATAGATGACGGAGGACGAGACAGGCGCGGCGCACATGTACTGGATCAGCCGTGCGTCCTTGACCTGGCGTTTCCCGGCTTCGCCGCGCAGCTGCCGCACTGCTTCGACATTCAGCGCCCAGCCCTGCATGTACGAATTGGAAAGATGGCCGCCATCGGTGTTGGAGGGATACTGGCCGCCCAGCTCGAGGCGGCCACCCTGCACGAAATCGCCGCTTTCGCCTGGATTGCAGAAACCGAAGCCTTCGAGCGAGAAGAGCACGGTCGGCGAGAAATTGTCGTAGATCATCAACGCATCGAGATCCTCACGCTTGACGTCCGCCATCCGGTAGATGTCGCCGGCGATCTTCTGCATCGGCTCGTACCAGAAATCGTCAGGCGGCAGGGACGACCCCTTGAGGCGGGTCGCCTGCGCGATGCCGCGGATGTAGACCGGCGGCTTGGCGTAGTCGCGCGCGCGGTCGGCCGCCGTCAGGATGATGGCCACGCCGCCATCGTTGATCAGGCAGTAGTCGAGGATGTGCAACGGTTCGGCGATGAAGCGCGACGTTTGATGGTCTTCGACCGTGATCGGCGTCTGCATCACCGCGTCCGGATTGAGCATCGCATGCTTGCGGAACGCGACGGAGATCGCGGCGAGCTGCTCGCTTCTGGTGCCGTAGAGATGCGCATGTCGCTGGAACATGACGGCGTGCGCGGCACCGGGCGAGGTCATCCCGTAGGGAAACCACGGGCCGACGCCTCCGCCGCCATAGCTGTCACCCTCACCGCCATAGGTGGCGCCGGCCGAGCGTCCGTTATTGCCGTAGACGAGAGCGATCGTCGTCGCCTGGCCCGCGGCGATCAGGCCGGCCGCCGCGGCGATCGACGCGCCGGACATGCGCCCTTGCCCAGGCGTCACCAGCGCGACCCGCGGATTGATGCCCGCGATCTCCGCGAAGCGTTGATAGTCCGGAATGCGGTTGACGATCAGACCGTCGATGTCGCCGAGCTTCATGCCGCAGTCGTCCAGCGCCGACTTCAGGGCCATGAGACCGAGATCATAGGAATCGTTGCCCGGAAGCCGGCCGAATTTCGTCGTGCCGACACCGACCACCGCGATCTTGTTCCGTAGGTTTTGCATGCGTTCGTCTTTCTCCTTAGGCCGCGTCGCCCAATGCCGGTCTCGTGCCCGGCCGCGCGAGCGCCCGGCCGATCTTCTCGTGGATTTCGCGCGCCTGGGCCAACGTCCGTTCGATGACTTCGGCGCAGGTCAACACGTCGCGGATCATGCCTGCGCCGGCGCCCATGTAGACCTCGCCCTGATCGAGATCGCCGGCGCGCAGGCCGCCGACCCGGCGACCGCCGGGCAGATCGTAGTCCGCGATGAGCGCGCGCAGCTCGTCGGCGCTGGCGCCAGCCAGCTCCATCTCGCGGAAGCGGATGGTGAACGCGTTGCGCAGGGTGCGTGCGACGCCGATGCGGCGGCCCCAGGACGCCGTGGATGTATCCTCCGCGCCAACGATTGCTTGCTTGACCGCCTCGTGGATCGGTGATTCCGTGGTCGCCATGAACCGCGTGCCCATATAGGCCGCGCCGGCCCCGGCCGAGAGGGCGGCGAGGAGACCACGCCCGTCGACAATCCCGCCAGCGGCGATCACCGGGATCGAAACCGCCTCCACCACCTGCGGGACCAGCACGTTCATGGGCAGTTCGTCGAAGCCGCTGTGCCCGCCCGCTTCGAAGCCCTCGGCAACCACGGCGTCGCAGCCATGCTCCTCCGCCTTGCGGGCGTGCTTGGCCGAGCCCACCGCATGGATGACGAAGACGCCCGCCTTCTTCAGTTTCTCCGTGTAGACTTCGGGGCTTCCCATGACGACGATCGCGACGGAAATCCCTTCCTCGATCGCCACGGCGACGGCGCGGTCGCTGAAGGCCCGAGCCGCGCCGTGGCCTATGGGGAAGTTCACCGCAAACGGCTTGGCGGTCAGTCGGCGCACCTCGTGGATTTCGCGTCGCAACCTTTCGCCGGTAACGGCTGGGTCCGGGGAGGGAGCAACTGCCTCACGGCCCGCATTGGGGCCGATCGTCCCCATCCCGCCCGCCTCGGAAACGGCCGCGACGAGCCGCGCGTCGGTCGCCCAGTTCATGGGCGCCTGGATGATGGGCGCCCGAATGCCCAGTTGTCGGCAGAATTCGGTCGGCATGGCGAATCTCAGCTCGCCTTTGAAAGCGCAGGTGCGGCCGTGTTCGGCGTGGCGCTCTCCAGGCGGTAGCCGGCGGCTTCGCGGTCCCAGGCGGTCGGGCCGAGACCAGCCTCCACGAGCTTGTATTTCTCCACCTTTGCGCTCGGGGTACGCGGCATGTCGGCGACGAATTCGATGTATCGAGGCAGCATGAAGCGCGGCATGCGTGTTTGCAGCCAGTCCATGAGCTCCGCCGGCGTCAGCGAGGATCCCTCGGAACGGATGATGACACAACGGACATCGTCCTCGCCCACCGCGGCCGGATGCGCGACAGCAGCGACTTCCGAGACTTCCGGATGCATCCCGACGATCCGCTCAACCTCGAAGCCCGAAATGTTCTCGCCGCGCCGGCGGATACGCTCCTTCTTGCGGCCGACGAAGTAGAAGTAGCCGTCGGCGTCGCGACGGGCGTAATCTCCGGTGTGGAACCAGAGATTGCGAAGCGATTTCAATGTCTCTTCGGGTTTGTTGATGTAGCCGTCCATCATGATCGAAGGCCGTTTCGGCCGCGCGACCAGTTCGCCCGGCTCGCCGTCCGGCACGGGAAGGCCATCGTCGCCGATGAGGGCGATCTCGAAATCCTCATGCGCGCGACCGCACGAGCCGTCGCGCCGGTCGGGCCAGGGCGTGTAGACGGTGAGGCCGGTCTCGGTAAGGCCGTAGGCTTCCACCAGCCTGACGTTGAAGCGCGACTCGAATTCCGGATCGTAATTGGCGTTGTACATGGCGCGCATCTTGTGCGCCTTGTCCCATTCCGATGGCGGCTGAGCCTTGAGGATCGTCGGCAAGGTGAAGATCGTATGCCCGACGGTCGCTCCGCACGCCGCGGCCTGACGCCAGAATTGCCCGGCGCTGAACTTCTCGGCGATCACGACCTCACCGCCGACCATGAGGGCTGGCAGCACGCCAAGCCGGCTCGCCAGGCCGTGGAAAAGCGGGAGCGGCGTAAACAATATATCGTCGCTGGTCAGGCCGAGAGCGCGGACGAAAGTGGTCGCAGAGGCGAAAAAGTGACCGTTCGGGATAATGACGCCCTTGGAAGGCCCGGTCGTGCCCGACGTGTACATGATGCTCTGGACGTCGCGGAAGCTGCAGGGCACTTCCGGATCTTCGCCCTGCGCGACCGGCAGCTGGTCGTAGGAGAGGTAGCGGTTCGGACCTTCGGGGAGCTGCAGTCCGTCGATCCCGCCGACGACCGCGACCCATTCGAGCTGATTGAGCGTCTCGCGTGGAACCGTGGCGAGTTGCCCAAAAAGGCTGCGGTCCACGATGACGCCTCGCGAGCCACTGTCCTTGAAGATGTAGTCCAGGAGCGGACCGGTATAGGTCGGATTGACGGGAACGAATACGGCGCCGGCGACGCAGCATCCGTACCAGGCCAGTACGAATTCGGGGCAATTGGGCAGGAGCAGCGCCACAGTAGCCTGCTTGCCGACGCCCAGTGCCTTGAGGCCGCGAGCGACTGCGCGTGCGTCCTGGTCGATCTGGCGGAAGGTCCAGCTCCGGTCGCCGAAGCGCAGATAGACGCGGTCGCCATGCTCGCGCGCTCGCTCGGCGAGCATCGGTCCCAGCACGCGCTTCTCGAGCGGCAAAGAGTAGAGTTCGGTCATGCGTTGTCTTCCTGAACGGGTCGGAACTTCGGGATGGAGATGTCGGGAGTGACGTCTTCGAACACGACTTCGACCTTCATCCCGTGATGGAGGGAGTCGTTGGGAGCGAGGATGTTGCTCATCATCATGACGCCTTCGTCGAGCCGGACGCCCGCGACGTTGTAGGGAATTTCGGCCTGGAAGGACGGGAAGTAGCAGCGGTGGAACACCACCCAGGAGACGACCTCTCCTCGGCCGCTGACGGGGGAGTAGGCCCAGTTCGGACCTCCGCATTGGGCGCAGACCGGCGAGGCGGGATAGCGATAGGTATCGCAGTCCTTGCAGCGCTGGATATGCAGGCGGTGGTTGCGCGCATGCTCCCAATATTCGCGGTCGAGCGGGGTGATCTGCGGCAGGGGCTTCTGCATCGTCATGGCTCAGTTCCGGTAGATGATTGAAGTGGCCACGTTGGCGCGGCAGATGTACTGGATCAGCTCGGCGTCCTTGACCTGCCGGGCGCCGCACTCCTTGCGCAGCTGCCGCACCGCCTCGACCTGGTGAAGCCAACCCTGCATGTAGCTGTCGGAGAGGTGGCCTCCATGCGTGTTGACGGGAAGCTCGCCGCCGAGCTCGATGCGCCCGCCCTGGGTGAAGTCGCCGCCTTCCCCCGGCTTGCAGAAGCCGAAATTCTCCAGCGATATCCAGATGTTGATGGAGAAGCTGTCGTAGATCATCAGCGCGTCCATATCCTCGCGCCCGACCTCCGCCATGCCATAGACCATCTCCGCGGCCTTCGGCATCGTGTCCTGCCAGAAATTGGTGTTCGGCAGCGAGGAGCCGCGATAGGTATCCTGACGGCCTATGCCGGAGACGTAGACCGGCCTCTTCTTCAGATCCTTCGCGCGCTCCGCGGTCGTCATGATCAGGGCGACGCCGCCGTCGTTGATCAGGCAGTAGTCGTAGAGCCTCAGCGGCTCGCAGATAAAGCGCGCGCCCATGTACTTTTCGACGGTGAGCGGCTCCTTCTTGATGGACCCGGGGTTCAGAATGGCATGCTTGCGCTGGGCGATCGGCACCGCCGCGAGCTGCTCGCTGGTCGTGCCGTAGAGATCGAAATGCTGACGCGCCTGAAAGGCGCTCGCGGCGCCGGGGGACGTCAGGCCATAATAGTAGAAGGCGCTCGAATATTCCCGGCCGGGCGTGACGTTGGTGTCGCCGCCGAACTTGCGTCCTTCGGTGCGCGAGGCGTTGCCATAGATCAGCGCCACCGTCTCGCACATGCCGGTCGCGATCAGCATGGTGCCATATTGGATGAGCGGTCCGGTTCCTGGCCCGCCGATGTCGAAATTCGCGCCGACGACGGGGTTGATGCCCAGCATTTCGCCGACGCGTACGAAGCTGATGTTGCCAGGGCCTTGGACGATCAGCCCGTCGACGTCGTGGCGGGTGAGGCCGCAGTCGTCCAGCGCGTTGCTGAACGCTTGCAGGGCCAGCGTGTAGGCGTCGCTGTCGGGGAATGTTCCCTGTGGCGAGGCGCCGACGCCGACGACGGCCGCCTTGTCCTTCATCTGCCGCATGCGCGAAATGTTGGGCGCCATGGTCGTCCTTTCAGTTGGCGAGGATTAGTGCGCTCTTGTGGGCCAGCGCGCCGCCGCTCGTGACGAGGCAGGTCTCGGCCCCATCCACCTGGGCGGTCGAGGTGCCGCGCATCTGGCGCACGCCTTCGAGTACGAGATTGAGGCCCTGGAGGTAGCCTTCCGAAAGCAGGCCGCCGGCGGTGTTCGACGGCAGCCTGCCCTTGCGTTCCCAGCTCAGATTGCCGGCCATGATGAAGTGGGCTGCCTCGCCGGGTTCGCAGACGCCGAAATCCTCCAGCGCCATGATGGCGAGACCGCTGAAGGCGTCGTAGATCTGCGCGCAGTCGAGGTCGGAAGGCGATATGCCGGCCATGCCGAACAATGCCTTGCCGAGCGCTCGCGAATTGGTGGTGTGATAGTCGTCCACCGGCATGTTGTGCGAGCCCGTCGGTCCGAGACCCCAGCCGGGGCCGCTGGCCTGCGCTGCGGCCAGGATTCGGACAGGCCTCTGTTTAAGGTCCCGCGCGTGCTCCCGCGACGTGACGATCAGCGCGCCCGCACCGTCGGTTTCCAGGCAGCAATCGTAGAGGCCGAAGGGGTCGGCGATGCGCCGCGCTCCGGCATGTTCGGTGAGCGTCAGCGGCTTGTCGTATTGGAGCGCGGCCGGGTTTCGCTGCGCGTGTTCGCGGAAGGTGACTGCGACGTGGCCAAGCGCTTCGGCCGGTGTGCCATATCTATGCATATGGCGTCTGAAGGTGAGCGCCACCATCTGAGCCGGTGTCATCAACCCAAACGGCGCCATGTATGCGCCGCCGGTTGGCCGGGCGCGATACTGGCCGTATCGTTCATATTGCCCCTGGCAAAGAGAGCGGTAGACGACGACGTTCCTGCAGATGCCGGCGTGCACGGCGAGCGCGGCATTCATCACCGCTCCGGAACAACCGCCCCCGCCGGCGCCCCAGACCATGTTGGAGAAACGGAGCTCCGGAATGCCGAGCGTCTGTTGGATCAGCACGGGTTCATGTCGCTCGGCGGCGTAGGAGCAGAAGCCGTCGATCTCCGAGACGTCGATACCTGCGTCTTCGGCTGCCTTGGCAATCGCCTCGCAGCACAGGGCGAACTCGCTCCTGTCCTTGATGCCGCCATGCTTGGCGAACTCCGTCACGCCGATGCCGACGATCGCCGTGCTGTCGGCCACGGCGGCTCGTATTCCCCGGGGCTCGCTCATGGCGTCGCATCCGCGCGCTTGCGGAAGCGCGGCAGCCAGCCGCCATCCTCGGTGGCTTCCCAGACAAGGCTCACCGGCAGGCCGATGCGCATCTCCTCGGGCGATGCGTCGACGATATTCGAGACGAGGCGAACGTCGCCGGCATCGTCGAGCATCACGACCGCCACATTGAAGGGAAGTGCGGCCTTCAGTGCCGGGTGCGCGGCATGCCGCACGATCGTGTAGCTGAAGACCTCGCCATTCCCGGAAACGGCTGCCCATTCTGCGCTGGTGCTGCGGCAGGATGGGCAGTTCGGCATGGGAGGATGCCGGAAGCGAGCGCAGTCGGTGCAGCGCTGGATGCGCAACTGCCGCTGCCGGATGAAGTCCCAGTAGGCCTGATCGTCTGGCGTCGGCTGCGGCAAGGGCGTGCCGGCGGGAAGATAGCTCATGGCAGCCTCCCGTAGGGCCGCGATTGTGGAAGGCCCATCGGATCACGCCTCCGTCGGGGCCGGCCAGTCGCCGCCGGCGAATGCTGTCGTATGTGCGCCGGGTTGTGTGCCTGGCCTGAGTTCGGCTGGTGTCCGGTCGAAGCGCCACGGCACCCCTGCCATGTCGATCGCGCCCCAGTCTTCGGTCCGGAACGTCGTCAGCATCTCGTTTTCGAGATAGTGGACGTTGTGGCGGAACTCGTCGTAGCTGGTGAAGAGCGCGCAAGGCACCTTGGCGCGGCGCAAGACGTCCAGCCAATACTGCGCCGGCCGTTTCGCGAATACGGCGTCGAGGATCTCCAGCAGCGCCTCTCGATTGCGGATGCGGTCCGGATTGCGTGCGAAGCGGGCATCGTCCGTGAGTTCCGGCCTGCCGATCGCCTGGCACAGGGCACGCCATTCGCGGCACGAGCTGGCGGTGACGGCCAGGGGGATGTCCTCTGTCTGGAACGCCTGGTCGGGAACCAGATAGGTGATCGCGCTTCCCATCGGCACTGGCGTGGCCCCGGAAAGGTGCTCGGCCAACCGAACACGCTGGAGGGTGAGCGCCGCCTCTATCATGGTGATCTCGACCAGCTTGCCCTTGCCGGTGCGATTTCGCTCCAGCAGCGCCGACAGTACCCCTTGCGCGATGCACATCGCTGTCGTGCAGTCGAAGTGGCCGTACCAGCGCCACCTCTGCAGCTTGCCGCCCAACGTGCCGTTCACCGAGCACGACCCGGTAAAAGGCTGGAGATGAGGGTCGGTCGCGCCGATGCCGACCATGGGACCCTTGCGGCCGAAGCCAGAAGCCGAGGCATAGATGAGGCGCGGGTTGATGGCCGAGAGCTGGGCGTAGCCGACGCCGATCCGGTCAGCAACGCCAGGGCGGAAGTTCTCGATGAAGACGTCGGCCTGGGCAGCGAGCTTATGGACCGTCTCGCGCTCCTCCTCGCGCTTGAGATCGAGGACGATTCCGCGCTTGTTGAAGTTCATCGAAATGTAGGTTGTGCTCAGGCCCTTCTTGCGTGGCGTGATGTTGCGGATGAAGTCGCCTTGCGGCGATTCGAGCTTGACCACATCGGCCCCGAGCTGGCCGAGCAGGACACCCGCCCAGGGGCCGACGGCACCCATGCTGGCATCGAGCACGCGTAGTCCGGCCAAGGGACCTTTCTTCTCGCTCATGGAGAAATCCTTCTCAGCTTGCTGCGGCTGCGACGGGCCGCGGGGACCGGTCGAGTTCGTCGAGGATCGCCGACCGGTCCTCGTCCAGGCGTGGAGCGCTTGCGTATTCATCGCGCCGCGGCTCGTCGCCGAAGCGGAACGGAATGCCGATCTGGCGTCGGGCGGATTCCGGTCCGCCTTCCACCTCGACGAGGGGCTCCAGGATCCGCACCTGCTCGTGGTCGAGCACTTCGGCATAGTTCTGGAACTTCACCGAAATGCCGTCGTGCTCGTTGATCAGCTTGCTGATCTCGGCACAGGTCATGCGTGAGAATACTTGGCGATAGGGGCCGCCATGGGTGAAGCGACGGTCGCCGAGATAGATCGTGGAACGCCAATCTTCATACTCGGGATCGTCGACGAGGTGGCCCAGGCCGATCGCCTGGCAGAACTTCGCCCAGGCATCTCTCTGGCCGTGCCTGAAGTCGAACGTCACCTGGCCGTCGCTGGCGTCCCAGCCGGTATCGGCGGGCCAGCGCGGACCGTTGAGATGGAAACCGGACCAGTCGTCCGTGTCCCCGCTCTGGGCCGCCAGCAGGATCGTCTTCATCGACAGCAATGCGCCTAGCGCGCTGACCGAGAGATGCTGCCCCTTGCCGCTCGCCTCGCGCTCGATCAGGGCGGCGACGATGCCCTGATAGGCATGCATGGCCGCCGCCTGCCCGGAGATTTCGAAACCGACGCGGCATGGCGGTCCGTCGCGATCCCCGACATAGCGGGTGAAACCGGACATTGCCTGGATCGTCAGCTCGGAGCCGGGCAGGCCGGCGAAGCGACCCTGGCTGCCCATGTCGTCGATCTCGCAAACGACAAGCCTCGGATAGCGTCGTGCGGTGCCACGCCAGTCGATTCCGCTTGGGGCGCCCGGATCGTCATGAGCTATCAAAACGTCCGCGCCCGCCACCAGCCTGTCGAAGACGGCCGTATCATCGGCATCGGTCACATCGAGAACGATGCTCCGCTTGCCACGGTTCAGGTGGTGGAAGATCGCTGCGTCGCCGCCTTCCAGCGGAAGGCCCCACTCACGGGACCGGTCGCCGTCGGGAGTCTCCACCTTGACGACGTCGGCGCCGAGATCGGCAAGCAGCATGCCGGCCGCAGGGCCGGCAACACCTTCGGCGATTTCCACCACACGCAGAGAGGTGAATGAGGACAGAACGCTCATTTCGACAGCGCCTTTTCCATCTGGACCCGGAAGATTGCCCGCGTGAAGATCACGAGCCCGATCATCATCACTGTCTGGAGGACACCGATGGCCGCGGCGAACTGGTAGTTGCCGGCGTCCATGTAGTGCCATGTGAGGACCGAGAGGACCTGGCTCTTCTGGCTGTAGAGAAGCACCGAGGCGGACAATTCCTTGATGCTCATGAGCATCACGAAGAACAGGATCGCGATAAGAGTGGGCTTGAGCAGCGGCATGGTGATCTTTCGCAAGGCGACGAGGCCCGTGGCGCCTGACATTCGCGCGCTTTGCTCCAGTTCGGGATGGAGCTGGATCACCGCCGAGCGGCTGACCACGATGCCGTAGGGCAGGAACTTCGCGACGAAGGCGAGAAGCAGGATCCAGGGCGTACCGTAAATCGGCGTCTGGATATACGCCCAGAGCAGGCCGATGCCGTAGACGAGGCCCGGCACCGCCACAGGCAACACGCCCATGAAGGCCACCAGGCGGGTCGCGTGACTCGGCCTGCGAACCTCCATGAAACTGATCAGCAGGCCGACCAGCACGCAGATCGTCCCGCAAAGGACAGCGAGCCAGGTCGTGTTCCACAGCGCGGCACGCATGTCCTGCAACGTGAAGATCTGCTCGTAGTGGGTGAGGGTGAAGACGTCGCTGGTGAGCGTCGGGGCGCTGTACTTCATGAAGGAGGAAAGGATCAGCGCGCCAAAGGGCAGAATATCGGCGGACAGCACGTATACGCCGATCGCGGCGAGGGCGAGCCAGCGCTTTCTCCCGAGTGAAAGCGGACGGCCCCGGAAGCCTTTGCCGGAAACCGTGACGAACCTCTCCGAGCGGCGGGTGATTCGGCGCTGCAGCCACACGCCGAGAATGGTGATCCATAGCAGCATCGTTCCGGCGGCCGCAGCGTGGGCACGATGCACCGGGAACACTGTGGAGTCCTGGAAGATCTTCCAAGGGAGCGTCGTGAAGCCGGCCGTCCCCCCGATGATGCCGGGGATCGTGTACATCTCGGCGGCGAGGATGAAGATGAGCAGGCCCGAGGCGAGGATCGCCGGCAACGCCATTGGCAGCGTGATGCGCGTCAGCGCCTGGAACGGCGTGGCGCCGGACATGCGGGCGGCCTCCTCGAGCGAAGAGTCCATCGCTCTCAGATTGCCCACGGTGAACAGATAGGCGAACGGGCAGAAGAAGAGAAACATCACCCAGGCCACGCCGCCATAGGACCAGATGTTGATCAGTGGCGAGACGTCGATGCCCAACGTGTTGAAAAGCGTCTTGTAGGCGACGTTGACGAAGCCCGTCTTCTGCGATCCCAGCGTGATCCACGCGATAAGCCCCGTGAAAGGCGACAGGAACAGCGGCATGATGATCAGCAGGTCGAGCGTGTTCTTGAACGGAAGGTCGGTCCTGGCCATGAGGATGGCCATGCCCACGCCGGCGAACAGGGAAAGCGCGGTCACGACGACCGCAAGGACGAGCGCGTTGGCGAGATAGCCGAGATACTCGGCGCCGAAATAGACGTTCAGGATCGCGGTCAGGTCCCGCTCGTTGGAGAGACCTGTCCGGGTCTCTCCATAGAAGGCGGCATTGACCGTATAGATCAACGGAACGATCGCGATGACAAAGACGGCGATTGCGAGCAGCGCCCATACGAGACGTTCACCGCCCCAGCGCCACATCAAGGCCTGGAAGGAGTTCGTTGCCGTTGGGGACCGGCTCTTGCCGGCACCCACCGCCACGTGAGCATGCTGGACCGCGGACATGGCGCTTATCGCTGCGATGTCTTGAGGATATTGATCCAGATGTCGAGATCGGAATGGAAGTTCTCGTTCCACCGGTCGAAGTCGATCGCGTAGGGTTCCTCGATCGGCTTGTACCAGTCCTCCTTCGTCACGGCGCGCGTGTCAGCCATGTCCTTGAGGACGGTCGCCGAGCCGTAAAGCTGCTGCAGGGCGGTCGCCCCTTCCTCGCTCATGGACCAGTTCTGGAAGAGCCGTGCCGCGTTCGGATGCGGCGCATATTTGGAGACGGCCTGCCAGGAGTTGCCGAATACGGGGGTCGGCTTCGGGTGCAGCCAGCGGATGGGGGCGCTCTGCTGCCACTTGGTCATCGCGATGCCTTCCCAGGTCCAGTAGGTGAAGTCGTGCTCGCCAGCGATGACGCGGTCGAGTCCGACAAGGACCTCGGAATAGACGGCGGGTTCCTGGGCTGCGACCTGCTTCAGGAACTCCTCGCCATACTCGTCCTTGAGCTTGGGATCCATGAACATGTGGATACCGGCATAACAGGCTCCGCACTTCATGGTCGTGACCGCGAAGCGGCCCTTGAAGCGGGGATCGAGCACCCCCTTCCAGCTCTTCTCGAGGATCTCGACCTCCTCGGGCGTCACCTTGTTGACGTTGTAGATGATGGCGTTGTCGGTGGTGTAGTTGGCGTAGGAGTACGCCCCGAGGTGGAATTCCGCCGGGAACCGATCATGCGTGGGGACCTGCCATTCGGCGACATGGCCCTCATCGATCAGTGCCTTCATGCTCGGCTGGTCGCTGATATGCAGGATGTCGACATTATGCTGCCCCGATTGCACCTCCTCCATGAAGCGCTGGTATTGCTGCACGCCGACAATCCGCAGCACCTCGACCTTCACGCCCGGATATTTCTTCTCGAATTCGAGAGCGATCGCCTTCATCGGCTCCAGCGGGGCGCTTTCGTACCAGACGACGGTGCCTTCCTTCTTCGCCGCTTCGTAGAGTGCGGCCTCGTCGGACGGATAGTCCTGGGCAAAAACCGACGACGCCACGAGCATGGACGCGAATGTCGCGCCTGCGATCCCGGCGAGAGCGCCGGATCGGTTCCGAATGCTGGCCATTGTTCTTCCTCCCGAGAAGAATTTGCGTGCTTCAGTGTTTGGGAGGGGTCGGCGATTCCGCCTGCGCGGCCTCAATTGGCGCACAATATTCTCGGCCCGGCATCCGAAAGGATGCGTGGCGAAATGGTCGTCTCCTCCACGGTCCGGCGATAATGCCGGCCCCGACATTGACATTAGGTGAGAGACGACTTCATTTCCAAAACATAACCAGCATAATAATTATGCCGTTGAGGTATAGGTCCACATGCTCGATTTGCGGCAACTCCGGTACTTCTCCTGCGTCGCGGAATTGAAGAGCTTTTCGGCTGCAGCCGACCAGTTGCGCATCGCCCAGCCGGCGCTGAGCCGGTGCGTGAAGCAGATCGAAGACGAACTCGGGGTCGAATTGCTGGCGCGCCATGGCCGTGGCGTGACGCCGACGGCGGCGGGCGAGAAGCTCTACCACCATGCGCAGCGGCTCATGCGGGAGATGCGAATCGTGCGGGAGGAGGTGGTCGCTTCGTCGGGCACCCCATTTGGGCATCTTTATCTCGCCATGCCGCCGGCGACGGGGCAGATTCTCGCGCCGCCCGTCATCGAGCGTTATCGCGCGCTCTATCCCAGGGTGTCCCTACACATACTGGAGGGCTTCAGCGGCTACATCCACGAATGGCTCAATACCGGGCGGATCGATGTGGCAGTGCTTCACAATCCCATGCAGGGCAGAAATCTCGCGATCCGACCGCTGCTTTCGGAAGAGATGTTCGTCATCGCGCCGGGACCGAATTGCCTTAATCCCCTGCCGGCTGCCGATAGCTATTCGGTGAGCGAACTTGCCGACCTCCCGTTGATCCTTCCGAGCAAGCCGCACAGTCTACGTATGCTGATCGAGGTCGCGGTCGCCAAGACGGATCGTGCGCTCGAGCCGGCAATCGAAGTCGATGGACTGCCGATCATCAAGGCGATGGTCGAACGTGGACTGGGCTTCACGACCCTCACCCAGCCTGCGGTGACACGTGAGGTCGCCAACGGGATGTTGAGGGCCATACCGATAAGATCGCCGGGCATACGCTGGGATCTGGACATAGCATGCCGGCGCGACCGGCAGCCATCCGAGGCGGCCCGGGAACTGATTCGCATCATCGAGGAGGAGGTCCAGGAACTCGTGCGTACGGGCGTATGGATCGGATCGAAGCGGCTGGACGGTAAACAATAATGGTCTCGAAGCCGCCGTGCTATGCCGCCAAGATATAATTCATATCGTCAATCGGTCTTGGACCAAGGGTTTTTCCGGGAATAGCCTGCCCGAGTGAGAGCTGGCGCGACCTGATCGACCCGGCCGGGACGGAGACATGCGGAGAGGGCGAGAAACGCCTTGCCGAGGGAGGGAGCAGCCATGGACCGACAGACTGGAGCGGCCACGACGGCGCAACCGGGACGGCAGCGCAACTGGGGGCGCTGGGGCTCGGAGGACGAGCGAGGTCTTGCCAATCTTCTCACGCCCGAGCGGGTAGCGGCTGCCGCCAGGCTGGTCAGGACCGGCAGGGTCTTCAATCTGTCGTTGCCGGTGGAGGACCGCAGCCTGCCCGTGCTGCCGGGCCGCCCGGCGCCACAGCATTATCTGCGGCGGACAGGGACCGACTATGCCGCCGGCGTGACGCGCAAGGGCGGCTTCGAGGCCATGGACGACGTGATCATGCTCGCCACCCACGGGGCAACTCATGTCGACGCGCTCGCCCATGTCGGCGACGAGGGTCGCTTGTTCAACGACGTCCCGATCGCGGCGGTCCGCGGCAATGGCGCGAGCCGGCTCGGCATAGACAAATGTCCGCCGCTCGTCGGCCGCGGCGTGCTCCTCGACCTGTGCCGCCATCTCGGCGTCGAACGATTGCAGGGCGGCGAAGTCATCACGGACGCCATGCTGGAAGACTGCGCGCGGGCCCAGGGAACCCCGGTGGAACCCGGAACCATCGTCCTCGTCCGTACTGGTTGGATGTCGGTCTTCGCCAGCGAAGGCAGCAAGACATTTTTCGCCTCCGAGCCGGGCATCGGCATGGAGGCGGCGCGCTGGCTTGCGGACCATGACGCGGTCGCGATCGCGCTCGACAATTTTGCCGTGGAGGTGATTCCGACGGAGAGCGGCATCCCGGCCCCGGTCCACAGGTTTCTCATCCGCGATTGCGGCATGTATCTCATGGAATTGTTCAAGCTGGACGAACTGGCCGGGGCGGGGGTGCACGAATTCCTCTTCGTGGCCGGCCCTCTCGGCATCGTGGGAGGGCTCGGTAGCCCGCTGACCCCTCTGGCGATAGCCTGAATGCAATGAATCGGAGGAGGAACGAGCGCATGTCCGGTCTATCAATCAGGAAGCTCTACAAGGCCTTTGGAGCCGTGACGGCAGTCAAGGGCGTCGACCTCGAGATCGGTGAGGGCGAACTGGTCGTCCTGCTCGGGCCCAGCGGCTGCGGCAAGACCACCACTCTGCGCTGTATCGCCGGCCTGGAGGACATCACCGATGGATCCATCTCGATCGGCGACCGGGTCGTGTCGGAGAAAGGTCGGTCTCTGCCGCCCGAGCGGCGCGAGATCGGGATGGTTTTCCAATCTTATGCCATCTGGCCGCATATGACGGTCGCGGAGAATGTGGCGTTCGGCCTCAAACTGAAGAACCTCCCCAAGTCGGAGATCGAATCGCGGGTTCGTTCCGCGCTCGAACTCGTCGGCTTGACGGGATATTCCTCCAGGCATGTGAGCCAATTGTCGGGTGGCCAGCAACAGCGCGTCGCCTTGGCGCGGGCCATGGCGCTGGAGCCGCGCATCCTTCTCTTCGATGAGCCCTTGAGCAATCTCGACGCGAAGCTGCGCGAGAAAATGCGTTTCGAACTGAGGCAGATCCAGCAGAGGCTCGGCATCACCTCGGTCTATGTGACGCACGACCAGCAGGAGGCCATGGTCATCGCGGACCGCATCGTGTTGATGCGCAACGGCGTGATCGAGCAAATGGGCGCGCCGGAAGACCTCTATCACCGTCCCAAGACGCTCTTCGCGGCCGAGTTCGTGGGACTTGCGAACATCTATTCCGGTGAGGCACGCGGGGGAGAGGTTCGCATCGCCAATGGGCCGGTGCTGAAGTCGTCCGGGGGCGCATCGGGCCCGGTCGATGTCGTTTTCCGACCCGAGCAGGTGCGCGTCAGCAGCGAGCAGCCGGCGGATGCCACGAACGCCTTGCGGGCGACTGTCAAGGAATCCTACTTCCTCGGCAATATCGAGGATCTGATCCTGACCGTCGAAGGCATCGACATCCGCACGCAATTGAGCCCCGCTGAGCATAGGACGTCGGGATCGAGCCTTTGGATATCCATTCCACCGGAAGCGATCATCCTGCTGCCGCGCGGCGGCCAGATGGAAAAAGCCGCTTGAGCAGGGGAACCCCTGACGCGCTTCAAAGTCTGTGGCGCGTACGGGAAAGCCTGTTCGAAGAGCGCTGATCGGACCTGCCTCTTGGCGCTGTGCCTGAAGCCGCTCTCGCACCCCGCCGGCGAGGAGGGGGCGACAAATCGCCGCAAGAAAGCTATGCTGACCTTGGGGCAGGTCGCGGCTGGCGGCCGAAGTGCCGATGCCGCGGATCGCGACCTGCCGAACCGGAGTCCAGGAGGATAGGTCATGGCAGGCTTCCATGTGTATGCGGGCACCAACAGCACACTCGAACATCCGGCCGTTCGCCACATAACGGTTCAGGATGTCTTCGACTCCCTGCGAAGGGGGTTCCAGGATTTCTGGGACAAACCCTCGCACTATGTCTTCCTGTGCCTGTTCTATCCGATCATCGGTGTGTTCTTGATCACATGGGCCTCCGGCGGAAGCGCGTTCCAGCTGGTCTTTCCGTTGATGTCCGGTTTCGCGCTGCTCGGCCCGTTCTTCGGGCTCGGGCTTTATGAGGTCAGTCGTCGGCGCGAGCAGGGGCAGGACACCTCCTGGTGGCACGTCTTCGATGTCAGGCATTCGCCCGCAATCCCGGCCATAGCCGCCATTGGCGGCATGCTGCTGGCGCTCTTCATCGCCTGGCTCCTGACGGCCCAGGCACTCTACACCTGGCTCTACGGAGATGTAGCGCCGATGTCCGTGAGCGCCTTCGTCCACGACCTTTTCACAACCCAGCGGGGCTGGACGTTGATCATTCTCGGCAATCTGATCGGCTTCCTGTTCGCCCTCGTCGTGCTCAGCACGACGGTCATCGCCTTTCCGCTGCTGTTGGACCGCGACGTCGGCGCCTACGCGGCGATCGAGACCTCGGCGCGGACGGTGCTCGCCAACCCGGTGCCGATGCTGCTCTGGGGGTTGATCGTGGCAGTGGCCCTGCTGATCGGATCGCTGCCGATCCTGGCTGGTCTTGCCGTGGTCATTCCGGTGCTCGGACACGGAACCTGGCATCTCTATCGCAAGGTCGTCGAAGCTCCGGCCGGTAAGAAGCCGCGCCGGGCCCCTGTCCCCCGCCCACGGGAACCGAGATTTCCGCCTTGGCTCGATCGAGAGTGAGGTGAGAGCGTGAAGATACCCTCTGTCCTGCCGGACAGAGGGGATCGCGCTGATGCATTCCGCCTAAGACTGTGCAGCGATTTTGGGTAAACGACCTGTAAGACAAGAGCTTAGACCATGTCGCGGAAATCTCGGTTTTCGCGACATGGCTTGGCGGCGCCGAAGGCCGGCTATTGCATGAAGAATGTCAGCCGGCTGAGCAGCGTATAGTCGGACTCGGCGACCATGATCGCCACAAAGACCAGGATGGCGACAGGTGGCAACAGGATGGCGTAGGCCAGCGCCAGCCGTTCCCATGCCATATGCATGAATACGGCGACGATCAGCCCGGCCTTCAGCACCATGAAGAGGAGAATCAGCGACCAGCGCAGGTGGCCCTGGATGCCGATATAGTCGACCAGGTAGGAACAGGCACTGAGCACGAACAGCCAGCCCCAGACCACGAAATAGACCTTCAGCGGATGCTGTTGATGGACATTCGCAGAGGTCCCGGCATGTGCCTGCGCGTGAACGTCTCCATGAGCGACTGCTTCAGCCATGTCCTGTCCTCACCAAAGATAGAAGAACGCGAAGATGAACACCCAGACGAGATCGACGAAGTGCCAGTAGAGGCCCATGATCTCGACACTTTCGTAGCTGCCGCGCCGGCTCGTGAAGAAGCCGCGCGCTCCCCGATCGAAATCGCCGCGCCAGACCTTGCGGGCGATTATAAGAAGGAAGATCACGCCGATCGTGACGTGAGTGCCGTGGAAGCCGGTGATCATGAAGAAGGTCGAGCCGAATTGCGCCGCGCCCCAAGGATTGCCCCAGGGCCGTACGCCTTCCATGATCAGCTTTGTCCATTCGAACGCCTGCATGCCGACGAAGGTCGCGCCGAGCGCGGCGGTGAGCAGCATCAGCACGGTGGTTTTCCTGCGTTCGCGCCGGTAGCCGTAATTGACCGCCAGCGCCATTGTGCCGCTGCTCGAGATCAGCACGAAGGTCATGATGGCGATCAGGATGAGAGGGATGTCCTGACCGAACATATGGAGCGCGAAGACTTCGCTCGGATTGGGCCATGGCACGGTCGTCGACATGCGGGCCGTCATGTAGGAGAGCAGGAAGCATCCGAAGATGAAGGTGTCGGAGAGCAGGAAGATCCACATCATGGCCTTGCCCCAGGACACGTTCTTGAACGCGCGCTGGTCGGACGACCAATCGGCGGCAACCCCTTGCAGCCCTCCCGGTCTCGTCTCTGTCATATGAAGCGTCGCTTCGGCCATGGAGCTTGTCCTCAACTCAGCAGTTGCCGGCAGATCTCGATGAAGTCGTTGGCCCAGCCGGCGAGGAGCACGAAGAGGCCGAGCCAGATGAAAAGCAGGAAGTGCCAGTACATGGCGCAGAGCTCGACGCTGTCGCGCAGCCGATCCGGACGCTCGCCGGCAAAAGCTCTGGCCGTGGTCACGCCGAGCGCCAGGAGGCCGCCGGCGATATGGAGCCCGTGCATGCCGGTGAGAAGATAGAAGAAGCTGTCGGCCGGGTTGGAGGCGAGCAGGAAACCCTCTGCGGAGAGTTGGCGCCATGCCAACAATTGCCCAGCGAGGAAGACGAGCGCCGTCAACCCGCCCGTGACGAGCGCGAGCTTCACCGTTTCGGCATGGCCTCGCCGCGACGCGGATACGGCGCATTGCAGGGCGACGCTGCTCAAGCAGAGGATGCCAGTGTTCAGCCACAGCAGGCGCGGGATTGGCGGCGGCTGCCAGTCGGACAGCGCCATGCGCATGAAATATGCGCTGGCGAAGAGCGCGAAGAGACAGCCGACCACAGCAAGGAAAACGGCGAGCCCCAGCTTGGCCGTCGGTATGCGGGTATCTTCGGATGCTGGAACCGGCGCGCCCTGCTCGAGCCAAGGCTTCGACATCAGCCCCTGCTGGGAAAGCCACCAGAAGGAGATGCCGGCGATGACGAGCAGGAAGACCAGGATGACGCTCATGCCCCAGCCCTCATGCCGACAGGTCCGGGATCGTTCTGCGGGATGAAATCCTCTTTCGCGCCGGGTACGCTGTAGTCATAGGCCCAGCGATAGACCACCGGCAGCTCCTTGCCCCAGTTGCCGTGCGGCGGCGGCGTGGTCGGCGTTTGCCACTCCAGGCTGGTCGCCCGCCACGGATTCCCGCCCGCGTCCCTGCCATGGCGCAGGCTCCAGAACAGGTTGAACAGGAACACCATCTGGGCGAAGCCGACCACGAAGGCGGCGATGCTGATGAAGGCATTCAACGTGTGGACGGAATCGGGGATGAAGGCCGTCTCGCCGAGCTCGACATAGCGGCGCGGGACCCCGACCAGGCCGACATAGTGCATGGGGAAGAAGATTGCATAGGCGCCGATGAAGGTGACCCAGAAGTGGAACTGGCCCAGGGCCTGGTTGAGCATGCGTCCCGTGATCTTCGGATACCAGTGATAGATGGCGCCGAAGATGACCAGGATCGGGGCGACGCCCATGACCATATGGAAATGCGCGACGACGAACATGGTGTCGGAGAGCGGAACGTCGACCACGACATTGCCGAGAAACAGCCCGGTCAGCCCACCATTGACGAAGGTGACGATGAAGGCCAGCGCGAACAGCATCGGCAATGTCAGATGGATGTCGCCGCGCCACAGCGTCAGCACCCAGTTGTAGACCTTGATCGCGGTCGGGACGGCGATGATCAGCGTCGTCGTGGCGAAGAAGAAGCCGAACAGTGGATGCATGCCACTGACATACATATGATGGGCCCAGACAACGAAGCTCAGCGCGCCGATGCCCACGATCGCCCACACCATCATGCGATAGCCGAAGATGTTCTTGCGGGCATGCGTGCTGATCAGGTCCGACACGATCCCGAAGGCGGGCAGGGCGACGATGTAGACTTCGGGATGGCCGAAGAACCAGAAGAGATGCTGGAACAGGATCGGGCTGCCGCCGCCGTAGTTTAGCTGCTGGCCCATTTCGACCAGCGCCGGCATGAAGAAGCTGGTGCCGAGCAGGCGGTCGAACAGCATCATGACGCAGGCGACGAAGAGCGCCGGGAAGGCAAGCAACGCCATCACCGTCGCGGTGAAGATGCCCCATACCGTCAGCGGCATGCGCATCAGGGTCATGCCGCGGGTGCGGCCCTGGAGGACGGTGACCACATAGTTGAGGCCACCCATCGTGAAGCCGATGATGAACAGGATGAGGGATGCGAGCATCAGGATGATGCCCGTCTGCTCTCCGCCGGGCGTTCCCGACAGGATCGCCTGCGGCGGGTAGAGCGTCCAGCCCGCACCCGTCGGGCCGCCGGGCGCGAAGAAGCTCGACACCAGCACCAGCACCGCCAGCAGGTATATCCAGTAGCTCAGCATGTTCACGTAAGGGAACACCATGTCCCTGGCGCCCACCATCAGCGGGATGAGGTAGTTGCCGAAGCCGCCGAGGAACAGGGCGGTCAGCAGGTAGATCACCATGATCATGCCGTGCATGGTCACGAACTGGTAATAGGCTTCGGGGGTGATGAAGGAGAAGGTCCCGGGGAAGCCGAGCTGCAGGCGCATCAGCCAGGAAAGCACAAGCGCGACAAAGCCGATCGCCATCGCCGTGCCGGCATATTGGATGGCGATGACCTTGGCGTCCTGCGAGAAGACGTAGGTCGTCCACCAGCTATGCGGATGGTAGAGCTCGACGTCGGGGACTTCGGCGGGCGGAATGGCTTCGGGCCCAAGCGGCGTGATATCGACCATCGCTTCACCTTCCTGTTCCAGCCGACCCAGGCCGGGGCGGACCGGGCCTCGTCGAGATGCGTCTCCTGAGAAGGTTCACGCAGCCACGCTTCACCTTCCTAGATCGCCTCCCTCATTTCCGGACCGGCATCGCCGTTCCCGGTGTTTCCGCCGCCCCGATCTTGTCGGGCGCGGACAATCGCGCGAAGGTCGACTGCTCCTGCAGCCAGGCCTGATAATCTTCCTCGGAATCGACGGCCACGATGCCCCGCATGAAGGCGTGGCCGACGCCGCAGAGCTCGGCGCAAAGCACCTCGAAGCTCCCCGTCCGCGTCGGCGTGAACCAGAAATAGGTGATAGAGCCGGGGATCATGTCCATCTTGCCTCGGAACTCGGGCACGTAGAAATCGTGCAGCACGTCGATGGAGCGCAGCACCATCTTGACGGGCTTGCCCACCGGCAGATGCAGGTCGGCCGCCTCGACCACCACGTCGTCCTGGCCGTTCGGGTCGTTGGGATCGATGCCAAGCACATTTTCGGGGCTGATGAGCGTACTGCTCGACTTTCCGAGCTTGCCGTCCTTGCCTGGCAATCTGAAGTTCCATTGCCACTGCTGGGCGACCACTTCCACCTCGGTGGCATCCTTCGGCACGCTGATGAACTGCGCCCAGACGTAAAGGCCGGGCGCCAGCATGGCGGCCACGCCGAGCGCTGTGACGACCGTCAGCCACCATTCGAGCCGGCGGCTCTCCGGTTCATAGGCCGCCCTGGCGCCTTCGCGATGACGGAAGCGCCACACGCAATAGGCCATGAACAGGACAACGGCCGAGAAGACGATCCCGGTGATCCAGAAGGTGATGACGAGCGTGTGGTCTATATAGTCCCAATTGGACGCAATAGGCGTCCACCACCATGGGCTCAGGGCATGGAAGAGAACCGAGCCCACGACGACGAGAACGAGTACAAGCGCCAAGGCCATGCTTCGTTCCTCCCGGCTTGCCCGCCGGAAATCCTTGAGGTTTTCGTTAGGGAATGCCGCTGACAATCATGCGTGATCTTGCGATGGAACGCCAGTGATTCGCCGGGGCGGGAAAGCGCGGCATTTCGACCGAAGGTAGCGACAAATCGTCGCGCTTTATGCCGATCCCGGCCGCATCCTGCCCGCGTGGTCGATTCCCTCTCCTCCTGGAGCCACGCGGCTTGCGCCACCAAGTGGCCCGGTCCGTGGGGGGATGACAGACCCCGCCAAGTTCGACGTGACGGCCGGCGCTTGGGCCCAGCCGATGCGCACGACCCATTTCAAGGGTGGCGGTGAGAAGCGTGTCGATCCGACGCCGGGTGCATCATGAGCACGGCAAGCCGCGCCCCTCGTTTACATCTGTCACACAGGCGTAACACTTGTAACCTATCGACCACGCCGACCTGTTTCGGAAGCCGGCGGTGATGTCGAATGAACTCCCTACCCTCCATTGCGACGGTGATCGACGGCGGACCGGTGGCGAGCACATTCGGTGTCGAGCCGCGGCGCTGCGTGGCGATCGACGACAGCCCTCACCGCATCGCGGGTGCGGTTCCGGCGGGAATGACGGCAATCGGTTCGATAAGCGCCTCTGTCGCGCAAAGCTGACCTACTTAATGGAGATTCCGGTATGATTTCATTCAATCGCCGACACGCCATGGGACTGCTTGGCGCAACGGCAGGCAGCTTCGTCCTGCCGCGCTTCGCCATAGGACAGGCGGCGCGGCCGTCCGTCACGATCGCCGTCCAGAAGATCACCAACAACAACACGCTTTGCATCTGGAACGAGCAGTCCAATGTCGGCGAGCGGGTCTTCTTCCCCAATCTCTGGGAAGGCCTGATCCTGCGCGACTGGATGGGCAATCAGGGGCCCGTGCCGGGTCTTGCGACGAAATGGAAGCGTATCGACGACAAGACGCTCGAGCTCGAGCTGCGCCAGGGCGTCAAGTTCCACAATGGCGAGGAACTGACGGCTGATGACGTCGTGTTCAGTTTCTCCCGGGAACGCGTGTTCGGCGACACTGAACCGAAGGGCGGCAAGACGATCTTCGAGGACGAGCACAAGCCCGCGACCGTCAAGGAATTGCCGGCGTCCGTGCCCGGCATCGGTCGCCGCCTTTGGCCGGCTCTGGCTGGCGTCGAGGCTGTCGACAAATATACCGTCCGCTTCCACAACACGACCCCCGACGTCACGCTTGAGGGCCGCCTCTATGCGTATGGCAGCCAGATCGCCAATCGCCGAGCCTGGGACGAGGCCTCCAGCTTTGCCGACTGGGCGCGCAAGCCGATCACAACCGGTCCCTACATGGTTGGCGAATACAAGCCCGACGTCTCGTTGACGCTTCTCGCATTCGACGACTATTGGGGCGGTCGCCCCCCGCTCGAGCAGATCCGCTTCGTGGAGGTGCCGGAAGTGGCCTCGCGGGTGAACGGCCTTCTGTCGGGCCAGTACGACTTCGCCTGCGACCTGCCTCCCGACCAGATCGCCGCGATCCAGGGAGCGCCCGGCTTCGAGGTCCAGAGCTCGACCGTCTGGAACCATCGCGTTTCTGTCTTCAACATCCAGAACCCGATCCTTGCGAACCCGCTGGTGCGTCGCGCCATGACCCACTCGATCGACCGCAAGGCGATCGTCGAAGCGCTCTGGGCGGGACAAACGGTGATCCCGGCCGGCCTGCAGTTCGACTCCTACGGCGAGATGTTCGTCGAAGGATGGTCTCCTCCGGAATACGATCCGGAACTGGCGCGCGATCTGCTGAAGCAGGCCAACTACAAGGGCGACGCGATCCCATACCGCCTGCTCAACAACTATTACACCAATCAGACCCCGAACGCGCAGATCATGGTCGAGATGTGGAAGCAGGTCGGCCTCAACGTCGAGATCGAGATGAAGGAGAACTGGGGCCAGATCCACGATCCGGCCGGGGTGAAGGGCGTGCGCGACTGGTCCGCATCGAACTCCATCAACGACCCGATCACGCCGATGGTCGTCCAGTTCGGCCCGAACGGTGAAGTCCAGCAGAAGAGGGATTGGACCAATACCGAGGTGAACGAGCTCTCGGTCGTGATGGAAACCTCGACCGACCCTGTCCTTCGCAAGAAGGCGTTCGCCCGTATGCTGGAAATCTGCGAGCGCGAAGACCCGGCATACCAGGTCCTGCACCAGAACGCGGTCTTCACCGGCATGAAATCCTCCCTGAAATGGAAGGCGGCCCCGGCATTCGCAATGGATTTCCGCAGTGCGAATTGGACGAACTGACGATGATTGATCCCGCACTCCGGCGGCGCTGCCGCCGGAGTGCCTGTCCTTCGCGGCGGCACGCTTGTCCGGCAGCGCGGATCATTGCGAGACGAGGTGAAGCATGAACGCGGCAGCAGCCAAACTGGTGGAACTACGCGGTCTGAAGGTCGCCTTCGACGGCGTTCAGGTCCTGCACGGGATCGACCTGGACATTGCGCGCGGCGAGGCCGTTGGGTTTGTCGGGGAATCGGGCTGCGGGAAATCGGTGACATGGCTGGCGGCGCTCGGCCTTCTGCCGGGCAAGGCGCGGGTCACAGGCTCCGTCCGGCTTGAAGGGCAGGAATTGTGCGGCGGCTCGCACAGCCAGTTCGAGCAGGTGCGCGGCGGTCGCATAGCGATGATCTTTCAGGACCCTTCGAGTTCGCTCAACCCGGTTCTGCGCGTCGGCCGCCAGATCGTCGAGGCGCTCACGCTTCATCGCGGCCTGTCGGGCGAGACGGCGAAGGCCGAGGCGTTCAGGCTGATGGACATGGTCGGGATACCCGATCCCCGGCGCCGCTTCGACCTCTACGCCCACGAATTCTCCGGTGGACAATGCCAACGGTTGATGATCGCGATGGCGCTGGCCGGCCAACCTGACCTGCTGATCGCCGACGAACCGACCACGGCGCTGGATGCGACGATCCAGGCCCAGATCCTCGACCTGCTCATCCGTCTCAAGGACGAGACCGGCATGGCCCTGGTCTTCATCAGCCATGATCTCGGCGCGGTGTCGCAGGTCTGCGAGCGGGTCTGCGTGATGTATGCCGGCCGCATCGTCGAGGAGGGCACGGTCGAGCAGTTGTTTTCCGATCCGCAGCATCCTTATGCGCGCGGGCTCTTCGACGCCATTCCCACCATCGACGGCCCGCGCCGCCGCCTGATCCCGATACCCGGCACCGTTCCAAATCCGAAGGAGCTGCCGCAGGGCTGCGCCTTCTCCCCGCGATGCCCACATGCGACGACCCTGTGCGGCTCCCATCTGCCGCCGCTTCTCTCCTTCGGCGGCGGCCGAAAGCTGGCCTGCATCGAGTCGCGCCAACCGGCGAGGCCTCGACTGGCGCGGGAAAGAACCCTCGAAGGCCTGACGCTATGACGCCGCTCCTCGAGGCAAGAAATCTCGCGCGCGTCTATGGGGTTCGCGGCGGAGCCTTCGCCCGAGCCAAGCAAGTTCGCGCGGTGGATGACATCTCACTGACCGTGATGCCGGGCGAGACGCTGGGCATCGTCGGCGAATCCGGTTCGGGAAAGTCGACGCTCGGACGACTGCTCCTCGGCATCGATCCCATCGAGACGGGAGAGGTCAGGTTCGAAGGAAAGCAAATGCCGCCGCCGCACAGCATGGCCTGGCGTGCGCTGCGCGCAAGAATGCAACTCGTTTATCAGGACCCGCTGGCCGCGCTCGATCGGCGCCTGACCATCGCCAAGCAGATCGCGGAGCCGCTGGACATCCATAAGATCGGCACGAAGGAGGAGCGCGCGGCCCGGGTCGCCGAACTCATGGGCGCCGTCGGCTTGCGCCGCGACTACGCGGAACGCTATCCGCATGAACTCTCCGGAGGTCAGCGCCAGCGTGCAGTCATCGCCCGCGCGCTCGCGGCGCGGCCGTCGCTCCTCGTTTGCGACGAACCGGTTTCGGCGCTCGATGTCTCGATCCAGGCACAGGTCGTGAACCTGCTGCGCGACCTGCAGGAAGAGTATTGCATCGCCATCGTCTTCATCAGCCATGATCTGAAAGTCGTGCGTAACATCGCGGATCGAGTCGCTGTCATGTATCTGGGCAAGATCGTGGAAGAAGGGTCTTCCGATACGATCTTCCGGGCGCCGCAGCATCCCTATACCAAGGCGCTGGTCTCCAGCATGCCGGTTGCTGGAAAGCGGCTCGCGAGCCGCATTATCCTTCAGGGAGAGCCGCCCAATCCGGCTGCCCGGCCCTCCGGCTGCGCGTTTCATCCCCGCTGCGAGCTCGCCATCGATCTCTGTCGGAAGGCCTCGCCGGCCCTGCGGCGGGTGGGCGCGCAACGAACGGCAGCCTGCCACCTCGTGGCTGGCGGTGGCGCTGCCATCCCGGCGTGAGAGGGCCGTCGTGATACGTTTTGTTCTCACACGCTTGCTTCGCGCAGTGATCACCATCGCCGCGGTCGTGACCTTCGCCTTCGTCGTGCTTCGCATGTCGGGCGATCCGGCTCAGGTCTTGCTCGGTCCTGACGCACCTCAGGATGCCGTCGATGCCTTCCGTCGCGCCTGGGGCCTCGATCAGCCGCTTTGGGTTCAATATCTCGCCTACGTCAAATCGATATTGATGGGCGATTTCGGCGTGTCCATGCGTGACAGCGCGCCGGCGATCGACCTGGTTCTGGAGCGCGTGCCGGCCACGCTGCAGCTTACGGTGCCGGCGTTGCTGCTCAAGCTGCTGATCGGGATTCCCGCTGGCGTCTACGCGGCGCTCCATCGCGAAAGCCTCGCCGATCGCGGCGTGATCCTGCTGGCCGTACTCGGCTTCACCATCCCTTCCTTCGTCATGGGGCTGCTGCTGGTCCTGATCTTCTCCGTCATCCTTGGCATTCTGCCTTCGGGCGGACAGGACAGCTGGGTGCACGGAATCCTTCCCACGATCGCCATGAGCATCGGTGGCATCGGCATCCTGGCGCGCTTCTCCCGCAGCGCGATGATCGAGGTGATGGGACAGCCATTCGTCCGCACCGCTTCGGCCAAGGGGCTCAAATGGCGCGACGTGGTCTGGAGCCACGCCCTGCCCAACGCAGCCATCCCGATCGTCACCATTGTCGGTTTCATGGTGGGCTCCCTGATCGCGGGGGCCGTGGTGGTGGAATCGATCTTCTCCTGGCCGGGAATCGGCCGGCTGCTGGTGGTTTCCGTCACCAACCGCGACCTGGCCGTGGTGCAATGCATTTTGCTCGTCATCGCCGCCGTCATGGTCGTCTCCAATCTGATCGTCGACCTGCTCTACGGCTGGCTCGACCCACGCCTGCGCGCGCGCACCAGCAATTAGGGAGAGCTCCATGGGATCGGCCGATGCGATCGATACACGGGCGGCGTGGCGGACGACGGGGCTGGCCGCCTATATCCGCCGCAACGTGCCCCTGTCGGTTGGCCTTGGAATATTCTGGCTGCTGGCCATGATTCTGGTCGCCATCTTCGCCGACCAATTGCGGCCTTACGGCATCACCGCCATGGATCTCACCAGCAGGCTTGCATCGCCCGGTTCGGCCAAACACTGGCTGGGTACCGACGAGCTGGGCCGCGACGTGCTCTCCCGGCTCATGCAGTCGATCCGGGTCTCGCTGGTGATTGCGTTCGGCGCGACGATCATTTCGGCGGTCTTCGGCACGGCGCTGGGTTTTGCCGCGGCGCAGTTCAGAGGTTTTGTCGAGCACCTCGTGCTCATGCTCGCTGATTTCCAGGCCGCGCTGCCGTTCCTCATCATGTCGCTCGCGGTGCTCGCCTTCTTCGGATCGTCAATGACGCTGCTCGTCTGCCTTATGGGGTTTTATGGATGGGAGCGTTACGCGCGCATTGCGCGCGGCCTTGGCATTGCGGCGAACGCCCAGGGCTACGCCGCATCGGTCGTGCAGCTCGGCGCGCCGCCCGGCCGCGTCTATCTGCGCCACATCCTGCCCAATGTGGCCTCGACGCTCATCGTGTCGATGACCCTCACCTTTCCCGAAATCATCCTGATGGAAAGCGGCCTTTCCTTCCTGGGCCTCGGCGTCCAGCCGCCGGAGACAAGTCTCGGAAACATGGTCGGGTTCGGGCGCGAATATCTGACACGCGCGCCGTGGATCATGCTGGCGCCGGCAGCCGTCATCATGTTCACCACCCTGTCCATCTCGCTCGTCGGCGACTGGCTGCGCGACCGGCTCGATCCCACTCTACGCTGAGACAGCAAATGACCTTGATTATCGGCCATCGCGGCGCCCGCAATCTCTGGCCAGAGAACTCGCTGCGGGGCTTTCGCAACACTTTGGAGCTGGGCGTGGATGCCGTCGAATTCGATGTCCACCTCACGCGTTCCGGCGAACTGGTTGTCATCCACGATCCGACCCTCGAACGAACCACCGACGCAACTGGGCCGGTGCGCGACCTGACGCCCGAGACCAGGGCAACCACGCGCCTGAAGGGCACCGACGAGACCATTCCGACCTTGCAGGACGTGTTGGCCGCGCTTGCGCCGGCAGTCGATGTCGGCGTGCATGTCGAGATCAAACTGGACGAGACCGGTTCGTCCTATCCGGGCATCGCCGAGCGCGTAGCGGCCGAGCTTGTCCGTTTCGGTGTGGCTGGCCGGGCGCATCTCACTTCCTTCGACACAGCCGTGCTGGAGGAGTGCCGTCGGCATGCGCCGCACGTGGCGCGTCTCGCATCCGTCAACGGTGCATGGGCGGAGCGACAGGGCGGCCTGGCGGCGTTCCTGACCGCGGTCGAAGACCTGGTCGACATCGTTGCCATCCAGCACGAACTGATGGAGGCGGAATGGGCGTTGGTTTCGGAGAGGCTATCGCTCGAAAAGCTGTGCGTGTGGGTCTTGAATGACCATATCGGCATCCGTCGCTGGCTCGACAGGCGGATCGGCCACCTGACTTCGGATTCTCCGGACCTCGCGCTCTCCCTACGGTTTGCCGGCTAACTGTGCCGATCAGACTCGAACGCAACCGCATTTTCGCAGACAGGAGAGTAGATCAATGAGCAATATCATCGCCACCGGCTTCAATTCCGGATCGATCGACGGGGAACTGGATAGCCTCGAAGCCGATCTTCGCCGATTGGCAGGGCTTGGCGTCGACACGGTGGAGCTGGGGCTGACCAGCATGGATCTCATCAGTGGCGGCCAAATCATTGGCGAGAGGACCAACCGGTTGCAGGCGCTCACCGGCCAGTTTCCCTTCCGCTACACGGTCCATGGCCTTGTTTCATCCAATTTCATGGATCCGGCCACAGTGGCCTATCAGCTTCAGGCGGCCAAAGCGCTGATCGAGATCTGCGACCGGATCGATGCACGCATCATCGTCCAGCATGGCGGGTTCCTGCGTGCCGACCAGCTTTTCGATCGTGCGGGCGCCGACCAGCGCGAGCGTGAGGCGCTTTTCGAACTCGCCGAATTCGCCAAACCTTATGGCGTCCGCATCGCGCTCGAGAACATCTTCACGACCGAGCCGGGGCAATACCGCCAGACGCCGGCGGAAGTGGCGGCGACGGTCACGGCCGTCGACCATCCCAATCTGGTGGCCCTCATCGATTTCAGTCATGCCTATCTTGAATCGACCTATCGCGGGTTGGACTTCCGCCAGCAACTGCGAGCCATGGCGCCAGTGGCCGGGCACTTGCACGTCCATGACTCCTTCGGCCGCCCTCAGGGTTTCTACCGGCCGTACCATCCGCAAGAACTGACCGCGCTCGGCCTCGGCGACCTGCACATGCCGCTCGGCTGGGGCGACATCGAGTGGGAGGACATCTTCAGCGAACTGGAGTTCCTTCCTGGCACGGTGCTGATGATGGAAATCGGGGCGCGCTATCGCCGGGAGCAGCCGGCCTGCCTCCAGCGCGCGAAGCAGTTGATGGCTCTGAATGCCAGCCGCCGGCCGATTGCCGCCGAGTGACGGGCATGCGCTTGCGGCGTCGCCGGAAGACAGCCTCGCGGTCAGTACGGCCAGCCATGACACTGCAGGCGGCAAAGGTGCCTTCTGGCGCCTCTGTCGCCGCAGCAATGCAAGTCCCATGGCGCGGTCGTCTCGTGGGACAGCTGCCGACCGGAATTCGGATGATCCGGGATCACTGCCCGCGTGGCGTCTGACAGTCACCTCTGTTGTCCGAGATCGTCGGCAAGGCGCTCTTTGAGGAGAGTGATGACGGCCGCTTCCTCGGGCTTGAGCCCTGCCAGTCCCTCGCGCAATTGTGCTTCAGCCTCGCCCTTGATTTCCAGCAGCAGGGAACCGGACAGGTAGCAGTCGAGAATCTCCGGGTGCACATAACATTTGCGACAGATCGTCGGGGTGTTGCCCAGACGAGCCGCAACCCGTTCGATCGCCGCACGCACGTTCTTTTTCGCCCGGGCCTCGCTGTCGAACTCCTCGAATTCGCGCAGCGCCATGGCGGCCAGGACCGTACCCGCCCAGGTCCGGAAATCCTTGGCGGTGATCTCCTGCCCGGTTATCTCCCTCAAGTAGTCGTTGACATCGGACGACGTGACGTCACGCCTTTCGCCATCCTCGTCGATATATTGAAGAAGCTCTTGGCCGGGCAAATCCTGGCAGGCTTTCACGATCTTGGCGACACGGCGATCGTTCACGCTCAGTCGCCAGTCCTTTCCGCTCTTGCCCTTGAACTGAAAGCGGAGTTCGGAGCCGTTTATCTTCACGTGGGGATCGCGAAGGGTCGTGAGACCATAGCTTCGATTCTGTTTGGCATATCCTTCGTTGCCGACCCGGATCAGCGTCCTCTCGAGCAGATGGACCGTCGTCGCCAGCACCTTTTCGCGCGGAAGCCCCCGCAACGACATATGTTCGGAAACCTTCGCGCGAATGATCGGCAGCAGGCGGGCGAAATCCATTATGTGCCCGAATTTTGCCTCTTCCCGAACGTCGCGAAACTGGGCGTGATACCGGTACTGCTTCCGGCCTTTGGCGTCCCGCCCGGTCGCTTGAATATGTCCCTTCGCGTTGGGACAGATCCAAACCTCTGTCCAGGCGGGCGGGATCGCCAGTGCTTTGATCCGCCGAAGGGTGGTCGGATCCTTCACGGTTTTTCCGTCCGGCCCCCGATAACTGAAGCCCTTGCCAGCCTTTCTGCGCCGAATTCCAGGGGTCTCATCGGAGACGTATCTCAATCCGGCCGTCTCGGCCGCTTCGCGAGGATCGACATTTGTCTGGGCCGTTTCCTGATCGCGCGCCATCATTCGCCTCTAATGCATGTCGCCCAAAACTGCGCAGGGGGAACTTGGGTTGCAACGCGGGGGGGTGCCGGCGACAGAGCCTGACAATGCTCGCTCGTGTCCGGCAAGAACTGTATCATGATGGGCCAATCACGGTCGCCACTGTCCGCCCGACAGCATGAGGCAACGTTCAGAAGCGCAAATCGCGAGCACAAGGAATGCGCACGGCCCAAGGCGCGATCGCCAGAGCCCGGGCCCCGGCGTGATCAATGGCAGACGTTCTGGTCTCGATGGTCATTTGACAGTCGGCTTTTCTTGGCTTCTCTGAAAAGGCGCACGATCGCGTCGACTGGTGAAGTGCGATCACTCACCGGCTTGGTTCTTATCCACCACAAGAGTGCGAGCAGTTCTTTAGGCGCTTGCATGGCCAAATACCTCTAGCCGGCACCGAACTTGCAGCGCGCTGCGATGTTCCTGGACAGCCAGGTGTCTCACTGTGCCGCGTCGGCCGCCTCTTTCCCTGCGGGATCGTGGTCTTCCGCAAATCTGTTGCGCCAGCGAAGAATGGCGTCGGCCAGTGGCTGATGAACCGGGCGAGATCCGGCCACCAGCCGGTTTTGGAACAGCCCGCTCGGGCAATCGCGGTCGTCGTCCCAGCCCACATGGTCGATGATGGGGTAGAGGCAAATTCCTTCGACAGGGACGCCGAGGCTCCGGGCTGCCGCTACGCTTGCTGCCACGCTGTCGAACCATGCGGCACGATCGTCACCCTCCGTGCCGGTTTCCGCGACCAGAACGGGGCGCCCGTAGCGGCAATAGGCTTCGGCCAGGAGAGAACGTAACGGCTTGTAGAAAGCGTGGTCCGGCCCGATCGTCGGGCCGCCATGAATCCACTGATTGGCGAAGTAGTAGTTGATGCCGAGAATGTCGAGAAGTCGCTCTTCCCCGCCAAGCTGAGGCCATGTCCTCCCCGCGATCATGTCGAAAGCCTGGAATTGCGCGAGCCGAGCAGCTTCGGCATGCAGCCGATCCTCGGGCCGAGCTGGATCCGCCACGATGTTGATGAGGGGTTCGCAATGGACGAACCGCGCGCGTGGATCCACGGCCAGGATCTCCCGCATGGCAGAAATCGCCGCGCGCGCGAGCTGCACCTTGAGTTCGAGGCCACGGTGGCGGGCGAACGGATTCAGGTAGCTGCTGTCGCCGCCAGCCCAGGAGTGGAACGAAATCTCGTTGATCGGGCAGTAGAAGGGAACGGCGTCGGATTCCGATCTGACAATGCGCGCCGCGGCTGCGGCGTAAGATGCAAAGCGATCCACGAAGGACGGCGACCAGATGTCGAGGTCGTCGGGCCAACCATAGTGCATGAGGTCCCAGATCACCTGGATGCCATGGCGCCGTGCGGCCCGAAGCACGGGCATGAAGCTCGACCAGTCGTAACGGGCGGGGCTGGTTTCGATCAGGTGCCAGCGCAGGCCGTCCCGCGCCGTCGCCGTGCCGTGGCAATGGAGCTGGGCATAGTCGCTGTCCGCGTTGACGTCATGCCGCGTTGCCGCAATCAGGTCGAGGCGCCGTCCGTCGCGTCGGCGATGTGTCGAGCATTCGAAGCCCGCCTGGATGAAGCCGTCGAAAACGCAAGGCGTGGGCGCCGGGTCCCTTTCCCGCAGCACCGCGTCGAACAGCGCCAACCACTGCGGCACGACCACCTCTACGCTGTAGCTGGCCTCGACCTTCCGCCTGAGCGCGGCGCCCAAGGTGCGGCGCAGTCCGGCATCCTGCGCCAGCTGCATGACGGCCTCCGCCACAGCTGCCGGACATTCATGCGGAACGAACAGCCCTGTGAGGCCGTGTTCGATCTGCTGCATCGACCCGTTGTCGGCCGTCGCTATCACCGGCAGCGACGCTGCTCCAGCCTCGGAGATCACGTGGGGCATGCCTTCGCCCCGCGAAAGCCAGCAGAAGATGTCCAAAGCCGCCAACAGGGCGGGCACGTCGTCGCGGTCCCCGAGGAACGACATTGCCTTCGTCAGCCCGCGGGAGTGGGCATGTTGCAGAAGCCGTTCGGCATATTCCGGCATGAATGCGTCCGGCCCGCCGATGATGACGAAGCGCGCGGCGGGCATCCGGCGGTGGACGAGCGATGCGGCCTCGATGAAATCCTCGACCCGCTTCTTGGCGTCGAGACGGCCGGCCCAGCCGACGAGCAGCGCGTCGCCGGAAATCCCCAGGGACCGGCGCGTGACGGCGCGGTCCCTTTCGGTAAACTCGGCCAGGTCGACCATCGATGGGATTTCAAGGGCATGATGCCCGCGTCCAGGCATTCGCGACGCGGCCGCATCACGAATCGAGCGGCAGACGCCGACATAGCGGCTGCTGAAGTGCTTGGGTCCGGCCAGTGCTTCCGAGACGAGCCCCCCATGTTCGATCAGCGGAGGCCGCTTCGTCAGCCTTTCCAGTGCCGGGTAGATGTGAGCGACGTTCTGGCACGACACGACGATGTCATAGGAGCCGATCTTGCCGACCAGATAGTCCACCGCGTCGTCGAACGACAGCTGATAGGGCACGGTGTCGACGTCGACGCCCAATGCCTGAAGCTGCCTGTGTGCCTGTTCCGGCATGCCGGGCTTGCGGAAACAGGCGACGACGTCGATCCGGTACTTGCTTCGATCCAGGGCCCGGGCGAGCAGCCGCACCTCTGTTTCCTCGCCACCGACGACAAGCCAGGCGAAGACGAACAGGATCCTGATCGGCCGTGCGCTTTCCTGTGTCATCGTTCGAAGCTGAACACGATCTGGAGAAAGTCCGGTCGATCCCGCAACAGCGCTTCGAGGAAGGCAGGCGCGTCGCGGATTGGAACGACATGGCTGATGACGGCGCGGCGGATTGCTTCGCCGTGTCGGGAAAGCAGTGCAATGGTCTCCAGGGCAAGCCGCCGGCGGTCCCACAAATGCGCCATGCCGCGTGGAACGCGGCCAATCTGAGCGCAGCGTATGGCGAGGCCGTTGTGATGGAATTCCTCTCCCAGCCGCGTTCGATCGGCGACACCCTGATAGAAGGCGAGATCGATGACCGTGCCCTGAGGACGCAACGCCCGCAGCGCTGTGTGCAAGCTCTCGGAGCGGGCACGGGTCTGAAAAACAATGTCGGCACCGCGATCCGAGGCTCCATGGTGCCACGCCGCTTTCGCATGCTGCCACGCGGCTTCCTCTTCCATGGCGGCGATGCCAAGCTCCTCGGCCTTTTGCCGGCGAAACGATGAGGGATCGGCAATGACGACGCTTGCGCCGGCGTCGCGGGCAAACAGCGCGGTCAGCACGCCCACCGGGCCCGCGCCGATCACCAGCACGGGCCTGCCTGCAACGCCTTCGCCGAGCCTTCTGACGTCGGCGCCGAACAGTTCGGCATCCGCATGCAGGATGCCATTGGCCGCGATGGGGCCCATCTGCGCGACAAAGACGCCGAGCATGGGTTCGATGGATTGAGGCAGCGGGACCAGAAGCTCGTGGAAGGGGTTTGCCGTATGCCCGGACTTGTGGGCGTAGCTGCAGCAAACGATGTCGCCGGCGCGATGCGTCGGAAGATCGCTCTCGCTGATCGTCGCGACCTCCATGTAGCCGAGGAAAGGGATGGGAAAGTGCGCGCTCGGCTCGCCATCGACGAAAACGCCCCGGCCTTCATCCCAGCGCGAGTGCAGGTAAGGGTTGGAGTTTTTCAGGAAGGTCAGCTCCGTTCCTGCCGAGAGGCCGCTGAAGAGCGTCTCGAGCCGGACATGTCCGCCTGGCAGCGGACCTTCTTCATAGGTCATGAAGTAGGGAGTGTAGGGGGCTCGGACGCCGAGGGACTGGATGACGCGTGGTTCAGACACGAGCAGGCTCCAGCGTGTCTTCGGCTATCGAGACCGGCCGGCGACTTCGTGCCGATTGAGCGATCGCCAGGGCGACCCGGTGCGTCTTCAGGGCCTCGCTGTACGGGCTGCGAACGCGATTGCTCAGACCCCGAACGGCATCGATGAAATCGCTATCTTCCAGATAGACGGGATCTTCGCTGGCTGGGCGGACAGGGCGCCCGCGGCCGACATCGACCATGATGTCCCGGTCCGACAATTCTATCGCCAGTCCATCCGCGAACAGATGAACACCTACCCTGTGGCACCAACGCAGCTGGCACGTCGCGCCGAGCGTGCCCACCGCGCCGGCGGAGAACCGCAGGCTGGCTGCCGTGCTGGTCGAGATATCCAGGCCAGGAAATTCCTCGCGCGGCTTTCCTGGCGTGGTGAAGGCACACACCTCGACGATCTCACCGACGAGATAGCGCGCCAGGTCGATGATGTGGGTGGCCTGTTCGACCACCTGCCCTCCTGACCGATCTTCGCGCCACCACCATTGTGGCGGGGGCGTCCGGTCGAGCCAGTAGCCCGATATGAGTTGAGGCGGATTGCTGCGCAGCAATGTCCTCGCCTCTTCAACCGTGTCGAGATAGCGCCAGTGATAGCCTACGGCAGTGGCCATGCTTTGATCCTGTACCGATCTGGCGATCGCCTCTGCTGTCGAAATGTCCAGCGAAAGAGGCTTTTCGACAAAGAACGGCAGGCCGGCGTCGATCACGGCGCGCTCAGGCTCGCCATGGGCAAAAGGCGGCACGCAAATGTAGACGGCGTCCAAGCCTTCAAGTTGAAGCATATCCTCATGCGAGCGGTAGGCGCGAGCGGACACCCGCGACGCCAGACCTTGCGCTCGTTCGAAGTCGACGTCCGAGAAGCCGGCGATCTCGACCTGCGGTATGCGCGTCAGTGTGCCGACGTGCCTCTCGGCGATCGCGCCTGCGCCGATAAAGCCGATACGGACGCGCGGTGCTTTCGGGATCATGGCAGACTCGCCCTTTCTGAAACGACCGCGCCGTAGAGCGCGGCCGTCTCTGCGGCCATTCGCTCGGCCGTGAAGCGCGAGGAAAAACGGCGTCGATTCTGATCCCCGAGGCTCTGTCGCATCGTCTTGTCGCCCAGGGCGCCTGCTATTGTGGCGGCAAGAGCGTCTTCGTCCGCAACATCGAAAAGCCAGGGGTAGTCCGGGCCCAGCGCCTCACATACTCCGCCGATCCGGCTCGCCACCACAGGCAGCCCCATCGCCATGGCTTCGAGCACGACGAGCGGCAGGCCCTCGAACAGGGATGCCAGGACGAACAGATCGGCGGCCGCGAGCAGGTCGGGCACATCGGCGCGCTCCCCAAGGAAATCGACGAATGCGCCGATACCCAGATCTGCGGCCATTTTTTGCGTAGACTCTCGGTCGGGTCCGTCTCCGACCAGAAGAATCCGGACATCCCTTTTAGCCCTCAGGATTTTTTGCGCGGCCTTGAGCAGGTGCGGATAGCCCTTTTGAGGCGTGAAGCGACCAACTGTCAGAAGGACGAGATCGCTCTCCGGAATCTCCAGTGCGGCTCGGATCTGAGTACGGGGCGACGAGGGCTGCGGCCACGCAATTCCATTCTGGATCGTGGTGCAACGTCCGGCAGTGGCGCCGACGCGCCGGAAGCTTTCGGACGTCGCCTCGGACACGAAGATGGTGTGCTCGAGCAGTCCGATCGAAACGAGGTGATCCTGCTGCTGGCGCTTGTCCGTCAGGAGATAAGGAAGATGCTCGGTTCGTATGACGGGAACACCGGCTCTCCAGCCGGCGTTCGTGAGGGCATGCCCTTCCCACGCAATTCCAGCATGGACATGGAGGATATCAGCGGAGATGTCGATGAGCCATGGCGACAACGAGGCTCCGTCGTTTTCGATCGCTTTGGCCGCGATGCCTGCGTCCTGCGCTCGTCGCAGGAAGGCGGGCCCGGAGCCTTGGCTGGGAAATCCCACAACGACGTAGTGGCTGTTGCGCAACCCTGTAGCCAGCGAAAGCATGTGTTCGCCGACGCCCGAGGGAGCGGCACTGTCGGTCGCGATGACTACGGTCACAGGCTTGCTGTTATCGACCACCATCACCCCGCGGCGGTGTTCCAAGCGATGTCTGATTCGTTGTCGGACTTGCTCAGGCGGCGGAACGTGGCCAGAGCCTGACCGATGACCTGATCCATGTTGTAGTATTTGTAGGTTCCGAGCCGGCCGGCGAAGATGATGTCGTCCCGCTGGCGGGCCAGCGCCTCGTAGCGCTTGTACAGCGCCTGATTTTCGGACCTCGGGATGGGGTAGTACGGATCGCCGTCAGCGTGCGAATATTCGTAGGATATACTGGTCTGGCGATGGCTCTGGCCGGTGAGATGCTTGTACTCGGTGACGCGCGTATATGGTTCGCTCTGCGAGGGATAGTTGACGACCGCCACCGGCTGAAGCTGCTCCTGGTCGAGGGTCTCGTGCTTGAACTCGAGGCTCCGGTAGGGCAATGCCCCGAAGCGGTGATCGAAATACCCATCGATCGGTCCGGTGAAGATGGTTCGAGCCGCCAGACGCTCGCCCGCTACGTCGTGATGGTCCACATTGGTTTCGATCCGGATGCCGCTGTGGTCGAGCATGTTCTCGAACAGGCGAGTGAAGCCGGATGCCGGCATCGCCTGATACTTGTCCAGGAAGTAACGGTCATCGGTCGAGGTGCGGGTCGGTATCCGCGCGGTGACCGACTTGTCGAGCTGCGACGGATCCAATCCCCACTGCTTGCGCGTATAGCCTTCGAAGAAAATGCGATAGAGACCCGTCCCTACCTGCGAGACCACCACGTCCCGCGATGTCCTGATTTCCGCGACCGGTTCCGCCCTCGACTTCAGAAATTCCGCCGCGGCCTTTTCGTCCTGCAGGTTCAGGCCGTAAAGGCCGTTCAGCGTGGTGCGGTTGATGGGAATCGGCAGAAGCTTGTCACCGACCTTCGCCAGCACGCGATGTTCGTAGATCCGCCATTTCGTGAAGCGCGACAGGTAGCCGAAGATCTCCTCACTGTTGGTATGGAAGATGTGCGGCCCGTATTTGTGGACCAGGATGCCGGCGTCATCGTGAAAGTCGTAGGCATTGCCGGCGATATGGGGACGCCTGTCGCAGAGGAACACGCGCTTGCCCGACGAGGCCAGCCGCTCGGCCAGGACCGACCCCGCGAAGCCGGCGCCGACGATCAGATATTCGAATGGCGGGCGCCCCCCGGGACGGTGCAGGCGCGGCATCGCCACGACGCTCGAAGAGCCTAGCGACTTGCGCCGAGCTGCTTGCTCGACGAGCGCAAGCATCTGGCTGAATGTTGCGTCCCAGGACATGCCGGCAAGGCGCTCGTCGACGGCCGCCTGCCAGGTCCGCGCACCCCGTGCAAGACCGACACCTTTCTCGCAAGCCTCGAGAAAGGCGCCGGCACCATCCGCAATGAAAACGCCATCGAGATCGCCGTAATGTCGAACGACGTCGGCAACCGGCGTGGAAACCACGGGACGCCCCGCGGCCAGATATTCGGGTGTCTTGGTCGGGCTGATGAAGCGGGTTGCCTCGTTGAGGGCGAACGGCATCAGCGCCACGTCCCAACCGGCCAGATACGTGGGGAGCTCCGAGTAGCTCTTGAGCCCCAGATAGTGCAGATTGGCCCCCTGCGGCAGATCCGTGGGATCGATCTTGGCTGTCGGCCCGATCATGACGACCGACCATTCCGGCCGTGAAGCAGCGATTTTCGCGATGAGCTCCAGGTCGATTCTTTCGTCTATCACGCCGTAGTAGCCGAGGATCGGCCGTGGAATGGCGGCTTGGTCGGCCGGCGGCGGGTGGGGCGTTCTCGCTCGTTCGAAATGACCGATATCGACGCTCGACGGAAACGCGTGGATGTTTTGGTGACGGTGGCGCTTGGCTTCGTAGATGCTGTGCCCGCCAGTAAAGACGACGTCGGCGCGGCGCATCAGAGCCGCTTCGTTTGCCGTGAGCTCGGGCGGCGCGTAACGAAAGTTGGACAGTTCGTCCATACAGTCATAAATCGTCGCCGCCGCATCCACATGCGCTGCCAGCGGAAACATCATCGGCGTGTAGAACCACAGCAGCGGCTTTGCCGTGGCATGAATGGCAAGCAGTTGATCAAGGAGCTTCGAAAGGGCGGATTGGAGTTGCTCCCCCTGGTAATTGCGCGGAACACGCGGACGCACGGCAATAACGTCGCTGTCATCGAAGCAGTGGAGTTCGAGATAGGGCAGATGGTGATCGACGGGGATGTGCTCTTCGAAGAAGAACACCCGGCGGTGTTTTGCAAAACGTTCCATGAGGTGCTGCGGTCGCTGCAACACGAAGTCCCAGCGAAGATGTGAAAAACAGATAAGTGGTGAAGGGTTGATTTGATCGAGTTGCGAAGTCGGAACGGCTAGGTTCAAGGGGAGAACTCCTCGATGACCGCGCCTAACATCTTCTGTCTTGGCATGTTCCCTGCGCCGTCGAGGATTTGTATAGTGCATCGGGAGCGGAGCAGACGTCCCGTATCTCCGACGCCTACTATGCGTTGATTTGTGCAGCGCCCGAATTCCACCCAGGCATCCATATGAAGTCCCCTGGGCACCATCTCGAAAAGATCGTGTCAGCGAGCGAGATCGGCTGGAAAGGCGGCGAGGATCTCGCCGGGCGTCTTGCCGAAGCATCTTCCGTTGCGGCGCGCTGTTTGCTGGAAACGGCAATTGACTCTTTGCCATTGCGAGAACAAAAAGGGAACATATCGCCGGGTTTTCCCATTGCAAAGAGACAGATGAGTGCAACAGCCCCACAAAGTCCTGTTTCCTCACTTCGTGAGCGGATCGCTCGCCTCGAGGGCGGCAAGGGACGTTCCAGGGCGGTGCTGCCCTTTGGCTTGCCGATCATGGACGAGGCGCTTCCGGGCGGCGGTCTCGCCATTGGGGCTCTCCATGAAATAGCCGGGGGCGGCGGCGGCGCGATTGACGGTGCCGCTGCCGCGCTCTTTGCCGCCGGAATTGCGGCGCGCACCAAGGGCAAGGTGCTTTGGTGCATCATGCAGGCCGACCTCTTCGCTCCGGGCCTTGCGCAAGCTGGCCTTGTTTCCGACCGGGTGATCTATGTCGAGGCAGGCGACGACAAGACCGTACTGGCCTGCATGGAAGAGGGGCTTCGGCATGGCGGGCTTGGCGCCGTGGTGGCGGAAATCGCGCGCCTGTCCATGACGGCCTCACGCCGCCTGCAACTGGCTGCCGAAGGCACGGGCACGATTGCCATCGCGTTGCGGCGCTGGCGCCGGCAAAGCGACGCCGCGGATTTCGGCCAGCCGACGGCGGCAGCGACGCGCTGGCGTGTCTCCGTGCTGCCGTCCGCTCCCCTGCCGGTCCCCGGTGTCGGACGACACCGGTGGCTGATCGAGCTGATACGGGCGCGAGCCGGTGAAAGCGCCGACTTCGAATTGGAGGCATGCGATGACTCGGGTCGTCTCGCTGTTCCTGCCGACCTGGCCGACCGACCGGATACGGCGGAAAGCTGGCGGCGACGCGCCTCCCGTTGAGGCGCCGCTCGTCCTGGCAGGCCGTCATGGAAGCCGGCGGCTCCTGCTGGCCGCGGATGCCGCCGCTCACGCTGCGGGGCTCCGCGTCGGCATGCCCGTGGCCAAGGCCCAGATGCTCGTTCCCGGCCTTGTGATCCGGGAAGCCGATGCGGCCGCGGATGCTGAGGCGCTGCATCGACTGGCGGTCTGGCTCCTCCAGCGAGTGGCGCCGATCGTGGCCACCGATCCGCCCGACGGGATCGTCATCGATTCGACCGGAGCCGACCATCTCCACGGTGGCGAGCAGGCCATTCTGGACGCACTCGTCGGCAGGCTCGCCGTCGCCGGCGTCGCCGCGCGCGCCGCCGTCGCCGACAGCTGGGGTGCGGCTCACGCCCTGGCTCGCTATGTTGCCAGTCCCCTGCATGTCGCACCGGCGGGCCACGGCGCTGCGATCCTCGACCCATTGCCGCTCGAAGCCCTCAGGCTGTCGCCGTCCATATCGGGGGAGCTTCGCGTTCTCGGCTTCGACAGGATCGGGGATTTGCGCGCCCAGCCGCGCGGGCCGCTCACGCTGCGCTTCGGCCCCGAGCTCGGCCGCCGCCTCGACCAGGCCCTGGGAGAAGCGGCCGAGCCCATCGAGACCGTTCGTTCGCCCGATGGGGTCGAAGTCCGTCGCTCCTTCGGAGAACCGATCGGCGCGGCAGAGACGATTGCTCGCCATATCGGCAAGCTGGTCGTGAAACTCTGTGCGGCCCTCGAAACGAAGGGCCTCGGCGCGCGACGGCTGGATCTCGCCTGCTGCCGCGTCGACAATCGCATGGAGGTCGTTCGGGTCGGGACAGCGCTGCCCATCCGCGACGCCAGGCGTCTGACCCGGCTGCTCTGCGAAAAAATCGAGACCATAGACCCCGGCTTCGGGATCGAGCAGATGAGGCTCGCAGCCGTGGCCGTCGAACCTTTCGCTCGGACGCAGCTGGTCAGCTCGCTCGTCGAAGAAGCGACTCCCGACCTTTCCGACCTCGTCGACATTCTCGCCAATCGTGTGGGCGAGCGCGGAATCTACCGCGTCGCGCCGATCGCGAGCGACGTACCGGAGCGATCGATTGCCCGCATCCCGGCAATGGCGCCCGAACTCGGTGCCACCTGGCCGACCCACTGGCCGCGGCCTTCGCGCCTGCTGCCCCGACCGGAGCCGATCGACACGGTCGCGCTCCTGCCGGATCATCCACCGGTCTCCTTCATCTGGCGTGGAATCCGTCGGCGCGTGCGCCGCGCCGACGGTCCCGAGCGTGTGTTCGGGGAATGGTGGAAGCGCGATGCCGAGCTGGTCGCGGTGCGGGACTATTTCAGGGTCGAGGACGATGCCGGCGAGCGATACTGGATCTATCGGGCCGGCGACGGCGAAAATGCAGACACCGGCTCGCATGGCTGGTTCCTTCATGGGATATTCGGATGACCGATCGCCCTCGCTATGCCGAGCTTCAGGTCACTTCCCATTTTTCGTTCCTGCGCGGCGCATCCTCCGCCGAGGAGCTGTTCGCCCAAGCCGCCACGCACGGTATCGAGGCACTCGCCATTGTCGATCGCAATTCGCTGGCCGGCATTGTCCGCGCCCACGAAGCCGCGAAGGCGACCGGCGTCCGGCTTGTCGTCGGCTGCCGGCTCGACCTCGTCGACGGGACTTCGGTGCTCATCTACCCCTCCGACAAGGCGGCTTACGCGCGGCTCTGCCGTCTCCTGTCGCTTGGCAAAGGTCGCGCGGGCAAGGGGAGATGCCGTCTCGAATGGGCCGATCTCATCGCATACGGGGAGGGCTTGATCGCGGTCCTCGTGCCGGATCTGGCGGACGATGATTGCGCTCTGCGCCTGCGGCGCTTGCGCCAGTCCTTTGGCGACCGCGCCTATCTGGCGCTGACCCTTCGTCGCCGCCCCAATGACCAGCTGCGCCTGCACGATCTTTCGGCTCTCGCGGAACGCCAGGGCGTGCCGGCGGTCGTGACCAACGACGTGCTCTTTCACGATCCATCCCGCCGCACGCTGCAGGACGTCATCACCTCTATCCGCCATAACACCTCGATCGATGATCTCGGCGCCCGCCGGGAGGGGTATGCCGATCGCTACCTCAAGCCGCCCGAAGAGATGCACCGGCTGTTCGCCCGGTACCCGGAGGCGCTTGCCCGGGCCTGCGAGATCGTCGACCGCTGCCGCTTCTCGCTCGACGAGCTCGCCTATCAATACCCCGAGGAGAGGGAGGACCCCTCGTTCACGCCTCAGCAGACCTTGGAGAAGCTCACCTGGGAGGGGGCGGCCGAGCGCTATCCGGAAGGCGTGCCCGGCGGCGTCGCCGCGACGCTCGTTCACGAACTGCGCCTCATCGAGAAGCTGGGCTACGCTCCATACTTCCTGACTGTGAACGCCATCGTCCGCTTCGCGCGTTCGCGGGACATACTCTGCCAGGGCCGCGGCTCTGCCGCCAATTCGGCGGTCTGCTATGTGCTCGGCATCACCTCGATCGATCCCGGCCGAAACGACCTGCTGTTCGAGCGCTTCGTCAGCGAGGAACGCCGTGAGCCGCCCGACATAGACGTCGATTTCGAACACGAGCGACGCGAGATCGTGATGCAATGGGTCTTCGACACCTATGGGCGCGATCACGCCGCCCTTTGCTCCACGGTGATCAGGTACCGCGCCAAGGGCGCGCTGCGTGATGTGGGCAAGGCGCTCGGATTGCCGGAAGACCTGATCAAGAGTCTGTCCGGCCAGGTCTGGGGCTGGTCGGACGAGGACATTGGGGCCCGGCAGATCGAGGAGCTGAACCTCAATCTCTCCGACCGGCGCCTGCGTCTCACGCTCGATCTCGCCCGTCAGCTGGTCGGCACGCCGCGCCATCTCAGCCAGCATCCCGGCGGCTTCGTGCTGACCCGCGATCGGCTGGACGACCTCGTGCCGATCGAGCCGGCGGCCATGAAGGACCGCCAGGTGATCGAATGGGACAAGGACGACATCGACGCGCTGAAATTCATGAAGGTCGACGTGCTCGCGCTCGGCATGCTGACCTGCATGAAGAAGGGGCTGGAACTCCTGGCGGAGCACAAGGGCGTCCAACTCGACCTCGCCTCCATCCCCGCCGAGGATCCGCGCACCTATGCGATGATCCGCAAGGCCGATACGCTCGGCACGTTCCAGATCGAATCCCGCGCGCAGATGTCCATGTTGCCGCGCCTCAAGCCGAGAACCTTTTACGATCTCGTCGTGCAGGTGGCGATTGTGCGGCCGGGGCCGATCCAGGGCGACATGGTTCATCCCTATCTGCGCCGCCGCGAGGGAAGGGAACCGGTGCACTACCCCAAGCCCGAGCTGGAGAAGGTGCTGGGCAAGACGCTTGGGGTGCCGCTCTTCCAGGAGCAGGCCATGCGCGTGGCGATCGAATGCGCCGGCTTCACGCCAGGCGAGGCGGACATGCTGAGGAAATCGATGGCGACGTTCAAATTCACCGGTGGCGTGAGCGCTTTCAAGGAGAAGCTTGTCGCCGGCATGGTGGCCAATGGCTACGAACGCGAATTCGCCGAACATACCTTTCGGCAGCTGGAGGGGTTCGGCTCCTATGGCTTCCCGGAGAGCCATGCCGCGTCCTTCGCCCTTATCGCCTACGCGTCCGCATGGCTGAAGTGCTGGCATCCCGACGTGTTCTGCGCCGCCCTGCTGAACTCCCAGCCGATGGGCTTTTATGCTCCCGCCCAGATCGTGCGGGACGCGGTGAATCGCGGCATCGACGTGCGTCCGCCATGCGTCAACAGCTCCCGATGGGACTGCACATTGGAACCGGCAGGTGACGAGGGCCGCTTTGCTGTCCGGCTCGGTCTGCGCATGGTGCGCGGATTGGCCAACGGGCATGCCGGGATGCTCGTGGCAGCCCGGGCCGATCAGCCTTTCGCTTCGGTCGACGATCTCTGGCGCCGGACGGCCGTGCCGCAGTCAACGCTTGTGCAACTTGCCGAGGCAGATGCGTTTCGCCCCAGCTTCGGCCTGGCGCGGCGCAATGCGCTTTGGGCGATCAAAGCCCTGCGCGACGAGCCTCTGCCGCTGTTCGCGGCCGCATCGGCGCGGGAGGCGGACGTCGTGCCGGAGATCGATGAGCCGTCGGTCGCCCTACGCCCGATGACGAAAGGGCGCGAGGTCGTGGAAGACTATGCTCATACCGGCTTGACCCTGCGCGCGCATCCCGTTTCCTTCCTTCGCGAGGAGCTTTGCGCCCGGCGCATCGCGACATGTGCGCAGGTCATGGCGGCGCGCGACGGGCGCTGGCTCGAGGCGGCGGGCATCGTGCTTGTGCGCCAGCGCCCAGGCAGCGCCAAGGGCGTGATGTTCATCACGATCGAGGACGAGACCGGAATTGCCAATCTGGTCGTCTGGCCAAAGCTGTTCGAAAGGAACCGGCGTACGATCCTGTCGGCCGGCATGATGGCGGCACGCGGTCGCATCCAGCGCGAGGGCGAGGTCGTGCATCTCGTCGTGCAACAGTTCACGGATCTCTCCGCCGAGCTGGCCAGCGTAGGCGACCGCGACGGTATGTTCCCGCTGCCTCACGGCCGCGGCGACCAGGTGCGCAATGGCGGCTCGGGCCCGGATCCTCGCGATCTGCCGCCTCGGGGTTTTCGACCCCGCAACATTCACGATCCGTATGGCCACATCAGCCAAATCCGGGTCAAACCGCGGGATTTCAGGTAGCGGGTACGATCGCCGCAACATTGCTGCAGGCGACATGGAACCGGTAGCCATCGAGAGCAGTTAAATCGTGGGTCCCGATAGAGAGGCTTACGATGTTGAATTCCGCCGATCCCCAGAAGCTAGAACAGATAAGACTCGCGTCATCGGCTTTCTTTGGGCCGCTACTACTCCGGGAGGCTCTTTGTCGACTTTGCCTCTCTCAAGGGATGGAAGCGATCGACCGCTTCGAAGCGGCGATGACAGATCGCATCGAGGGAATGAAGGACGATAGAGCTGGTTTCGACGACATGAGGGAGTTGGCGATCGAGCAACTCTATTCGGTAATCAAAGAAGTCCGGAGCTCTCCGGATTCCAAGCAGCCGTGCGAGGACATCAAGAGCCGGCGGACGGAAGGGCGATCCGAGGAGGCGCAGACGCTCGAGGAACAGCTCCAGTCTGGCCTCGAAGACACCTTCCCGGCGAGCGATCCGCCTGCCGTGGTGTCCACGTCCATTCCCGGAGGCGGGAAGCATCTGGTCGGGACCGACGAAGTCCTGCGGCAGAAGCGGGAAGAAAAGTCTCGGAATGGTTCTTAGCGCTCGAAAGCGCGGGCACGATCATTCCTGAACTAGTCGCTGCTCTCGCGCACCGTTTCGACAATGAGCGAATCGGCGGGAAGGGGCCTCAGCAACTCTGGTTCCGGCTTTGTGAGATGAAGCCAGGCCGCCCAGTCGGCGGGCCACAGCACTGCGACCTGGCGGTTGTGATAGGGCTCCACGTCGGGACCAGGCTCGGTCGTCAACATGGTGAAAGAAGGAGGCTGGTTGCCTTCTCCTTCGCGCCACAGACCGGCGATGGCCATGAAAGGCGCATTGGCCAGTGAGAACCTGTGCTTGGCCTTTGGATATCGCGTTCCGGTGAACTCGAAGAACGCACTCGCGGGAACGAGACACCGTTTGCTGTTGCCGAACCGCCGGCCCTCCGACCGGAAGTTGAAGACGGGGCCGCCCTTGGGGCTGGCCGGCGGAAAGCCAAACCTCATGGGCACAAGTTCGATCTCGCTGCCCGCCGCCCTCATCACCGGGCCGGTATCGTTGATCCGGATATCGTCGGCGCGCGGGAGGTCATGTTCGCCCTGATGAGCAGGGGTGCTGAGTTCGAGGGATTGCATCAAGGCGCAATACTCGGCCCAGGCGACGTGTTGCTCATAATCGTTGCACATGAGAATAAGGTTAGGGCGGGAGCGGCCAAGGGCGAGCCTCGGAAAGCCGGCGCGCTGAAGCCTCACGGCCTGTTTCGATTTGTCGAATCGCCATCTGGCTGGCAACCCCGCTGATCAGCGGCGTTGCGTCGATTCCCGCGCCCTCAAGGTTGGCAGGATCGGCTGCCCTGGTTCCGCCGGTTCGGCCGCAAGCTGCTTCATGAGCAGCTGAACGCTCTGCCTGCCGACAATTTCGCCGTGGAGGTCCAGCGCTGTCATAGGAACGGGATAGTCGCGCGCGATGTCGCTGTCCGAAAGGGTCGCAACCATGAGATCCCTCGGGATCTCCAGGCGCAGCTTTGCAGCCGCCTCGCCGACCCCAAAGGCGAAGCGGCTGGTGGCCGCGATGATCGCGTCCGGAACTTCCCCTGCGGCTGATAGATCGGCGAGTGCCTGCTCATGCGCTTTGTCCGGCCCCGTGCCTTCCGGCAGGTGGACCAGCCTCGGTTCCATCTGGCGTTCGCCGCACCAGTCGCGATAGGAACGAGCCGCCTCGAGGAGCCACATATTGTCGTCGCTGCCGCTGTAGAAGGCGATCCGCCGCGCCCCGTTGCCGGCCATGTGGTCCAGCAGGGCCCGCATGCCGCCGTAGTCGTCGCGCTTCAGGCACCAGTCGAGCTCAGGCCTGCCGGGATCGGGGTCGGCGAGCACATAGGGCGTCCGTTGCCGGATCAGCGATGTCACCACTATGTCATTGCGGTGGGGCGCGACGACAATACAGCCGTCCATCGGAAAAAACGGGTGGTCACCTTCCTCGAGCCTAGGCAGGTGCAGCAATCCGTATCCCCGGCTCAGTGCCGCTGTCGCGGCGCCACCGGCCAGCCGGATGTGATATTCGGTTCCATGCATCGAACCACTGATCGCGTCGGTCGGGCGAAAGACGAGGCCGATGACACGGGTTTCCCCTGTGCGCAGGCTGCGGGCAATCGGATCGGCATTGTAGCCTACCCGCTGAGCCGCCTCGAGAACGAGGCGTCGGGTCTCGTCGGATGAGCGACCTTTGCCGTTGAGCACATGCGAGACGGTCGTGATCGACACTCCCGCGGACTTAGCGACGTCTCTGATCGTTACGCGCGGCTTCAAGTGCTCCCCTCCGGAAATCACTTCCTTCTTGACTCAGATAAAACGTTTTGGCAACTACGCCAAAACGTTTTGTCAAACCGGGAGGTTTCTAAAAAATGAGTTATTCCGGGATGGAGATGGCCGCGGTGCGAGATGTCACCCCGGAGAAGACCTCTCCGATACGCGTCGCCTCGGCCAGCCTCATCGGCACGGCGATCGAATGGTACGATTTCTTCCTGTTCGGCATTTGCGCCGCGCTCGTCTTTCCGCATGTCTTTTTCCCAACGTCAGAGCCGACGACTGCCCTGCTGGCGTCCTTCGCCACATTCGGCGTGGCCTTCCTCGCCCGTCCGCTCGGTGCGGTCTTCTTCGGGCACTTCGGAGACACGGTCGGCCGCAAGACAGCCCTCGTCACGACCCTCCTGCTGATGGGTGTCGCCACCTTTATGATCGGCCTCGTGCCCGGTTACGAGACGGCCGGGGTTTGGGGACCGCTGATGCTGGTCTTGCTCAGGCTTTGCCAGGGCGTCGCCATCGGTGGCGAATGGGGCGGAGCCGCGCTGATGGCGATCGAGCATTCCCCGGACGGGAAGCGTGGCTTCTATGGGGTGTTCAGCCAGATCGGCAATCCGATTGGGTTCTTCCTTTGCAATGCGGTCCTCCAGGTGGTCATCTTCCTCACCTCCGAAGAAGCTTTCCTGCAATGGGGTTGGCGCATCGGCTTCCTTATGAGCGGCGTGCTTGTCGCGTTCGGGCTTTATGTCCGTTTGAGCGTGACCGAATCCAAGGTCTTCCTCGAGGCGAAGAAAGCCGCGGGCAAGACGCAGAAGGGGATTCCGCTGGCCGCGCTTTTCCGCGATCACTGGCAGGTCTTGTCGTTGACGGTTCTCCTCCAGGCGGCGTTCTCCTTTGGCGCCTACGCCCTCATCTCCTTCTATGGTGCCTACACCCAGGGTACCCTGGGTCTGCCGGCCAGCTGGGTGCTGATCTCGGGCATGTGCGGTGCCGTGGCATGTGTTCCGGCGTACTTCTTCTTCGCCCATCTGTCGGACCGGATCGGCCGCAAGGCCGTTTATGTGATCGGGCTGCTCGGCTGGCTGGTCATCGCCTTCCCCTTCTACTGGCTGATCAACACGCAGACCCTCACCGGCATGATCGTGGCCAGCGTCCTCGCCTGGTCCGTCGGACATGCGGGCACCTACGCCGTCCAGTCGAGCTACCTGGCCGAAGCTTTCCCGACCTCGATCAGATACACCGGTGTTTCCATCAGCTACCAGTTGGCATCGGTGATCTTCAGCGCGCCGGCAAGCTTCATCGCCGTCGGGCTGTTCGCTTCTTTCGGCACGATCTACGCAGTCTCGGCATTCGTCGCCGCCGGGGCGCTGCTCAGCCTTCTCAGCCTCTTGAGCCTGCGTGAAACCTACAAATCCGACCTGAGCGCCTGATCAGCGCAGGCATATGGGAGCCTGCTCGAAGCCGGCTTTCCCGCCTTCCAGTCAAAGGAGGAAGTTCGCATGAAGATCTCCAGCCAAGTCGTGAGCAGAACGGCGGCGAAGGGAACAAGGGGCGCGATTGCGGCAGCGCGCGCGCAAAGTGCCGAAGCAGGCATGGAGATGCTGGAGCAGGGCGGCAATGCCGTCGATGCCGCCGTGGCTGCCGGGTTCGTGGCGGGGGTTGTGGAGCCCATGGAGACGACGATCGCCGGCTCGGGCTTCATGCTTGTTCAAACGCCGGAAGACGGGGAAGTCCATTCCGTGGAGTTCGCGCCTCGAGCTCCGGCGTCTGCGAGGGATACCTTGTACAAGATCGACACAAGTCGCGATCTTGACCGTGGGTTGGGCGTGTCCGTCGTCGAGGGCGACGAGAACCTGCAGGGTATCAAGGCCGCCGGCATTCCAGCGACACTCACTGGACTGATCAACGCCCATGCCAGATTTGGGCGCCTTCCCCTTGCCACCGTCCTGCAGCCGGCCATTCGCGCAGCCTATGACGGTTTTGAGGCCGATGCGTATTTTGCGCTCGAAGTCGTGTCGAATCTGTCCGCGCTGCGGAAAGATCGCGGCGCTGCGGCAGTCTTCCTCAGGAATGGCGATCCGCTGCCGGTCGCTCATCTTGGCGAAACCAGCCTTGGCCAACCGCCGATGATCCGTCAGAAGGAACTTGGCAGGACGCTCGAGCTGCTGGCGGCACGAGGCGCGGACGCGTTCAGCCACGGCGAAGTCGGCGATCACCTGATGGAGACCGTCGAGGAACTTGGTGGGATCATCACACGCGACGACCTGCGCAGCGAGCGGACATTCGTTACCCGGGCCAGGAAGATCATGCTGCGCGACCATGAAGTCTGGGGACCGACTTCCCCATGCGGAACGTTGACGCAGCACCAGATCCTGAAGATCTGGACCGCTCTTCATCCCGATGGCGGCCCTGTGGAAGACACTGCCGAGCGCCTCGAACATCTTGCGGCGGCGAGCTGGCATGCCTTTGCCGATCGCTACCACTGGCTTGGCGATCCGGACTTTGTTCCAGTTCCTGAGGACGGGCTACTCGACGACCGTTACATCGCCAGGATAGCGGAATCGATCAGGGCGGGCACTCCTGCTCCCCGTGCGAAGTCGGGGCAAGGCGCGCCCTGGGAGCTGTTCGCAAGCGTCGCCGCGCATGATCCCTGGGAGTTCGAGCCCCGACCGGACAGGAAGCCACATTGGAACCCCGAAGGGGCAACGGCACCCACCAGCGGGACCACCCACATCTCCGTCATCGACGGCCAGGGCATGGCCGTCTCCCTGACGCATACGGCGGCAAACCATTTCGGCAGCAAAGTGCTTTGTCCGCGCACGGGGCTGTTGCTGGACGGGGCGATGGGCTGGTTCAACGCCCGACCCAATGCGGCCAACAGCATTGCCGGAGGCAAACGTCCGTTGGCCAACATGGCGCCAATGCTGCTGACGAGAAAGGGCCGGACCGCGGCGGCCATCGGAGCCCCGGGCGGGCGACGCATCATCAATGCCGTTTTGCAGATCGCGTTGAATCTCGTCGAACGCGGGATGGACCTGGAGAGCGCGATCCACGCGCCTCGCATCGATGCCAGCGGCTCGACGTTACTCGCGTCGGAGCGACTGGAACACGTGGTCGCGACGATCGACGCCGATGTTTGTCCATCGGCTCTCGTGAAGGAGCAACACATCCCCTTCAACTACGAGATGGCGCGCCCGGTCGCAGTCGCCAGAGGCGAGGACGGCTCGTTGGAAGCGCTCACCGATCAATTCGCCAAGGGTTTCGCGCTGGCGAGTTGAGAAGAGTGAGACCGCCCGCCGGGATGACACGATCCCGGCGGAATGGCCGGCGCTGGAACTGCCATCTGCTTCTTGGCTCCCGATAAACCCGGCATGCGACCGACGAGCATGAGGTTGAAGCGGGTCGCGATCTTTCAGATTCGATCCCGCACTTTAGAACTTTGATTTGCTGCATGTCTTTGTCCCCAAACCGGTGCCCACTTTGGGGAGACATGCATCAACGGCTCGATCGGAGCCGACGCGTCTCCGCCAACAGAAACGCTGTCAGCACCCAGCATAGCAGGCCGAGGGACAATGGCAGGCCTTGGCGTCCGATCAGTTGCATCGCAAGTCCCGTCACGGGCGAGCCCACGAGACCGCCGATGCCCCATGCGAAGGCGAAGGCCGCGTTGCCGGCGATCAGGGCTTGGCCGGTGAAACGCTCGCCAAGCTGGATCAGCGAGATGGTGTAGATCCCGAACGACACGCCACCCCAGACGAAAACGAGCGGCCAGACGAGCCAGGTGTTGAAGAGCAATGGCAGCAACAGGCAGCCGGCCAGCGAGGCCACGACACAGGACAGCATGGTCCGCTTCGAGCCGAACTGTTCGGCCATACGCCCGAGCAAAATCTGCAGCGCGGCATTGCCTGCGATGAAACAGGCGACGAGGGATGCCATACGCTCCTCGACACTGCCGAGCGCCGCGCCATAGACCGCGAACAGGGAAAGCAGGATCTGCTCGAATGCGGCCGCTGTGAAAACCGCGAATAAAAGGAGGGGCGCCAGTCCGAAGAAGCCGCGGACCGATACACCCTTCCCCTTGTGCCGCATCTCCGGCAAGCGCGGCACCACCGCAAGCACGATCAGCCCACAGATAAGAAAGGCAATGATGCCGATCAGGAAGGGCGGCCAACCCTGCGTGCCGACCAGGCCGAGCGACAGCGGGCCGATGGCGAACCCACTCGAGACGATCGATGAATAAAGGCCCATGACGCGGCCTCGACGTGACGCGGGGGTGATCGAGATCAGCCAGGTTTCGCTGATCACGTAGAGCGGGTTGGCGAAGAAGCCGAGCAGCAAGCGAAGCGGCATCCAGGTCCAGACTTCCCCGGACCAGGCAATCGCGACCAGCGTGAGCGCGGCCAGGATCGAACACAGGATGGCAAGCCGCGCCGCGCCCACGCGCCGTGCCAGCCGGGGAACGCAGGGCGCGGAGATGATGAAGCCCAGCGGCGTCATCGCCGCCGACAAGCCGATCAGGCCGGGTGTCGTCCCCTGCCGCTCCAGGATGAAGCTAAGCAGCGGATAGGTCAGCCCTTGTGCCAGGGCGAACACGGTGACGGTCGCCATGATACCCGCCATCGCGGCACATGGCATTCCATACTCTCGCGGCGATGCCGCACCTTCTTGCCGAAAAGGCTTGGTGGTCTGCGCCTCGGAGGGATTATCGTTCATGACAGGCTCCGCTTCAGGCCCGAAGGCCCTTCATCCGAACGAGCATGGGTTCTGGCGGACGGGGGCAGCGCCGTCATTAAGCTCCCCCAAATAGTTCCAAAAACTTCCAAACGGGCTAAACATGCGCCGCATGCAGCGGTCGCGCTTTGGCTTTGGCCCGTTCGTGCTTGATCCGGATGAGGGGACGCTCCTTCGGAACGGTGACCCCGTTGCCGTCGGCCATCGCGGCCTGAAGCTGCTTGCAGCGCTTGTCGGGCGGCCCGGCGAGATTCTGCGCAAGGCCGAGTTGATGGATGCGGCGTGGCCGGGCATGGCCGTCGAGGAAGGCAACCTCACCGTCCAGATCGCCCTGCTTCGCAAGCTGCTCGGTCCCGCCGCCGGCGGCGAATGGATCGCCACGGTCCCGCGCGTCGGCTACCGCTTCGCGGGGGCGGTCGAACGACTCGGGGGCGCGAAGCGAAATCCGCTGCCGCTGCCCGGCAAACCATCGATAGCCGTGCTGCCCTTCGCCAATGTCAGCAACGATCCCGAGCAGGAATCCTTCGCGGATGGCTTGACCGAAGATCTGATCACGGACCTCTCCAGGCACTCCGGCCTGTTCGTGATCGCGCGCAACTCGGTCTTCGCCTACAAAGGCAAGGCGACGGACGTGCGTGTTGTCGCCGAGGATCTTGGCGTCCGCTACCTGCTGGAGGGAAGCGCAAGGCGCGCCGCGGGGCGGGTTCGCGTCAACGCAAAGCTGATCGATGCGACGAGTGGAGAGCATCTATGGGCGGAACGCTTCGATCGCAGCCTCGAAGATATCTTTGCCGTCCAGGACGAGGTCACGGGCAAGATCGTGGACGCGTTGCTCGGTCGGTTGCGGGCACCGCCGCCGACGCGCAATCGGCCCAAGAATCTCGAGGCCTACGATCTCTGCGTGCGGGCGCGCAAGCTGATGGACGATTCACCCCAGACGGCGCGGGAAGCACATCTGATGCTAACCCGCGCGGTTTCACTCGATCCGGACTACGCGGAGGCCTATCGTTGGCTTGCCATGAACCATTGGATGGGATGGGTACACAGCGGCGGGCCAGCGAAATCGACCCGCGGGGTTGCTTTGGAACTCGCGCGCAAAGCGGTCGCGATCGATCCCAACGATGCCGGCTCCCGCTGGATCCTGGCCTATCTGCTTGCCTATGAGCGCAGCTTCGCCGAATCGGAGGCGGAGTTCGCCAAGGCGATCGAGCTCGACCCGAACGAAGCCGACACCTGGGCGGCACTCTCCGACATCGCGGTCCTGGCCGGACGGGTCGAGGAAGGCCTCGAGCATATTCGCAAGGCGTTCCGGCTGAATCCGTTTCCGGCAAGTTGGTACTATCTGGCGCTCGGCCAGGCCCAATATGCGGCCGGCGAATACCAAGCCGCGGTCGAGACGCTGCGCAGAGACGAGACCTATCGCACGAGTTCACGCCGTTTCCTCGCCGCAAGCCTTGCCCAATTGGGCCGGCTCGACGAAGCGCGCGCGGAAACCGAACTGTTCCTCGTCGGCAACCCGCATTTCACGACCCGCCACTGGGCGAAGACGGAACCCTTCCGCGACCCTGCGACGCTCGCGCATTTCCTCGATGGTTACCGCAAAGCCGGCCTTCCGGAGTGACGGGCCGGAAGTGGGGAGAGCCCATCGGCTAAAGGTGGCATCGTCCACGCTACTTACCATTCCCGCCTTTCCGCCGCGGACAAGCGCGTCGTTGTCGCACTGAAGCTCGGCGTGCCGCCATTGGAACATGAAGCGGACGGGGACGTTCTACCAACTTCCGTTCACCGAGTATGGTCGATGGCACCACGTCCTTTCTGGAAAGGCTATCTGAAGCTCTCCCTAGTCACCTGCCCCGTCGCCATGACGCCGGCAACCACGGAAAGCGAGAAAGTCCGGTTTCACACCCTCAACCGCAAGACCAACAACCGGGTGGTCAGCCAATATGTCGACGCGGTGAGCGGCAAGCCCGTCGCCGAAGACGACGAGGTGAAGGGCTATCAGCGCGGCGAAGACGAGTATGTGCTCCTGGAGGACGAGGAGCTTGACGCCGTGGCTCTGGAGAGTACCCGCACGATCGACATCGATATGTTCGTGCCCTCCGACAGCATCGGTTGGATCTGGTACGACAAGCCTCACTATCTCACGCCCGATGATCCCGTCGGGGAGGAAGCATTTTCCGTGATCCGCGACGCGATGGAAGCGACCAGGACGGTCGGGATCTCCCGGCTTGTTCTCTACCGCCGCGAGAGGGCCGTCATGCTCGAACCCAAGGGCAAGGGGATTGTCCTTTGGACCCTGCGCTACGGGGATGAGGTTCGTAGCGCGGACGACTATTTCGACAGGATCGAGGACGGCAAGCAGGATCCCAAGCTGATGGGCCTCGTCGATCAGCTGGTCAAGGAGCGTATCAAGCCGTGGGATCCGAAGATGGTGAAGGATCCCGTCCAGGAGAGTCTGCTCGACATCATTGCCTCGAAAAAGAAGGGCCGCAAGAAGCCGGCCAAGGCGAAAGTCGAGGCGGAGGAGCAGCCGAGCAACGTCGTCAACATCATGGACGCGCTTCGCAAGAGCATAAGCACCGCCGGCAAGAAGCGCAAAAGCTCATGACGGGCGCGCTCAGATCAGGCCGATGGACATGTGGCGGATGATCACCCGCTCTTGTCGGAATCTCTCCTCGAGCTCGGCCCGGCGATCGGCCCAGAGGGCGCGATCGAGCTTTTCGGTCATGACCTCGAAGACCACGATGTCGTCGTGAGAGTTATTCGAACCGCGCTTCCAGAGGCCCTCCGCGGGAGCCTGGAGGAACGCCGTCACACCGTCGAACTCGGTCGCTAAGCCCTGCTTCAGGCGTTCGAATTCTTCAATGGGGAACGGCACTCCGGAGTTGTCGGCGCATGGAAGCAGGATTTGGATCAGATACATCGTTGTCCCATTACGCGGCTTTTTTCCGCCGAGGTTTTGGCTCCTCCAACGGCGCCGCGGCGGCGCGGAAGTCCTCCCAGGGATCGCTCTGGAGCGATGCAAGCCGGGTGGGCGTGTTCTCGACAGTGTAATAGGCCGGTCCGATCGCGGCGCTGAGCTCTTCCCAGCCGAGCGGCATCGATACGGCGGCACCCGGCCGGGCCCGCGTCGAATAGGCAGCGACCGCTGTCGCGCCACGCTGGTTGCGGAGATAGTCGACCAGGATCTTGCCGCGCCGCTTCGACTTGGTGATCGTCGCCACATAGCGGTCGGGACTGTCCGCGGACATCGCATCGGCAATCGACTTGGTGAATGCCTTGACCGCCGGCCAGTCGGCCTTCGGCTTCAGCGGCGCGACGACATGCAGCCCCTTGCCGCCCGAGGTTTTGACAAAGGGCGTGAGACCGACGTTGATCAGCCGTGCGCGGGTTTCCTTGGCTGCTTCAATGACCGCTTCCCAACTGACGTTCTCTCCTGGGTCGAGATCCATGATGATCGTGTCCGGCCGCTCCCAGTCGGCCACCGTGGAGCCCCAGGGATGGATTTCCAGCACAGCGGCTTGGACCAGCCCCATGAGGCCGTCGAGATCATTGACGCTGATCAGCCGCTCATCGGGCGGCTCCTTGGGGTCGTGAACCTGGACGATGTTGGGATTCAGCCCTTTCCAGGCGTGCTTCTGGAAGAACTTCTCGCCGTGGATCCCGTTGGGGCAGCGCAAGAGGGCAAGTGGCCGGCCCACGATGAACGGCGCGACGAACCGCCAGACGCCGGCGTAGTAGTCGGCCAAGCCTTCCTTGGTGACCCCCTCTTCCGGCCAGTACAGGCGGTCGGGGTGGGTGAGCTTTACGGTGCGGCGCTGCGGCTTTGACGCCGAGAGAGAGCCCTTCGGGATTTCGCGGACGATCTCCTGGGCTGGTTTGTCTTCACGCAACCCGCGGAAGGACGCGTGTCGCAAGAGGCCGTCGGCTGTCCACGCCCGGAACTCGACCTCCGCAACGAGTTCAGGCCGGACATAGCGCACCTGGCGAGCGTCGTCGGCAGCGAGCCGTTCGGCGAATGGACTGGATGGAGTTCTGATGCGCTCCAGCCTTTTGAAGAGGTCTTCCGCCACGGATGACGTGAACCCGGTGCCGACCCGGCCGACATGAACCAGCTTGTCCCCTTCATGGACGCCCAACACCAGCGAGCCGATGCCCTTGCGCGTGGTCGTGGACGGCACATAGCCGCCGACAACGAATTCCTGCCGCGCCGAACATTTGGACTTCACCCAGTTCTTGCCCCGCCCGCCGCTATATGGCGCGTCCCCAAGTTTGGACACCACGCCTTCCAGGCTCAGCCGGCAGGCGTGCCGCAGAACCAGATCGCCGTTTTCCTCGAAGTGACTGCTGTAGCGGAGAGTCCCCATCTCGCTGCCGATCAGCTGTTGCAGCAGCTCCTTGCGGCGGATCAGGGGGACCTTGGTCAGGTCATAGCCGTCGAGATGAAGGAGGTCGAAGGCGTAGAAGACGAAGCGGTCCGTGCGGCCCTCGCTGAGGTCGGCTTGCAAGGCCGAGAAGTCCGAAGCGCCCCCGCTGGTCTCGACGACAATCTCTCCGTCGATCAAGGCGCTGGCGACGGGCAGATTCTGCAGCGCGGCGATCGCCGCTTTCCCGAACTTCTTCGTCCAGTCCAGCCCGCTACGCGTCAGAAGCTTCGTCCTCCCGCCTTCGATTCGCGCCTGCAGGCGATAACCGTCGAATTTGATTTCGTGGACCCAACGCTCACCGCTCGGCGCCGAAGAAACGAGCGTTGCCAGGGTCGGCTCGACGAATTCGGGCAAAGCCGACTTTCTTGCGCCCTTGAGCTTTGATGGGTCCGGGGCAGATGCCGTGGCCGTGGCCGATTGCCGCGAACTCTTCTCCCCGCCTCCCTTCCTGATCCTGCCCGTTTTCGATGACCAGCCGGGCGCCTCGCCCTCGACGTCCTTGATCTCCCGCCCGGTTGCCACGGACTCCGGCCGCTCTTCCAGAATGTCGGGATCCTTGTCCGACCGGGCTGCCTCGTCTTCTCCCTTGATGAGCAGCCAGTTTTCCCTTTTCTCCCGCGGTTTGTGTCCCATTCTGACGAGATGCCATCGCCCGCCGAGCTTTTCGCCGTGCAGTTCGAAGTCGAGCTGCCCCTTGGCGTATCCTTTCCGGCCGTCGCCGATCGGCGCCCAACTCCCACGATCCCACACGATGACCGTGCCGCCGCCATACTCTCCCTTGGGGATCGTTCCCTCGAACGTGCCGTAATCCAGGGGATGGTCCTCGACATGGACGGCCAGGCGCTTTTCCCCCGGGATCAGGCTGGGGCCCTTGGCGACAGCCCAGCTCTTGAGGACGCCGTCCATCTCCAGGCGGAAGTCGTAGTGCAATCGCCTGGCATCGTGCTTCTGTATGACAAAGCTGTTCCCGGATTTTCGCGCACGTCGCCCTTTCGGTTCCGGAGTGGCCGCGAAGTTGCGTTTCTTCCGATAGGTATCGAGCGCCATCCGTCATCCCGCCTTGCGTCGCGGCCCAGCCTCTTTGGCTTTGGCCGACCGGGCAGTCCTCGCTTTGGAAGGCGCAGGCGGCTTCTTGGCTGTGAGCCCGGCACTCTGGCGCAGAGCCTCCATGAGGTCGACGACCTTTTCGCGCTTCGGCTCCTTGTGAAGCTCGATCTTCTTGCCCTCCATCTTGGCTTTGACGAGTTCCGCCACCGCGTCTTCGTAGCGGTCGTCGAACTTGGTCGGGTCGAACTTGCCCCGTTTGGTCTTGATGATGTGCTCGGCGAGCTCGAGCATCTCGCCTTCGATCTTCATTTCGGGGATGTCGTCGAAGGCTTCTTTTTCCGATCGGACCTCGTAGTCGAAATTGAGCGTGGTCGCGACCAGGCCCTCGTCATAGGCGCGGATCAGGAGGGTCCGTACGCGCCTGAACAGAACCGTCTCGGCGATGGCGGCAACATTGTTCTTGCGCATGCCTTCGCGGATCAGACCGAACGCCTCTTCGGCGTGCTTGTCCGCCGGTGCCAGATAATAGGGCTTGTCGAAATAGACGCTGTTGATGTCGCCGCATCGAAGGAAGGCGGATATCGTCAGGGTTTTGTCGCTCTTAGGCACCGCCGCCGCGACCTCGTCCGGCTCCAGGACAACATACTCGCCGGAGCCTATCTCGTAGCCTTTGACCTGCTCGTCCTTCTCGACGGGCTTGCCGGTATCGGCATCGACGAATTGTCGACTCACGCGATGCCCGGTTGCTCGGTTGATGGTGTGGAAAGCGATGCGTTCGGACGTCGACGCGGCCGTATACAAAGCGACCGGGCAACTAAGCTCGCCAACCTTCAGGAAGCCTTTCCAATTTGCTCTCGGTGCCAAGCCTCACTCCCATTGGCGATCTCAGGACTGAGCAAATCGAACGCTTGCCCGCCATGGAATGTTCCGTGGGACGGCGGGAGATGCATGGGGCTGGCACGAACGGGCGGAACCAACTGGCGCGTCCCGTGTTGCGAATCCGAAAGGAGATCAAGCCCATGGCAGATGACAAGACCAAGAGAGACCAGCGGGATCGGAGCCGGGTGGCGCAAGAAGAGGACTACGAGGTCGCTTATTTCGCGTCACGCCACGGCATATCGCAGGACGAGGCGCGGGAGCTCGTCAAAAAGCACGGCAACAACCGCGAGGAGCTTGAGAGAGCGGTATCGCGCCGAGTGTAGGACGAGAAAAAAACCCAGAAGGGAACGGGCGAGGGAATATCGTCGCCTAGGTTCTTAAAACGACGTCGAGCAAGTCCGCATGTGCGCCTTCCATGGCGCCGGTGGAAGCGCGAAGCGGAGTTGCCATCGAGTTGGCATTGGCAACTCTCGATGCCGGCGCCGAGGCGCCGCTCGCGGATGCGCCGGTGTTCAGTCGAATGCGCAGCTCACGGGTCCAAGCTGGTCGAAATCAACCATGAGGCGTTGGCCGGGCAGCACCTGGAGGATCGGGGTGCAGGAGCCGGTCGCGACCACATCATCGGCATTCAGCGTTTTGCCCTGAGCGGCAAGGCTTTTCGCGAGCCAGGCGATCGTCTCCAACGGATGGCCGAGGATTGCGTCGGTGCGACCCGATGCGACCGGCCTGTCGTCGATCCGTGCGACGATCCCGACCTCGTCCAGCGCCAGCGGATCGACGTGTCGCGCGGAATGCCCGCATAGGGTGGCGACGTGGAAGGCAAAATCGGCGATCGCCGCCAGCCTGATATCCGCGCCGGGCAGTGCGCGTCGTCCGATCAGGCCGATTGCCGGCTGGCAGGCAATCACGGCGGCGCTTGCCGAGAGGCGGTCGATCGTCTCCCCCATGGCGGGATATGTCCTGCCGATCGTGAAGACCAGTTCGCATTGCGCGCCGAGTATGCCGTTCGGAAGCCTGAACCGGCCCTTGCCCTCGTGGAAGCTTTTGTCCGCGATGGCTGAGAAGATGGGCTCGGTGAGCCCGAGCGTGCTGCGTACCTGCCGGCTGGTGCCGACCATCGCATAACCGCGAAAATCGCTGTCGAAGGCATCGAGCGCCGCCACTTGCACGTCCTCCGCCTGGTCGGGCGATTGCAGGAGCGACATCGGCAGCTCGCTAACGTCGCCGGCGATGCGGTTCCTGGCCAGCGCGCCAGCCAGTTCATCGAGGGATGCTATGGTCATGACGGCGTCGCCTCCGGCGCGAAGTGCGTTTATGCCTGTGCGAGATAAGGCGCGTGCGCATAGGAATTCGAGACGGAATTGCGGCCAAAGAAATAAAAGGCGCCTTTATGCGCCAGCCGGGGGGCGGCTTGATTATGGTTTTCCTATTTCTTTGCGCCAGGCCCTCAATCGAAAGCCTATGCGAGCAGCGATAGATTCCCTCACGTGCCGCTTCCGCGCGGCACACGCTAGGGAAAGGATCAATGCATGTTTCCTCGTCAGGGCATCGACCGTTTCGGCCCGTACTCTCCCCCTCCCTCGTCGCTTCAAGGACGACACGCCCCGCGTACCATCGGCATCCCGGTCCTTCCGATGGAATTGGCGATGCTGCTCAGGCTTTCGGCCGTTGTTGCGGCCATGACCGTCGTTTCGGCGATTGTCCTTTGCGCGTGATCCGCCATCCAATTGCGACAGGAGCATTGCGATGAACGACTACCCGTTCTGCCCCACCCATAACGGCCGTTTTCTGGTTGGCCGCGATCGCCGGGGCCGCTGGATCGTGCGCGACGAAAAAGGCCAGGTCGGCGGCCTGTTCGCCGACCGCGCCTCTGCGGTCCGCTTCGCCATGTTCGAGAGCGACTACGCGCCCGGTGCGGTCACATGCGTGCCAGACGGTGCATTGTCCGATCCGGTCGGAGAGCCGGCGCCGGCGAGACTTCGCCGCGCAGCATAGCGGTGGTACGAGCCGACCGGGACGCTCCGCTTCCTCGGTGAGCGCCCCACAGCTGGAAGCCCGGAAATTCCTATAGGATTTTTATATCTTTCCGAGCCGCCCTCTCTCGAACCTTTATGGGCGACGGGCGCATATTCCCCCTGAATTCGAGCATGAAGCGCCGACGCCGGCCGCGCTGGCAAATAGTCGTGCGTCACTGCCAGAACAAAGGAGTCGCAATGATGGATATCGTCGTTCTAGCGATCGGCGTCCTCTTCTTCGTGCTGAGCCTCGCCTATGTCAAATCTTGCGATAGCCTCTGAAAGGACCGCGCCATGCTTGTCGACTATTTCCTCGGTGGAGCGGTGACGCTCTTCCTTCTTGTCTATCTCACCTATGCGCTGGTTCGCCCCGAGCGTTTCTGATCGCGCGGTTCGGAAAGTCTTTCCCATGACACTTTATGGTTGGCTTCAGATCCTCCTTTTCTGCGGGATCATCATTCTGCTCGTGAAGCCCCTTGGCGGCTACATGACGCGCGTCTTCTCGGGTGAGCGCACTTTGCTGTCGCCGCTTTTCGCTCCCATCGAACGCGGGCTCTATCGTTTGGCGGGCATCAGTGAGCGCGAGGAGCAGCATTGGACGGCCTATGCCGTCGGCATGCTGCTCTTCAACCTGGCTGGATTTCTTCTTCTCTACGCCCTGCTGCGCGTGCAAGGCGTGCTGCCCTTCAATCCGGCTGGCATGGGCGCCGTCCCGCCCGCACTCTCTTTCAACACCGCCGCCAGCTTCATGACCAACACCAATTGGCAGAACTACGCTGGTGAAAGCACCCTGTCCTATCTCGTTCAGATGGCCGGTTTGACGGTGCAGAACTTCGTTTCGGCGGCCACCGGCATCGCCATCGCCATGGCGCTGATCCGCGGTTTTGCGCGTGCCTCGGGCCGTACCGTCGGAAATTTCTGGGTCGATCTCACGCGCGGCACGCTTTACGTCCTCCTGCCGCTCTGCGTCCTTCTCACGCTCGCCTACGTCTATCTTGGCGTGCCGCAAACGCTCGGCGCCTCTATCGAGGCTGACACGCTGGAAGGCGCAAAGCAGACGATCGCGCTCGGCCCGGTCGCCTCGCAGCTCGCCATCAAGATGCTCGGTACCAATGGCGGCGGTTTCTTCAACGCCAACTCATCCCATCCCTTCGAAAACCCCGGCGCCTTCTCGAACCTCCTCCAGATGGTCTCGATCTTCGCGATAGGCGCAGCCATGACCAACGTGTTCGGCCGCATGGTCGGCAACCAGCGTCAGGGCTGGGCGATCTTCGCCACTATGGGCGTCCTGTTCGTGGCGGGCGTCGCCGCGACCTATTGGGCCGAAGCCGCCGGCAATCCGCTGGTCCAGGCGCTCGGCCTGGAAGGCGGCAATATGGAAGGCAAGGAAGTGCGGTTCGGCATCGTGCTTTCCGCGCTCTTCGCGGTCGTCACCACCGCTGCCTCCTGTGGCGCCGTCAACGCCATGCATGATTCCTTCACTGCGCTAGGCGGGATGATCCCGCTCCTCAACATGCAACTTGGAGAGGTCATCATCGGCGGTGTCGGCGCGGGCTTCTACGGCATCCTGCTCTTCGTCGTCATCGCGATCTTCGTTGCCGGCCTGATGGTCGGCCGCACGCCGGAATATATCGGCAAGAAGATCGAGGCGAAGGAGGTCAAGATGGCGGTGCTCGCCATCCTCTGCCTGCCTCTCGCGATACTGGGCTTCACGGCCATCGCCGTGCTTCTGCCGACCGGCATCGCCTCGATCGCCAATCCCGGACCGCATGGCTTCTCGGAGATCCTCTATGCCTATACGTCGGGCGCGGCCAATAACGGCTCGGCGTTCGGCGGCCTCTCCGGCAACACCGCCTGGTACAACATCACCATCGGGTTGGCCATGCTGATGGGCCGCTTCCTGGTCATCATCCCCGCCCTCGCGATAGCCGGCTCGCTCGTCGCCAAGAAGACCGTACCAGCCTCGTCGGGCACATTCCCCACCGATAGCGGGCTGTTCGTCGGGCTGTTGGTGGGCGTGATCCTGATCGTCGGCGGGCTGACCTTCTTCCCCGCGCTGGCCGTGGGCCCGATCGTCGAGCACTTCGCCATGCTGCTGGGGCAGACGTTCTGAGGTGTGTCATGTCCAGCCTGCTCCATGAATTGCGCAAGCAGATCAATCCCCGCGCCGTCTGGTCGGCGCGGGGGCCCGGCAATCCCATCCGCGCTTCCGACATCATCCTTGGTGTCATGCTTGTGATGGGCCTCGTCGCGCTCGTTGCTTCCGCGCTCACCCATTTCTTCGCGGCCTGATAAAGCCGGAGTTTCGATATGAGCCATCCCAGATCCGCGAGCATCATGGATGCCCGCATCCTCGTTCCCGCTGTTCGAGACGCATTCCGCAAGCTCGACCCGCGCAGCCTCGCGAGAAACCCGGTGATGTTCGTCGTCGCCGTGGTCTCCGCCCTCACCACCATCCTCTTTGTCAAGGACCTCGTCATCGGCGGAGAAAGCCTCGGCTTCTCCTTCCAGATTATCCTGTGGCTCTGGTTCACGGTGCTCTTCGCCAATTTCGCCGAGGCCGTCGCCGAGGGTAGGGGCAAGGCGCAGGCGGATTCGCTGCGCCGCACCCGCACCGAGACCCAGGCGAAGCTCCTTTCCGGCGACGACCGCACCCGCTTCAAGATGGTACCGGGAACCAGCCTGAAGATCGGTGACGTCGTGCTGGTCGAGGCCGGCGACATCATTCCGTCCGACGGCGAGGTGATCGAAGGTGTCGCCTCCGTCAACGAGGCGGCGATCACCGGCGAATCCGCCCCCGTCATACGCGAATCCGGCGGCGACCGCTCGGCCGTCACCGGCGGCACGCAGGTGCTCTCCGACTGGATCCGCGTGCGTATCACCGCCGCTCCCGGTTCGACCTTCCTCGACCGCATGATCGCGCTGGTCGAGGGTGCGGAACGCCAGAAGACGCCCAATGAGATCGCGCTCAATATCCTGCTCGCCGGTATGACGCTGATCTTCGTGCTGGCCGTGGCGACAATTCCGAGCTTCGCCACTTATGCCGGCGGCTCGATCCCCGTCATCGTGCTGGTCGCGCTGTTCGTGACGCTCATCCCCACCACGATCGGGGCGCTGCTTTCGGCCATCGGAATTGCCGGCATGGACCGCCTGGTGCGCTTCAACGTGCTCGCCATGTCGGGCCGCGCCGTCGAGGCGGCGGGCGACGTCGATACGCTTCTCCTCGATAAGACTGGCACGATCACGCTGGGCAACCGCCAGGCGACCGAGTTCCGTCCGGTTAAGGGTGTCTCCGAGCAGGAGCTCGCCGACGCGGCGCAGCTCGCCTCGCTGGCCGACGAGACGCCGGAGGGCCGCTCGATCGTCGTGCTCGCCAAGGAGAAATACGGCATCCGTGCCCGCGACATGGGCACGCTGCACGCCAGCTTCGTGCCCTTCACAGCGCAGAGCCGCATGAGCGGTGTCGATTTCGACGGCTCCTCGATCCGCAAGGGCGCCGTCGACGCGGTGCTCGCCTATGTCCATTCGGGGGCCTCGGCCACATCGGCCGGCGGCCGTCCCGCCGGCGACGCGCTGCGCGAGATCCAGGCGATCGCTGACGGGATCGCCAAGGCCGGGGGCACTCCGCTCGCCGTGGTGCGCGATGGCCGCCTGCTCGGCGTCGTCCATCTCAAGGACATCGTGAAGGGCGGCATTTCGGAGCGTTTCGCGGAGCTGCGCCGCATGGGCATCCGCACCGTGATGATCACGGGCGACAATCCGATGACGGCGGCGGCGATCGCGGCGGAAGCCGGTGTGGACGATTTCCTCGCCCAGGCTACCCCCGAGAACAAGCTGGCATTGATCCGCGAGGAGCAGGGCAAGGGCAAGCTGGTCGCCATGTGCGGCGACGGCACCAATGACGCCCCTGCCTTGGCGCAGGCCGATGTCGGCGTCGCCATGAACACCGGCACGGTGGCCGCTCGCGAGGCCGGCAACATGGTCGATCTCGACAGCGACCCGACCAAGCTCATCGAGATCGTCGAGATCGGCAAGCAGCTTCTGATGACGCGCGGCGCGCTCACCACCTTCTCGATCGCCAATGACATCGCCAAATACTTCGCCATCATCCCGGCGATTTTCCTGGCCTTCTACCCCCAGCTCGGGGTGCTCAACATCATGGGGCTCGCGACACCGCAGAGCGCGATCCTGTCGGCGATCATCTTCAACGCCCTGATCATCGTCGCGCTCATCCCGCTTGCGCTGAGGGGCGTGAAATACCGGCCAATCGGCGCCGGCTCGCTGCTCTCCCGCAACCTCCTGATCTACGGCCTGGGCGGCGTCGTGGTGCCGTTCGCCGGCATCAAGGCCATCGACCTCGCCATCTCGGCGCTCGGCCTCGCATAAGGAAACCGTCCGATGCTTAGACAATTGCGACCCGCCATCGTCATGATCGTCGCCCTGACGGTCATCACGGGCCTGATCTATCCGCTGGGCATGACCGGTCTGGCGCAGGTGCTGTTCCCAGCCCAGGCCAGCGGCAGCCTGATCGAGCGCAACGGCAAGGTGATCGGCTCGGCGCTGATCGGCCAGGCCTTCACCGACGCGCGCTATTTTCACGGCCGCCCGTCTGCCGCGGGCGAGGGTTATGACGCCGCCTCCTCGGGGGCCTCGAATCTCGGCCCCACCAATGCCAAGCTGATCGACCGGATCAAGGCCGAGACCGAGAAGCTGAAGGCCGAGAATCCCAACGCGCATGTGCCGATGGAGCTGGTCACCTCCTCCGGCAGCGGCCTCGACCCCCATATCACCCCGGAGGCCGCCTATTTCCAGGTGCCCCGCGTGGCCGCTGCTCGCGGCACGGACGAGGAGACATTGCGCCGGCTTATCGACGGCAATACCGGCGAACGGCTGTTCGGCTTCATCGGCGAGCCGGTGGTGAACGTGCTGGCGCTGAACATGGCGCTCGATGCCGGGGAGACGCGCTGACAGCAAAGGAGTGGAAGTCTATGGTCGGCCGTTGCTGACACAAGAGAGCTGAAAGTTGCGCTCGCACCCCCCTCTGTCCTGCCGGACATCTCCCCCTCAAGGCTCCCGGATTCCCGCATCTCGGGCGGCGCGGAAGGAGCGGACGATAGCTGCTATCGCTTGCGTTGGCTGCTTCGTTCGGCACGGCCGGCCGCCCGGCGGTGCCGAACGAAGCGGCCGAACCGGCACAAGCAACCGTCCCGCTCTTCGAGCTTTCATCGATGACGGCACCCATTCTGTTACCATTGGCGAAAGCGAGAACGAAGGCCGATCTCCCCCCTTGAGGGGGAGATGTCCGGCAGGACAGAGGGGGGTGTCAGGGAGGACCTCTTCAGCCAAAAAATCGCTCCCCGAAAGGCAATCCGATGCCGGATGACGATCGCGATATCGCCGTCAGGCCCTCGCCGGACGCGCTTCTCGAGAACGCCGAGCGGGAAATGCGCGGCCGGCTGAAGATCTTTCTCGGCGCCGCCCCAGGCGTCGGGAAGACCTACGAGATGCTGGTGTCCGGCCAATCGCGCAAGGCGGAGGGCCGCGACGTGGTGGTCGGTGTCGTCGAGACCCACGGACGCAAGGAGACGCAGGCGCTCGTCGAGGGGCTGGAGGTCATTCCGCGCAAGGAGGTGGACTACAAGGGCCGCCGGCTGCGGGAGATGGACATCGACGCGGTGCTGGCACGCCGGCCCTCCCTGGTACTGGTCGACGAGCTTGCCCACACCAACGCGCCGGGCAGCCGTCATCCAAAGCGCTACATGGACGTGCTGGAGCTGCTCGGTCAGGGCATCGATGTCTACACGACGCTCAACATCCAGCATGTCGAGAGCCTGAACGACGTCGTCGCGCAGATCACCCGCATCCGGGTGCGCGAGACGGTTCCGGACTCGGTCATCGACCGGGCCGACGACGTCGAGATCATCGACCTGACCCCCGACGATCTCATCAATCGGCTACACGAGGGCAAGGTCTATGTGCCTGACACTGCCCGCCGCGCCCTCGAGAACTACTTCTCGCCGGGAAACCTGACCGCCTTGCGCGAACTGGCGCTGCGCCGCACCGCCCAGCGTGTCGATGAGCAGCTCCTGAGCCACATGCAGGCTCATGCCATCCCTGGCCCGTGGGGGGCGGGTGACCGCGTGCTGGTCGCGGTGGATGCGCATCCGCGCGGCGCATCGCTCGTTCGCTACGCCCGGCGCCTGGCCGACAGGCAGCGCGCGCCCTGGGCGGCGATCCATGTGGAGACCTCGCATTCGGCAAGCCTGTCCGAGACCGACAAGGATCGGCTGGCCGCCACCATGCGGCTTGCCGAGCAGCTCGGCGGAGAGGCCATCGTCGTGCCCGGGCAGGACGTCGCCCGCGAGATCGTTCGTCACGCGGCCGCCAACAACTTCAGCCACGTCGTTATCGGCAAGCCGACCAAGCCACGCTGGCGCGAGCTCTTCGAAGGCTCGGTCACGCACGACCTCATCCGCGTTGGCGGCAATCTCAATGTCCATGTCACCACGGGGGCGGACAAGGAGGCCGGCACCGGATCGCGGGGCGTCAGGACGGCGGCCCAGCCGCGCCAGTTCGAACCCTGGCCCTATATGCTGGCGACGGTCTTCGTCGTCTGCGCGCTGGCCGTGGGGATGCTTCTGGAGCAGGTTCTCGACGTGCGCAACATCGCCCTCGTCTTCCTGATGGCGGTGCTCGCCTCCGCCGTGACCTCGGGCCTGTGGCCGGCGCTCTTCGCCTCCGTGGTCAGCGCTTCTGCCTTCAATTTCTTCTTTCTTCCGCCCTATTACACGCTCGATATCGGCGAGCCCGAAAGCGTTGTCGCGCTCGCCTTCTTTTTGGTCGTGGCGGTGATTGCGTCCAATCTCACGGCCCGCGTGCAGCGCCAGGCGGCGAGCGCCCGCGAGCGAGCACGGGCCACGGAGGATCTCTATCTTTTCAGCAAGAAGCTTGCCGGCACCGGCACGCTCGACGACGTCCTGTGGGCCACCGTCTTCCAGATCGCTTCGATGCTCAAGCTGCGTGTCGTGGTGCTCCTGCCCGAGGGCGACACGATCGCGGTCAAGGCAGGCTATCCGCCGGACGACACGTTGGTCGACGCCGACATCGCCGCCGCACGCTGGGCGTGGGAGCACAACCGTCCCGCCGGCCGCGGCGCCGACACGCTGCCGGGCGCCAGACGCCTCTATTTGCCGCTTCGCACCGCACGCACGGCGATCGGCGTCATCGGCCTCGATGACGACAAGCAGGGACCGCTGCTCACCCCCGCGCAGCAACGCCTGTTCGACGCCCTGGCCGACCAAGCGGCCGTCGCTATCGAACGTATCGAGCTCGTCGCAGATGTCGACCGGGCGAAGCTCGCCGCCGAAGCCGACCGCCTGCGCTCCGCGCTGCTCACCTCGATCTCCCACGATCTCAAGACGCCGCTTGCCGGCATCATGGGGGCGGCCGGCACGCTGCGCGATTTCGGAGCATCCCTGCCGGAGGAAGGGCGAGCCGAGCTGCTCTCCACCGTGGTGGACGAGTCGGAGAGACTGAACCGTTTCATCGCCAACCTGCTCGACATGACCAAGATCGAATCGGGTGCGATGGAGCCGAATTATGCCTGGCTCGATCTTGGCGACATCGTCGGCGCCGCCCTTCGCCGCGCCGCCAAGATGACAGCCGCACACAAGACCGAGGTCGACATTCCAGACCTGCCGATGCTCAGGCTCGACCCTGTCCTGTTCGAGCAGGTGCTCTTCAATCTTCTCGACAACGCCGCGAAATACGCTCCGGCCGGTTCCACCATCCGCATCCAGGGCTGGCGCGACGAACCCTTCGTCGTGCTCCAGGTCATGGACGAGGGACCGGGCATCCCTGCAGCCGACCTCGAACGGGTCTTCGATATCTTCTACCGCGTCCAGAAGGGCGATCATGTACGGGCCGGGACCGGCCTCGGTCTTTCCATCTGCCGGGGCTTTGTCGAGGCCCTGGGCGGAACGATCAAGGCGAGCAACCGCACGGACCGCTCAGGCGCGGCCTTCACCATCCGTCTGCCGGTTCCGCAAGGCGCGCCGAAGCTGGAAGAAGCGACATGACCACTTCAAATGTACGGATCCTGGTCGTCGACGACGAGCCCCCCATCCGCAAGCTGCTGCGGGTGGGGCTGGGAACCCAGGGCTATGCGATCGACGAGGCCGGCAACGCCAGGGCGGCCAACGAACGCATATGCGCCGAGCGGCCGGATCTGATTCTGCTCGATCTCGGCCTGCCCGACATGGCCGGCCACGACCTGCTGCGCCAATGGCGCGACGAGGGACTCGAGCTGCCCGTCGTCATCCTGTCCAGCCGCACCGACGAGGCCGGCATCGTGAAGGCGCTGGAGCTCGGCGCGGACGATTACGTGACGAAACCCTTCGGTATGAACGAACTGGTCGCGCGCATTCGCGTGGCGTTGCGGCACCGGCTGCAGCAGCAGGGCGAAAAGCCGGTCTTCCATACGGGCGACCTGTCGGTGGACCTGGTCAAGCGCATCGTCAAGGTAGCCGACAGGGAGGTGAAGCTGTCGCCCAAGGAGTACGAGATCTTGCGCCTGCTGGTGCAGCATTCCGGCAAGGTGCTCACTCATCAATTCCTGCTCGACCGGGTATGGGGCGGCTCGACCGACGTGCAGTATCTCAGGGTCTATGTGCGTCAGCTCCGCCAGAAGATCGAGCGTGCGCCCGACCAGCCGGAGTACATCACCACCGAAACGGGGGTTGGCTATCGACTCCGCGAGGCAGAGTGAGCGTGTACTCCGCCTCGCTCTTCGCCCGCACCAGAGCGCGAAAAGCGCCCACTGAAAGCGAGTAGGACATGCAGGTAACGGATTTCCTCCAGCCGGGCGACGTGCTCGTCGATCTTGATGCGCAGACCAAGCTCAGGGCGCTGCAACTCCTGTCTCGGCGGGCAGCGACGGCGCTGGGCGTTTCCGAGCAGGCTATCTTCGATCCGCTCTATGCTCGGGAGAAACTCGGTTCCACCGGCTTGGGCGAAGGCGCGGCCATCCCGCACACGCGCGTGGCAGGGCTGGAGAAGCCTTTCGGCCTGCTTGCCCGGCTCATGAAGCCGATCGATTTCGAGGCGATCGACGAAATGCCCGTGGATATTCTCTTTCTTCTGCTCCTTCCCGCCGCCGGCGGGAAGGACCACCTCAACGTCCTCGCCGCCGTCGCCCGCCAGCTTCGCTCGCCCGACATGCTGAAGAAGCTCAGGCACGCGGATAGCGCGGACGAGCTGTATGTCGCTATTGCCGGCCTTCCCCCTGCGTAACGCACGGATGGCAAATTCTCTGGAACGAATTTTGCCCTAGCTCGTTTCCGGCAGTTGTGGGGTTCGTGGGACCATTTACCCGATGGAAGTATTCGTGCCGGGCTTGCAATGCCCGTTGAGGGCTCGAGATTTGTGCCTCGGCTTGCCGGCTGTTTCGGTATTCAAGATTGGTGGTCCCCTTGCAGTGGTGGGCAGCCAATGAAATCCAATGTCGCCGAAACAAACGAGGTGCTGTTCGCCAGTTTCCTCGCCGCACTTCTCGCCGTCGTCTTCGTCATAGACCTTATGGTTCCGTTGGGGACGGCGGTCTGGATCATCTACCTTGTGCCGACGGTCCTTTCCTATATGGCCTGGCGGCAACCTACCCCACTCTTCGTCGCGTTGGCCGTAACCACGCTCGTGGCCGTGGCTTTCGCGGTCGACCGGTCGGGTATCACCCCGAGCGTCGCCTTGCTCAACCGTTCCATGGGGGTCGCCACCGTCTGGGTGCTGGCCGGGATAGGCGTTTATCTTATCCGCAACAAGCGAGCCGTGCGGCGCCAGGAGTGGTTGCGCTCGGGCGAGGTCGGCCTGGCGAGGCAGATGGCCGGCGAATTGACGGTGGAGCGACTCGGAGAACAAATCGTCGCATTCCTCTGCTCCAATCTGGGTGCCCGCGCCGCCACGATGTTCGTGCGCGACGGCGATCGCTTCCTCAGGATCGCCGCGAATGGCGTGCCGTCCGACGCGCCTGTTCCTGCCGAGTTCCGGCGGAACGACGGCCTCCTTGGACAGGCGGTCACAGAAAACAGGAACATTCGGCTTGACGAGGTGCCGGACGGCTATCTGTATTTCGGATCGAGCCTCGGCCGTTCGAAGCCGGCAAAGCTGCTGATCGCGCCGACCCGTCAGGACGGCGAGGTGAACGGCGCGATAGAACTCGGCTTCACGGGCCCAATCCCCGACGATGCGATGGAATTGCTCGACCGGATTTCTCCCATGATCGGCACTGCGATCCGCTCCGGGCAATATCGTGCCCGCCTGCAGGAACTCCTGGAGGAGACCCGGCGCCAGGCGGAAGAGTTGCGCGCCCATACCGAGGAACTCGCCACTGCCAATGAAGAGCTCGAGGAACAGAGCCAATCTCTGCAGGAATCCCAAAAGCGGCTGGAACTGCAGCAAGCCGAGCTCGAGCAGACCAATGCGCAGCTCGAAGAGCAGGCCCAGCTTCTCGAGACGCAGCGGGACGACCTCGCCAGAGCGCGGGATCAGCTGCAGGGCCAGACACGGCAGCTGGAGTCGGCGAGCCGATACAAGTCCGAATTCGTCGCCAACATGTCGCACGAGCTCCGGACGCCGCTCAACGCGCTCCTCATCATGGCCCGGCTCCTCGCCGACAATCGCGACAATAATCTTACTGAAGAGCAGGTCAGTTTCGCCAGGACCATCGAATCGTCCGGCAACGACCTGCTCGCCTTGATCAACGACATTCTCGACATCTCCAAGATCGAGGCCGGCAAGCTCGAGCTCCAGCCCGAGGAGGTGAAGATCGCCGAGCTGGTGGAGAAGCTCACCGGCACGTTCAGGTCACTCGGGGCGGAAAAGGATCTGACGGTCCGCTCCGAGATCGCCGAGGATACGCCTCCCACTCTGGAAACCGATCCGCAGCGGCTGGAACAAATCCTGAAGAACTTCCTCTCCAACGCCGTGAAGTTCACGGATGCGGGCGAGGTCGTGCTTTCCGTGCGACCCGCGGCCGACGGCAGGATCGGGTTTTCGGTGCGCGACACCGGGATTGGCATAGCCGAGGACGAGCAGCACCTGATCTTCGAAGCATTCCAGCAGGCCGACGGCACGATCAGCCGGAAATATGGCGGCACGGGTCTCGGACTTTCGATCTCGCGCGACCTTGCCGGCCTGCTCGGCGGAACGATCGAGCTGGAGAGCCGGCGCGGAGAAGGCAGTACCTTCTCGATCCTTCTTCCGCGGACCTTCGCGGCGGGCGCGCCCTCGAAAAAGCAACCCCTCGGCGCCCTGGGACGTGGCGCGAGGTCCGGCTCCCCGGCGCGGCCCGCTGTTCCGGCTCCTTCCACCACCGATCGCATCGGCGTCACGGTCGAGGACGACCGCGAGCGAATCACTGTCGGGGACCGTGCAATTCTGGTCGTGGAGGACGACAAAGCCTTCGCCCGCATTCTCCTCGACCTCGCCCATGAAGTCGGTTTCAAATGCATCATCGCGTCGACGGCGGAGGACGGGGTGCTTGCGGCACGTCAATACCTGCCTCATGCAGTGATCCTCGACATCGGACTACCGGACCATACGGGTCTCACCGTGCTCGACCGGCTGAAGCGCGACACCCGCACCCGGCACATTCCCGTCCACGTGGTCTCCGCCGAAGACCACACGCAGGCTGCCTTCGCCTATGGGGCGGCCGGATACATGCTGAAGCCGATCAAGCGCGACGAGCTCGCACAGGCGCTCGAACGCCTGGAGACGCGTTTCGCCACGTCCATGCGTCGTGTGCTCATCGTCGAGGACGATCCGGCTCAGCTCCAGGGGCTCACGCAGCTCTTGGCGCTGAAGGACGTCGAAACGGTCGGCAGCGCGACGGCGGCCGACTGCCTGGAGAGGCTGCGCTCGGAAACCTTCGATTGCATGGTCCTCGACATGACGCTTCCTGACGCTTCCGGATTCGACGTCTTGGAGAAGCTTGCCGAGGACAGCAGTTTCTCCTTCCCGCCGGTCATCGTCTACACGGCCCGCGAACTGTCCGAGGACGAGGAGCTGCGGCTGCGCAAATACTCGAAATCCATCATCATCAAGGGCGCGAAATCGCCCGAACGCCTGCTCGACGAGGTGACGCTCTTCCTCCACCAGGTCGTCTCGGAGCTCCCCGCCGACCACCAGCAGATGCTTGCGACGTCGCTCAATCGCGACGCGCTTCTGGAGGGGCGTCGCATTCTTGTCGTCGAGGACGACGTCCGCAATGTCTATGCCATAACGAGCGTCTTCGAGCCGCATGGCGCCAAGGTTCAGATCGCGCGCAACGGACGCGAGGCCCTCAGGGCGCTGGACCGGATAGAGGAAGGCGCGCCCCCCATCGACCTCGTGTTGATGGACGTGATGATGCCCGAAATGGACGGCCTCACGGCGACGCGCGAGATACGTCTTCGCGAAACCGCGAAATCCCTGCCGATCATCATGCTGACGGCGAAGGCCATGCCGGACGACCAGGAACAGTGCCTGGCCGCGGGCGCGAACGACTACCTTTCGAAGCCTCTGGACGTCGACAAGCTCCTGTCGCTGACACGCGTGTGGATGCCTAGATGACGGATTTGCCTGCTCCAGTCAAACCGGAAGAGATCGAGCTCGACCTCCTCCTGGATGCTATCCATCGGCGGTATCACTACGATTTCCGCTCCTACTCCCGTTCTTCGCTGCGACGCCGTGCCGAGGTGGCGCGGCAGAAGTTCGAATGCGAGACGCTTTCCGCGCTGCAGGCGCGCCTGTTGCGCGAACCGGACATGCTGCCGGGCCTGATCGACTGCATGACGGTTCAGGTCAGCGAAATGTTTCGCGACCCCCGATACTACCGCATCCTGCGCGAGCAGGTCATTCCGCACCTCAGGACCTTTCCGTCGCTGAAGGTTTGGGTGGCCGGATGCAGCAATGGCGAAGAACTCTATTCCCTTGCCATCCTCTTTCGAGAAGAAGGGCTGGAGGCAAAGACGATGTTCTACGCCACCGACATCAATCCGGCGGCGCTGGCCAAGGCTCAGGCCGGTATCTACGAGCTCGACCGGATCGCCCAGTTCACGGCGAACCACCGGGCCTCCGGCGGCCGTTCATCGCTGTCCGATTACTATACAGCCGGCTATGGAGCGGCCGTGTTCGACAAGTCGCTGCGGGCGCGCACGCTCTTTGCCGAGCATAGCCTCGCTTCGGATGCGGTCTTCTCCGAGATGCATCTGATCTCCTGCCGCAATGTTCTCATATATTTCGACGTGGAGTTGCAGGAGCGTGCATTCGGGCTTTTCCACGACTCGCTGGTACGCGGCGGCTTTCTTGGGCTGGGGGCCAACGAAAGCATCCGTTTTTCCCGATACCGAAATGGTTTTTCCGGCTTTTCCGAAGACCAGAAGGTTTATAGGCGGGCCGCGATTTCCGACGTGAGCGGAGGTCTCGATCATGCAGTCGCCTGAACCCGTAAAATTCCTCCTGGTCGATGACCTCGACGAGAATCTGCGCGCCCTGGAAGCCCTTCTGCGCCGCGACGGTCTTATCCTTCACAAGGCCCGGTCCGGAGCGCAAGCGCTGGAGCTGATGCTCGAACACGACTATTCCCTCGCGCTGCTCGACGTGCAGATGCCCGAAATCGACGGCTACGAGCTCGCCGAGTTGATGCGGGGCACGGAGCGAACCCGTCACATCCCCATCATCTTCATCACCGCTATGTCGACGGACGAGGGCCGCCGTTTCCGAGGCTACGAGGCCGGCGCCGTCGACTATGTCTTCAAGCCCATCGATCCCTTGATCCTGCGCAGCAAGGCCAAGGTGTTCTTCGACATCGGCCAGCAACGCCAGGAACTCGCGCGCCAAAGGAACGAGCTTCACATCACCGCCTCGCAGCTCAGCGAGGCGCTTCACCGGCTGAAGGCGCATGCCGACAATTCGCCTCTCGCCATCGTCGAATTCGACCCGGAGCTGCGGCTGCTTTCGTGGTCGAAAGGTGCAGAACGCATGTTCGGCTGGAGCGCTGGCGAACTCGTCGGCCGGCGCCTCGGCGAGTCCCCCTGGCTGCCGAAGGAGAGCGCCGAGGATCTGATCCCCTATCTCGGCGGGATGCTCGCGGGAGGGGCCCCGGACCGTGGATTCGATTTCGTCGGCATGGCGCACCGGAGCGGCGCCACGGTCGATTGCGAGTGGTACGGTTCCGTCCTGCGCGACAGTCGGAACCAGCCAATTTCCCTCAACGTCCAAATCCTCGACGTGACCGAGCGGCGTCGAGCGGCGCACACCCAGCGCCTGCTCATCGGAGAGCTCAATCATCGGGTCAAGAACACTTTGGCCAATGTGCAGGCCATAGCCAGCCAGACCCTGCGACACACGCGCGATCCCGAGCTTTTCGCCAAGACCTTCTCAGGCCGAATCCAATCGCTGGCACGCGCCCATGGCATGCTGAGCGCAACCACGTGGCAGGGAGCCAGGCTGGAGGACCTGATCCGGGACCAACTGAAGATCGGAACCATCGACGCGGCACGCCTTTCCGTTTCCGGTCCGGACGTAGAACTGGCGCCTACCGCCGCGCTTCGTATGGCAATGATCCTGCACGAGCTTTCGACGAATGCCAGCAAATACGGGGCTCTTTCCAACTCAGAAGGCCGGATTGCCCTTAGCTGGACCGTTGACGGCGACCGGCTGCAGATTTTCTGGCGGGAGGCGGGCGGCCCACCGACCCAGGCTCCCTCACGACAAGGATTCGGAACGACCCTGATCGAGCAAAGCGCCCGGGCCGATGGCGGTTCCGCCAGCGCGACCTATTCCAGCGAAGGAGTCGCCTGGACAATAAGCATGACACTTAAGGAAGCGTGCGGCCTGGAGCCCGGGGCCGGCAAGCGCGCGCCGAGGCCCAAACCTTTTGCATCGGCTCCCGACGGCATGGAGGCGGGCATCCGCGACAGATCCTATCTCGTCGTCGAGGACGAGGCATTCGTTGCGCTGGAACTCGTATCGATCCTCGAAGGTGCCGGCGCGCGGGCTGTCGGACCGGCGACCACGATCGACGAGGCGCTTCGCTTGATCGAGGCCGGCGGCTTCGAGGCGGCGTTCCTGGACGGCAATCTCCACGGCCAGCCGGTGGAGGAAGTCGCCGCGGCTTTGACGCGCCGGAACATCCCCTTTTGCTTCGTCAGCGGCTACGGGCGGGAAAGTCTCCCTTCCGGCTTCGGCGCGACGGCGCTGATCGACAAGCCGTTCAGTTCTTCCGCCCTGATCGAGGCGGCCGCGGATCTGACGGCGAGCCGCTCCGGCGTGCTCAAGCTCAGGGCGACATAGCGCCTCGCTCGCCGCGTCTTCGGCCTGGCTGGCCGCGAATATCATCGCCACGAGGAACTTCGCTCCGGCAGGTCGGTTGATGAGCGTGTCCAGCAATCAGGAGGATGCCATGCCGCGCGGCGACAAGGACAAATACACCGACAAGCAGAAACGCAAGGCCGAGCATATCGAGGAAGGTTACGAGAAACGTGGCGTGTCGCGTGACGAGGCGGAACGTCGGGCCTGGGCGACCGTCAACAAGGAATCCGGCGGCGGCAACAAGTCGGGCTCCGACCGCGGTGTGAAGGACACCAACGTGTCGGCCAGGAAGGGTGGCCGCCTGGGCGGCGAGGCGTCCGCCCGACGACCCGCCGCCGAACGCTCGGCATCGGCGAAGAAGGCAGCGGCGACCCGCAGGCGTGAAACCGGCCGCGACACTCACGGCTGACGTCATGAAACACAAGGAGCTCAGCCGGAGCGAAACCGGCCGGACGTTCGCCCTCGTTCTCGAGTCCGGCGAGGAAGCCTTCGCGGCAATCCAGGCCTTCGCGCGGATGGAGAATGTTTCCGCGGCGTCGTTGACGGCGATCGGCGCATTCGAGCGCGCGGTTGTCGGGTGGTTCGATTTCTCGTCGCACAGCTACCGCAAGATCCCTGTGAGCGAGCAATGCGAGGTCCTCAGCGCGCTCGGCGACATCGCCATGGGCGACGACGGAACGCCGAGCCTCCATGTCCACACAGTGCTCGGCCTCCAGGACGGAACGACGCGCGGCGGCCATCTGCTGGAAGGCTGGGTCAATCCGACGTTGGAGGTGATCGTCAACGAGACGCCGGCGCATCTCCATCGCCGAAAGCGTCCGGATCTCGGCATAGCGCTCATCGATATTTGACGAGGAGGGGCCTCCGGTAAGCCCAACGATGACGGCGGCTCTCACGCCGATATATCTGCTGGAGTGATGATAGCCATCACAATAAACCGCTAACCATCTTTTTCGGCGATAGGTACCTTGCCCCCGACTTGCTGGGAGTGGGTTGCCTTGGGCCAATGAAAATCGAAAATGCGGTAAACATAGACGATGTGGCGCAAGCCGCGCGCAGATATCTTCCGCGGATCGCCTACGACTTTATCGACGGCGGCGTGGACGGTGAAGACGGCCTGAGGCGCAATCGCGAAGCCTTTCAGCGCTACCGGCTGGTTCCTCGCTATCTGGTGGATGTGGAGAACCGCAGCCAGAAGACCGTACTGTTCGGCCAGGAATATTCGTCGCCTTTTGGGATCTGTCCCATGGGGATCGCCGGGTTCTTTCGGCCCGGTGCAGATCTGATGCTGGCGCGTGCAGCCGCAGGCTTTGACTTGCCTTACATCATGTCCAGCGCCAGCTGCGATTCCATCGAGGAAGCTGCCGCGGCGGCCCCCAAGACAACCTGGTTTCAAATCTACGGTACGCGCAATCCGCAGATTACCGCCGACCTCGTCCGGCGCGCGACGGCGTTGAATGTCAAAGTTCTCATACTGACCGTTGACACGCCTGTCATGGGCAAGCGCGAGCGGAACATTCGAAACGGTTTCAAGCGGCCGATGAAGATGACCCCGCGGGTGATCATGCAAGGCCTGAGCCGCCCGGCCTGGACGTATCGGTATCTCAGCGCGGGCGGCATTCCCATGATGGAGAACTGGCGTCCCTACGCGGCGGCAGGTGCGGACGCAAATACTGTTGCCGACCTGTACGGAACCGAGACTCCGGCGCCAGGCCAGACCTGGGACGTCTTGCGCGCAGTGCGCAAAGCCTGGGCTGGCCCATTGGCGGTCAAAGGCATCCTCCACCCGGAAGATGCGCGCATGGCCATGGATCTGGGCGCTGACGGCTTGATGATTTCCAATCACGGCGGTCGGCAACTCGACAGCGCGCCTGCGCCCATCGACATGCTCCCGCTCGTCGCAGACGCGGTCGGTCACAAGATGGAACTCCTCATCGATAGCGGGTTCCGGCGCGGCGCAGATATTGCCAAGGCTCTCTGCCTGGGCGCGAAGGCAGCGTTCTTCGGACGGCCAGCCATGTTCGGAGTTGCCGCAGGTGGCGAAGCTGGCGCGCGCAAGGTGCTGGACATCTATCGGCAGGAGTTGAGCCTTGCGATGGGCCAGATGGGGTGGACCGGCGTCGGATGCGCCGGGCCTGACAGCATTGTCGATCTGACGGACACCAAGCTCTTCCGCTCTGCCCCTTCGCATCAAAACTCAGCCGATCATACGCATCTGGAGGGATGACAATGACCAAGCGGATGCATCTGATCAGCTTCAACATGCATAGCTCGATCAATCACAGCGTGATGAGTTGGGCCGACCCCGAGGATGAGCGGCTTGAGGGCTTGGCTTCGTTCGACCACTGGAAGCGCTTGGCCAGGACACTCGAGCGGGGCTGCTTCGACGCAATGTTCTTCGCCGATACCCCGGGAGGCTTCGACCGCTACAAGGAATCCGCGGACGATTACATCCGTTATGGCGTCTGCTGGCCTTGCCACGATCCCATGGCCTTGGCCGGCGTCATGTTGGCCGAAACGAAACATCTGGGCCTTGCGGTGACCCTCTCGACTTCTGGCACCTATCCGTACATGACCGTGCGCCGGCTTTCGAGCCTGGACTATCTCAGCGGAGGCCGCGTTGGCTGGAACATCGTCTCGGGCCATTTGCGTGCCGAGCACCGCGCGCTCGGACTGGCCCAGCTCGAGCACGACCAGCGATACGATCACGCCGACGAATACATGGATATCTGCTACGCTCTGTGGGGCGGCATCAAACCCGGAGCGGTCGAGGCCGACAAGCAAACGGGGATCTATGCCGACCCGGGCAAGGTCGACGTCGTAGACTATTCCGGCAAATATCTCAGCTGCCGTGCCGTCCCACCGACCTTGCCGTCCGCGCAAGACAGGCCAGTATTGTTCCAGGCTGGCTCGTCTGGGCGAGGGCAGCGATTCGCCGTCAAACACTCCGACGTCGTATTCGCGATTCAGCCGCGCGCCAGCGAGATGACGCGTTTCGTGAAGAAGCTGGAAGAAACCTCCGCTGCAGCCGGTCGCGCCGAAGCGCCGAAGGTCGTTTTCGGGATCCAGTGCATTCTCGGGGGCACGGAAGCCGAGGCGAAGCGCAAGCAGGCGGACATGCGCGATCGCATTCCAATCGACGCGGCGTTGAGCCGCATGTCAGGAACACTGGGCATCGACTTCAGCAAGATGGACCTGGACCAACGGTTGGGCGGCAACGAGACGCAGGCGTCGCGCGGCATGCTCGAAATGCTTGCCAATCTCACGGGCGATGGGAACGCAACCATACGCGATGCTGCGAGACAGTTCGGCGCTTCGACGGGAATGCGCCAGGTCGTCGGTACGCCTGAACAGGTAGCGGACCAGCTGGAGGCACTGTGGCGCGAGAGCGGCTGCCACGGGTTCAACATCACCCCTGCGACGAACACCAAAAGTATCGAGGATTTCGTCGATCACGTCGTGCCGCGGCTTCAGGAGAAGGGCGTGTTCCGGCGTGAATACGAAAGCACAACGTTGCGTGGCAACCTCGCGAACTGACCGGACGTCATCGGAATACGGGAATGCCAATGTCTGCTGATAGCCTGAGACCTCCTCGCCTCGTCGTGCCCAACGGCGCTTGCGACACGCACATGCATTTCTACAACAGCGCATACAAACCCTCTGCCAATGCGTGGCTGTTTCCGCCGGATTTTCTACTGCCCGCGTACCGAAAGGTGCAGCAAAGGCTTGGCCTCCAGCGAATGGTGCTTGTCCAACCGGTCACATACGGGTTCGATAACAGCTGCATTCTCGATGCTGCCGACGAGATCGGCGATGACGCGCGCGCTGTCGTGACAGTCCCGGTCTCGATCGGCGATGCCGAACTGGAGGCGCTCTGGGCAAGAGGAGCGCGCGGCGTACGCTTTCATCAGATGCGCGGTGGCATGATGAAATGGCATGAACTTCCCATCATGGCTGCTCGCCTTGCCGGGTCCGGCTGGCACGTCCAGGTCCAGCTCGACGGGATGCAACTGCCGGAATACGAGAAGCTGATCGCTGATCTGCCCGGCACCGTCGTGATCGATCACATGGGCCGCTACTCACAGCCGATCTCGCCGGATCATGAGGCTTTCCGAGCCCTTTTGAGGCTGGCGGCGCGGGACAACATCTACGTCAAGATTTCCGGCGCGTATCACATCTCGAAGGTGGGGGGGCCAGGTTATCCGGACGTCGTCCCTTTGGCTGCCGCACTGGTTCGGCAATCGACGGATCGGCTGCTCTGGGCGTCAGATTGGCCCCACCCCACGCATCTGGAGGAGCATGCGCCCGACGATGCGGATCTGTTGGATTTTCTGCTCGAATGCGTGGCGTCGCAGGAGGGTCGAAGGAAGATCCTCGTCGACAATCCGGCCAGGCTCTATGGGTTTGCCGCCTGAGCGGGGATGGGAACCCACGCCAATGCTTCTCGCCCAAGAGTGTGCAGCGGTTCTGGGGAAACGATACGCAAGAAGCGGGAGCTCGAAGCATGTCGCGCGAAAGGAGATTTGCTGGACATGCTTCAAGTCAAGGCCGATCCCAGCGTTGCTCCAGCCGGCAGCCGTCGCGCGCGCTCCGAACCGACGAAATCTCCATTGTGGCATCGAACCCCGTTCGATGTATCACCGTGCTCGAAGGTTCGAAGGGAGCACGGATATGCTCAACAGAATGACTTTGGATCAGCTGCTGATCCTCATTACCGTGGCCGAAGCGGGTAGCTTCTCCGGGGCCGCGCGCAAGCTCAACCGAGTTCAGTCGGCGATCAGCCAGTCGATCCAGTCGCTCGAGGACGCGCTCGAATTGCAGCTCTTCGATCGCTCACAGAAACTACCGCAGCTGACAACGGCCGGCAAAGCCATACTTGCGGATGCGAAACGCATCGTAAGCGGAGCCAATGCGCTCCGGGCGCGTGCGAAGAGCATCGCCACGGTCGCGGAGCCCGAGATCAGCCTCGCGATCGAGCAAGTCTTTCCCAACCAGGTCTTGCTTCAATGCCTGGATCACTTCCGCACGAAATATCCGCTCGTCTCGGTGACACTGTTCGCGGAAGGATTGGGAGCACCGGAACAGTCATTGCTCGAGGGGAATGCGCGCCTGTCGATCTACTCGCCAGCTGCCAACGGCCTTCCTGGCATCCAGCTGCAATCCCTCGGCGACGTTCCGGTGTCCGTCGTGGCTTCCGCGGACCACCCGCTGGCAGCCATCAAAGGCCTGATCTCGCAATCGGATCTCGATGAGCACGTGCAGCTGACCCTCACCGACCGTACCGGACGCTACAGGGGCGTGGTTATGGGGGCGAAGTGCTGGAGCTTTGTCGATCAGTTCAATCGACTGGACTTCGTGCTGGGGGGCTTCGGATGGTGCACAATGCCGACACATCTGGCCTGGCCCCACATCGAGGCCGGACGCCTCGTCGAATTGCGCCTCGCCATCCACCAGGATCGCCCGCTGCTCTTCCCGCTTTATGCCGCATATCGCATCGATCAGCCGCCCGGCCCCGCCGCGCAATGGCTGCTCAACAGCCTTCGCGAGCAATTCTCAGAATGGCTGAAGCGGCAGTCGCGGCGAACCGAGAACGGAATACAGATCCGGGTCACGATGGCAGGGCGATGAATTCAGCTGAGACCAGCTTGGAGCATGAGGCGAAATGAAATCGGCAGTTGAGAGGGGCGTTCCGTCGGAGGAGCCTGGGGGATTCCGGCGCGCGCTGGGTGAATTTGCCACCGGGGTGGCCGTCATAACCGCGGCTGTCGATGGCGTTCGTTACGGATTGACGTCGAATTCCTTCGCCTCTGTTTCCCTCGATCCGCCTCTCGTTCTCTGGTCCATTCGTCGGGAGAGCCAGAGTTTCGCGGCCTTCGAGAGCTGCGATTTCTTCGCCGTCAACGTGCTCGCGGACGACCAGATTGCCCTCTCGCAGCATTTTGCGAGATCAGGCCCCGACAAGTTCGACGGCGTCGTCCACACCCTGGGGCAGGGCGACGCCCCTCTCCTGCACAATGTCGCAGCGAGTTTCGAGTGCCGGCGGGCCTGTGCCTATGAAGGAGGAGACCATGTTATTCTCCTGGGGGAGGTCCGCAGGTTCACCCGTTTCGATCGCGCGCCGCTGATCTTCTCCAAGGGCCGCTATGCCGTGGCGGCGGATCACCCGGATGTTCCCATCCTGGCGCCAGCAGCGCTGCCACCTTCGCCTGACGGTGAAAGCGAGGTGCTCTCGAATTTGATGATCAGAGCATATTCCTTGATCGCGTCGGAAGTCGAAAAAGCGCGGAAGAAAGCGGGGCTCGGGCTGACGCTCATGCAGGCGCGCCTCATGCGCGCGTGCGCATCGCATCCAGGCAGCACGCTGGAAGAGCTGCTGCCGGAATTGTTGCTGGACTTCAATTCCAGCCAGAACGTGCTTGGTTCACTCGTGGCGCTGGGCCTGCTGGTGGTCGATGGGCAGGATCGCGTCCGGCCGACATCGGCCGGCGAAGCGCGCGTGAAGGAGATCATAGCTCACGCCCGGCGGTGCGAGGAGATGCTGTTCAGAAACGTGCCGCAGGACGAACTGGCGACGATGACCAGCATGCTCTCCAGGATCGTCCAGGCAAATGAAATCGCGGAGCGGAAACCGCACGCCGGATAGAAGGCCGACCAGGCCTTGTCCTCGGCGCCGGTCGAAGGCATGTCGCGCGATTTCCTGCTTTCCACGCGACAGGCCTCGGCAATGCCGGAAGCTCGCGGTCGATTGCTTCACCGACCAGCGCGAGAGATCCTTCATTCCTGGCCTTCATTCTTGGCCAGCGCTGTGCCCTGGCCATTCTCCGTCGATGAACGACACGTTGGCCGCATCCAGGTTCTTTTTCAGGTTGAGGATGTCGATCAGCGTGCGGCCGCTCTTGATGTGCTGACGGTATTCCCGCTCGGCTTCGTTGCGTCGGCGCGCCCGAGCGATAGTCTCGGCTGCGAGCCGCACCGGAATGACAAGCACACCGTCATCGTCTGCCGCGATAATGTCACCCGGTTCCACGACGACGCCGTCACATACGACAGGAATATTCACTGAACCGGGTCCGCGTTTCTCGGGATGGGCGGGGGAGACGCTCGTCGCCCAGACATCGAAGCCCATTTCCCGCAGCGCGTTCGTATCGCGGACGGATCCGTCGGCAACAACGCCGGCGAGCCCTTTTTGCATGGCGTAGGTCCCCGCAACATCTCCCCACAGTGCGCCCTGGGAGATGCCGCCATTCACCAGAACGAGCATGTCGCCGCGCTGCGCGACGTCCAGCGCAGCGTGGATCATTAGGTTGTCGCCTGGATAATTGTAGGAGGTCACTGCCTGGCCGACTGCCTTTTGCGATGGGCCGATCGGACGCATCCGCGGGCTCATCAGCCGCATGCGCCCTTCGATCGCGCCGAGCGACTCGTGCAAATCCGCGACTGGAAACAGGGCGATCTCTTCCAAGAGCTCGCTCGAGCATCGCGGAATCTGCCTGTAAACGATCGACTGCATCGAAGGGCCTCCTTAAGCGGCGGTTGAAAGTCAGGATTTTCGAGCGGGCCTGCTCATCTGGAACCGGCCCTGAGCTTGGCCTGGTTCACCGGCGTGCGTTTGCTGCGCAGATTGAGGCGCGCGGCGATCTCGCCGGCGGCACCGCGCGGCAAGAACAGCAGTGCCGCGCCGTAGATCAGGCCGAATATGAGTTGGCTGTATTCGGCGTAACTGCCGAGGTTCTGCGACACCCATACCAGCAGGATCGCGCCGACCAGCGGGCCCCAAAGGGTCCCGATCCCTCCGACGACAAGAATGGCCATCAACTGAATCATGACGCTGAGGTCGAAGAAGGTGCCGTTCACATAGTTTAGGAAGTGCGCGTAGAGGCTTCCTGCAAGCGCCGCATATACGGCGCTCAGCACGAATATCTGGATCCTGCAGCGCACGACATCGACTCCGAGCGCGCCCGCCGCGGCCTCATGCGCACCCAAGGCACGCAGGGCTCGTCCGAAGCGGGAATCGACGATCCTGAAGGACAGTACGAACAGGGCGATCGCGACGAACCAGATGAGGTAGTACATCTTCAGTCTGGTATCGAACTCGAAGCCGAATATCCGAAAATCGGGCACGCCCGGAATTCCTGTCAATCCGCCCGTGACCTCCGTCCAGCGCGTACTGACAATGATGACGATCTGGGCGAAGGCGAGCGTGATCATCGCCAGATAATGGCCGCGAACGCGCAAGAGCGGCGCCCCTATCACGAACGCCACGAGCCCGGTACCGACCGTCGCGGCAATCATGGCTGCGAGGGGCGACCAGTCGTGATTGACGGTCAGAATGCCCGTGGCATACGCACCGAGGGCCATGAAAGCGTTGTGCCCGAAAGAGATCTTGCCTGCGTAGCCCACCAGCAGATTGAGACCGATCGCGACGATGGCGAAAAGTCCGCCCAGGGCCATCACTGTCACCGCCGAGGAACTGCCGAAAAATGGGAATGCAACCGCTGCCGCGACCAGCAGCACCACGCCCTGGGTATTGGTAGGATGCCAGCTCATATTTCTTCGTTCTTCAGTTCGACGAGGGGTTTGAAAAGCCCGGCCGGCCATATGACCAACAGAACGAACAACACGGCATAGATCACGGCATCGCCGTAGACCGACGAAATGAACGCCGTGCTGATGGACTGAAGGATACCGATCACCAACCCGCCGACGATCGCTCCGCGCATGTTGCCCATGCCGCCAATGATCGCGGCGGCAAATCCATTGAGCGTCATGGAAACGCCGGCGTCGAATTGGGTGCTTATCAATGGCGTGAAGATCACGCCGCCGATGGCGCCGAGCAATGCCGCAAGCCCGAACGACATCGCGACCATCCGTTCGACCCCGATGCCCAACCATGCGGCCACGCGTCGGTTGATCGCGGTCGCCTTCATGGCTTTGCCGAGCAGCGTGCGGTTGAAAAAGCCCTGCAGCGCGAACAGCAGAGCCACCGTCGTCAGGAGAACCCAGAGAGCCTGGCTGCTCAGGGTTATGGCGCCGAGTTGAAGAGAAGGCAGCCCTCCGAAAGCGGGAAAGGTCAAAGGATCGCGTCCGATGACCAGCATCACGATGTTCGGAACCACCGTGGCGACGGCGAACAGCATGAAGACGTAGGTCCAGTCCTTCGCGCCTCGCCGCCAAAGTGGCCTGATGAGGGCCCGCTCTGTCAGCAACCCGGCCAGAACCGTTATGACGACGCCGCAAACGATCGCCAGCGGCAACGGCAAACCGCCTTGGGCATAGAAAAAGGCCGTTGTCATGCCGCCGAGCATGACGAAATCGCCCTGGGCGAAATTTATGATGCCGGTCGTGTTGTAGACGATGCCTATGCCGATAGCATTGATGGCGTAGATAGCGCCGAACACGACGCCGTTGACCAGCAATATGGGGAGCAGGTCCATCATTGGGACATTTCTCCAGAGCCGAGGTAGCTCTCTTCGAGGAGAACCAAACCGCCGTCGCGCAACTCGGTGCTCGATCCTTCCATGAGGATCTGCCCGGTGCGGAATACGTAGCTTCGACTGGTCGTGTCGAGCGTGACGTGAGCGTCCTGCTCCACCATCAGACAGGCGAGGCCTTCCTCATGCAGCCCTCGCAAGGTGGCGAGGATTTCGGCAAAGACCTTCGGAGCCAGTCCGAATGAAGGTTCGTCCAGAAGCAACAGTTTTGGGCGGCTCATGAGCGCGCGGGCGATTGCCAGCATCTGCTGTTCGCCGCCCGACAATGTGGCTGCGAGTTGACCGGCTCGCTGACGAAGGATCGGGAACAGGTCGAGCATCATCTCCTGATCCCTGGCGATCTCGGCGCGGGATTGACCGCGACGCGGATACGAGCCCAGCTCCAGGTTTTCCATCACCGTCAGGGGCCCGAGAACCTGCCGTCCTTCGGGAACGATTGCGATGCCCCGGCCAGCGCGAAGGTGCTGAGGGAGGTTCGTTATGTCTTCGCCATCGAACCGGATGCTGCCGCCGGCCACGCGAACAGCTCCCGAGAGCGCCATCAGAAGCGAGGTCTTCCCCGCCCCGTTGGATCCGATCACGCCGACGAATTCCCCATTGTCGACCTTCAGGGAGACTTTCTTCAGGGCTTCGATCCGGCCATACGAAACTTTAAGGTCGCGAACTTCAAGCACGGCGTTCACCGCCCCCCAGATAGGCTTCGATCACTTTGGGGTCGTGCCGGACCTCATCCGGAGTCCCGTTTGCCAGCCTTCGGCCGAAGCTGAGAACGGTGATCCGATCGCAGATCCTCATCACGAGGCTCATGTCATGCTCGACCAGAACCAGCGTTTTTCCCTGTCCGCGAACGGCCAGTAGCAACTCGGCCAGGCGCGCGGTCTCGCTCGCATCGAGGCCGGACGCAGGCTCGTCGAGCAGCATGACGCGCGGCTCCGTTACCAGGGCACAGGCCAGTTGGAGCAAGCGCTGATGTCCGAGCGGCAGGGCATCGGCGGGCGTCTGTGCTTGATTCCTCAGTCCGACGAAATCCAATGCAGCCTGCGCGGCTTCCCGGAAACGGTCCTCCTCCTGTTTCACTCCGGGGAGGCGCACCATGGCAGAGACCAGTCCGGCCCGGCCTCTTGTGTGGCAGCCAACCATGACGGATTCGAGTACCGTCATCCCATGAAAGGGATGGATCTTCTGGAAAGTCCGCACCATACCCAGGCTCACCCGCGCATGGGGTCGGACGCCGTTTATGCGCTTGCCGTCGAAACGAATCTCGCCGCCATTGCTCGAGAGAACGCCCGTAAGGACATTGAAGAAGGTCGATTTGCCGGCGCCGTTCGGCCCGATCAGCCCGGAAATCTCGCCAGCATCGACGGAAAGGTCGACCTTGTCCAGGGCCGTCACGCCGCCGAATTTCTTGGTGAGGCCCTGGACATCGATGAGCGCGTGGGAGGTCACTGCGACACCAACACCACTTTCCCGTCTTTGATCTGAGCAACCACCACGCCGCTCACGCCGGAATGACGCTCGGGCCCATAATTGTATGTGACGCCGAGAACGCCCTGGTGGCCCTGGATGCTCTCGAGAGCAGCCCTGAGGGTCTCACCGGTGACATCCGGCCCGGCTCGTTTGATGGCTTCCGCGAGCAGCATGCCGATGTCGTAGTTCTGGCCAATCCACCATTGGGCCTGATCGGGATCCTTGTTGTACTTGGCCTTGTAGGCCTCACGGAAATCGCCGATCGTCTTGAAACGAGGATCTTCCTTCGGGAAAGTGTCCCAGACCGAGAACGGCACCGCAGCGAAATAAGTCCCCTCGACGGCCTCGGGCCCGCCGATCTGCATCAGGGCCGAAATGCCGGCGACGGGGAAAGTGGTGCTGCCGAACACCTTGGCGGTGTAGCCGATCTCCGCCTTTTGCTTCAGGATCAAGCCTGCGGCGGGACCTGCGCCGGTGACCAGTATCCAGTCGGCGTTGGCCGCCTTGAACTTGGACAGCTGCGGGATGAAGTTCTTGTCGGTGGCGGAATTGTAGCTTTCTGCAGCCACCACCGTCAGGCCCTGCTTCTCGGCCTCCGCGGCCCAGGTCTCTCCCAGCGTCCTCGCCCAGACGTCGAGAGCGCTCAGGATCGCGACGGACTTGGCGCCCTTCTCTTTCAGAAACGCGATCGCTGCGGGCGCCTCCTCTTCCGGTGTCGGCGCGGTCGCGAATGCATAGTCCGACTTGGTCGGGAGGATCGTCGAACCGACCATGTCGACGACCTGGCTTTTCACCATCATCGGAGCCACGGCCTCGACGATGTCGCTACGCACCGGCCCCACGACCGCCAGCACTTTCTCGCCCTCGAGGAGATCGACGGCCAGCGGAACGCCCTTGGTCGCGTCAGACTCGTCGTTCAGTTGAATGACCTCGATCTTGCGGCCGTTGACGCCGCCGCTCTTGTTGATCTCGTCGACGGCCAGCATGAGGCCATCTCTTCCGCCGAGACCCATATTGGCGACATAGCCCGAGAGCGACGTCAGCATGCCGATCTTATAGGTTTCCTCCGCGCCATAGGCGCTGAAGCTCCCAACAGCCAGCGCGGCGCCGAGCAACAGCTGTGCAACTCTGCGAACACTCATGTCTTCTCCTCCACTTAAAGCGCCGTATTCCGGCTTCGCCCTCTTCCGACCAGCTGCGCCCCTCTACGAATGTCGCGATCCTATCCGCATTGATGGATGACTTCGTTTCGCCGGCCTCGAGCTCTGTTGCCCCTGGCCTCGTCGCAGCGGTCGGCCTTGACTTCAGAGCGCTATGAGCGCGCAAAGACCTGGAGACTTGATGGCTCCTCTGCAGCAGACTTGGGAATCCGCAACGCGTTCTGGACCGATCGCAACGAGATGTTTCAAGCTGGTCGTCTCCTCACTCCAACGCTTCCTATGAAGGAAGCGTGCCTTCGCGAAAACCGGCCAAATATTGATGGCATCCATCGGAAATGGTGATAGGTCGCCATGTGGCACCGGGATAGGCGCACGAAGCCGGGCTGCGCGCAGTCCACGAAGCTCGAGCCACGCAAGCCGCCAGCAGGCCCTGACTGATCTCGCGGCCGAAGTGGCGGCCCTGCTCGGTGCGTGTCGTTGCTAACTGCGCACCTCGCCACGTTTCTCGCAGGCCCCGGGTGCCGCGCGGAATGGCATCCGAGCGCTTACCGAACCGATGAGCTTACTCAGGACCCGGAGTTACGCGGTCGACCAAGCGATTGAAAATCGATTTGCAAATGCATTTGCATTGATGCATGCTGCAGGCATGAGCACGATTGCGAAGGTTGCGAAAAGGGCGGGCGTGTCCCCGACGACGGTATCGCATGTGATCAATCACGCCGACCGCGTCTCCAAGGTCCTGCGGGAACGGGTGCAGGCGGCGATCGACGAGCTTGGTTACGTGCCGAACCCGCAGGCGCAGAGCCTCCGCACCGGCCGCACCAATGTGGTCGCCATGCTCATTCCCGACATCCGCAACCCCTTCTATCCCGAACTCGTGAAGACCGCGCAGTCTGAGCTCGAGGCCGTCGGTCTCGACATGATGATCTTCAATACCGACGTGCCGGGCGGCCATTCGCAGGATCACGGCCGCGAATATCTGCGCCAGATCTCCAACAAGCGCGTCGACGGGCTGATTGTCGGCGACTTCGCATTGCACGGCATGCATGACGCCCTTCTGCGCCTGGAGACACCCACCGTTTTCATCGGGAACCTGCCCAATCACGCCGTCGATAGTGTCAAAATCGATGACTATGGGGGCGGCTACCAGATGGGCGCCTATCTCGCCGGGAAGGGCCATCGCCGCGTCGCCCATGTCACTGGACCCTCGTTCTTCGCCGAAGCCATGTCGCGCGCCGAAGGTTTCGAGCGTGGCCTCGCCGACAATGGCGCGCCGCCCGACCCGGGCCTACGTTTCGAAGGGAGCTATCTCGCGCCCTCGGGCAAGGCGGCTGCCGAGTGGTTGATCGAGGCCCACGGCCACGATCTGCCGTCGGTCATGTTCTTTGCCAACTATCTGATGGCGTCGGGCGCGTTGGCCGAATTCTACGACCGCGGCCTGCGTATTCCCGACGATCTCGCCGTCGCGGTTTTCGGAGACCAGCCGCAGCTCGATTATGTCAGGCCGCGCCTGACGCGCGTCGGCAATGCGCCATCCGAGCTGGCACGCCGCGCCACGCAGATGCTGCTCGAACGCATCAACGGCAGCTATCAGGGCGAGCCTCGGACCGAGATCGTCCCCTGCATCCTGCATCCCTTCGACACTGCATGAGCCCTAGGCGTCGGCGGAGGAGCCGGAAGACGCCACCAAGGATCCATCTGGGAGGAGAACACATGAAAAGCACGGACAAGACTTCTGGAAAGCGTTTCGGCATCAGCCGCCGGCGGTTCCTGGTGAATGGCGCGAGCTTTGCCGGAGCGGGTGCCGTCGGCGGCATCACCGGCTTCCCCTTCATCAACCGGATGGCGGTGCGCGCGCAGGACGCTCCCCTGAAATTCTGGCAATTCTACGCCCCGGGAGGACAGGTGCCCTCGCAGGTGGCATGGTTCGAGAAGACGGTGGCCGACTGGAACGACGGCCACGAGCAGAAGGTCGAGCTCGAGTTCATCCCGAACAAGGAATACATCAACGGCCCGAAGCTCGCGACCGCCTTCGCCTCCGGCCAAGGGCCGGACATTTTCATCATCTCGCCCGGCGATTTCCTGCGCTATTACAATGGCGGTGTGCTCCAGGACCTGACGCCCCATATCGACGAAGCGGCGAGGGCCGATTTCCCGGAAAGCGTGATCGCCAACCGAATGGTCGACGGCAAGATCTACGGCCTGCCGATGGAGGTCGAGCCGATGGCGATGTACTATTCGGTCAAGGCGTTCGAGGAAGCTGGTCTCAATGAAAACGACGTGCCCAAGACCTGGGACGAGTTGCTCGAAGTCGCCAAGAGGCTGACGACGCCAGAACGTTACGGCGTGCTGTTCCAGACGGCGCCCGGATATTACCAGAACTTCACCTGGTATCCGTTCCTCTGGCAGGGCGGCGGCGAGTTCCAGACGGCGGAGGGCAAGAGCGCCTTCGATTCGCCGGCCACGGTCCAGGCGCTGAAATTCTGGCAGGACGCAATCAACCTCGGCGTGGCCCCGCGCCAGGTACTCGGCAACGGCGCCAACGACGCCGCCGCCAACCTCGCGTCCGGATACTGCGCCATCCAGAATGTCGGCATCTGGGCGATCTCGCAGCTGAAGGGCAAGGACTTCCCCTATGGCGTCTTCCGCCTGCCGACGCCCGCCAACGGCAAATACGTCACTGTCGGCGGGGGCTGGGCGTTCGTCGCCAACGCCAAGGGCAAGAACCCCGATGCGGCGGCCGAGTTCTGCGCCTGGGCTCTGGGCTCCTCCGAGCAGGGTTCGGTCGACCGCGTCGCGACATGGTGTACGGAAGGGAAGTCCGACATGCCGCCGCGCAACAGCGCGCTCAAGGCGCGCGAGGCAGCCTTCAGCGAGGGGATGATCGGCAAGTTCGCCAAGGAGATTCATCCCGGCACGCGGGCCGAGCCGCGCGTGCCCCCGGAAGTCTACAAGATCATCTCCGACGCCATCCAGCAGACGCAGCTCGGCGGCGCCGACCCTCAGGCGACGGCAGCCGCCGCGTCGAAGCAGCTCGACGCCTTCCTGGCGTCCTATTCCGGCGCGCCGATCCTCTGATCGCGCGCTCATCGCATCGGCGGCCGCGTTTCACTTTCGCGGCCGCGGAAGCATTTTCGGCAAAGTTCCATGGCCTACCGAACCACCCCGACGAAAAAGAAGCGCAGCCGTCTTTCCGCCAAGCATCGCGAATGGCTGGCCGGCTATCTCTTCGTGTTGCCCGATGCGCTGGGCCTCGCCGTCTTTCTCGGCCTGCCCATGCTGCTTTCCCTCGTGCTAGGCCTCTATGAGGTGGATGGCTTCGGCTCCTATCGTTTCGTCGGTCTCGCCAACTACGTGAAGATGATGAAGGACCCGCTGTTCTGGCAGTCGGCGAAGGTGACGGCCCTCTATGCCATCATGCTCGTGCCGCTGCTTTACGTGTGTGGCCTGGGCCTCGCGCTTCTCGTTCAGACGACGAACCGCTTCAACGGCGTCATCCGTTCGATGTTCTTCGCGCCGCATATGGTGAGCCTGGTCGTCGTCGCGCTCATCTGGCAGTTCCTCGTCGTCGACAAGATCGGCGTGCTCAGCCGCATCGCCCCCGCCATAGGGCTCGGCGGGATCTCCTTCCTCGGCGACCCCGATTTCGCTCTCGTCACGGTCGTCGCGGTCAGCGTCTGGTTCCTCATGGGCTATTACATGCTGATCTTCCTCGGCGGCCTGCAGGACATCCCCCGCATGTATTACGAGGCGGCGACGATGGACGGAGCCGGGCCGATCGCGCGTTTCTGGTACATCACCCTGCCGTTGCTCAGGCCCACCAGCTTCTTCGTGATCATGATCTCGATGGTGGCGGCGGTCGCCGGTTCGCAAGCCTTCGACATCATCTATGTCATGACCGGCGGCGGGCCGGCCAACGCCACTTCCGTTCTCATCATCTACATATACCAGCAGGCCTTCGGCTTCGGCGCCTTCGGCTATGCCGCGGCAATGGCGTCGATCCTCGTCTTGGCTCTCATCCTGCTGACCGGGCTCATGTTCCTGCTCACCCGCGGAGGCCGCTTCAACTATGAATAAGCCGCATTCCGTAGAGAAGAGGCGATCGAGGCCGCAACCCTATTTCAGCGGGGGCCAGGTCACCCTCGTGCGTCTCGCCTGGATGACGGTGGCGGTTGTCCTGGCCGCCATGACGATCTTCCCGCTGCTGTGGATGGTGTCGATCGCCTTCAAGATGGAGCAGGAAGCCTTCCGGCCCAGCCTTCTGCCTGCGGCGCCAACGCTGGACAACTTCACCCACGTCATGACGGCCGTGCCTTTCGTTCGTTACATGCTGAACAGCCTGTTCGTCTCGGTCACCGTGACGGTCGTCGCGCTCTTCTTTCATTCCATGGCCGGCTACGCGCTCGCCCGGCTCCGTTTCCCCGGGCGCGAGCTGATCTTCCTCGCCATCTTCTCGACCCTCCTCGTCTCGTTGCCGGTCATCATCGTGCCGCTCTTCATCATCGTGAAGGCGATGGGCATGCTGAATTCCTATGCGGGGCTGATCGTGCCGGCGATCTTCAACGCCTTCGGCATCTTCCTCCTGCGCCAATATTACCTGTCCGTCCCGCGTGAGATCGAGGAGGCGGCCGTCGTCGACGGCGCCGGCTACTGGCGCGTCTACTGGAGCGTCATCCTGCCGCTCAGCAAGCCGATCCTCTCGGCGCTGGCGATCCTGTTCTTCCTCGCCAATTGGAACGCCTTCCTGTGGCCGCTCACCGTCGCCTCCGACCAGAAGCTGTGGGTCGTGCAGGTGGGCATAGCCAACTTCAAGAGCGAATACTCGGCGGCATGGAATTACATGATGGCAGCCTCCACCGTGGTCGCCATCCCCACCCTCGTGCTCTTCCTGATCTTCCAGCGGCAGATCATGGATTCGATCAAGACCAGCGGCCTGAAATGACCGCGCAATCCAGGAACATACGCAGATGACCAATGCCGGCCTTTCACCGCTGCGCGGACTCGCCAAGCTTCGCCAGGCCAGGACCCGACGCTTCTCGAGCTATGACCGTACCGGCGGCAATGACGACAGGCTGCATATCGAACCCGGACATACGGTGACGATAGCCGAGCATCGGGGCGCCGGCATCGTCACCCACATCTGGGTCACCATCCAATGCCAGAGCGAGAACTATCTCAGGAAAGCGGTGTTGCGCGCCTGGTGGGACGGCGAGTCCGAGCCGTCGATCGAGGCGCCGATCGGCGATTTCTTCGGCATGGGGCACGGCCTCACAAGGAACTACGCCAGCCTGCCCATGCAGGCGAGTCCGGAGGACGGCAAGGCCTTCAACTGCTATTTCCCGATGCCTTTCGGCTCCGGCATGAAATTCACCATCACCAACGAGGCGGAGCACGACCTGCTCTTTTACTATTACATAGACCTCGAGCTGCACGATGCCCTGGAAGACGGTCTCGGCCGCTTCCACGCGCAATACCGGCAGGAGCGCCACGCGCCCTTCGACGAGACGGGCCTCACGAACGAACAGGTCCTGTTCGGCGGCGAGAATGTCGATGGCAAGCGCAACTACACCATCCTCGAAGCCTCGGGGCACGGCCATTATGTCGGAGTGCTCTACAGCGTCTATTCGCGCCGCCGCGCGGAGGTGTGGGATTGGTACGGCGAGGGCGACGACATGATCTTCGTCGATGGCGAGCCCGGCCTTTCCGTGCCCGACGGCGTTCGCAAGCCCGATCCGCGCATCGGCTCGAAGGCCGCGCTCATCGAGGACAGGCCGGAATCAGCACCAGGCGCGAACGATGCCTGGCCGCCGACGCTGCACGGCACCGGCACCGAGGACTATTTCAACACGGCCTGGTGCCCGACGCAGGATTACGACGCGCCCTATCACGGCATCATCGCAGCAGGCGGCCCCAACTGGACGGAGCCGGTGACGCTCTATCGCTGGCACATCGAGGACCCCGTGATCTTCCACAAGAACATCCGTGTCACTCTCGAGCGCGGCCATGCCAACCGCCGTTCGGACGACATGTCGTCGGTGGCCTTCTGGTATCAAGCCGAGCCGCACAAGCCCTTCGGCAAGTTTCCCGAGGTCGCCGAGCGCGTTCCCACCTTCCGCCGCCCCTATCACAACTGGGCGGCGGTAGAAGCCGGCAAGAGGCGCTAGGTCCGGTCATGGCCAGGGTCGAGATCGACAGGGTCGTCAAGCGCTACGGCGCGGTCCAGGTGGTGCATGGCGTCTCGACCGCGATCGAGCACGGCGAGTTCGTCGTGCTGGTCGGGCCTTCGGGCTGCGGCAAGTCGACCTTGCTGCGGATGATCGCTGGGCTCGAGACCGTCTCCGAAGGCAACGTCGTCATCGATGGTGAAGTGGTGAACGATGTCGCGCCGAAGGAGCGCAACATCGCCATGGTGTTCCAGAATTATGCGCTCTATCCGCATATGACGGTCGCCGAGAACATGGCCTTCTCGCTCAAGCTCTCCCGCGTTCCGAAGCCTCAGATGAGGGCCAAGGTCGAGCAGGCGGCGGGCGTCCTCGGCCTGGACAAGCTGCTCGACCGCTACCCCGGCCAGCTCTCCGGCGGACAGCGTCAGCGTGTCGCCATGGGCCGGGCCATCGTGCGTGACCCCGAGGTCTTCCTGTTCGACGAGCCGCTCTCCAATCTCGATGCCAAGCTCAGGGTGCAGATGCGCGCCGAGATCAAGGCGCTTCACCAGCGGCTGAAGACCACCACCATCTATGTCACCCACGACCAGATCGAGGCGATGACCATGGCCGACCGCATCGTCGTGATGCGCGACGGCATCATCGAGCAGGTCGGCGCGCCGCTCGAGCTCTACGATAACCCCGCGAATATCTTTGTCGCCGGTTTCATCGGCAGCCCGGCTATGAATTTCCTGGACGGCTCGGTCGAGAGCGGCGTCTTCGCCGGTCCGGATTGGATCAGGATCAGGACATCCGTGCCGGACGGCCCCGTGGTCGCCGGCATCCGCCCCGACAAGGTGGGGCTCGGCGGCGATGGGGCCTCGCTCGAAGTCCTGGTGGTGGAACCCACGGGCGCCGAAACGCAGGTGCTTCTGAAGGCGGGTGACGCCCAGCTCGTCGCGCAGATCCAGGGCCGTGTTGCCCTCCGCGCCGGCGAAAGGGTGCCGGTGCGGTTCGAGGAAGAAGCGGTCTACTATTTCGATCGGGCGACCGGCGAGAGAGTGTGAGGGGAACTGTATCGAGGGTGTCGGACGATTGACCGTTTTCCCCACACCCTCTGGCCTGCCGGGCATCTCTCCCTCGAGTTTACTGGGCGGTACGGAAGGATCGGATGCTGGCTGTTGTCGCTTGCGCTCAGCTCTTTCGTTCTGCACCGTCGGGTGGGTTGCCGACGTCATGGAGTCGATCCAGTCCACGGGCAAGCCCGCGGACGGGATCACCTGGCCTTCGCTTCGCTCGACCCCGGCCCGAGGATGACGAAGCTTCCATGTCGTTGCCGATCGCAAACATTGGCGATTTGGCGCGGGCGTTCAACGCGAATCGTCATCCTCGGGCGTGAGCCCGCGCCAGTGGGCGAGCTGACCCGAGGATCCCATTCCGTTCCATTGCGGCCGGCCGGGGCCGAACCAGTACCAGCAGCCATCCCGCTCTCCGAACTTGCCGTGCATTTGCGCGGCGACGATGTGGCCTGCGTTGTCCTCTCTGTCGATCTGCCCGCCGACGGTCAGACCTACTGCCGCTGCGATCTTACGTAGGCGATATAGCCGCGTACGTCGGCTGCCGGTTCGGCATAGGCGTCGCCGAGCGTCTCCTCCATCGTGGCCATATAGGTCCTGGCCCAGTCTGGCAGGGGATAGTCGATGGCGGCGAGGAATTCGAGCGTCGCGGCAAGCCGGATGTCGGCGATCGACGGTTTCTCTCCGCCTATGAACGGCTTTTCATCCAGGTAGAATTTGTGGAAGACCTCGAGCGGCTCCGCGAGCGCGTCGACCGCGGCCAGGCGCGCCTGCTCCTTGGTCTCGGCATCGGCGTCGCTGTGACCGACTTCGCCGGGATATTGCGGAAAATTGAGGGCCGGGTAGGTGGATCTGGCGAGATAGGGATAGAATGTGCCGATCAGATAGAACATGGCACTGTCGATCATCGCGCGCTTTTCGGGGTCTTTCGGATAGAATTCATCGAGCCCGTGCTTGTTGCACAGATACTGCATGATCGCACAACTCTCCCAGAGGGCACCTTTCGGCAGGTCCTCCACCTCGATCATGGGCGTCAGATGCGCCGGGCAACGCGCAAGATATTCGGCCGTCCGTGTCTGGCCGTAGACATCCTGCTCGCTGAAATCGAGGCCCGCCGCCCGCACGAAGATGCGCGCCGTCATGTTGTTGACGCTTGGTTTGATGACGTTGAGCTTTATCGCAGACATCGTTTCCTCCTGTTGGCCGTCATCGTTCAGTATGGGTTCTTCGGAGACCTGTCCTCCGACAAGGAGATCCGGCTCCGCTCGATCAGCGCCTCGATGGCGTCGGCCAGATGCACTTCGGCGATGTTGTAGTCGCCCCGCGCGATCCTGACCTTGTGTGCCTCCGTCAACACTTCGGCATGGCTGTAGCCGGCGGGCGGCTCGAACCGGTAGGAGGCGAGCTCGATCAGCAGCCCGAGCGGATCCTCGAAATAGATCGAATCCATGAAGCCGCGGTCCTTGACGCCGCTATGCTTGATGTTCCGCTCGTCGAGGCGGGCAACCGCCTGCTGGAACGTTGCCCGCGAGACCGCAAAGGCGATGTGATGCACTGAGCCGACATCGGTGGACGTGCGTGCGGGATCGGCCTTGCGGGTCTCGTCGGTGAAGACGGTAATGAGGCGCCCGTCGCCGGGATCGAAATAGAGATGGCTTTCGTTCGCCTTGTCGAGGTTGGGCTGCTCGAAGACGAAGGGCATGCCGAGAATGCCTTCCCAGAAATCGACCGACGTTTGCCGGCCGGCACCCACCAGCGTGATGTGATGCACTCCCTGCGATTGAAGTTTTCGCATCGCCGTCCTCCCTGTTTCGGCATTACCGTTCCACGAGTTTCGACTTGTATCCGCCGCGCTGGAGCGTTCCTCACGGAACGAGGTCCAACACATCGTCCAGCTGCGCCTGCTCTCGCACGGGAGCGCCTCGACCCTCCGGTTCCAGGATGGTCAGCCTCCTCGACGGTTGATCTCGTCGCTCACAGACGACCTCGCCTGTGTCGAGACAGATGAGTTGCAGTTGTTGCGCATTCAACCTCCCCGGACCGCAGTTGTTGTTGGCGTTCTGTCCGCAGCGCGCGCAATATCGAGAGACGACAAACTAGATTAGTTTTCTCCCACGCGCCAGAAAACAGGAAATGGGGAAACGGGTGAGCCTGCGGGGTTAGATCCTTCTTGCGATAGGAGGCGAGAGACCAGGTTCAATACCCGTTCAACTTGTCCTTGCTTGCGTCGCCAACGCATGCGCGCTCTGAAACGCGCTCCAGCCCAAGGGTTCTCTGCCCGGACAGACGGTGCTGAACGCAGACGGGACATGTGTTCGTATAAGGATAACCGCTTGGATTTAGCTAAATAGAAGAAACTATTCCCGGTCAATAAAGCTTTCGGTTGGTGGTCGGCATTGTTTATGTCGAAGTGCCAGCTTCTCGCCGTGCGATATAGTGGCTCGGGCTTTGGGTGATGTTAAGCAGATGGCGACGACGTCTTCCTGATCCTATAGCCCGGCTCCTTCGAGAGGTCGGGCTACTTGTTTGCAGGTGGGGTCGATCGCAAAGCGAGCGTTGAGGGGCGAGGAGCGGATCCTTGAGCGTCAGAGGCCTGAAGGTTGCGTTCTTCGTCAACAAGTTCCCGATCATGTCCGAGGCCTTTATCGCGACCTCTGCCCGGGCGCTTCAGGAGAATGGCAGTCACGTCGACATATATGGGTTCGGCGGCGGGGAAGCGACCGGTTCGTCCGTCGACGCAATAACCGCACGAAGACTGGAAGGCCGCGCGTGGAATGCGGCGACCCCGAGGTCGGTTTCCGAACATCTCGTCGCCGCGCCAAACGCATTTGCTGCCGCGTTCCGGAATTTTGGGCTGCGCGCGTTCAACGTCTTCAATCCGCTCGTCTATCGCCGGACACTCGCCAACCTGACGTCCCTGTACCAGGCCGCCATCCTGCATAATGGCGGCCGCTACGACATTCTCCATTGCCAATTCGCGACGCTCGGCGAGTTCGTGCTCAAGCATAAGCGGGCAGGCCTGCTGAGCGGGAAGCTCGTCATCCATTTTCGCGGGTATGACATTTCCGAAGTCGTCCAGACCTGCGGGCCCCGTGTCTACGACCGCCTCTTTGCTGCGGCGGACTATTTCATCGCCAACTGTGAATATTTCCGTCGGAAGGCGATCGCCTTGGGGTGCCCGGCCGACCGGATCGAAGTCGTGGGATCCGGCATCGAGCTCGGCAACTTTCCGTTCCGCGGAGCCAAAAGGCCGGGCCATGGCTCGCTCCGGCTCGTCACGGTGGGCCGGCTGATCGAGCGAAAGGGCGTCCACGTCGCTCTGGATGCGCTCGCGCTGCTGTCTCGCGAAGGGCTCCGATTCCATTTCGACGTCGTTGGCGAGGGACCGATGCGGATCGAACTGGAAAGGCGGGTGCGAGCCCTAGGCCTCGTTGACCGGGTTTCGTTCCGCGGCGCGAAAACACATCGCGAGATCCGCGACATTCTCCAGGACAGTCACATCATGCTGGCGACCTCGCTGACTGCTCGCGACGGCAGCCAAGATGCCACAGTCAATACGGTGAAGGAGGCAATGGCCGTCGGCGTCCTGGTCGTCGGCACCCGGCACGGTGGAATTCCTGAACTCGTCGAGGAAGGGCAGACGGGAGCCCTTTGCCGGGAGAACGACGCGCGCGATCTCGCGGCGGCCGTGCGTCGTGTGCTCGGCGATAGCGAGAACTGGGACGCCGTGGCGCGGCGGTCGCGCGGTCGCGTCGAACAGAATTTCGCGATCGGCGCCACCAACGAACGACTTCTGAACGTCTACCAAAAGGCGCTGTCGTCGGACGGGTGATCCGAAGGCCGGCCTGGCATCCCAGCAGGCCCGTTCTGCGACGAGGGGAGGGGAAATGGATAAGACTGAGCAAGCAAAGGTCACCATCGTCATCACACCGCGTGACCGGTTCGGCATCGCGCTGGAATCCTTCAGGAGCGTCATCGCCTATACAGGCCGGCCTTACGATCTCGTCTATGTCGACGCCGGTGGGCCCGCCGATCTTGCCCGCGACTTGAAGAAGATCTGCTTGGACAACGGCTTCGTCTATATCCGCCACCCGGCGATCCTCAAGCCGAACGAGGCAAGGAACATAGGCGTCCGCGCCGCGCGGACGCCCTACATCGCTTTCCTGAACAACGACGTCGTCGTTTCGCCGGGATGGCTGTCGACGCTGGTCGCGTCAGCGGAGGAAACTGGCGCGGAAGTGGTCGCTCCCCTGACCTGCCAGAAGATGCCCCTTCATCGGGAGATTCATCAGGCCGGAGGTCTGTTCGCCGACGACGTCAAGTCGTTCCTTGCCGCACGCCCCGAAGACCGCCGCCTGAAAGAGGTCGAGCTGCTCCAGGGCAAGAAGGTTCACGAGGTCACGTTGACCCGTGGCGAAACGCAATGCTGCGAATTCCACTGTGCGTTGGTGCGCCGCGACGTGTTCGCGAGGATCGGCCAATTGGACGAGTTGCTGGCGACCAAGGAGCACATCGACTTCTGTCTGAGCGTCTGGCAGGCCGGCGGCCGCGTCATGTTCGAGCCCGCAGCGGTCGTCACCTTCCTTGGTCATGCCGGGGCAATCGAACCGCGCGATTTGAAGTTCTTCGCATTGCGATGGTCGCCCGCCTGGCAGCGGAGCAGCCTTGCGCACTTCCAGCGCAAATGGGGGCTTCCTAACGATCCCTATTTCGCCAAACGGAAGTCGATGCTGCGCTGGCGTCACTATGAGAGCATCGTGGAACCGCTTCTGCGCAAGGCTCCGCTCATCGGCCATCGCCACAAATGGCTCGCGGTCGGCAGCAAGGTGGCGTTGCCCGCCCTGGAATGGTGGAGCACGCGCCTCGCCAGCCGGCACGCCCAAGACAGCGCGAATACCCGGCCCTTCTAGCGTGCCGACCATCCGATGACGGGGCTGTCCAAACGCTCGCTCGTCAAACAATATGCCTGGGCCCTCTCGGGACAAGTGGCCCAAGCGCTCCTGGCGCTGGCCAGCGTCGTCGTGATCGCGCGCCTTCTCGGCCCGGAAACCTACGGCGTGTTCGCATTGGTGATGCTGATCGTGGGGCTGGCCGAAATTCTCGTCGGCGGCCATGTCACCGATTTCATCGTGCAGAAACCGACGGTCGCTGCCGGCGACCGCAATGCGGCTTTCGTGCTGGCGGTGCTTGTCGCGTTGGCGATCGCTGTGTCCCTGCTGATTGCCGCACCCTTCCTGGCGATCGTCCTGGGACACCGCGACATTCCGGTTCTCATGCCGGCAGCCGCACTGCTCGTCGTTCTGACGGCCGCGGCCAACGTCCCGACCAACCTCCTCGTGCGCGGAATGCATTTCGACATTCTCGCGCGCATCGACGCCACCGCGGGGCTGGCGGCCTTCATCGTGGGCGTCTCGCTCGCCTATGGCGGAGCCGGGATATGGAGCCTGCTGGTGATGGAGATCGTCCGGCGAAGCCTCCGCTTGCTCCTCGTCTCCGTCGCCGCCAGGTGGGTACCGGGCGTATCGTTCCGCTGGCACAACGTCGCCGAGCTTTGGATCTTCGCCCGATCCCGGCTTCTGGGTGCCTTGTTTCAATATCTCGCACAAGCGACGCCACGCCTCGTGGTCCAGGCCATGTTGGGAACGCATGCCCTGGGCTACTTCGCCGTGGCGTCCCGCTTGCTCGATCAGACGACAGGCCTCGTTACAGGGCCTCTGGCCGCCATTGCCTTTCCGGCCGCGGCCCGGGCCAGGGGCGATCTCGAGCAGTTGCGCGATCTGCTGGCACGCGCGATCGCGACATCGACCGCGATCGGATGGCCGGCCATTCTCGGCTTCGTCGTGGTGGCGCCGGTCCTCATTCCGATCCTGCTCGGCCCTGACTGGGCGCGTGCCGTACTGACGATCCAGATCCTGACCCTTTCAGCGCTCCGCGCTTCGGTGACCGGCTTCAACGGCGCCATAATCCTGGGTCTCGGCCGCGCCGATCTCAGGATGCGTCTCAATCTCGTCAATGCAGTGCTCGGTCTGCTGCTTTGTCCGTTCGGCGCCCTTTTCGGCGTTGAAGGGGTTTCTGCCGCAGTGTTGGTTCGCGCCTTCATTTCCTGGCCGGTCGGCGCTGCTTACGTCGAGCGCCTCACCGGCTTCGCCGCGAAGCGACAATTCCGGATCGCCGCAATCAGCGCCATCCCCGCAATGGCGATGGCCGTATCGGTCGAGGTCCTGCGCAGAAGCCTCGATGGGCTGGTCCGGGCACCGCTGCTCGGCGTCGTGCTGATCGCCTGCGGGGTGATCTTCTACGCCGGGTTCTGGGCCGCGCTGAACTTTCGCCGGCTACCAAGGATCGTGGGGCTGGCATCCGCCCGCCTCCGCCGCAGGCGCAACAATATCGGGGTGGGGGGAGCATGAGCAAGACGGGGGGGCGGCCTGGCGCCGAACAGATCAAGGGGATCGCAGGAGGAAGAGCCCCCGGGCGGGCGCACCCGCCGGCGCTACGCATATCGGTCATCCTGCCGACGTTCAACCGAGCGGCCTATATCACTGCCGCCATCGAAAGCGTTCTTGCCCAGACCATACCCATCCATGAGTTTCTGGTGGTGGACGACGGCTCCGACGACGGGACGCAAAGGGTGGTCCAGCGCTATCGCTCACATCTGCGCTATCTCCACCAGTCGAACCAGGGCAAGATGGCCGCGATCGAAAGCGCGCTTGCCGAAACCACCGGCGATCTCATCTGGATCATGGATGACGACGATGTCGCCACCCCGAATGCTCTCGCCGCCCTCGCGGAGCCTCATCGACGCAATCCCGATCTGATCTTCTCCTATGGCCACCTCGTCCAGTTCACCACGACCGAAAATGGCGCGATCGTCGAGGGCAGGAAATCGGTTTACCCGAGCGAGGATGCGCGCCCATTTCTCTTGAAGCTGATGGAGGATTGTTTCATCACCGGCCACCCGTGCGTCCTGGCGCGCCGGTCCGCCTATGAGGGCATTTTGCCATTCGACCGCAGCATCACGTCGTCGGTCGATTATTATTTTCACCTTCACATGGCGCTGCTCGGGCCGGTGGCATGCGTCGACGAGATCGTTCTCCTACAACGCCAGCATTCCGGCATGCGGGGGCCGGCGGCGGCGCGCTACGAGGAGGCCGAGAGGGTGCGGCGCTGGAAGCAGAGCGACAGGATGCTGATCGAGGGGATGCTGAACCGCCTCCCCCTCGCGGCGTTCGATCCCACGCCGGGCGGAACCGGCGCGGCCCCGGCCCGTCGCGCTTGCCTCATCCAGCGCGCCGCGATCGCCGCGCGGAAGCAGCTGTGGGACAGGGCGCTCCAGGACCTCGCCGAAGCGTTCTGGATCGAGCATGACGTGCCCCTGACACGCCTGGAGCTCCTTATCCTGTCGCGCGTCCTTGGATGTCGATACGGAATTGACGAAGTCTACCGCAAACCCTTCATTATCAGCCGGCTTCGCAAGATCGGCCGGTCCCGCCCGCGCGAATGCGGCATCGCTGGAGAGATAGGGCGGCCCCTGCTTCACCTGATGAAGAACGCTATTCGCGCTGGGAGACCGAGCGTCTTCCTCGATGCGCTCGGTCTGTGGCTTCGCCTGATGGATTTCCGATCCGGCACGGCCGCTTCGGCAGCGATCGCCACGCGCGCCGGCAAGCGTGCGGTTGGAAAGCTGGGTCGGGTCGCAACTTCGCGGCTGCGATGGTGAGACCGGCGATACGACGATCGATGGCAGCGGGATGTCGTTGGAGATCCCGCTCCCAGATGCACGACAAATGGAGAATCACTCAAATCTTAGGCCTTGCGGTGAGGTTCGAAAGAGCGCAGCGTAAGTTCTCCAGGGGCTCGAGCCGGCTGGAAATCAGGGCGAAATCCGCGGCGTGGACGGGAGCATTGCCAGCGCCGACGTATTGAGTGCCTTCGCGTCCTTGATCGCTCGGATGCATGTCCCCTCCGTCGCAACCATAGGAGGAGGCTGTGGCTATCGACCAGGAAACCATATCGTTGCATCGGCGTGATGTCGTTTGTGGTGGCGGCGCTGTGATGTTCAGTGCGCTGCTAGCTTCACTGCTCGGCGATGCGAGACCGTCCTGGGCACAGGGGCTGAGCGGCCCTGTGCCCGAAGTCGACCGCGTAGCGGTCCGGGTGGTTGTCGACAGTTACCAGATCGCGGTCGCGCCGAGCCTGAAGGTGGGCAATGTGGAGGTCCAGCGCTTGGGATGGCCGCTCAGCGATCAGCCGCCGCACAGGGCGATCATCAGCGAGTTCGGCCTGTCGATGCATGCGGAATCACAACGCGGCGACGAGGTCCGAAACGTGCTCGTCGACTTCGGCTTTACCTCGGAGGCACTTATTAACAATTCGGAGCTGCTAGGCCTTGATCCATCTACTCTCGATGCCTTGGTGTTGAGCCACGGGCATTATGACCACTTCGGCGGGCTCGTCGGCTTCCTGCAACTGAACAAGGGCAAGCTGAAACCGAAGCTACCGCTCTATTTGGGCGGCGAAGAGTGCTTCTGCGCCCGCGAGTGGACAGCGCCACCCGTGAAAGGCAACTTCGGTGTCCTCGACCGTAAAGCGCTCAAGGGCGTGGTGACGGTGATGTTTGCCGAAGTGCCGGCTCTAGTGGCCGACCATGCCTTTACCACCGGTCAAATCAACCTCGCGAGTTTCGAACGAGTCTTATCGCCGAGCGCCATGAAGATCGGCGTGCAGACTGGCATTGGCTGCTATCCGGAACAGTTCTCGGAAGCTGAGCGTCAGCAGGGCGTCATCCCCGATCAGTTCCGACACGAGCTGGCGACGAGCTTCAACCTAAGAGGTCGAGGTCTGGTCGTGCTGACCTCGTGCAGCCATCGAGGAGTCGTCAATGCGATCAAGCGCGCCCAGGCGATTTCGGGCATCGGCAAGGTCCATGCTGTAATCGGCGGCTTCCACCTCGCGCCCTACCCGCCAGAGTACGTACGCCAAAGCGTTGCCGCTCTGAAGGAAATCGATCCCGACTATGTCATTCCCCTGCACTGTACTGGAGAACCGTTCTACGAGGTATTCAAGGCTGAAATGCCAAACAAATTGCTGCGTTCATTCACCGGCACCCGCTTCGTCTTCGATGCGTGATCCTGGAGCAAACTCAGGGGCTCTCCCAGGGGCTTCGCGACGCTCGCGATAAAAAGCGTCCCGGGGCAGTCGGCCTTCACGATGCATGACGCGGAAATCATGTCCAACCCTATTGCGAGGGCAGCCCGCGGCGCTTCCACTCGCTGCGCGGGACCGGTTCTCCCACTCGAAAGGCAAAGGACACGACTTTCGTCGCGTCCCCATCGACCTTGCAACGATAGCTGAGATTGTACCATTGGCCGCCTGCGCGGAAGGCCGTGTTGGGGATGTCGACGGTCGTGCCGTCGTTCTTCCACTCGGAAGGCAAGAGGTCCGGAAAAACGGGAGGCGAGGAATTGAGCAACTGCGCGCGCAATTCCGTGAGGCAGAGCCGGCCGGCCCGTATGGGGCGCGGCACGCCGGCCATCGCGGTGGTCGCCGTCGCACGACCGCTTGCCGCTTGCGAGAACAATCTCTTCGCTTCCTGAAGCTTCGCCGAATCCCGGCTGTGGGCCGACGCCTCGGGGGGAGGAGCCTGGTTCGCCGCTCCGCCCTCTGCCGGGGCCGGCTGCCCTTCGAGTTGCCGTTCCTCTGGGTCGCGCTGCGCCGGTGTCGGCGCACCGTCCTCCGTACTGCCGCCGTCGGAAGACACTCGTGGACCGGCGTCCTTCTCACCGAATTGGAAGACGGGCCTGATGGCAGCCGAAGGCGCGTGACGCGCGGACCCTTCGATGGCGGAGGACGTCCCGCCGCGCGTTGCCTGCGATTGATCGGGCTCTGATTTTTCGGCGGCCGGCGAAGAATCGACCTCTGCATCCCTCGGCGGTTCGGGCGGCGGCACCAAGTCCACCGTCACGGCCTGCTCCTTCTGGGGCAGTGACATCGACGCCGGCAGCCCGAATATCAGAAGCGCGACGACAAGGAGATGCACGCCAAGCGAGGCAGGCAAGGCCCACCCGAATACCCGGCGCTGATCTCGATTGTCGTCCCTCATTGTGACCGATGTGGAATGAAACATCGGCGACATCAAGCATCGATCCCGTCGAATGAAAGAACGAAGACGGTTATCTCGTCCTATGCTCGGCGTACAGCATGGCGAGCGACATTGCGACGGAGGCTCCGACGTTCGGCTTCGCCTTGGTAGGAATCGCGGCTGTACGCTCGGCGCCTTTCCTCTTCCCCACGAAGTGGGGGAGAGGTGGCTCGGCGAAGCCGAGGCGGAGGGGGGAATGCCAAGCAATGAGCCTATATGTGTGAAGGTTGTATCCCAGGGCTGTCAGTCCTGCCCTCTGGTGAGAGCCTTCAGCTTCGCAATCGTCTCGATGTCCGGAGCACTGAGCCGGGACATGCCGATGTCACGCCTTTGGAGCGCGGCATGGGCAAGAGAGCCGAGCATGTCCCGCAAGGGGTCTCCCTTGGGCGGAATGCGGTAGAGCACGTCCTTGAGCAGCACCCATCCATCGCCCACGGCGACGGAGCCCAGGATCAGGACGCCCTCCTCGTCGTCGCGGCCGACCTGATGTGTGACGCAGATGCGCGCCTTCATAGCAGCGCGATCGATCGCGGCGACCGCTATCCTGGTTCCTCCGGCGATCGTCATCTCGACCTGGTTTGGCCCGAACGTCTGCCCAGCCTGCCATTCGTTGACCCAGTTTTCCTTATCCGAGGCCAGCACCACGGCATTCTCGCCGGACATGCGATGAATGAGGATGCAGGCTTGCGACAAGCCCGCATCCCAGCGGTCGGGAACGCGCATCTCGATCGTATAGGCGCCGATCTCGGCGGCGAGATAACCGGGAACTTCCGGATGTCCCAAGGGAACGAGCTCGAGGCATTCCGAAAAGCTGCCGCCGTAAGGCCTCGTCCAGACCCTGTCGCGTGGAAGCCAGCCCATCCTGTTCAAATTCGGGGCACAGAGCAGCGGTCCTCTTTGCCCAAATCTCGCATGCATATGGGAAGAGACATTCATCGCGCTCATGATGTCGTACTGGTCCCAGTACTCGCCGGGAGCGGACCAAGTATCGGTCTTGCGGGTCGACTGGTCGTAGGAGTGATCGAGGCCGAACACATGACCCGTCTCGTGCGCGAGAAAGGTGACATTATATTCGGGCGGTCCTCCGAGAACCCCCTTTCCCGATGCGCTGCTGTCGTCCACGCCGACATTGAAGAGGGCGACGAAGCCGGCATAGTCCGTCAATTGGAGGTCGAACGCGTCAATCGCGCCCTTGATCTTGCTCCACCGGTCCGGCCTCGCTTTCACATAGTCGTCCCGGGTCTGCTCGAGCGTATGCCAGCCGAATACCTTGGAACCATTCAGATCGATCCCACCGAGCGAGGCATCGACCCAATAGTCGTTCAGGCCACCGGTTCCGCGGTTGATGAACAGGTCTTCGAAGAAACTGACAGGCTCCGGCTCGTTACTCTCAGTATCGCTGAATTTGCAGAGGAGAATGGCAAACTTCTGGCTACCCGTAGGCATCTCGAAATCCTCCAGGGAAACTGGTGATGCCAGCAGCTTGTTTGCAGATCGATTGTCGATCAATTTCATTTATTGTTGAAACCGACCGAAAAACGATCAGCAATATTCATGCGGGAGAGTATTCCTCATCATAATTGATGGTCTGAAATATCCGAGTTGCCGGATTGAAGAAGGCCAAGGATCTTCGAGCGGGAGAGTTCGCACGGCGCGACGGGAATTTCGTGAGAAGTTCGCGTGGCTATCCATGGCGAGCACGCTCGGCGGAACTGGCCCGGAGCCCCGCCTCCGATTCTCCGGGCCGTATCGCATCCATGTCTTTGCCCTACCCCTGACATGGACGGCAAACATCATAGTAGAAGGATGGCTTCTCGTATGTTCGCTATCTGTGAACAGTGTGACAATGAACAATGAACGCTGTGCCCCGAAGCCACAGGTGCATGGGACTCTCGTCCGGACCTTGATTTCATCTCTGTCGCTGGCCGAAGCCTCCTTCGCCCCTGCGCGTGCCCTAGTTGGGATCAATGTCTGTCGTTGAAAGGAGCTTTGAAATGGTCTCGCGAACCGGTGGATGCCTGTGCGGCAAGGTGCGCTACGAAGTTCGGGGCGAACCGTCGCGGGTCGGACTTTGCCATTGCTCCGACTGCCGAAGAGAGAGCGGCTCGTCTTTCGTCGCCTTCGCGGCATGGCCCACCCAGGCCTTCTCAAGCAGCGGTGAGTTGAAGGTGTTCGAGGGAAGAGGCTTTTGTCCCGCCTGCGGGTCGCGGCTGTTCAATCCGGGCGAGCGGGAAACCGAGATCCGCATCGGATCCCTGGACGACGCGCCGAACAATTTGCGGCCGGAATACGAAATCTGGATCGTCAGGCGCGAGACCTGGCTTCATCCTTTGCCCGTGCCGCAATATTCGGGGGATCGGCATGACCCCGGCGGTCCCGGCGATTGATCTCCCGCGCCGGCCCCTGATTACTCCCGTCAATACTCCAGCTTAGGATACCAGTCCGTTCCTCGTCCTTCCGGGGTCGTGTCGAGAATGAGCCAGAGCGGCATGTGGTCCGGGGCATCGCGAGGGTCCTGGCCGGGATCGGCCATGTCGAAGCTCATCTCGCCCGCCCAGAAATGGCGGATCATGCCGTCGCGCCGGGTGAAAACGTTGTAGCCCGGAATGTCGGCATCCTCCGCGCTGACATAGTCGCGCGTGTAGTCGCCCTTCGTGTCCGAATAGAGCTTCAGGTGCTGCCATCCGCGCTCCTTCTTGAACGCGACGAGGCGCTCGATCGGCGAGCGGGCCACCATGGCGAAGGCGACGCGCTGCTCGATGTCGAGCGCCTCGCCGTCCCAGGCGCTCATCTGCGATGTGCACATCGGGCAGGGCCGCTGCCGCTGCGGGCCGTACATGTAGCTGTAGATCACCAGTGTCTGCTTGTCGCCGAAGAGATCGGCGAAGGCGACCGGTCCGTGCTCCCCATCGAAACGATAGTCCTTGGTCACGGCGCCGCCGGGCGGAAGCTGGCGGCGCATCTCGGCTACCCGCTCGAGATGGCGGCGAAGCTCGATCTCCTCGGTCAGCAGGGCGTTGCGCGCCTTGCGGTATTCGGCGCTCTCATTGGGAAATCGGGCGCGGTTCAGCGCGGCCAGTTCCGCTGCGGGACGGAGCGTTTGTTGCTGTGTCATGATCTCTCCCTTTCAGCCATTCGGCGGAGCCGGCGTCTCGCCGCCCCTCTTCCATGGACGAATGGCCGGGCGCGGAATCGACATCCGGGAAAGGAAAAATGTCGGTCTCATTCCGCCTGCCGGCATCATCTCCCCGGAAACAGGAGAAGACGCCGGCAGAGACCGCCCCCGCAGGAACAGGCGCTTACTTTTCGATATCGACGTGGCTGGTTTCCTTGCCGATCAACAGAGCGATCAGGGTGATCGCCGCCATGGCGGTGAGATAGACGCCCACCCAGAACGGGCTCCCGGCGCCGGCGCTCCAGAGCGCCACCGCAATGAACGGCGCGACCGCCGCGCCGAGGATCGAGGAAACGTTATAGGCGATGCCGGAGCCGGTGTAGCGCACATTGGCGGGGAAGAGCTCCGGCAGGAGCGCGCCCATCGGGCCGAACGTCATGCCCATCAGGCTGAAGCCCAGGATGAGCCAGGCCATCACGCCAGCGAAGCCGGCGGAGAGCATCGGCACCCACAGGAGGCCGAAGGTCGCGATGCCGAGCGTCACCCAGATCAGGGTCTTGCGACGGCCCCAGCGGTCGGCCCAGGGGCCCGAGACCATGGTGAAGATGCCGAAGAACACCACGCCGATGATCATCATCAGCACGAAGGCGCTGTAGTCGTAGCCGAGCCCGGGCACGGCTCCGGCGGGCGAGGCACGGCCGTAGCTCAGCGAGAAGGTCGTCATGAGATAGAAGAGAACGTAGGTCGCGAGCATGTAGAGCGTGCCGAGCACGATCTCTTTCCAATGCTTGCTCACGGCAGCGGCCAGGGGCAGCTTCTGGACCTTGCCGGCGCGGACGGCCTTTTTGAAGGCCTCGCTCTCGACGAGGTTCATGCGGACCCACAAGCCGACGGCGACCATGACGATCGAGAACAGGAACGGAATGCGCCAGCCCCATTCGAGGAAGGCCGCCGAGGGGCGCGAGGGGTCGTCCGAGGGCATCGCCGCGGCAATGATCAGGAACAGGCCATTGGCGAGGATGAAGCCGATCGGCGCGCCAAGCTGCGGGAAGGTGCCGAAGACGGCGCGTTTGCCGGCCGGCGCGTTCTCTGTCGCCACGAGCGCCGCGCCGCTCCATTCGCCGCCCAGCGCGAAGCCCTGAGCCAGGCGCAGCACCACGAGGAGCGCGGGCGCCAGCCAGCCGGCGGTCGCAAAGGTGGGCAAGAGGCCGATGAGGAAGGTGGCGATACCCATGGTGAGCAGCGCGCCCACCAGGGTGATCTTGCGACCCCGCTTGTCGCCCAGATGGCCGAAGAAGATCGCGCCCAGCGGACGGGCTACCATGGCCGCGCCGAACACAGCGAAGGAAGCGAGCAGCGCCGTCGTCTCGTTGCCCGCGGGAAAGAAGAGATGCGGGAAGACCAGCACGGCCGCCGTGGCATAGACGTAGAAATCGTAGAACTCGATCGTGGTGCCGATCAGACTGGCGAGGATGACCCGGGATCGCGGGTTCGCCGGTGTCGCTTCGGACGGCAGGGCGTGGATTGTTGCTGACATTCGAGATTGTTCCATGCGGAGGACGCGACCGGCCGTCACCATGGCGACCGGCGGCGAGGACTTAGTCCTCGTGGATCTGGCTGTGATGCTTGGTATCGCGCATCATGAGATAGATGATGAGCGACAGGCCGATCATGATCGTCACGTACCAGAAGAACCCGCTCTCATAGCCGATCGATTTGAACTTCAGTGCGACCCATTCGGCGGTGCCGCCGAAGATCGTGTTGGCGAGCGCGTAGGGAAGCGCGACGCCGAGGGCCCGGATATGGGCCGGAAAGAGTTCGGCCTTCACCACCGCGTTGATCGAGGTGTAGCCGGTGACGATCAGCAGCCCGGCCAGCGAAAGAGCGAAGGCTGCATAAGGGTCGCTCGTGGCCGCGATCGCCGAGAAGAGCGGATAGGTGAACAACACGCCGAGCACGCCGAACCCGACCATGATCGGCTTTCGCCCGATGCGGTCGGAAAGGGCGCCGGCAAGGGGCTGGCAGAGCATGAAGATGAACAGCGCGAGCGTGGTGATCTCGGTGGCCGATTCCTTGCTGAAGCCCGACGTGTTGACCAGGAACTTCTGCATGTAGGTGGTGTAGGCATAGAAGGCCAGCGTGCCGCCGGCGGTCAGCCCCAGCACCAGGAAGGCCTCCTTCGGGTAGTGGGCAAACAGCGCCCACCCGCTGGATTTCGGTTTGCTTTCGCCTTGGGCGTTCTGGAATGACTGCGTCTCGACCAGTCCCCGGCGGATGTAGAAGACCGCGATGGCCAGCACGCCGCCGATGGCGAAGGGGATGCGCCAGCCCCAGGCGGACAGTTGTTCCGGTGCCAGGACCCGCTGCAGCGCGATCAGCACCACCAGAGCCACCAACTGGCCGGAAATCAATGTCACGTACTGGAAGCTCGAGAAGAAGCCGCGACTGTCCTTGCCCGCCATCTCGCTGAGATAGGTGGCGCTGGCGCCGTACTCGCCGCCGACGCTCAGACCCTGCAACAGCCGGGCCAGGACCAGCACGGCCGGCGCCAGAACCCCGATGCTGTCGTATCCAGGTGTTATGGCGATCATCAGGGAGCCGAGGCACATCAGCGTGACCGACAGCGTCAGCCCGGCCTTGCGGCCGCGCCGGTCTGAATAGATGCCCATGAACCAGGCGCCGATCGGCCGCATCAGGAAACCGACCGCAAACACGGCGGCTGCGCTCAGCAGCTCGGCAGTCTGGTCGCCGGAGGGAAAGAAGATAGGCGCGAAATAGAGCGTGAAGGCGGAATAGACATACCAGTCGTACCATTCCACCAGATTGCCTGCGGAGCCTCCGATGATCGACTTCAGGCGAGTGTTTTTGTCGGGAGCGGCGGCCAGCGTCTCCCGCATGCCGGCAAGATTGCTCATATAGTGCTCCGTTCTTGATCGACGGTTGGACGTCCCGGCGTCATTCGGCGCGGGTTGTCGGAAGCGGTATTTTCATGGCTCGTATGCTGCAGCGCAGATAATGGCATATAGAATGAATTGCAATTCAAATTATTTCCATGCAAACTAAATTGATGGTCGAAGACGGTTCCTCTTCACGGCAACGATTCGGCTTCCAGTTCTCCGTTCTGGCCCGCCAGTGGCGGCGCGCGCTCGAGGAGAGCCTGGAGCGTGCCGGGCTGAGCGACGCCACTTGGGCGCCACTTGTCCATCTTCAGGAATCGGGCGACGGGGTTACCCAGAAGGAGCTCGCGCAGCGGCTGGGCATCGATGGTTCCAGCCTCGTGCGCCTGCTCGACATACTTGGCCAGAAGGGCTTCATCGAAAGGCAGGTCGACAAGGACGATCGCCGGGCCAGGCAGATCTATCTGACCGAGGCCGGGCGGGTGGCGACAAGGGACATTCGCCGCGTGCTTTCGCAGGCGGAGGCGAAGATGCTGGCCGATGTGGGCGATGCCGAGCTCGACGCGGTGCTCCATGTATTCACAAGGATCGCGGATCGGATCCGTTCGACGCAGCATCAACTGGACGGGCGATGAGTCTCACGGAAAGGATGACCGGCCTCGGCTTCGACCCGGAGCGCATGCGTTATTGCCTGCGCGTCGCGTTCGCCGCCTGCCTGGCGCTGCTTGTGGCGTGGCTGGTCGGCCTGGAGCACCCGCAATGGTCGGCGATGACCGTTTTCGCGGCCTCCCAGCCGGCGCGCAACCTGCTCGTCGAAAAGAGCTTCTTCCGCGCGGCAGGCACGCTCGTCGGAACGGCCGTGGGCGCCCTTCTCGTGTTCGTGTCGAACGGGGAGCCGGCGGCGCTGGTGATCGGGCTATCCCTGTGGGTCGGCGTCTGTGCCTGGCTCGGCAACCTGCTGCGCGGCTTCACCGCCTACGGCACCTTGCTGGCCGGCTATTCAGCGGCGATGGTCGCCCTTCTCGACACGGGCCATCCCGAGAACATTCTTGCACTGGGAACCGACCGTCTGGCGACGATGATCATCGGCATCGTCGTGGCGTTGCTGACCGGACTTCTCTTCACTCCACGAGGCACCGAGGACCCCGTCGGCGGCCGCGCGCGGCGCCTGACCGCGGTGATGCTTCGCCTCATGGCGGCGCGGCTCGACAGCGGCGGAAGCGGGAAGCTGCCCGACCAGGACGCAATCCTCCGGGAGATGGCCGCCATCGACGAAGCCCTGGAGCCGCATGGCGCCGGTTCCATGCGCTCGCGCCGGTCCGCGCGCACGATCCGGGCGGTGGTCGCCGCGCAGGTTTCGGCGCTACTGTGGCTCAACAGCGCCCGCGACATCCCTGTCGCAAAGAATGTCTCGGATGCCTTGATGGCCGCGGCGCGCCTGCTCGAGGCATCGGCGCCGGCCGGGGAGGTGGTCGCCGCGCTGGAACGGGCGGCCGATCTCTCCTCCGATTTCCCGGCGCTTCACGAGGTTGTCCTGCGCCTGGAGACCGTGCTTCGCGACCGCCTCTCGGTGAGCGACGGCGAAGTGCGGCGCCCGCGCCTTGACCATCCGGTGGTGCTCCACCGCGACTGGATCGGCGCGCGCCATGCCAGCATCCGCGCCACGGGCGTGCTGCTGTTGCTCGGGGCCGTCTGGGTAGGGACGGGGTGGACGGCAGGGCCATACCTGCTTCTCGGCACCGCGGTCATGGCCACCCTGTTCTCGACGTGGGACGATCCTGCCTGGATCATGGGGCAGGTTCTGGTCGGCCAGTTCTTCGGCGCGATCGCCGCCCTGGCGTGTCGCTGGCTGGTATGGCCACATGCAGGGTCGGAGATCGAACAGATCTTCATGCTCATGCCGTTCGTCCTCCTCGGCGTGCTTCCGCTCGCGCACCGCAAGACCATGTTCGGCGCGACCGACTATTGCATGGCGCTGCTGCTGCTGTCGCAGCCGACCTTTCCCCTGGCGGGAAGCTTCTCGCATTCGCTCTCCATGGCCGCGGCGGTCGTTTCCGGCCCACTGATCGCGCTTCTGGCTTTCCGCTTGATCTTTCCGGCCGACGCCGCGCGCCGCATGAGGATGGTGATGCGCTCGATGGTCGAGGAGCTCCAGGACATGGCGTCCGCCGGCAGTGCCGGAAGACGCGGCGAAATCTGGCGCGCCCGGCTCTCTCACCGGCTCCTCGGGCTGGTCCGCTGGGCGGAAAAGTCGGGTGAAAGAGACCCTTCGCCGGAAAGCGGCGCCCTGGCCGTTCTGCTGACGGGGTCGGCCGTGCTTCACATGTGGCAAATCCGAGACGAGACTTTGCCGGCGCCCGGGCTCAAGCGGGCCATCGACGTTGCGCTGGCGCGCATCGGCGCCATCGCTCACGACCCGGAGCGCGCCGCGGGCGCGCTGGCCGCCGTGGCCATACGGCTCGAAGGCGCGGCCGGGGGCAGGGCCGATTTGCTCCATGCCGCCAGCGCCGCCCTTCGGGCAAACCCCGCTTTCTTCAGGCGCGCTGGAGCGGCCGCCGGTGATGATCGGCGGCCGTAATCTCTCCTATTCGGCGCGCCGGGCGGCGACGACCTCCACCTCTACCTTGAACTCTTCGCGCGTGAAGCCGGAGACGATCATCAGCGTGGAAGCCGGCGGCGCCACAGGGAAAAGCCGGTCGCGCACGCTCATATATCCCGACATGTGGGCGCGATCGGTGACATAGGCGTTGATACGCACCACGTCGGAAAGGGTCATGCCGCCTTCGGCCAGGATCGCCTCGATGTTGCGGAAGCAAAGCTCGGCCTGTTCGGCGACATCGTTCGGCACCGTCTCGTCGGCGCCGATGCCGAGCTGGCCGGAACAGAACACCATGTCGCTGCCCGCCGGCACGAAGACGCCGTGGCTGTAGGCGGCGAAGGGCGGCCGGATCGAAGCCGGAGCGAGGGGGCGCAGGGTCTTTTCGGTCATGATGCTGCTCCCGTCCTTCCCTCTGGCTGCCAGCGCGCGCGGAAATCGGCGAGCCAGCCGAGCCCGGCATCGGTGCTTGCCCCGCGCGGCTTGTATTCCGCGCCGAGAAAGCCGGTGTAACCCTGCTCGACGATCGCCGGCAGCAGGCGCGCGTAATCGACCTCGCCCTGGTCGGGCTCGCCCCGATCGGGCACGGCGGCGAACTGGACATGCCCGATGGCCGGGAGATGGCTCCCGACGCCGGCAATGAGGTCGGCGCCCATGATCCTCATATGGTAGCAATCATACATGATGCGGATGTTGTCGCATGCGGTCTCGTCGATGATCGACCGCGCCGTCTCGGCATCGGTCAGGAAATAGCCGGGCACGTCGCGCGTATTGAGCGGTTCGATGAGCACCGATACGCCCTTCTCCTTCCCGACCCGCGCGGCGTATCGCAAGTTCTCCACGAAGATCCGGCGAGCCTCGTCGCCCGAAGCCTTGCCCGCCATGACATGCACATTGGCGGCTCCGATCGCTGCGGCATAGCCGAAGGCCTGATCGATGGCGCGGCAGGCGTCGCCCTGCCGGCCGGCAAGCGCGCATAGCCCGAAGTCGCCGGCCGCGACGTCGCCGCGCACCGTGTTGAGGCCGAGCACCGGCAAGCCCGTTTCATCGAGCGCCTTTCGCACAAGCGCCGGGTCGATGTCGTAAGGCCAATGGAGCTCGATCGCATCGAAACCGGCCCTTGCGGCGGCATGGATTGCCTCGGGCAAGGGGCGATCGGTCCAGAGAAAGCCGAGATTGGCCGAAAGCCTGATCATATCAATCCCATTCCACGTCGAAATGCCGGACCACGTCGCGGATCTGCGCTTCGGTCAGCATGTTGGGTTTCATGCCGCGCGTGAGCAAGGCCAGCCGCGCCGTCTCCTCCAGCTCTTCCATGGCGAAGGCCGCGGCTTCGAGGTCTTTCGCCGCGACCACCGGCCCGTGATTTGCCAGCAGCACAGCGCTGCGTTTGCCCGCGAGCCCGCGAATCGCTTCGCCCATGGCGGCGTCACCCGGGCGGAAAAAGGGAAGGAGCTTCACCTTGCCGAGCCGCATGATCGAATAGGGCGTGAGCGGCGGCAGCACATTGTCCGGATCTGTCTCGGGCAGCATCGACAGCGCCACCGAATGGGTGGAGTGGAGGTGAAGCACCGCGCCGGCCTTGGCTTGCCTCGTTTCGTAGAAGGCCGCATGGAGCGGCAGTTCCTTCGTCGGCTTATCGCCTTCGACATAACGCCCGTCCACGTCGAGCCGTGTCAGCCTGCCGGGATCGAGCATGCCGAGCGAGACGCCGGTCGGGGTCACCAGAAAGCCGCCATCGGGCAGCCGAGCCGAGATATTGCCCGAGGCGCCGCTGGTCAGCCCGCGATCGAAGAGCGACTTTGCGATGCGGCAGATCTGTTCGCGCAGTTCCGTCTCGGGGGTCATGTCGCTGTCTCCGCCATCATGTGGATCGCCTTCTCGAAAAAATCCTCGCTACCGAAATTTCCGGATTTCAGCGCAAGGACGAGGTCGCTCCCGGTCACGCGCAGCATCGGCACGCCGGGGTCGATCTCCGGCCCTACTTCCAGGGCCGAGCAGCCGAGGCCGCCGACGACCGCGCCCGATGTTTCACCGCCGGCGCTGACCAGCCGGCGGATGCCCGCCTCGACCAGCGCCGGCGCCGTGCGGGCGAAGAATTCCTCGATGCGGCCCGCCAGATCGGCCGCACCGTATTTCTCCTGCGCCGCCTTTACCGTCTCCGGATCGGCCGAGGAGTAGACGATCGGCATCTGATCGGCCCGTTCCATCACCCATGCGACAGTGCCCTGGACGTCCGCCTTGCCCGTCATCAGCGCGTCCGCCGAGACCTCGAGCGAGGGATGGTCGCGGCGATGATACTCCACTTGCTGGCGCGTGGCGCGCGAGCAGGAGCCGGAGAGAATCGCGGCGGGCCCCGCCCCGCCTTGCCACCCAGACACGCGGCCGGCGATCTGCCCGGCCTTGCGGAAGTTCTCAGGCAGTCCGAGCGCGATGCCGGACCCGCCCGTGATCAGCGGCAGATCGGCGACGGCGTTGCCGATCGCCTGGAGATCGGCTTCGGTGATCGCGTCCACGACGATCAGCTTGGAGCCCATCGCGTCGGCACTGGCCAGGGCCGCACGGATGGCCTCCGCGCCGGCGCGCACATGGGCATGCCCGACATGGCCGACGCGGTTCTTCGATTGGAGGGCCAGCCAGCGACGGATGTCGGGGTCGGTCATGGGCGTCAGCGGGTGATGCTCCATGCCGGATTCGCTGAGCAGCCTGTCGCCTACGAAGAGATGACCCTGGTAGAGCGTGCGGCCGGTGGCGGGAAAGGCCGGGCAGACGACCACCTGGCTGGCGCCGAGCGCCTCGATCAGCGCGTCGGCGACCGGTCCGATATTGCCGTCCGGCGTGGAGTCGAAGGTCGAGCAATATTTGAACAGGAATTGCCGGCATCCCTGCGCCTTCAGCCAATCCAGCGCGGCGAGCGATTGCGCCACCGCCTCGGCCGCCGGTGTGCTGCGCGTCTTCAGCGCCACCACGCCCGCTTCGACATTTTCGCCCGCCGGTTCGTCCGGCACGCCGCAATATTGCGTCGTCGCCATCCCGCCCTTCGCCAGCGTGTTGGCAAGGTCGGAAGAACCTGTGAAGTCGTCGCCGATGCAACCCAGCAGCATGTCAGCACGCCTCGCTCGCGTGGTCCTCGAGATAGGCTTCGACAATCGCCTCGAAGGAAGCGTCTGGCTCGAAGCCGAGCGACAAGGCTCTTTTTGTATCGAAGGCCTTTGGCCAGGTCGAGATGATGGCTTCGATCGCGGGGTCTGGTTCGTGCTTGATCAGGGCGACCGCTTCATCGCCGGCCGTCTTGCGCAACGCCTCGATCTCGTCGGCGACGGTCGCCGAAATGCCGGGCATGGTGAGATTGCGGTTTTCCGCGAGTTGCGCTGAATCGACCTCCGCCGCGTGGACGAGATAGCCGATCGCCGCGCGCGGGCTGGCGAACCAGTGGCGCACCGAGGTCGCGACCGGCAATATTGCCGGCTTGCCGGCCAGCGGCTCGCGCAGGATGCCGGAAAAGAAACCGGAGGCAGCGGCGTTCGGCTTGCCCGGTCGGACGCAGATGGTGGGCAGGCGGATGCCGATGCCGTCGACGAAGCCGCGTCGGCTGTAGTCGGCCAGCAGCAATTCGCCTATCGCCTTCTGGGTGCCATAACTCGAGCGCGGCGTGAGAATGTGATCGTCCGCGATCACGTCGGGCAGCGGCGAGCCGAAGACGGCGAGCGAAGAGGCGAAGACGAAGCGCGGACGGTAGCCCGGGGTCGAAGCCTGCGCTTGCCGGATGGCGTCGAGCAGGGCGCGCGTGCCGTCGAGGTTGATGCGATAGCCCTTCTCGAAATCGCGCTCGGCCTCGCCCGAGACGATCGCCGCGAGGTGGTAGATCACCTCCGGCCGGCTCCCGATCAGCGCTTCCGCAGTGCCGGGCACGCTCAGATCGCCGGTGCGGATGTCGAGCGCGACTGCCGTGTCGCGCCCCTTCGCTTCGAAGATGTCGAAGAGGGTCAGCTTTGCGATGCCTTTTCCCGCGATCGCGCCTTTGGCAAGGAGTGCGTCGACGAGCCCGGCGCCCAGCATTCCTGCGGCGCCGATGATCAGACAATGGGTCATGCGTGGGTGTTCCTGCGGTGGAAAGGAGTGGGTGGTCCCCGGGGAGGCTCAGCTGTGTTCCAGCACGGCTGGTGCCTGGGAGAGCAGTTCCTTCAGTCGCTGCGGTCCCGCCAGCACATCGGCCTCGCTCGGGTTGATGCCGATTGCGAGCAGCTTGCGGGCGATCATATGGTCGGCGGGACGGTTGACCGAATCGACTGCCACGAGTTCGGCTCTCCGGAAATGATAGACCGCGAAGGCGTTGGTTTCCGGCGAACCGGTGATGACACGGCGGTCGGCGTTCAAGGCCAGCCCTGCGGTCTGCAGCTTCATGTCGCCCTGATCCGACCAGAACCACGCGACTTCGCGGTATGGGGATGGCCGGCCGGCGATCGTCCTCGCCGCGTTCTTCGCCTGGTCCGTGGCGTTCTGGACGGATTCCAACCGAAGCCGCCGTCCGGCCTGCCAATGGCCGAAGGATGCGCAGTCTCCGACCGCGAGTATGGCCGGGTCCGATGTGCGCATATGGTCGTCCACGACCGCGCCATTCTCCGCGGCAAGGCCGGCGGCCGCGGCGAGCTCCACATTGGGCACGGCGCCGATGCCCAGGATGACGAGATCGGCGGCAAACACTCTTCCATCCTCGAGGCGCAACTGGGAGACCCTGCCATGCACACCTTCGAACACCGCGACGCTGGCCCCCGTCACGATCTCGATGCCGGCCGCGACCGAGCGTTCGTGGACGTGCCGCGAGACTTCGGGTGCCACCGATCGGGCGAGCACGCGCGGGGCCGCTTCGAGTACTGTCACTTTGCGTCCCAACGCGGTGAGAGTGTGGGCGAGCTCCATGCCGATATAGCCGCCGCCGACGATCACGGCCTGGCTTGCGCCCTGGAGAAGCTCGTTCAGCCGCCTTGCATCGGCAAGCGTGCGCAACGACACGATGCCTTCGAGGGTCGCTCCGCTAAGCGCCGGGAGGCGCGGGCGCGATCCCGTGGCAAGCACGAGTTGGGTATAGGACAGGCGTTTCGCGTCGCCCAGCCGCACGGTCTTGGCCTGCCTGTCGATCTCCGAGACCGTCGCGCCGTAGACGATTTCGATCGCGTTGTCCCGGTAGAAGTCGGCGTTGCGCAAAACCAGGGCGGGGCTGTCCGGCGACTTGAGGAAGCCCTTGGACAAGGGTGGCTTATGATAAGGCAGATCCCGCTCGTCGCTGACGAGCAGGATCTGACCGTCATAGCCTTCCTGACGCAGGCTGGCCGCGGCTTGCGAGCCGGCGTGGCCGGCGCCGACAATGACGCACTGCTCCCGCATCTCATCTCCTCCGATGACGCGCTTCGTTATGTTTTCCATGAGTTACACGTTTTTACGTGAAGTCAAAACAATTAGTTTGACCAGATGCTCTGATCTGTTAGATGGTTTTTGAGGATGGTGGAGGACCTGCGAGGAAGGTGCGGAAGCTGCGCCGCGGGACCTGTGCCGATCCTGCCGCGGAGGAGGTTCGGAGTATCCGATGGAGCTGGGCGGCGACCGATGGTCGTATTCCTGCCTGACGATTTCTCTGCCGCTTCTCCAACAGTTTTGCTTGGCCGCCGCACGTGGCGGCGTCGATATACGGGGGGAGGCCGGCCATGCCTGCTATTTTCGGTGCGGGGACCAGCAGGTGAAGCGTTTCTGGTCCGACTATTCCAGTGAGGAGTTTGCTGGGCTCGACCGCGGCCGGATCGTCGCGGTCATGCCTGTCGGCGCCACCGAGCAGCACGGTCCGCATCTGCCCTTGTCGGTCGATGCCGCGATCGTCGATGGCGTGGTCGCGGCGGTCGCTGAAAGGCTGCCGGACGACAGCAACGTTCTGTTCCTGCCTACCTTGCCGGTCGGCAAGAGCGACGAGCATCGCCGGTTCCCGGGGACGCTCACCCTTTCGGGCGAAACGCTCATCCGCGTCTGGACGGAGATCGGCGCCTGCGCGGCGGCGAGCGGGGTGCGGAAGCTGGTGCTCCTCAACAGCCATGGCGGCCAGATCAGCATCATGGACGTCGTGGCTCGCGAACTGCGCATCCGCCACGACATGCTCGTCTTCTCCGTCAACTGGTTCGGCCTCGGCATGCCGGAGGGCGTCTATTCCGATCACGAGCAGAAGCACGGGGTTCACGCCGGCGACATGGAGACGTCGGTGATGTTGTCGCTCCATCCCGACCTCGTGCGCATGGATCGAGCGCGGAATTTTCGTTCTCTGACCGAGACCTTCGAGAAGGATTACCGCTATATCTCCCTGGCGCGCGCGAAGCCGGGCTGGCAATCGCAGGACCTGAACGCCGATGGCGCCTGTGGCGACGCTTCGGCGGCGACGGCTGAGAAGGGTCGCCTCACCATCGACTTCGCCGCCGAGCGCCTGGTGGAACTGCTTGCGGAGGTCGAGCGGGCGCCGCTCTCCTGGCTCGACAACCAGCCGGGCTGGTGACGATGACGACTGCTCCCCTCATCGAGATGAAGAATGTCTTCAAGCAGTATGGCAACGGCACCGTTGCCATACGCGACATGTCGCTGGCCGTGGAGAAGGGTCAATTCGTGAGCTTTCTCGGGCCTTCGGGCTGCGGCAAGAGCACGGCATTGCGCATGATCGCCGGCCTCTCGTCGGTGTCTGCGGGCACTATCGCGGTGAACGGCCATGCTCCGGGCGAAAGCAACAGCGCCGCCGATATCGGCTTCGTCTTCCAGGAGCCGACGCTGATGCCCTGGGCGACGGTTTTCGAGAATGTCTATCTGCCGCTCCGGCTTACCGGCATCTCCCATGCCGAGGCCAAGCCGCGCATCGAGGAAGCGCTGTCGCAAGTCGGCCTGTCGCGCTTCGCAAAGTCCTACCCGCGCGAGCTGTCCGGCGGCATGAAGATGCGCGCCTCGATCGCCCGCGCCATCGTCACGCGCCCGCGCCTGCTTTTGATGGACGAGCCCTTCGCGGCGCTCGACGAGATGACGCGCTTCAAGCTCAACAATGACGTGCTGCGGCTGTGGCAGGAACAGGGCCTGACGATCATCTTCGTGACGCATAGTGTCTACGAGTCCGTCTATATGTCGAACCGGGTGGTGGTCATGGCGGCGCGGCCGGGCCGCGTCGTCGCCGATCTCCCGATCGAGGGCTCCTATCCGCGCGCCGAGGATTTCCGCGCCACGGAAGCCTATGCCGAAAGCTGCCAGGCCGCTTCGAAGGCCCTGAGGGGGACGCTCGACCATGTCGATATCGACCACTGAGACGCTGGGCGGCGACGACGCCCTGCCGGTGCTCAATGCAGATCTCCAGCGCGAGCTGCGCCGCGAGCAGCGCATGAAATACATCATGCCCACGGTGGCTCTGATCCTCGCGCTGCTTCTTTGGGAGGCGTTGGTCGCCTATTACAAGGTCCCCGCCTATCTGATCCCTGCGCCCAGCCGCATCGCGCAGACGCTCATGACCGATGGCGCGTCGTTGCTGACCTCGATGTGGTTCACGGTCAAGCTGACGCTGCTTGCGCTGCTCTGTGCCATCGTCGGCGGCGTTCTGCTCGGGGCTTTGTTCGCCCTGTCGCGCACGGTGGAGATGAGCTTCTTTCCCTTCGCGGTCATCCTGCAGGTCACGCCGATCGTGGCGATCGCACCGCTGATCCTGATCTATGTGCCCGACACTTTCGCCGCACTCCTGATCTGTGCCTGGATCGTCGCCTTCTTCCCGATCCTGTCTTCGACCGTGATCGGCCTGCGCAGCGCCGATCACAATCTGAGGGACCTGTTCAAGCTCTACAAGGCGACGCCCTGGCAGCGTCTGCGCTTCCTTCTCGCGCCGAGCGCCTTGCCTTATTTCATGGCTGCGCTGAAGATCGCCGGAGGTCTCTCGCTGATCGGAGCGGTCGTGGCCGAGTTCGTCGCCGGCACCGCCGGCCAGAACACCGGCCTCGCCTCGCGTATCCTGGAAGCGAGCTTTCGGAACGAGATACCGCGCATGTTCGCCGCGCTCACCCTGGTCTCGCTGCTGGGCATCGCCATCTTCCTGGCGACGAGCTGGCTTTCGCGCGCGGTGCTCGGCAAATGGCACGAGAGCGAGATCAGGCGCGAAGCGTGATGGCGGACAGCAACGACATCGGCGCGCAGGAAACGTTCCGTCTGGAGGGCGTCTGGCTTCCCGGCGGCGCGCAGCCTGCCGACGTCGTGGTGGCCAGCGGGCGGATCGCGGCGATCGAGCCGGCGTTCGGCAAGTCCAGGGGCGTGGTCCTCCCAGTCATGGCCGATGTCCACGTCCATCTCGACAAGACCTACACGATCGAGCGAACCAATGGTTCGATCCATGGCCTCTTCGATGCCATCGAGTTGATGGCGCGCGATAAGCGGTATTGGACGGCGGAGGATATCCGCGCTCGCGCGAGCCGCGCGCTGGAAGCTGCCTACCGCAACGGCGTCCATGCGATGCGCAGCCATGTCGACTGGAACGAGCCGAGCGTTCCCGTGGCCTGGCCAGTGCTCAACGAGCTCCGGGAGGAGTGGCGCGGCCGCGTCGAGCTTCAGCTCTCTTCGCTTTGCCCGGCCGATCTCCTGCCTGACGCGGCAACGGCAATTGCTGAACGTGTTCGCGAGGATGGGGGCGTTTTCGGCGCCTTCTTCTATCGCAACGCCGATCTCGCGGCGAAAGTCGATTTCGCTTTTCGCGCGGCGGTCGACAACGGGCTGTCGCTGGATTTCCACGTGGATGAAGGGCTGGACGTCGAAGCCGACGGCTTCTCCGAGATCGTGACGGCAGCCCTGCGCTACGGCATGGCGGGCCAGGTGGTATGCGGCCACGCCTGCTCCCTGTCGCTGCGCGACGACGATACGCTCGCGCGCACGTTTGGGGCCGCGGCCGAGGCCGGCGTGTCGCTCACCGCGCTGCCCACGACCAACCTCTATCTCCAGGATCGCGTCGGCGGCCGTTCACCGCGTCACCGGGGCATTGCGCCGATCAAGGAGGCGCGCGCCGCCGGCATGACGGTCATGCTGGGCGTCGACAATTGTCGGGACGCTTTCTATCCCTATGGCGACTACGACCCGCTGGCGGTGCTTCGCCTCGCCGCGGTCGCCGCCCATCTCGAACCCGCCGAGTGGCTCGATGCCATTACCGACCTGCCCGCCGCCTGCTGCGGCGCGCCGGCGAGGCGCATCGCCGTCGGCGAAGTCGCGGATTTCATCTGGTTCGATGCCTCGGACCTTTCGGATCTCGTCAGCCGGCCCGCTGCGGCGCGTACTGTTTTCCGCGCCGGCCGACCGATCGTCCAGCCTTCACGGAGCCCGCTATGACTGACAGAGGACGTTACGACCTGGAGGCTTTTCGCAGGGATATCGACGGCATCCGTGTCTATGACGATCCCAAGCAGGTCGAGCTGCGCTCGCGCGACTACTATTGGTACAGCCCGATCCTCAACGAGGAACTCGACGGGCGCGTCGGCGACATCGTCGTCATCCCGCAGGACCAGGACGAGGTGCGCCGCGTCGCGGCCGCGGCCGCCAGGCACCGTATTCCGGTCACCGTCCGAGGCGGTGGCACCGGCAATTACGGCCAGTGCGTCCCGCTGGAAGGCGGCATCATCCTCGACGTCACCCGGCTCGACCGCATCATCGCGATCGAACCAGGCAAGGCACGCGTCGAGGCCGGCGCGAGAATCGCCAGGCTCGACGATGCAGCCCATGAGGTCGGCCAGGAGCTGCTGATGTACCCCTCGACGCGGCGCATCGCCACCATCGGCGGTTTCCTGTCGGGCGGCTCCGGAGGGGTGGGATCGCTTCGCCATGGCATGCTGCGCGACGACGGCAATGTCGGCTACGTCAAGGTGATGACGCTCGAGGCCGAACCGCAGATCATCGAGCTCCATGGCCCCGACATCCAGAAGGTCCAGCATGCCTATGGAACCAACGGCATCATCCTGGAGCTGGAGGTCGGACTCACGCGGTTCACCGACTGGGTGCATACCGCAGCCCTGTTCGACAGCTATCTCACCGCGCTTCGCTTTGCGCTGACGGCCCAGGAAACCGGCCTCGACTGCTATCTGCTGACGCCGGTCGAGCGTCGCTTCGCACGCTTCTACCAGAAGTTCGGCGAGCGTTTCCCGCCCGACCGCGATGCCGTCTTCGCCATGGTGGCTCCGGCCGAGATGGCGCGTTTCGAATCGCTTGCAAAGGAGTTCGGCGGCGCGGTGTCCTTTGCCATGTCCAAGGAAGAGCTGCATGGAGCGGGTCTTCAGCCGGCTTACGAATGCGGCTGGAACCACACGACGCTGCAGGCCCTGAAGGTCGACAAGAGCTGGACCTATCTGCAGGTCGCCTATCCCCGACCGTTCGATCCCGAACTGGTCGTCCGGCAGATGGAGCGCTACGGCGACGATATCTACATGCATCACGAAATGGCGCGGTTGGAAGGCGAGATCCAGATCTTCGCTCTGCCGCTGGTCAAGTATCGGGGCCGGGAAGCCATGTATGAGATGATCCGTGAGTTCCAGGAGCTCGACGGCTGCGACATCTACGATCCGCATGCCTATACGATCGAAGACGGCGGCATGAAGCAGATCGACACCGTCCAGATCGAGTTCAAGAAGCGGGCCGACCCCTACGGCCTGATGAACCCCGGCAAGACACGCGGCTGGACGTCCGAGATGGCGGTCCGGGCATAACCATTCAAGCATCAATTGGGAGTTGAGGAAGAATGAAGCGATTGATCGTCGCGGCCATGGCGGCCGTCGTGATGGGAGCGAGCAGCAGCCTGGCCTTCGCGCTGGACAAGGTCACGCTCGGCACCAACTGGCTTGCCCAGGGAGGCCATGGCGGCTTCTACCAGGCCTTGGCCGACGGCACGTACGAGAAATACGGCCTCGAGGTGGAGATCAAGATGGGTGGACCGCAGGTCAACAACCGGCCCATGCTGAGCGCCGGCCGCATCGATTTCCTCCTGGCGGGCAGCCTGCTCATGCCTTTCGACGATGTCCGCAACGGCGTGCCTACCATTGCCGTCGCGGCTTTCTATCAGAAGAACCCGGAATCGCTGATCGCCCACAAGGGCGTCTACAAGGACCTCGCCGATGCGGCCAAGGCGCCGACTGTGCTCCTGTCCAAGGACGGCCAGTTCAGCTTCTGGCGCTGGCTGGTCAATGAATACGGCTTCCGCGACGAGCAGGTCCGTCCTTATAATTTCAGCCTTGCCCAGTTCCTGAGCGACAAGCAGGTCGTCCAGCAGGCCTACGCGACGGCCGAGCCGATCTACGCGGCGGCGGAAGGCGCGGAAGTCGAGACCTTCCTCTTTGCCGACTATGGTTACAACACCTACTCCAACGTCATCCAGACCCGCAAGGATCTGGTCGACAGCAACCCCGATCTCGTACAGCGCTTTGTGAGCGCCTCGATCGAAGGCTGGTACAACTTCCTCTATGGCGACCACAGCAAGGGCTACGAGGCGATCCTAAGGGATAACCCGGAACTCACCGCCGAGAAGCTCGACAAGGAGATGGAGCAGGTCAAGGAGCTCGGCCTGATGGACTCCGGCGCCGCGCTGGAGAAGGGCATCGGCTCGCTCGACATGGCAACGGTGAAATCCTTCTACGAACTTGCCGTCAAGAGCGGCATCGTCGAGAAGGACTCGGTCGACATCACCCAGGCAGCCACCGACCAGTTCACCAACAAGGGCGTCGGGCTCGACATCAAGCGGAAGCTGACCGGGCAGTAGAGCGCTATCCCCGATGCCGCTATAGCTGAATCAGGATGGGCGCCGGGTCCGAAGGGCCCGACCCCACAACGCCAGCTTCGGACATCGGGGAAGACGAGATCGATATGGCCGAAACCGAGGAAAAGACCGGGCGTGAGAAGGTCCTCGACCGCCGCCGCAAGGTGCATGAGGCGATCCGCCAGGCGGCGATCGACGAATTCGCCGCCAACGGCTTTTCCGGAACCTCGACCCAGGCCATCGCCAAGAGCGCCGGCCTGACCAAGGCACAGCTCCACTATTACATCTCCAGCAAGGAGGATCTCTACGAGAAGATCCTGCTGGAGATCATGGACGAATGGCGGGACATCTTCTTCATCTCGTCCGGCGAGGGCGAGCCCGAGAAGGTCATCCGCGAGTATATCCGAAAGAAGCTGGAATTCGGCTGGAAGCAGCCCAACGCCTCGCGCGTCTTCTCGAATGAGGTTGCGGCCGGAGCGCCCTTCCTCAGGAAGCACTGGCTGCAATCCTTGCAAGCCGCGCACGAGGCGGCCGCGGTCTTGCAGTCGTGGATCGATCGCAAGCTCATCCTCCCCGTCGATCCGCTGCTGTTCCAGGTTCATATGTGGGCCGTGACCCAGCACTACGCCGATTTCGGGCAGCAGGTGCGCGTGATGGTCGGCGGTGACGAGCACGCCGAACTGGATCGGGAGCATATTGTCGAGGAAGTGAGCACGCTGTTCCTGCGCGCCTGCGGAATTCCCACCAAGACTGGAAAACATGACTAAGATCACTTTCGTCACCGCCGACTGCCGCGCCATCGAAGTCACCGGAAGGTCCGGAGCGAGCCTCATGGAGACGGCTGTCGCCAATGGCGTGCCAGGCATCGAGGCGGAATGCGGCGGCGCCTGCTCATGCGCGACCTGCCACGTCTATGTCGACGAGGCATGGATCGATACTGTCGGTCGCGCGGAGTCGATGGAGGCCGACATGCTCGAGATGGCCTACGACGTCGGCGAGAATTCGCGCCTCTCTTGCCAGATCACTGTGAGCGAGGCGCTGGACGGGCTGCTGGTCAGGCTGCCTGCCCGGCAAGTATAGCGGAGCGGCGGGCGACCGCGGCTTGCCCTCACGCGAGGAGCACGGCGTAGAGCATTTCGCAGCCGACCGGATTCGGTCTGCGTCGCGAGAGCGCGGCAAAAATACCTAAAGCGTGTCGCCCGAATCCGATTGCAGGCGCCAGCTTTAAGCGGCGAACACCTTTGCATTGCGGATTTCGACATGGCCGCGATCGCCAGCCTGGATGGCCGTCTCGGGCGGCGCGTCGAATTCCAGCACTTGCCCGCCTTGCGACAGCGCGACCACCCGTCGTGCCTGGATGCGATCGACGACCCGTACCACGCTGGCCGGCACTCCGGGGCCTGTGGGTCGCCAGACGAGATCGCCGGGTAACAAGAAAAGCTCCGCCCGCCCGTCCGGCACGCCAACGGCCGGGATTCTGACCCCGTCGAAATCGACGGCGCCGGCCGAAACGGCTACCGGGAGCCGGTTGGCGTCCCCCAGGAAGTTCATCACGAAGGCCGAACTCGGCGCGCGGCAGATCGCCTCTGTCGTGCCCTGCTGCACGATCCGCCCCTCGTTGAGGATGACGAGGCGGTCGGCGAGGTCCATCGCCTCTTCCTTGTCGTGGGTGACGAAGAGTGTGGTGATGCCGAGCTCCTCGTGGATCGAACGCAGCCAACGCCGAAGGTCGCGGCGCACATTGGCGTCGAGCGCTCCGAACGGTTCGTCGAGCAGGAGCACCTTGGGATCGACCGCGAGCGCCCGGGCCAGCGCCACCCTCTGGCGCTGGCCGCCGGAAATCTGGCCCGGGAAACGGCTGCCCAGGCCGTCGAGCCTGACGAGGCCGAGCAGATCGGAAACGCGCTTCTCGATCTCGGCGGAACTCCGCTTGACCTTCGAGACCTTCATGCCGAAGGCAATGTTCTCGGCCACCGTCATATGCGGGAAGAGCGCGTAGTGCTGGAAGACGAAGCCGACGCCGCGGTCCCTCACCGGGATGTCGGTCGCGTCGAGGTCGCCGAAATAGATATGACCCGCATCGGCATATTCGAGCCCGGCGACCATGCGCAGGATCGTGGTCTTGCCCGAGCCGGAGGGGCCGAGCAGGGCGACGAGCTCGCCGCTGTCTATGTCGAGCGAGACGTCGTGGACGGCGCGGAACGTGTCGAAGCTCTTGACGACATTGTCGAGGCGGATTTTCACGTTGGTTCCTTCAGAGATGCTTGGTCCATCGCTGGCTTCTTTGGCGCGGCAAGGGCAGGCCGCCCGGCGCGGCCGGCGCCCTGGCGTTCGAGCAGCACCTTGGCCACCAGGGTCAGCACGGCGAGCAATGTCAGGATCGAAGACGCCGCGAAGGCGCCGGCCGTCTGGTAGTCGTGGTAGAGCAGCTCGATATGGAGCGGCAGCGTGTTGGTCTGGCCGCGTATGTTGCCCGACACCACGGAGACCGCGCCGAACTCGCCCATCACGCGGGCGTTGCACAGCACCACGCCGTAGAGCAGCGCCCAGCGGATGTTGGGCAATGTGACGGAGAAGAAGGTCCGCCAACCCGACGCGCCGAGCGAGGTGGCGGCTTCTTCAAGGTCGCGGCCCTGAGCCTGCATCAGCGGGATCAACTCGCGCGCCACGAAGGGCGCGGTGACGAACATCGAGGCCAGCACGATACCGGGGACCGCGAACAGGATCTTGATGTCGGCGGCCTGGAGCGCCGGACCGAAAAGGCCCTGCAGGCCGTAGACGAAGAGGTAGGCGACGCCGGCCACGATGGGCGAGATCGAAAAGGGGATTTCGATGACGACGAGCAGGAAGCGCTTTCCCGGGAAGTCGAACTTGGTGATCGCCCAGGCGGCGGCGATGCCGAAGGCGGTGTTGACCGGCACCGCGATGAGCGCCGTCACGACGGTGAGCATGATGGCGTGGCGGGTGTCGGGGTGAAGGATGGCCGCCGCGAAAGTGTCCAGTCCCTTCGAGAAGGCCTGCACCACGATCACCACCAAAGGCGCCACGATGATGATCGCCGTGAGAGCAAGCACGATGCCGATCAGCGTGCGTCGGACGGCAGGGCGATCGCCGACGCGCGGCGGGCGTCCCCTTCTTGGGGCCTCCATCGTCAGCTCCTCCTCGTGTAGCGCAGCGCGCGGGCCTGGAGGAGGTTGGTCGCGGTGAGCATGATGAAGGCGGTGACGAGCAGCACCGAAGCGATGGCCGCGGCGGCCTGATAATCATATTCCTCCAGCCGGATGAAGACGAGCAGCGCAGTGATCTCGGTCTGCAGAGGCTGATTGCCGGCAATGAAGATGATGGCACCGAATTCGCCGAGGCTGCGGGCGAAGGAAAGCGATACGCCGGCGAGCAGCGCCGGGGTGAGCAGCGGCAGGAGAACGCGCATGAAGATCGCCCTGTCGCTGCCGCCGAGGGTCTGCGCGGCTTCCTCGAGCGCGGGATCGAGATCCTCCAGAACAGGCTGCACCGTGCGCACGACGAAAGGCAGGCTGGTGAAGCACATGGCGACCATGATGCCGAGCGGCGTATAGGCGACCTTGATGCCCAGCTCGGCCAGAAGGCTGCCGAACCAGCCATTGCTGGCGAAGAGCGTGGTGAGTGCGATGCCGGCGACGGCGGTGGGCAGCGCAAAGGGCAGGTCGACCAGCGCATCGACGAGGCGCCGGCCAGGAAAACGATAGCGCACCAGCACCCAGGCCAGCGCCATGCCGAAGACGAGATTGAAGGCGGTGGCCACCAAGGCGGAAAAAGCGGTGACGCGGTAGCTGGCGACCGCGCGCGGCGACGAGACGATGCGCCAATATTCTTCAGGGCCCAGCCCGGCCGCCTTGAAGATCAGCGCGCCGAGCGGCAGCACGACAATGATGGCGACGTAGAAGAGCGTGATCCCCAATGCCAGGGGCAAGCCCGGCAGGACGCGACGTTTCAAGAGTAGAGCCTTACGTCTCGGTCTGGACAAGTTTGCGGGGCCGGCATGCCGGCCCCGTCGCCATAAACACGAACAGTGCGGTCGGTCAACGTTCGCCGTAGAGCTGGTCGAGCGTGCCGCCGGCCTTGAAATGCTCTTCCTGGATCTTGTCCCAGCCGCCGAAGACGTCCTCGACCGTGACCAGGCGCACCGCCGGGAACTGGTCCTTGAACTCGGCCGCGACTGCCGGATCGTTCGGGCGGTTGCCGTTCTCGGCAAGGATCTTCTGGCCTTCCGGCGTGTAGAGGAAGTCGAGATAGGACTTGGCCAGATCGCGCGAGCCGCGCTTGTCGACCACCGTGTCGACAATGGCGACCGGGAACTCGGCGAGCAGGCTGACCGAAGGGACGACGATGTCGAATTGGTCCTCTCCGAATTCCTTGGCGATGCCGCGCGTTTCAGCCTCGAAGGTGATCAGCACGTCGCCGATCTCGCGCTCGACGAAGGTGGTCGTTGCCGCGCGGCCGCCCGTGTCGAACACCGGCACGTTATTGAACAGCTTGCTGATGAAGGCGCGCACCTTCTCCTCGTCATTGCCGAAAGCCTCCTTGGCGTAGGCCGTGGCCGCAAGATAGGTGTAACGCGAATTTCCGGAGGTCTTCGGGTTGGGGAAGACGACCTTCACGTCGTCGCGCACCAGGTCGTTCCAATCCTTGATGCCCTTCGGGTTTCCCTCCCGCACGAGGAAGGCGGGCAGCGAATAATAGGGCGAGGCGTTGTTGGCGAATTCGGTCTTCCAATCTTCCGAGACGAAGCCGCCCTTCACCAGCGCATCGATGTCGGTCACCTGGTTGAAGGTCACGACATCGGCCTCGAGCCCCTCCAATATGGCGCGCGCCTGCTTGGAGGAGCCGCCATGCGACTGGTCGACGGTGATACCTGGGTGCTTCGCGACGAAAGCTTCGTTCACGTCGGCGAAAAGCTCACGCGCGATGTCATAGGAGGCGTTCAGGATCTTGTCGGCCGACCAGGCCGGCAGCGAGGCGGAAAACAGCGCGGCTGCTGCCGTGCCGATCAAAAGCAAGCGTTTCATGAAAGCCACCTTATGGTCCGAGCGATTGCGGCGAAATAACCATGCGGCGTCGGTGGGAACGAGGTATCGATATTACGCTGGCCCGGGGAAAATGGAAAATTCTTCCTATCGCAGTGGCGCCTGAGGAATGATATTGCGTACCAATCTGGTCCGCCGGCTCGAAGAGCGGGATGGTTGCTGGTACCGGTTCGGCCGCTTCGTTCTGCGCCGTCGGTGGGTTGCTCACGTAACGAAATGAATCCAGTGCACGGGCAAGATGAATCCAGTCCACGGGCAAGCCCGTGGACGGGGTCACGTCTCCTCGCTTCGCTCGGCGCCGGCCCGAGGATGACGAAGCTTCTGATCCCTTCCGTGCCGCCTGAGATGTGTGAATCCGGCAGCGCAACCCGATGCCTCAGGGCGCCGTCGCTCCGCGAGCAGACTCGCGACGGTGTCCTGCAGTTCGCCCTCCGGCTTGCCGCTCAATCGGCCCATGAGCTCCTGAACCTCCGCGACCGCGTCTGCGAGCCGGCCGTGGAGTTGGAGATCGTCGAGCGTGGCGGCGCTCTCGCGCATTTCGGCGGCGCGGCGCTTGCCATGCTTCACCGTGCGCTCGAATTGGTAGCTGGCGAAATCGGGGAAGCCGAGACCCGGATAGGAGCCGATCAGCGATCTCAATATGTAATCCAGACATCCCGAGGCGGCCGCAGCCAGCAAGGTTTCGACCGTGATGGCTTCGAGACCTTTGACGAACAGGCTGCGCACCATCTTGATCGCGGTGGCGGCGCCGGCTTGCGGCCCGACGACCTCGAAGCTGAAATCCAGCGCGGCAAGGCGTCGGCGAAGTTCGTCGCCCATTGGGCCGGCGAGAAGGACCGTCGTGCGGTGGCCCCGCGGGTGGACAGGGGCCATGACGGCCATGTCGATATAGGTCGCGCCGGATGGCTCGAGCAGGGCGGCGCTGTCGCGCTTTCTCTGAGGCGAGACGGAATTGATATCGATGAAGACCTGCCCGGGTTTCACGTGAGGCAACGCCGATCTGACAGCTTCGAGGCTCTGGTCGGCGGTGACCGCGCTGACGATCCAATCCGCTTCGGAAACGGCCTGTCGGGCCGACTCGGCGACCTCGACGCCGTGGGCGCGCATGGCCGCGCCGCAGGGGCCCTGCCGGCCTTCCGTGTCGACCAGTATGTCGTAGGCGGCGAACTCAATAGCCGGCTCGGTTGCGGTCAGGCTCTCGCGAAAGGCCCGCGCCGCCTCGCCGAAACCGATGAAAGCGATTTGCATCGTGTCTCTTCCTATTCGGGCCTGTCCACCGGCGGTGTGCCGTGCGTATGGAAGCTCGCTATCGTCTGCAGCCCCCAGGCCTGGCCTTTCCGACGCTCCGTCTCGGTCCAGGTGACCGGCTCCCAGTCGGGCTGCAGGATCAGCCTGGCGCCGGCATTGGCCACTTCCACACGGTTGCCAGCCGGCTCGTAGACATACAGGAAGAAGGTACCCTGGATGGCGTGCTTGTGCGGTCCGGTTTCGATGAAGACGCCGTTCTCCAGGAAGACATCGGCGGCTCTCAACACGTCGTCACGCTGGTCGACCGCATAGGTTATGTGGTGGAAGCGACCATGAGCGCCCGAGTGGTCCTCCGTCACGGCCATGTCGTAGCTCTTGTTGTTGACCGTGAACCAGCAGCCGCCGAGCCGGCCATTGTCGAGCAGGATCTGCTCCGTCACGCGGCTGCCGAGGGCACCGCTCATGAAATCGCGCATCTCGGAGACGTCGGTGGCGAGCAGGTTGAAATGATCGATCCGCCGAACCGCGGCGCCCCGGCCATGATAGCGCTGGGCGACATTCTTGAGGGCCGGGCGCTCGGCCTCGGGTGCCTCGTATCTGCGTGTCTCGTAATAGAGCTCGAAGACGTGCCCGTCAGGGCTTCGGAAGCGGTAGGCGCGGCCATGGCCGAGATCGCCTTGCGTCCAGCCGATGCCGCAGCCCATGGCTTCGATGGCGGCCACGCGGCGCTCGAGCGCGGCACGGGAGGTCGTGCGATAGCCGACATGGCCCATGCCGGTGGTGTCCGACCGTGTAAGCTTCAGCGTATGGAATTCGTAGTCGTCCCATCCGCGCAGGTAGACCGATCGGTCGTCCCGGCCGCTCTCCGTCAGGCCGTACACGTCGACGAAGAAATCGAGGCTCTCTTCCGGCCTGTTCGTCAGCAGTTCGACATGACCGAGATGAGCCACGTCGAAGCAAGGTTCTTCAGCCATCTCCGTCCTCCATGCCTTCAGGTCTAAAGCGCGTCGCACCTTTCAGATTGACGCATGCCTTTCTCCCCAAACCCGTGCCCGCTTTGGGGAGAGATGCCTTGCGACGAGGCGCGTGGCGAGCGCTGCGTCCCGCGAGGGCTCGTTTCCCGGTCACCGCCATGAATGGCTCTCTTGGAAGCCAGTCTGGCGCTCGGCCGGAACGCCTGTCAATCGCGTGGAGGCTTCGCCAGTTTCCAGCAGCCCGACGGCCGCCGTCATCGTCACGAAACTCACGGCGGTCGCCGCGACCAGCGCGGAGGCGCATAGCGGTCCGAGCCCGAAACGCTGGCCGAAGATCGGATAGACCGTCAGCATCGGTGCGCTGGCCAGGATGATGCCGGCGGCCATCAGATCGGCCGGCACTCCGCCCAGAACCACGAAACCCGCCGCCACCGACAGCGGATGAAGGACGAGCTTGGCAAGGACGATCCAGACGAGATCGCCCGGAATCGACGAAGCCGTCAGGCCGGCCAGCGTGCCGCCGACGACGAAGAGGGCGCAAGCGGCTGAAGCATCGGCAATCATCGCCACAACCGTCGAGATGGAGGCAGGAAGCCGGACCCCCAGGCCGGCCAGCAGGAGACCAAGGAGGATCGCCACGAAAAGAGGCGTGCGGGCGAGGCGCTGCAGCGTCTCCCGCGCGACAAGGGCCGGCGTCTTGCCGTCGGCCCGTCCCGCTTCCGCAAGGACGAAGGCAAGGGGAATGACCAGCGCATTCTCGACCAGCATGGTCAGAGGCAGGGCGGTCAAGGCAGGTATCCCGACCGCGAGCGCGGCGATCGGAAAGCCGACGAAGCCGCTGTTCGAGGCGGCCCCGCCAAGCGACGCCATCGCCGCATGCGGCAGCGGCCGGCGCAGCCAGTGCCGGAACACGACGAAGGCCGCCAGGAAAGCGACCAGCGACCCGCCGGCATAGGCGGCGACATAGGCCGCGTTGAAGCTCTCGCGCAGATCCTGTCCGAGAAGCGCCCGCAGGATCAGCGCCGGCAGCGCGAAGTTGAGCACGAACAATCCCAATCCCTGCACGAAATCGGCCTTGATGGCGCCTATTCGCGTCGCGACGAAGCCGAGCGCGATAACCAGGAAGATCGGAGCGGTAATGGACAGGAGATCGGCCAAGCGCTCATCCCTGTGCTTCAGCTCGTCCCCATCACCAAGCTGCCGCTTGAAGAGGACGACCTCACCACCAGCTTTCCCGTCACTCGGCCGGCTGCCTCGTCCGCCAACCCTCGGCATAGTGTTCGCGGGCATCGCGCGAATATGGGACGGGCGATACCTTGACGCGGATCTCCGTCTGCTTGTGCCGCTCGACCGTCGTCTTCCCCGTGCCGCCATTCTCCTCGCCCCACACCAGCGTCAGGACGTCGCCGACCTCGATGTCGGGATCGACGACGCCGAGCGAGAGGTAGGAGCGCTCGTTGAAGCTGTACCCGGTGAACATGGAAAGGCCGACCGTCTTGCCGTTCCTGGTCACCATGTCGTAATTTGAAGAAGCGTAGTTGGCGTTGGGCACGTCGATATATTTGTAGTTCTCGATGCCCGGCTCGAAGAAGGAGCGGAACACCTTGGCGACGTCATCGGCGTTCCAGGCGAAGGTCACCTTCTTGCGGTGCGGCTTGCCAGAAATCTTCTCCAGCGCGTCGCGGCCGATGAAGTCGTGGTCGAATTTCACGAACGGCCCGTAGCCGAGCTCGTAAGGCGTCATGTAGTAGTCTTCGATATTCGTCGAATAGAAGCTGCCGCCGATCGAGCCGCCGCCTTCATAGCCATCGGCCGGCAGCCATTCGCGATAGGACTTCATCTTCTCGCCGGTGTAGACGGCCGGCAGCGGCGAGGGAATCCACCCGGATTCCAGCGTGTTGGTCGCGTAGGCACGAGCGCCCACGAGCGCCAGCCCGAATTCCTTTCCTGCTTCGTGGATGATGTCGCGGATCTCCTCCCCTTCCTCATACGGGCCCCAGATCTCGAGGCCAGGCACACCCGACATGCCGTGGCGAAGCGCGCGAACCCGGCGTCCGCCGATCTTGATGGCGTCCATGTTGAAGAACTTGACGTCGGGCAGCGGCCCGCCATTCAGCTTCTCCAGCAGCTTCGGCGCGTTCGGCCCCTGGATCTGGTAGCGATAGCGCTTGCGGATCACCGCTTTCCCGCCCGGCCGTGACGGCGAGCGGTCGTCCCGTTCCAGCTTGACGTCGTAGCCGCCGGTCTCGCCGTGGAACTGCACCCAGTTGATGGTGGGCACGCGTCCAACGATGAGGAACTGGTTCTCGGCGAGGTAGAAGAGGATGACGTCGCCGATGACGTGCCCGTCATGGCTGCAGGGAACGAACTGCTTGGCCTTGTCGACCGTGAAATTGGCGAAGCTGTTGATCGCCAGATGGGAGAGCATCTTGAAGGCGTCGGGGCCCTCGATCATCAGTTCGGCCATGTGATGGGATTGGTCGAAGAGCACGCAGGTCTCGCGCCATGCCCGTTGCTCGTCACGCCAGTTGGTGAACTCGTTGGGCACGATGGGGTAGATATAGGCGCCGATCTGCGAATTGCGCAGCATGTCGACCGTGTTGTCGGTCTCCCTGAGGAGCTGTTCGAGATTTTTTCCAGCCATCGCCGTTTCCTCCCTGGTTTGGCTCGATGTGTTGCCCCGCCGCCTACGGTATCATCCCCACCGCCCCGGGATGCTTTCGGAACAAGTGCCCGACGCGCAAGGCGGGGGAAGTCATTTGACGGTCCGTATGAGCGAGCCGCCCGGCACGTGCTCGAGCGCCTTCTCGTGACGCAGGGCAACCCGCAGATTGCGGCCGGCGAGGCGGGCATGTTCCTGCATGATGGACTGCGCGCGCGCACCCTCTCGGTTTGCGATCGCTTCGACGACGCAGCGATGCTGATCCTGGGCGACCAGCAGGATCCTGTGCGACTCCGGCAGCACCGCCTGGGCCATCACGAAGCCGCTTGGAGACGCGAAAGGCAGGGCGACCGCTGTCTCCATCTGGCGTTTCAATGTCGGGCTCTCGGCAAGGTCCAGGATAAGGGCGTGGAAGCGGGCATTGGCGGCGACATAGGCCGAGAAGCTATCTCCGGTCGTCGCTTGCTCCACTGCGCGGTCGAGTTCCTCGAGGCAGGCCTGCAGGGGGCCGAGCCTGGTCGCCGAGCCACGCTCGGCCGCAAGGCGGGCCGCCAGGCCTTCCATCGCCCCTCTTATTTCGATCGCGTCGAAGACATCCTGCTGCGAAAAGGATTTGACCGCGAAGCCGCCCGACGGAATTGTTTCGACGAGGCCCTCCGCCTCGAGCCGCTGAAGCGCCGCCCGGATCGGTGTGCGCGATATGCCGGTGCGTTCGGCGACGGACAGTTCCGAAAGGCGCTTGCCGGGAGCCAGCAAGCCTTCGAGGATCAGCTCACGAATGGCGAGCAGCGCCCTGACGGTCTGTGACTGGCCTTTCTCCGCCTCGATGTCGGTCGGGAACGCCATTATATGGCCCAGCTTCTCCACGCCCGGATGATCTCCCCTCAGCCCGGCGGCAAGCAAAGCTCCCGCGTACAGCCTGTATACAGACTGATCGGACGCGAGCATGGTGTCAAGGGGCGCGGCGAGGCTGGTGGACGCGGAGGACCGTTCGGCGGGCCGGGTTGCGTGGCGTTCACGCGCGTCCCGGCGGTATGCTATGCTGCTGAAAACAGATGAAGCCGGCAAACACTGCCCGTTGAAGAATGCTGGATGCGCCCATGCGGACGGCGCCGGGCTTCTGCCCAAGGTGCCTGGCGGGTCGAGGTTCCGGTATACAGCATTGCGTCGAATCCGGTCTTGGGGGCCCTTGGCGATTGATGCAACACCTGTATACAATCGGCCTGCAAACAGGGCCTTGGGAGAGAGGGCTCGAGCCGAAAGACGGCAAAGGGAGGATCGTTGGATGTTGGGAAGGAAAGCAGCCATAGCGGCGTTCGGTCTCGGCCTTGCATGGTCGACCGGAGCGTTCGCGCAGGAGACCGTGAAGATCGGCGTCATCCTGCCTTATTCGGGGCCGTTCGCCGATGCGGGCGCCCAGCTCGACGCAGGCATCAAGCTCTATATGCAGCAGCACGGCGACGAGGTCGCCGGCAAGAAGATCGAGATCATCCGCAAGGACACCGGCGGCCCTGCACCCGATGTTGCGAAGCGCCTCGCGCAAGAACTCGTCGTTCGTGACAATGTCGACATCCTTGCCGGCTTTGCACTCACGCCCGAGGCGCTGGGCGCGGCGGATGTCGCGACCGAAGCCAAGAAGCTCATGGTGGTGATGAACGCGGCGACCTCGGTGGTGACGGAGAAATCGCCTTATATCATTCGCACCTCGGTAACGACGCCGCAGATCAACAACGCCCTCGGCAAGTGGGCCGCCGAGCACGGCATCAAGCAGGCTTACACGCTGGTCGCCGACTACGGACCGGGCCATGACGCGGCCAAAGCCTTCGAGACCGCCTTCACCGCGGCGGGTGGCAAGATCGTCGGCTCGGATCGCACGCCGGTCGCCAATCCGGACTTCTCGGCCTACGTCCAGCGCGTGAAGGACGCCAATCCGGAAGCCGTCTACATCTTTGTTCCCGGAGGAGGGCAGCCGGCCGCGATCGGCAAGGCGCTGGCGGAACGGGGCCTGACGCCGCCGAACACGAAAGTGCTCGCCCAGGGCGAACTGACCCACCCCGAGGCTCTGGAGAGCATGGGCGAGACGGCCAACGGCATCATCACCGGCTTCCATTACACGCTGGAGCGGGACGACCCGCTGAACAACGAATATGTGAAAGCCTATCGCGACGCGAACAAGGGCCGCAGCCCGGATCTGTTCTCGATCGGAGGCTATGACGGCATGCATCTCATCTACGAGGTGCTGAAAAAGACCAATGGCGAGACCGACGGGGACGCGCTGGTCGAAGCCGCCAAGGGCATGTCGTGGACGAGCCCCCGTGGACCGATGTCGATCGATCCGGATACCCGCGACGTCGTGCAGACGATCTATATCCGCGAAGTGCAGAAGGTCGGCGACAAGCTGCAGAACGTGATCGTCGAGGAAATCAAGGACGTGAAGGACCCGATGCACGGGGCGGCCAAGTAACGGCGGCGCATAGCAGATAGCGCCCATGGCTGCTCAGCTCGCCATTGTCGTGTTCGACGGGTTCGCCTTCGGGATGCTCCTGTTCGTCCTGGCGGTGGGCCTGTCGGTCACGCTTGGCCTGATGAACTTCATCAATCTCGCGCATGGCGCCTTCGGCATGCTCGGCGGCTACATCGCCGTCACGGTCATGCGCTATCTCGGTCTGCCGTTCCTTTCGGCGCTGCCGGCCGCCTTTGTCGGGGCGGCCGCCGTCAGCATCGTCTTCGAGCGCACGCTGTTTCGCCGGCTCTATCGCGCCGGTGAACTCAATCAGGTGCTGTTCACCATCGGCCTGGTTTTTGTCGCCGCGGCCGGCGCGGCCTATTTCTTCGGCACGTCCCAGCAGCCGATCCAGCTGCCTTCCTATCTCAGGGGCTCGGTGGAATTCGCCGGGATGCGTTTCGGCGCGTACCGTCTCTTTCTGGTCGTGGTGGCGCTCATCATCACCGCGCTGCTCTTCTTCGGACTGGAGCGGACGCGCTTCGGGGCGCAGATCCGAGCCTCGGTCGACAATCAGCGCACGGCGCAAGGTCTCGGGCTCGACGTCGAGCGGATCTTCGCCATCACATTCGCGCTGGGCAGCGGCCTGGCGGGACTCGGCGGCGCGTTGGCGGTCGAGATGGTCGGACTCGACCCGTCTTTCGGTTTCCACTATCTCGTCTATGTCTTGATCGTCGTGTCGGTCGGCGGCCTCGGGTCGATTTGGGGCTCCTTCCTCGGCGCCGCGCTGCTGGGCATCTGCGACGTCGCCGGCAAGTATTTCGTACCGCAGATCGGCTCCTTCCTGATCTACCTGCTGCTGGTCGCTATCCTGTTCGTCCGCCCCCTTGGTCTTTTCGGCAAACGGTGACCATGACCGACACGACCTACAGCGCCCCCGATCCGCATGCCTGGCTGAAACGGAAAAGCCGCTGGTCCGTCTTCGAGATCGCATTCTGGCTCGTCGCTCTCCTGCCTTTCCTTTTCCTGCCGAGCTATCTGACGCTCGCCAGCCAGATCGCGATCGCCGCGCTTTTTGCCCTCTCGGTCGATCTCGTTCTCGGTTACGCCGGCATCATTACGCTCGGCCATGCAATGTTCTTCGGTCTCGGGGCTTATTGCGCCGGGCTGATCAGCAAGGCCGGTTGGGGCGAGCCGCTGACCGGGCTCCTTCTTGCCGGGGCATTTGCCGGGTCGATCGGATACGTCACCAGTTTCATGATCGTGCGCGTCCAGCATCTCGCGCTCCTGATGATCACGCTGGGACTGGGCTTCCTGACCTATGAACTCGCCAACGCCATGACCTGGCTGACGGGCGGCACGGACGGTCTTCAGGGTGTCGACATCTGGCCGATCTTCGGCGTGTTCGCCTTCGACCTCTGGGGTTACACCGCCTATGGCTACGCGCTGGTGATCCTGTTCCTCGGCGTCTTTGTCAGCAGGAGGATCGTGAACTCGGCTTTCGGTCTGTCCCTGCGCGGCATCCGCGAGAACGTCAGGCGCATGCCGGCGATCGGTTCCGACTATCGCGGACACCTGCAGAAGATCTACACGATTTCCGCCGCGATGGCCGGCATAGCCGGGGCCCTGCTGACACAGACGACAGAAACCGTGTCCCTCGATACGCTGAGCTTCCAGCGCTCCGCCGATGTGGTGGTCATGCTCATTCTCGGAGGCACGGGACGCCTTTACGGCGGCATCGTCGGTGCGATCATTTTCCTCCTGGCGCGCGACCAGCTTTCCGACATGAATCCGCAATATTGGTATTTCTGGATCGGCGTTCTATTGATGCTCGTCGTCCTGTTCATGCCGAAGGGCATACTGGGCGGACTCGCACGCCTCGTCGGCGAGCGTGAATGATGGGAGGCGGGAGATCGTGCTGAAGACGGAGGCGCTTCAGAAGAGCTTCGGCTCGCTTCATGTGGCCCGCAACGTCTCGCTCGAACTGCCGCGCGGCGCCCGCTACGCGCTGATCGGACCAAATGGAGCCGGCAAGACCACGCTGATCAATCTGATGACCGGACAGTTGCGGCCGGATGCGGGAAGGATCGTGCTGGACGGCAAGGACATGACGGCGGTCCCGCCCGCGACGAGGGTCCGGGAGGGGCTGACGCGTACATTTCAGATCAACACGCTATTTCCCGATCTCACACCCATCGAGGCCGTGGGCCTCGCGATCTGCGAGCGCGATCGCGTGGCCGGGCGGTTCTGGCGGAGCCTCGCCGCGCATCGGGCCGTGTTCGACGAAGCCTACGCGATCCTGCGCCAGTTGCGCCTGGGCGATGTTGCCACGAGGCCGACGCGCACCTTGCCTTACGGCCAGCAAAGGCTGCTCGAGATCGCGCTGGCGCTTGCGACGCAGCCCAAGGTTCTGCTGCTCGACGAACCCGCTGCCGGGGTTCCCAAGGAGGAGAGCGCGGCCCTGTTCAGCGTCATCGCCGCCCTCCCCGAAGAAATATCCGTCCTATTCATCGAGCACGACATGGACATCGTGTTCAGCTTCGCCTCGCGTATCATCGTGCTGGTCGCGGGCGGCATCCTGCTCGAGGCGGAGCCTGCAGTCGTCCGAAGCGATCCGCGTGTGCGCGAGGTCTATCTTGGCCAGGCCCATGTCTGAACCGCTGCTGGAATTCCGTGAGGTGCGGTCGGGTTACGGCGAGGCCGTCGTGCTCGACGGCGTATCACTGGCGCTCCCGGCGAATGGCAGTCTGGCTCTGCTCGGGCGCAACGGCATGGGCAAGACCACGCTGCTTCTGACGGCAATGGGCTTTGTCGGCCTGCGGCGCGGCGCGATCCGCTTTGACGGCCGGGACATCTCCCATGAGCCGCCGCATCGGCGTGCACGCATGGGTCTGGGCTGGGTGCCGCAGGAGCGCGACATCTTTCCGTCGCTCACCGTCGAAGAGAACCTCACGGTTGCCGCAAGGCCAGGCCGTTGGAATCTTCCGGCGGTCTACAGCCTGTTCCCCCGCCTCAAGGAAAGGCGCGGCAACATGGGCAACCATCTGTCGGGCGGCGAGCAGCAGATGCTGACGATCGCGCGGACGCTGATGACCAATCCGGCCGTACTGCTCCTCGACGAGCCGCTCGAAGGCCTTGCCCCGATCATCGTCGAGGAACTTACCGCGGCCATTCGGCTGATGTCGGAAGCGGAAGGTATCGCCCTCATCCTCGTCGAGCAGCATGCGGAAGTGGCGTTACGGCTGACGACCGACGCCGTGATCCTCGAGCGCGGAAGGATCGCCTATAGGGCGCCTTCCCGCGAACTGCTCGGCGACCGCGAAAGGCTCGACCGCTATCTCGGTCTCGAGCTGGGAGACACGGCGCATTCCTGAGACTGGCATGGTCGTTTCCAGCCGCAGGACCTAACGCATGGGCGCGAAAAATCGCAGTCGCTTTCGGCAAGCACGATGCGTGTTCTTGAAAGGATGGAGCGCCTTTTGCGCAATGCAGTTTGGACGCGTGGCAGCTCCGCTGCAACGCGCAGGGATGCATATCCACAGGGCCTTCGGGTACCATTGAGTTAGCCGTCACCGATCGTTTGGGAGCGCGCCGCGTTATTGCCATGGATGATGAGAAGCCCGCGCGCGCCAAGCCCGGCGACCTTACCAGCGGTCCTATTGCCAGGACGCTGCTGGTCTTCGCGCTTCCCGTTCTCGGCTCCAATGTGCTTCAGTCGCTCAACGGGTCGATCAACGCGGTCTGGGTCGGACGCTTCCTGGGTGAGGCTGCCCTGACGGCAACGTCCAACGCCAATCTCGTGCTGTTCCTCGTGCTCGGAACCGTCTTCGGCATCGGCATGGCGGCGACGATCCTGGTCGGCCAATCGGTCGGTGCCCGCGATTTGGATGAGGCGCGGCGAATCGTCGGTACCAGCGCGACCTTCTTCTTCGTCATTTCGGCCGTCCTGGCAGTCTGCGGCTGGATCTGGACCGATGCCATCCTGCAGTTGCTCGGTACGCCCCAAGACGCTCTGCCCCTGGCTCGCTCTTATCTGCGCATCATCTTCGTGGCGGTTCCTGCCATGAATCTCTTGAGCTTCGTGATGACCGTGCTGCGCGGTGCCGGCGACTCGCGCACGCCCTTCGTCTTCATGGCGCTTGCCGTGCTTCTCGATGTGGCCTTGAACCCGCTGCTCATTCTGGGGGCCGGGCCGGTGCCCGCCATGGGCATCGCCGGCTCCGCCATGGCCACGCTGATCGGTCAGTCCGTGAGCGTGGTCGCGATCCTGGTTCTGCTTTACGCGCGCCGTCACCCGCTACGGCTGGCGGGCGCGGATCTCGCCTTGTTGCGGCCCGATCGGCAGCTTCTGCGCCTCGTCGTGACCAAGGGCGTACCGATGGGGCTGCAGATGATCGTCATCTCCGCGGCCGCGATCGTGCTGATGGGCTTCGTCAATGTATACGGATCGCAGGTCGCGGCGGCCTACGGAATCGCCGCGCAGCTCTGGACCTACATCCAGATGCCGGCGCTCGCCATTGGCGCGGCGGTCTCGTCGATGGCGGCGCAGAATGTCGGCGCGGGGCGCTGGGACCGCATCGACCGCATCACCGTCGCAGGCATCCTGTTCAATCTCACGCTGACGGGCGTGCTGGTGGCGACGCTTTATCTGTTTGATCGGCCGGTGCTCGGCCTCTTTCTCAGCCAGGACAGTGCGGCAATAGACATTGCTGCCCACATCAACGATGTGGTTTCCTGGTCGTTCATCCTGTTCGGCATCACCATCGTCCTGTTCGCGACAGTGCGCGCCACCGGCGCGGTGATGCCGCCGCTGATCATCCTGGTGATTTCGGTGCTCCTGGTTCGCACGGGCTTCGCCTTTGCGTTTCGGGGCGACTTCGGGATGGAAGCGCTATGGTGGAGCTTCCCGGCGGGCACGATGATGTCGTTGCTCTTGTCGGTGGCCTACTATCGGTTCGGTGGATGGCGCAGCCTGCGCATGATCAGCGACAGGCCGGCAGGGGAGCCCCCGGACACCGGCCTGGGCGTCCCGCGTCAGCGCGCCTTCGTCGGGAGTCAGGACTAATGCATGTCGCCCAAAGCGTGCAGCGGCTTTGGGTAAACGACATGCAAAACGATAGCTAAAGCATGTCGCGCGACATGCTTTAGCCGAAACGCACGCGGGCTCTCTCCCGTGCTTTGGTGGCCTCCACCTCGCGATCGCGCGGAGGACTTGTCGTCTCCAGTACCGTCAGGAGCTGCCGGGCAGCTCCGGTTATGTCGTCGACAGCCTTGTTGAAGACGGCCTCATTGGCCTTTGAAGGCCGGTTGAAGCCCGAGAGCTTGCGCACGAATTGCAGGGCTGCGTCGCGTATCTCTTCGTCCGTCGCGGGCGGTTCGAAGTTGAAAAGCGTACGGATGTTACGGCACATGGCGAACTCCTGGTCAGGCTGTCGCATGACTATAGGCAATTCGGGGCACATTGCCGACTCTCCGGTCCTAGCTTCGCCCTCCGGGATCATCGCGGCACCCGTCCGAGTGTGTCGACACATGCCGAGAGCGCTCGATGATGCTCACGACCAGCGACAAGTCAGCTTGGTTGAGACGACTTTCGAAGGGGACCGGGCGTTTAGCGCCCGGTCGCGGCGCAGGTCAGGCTCGGGCGGCCGGCCGGCCGGTAGGGGCCTTGCGCTTCGGTCCCGGCAGAAGGCCTTCGCGCTGGGCCTGCTTGCGCGCCAGCTTTCTGGCGCGGCGAACTGCTTCCGATTTCTCGCGGGCGCGCTTTTCGGACGGCTTCTCGTAGGCGCGGCGCGCCTTCATCTCCCGGAAGACGCCTTCCCGCTGCATTTTCTTCTTGAGGACGCGAAGCGCCTGGTCGACATTGTTGTCTCTTACGAGAACCTGCATTTTTTCTCCTGTCGTTATCGCTTTGCGCCGCCGTTGGCGGCATTCGGCCGCCGCTAAAAACGGCGGTTCGCGACGTCTTGGTCGCTGTCAAATCAATCGAATAATTTGGGTAAGGTAGAGGTCTCTCACAAGAGGAGAGCCGAATCAGCCAAATGAACGATCGCCAGCCTATTACACGATAAATGCGGTCCAATTGAGATCAGACGTCAGGAAAAACTGACTGGATTCTGGCGGCTATCGCGAGCCCCGATCCGAACAATCCGGTTGATCTCAGGTGTGAGCGTCACAACGCGTGTGAGGAGATCCAATTGCGAGATATCGACTGGTATCCAGCCCTTACGCGAGCTGCTATCGGGACCCTCCTCGAGGCCCATCGAGATAATCCGAGTTTCTGCAATCAGCGATTGACGGTGTTCCCGTCCAAAGGGCATCACCAACCGATTCACAAGCATCCGAAAGGACCGGCATGCGGCGCAGGTTGCGACTTCTTCTCATCGTCATGTTTTCGCTGGCGGCCTGTATCTTCCTTGCCAACTCCAATCTTTTCGTGCCGCGGGAGAGGGAGGCCAGCCCCACGCTGCTCGCCCATCGTGGCATCGCCCAGCGGTTCGAAATCGCAGGGGTGGAGCGCGACGATTGCTCGGCCACCGCTATCGCACAGCCCAGCCACGACTATCTCGAAAACACGATCCGCTCGATGAGCGCCGCTTTCGAAGCGGGGGCCGATGTCGTCGAATTCGATGTCCACCCGACCACCGACGGGCAGTTCGCGGTCATTCACGACTGGACGCTGGACTGCCGCACGGACGGTCATGGCGTGACACGCGAGCACAGCATGGCCGAGTTGAAGACGCTCGATATCGGCTACGGCTACACGGCGGATGGCGGCAAGACCTTCCCGTTCCGCGGCAAGGGGCGCGGCCTGATGCCGACCATGGACGAGGTGCTCGCGACCTTCCCCGACCGTCGCTTCCTGATCAATGTGAAAAGCAACGACCCGAATGAAGGAACGAAGCTTGCCGCTGCGGTTGGCCGGCTCCCGCCCGAACGGCGCGCGCTTCTCGTGCCCTATGGCGGGGATCGCCCGATCGAGGAGATCCGGCGCTTGCTGCCGGATATGAAGATCGTCTCGCGCGGCTCGCTGAAGGCGTGTCTGCTTCGATATGCCGGCTATGGCTGGACGGGTCTCGTCCCGAACGCTTGCAGGAACCTCGTATTGCTGGTGCCCACGAACGTCGCGCCCTGGCTTTGGGGGTGGCCGGATCGGTTCCTGGCCCGCATGAGATCCGTGGGAACCGAAGTGTTCGTCGTCGCGCCGTGGAGCGGCGGCGCAACGGCCGGCATCGACACGCCAGAGGAATTGAAGACCTTGCCGAAAGGCTATTCTGGAGGCATCTGGACGAACGCGATCGAGGTGATCGGTCCGATCATCAAACGCGAGAGCGGCGCGTGAAGCGTACCCAGCGCCCCTGAGCAGATGCTAGTCCTGGGCTTGGGAGACGATTTGCGTCCGGATGATCGCGGCCAGCAGATCGTGCAAGGCGTCGCGATAGCCGTTGCGGGCCGAGGGATTGTCTTCTTCCGACGTCATGACGACGGTGAGGCCGATTGCCGGCGCGATATAGAGCATCTGGCCGCCATAGCCCCAGGCATATTTCACCTCCTGGCCGGCGATGTTGCGCAGGAACCAGCCGTAGCCGTAGCCGTCGCCGTTGAATTGCGAGGTCGTCCGCCGCCGCCAGGAGGCCGCTATCCATTCGGGCGAAAGAAGTTGCTTGCCGTCGGGTGTCCTGCCGTCGTTGCGATAGAGCTCGCCGAAGGCCAGCAGGGACCTGGCGCTCATTGCCATCTGGTTTCCGCCGAGATAGATGCCTTGCGGGTCGCGCTCCCAGCCCCCGATCGCAAAATCCGGCATCGGGCCCAGCCATTCCCGCGCGAGATCGCGGGTCGAGCGGCCGCTGCGCCGCGTCAGGATCGCCGACAGGAGATGTGTCGAGCCGGTCGAGTAGAGCATCCGGCCGCCGGGCTCGTCCACGAAAGGCTGGGCGAGGGCGGCGCGCACCCAATTGTCGCTTGCGACCCAACGGCCATAGTTCGCTCCGGAGGTGCGCTCGAGGCCTGCCTGCATTGAAAGGAGATTGCCGATGGTGATGTCCTGGAGGCGTGGATCGCCGCCCGGCGGCAGGTCGGCCCGGAGCAGCGGCGCGATCTTCTGATCCGGCCCTTCGAGCAGTCCCTTGTCGATGGCGATTCCGACGAGCGCCGACATAACCGTCTTCGATGCGGACTTGATGTTGGTCGGGGTCGTCACCCGGTTTCCTCGATAGCCTCGCTCGGCAAGCACCACGCCGTTGCGCGCGACCAGCACTGCTTTGAGCGCGGAGAGCTCTCCGGCTTTGTCGAGGGTTTGCAGTAGTGTCCGATTGTCCTGGGGGGCTTCGGGTGGGGCAGCGATGGGCTGGGCGCGTGCTGGAAGCGGCAGCACAAGCACCGATGTCAGGGAAAGGAAGTCGCGTCGATTCATGATTCCGGGCTACCGCCGGGACACGGCGGAATCGTGAATCCCCCGCCGAAGCGGAAGCAACTCACGGTGATTTGACCCATTCTCCACAATCGGCCTGGGTGGATGACGGCGGCGCCGGATTGTGACATCCATGGCGGCCGGTTGTCGGAGGGAGCCAGATGTCTATTCCGATCTATCTCTGCAACGAAGTCGTCCGCGAACTGGATTTCCGCGCGCAATGCGCCTTCGCACGGGCGGTGGGTTATGACGGCCTGGAGATCGCCCCCTTCACTCTGGGCGCCGCGCCTCATGATTTGTCGGCGCCGATGATTCGCGAATTCAGGAGTGTCGCCCACGGCGAGGGTATGCCGGTCGCCGGGCTGCATTGGCTGCTTGCTGCGCCAGAAGGCCTGTCGATCACCACCGCCGACGACGCGGTCTGGCGCCGCACGGTCGAAATCGGGCGCCGTCTGGTCGTGCTCTGCGCGGAACTCGAAGGCCGCTATCTCGTTCACGGCTCGCCCGGACAACGCCGGCTCGAAGCGGGGAAAGAGATCGACGGGCGCGATCGTGCCGTGGCCTATTTCGCGGCCATGGCCGCCGAGGCGGAGAAGGCGGGTGTCGCCTATCTCGTCGAGCCGCTGGCGAGACAGGATACGGCCTTCATCAATTCCGTCGATGACGCGCTTGGGATCGTCCGGACGGTTGGCTCGCCGGCGCTGGGGACGATGATCGATTGTTACGCGACGGCGGTCGACGGCGGGAATGTCGCGGCACTCCTAAGGCGATGGCTGCCAGAGCAGGCGGTCGGCCACATCCACTTCAATGATGCCAACCGGCGTGGGCCGGGCCAGGGCGATCTCGATTTTGCCCCGATCGTCGACGTGCTCCAGGAATTCGGCTATCGCGGTGCAATCGGCATCGAGCCTTTCGTGTACGAACCCGATGGCATGGCTTGCGCTGCCCGAGCGATCGGTTATGTCCGGGGGCTCATGGAGGCGCGCGGAGCGCATTAGGAGACGATGTCGACGACAAGGATGCCCACTGCGGTCAAACGTCCGCGCAATCCGGAAGCCACCAAGGCGTCCATTCTCGCGGCGGCGCGCGCCGAATTCGCCGAACGCGGCCTCGACGGCGGACGCGTCGACAACATCGCCAGGCGCGCCGGCGCCAACAAGCAGCTCGTGTACTATTATTTCGGCAGCAAGGACGAGATCTACAAGGCCGCGCTCGAAGCGTCCTACGCCGATATTCGCAGCCTCGAGCGCGAGCTCGATCTGGCCGCCCTGCCGCCGCGCGAGGCGATGATCCGGCTGATCGACTTCTCGCTCGGCTATCTCGCCCAGCACCGCGAATTCATCCGGATGCTCTCCGACGAGAATGCCCATGGCGCCCGCCATGTGCGGAACTCGGATGCCGCCCGTCAGACCAACTCGCCCTTGCTCGAGATGCTCGCGGAGACGTTGCGGCGCGGCGAGAAGGAGGGGATCTTCCGGCCCGGCATCGATCCGCTCGAGCTCTATGTCTCCATCGCCGGCATGACCTTCTTCTATTTCGCCAATGGTCTCACCATGTCGGCGATTTTCGGCCGTGATCTTGCTCAGCCCGAGGCGATTTCCTCCTATCGCGACCACATCGTCACCTTCACCCTCGCCGGCTTGCGCCCATAAGCTATCAACCAGACGGTTGAAAACATCTCCGTTCTGCTGTTAGTTCGCATCCCGAATACGCAATCGGGACGGGGGCATGGTTCCAAGCATCGTGACGGACGAACTTTCCGGCGATCCGGAAACGGCGTTCGAACTCGGACTCGAATGGGGCGTGGAGCACTTCGAGTTGCGCGGCATCCATGCCGGGCGGGTGCCCCGTCTCGATGCGCATATGCGGCGGCGCCTGCTACGTGCCGTTCATGGCTTCGGTGTGAAGATCACGGCCATTTCGCCCGGCCTCTTCAAATGTCCTTTTCCTGCCGGCGAGCCGGCACGTTCCAATCTCGGTTGGATGGACAAGGGTTTCTTTCAGAGCTGGGAGGAGGCGCGATTGCTGGTCGACGATCACCGGCGCAATCTCCTGCCCGCTTCCATCGACTTTGCCAAGGCCGTGGGCGCACCATACATCATTGCCTTCAGTTTCAGCCGCGGCGGTGCGGCCGGAGGAGTGGCGCCTGCCGGTGTGGTCGAGCTGTTGGCGGAGGCTGCCGAGACGGCGCATGCCGCCGGGCTGGAGTTGCTGGTCGAGACGGAAGAAGGCCATTGGGCAAACACGGGCGCACGATCGGCCGCATTGGTGGAGCGTGTCGGTGGTCCGGGACTTGCCATCAACTGGGATCCGGCAAACGCCCTCATCGATGGCGACGTTCCCTATCCCCAGGGATATCAGGCACTGCGGCATCTCGTCCGCAACGTGCACTTCAAGGACGCCCGCGTCTATCCCGACGGATCCTGGGAGCTGCTCGCCGAGGGCGATGTCGACTGGGCGGGCCAGATCGCCGCTCTCGCCGAACACGGCTATAAGGGCGCGATAGCGGTCGAGCCGCATCTCTCCCCTTCCGTGGCCTCCACGCGCAATGCGCTGGCCCGCCTTCGCTCGCTGATCGAGGGCGCGAAAAGGCGGCTGTCATCGCCCGAGAAAAAATCTTGAGCAGGTTTCAACCAAACGGTTGAAACCTGTCGAAAGTCGCGCTAGCGTCAGCCCGACAAGGCAAGCAGGGGAGTGGGGCGATGCAGTCAGCCGCGGTCAAGGCACCGGTGGTGGACGAGGAAGGCAAGGGGCGATCCGCCCTGCCCCCGCGTTTTGAGAGCATCGAGCAGCTCGACGACTTCCTGGCGCAGCCGAGCGATGCTCTTGTCGAGGATCTCGAGGGGTTGGACGGCGACATCATGCTTCTGGGTGTCGGCGGCAAGATGGGCCCCACATTGGCCAGGCTTGCACGCAATGCCGCACCGTCCAAGCGGATCATCGGCGTGGCCCGCTTCAGCGAACCCGGCCTGCGCGAGCGGCTCGAGGGCTGGGGCGTCGAGACCATCGCGGCGGATCTGCTCGACCAGGCGCAGGTGAACTCCCTGCCCAAGGTGAAGAATGTCCTCTACATGGCGGGGCGCAAGTTCGGCTCCAGCGACAACCAGGCGCTGACCTGGGCCATGAACGTGCACAGCCCGGCGATCGTCGCCTCCGCGTTTCGGGAGTCGCGGATCGTCGCGTTCTCGACGGGTAACATCTATCCGCTGGTCGACGTCATGCACCAGGGTGCGCTGGAAAGCACGCCGCCCGGACCGCGCGGTGAATACGCCCAGTCGTGTCTCGGTCGGGAACGGATGTTCGAGTATTTCTCGGGCAAGTTCGGAACGCCCGGGCGCCTGTTCCGGCTGAACTATGCGATCGACCTGCGCTACGGCGTGCTCCACGACCTGGCGAGCCGCGTCAAGGCCGGAACGCCCATCGACCTTTCGCTCATGGGGCACGTCAACGTCATCTGGCAGGGCGATGCAAATGCCCAGGCCCTGCGCTGCCTTCTCCATTGCACGACGCCGACCTCACCCATCAATGTCAGCGGGCCGGAGACGCTCTCCGTGCGCTGGCTGGTCCAGGAGCTCGGTGCGCGCATGGATGTGACGCCCAATCTCGTCGGGACGGAATCGCAGACGGCCTGGCTCACCAACACGGCGGAAGCCGCCAAGCTATTCGGATATCCCGAGGTGCCGCTCGGCGCCATGCTCGACTGGGTCGCCGACTGGGTGGCACGCGATCAGTTGAGCTTCAACAAGCCCACCAAATACGAAGTCCGCGATGGCGGCTTCTGAGGCTCGAACAATGACCGCCGACCATCGACCCGCCGCACTTGCCCTTCTCAGGCAAGGTACCGTGATTCCGGCCCATCCGCTGGCGCTCGATGCTTCGCGCAGCCTCGACCGGCGCCGGCAGAAGGCGCTGGCGCGCTACTACATCGATGCCGGCGCGGGCGGCCTGGCCGTCGGCGTTCACACCACCCAGTTCGCGATTCGCGAAGCCGGCCTCTACGAGGAGGTTCTCGCGCTGGCGGCCGAAACGGCCAACGCGTGGACGGATCGACGGCTTGCCATGGTCGCGGGCCTCGCAGGGCCGACAAAGCAAGCCGTGTCGGAAGCGAGGACGGCTGTGCGGCTCGGCTATCATGCCGGCCTGCTCAGCCTTGCAGCATTGAAGGGCAGCAACCAGGACGCGCTGATCGAGCATTGCGAGGCTGTGGCGCGCGAGATTCCGCTTGTCGGCTTCTATCTGCAGCCGGCCGTCGGAGGGCTCGATCTGGACGCGCGCTTCTGGACGCGTTTCGCCGCGATCGACAATGTCGTCGCCATCAAGGTCGCGCCGTTCAATCGTTATCGCACGATCGATGTGGTCCGCGGCGTCGTCGAGGCTGGCGCCGAGGATCGCGTCTCGCTCTACACCGGCAATGACGATCATATCGTGCTCGATCTCGTGACGCCCTTCACAGGCATGCGCGAAGGCAAACCGGTGACGGTGCGCTTCGTGGGCGGGCTGCTCGGCCATTGGTCGGTCTGGACCAAGGGCGCGGTGGAGATCTTCGAGCGCTGCCGCCGAGCAGCTCAATCCGGATCGGTCACGGCCGAACTCCTGGCGCTGGACAGCCGGGTCACCGACTGCAACAGCGCCTTCTTCGACGTTGCGAACAATTTCCATGGATGCATCGCAGGTTGCCACGAAATCCTGCGCCGGCAGGGCCTCCTCGAAGGGGTCTGGTGCCTCGACCCGAACGAAGGGCTGAGCCCGGGCCAGAAGGAGGAGATCGATCGCGTGTCGAAGCTGCATGCCGATCTTGCCGACGACGCTTTCGTGTCGGCGAATCTGGAGCGCTGGCTGGGATAGGGCGGTGATGAACAAGCTTTCCGGCAAGATCCTCGAACTCGTTCCGGCCACGCTCATGTTCGTGGCCGTTGTCGTGCTCTGGCAACTCGCCGTTTCGGTCTTCGGCGTGCGGGAATATCTGCTGCCGAGCCCCGGCTCCGTCGTCGCCTCGATGTTCGGGGGCGGCATCGACTGGGTCGGCCACATCTGGGTCACGGCCGTTGCGATCTTCGGCGCGTTCCTGCTCGCCACGATAGCCGGCGTGCTGCTCGGCACGATGATCGCATGGTCGAACACCATGGCTCGCGCGCTGATGCCTTTCCTGGTCTTCGTCAACACCCTGCCCAAGGTGGCGGTGGCGCCGCTGTTCCTGATCTGGCTGGGCTACGGCATCCTGCCGAACATCCTGATTGGCGCCCTGATCGGGTTCTTTCCCGTCGTCATCAACACGGCCGTCGGGCTGAGCCAGATCGACAACGACATGCTGGATCTCGGTCGCGTCTTCAGCGCGCCGAAATGGAAGATATTCGCCAAGATCCGCATCCCCAACGCCTACCCCTACATTCTGAGCGCCTTGAAGGTGACGGCCACCTCGGCCGTGGTCGGCGCGATCGTCGGCGAGTTCGTCGCCTCGCAGCGCGGCCTCGGCTACGTGATCATCACCAGCCAGAGCAGCATGAACACGCCGCTCGCCTTCGCCGCGCTCGTCTGGATCTCGGTGCTCGGCCTGGTCCTTTTCGGCGGCGTTGCCGTCATGTCGCGCGTTCTGGCGCCGTGGGCCGAAGGTCAGGAAAGATAATAAACGACGATAATGGGAGATTTGGAATGATCAGGAAGCTCATCTCGACAGCGGCACTGCTCGCCGCTCTCGCTCTGCCCGGCGCGGCGAACGCGCAGGAAAAATTCACCTTCGCGCTCAACTGGTTCCCTGTGGGCGACCACGCCGCTTATTGGGTGGCGCTGGAGAAGGGTTACTTCGCCGAGAAGGGGCTCGACGTCACCCTGGAGAACTCGAAAGGATCCGGCGATTCCATCGCCAAGGTGGACAGCGGCCGTGCCGATGCCGGCCTCGCGGACGCTGCGGTCATCATCGGCTCGCGAGCCCGCGGCACCACGGTCAAGATCGTTGGGATGATCTTCGACAAGACGCCGATGAACGTTTTCTCGTCCAAGGACGCGCCGATTACCGATCCCAAGCAGCTCGAGGGCAAGACGATCGCCGCTCCGCCCGGGGACAGCCAGCGGCAGATGTGGCCCGCCTTCGCCAAGGCGAACGGCATCGACGAGAGCAAGGTCACCTGGATCAATATCGAGCCGACCGCCAAAGTCGCCGCGCTCGCCGAAAAACGAGCCGATGCCGTCTCGGACTACACGACCGGCCAGCCGCTCTTCGAAAAGCCCATGGGCAAGGGCAATGTGGTCGCGCTTCCCTGGTCGCAGCATGGCTTCGACATGTATTCCATGTCGATCATGGCGAGCGAGAAGACGATGACGGAGCGCCCGGAAGTGCTCAAAGCCTTCCTCGAGGCGGCCTACAAGGGCTGGCAGGACGTGATGAAGGATCCGCAGGCCGCGCTGGCCATCTTCAAGAAGCGTGTCCCGGAGATCGACGAGACGCTGATCGGCGAGAACATGCTGCTCGGTCTCGATCTCATGGCGACCCAGCGCTACAAGGATCATGGCATCGGCTGGATGGAAGAGGCCAAGATGTGCGACTCCGTCGAATTGGTGAACACCTATATGGAAATTCCCACCAAGGTGGCCTGCGCGGATGTCTTCACCAACGACTTCCTGACCAAGGTCGACATGCCGCTCGACGTGAAGTGAGCGGCTCGAGCAATTCCCGGAAAACTGGGCACCGGTTTTCGGTTCGGAATTGCTGACAAAGACAGAGACGCAGAATTTCCGCGGTTCGAAGAGAAGTGGAAATGCTCCCTGGGAAAGCAGGCTGATGAACGTGGCCAAGACATCGATAGACCTCGACCGCGTCGGCATGATCTACGATACGGGCAGCGGCCCCGTCGAAGCTCTGCGCGACATCTCCCTGTCGGTGCGGCAGGGAGAGTTCATCTCGCTTGTCGGCCCGAGTGGCTGCGGAAAATCGACGCTTCTGCGCATGATCGCGGGCCTGCGCCCGGTGAGCAGCGGCACCGTGCTGGTCGACGGCGTGCCGGTCACCAGGCCGATCCCGCAGGTCGGGATGGTGTTCCAGGCCGCAGTGTTGCTGCGGTGGCGCACAATCCTCGACAATGTCATGCTGCCGGCCGAACTGGCCGGCCTCAATCCAAGGCACTATCGCGATCGCGCGATGGAGCTGCTGCGGTTGACCGGCCTTCTCGAATTCGCCGACAAGCTGCCCAAGGAGCTGTCCGGCGGCATGCAGCAGCGCGCATCGCTTTGCCGGGCACTGCTGCTCGACCCGCCATTGTTGCTGATGGACGAACCCTTCGGTGCGCTCGATGCCATGACCCGCGACGAGATGAACCTCGAGCTGCTGCGTGTCTGGGGCGAGGCCGGCACAGGCGGCGAGAAGAAGACGATCCTCTTCGTCACCCATTCCATCCCCGAGGCGGTCTTCCTCGCCGACCGGGTGGTGATCATGTCGCCGCGTCCCGGCCGGGTCGCACGCGTCCTCGATATCGACCTGCCACGCCCGCGCAGTGTCGAGACCAGGGCGACGGCCGAGTTCGGCCAGTATTCGCTGGAGATCTACGATGTTCTCACCGGGCGCAACTCGACCGGGGCGGACGCTTCCAGAATGGTGCCGGCTTGACCGCTCCGCGCCTTAAGGTCGTCGAGATCACGAGGCGCGAGCGCCCGTACAAATTGCGCATGCCTTTCCGCTTCGGCGTGATGACCGCCACCCATGGCCGCCAAGCCGTGATTGCCGTGCGCATCCGGCTTGACGACGGCCTTGAGGAAACCGGCTACGCCGCCGAGGCGCTCGGCGCGAAATGGTTCGACAAAAGCCCGACGCTCAGCGACGAGGACAATCATCATCAATTGCGCAAGGCGATCGAATTGGCGGGAGAGGCCTATCTTTCGGCCGACCCCTCCACCGCCTTCGGGCTTTTCGCCGACAGCTATCGCAGCCACCTCCATGTCTGCGCGGCAATCGATCTCAATCCGCTTGTCGCGAATTATGGCCCGGCACTCATCGACCGGGCGGTGTTCGATGCGCTCTGCCGTATGCACGGAGCCAGCTTCTATCAGGCGATGCGAAGCAATCTCCCCGGAATTGCGAGCCATCCGATCGTGCCGGAACTGGAAAGCGTCGATATTGGCGCCCTGCTGCGCAGCCTGAGCCCGGCCTCCACGATCGACGTGCGCCATACGGTCGGCTTGCTCGATCCCATCACCCGCGCCGACCAGGCGGAGCGTGTCGGAGACGGCCTTCCCGAGACGCTCGAGGAAGTCGTGGCGGCCTATGGCAACCGCTATTTCAAGATCAAGGTCGGCGGCGACGACGCGGCGGACCTTGAAAGGCTGGAACGTATCGCCGCTGTGCTCGACCGTTCGGCGGAACCCTATTTCGTGACGCTGGACGGCAACGAGCAATATGAGAGTGCCGACATTGCCCTTGGGCTGCTGCGGCGCGTCGGCGAGAGCGAGCGCCTTCGACGTCTCAGGGCCTCGATGCTCTATCTCGAACAACCGATCAAGCGGGCCGTCGCCCTGTCGAGACCGGTCGAGGCGCTGGCCGCGCTCACGCCGGTCATCATCGACGAGTCCGACGGCGAGCTCTCGTCGTTTCCGCGGGCACGCGGCCTTGGCTATCGCGGGGTCTCGTCCAAGGCCTGCAAGGGTTTCTACAAGTCGTTCATCAATCTCGTCCGCTGCCGCGTCTGGAATGCGGAGGGCCCCGACCGGCACTTCTTGTCGGCCGAGGACCTGACCTGCGAGCCGGGCGTCGCGCTTCAGCAGGACCTCGCGTTGGTGAACATGCTCGGCCTCACCCATGTCGAGCGCAACGCGCACCATTTCATCGATGGTTTCGACGGTCGGCCGGAGGCCGAAGCGATGGCGTGGCGGCAAGCCCATCCCGATCTCTACGCTCTGCAGGGCGGCCGGGTGCGGCTCGCCATCACAGACGGCCGGCTGGGCATCGGTTCGCTGGACATGGCGGGTTTCGGCAGCGCCGCCGTGCCCGATCTCGAGGCCACGGAGGCGATGCCGGTCGCGCGCTGGCCACTCCGGAACCCGGCATGATCGGCGACTACACGGCATTCGATGCGCTGGGGCTGGCGGAGCTGGTCCGCTTGCGACAGGTCTCTGCGGCGGAGCTTCTGGAAACCGTGCTCGACCGCGTCGCCGCGCTCAACCCGCGCCTCAATGCGATTGTCACGCCGCTTTACGAGCAAGCTCGCGAGATGGTTGAGGCCGGCCTGCCGGACGGGCCTTTCGCGGGCGTTCCCTACGTCTTCAAGGAACTCGTCGTCTCCGTGGAGGGCGCTGCGACCACCTCCGCTTCACGGCTCTTTGCCGACAATATGCCCGCCCGCGACAGCGAGATCGTGCGCCGTTGCCGAAAGGCCGGCCTGGTCGTGATCGGCAAGACGAACTCCTCCGAATTCGGGCTCTCGGCCGCCACGGAGTCGGCGCTGTTCGGCGCGACCTGCAATCCCTGGGACCCGAGCCTGTCGCCTGGTGGGTCCAGTGGCGGTTCGGCCGCCGCCGTGGCGGCAGGCCTGGTGCCCATGGGCCATGCCAGCGACGGCGGCGGCTCGATCCGCATTCCCGCGGCATGCTGTGGGCTGTTCGGGCTCAAGCCGACGCGCGCCCGCATCACTGCCGGACCCGAGGGCGGCGAGGGTCTGGCCGGTCTTGCCAGCCAGCATGCGGTGACATGGAGCGTGCGCGACAGTGCGGCCCTGCTCGATGCCACGGCAGGTCCCATGCCGGGCGATCCCTATTCCGCGCCGCCGCCGCAACGCTCCTACCGTGAGGAGGCCGAGCGCGACCCCGGCAGGCTGCGCATCGCCTATTCCGCGAAGACCCTCCATGGAGCCCCGATCGATCCCGAAATCGTCTCCGCGACCGAGGAGACGGCGCGGTTCTGCGCGGCCCTTGGTCATGAAGTGGAAGTAGCCTCGCCGGACTTCGACTTCGAAGCCGTGCGCGACGGCTTCGCAGCAGCCTTCGCGGCGAACTGCATGGCCAATATCGCTCGGGCGACGGGCGGGCGACTTCCGCCCGAGGGGGCGGTCGAGCCGCTCACCCGCGCCATCGCGGAGCGCGGACTCGCCATGCCGGCCGCGGACTACATCCGGCATTTGCAGGCGCTGCACCGTGAAAGCCGCGCGATCGCTCGCTTTTTCGGGCAATATGACATCTGGCTCGTGCCGACATTGGCGATGCTGCCCCGGCCGGCCGGCTATTTCGATATCGACGACACCGATGTCGATCGCTGGCTGGAGAAGCTGCTCGCTTTCACGCCTTTTGCCTTCCTTGCCAACATCACCGGCCAGCCAGCCATGTCCGTTCCTCTCGGGGAGAGCCGCACCGGCCTGCCGCTCGGTTGCCATTTCACCGCTCGCTATGGCGAGGAAGGCCTGCTCTTCCAGCTTGCCGGCCAGCTCGAGCGCGCCCGGCCGTGGTTCGGCCGTCGGCCGCGGATGCCGGGCTTGTAACGCCCCGGTCATCCGTCGAGATCTTATGGCACCGGATGGGCAGCTGGTGCCCGCCAACCGATCCTTCTTTCTCCGAGCCGCGGATACGGTATCATGGCGGGACGATCAGGGGAGACACCCATCGCTTCTCCGGAAGCGGCCGATGGAACATGGCGAAGGGAGCACCATGTCGATGAGCACAGCGATCGAGGACGTCATAGGCGAACTCGCGACGCTCGAGGATCCCAAGATACGGGAAGCCAATGAAGCCCGCGGTGATGATCATGGCGTAAATCTCACCCAACTTCGCACTCTCGCGAGGCGGCTCAAGACGCAGCATGAACTCGCGCTTCAGCTCTGGGCCACGGGCGACACCGCGGCGCGGCTCCTCGCAACATTGGTGTGCCGCCCGAAAACCTTCTCTGCGGCCGAACTCGACGCGATGATCCGGGATATTCGCTCTCCAAAGCTCCTGGACTGGTTCATCGTGAACGTGGTGAAGGCCAGCCATCATGCCGAGGAACTTCGACTGCGATGGAAGGATGATGGCGATCTCGTCGGCCGCGCTGGCTGGAGCCTGACGACGGACAGGGTCGTCAAGAGCCCGGAAGGCCTCGGCCTCGATGGGTTGCTCGACCAGATCGAGGAGGAGATGAAGCAGGCACCTGCCCAGAAGCAGTGGGCCATGAATCATTGCCTCGCCGAGATCGGTATCCATCATCCACAGCACCGCGAGCGAGCGATCGGGATCGGTGAGCGGCTCGCCGTCCTCGTCGACTACCCGGCCTCGCCCGGCTGCACGCCACCTTACGCGCCGGTCTGGATCGCCGAAATGGTTCACCGTCGCGAGGAGGCGCGTGGCCGCTGACGGGATTTTCATGAGGAAAGGTGCTCGAAGGCAGCGCCAAAGAGCATGACACCGGCGATCACAAGCTCTCCAGGACCCAGGACAGCTTTTCGTCGAACTGGCTGCCGTTTCATCATCGCGTCATTGGAAGCATGATCCGCGCGTGCTAAATCCGTTCGCATCATGAAGAAGATCGGCTTCCTATCCTTCGGCCATTGGTCGCCCTCGCCCCAGTCGCAGACGCGGTCCGCGTCCGATGCGCTCCTGCAATCCATCGACCTGGCTGTTGCCGCGGAGGAACTGGGCGCGGACGGCGCCTATTTCCGTGTGCATCATTTCGCACGGCAGCTCGCCTCGCCGTTTCCCCTGATGGCAGCCGTCGGCGCGCGGACAAAGCGCATCGAGATCGGCACGGCGGTCATCGACATGCGTTACGAGAATCCGCTCTACATGGCCGAAGATGCCGGCGCGGCCGACCTGATCGCTGGCGGGAGGCTGCAACTGGGCATCAGCCGCGGGTCGCCCGAGCAGGTGATCGACGGTTGGCGGTACTTCGGCTACGTCCCGCAGGAAAATCAGACCGATGCCGATATGGCGCGGCAACATGCCGAGGTGTTTCTGGACGTGTTGCGCGGCCAGGGGTTCGCGCGGCCCAATCCACGCCCGATGTTCCCAAACCCACCCGGACTATTGCGCGTCGAGCCGCATTCGGAGGGGCTGCGCGAACGGATCTGGTGGGGCGCCGCCACCAACGCCACAGCCGAATGGGCGGCCAGGTTGGGGATGAACCTGCAGAGCTCCACGCTCAAATTCGACGAGACCGGCAAGCCTTTCCACATCCAGCAGGCCGAACAGATCCGCGCCTTTCGTGAGGCCTGGAAGCTGGCCGGTCATGAGCGCGAGCCTCGGGTGTCGGTCAGCCGCAGCATCTTCGCGCTCGTGGACAATCGCGACCGCGCCTATTTCGGCGGCAATGAGAGCGATGACCATTTCGGGTACATCGAAGCGGATACGCGCGCGGTATTTGGCCGTACCTATGCGGCCGAACCTGATGTCCTGGTCGAACAGTTGAAGGAGGACGAGGCAATAGCTGAGGCCGACACGCTCCTCCTGACCGTCCCCAACCAGCTCGGCGTCGACTATAACGCACATGTCATCGAGGCAATCCTGAAACATGTCGCGCCGCCCCTCGGCTGGCGCTGACCTCAGGCTTCTCAGGCGCCCGGCTGGGGCCGCGCGGCGCCGGGCGCGTATCCCGTCACCCGCTTGAAGGCACGGCTGAATGCGGCCTGCGAGCCGTAGCCGAGACGGTGCGCGGCGGCTTCGATCGTCACGCGGTCGCGCCCGATCCATTGTGCGGCAAGTCGCATCCTGAGTTCGGTGAGATAACGCACCGGCGTCATCCCGGTCATGTCGAGAAAGCGCTCTGCGAAGACCGAACGGGAACTCCCCATTTCCGCCGCGAGCTCGGCCACGGTCCAGTTCCTGCCGGGATCGCGATGGAGCGCGGCGATGACGCGGCCCAGACGAGGATCGCGCAAGGCCGCGACCCAGCCGCTTGCGTCGCCGCAACCACATTCCACCCAGGCCCGGACGACAAAAGCCGACACGACATCGGCAAGCCGGGCCAGGATGCCGGCAAAGCCTGCGCGGTCGCCGCGCGCCTCACGCTCCATCGCCTCCAGCATTGGCAGGATCTCGGGATAGCGCTCGAGCAACGTGCCGACGAGCATCACCTCGGGCATGAGCGCGACGAGCGGATGCATGGCACCGAGATCGAACTCCATGCATCCGCTGAAGATGAGGACATTCGTAGAGGGGCAGGCTTCGCCTGAACAGGATTTGATGGCGCTGACATTGCGGCACAGCGGGCTGGACTGGAAGGACGCGACGTCGCGCCCGACGAGATCGGGCGCCGAGACGAGATGGTGCTCGCCCCCGCGGGGCAGAAGCACGGCGTCGCCGGTGTTCATGACGTGCACGGCCTCGCCGCTCCCGCGCAGGTAGACCGGCCCACGCGCGACGAAGTGAAATTGTGCGCGCCCCTCCACCGTGCCGAAACGCAGTCCGAAAGGGGGCGAGATCTCGATGCGCCGATAGTCCAGGCCGACAAGGCGCATGCCCATGAACAGCTCGCTCACGAGGTCGGCCGGAATGCGCCCGCCTGGCTCCTTCAAACGATTTTCGGACTTTCGGTCAAGCATTCCGGATTCGATGACATAGCGCGTCCGAAAAGTCCATCCTACTTCTGCCGCACTGCAAATGCCACGTCTTGCGAAAGGTCCTACCGATGAGTGAAACCTTGCAATGGTCGGGCGCCGACCGGGCGGAAGCGCGGCCTGCCTGGGGCGCCGTCTTCTCCATGACGCTTGGCGTGTTCGGCCTGGTGACGGCGGAATTCCTGCCCGCCAGCCTGCTGACGCCGATGGCGATGGATCTCGGCATCACCGAAGGGATGGCGGGCCAGGCCGTCACCGCGACCGCGGTGGTGGCGCTCCTGACCAGCCTCCTGATCTCCGCCGCGACGCGCAACATCGATCGCCGGCGCGTGCTTCTGGCCTTTTCGGTTCTGCTGGTGGGGGCCAACCTCATGGTCGCCTTCGCGTCCAGCCTGCCGCTTCTGCTTGTCGGGCGCGTGCTTCTCGGCATCGCGCTCGGCGGGTTCTGGTCGATGTCCGCGGCAATAGCCATGCGGCTCGTGCCCGAGGCGCTCGTGCCCAGGGCCTTGTCGATGATCTTCAGCGGCGTCTCCGCCGCAACGATCCTTGCCGCGCCCGTCGGCAGCTATCTCGGCGAGATCGCCGGCTGGCGGAGCGTCTTCCTGATGGCCATGGGCCTCGCCGTCCTGGCGCTCATTGCCCAGATTTTGACGCTGCCTCGCATGGCGCCAAGCGGCTCCACTCGACTACGGACGCTTGCGGAAGTGCTTGCGCGGCCGGGCGTCGGTCTTGGCATGCTCGCCGTGATGCTGGTCTTCACGGGGCACTTCGCCGTCTTCACTTACATCCGCCCCTTCCTCGAGACCGTCACCGGCGTCGGGATCGGCGCGGTATCCGCCATCCTTCTGGGGTTTGGCATCGCCAATTTCATCGGCACTCTCCTGGCCGGCACGATGATCGAGCGGAGCCTGCGGCTGACGCTGCTGACGATGCCCCTCCTGATGGGCCTGCTCGGGCTCGCCCTCGTCAGCCTAGGCAACATGCCGATGGCGGATGCGGTGATGGTGTCGCTGTGGGGGCTGGCTTTCGGCGCCGTGCCGGTCGCCTGGTCCACCTGGCTCACCCGCACCGTTCCCGACCAAGCGGAAAGCGCGGGCGGCCTCATCGTCGCGGCAATCCAGCTCGCCATCGCGATCGGCGCGGCTGCGGGCGGCGCGATGTTCGACCTGAGCGGCGCGAGCGGCGTGTTCGCCTCGGCCAGCTTCGTTCTCCTGCTGGCCGCCGGGATCATCATGCTAGGAGTCCGGCCTCGGCCCGCGATGGCCGTGGCCTGACCCAAGGCGCTTCCGCACCTGCTCAGGGAGGCGAAGGGGTCACACCAGCCAAGAATCAATACAGCATCGTGCTCGGCGCCCGCCGCGCGGTTACCGCCTGGTGCCCGCGCGGGGGAACGGCCAGCTGAGCTCCGCCACACGCGCCGCATTCGAGCGGGCTCTACCTGGCCAAGACGAGCCTGTGCATGCCGGCCTCGTCCTGCCAGGCAAGTTCCCCGCGGCGCACCATGTGGTTCACGTGAGCGTGCGTTTCGCTGAAGGCAAAGCTCAGTTGATGCGGGTCCAGCTCGCGCTTGAAAAGGACGGGGACGAGATCCGCGACCGTCCTGGACCCGGCACTGCAGGCGTCAGCGATCAGGCGGCAGCGTACGGCATGATGGTCGGCAAGTTCCCGGCACCGTCGGTGCAGACCGCGAAAGGGCAGTTGGTGTCCCGGCAGGACCAGCGTGTCTTCCGGCAGGTCTCGCTCGAGCGCTTTCAGGGAACGCAGGTAAAGCCCCAGCGGGTCCCCGTCGGGCTCGACCGCCCAGACGCTGATATTGGGGGAGATCTTCGCGATGACCTGGTCGGCCGCCAGCAGGAGCCGGTCGTCGGGCGCATAGAGCATTATCTGCTCGGGCGCGTGCCCGTCGCCGGACAGTACCGGGAACCGTCGTCCGCCGAGGACAAGCTCGTCTCCGCCCACCAGCCGTCGGAAAGTCGGGGGCAGCGGCATCACCATGCGCAGGTAGCCATGGCCTTGCGTGCTGACCAACTGCGCCGTCTCGCTCGTCATTCCGTGCCGCAAGTAGAAGTCGCGATAATGCTGCGCTTCGAGAGCGCCCGGGTCGAGGGAGATGTTGATACAGCCGAGATAACTGGTCTGGCTGGTCAGCAGCGGCACTCCGAAACGCTCGCAGAGCCAGCCGGCGAGCCCGATATGGTCCGGATGGAAGTGTGTGATGACGACCTTGGTGAATCGCCAGCCCGAGAGCGGTCCCGACAGGAGCATCTCCCAGGCGGCCCGGGTGCTGTCATGGGCGATGCCGGTATCGAGAATGGCCCAGCCGCCGTCGTCTTCGATCAAATAGACATTAACGTGATCGAGCCGGAAGGGCAGGGGAATGCGTGCCCAAAGGATACCTGGCACAACCTCGCGCACTTCGCCCGGTGCGGGCGGCTCGGAGAAGGGGAAATCCAGAGCATCTCGATGTGGCAGGTTCATCTCTTCGGGATCGAGTCGTCGCAAGAAAGCTTCCTTCCATGTCTGTCGCTCCCGGCGTGGGCGGCAAGGCAAGCCACGCCGACCGGGTCTTTTCCTGTCTACGCAGGTTTGGGAAAAGCGTCACACGGTTTTCCGACATACACCTGCGGCAGGAGAAGAGGCCAAGCAGGAGCTGTGGGCGAGGCCACGCGAACTTGCTTAGTACGCCAAGGATGCCGGCGCCAGTCATCTCGATTTCTTCCGCTTGATTTGGCTCTTGAATTTCTTTCGCCTGTCGACTACCCAATTGGGACCAGGCCGGGCCCCTCTGGCAGCTATCGTGGCTGCGATGTCGGACTGGAGTTCCAATCCGGCGGCCTGGCTTTGACATTTCTCGCTCCGTAGCAGCACCTGCCGTCTCTCGCGCACTGCCAATGCGCCTGGACGGGTCTGCAAGCCATGCCGCCCTTGCTGAAGCAAAGGGTGCCGTATGACAGAATTTTTCACTCCGGAGGCTATGACAGCCCTCCTCCAGGTCATCATGATCGACCTGGTTCTGGCTGGCGACAACGCCATCGTTATCGGCCTGGCAGCCGCCGGGCTACCTAAGGAACAGCGGGCAAAGGCAATCCTGATAGGCATCGTTGCCGCGACGGTGCTACGCATCGGCTTCGCCGCTGCCACCACCCAACTTCTGCAAATCGTCGGTCTGCTCCTGGCCGGCGGCGTGCTCCTTCTATGGGTGTGCTGGAAGATGTGGCGCGAGCTGCGGAATCACGGAGCCGAGACCCAGGCCGTGGAAGCGTTGACGGACGACGATCTGGACAGCGACGGCAAGGTTGCCGGCACCGCGCCTCGCAAGACCTTCGCGCAGGCTGCCTGGCAAATCGTCATCGCCGACGTCTCCATGTCGCTCGACAACGTCCTGGCGGTGGCGGGTGCTGCACGGGACCATCCGAACGTGCTGATCTTCGGCCTCGTTCTCTCCATCGCCCTGATGGGTGTCGCCGCGAGCTTCATTGCCAATCTTCTCCAGAAGCATCGCTGGATCGCCTATGTCGGGCTGCTGATCATCCTCTACGTGGCAGGCGAGATGATCTATCGCGGCGCCCTGGAGGTCCTGCCGTATCTCGCGGCCTAGGTCCTGCGGACGCGGGCGCAGCAATTCTGCTGCGGCCCGCGTCAGCCCTCGTCGGCTCGAACCGGAGCCATCTTTCCCCTGAAGACCGGCAACCCGACGCATTGCCAGCGTCGCTTCGTCACCCGTTGACATCGATTCAACCTTTGTCTTTAGTGGTCAGACCACTGTAAGGCCAGTTGATGACCGCACTCGTAACCGAAGCCCCCGAAGATCTGTCCGGCGCCGAGAAGGTGTTCGCCTTCTTTCGCACAGAGCTCCTGTCGGGAAGGCTGAGGGCCGGCGACCGGCTTCTCAGCGAACGCGAACTCTCGGTGTCGCTCGGCGTCTCGCGCCCGTTGCTGCGCGAGGCGTTGCGTTCGCTGGCGATGCTCGGCTTCCTCGATATCCGCCACGGTAAGGGCGCCTACGTCAGGTCGGCCGACATTTCGGTCCTGACGGACTTCTTCACCTTCTCCCTCGCCCAGCAGCCCGACATCCTGGACGATGTCATGCAGGCGCGCATCGCCATCGAATGCCAGGCTATCCGCCTCGCCTGCGAGCGAGCATCCGACAGCGACTTCCAGAAGATCGGGGGCAAGCTCTCCCGCTTGATGGAGACGCTCAATGACCCGGATGCGGGCGGCGACGCCGACTTCGCCTTCCATTTCGCCCTGGTGGAGGCGGCGCGCAGCCCGGCGCTTCTGACGCTCTATCAGGCGATCTCCCAATTGCTGCGCCGCAGCCATGTCGAGCGGCGCCGGCTTACCGTCGAGGTGGCCGGCATCCGCGACTATCTCGTCGACGCCCACCGCGAGGTCTACCTGTCGATCGTCGCGCGCGACCCCGACGCCGCCGAGACCAGGCTTCGCGAGCACTTCGCCATCGGCGACGAGTTCCGCCGCAGGAGCTTTATGGCCGCCTTCGCGAATGCAGGGAAAAAATAAAAGTAAAACAATGGGAAAGGAAACGTCATGCATCAATTCGGAGCCTCACGCCTTCTAGCCGCCGCCACGGTTGCTCTTGGCCTGCTCGCCACAGCCGCGCAGGCCGTGGAGCTGCGCTACGCGCATGTCGGCGCGGAAGGCGATATCCAGACCCGCTACGCGGCGGAAGCCGCGGAGGCCATCGCGAAGGCCACGAATGGCGAGGTGACACTAAAGGTGTTTCCGGCAAGCCAGCTCGGCGGCGTCTCGGAACTCGTCGACGGCGTGAAGATGGGCTCGGTGAGCCTCGGGCATCACGACTTCGCCTCCCTCGCCCGCATCGTTCCGGAGGTCGCCGTCTTCAACGCCCCATTCATCTACCGGGACGGCGCGCACGCGCTGGCCGCGACCGATCCCGCGACGTCACCCGCGCTCCAGGCGATCAACGAGAAACTGATCGAGAAAGGCGGCATGCGCATCATCGGCCGCATCTATCGTGGTGACCGCCACATCTCCGCGAATTTTGCGGTGAAGTCGCCGGCCGACCTCGAGGGCAAGCCCTTCCGCGCCGTTCCGCTCGAGCTCTGGGTCTCGATGGTGAAGGGGTTCGGCGCCATTCCGACCCCGGTCGAGGTGGCCGAGCTCCCGACCGCGCTGATGACCGGCGTCGTCGTCGGCCAGGAAAATCCGCTCACCATGATCGCATCGAACAACCTCAACGAGGTGCAGTCGCATCTGGCCATGACCGGCCACATGCGCGCCGTGCTCGCCGTCTTCGTCAATGAGGAGGTCTGGCAGGGCCTGAGCGAGGAGCAGCGCGCGGCCGTCACCAAGGTGCTCGACGACAAGGCCAAGGAGTCGCTGCAATGGGCGACCGAAGGCGAGGCGCAACTCGTCGAGGAGTTGAAGAAGCGCGGCATGACGATCATCACCGAGGCCGACGGCTTGGATCTCGAAGCCTTCCGCACCAAGGTGAACGCGCAGGTCGCGCAGGACTTCCCGGCCTTCGCCCCGCTGGTCGAGCAGATCCAGGCGACCAAGTGATCCATCCGGCGGAGCCGGTTGCGGCTTCGCCGATCCCGCCGGGAAGGAGGTCTCTCAATGCAATTCGCGAACCGCGCCGTGACGGCCATGTCGGTCGCCTTCATGGCTGGCATCATAATTGTCCCCTTGGCGCAGGTGGTCATGCGGGGCGTGTTCGGCCTGCCCTTCATCGGTGCGGAGGAGCTGACGCGCTTTCTGCTCATCTGCCTGATCTTCTGCGCCTATCCACTGGCGGTCGAAGCGGGCGAGAATATCGTGATGGGCGAGTTCAAGGCGGCCCTTGCCAGGCCGATCCGGGCTGTGCTCAACGTCACCATCTCCGTGGCCGCGATCGCCATCTGTGCCTTCATGGCCTATGTGACGGCCGCGAATATCTCGAAGAACCTAGACAACACGACGCCGACGCTCGGGATCCCCTTCACGATCTTCCTGGGCGCGACGCTGTTCGGCTTCGCCGGCGCGGCGACCGTGCATTTCGTTCACCTGCGCAAGCCGCCGCAGGCCGACACCAACGTCTCGATCTGAGGCCGAACCCGCATGGGCTTCTTTTTCGTCGTCATGTTCCTGGCATTGTTCATGCTGGGTTTCCCCGTCGTCTACGCGATCCTTCTGCCCTCAATCGCCTATGTGCTGGTGGAAGGATTGCCCTTCGGCCTGCTTACGCAGCGCATCACCTATGCGCTGGACTCGTTCCCGCTGGTCGCGGTGCCGCTCTTCATCTTCGTCGGCAATCTCATGAACCTGAGCGGCATCACCGACCGCATCTTCCGCTTCGCCTACACGCTGGTCGGGCGCGTGCCGGGCGGCCTGGCACAGGTCAACGTCTTCGGTAGCCTCGTCTTCTCCGGAATGTCGGGTGCTGCCCTGGCCGATATTGGCGGGCTCGGCCGCATCGAGATCGACGCGATGAAGAAGCGGGGTTTCGACCCAGCCTTTGCCGGTGCGGTCACGGCGTCCTCCGCGACGCTCGGGCCGATCTTTCCGCCGAGTATCCCCCTGATCGTCTACGGCTCGGTCACGAGCGTCTCGATCGTGCAACTCCTGGTGGCCGGCATTCTGCCCGCCATTCTTTGCACCGCCTTCCTCATGCTCACCGTCCTGGTGATTGCGCTGCGCCACGGTCACCCGCGCGCCGAGCGCTGGCCGACCGCGAGGGAGGTCGTTCGCGATTTTCTGCCCGCCTTGCCGGCTCTCCTCGCCCCGATCCTCATGATCGGCGGCATGATGGCAGGCGCTTTCACGCCGACCGAGGCGGCGGCGGTGACGGCGGCCTATGTGGTCGTCATCAGCGGCGTCTTCTACCGCGAACTGACCGTCGCCCATCTCTGGAACTCGGCGGTGCTGACCGCGCGGAGCTCGGCAGCGATCCTCGTCATCGTTGCCGCCGCCGCGCTGTTCGGCTGGATCCTGGCCGTCGAGGAGGTGCCGCAGACATTCGCTGCTTCTTTGCTCGGCTGGTCGAAAGACCCGCTGATGCTCCTCATCGTCGCCAATCTGATCTTCTTCGTGGCCGGCATGTTTCTGGACAGCACGACGGCGACGCTCCTGCTGGTGCCGATCATCGCTCCGCCGCTCGTCATGGCCGGCGTCGACCCCGTTCAACTCGGCATCGTCACCATCTTCAATTTGATGATCGGCTTGCTGACGCCGCCCATGGGACTGTCGCTCTTTCTCGTCGCCAACATCGCCCAGATCTCGATCAAGTCGCTGCTTCGCGCCCTGCTTCCATTCTATATTCCGCTGCTATCAACGCTCGCCATCCTGACCTTCGCCAAGGATCTGACGTTATGGCTGCCGCGCATGATCCAGTAGTCTCGTGACCTCTCTTACCGCTACCGCAGGAGTTCCCATCAAGATGCGCATCGTCATCGGTTCCGACCACGCCGGCTTCCCCCTGAAGGCCATTATCGTCGAACATATTCGCTCGCTCGGCCATGAGGTGCACGATGCCGGCTCCTACGACCCCAATCCGGTCGATTTCCCCGACATCGCCAAGGCAGTCACCTCGGCGATCCTCGAGGGCAAAGCCGATCGGGGCTTGATGGTGTGCGGCACCGGTGTCGGCGCATCCATCGCCGCCAACAAGGTCAAAGGCATTCGTGCCGCCGTCTGCCACGACATCCATTCGGCGCATCAGTCGGTCGAGCATGACGACGTCAACGTCATGTGCATCGGTGCCCAGATCGTCGGCGCCTGGCTTGCGAAGGATCTGGTCGAAGCCTATCTGGCGGCGGAATTCTCGACCGACGAGGATTTCCGCCGCCGCGTGCGCAAGCTCGCGGAGATGGACGCCGCTCGCTGACGCGGCCTCGGCCCGCGGCGCTCGACCAGCCCGCGAATGACCAGGCGGAGTTGCCAGGGCCTTGCCGGGATCGGCAAGACCTGAAACACTGCTCCCGGTGCTCTCACAACTGCATGCCAGAAGCATTTACACCTGGTTGGCCCGCCTCTCTCGAGGCGGGGGCAATAAAGCAGTCGGGGAGTGAAATTGTCGCGGCTGAGGAAGGTGAATAACAGTCCCTCAGCTGACATCGGTTTGTTTCCAATCGGCATTTCTCGGGAGTCATGACTATGGGCATCTTCACGACGAAAGACGGCACGGAAATTTTCTACAAGGACTGGGGTTCGGGACAGCCTGTCGTTTTCCATCACGGCTGGCCGCTGAGCGCCGACGATTGGGACAGCCAGATGCTGTTCTTCCTGCATGAGGGCTACAGGGTGATCGCCCACGACAGGCGGGGCCACGGCCGCTCCTCCCAGACCGCCCACGGCAACGAGATGGATACGTATGCCGACGACGTCGCCGAACTCGTAGCGCATCTCGACTTGAACAACGCCGTTCATGTCGGCCATTCCACCGGAGGCGGCGAGGTCGCCCGCTATCTCGGCCGACACGGCACCAGCCGAGCCGCCAAGGCGGTGCTGATCGGAGCCGTGCCGCCGATCATGGTAAAGTCGGAAAAGAATCCTGGCGGACTGCCGCTGGAAGTGTTCGATGGCTTCCGGGCGGCCCTGGCCGCCAATCGCGCCCAGTTCTACAGGGAGGTTCCGTCGGGTCCGTTCTACGGCTTCAACCGGCCGGGCGCCGAGGTCTCGCAAGGGATCATCGACAATTGGTGGCGCCAGGGAATGATGGGCGGAACCAAAGCGCATTACGACTGCATCAAGGCCTTTTCGGAGACGGATTTCACCGAAGATCTGAAGAGGATCGATATCCCGGTCCTCGTCATGCATGGCGACGACGATCAGATCGTCCCCTATGCCGACTCCGCCCCGCTGTCGGTCGAACTCCTAAAGCAGGGCACGCTCAAGACTTACAAGGGCCTGCCGCACGGAATGTGCACGACCCACGCGCAGATCATCAATCCCGACCTGCTCGCCTTCATCAAGGGATAAGACGAGGGGCGCTCCGGCCGCGCCGGACCCCCCCTCGAGGAACTCTAAGTGCCGAACCGCGCGACGACGTCGGCCAGAGGCACCTGCCCGACCAGGGCGCCGGAGCCGGCCGGCGACTCGCCGTTTTCGAGTGCGGTTGCGAATTTGACCGCGGGTTCGGCCTCGATGCGTTTGCGCAGAGCCACGAGCTTCGGCCAGCGCGAGGGCTGGTCGACCTCATGGAATTCCAGCCATCTGGCGACGCCGATCAGCACGCCGTCGGCGAGGGTCGGGCGGTCGCCGAGCAGGAACGGCGTGTCGGCGATCATCGCTTCGAGCTTGTCATGGCGCTCGATCACCCTTTCCCGACCGAAGGCTCGCAGTGCGGCCTGCAACTCGGGATCGGGCTTCTCCATCTCCAACGCTACCCAGAGCGGCGTGAAGGCGCCCGTGAAGCCGGTGTTCACGAACGCCGTCAATTGATGCATGCGGTCGGCCTCGGGCGAAAGCGGATCGAAGCTGATGCGCCGTTCGGTATCGCGCGCCTCGAGCCAGGCGGCGATCGCCATCGTCTCGCTGAGGGCCCTGCCGTCATCGGTGATCAGTACGGGCGTCTCGTGGCGAGCGTTCAGGCGCGCATAGGGTGGCGAGCGCATCTCGCCGAGCATGTCGACGCGGCTGAGGCGGTAGGGCTTGCCGAGCCACTCCAGCGCGGCGACGAGGCCCATCGAGCTTCCCAGCGGGAAGCCATAAAGAAGGATCGGTTCCATTGTGTCGTTCCGTGATTGAGGACATCACGCCGCGCAGCGAGGCTGGAACATAGGTGCCGGCGAAATTATGTAAATTACGCACATTTTTGTAACCGGAGCCGCGCCCATGAAAGACGTCGTCTCGCCTTGTCCCATCGAGCAGGCCATGCAGGTGCTCAGCGGCCGCTGGCCGACGCTCCTGCTCTATTATCTGAAGGACGGGACGAAGCGCTTCAGTGATCTCAGGCGCGACAACCCGACCGTTTCCCATCGCATTCTGACGCTCGAGCTGCGCAAGCTGGAGAAGGCGGGCATCGTCAGGCGCACCGCCTATGAGGGCTACCCGTTGCGCGTCGACTACGACCTGACATCGGCAGGCCTGAAGCTGGTGCCGCTTATCGATGGGCTGGGAGACTGGTGGGAGGAAACCGAAGCGGAGCGTCGCGACCCCGCTGCGATGGACGAGGCGGCCTGACCTCGCCAGGGCGAGCCCCGATCAGGCGAGCCGGAGATAGGCCGAGAGCTCGCGCGCGGCCGCCGCGCCCGCCCTGTTGGCGCCGATGGTCAAGGCCGACGGGCCGTAACCGACCAGATGGATGCGCGGATCCCTCGCGACCTGCGTCGCCAGCCGCCCCGTCATGACAATGCCGCCATTGTCCTCGCGGATCTGCAGCGGTGCGAGGTGGTCGAGCGAGCTGCGGAAACCGGTCGCCCATAAGATGACATCGGCTTGCCGTTCCGTTCCGTCCGGCCAGCGCACCCCGGTCTCGGTGATCTCGCTGAACATCGGCAGGCGGCTCAGCGCTCCGCGCTCGCGCGCTACCTTCAAGGCCGGTGTCCAGGGAATGCCGGTGACAGAAACGACCGAGCCGGGGACAAGGCCGCGCCTGACCCTGTCCTCGACGATGGCGACTGCGGCGCGGCCGTCTTCAGGGGTGAAGGGAGTGTCGCGGAACCGGGGCTCGCGGCGCGTCACCCAGGTCGTGAAGGTAACGCGCGAGATCTCGTCGAGAAGCTGAAGGGCCGAGATGCCGCCGCCGACCACCACGACATGTTTGCCCGCAAACTCGCCGGCGGTCCGGTAGTCGCGGGCGTGGAGCTGGCGTCCCCTGAAAAGCTCCTGGCCTGGATAGGCGGGGATCGACGGTGTCTCCCAGGTGCCGGTGGCGTTGATCAGGCCACGCGCCGAGAAGGTTTCGCGATCCGTCTCGACGCGGAAGCGGCCATTGCGCTCGCACACGACCTTCACCGTCACTGGCCGATAGACGGGAAGCTGGAACTTGCGCTCATAGGCTTGGTAATAGCGCGGAACGGCGACGGACGCTTTCACCAAGGTGGCGTCGGGACCGATGACGTCGGCGAACTGCAGGCCGGGCAGGTCATGGATGCGGTTGACGGTGCTGAGCGTCAGCGATGGCCAACGATATTGCCAGGCTCCGCCCGCCTGCTCGGACTTGTCGAGTACCAGGAAGTTTCGGCCCGGCTGGAGGCTTAGCCGCGTGAGGTGGTAGGCCGAGGACAGGCCGGCCTGACCAGCGCCGATGACCACGATGTCAACCTTGTAGGCGACATGGGGCTCGCTCCGCGCCGTGGCGTTTTCGCTTCCCGGTGGCTGCGTGCTCTCGGTGGTCATGTCCTGCCTGGATGCGTCTATCTCGTCGGGTGTGACGAAAGGCTCATATGGGGAGAGGGCCTTCTCGACGGCAAGCCGTCGTGTTGACAGTGGCGTGTGGGGCGGGCTAGGCGGGGGCCTGGCTTGTGCAGCGAGCCGACACCAGGGGTCTTTATGTCAGAGCTTGTGGGAAACCGCTGACCGTCTCGATCTGACGAGACATGTCGAGGCAATCGGCCGGGTCCGTACGTCGTGCGGCACCTTGGACGTTGCTCGTCCGGGTTTCAGCTACAGGCTCACTACAATGAATATCTCACGGGGCGAACAGCGCGTGCTGCACGTGCTCGCCCAGGGTGGTTACATCCGCCATCATCGCGGCGACAACGGCCGCATCCACCATGTCGACTGTTTCACGCGCGACGGTTACCGTCTCGCCGACTGCACGCTCGAGGTCTTTGCCAAGCTGCGCCGCAAGCGGCTCATCGAGTCCCGCTCGGCAAGCCCCTATCGCATCTCGCAGCGGGGCCGGCAGGCCGTGCGCTCTCAGGCCGACAATCGCTGAGAAGACCGAGGCCTCGGCCCTGAAATCAGTTCAGGGCCGAGCGCCAATGCGGCACGTGGTCCTCACCGTTTTGTCCGGTCGGCGAGAAGGCCGATCGCCAGCCACCCCAGCCCGCCGGCGATCCCGGCAGCGCCGCTCGAGACGAGCAGCGCGAGCGACATGGCGAAGGCGAGCGGGAGCAGCAGCCGGGGAGCCGGCATGCGGAAGGCCGTTTCGTTTCCGCCCTGCCGCCGCAGCTTAGCGAGCACGACGAGAGGGGGGATGAAATGCATGACATAGAGGAAGCCGCCGATCGACGTCGAAACATGCAGCGATCCGGTGAACGCCACGAGCGCCATCAAGGCGGCGCTCACCAATATGGCGACTGTGGGCGCTCCGGTGGCGGTGTCGATGCGGGCGAGCAGCGCCGGCAGCAACCCGTCGCGCGCCATGGCGAAGCTGATGCGCGAAGTCACGACCAGCACCGCATTTGCCGTCGCCGCGGTCGTCAGTACGGCAATGATCGCCATTGCGGCGCTACCGGCGGGCCCGAGAAACCGATCCGCCGCGTCGCGCAACGGCGCCCCTGAGGCGCCGAGCCCTTGCCAATCCATCGTCCCGATCGCGACGAAGGCGACCAGGAGATAGATTCCGAGCACGATCGCAAGGGTGAGGAGGATCGCGAGCGGCAGGTTGCGCTGAGGATTGACGATCTCTTCTCCGGCTGCAGCTACCATGTCGAAGCCGCCGAATGCCAGGAAGGTGAGGAGCGTTGCCGACAGGATCCCGGCGGGGCCGGTCGGCATGAACGGCCGGAAATTGTCCGCGTCGACATGAGGCAGGCCGATGACGGCAAAGCCGAGAAGTCCGCCAACAGCGAGCACGATCACCGCGAACTGCACCTGTCCGGAAAGGCGGACACCCCCAATGTTGACGGCTGTGCAGGCCGCGATCAGGCCGAGCGCTCCGCCAGGCTGCGGGATTCCCGTCAGGGCATCGAGATAACCGCCGAATCCGAGCGTCACATATCCGCTGACGAACAGATAGGCCCCCCAGAACACCCAGCCCATGAGAAAGCCCCACCGCCGCCCCAGGACGCTGCGGGCGAATGCGTAGCCGCCGCCCGCTTCCGGGTATCTGCAAGCGAGCTCGGCATAGGGAAGCGCGATGAGCAGCGAGGCAAGGAAGGCGAGACCGAAGGCGAGCAGAGCCGCCGGCCCGGCAAGGCCGGCCGCTCCACCGACGAGCACGAAGATTCCTCCGCCGATCGTACCGCCGACGCCGATGCCGATCGCTTCGCGCAGCCCGAGCGCGCGATGGAGTTGCGGTCGCACCTGTTCGGAGCCGTCGTCGTGCCGGCCGTCGCCTGCCATGGTGCTCATGCCCCGGCGAAGCCTGCCAGCCCGATGCGGATGCGGCGGTTGTGCCGGCCCTTGTTTTCGATCTTCAGGATCCTGATCGGCCGGCACTGGCCGGTCGAAAGAAGATGTGTGCCCCCGCATGCCTGCCGGTCGAGCCCTGCGATCTCGACGACGCGGATCTTTCCGTCGTTGGTGGGCGGCGGCGTGACGGACTTCGATCGGATGAGGCCGTGATGCCGATGAGCGCTCTCCAGCGGGACGTAGCCGTCGGCAACGGCGAGATCCTGGCGGATGGCATCGTTGATCGGCGCCTCCAGCGCTCGCAAGCGGTCGTTGTCGGCCTCCGGCACGTCGAAATCCATGCGCGCCGTGCCGTCGGCGTTCATCTGGACGCCGGTGACGAGGGCTCCGTCGAACTGCTGAAAAACGAAGGCATTGAGGATGTGGGTGCCGGTATGGAGTTCTCGCATCATCTGCCGGAACTCGGCGTCGACCACCGCCTCGACGGTTCCCGACGGCTCCTCGTGGCCGGCAAGCAGAATCCAATGCCCGCCCTCATCCGCCTCGAAACCTGTGACGGCGGCTTCGCCACCCGACCAGCGCATCAAGCCCCGGTCGGCCAATTGACCGCCTCCGCCGGGATAGAAGGGAGATTGGGCGAGAAGCACGCGGCCAGGCCGCGCCTCGACGATTCCGGTCTCGACGGCAAGGGTCTCGGGGTACTGATGGTAGAATGCACGTGCCATGATCTTCCCTTTGGTTCGGGCAAGATTGGCCGGTGCCGGCACCGCAGTATTGGCGAAAATTGAAGGTTGCCGGCCGTGCCCCACAGTCGGTCGAGGACGAGCCGAATTGCCCAGCGGCCGATCCCGACAGAGCTTGCTGGAATGTCATTCCCATTCGGAAGCGCCGGATTGGAACGATATTCCGGCATGGGGTCCGATTTTATGAACTCCGTCATGCGCAGACGAAGTCTTGGAATGGTATTTCTCAAGACATCTGCCGATATCGAACAAGCAAGGAAATGCCATGTCCAGGCTGCCGCTACGCACGATCGAAGACGCTCCGGAAGAAGCGAAGGAAAGGCTGATCGCTGCCGAGAAGAACAACGGTTACCTGCCGAACCTGCTGCGCGTTCTGGCGAATGCGCCCGTCGCGCTGGAAACCTATCTGACGGTGGGCGGCATCAACGGGCGGGCGTCGCTCAGCCTCGCCGAGCGCGAAGCGGTACAGATCACGGCCGCTGCCACGCATGGATGCGGCTTTTGTGTGGCCGGCCACACGGCGATCTCCTACAAAAAGGCTGGACTCGACGCGGGCGTCGTCGATGCGTTGCGCGCGAAAACGGATGTGCCGGACGCTCGCCTGGATGCTGTCGCGCGCTTCACCGAGGCCGTCATAGCATCGCGCGGTGCCGTTTCCGACGAGGCGCTTTCGGAATTCAAGGCCGCGGGCTTCAACGATCAGCAAGCGCTCGAGGTGGTGTTGGGTGTCAGCCTCGCCACGCTCTGCAACTTCGCGAACAATCTCGGTCAACCGCCCCTCAATCCGCAGCTCGAAGCCTATCGCTGGGAGGCGGCCGGCATCCCGGCCGCGGCCGAATGAGCGCAGCCGCCGTCCTTCCCGCCGATTGCGCCGAATGGCTCGCGCAGGCGGCCGACGGCATCGACCGCGGCACCGAGCCCGCCTCGACAATCCTGCCGCGTCTGACCGCGGCAGGTCTCGTGGGCGCCGGCGTGCCGGTGGAATTGGGAGGATCGGGCGGGGATATCGTCGATGGCGTGGCGGCGATCTCGGCTGTCGCTCGGGAATCGATGGCGTCGGCCTTCGTCTTGTGGGGGCAGCGTACCTATATCGAGTACCTTCTCCAAAGCCCCAGCCGTGAGCTCGAGGCCCGCTACCTCCCCGATCTCCTCGGAGGCAGGGTCGCAGGTGCGACCGGCCTTTCCAATGCGATGAAATTTCTCGCCGGGCTGGAGCCGCTGCAGATCACGGCCAGGCAGGACGGCGACACGCTCGTTCTTGACGGCAAGATGCCGTGGGTGACCAATCTGCGTCCCGCCGGCTTCCATGTCGCGGCGGCCGTCGACCGCGCCGATGGCGGCCCTGCTTTCATAGCGTCGCTGGCGCACGACGATGCAGGGCTCGTCCGTTCGGCCGATCTCGAGCTGATAGGCATGCGCTCGTCGGACACTGCTGCAGTGACGCTCACCGGCGTGCGCATAGGCCGTGACCGGATCATCGCTGAAAACGCCGCCGACTGGCTGCCGCAAGTGCGGCCGGCCTTTGTCGCCTTGCAGTGCGGCATGTCGATCGGCCTTGCGCGTCGCGCGATCACCGAGGCTGGCAAAGCCGCGGGGTCGGGTCGCGGCGTATTGGGCGAACCGATCGCCGAGTTGCAAAATCATCTCGACCGGGCGGAGGCGCGACTGTTTGCGGGCCTTCGCTCGCGCGCGTTCGAGGTCGACGCGGTATCCTTGTTCGAATTGCGCATCGGATTGGCCGATATCGTGGCCGAAGCCGTGTCGCTGGAGCTCCAGGCTGCTGGCGGGCGCGCCTATCTGGCCAGATCGGGCCGGGACTTCGCGCGCCGCTGGCGCGAAGCTGCCTTCGTCCCGTTGATCACGCCGAGCCTGGTGCAGCTCAAATCCGCGCTCCAGCAGAAACTGAAGGCGGCATGAGCGGGGCTTCGCCACATTCGGCATTGAGCGCCAGAGACATAGCCTTGCGCTATGCCGGCGCTGCCGCGCCGGTGCTTGCAGGTTTCAGTCTCGATCTTGCCAAGGGCGAGATCGTGACGATCCTGGGGTCGAGCGGTGTCGGCAAGTCAAGCCTGCTGCGGGTGCTTGCCGGTCTCCAGGAGCCGAGCGCCGGTTCGGTGGAGACCGCCGGGCGCGTCGTCTCGGGCGTCCATCCGCGCCTTGCCATCGCTTTTCAGAATCCTGGCCTCCTGCCCTGGCTGGATCTGGAGAACAACGTCGCCTTTGGGCTCGACTTCAAGCGCCAGACGGATCTTTCACGAGACGAGCGGCAGGCGCGCGTCGACGCGGCGATCGCCGAGGTTGGTCTCGACCACGCGCGCGGACTTCGGCCCTCGGAACTGTCAGGCGGCATGGCACAGCGCGCCGCGCTCGCCCGCTGCCTTGCCCGTAAGCCTGAGGTGCTCCTGCTCGACGAACCCTTCGGCGCACTTGACGAGGTGACGCGATCGCAGATGCAGCAGCTGCTGGTGAAGGTCGTCAGCGACTACGGCACCGCTGCCGTTCTCGTCACCCACGATATCGACGAAGCGCTGCTCGTTTCGGACCGCATTCTGCTTCTGGGCGGCGCTCCGGCTTCGCAGATCGGCGAGTGGACGATCGACCTGCCGCGTCCGCGCGAGGATTTCGTCGCCGAGCTCGGCCAGGTCCGCATAGATATCGTCACCACGCTTCGCAACGCGATCCGCCGCCACTGAACACGGGATCTCATCCATGCCCACCGAGGATTTTCTTTTTTCCCGCAGGGACATAGTCAAGCTTTCGGCGCTTCTGACGGCAGCCGGCGCGCTGCCCCTGCTCAACGCGCGCAAAGCGCGCGCCCAGTCGGCCGACGAGCCTGTGCGCGTCGGATACCTGCCGATCACCGACGCGACGCCGCTGCTGGTCGCGCATGGCAAGGGTTTCTTCGAGGCCGAGGGTCTTCAAGCCGAAAAGCCGGTCATGTTCCGCGGCTGGTCGCAGATCGTGGAAGCTTTCCTCGCCGGGCAGGTCAACGTCGTCCACCTGCTGTCGCCGATCACGGTGTGGGCGCGCTACGGCAGCCAGACGCCTGCCAAGGTCGTCGCCTGGAACCACACGAGCGGCTCCGGGCTCAGCGTTGCAAACGACATCAATTCCGTTGCCGAACTCGGCGGCAAGACGGTGGCGATTCCGTTCTGGTATTCGATCCACAACGTGGTGCTTCAAAAGCTGTTGCGCGAGAACGGCCTGAAGGCGGTCACCCGCTCATCGGGGGCGATCGCCGGCGACGAGGTCAACCTCGTCATCATGGCGCCGCCGGATATGGTGCCGGCGCTCGCGGCCGGCCAGATCGCGGGCTACATCGTCGCGGAACCGTTCAACGCGGTCGCCGAGGTCAATCAGGTCGGCAAGGTGCTCCGCTTTACGGGCGACGTGTGGAAGGACCATGCCTGCTGCGTGGTGTTCATGAACGAGCACGATCTCGCCGAGCGGCCGGAATGGTCGCAAAAGGTGGTCAACGCCATGGTGAAAGCGCAATCGTGGACGCGCGACAATCGCGCCGAGACTGCGCAACTGCTTTCGTCCGCAAACGAACAGAAATACACCCCACACAGCGTCGAGATCCTGCAACGCGTGCTGTCTCCGGACGAAGGCGACATCGAGCAATATGTCGCCTCGGGCGCCATCCGTCATCCCGAGTGGCGCAACAAGCGTATCGATTTCCAACCCTATCCGTTCCCGAGCTACACCGAGGAACTGGTGAAGCTGCTCAAGGAGACGCATGTGGAGGGGGATCGCGCGTTTCTCGATGCGCTCGATCCGGCCTTCGCCGCGCGCGATCTGGTCGACGACAGCCTTGTCAAAAAGGCAATTGGCGACGCCGGAGGGCTTCAGGCATTCGGCCTCGGCGAATCCTTCATGCGCACGGAGGCCATCCAGGCGTGAGCGTGACGGCGCAAGAAGCAGGCCGTGGCGGATTTCCGGCGCGGTCGGAGAGAAAGAAGCGGGTCTTGCCGCAGGCGGGGCAGCGCCGGCTGCTTCAGCTCGGGCTCGGTATAGCCGGTCTCGCCCTGATTCTGCTGACTTGGTGGATCGGCACCGACCTCCTGGCGGGTGAGCGCAGCTTTGCACACCGCTTCTCGCCCATCACCGCCTTGCCGACCCTCGCCGATCTCCTTAGGGGCCCGGATCTATGGCTCCATATCTTCGTCAGCCTGAAACGGGTGCTGATCGGGCTTGCCATCGCGCTTGTCGTGGGGGTGCCCGTCGGCTTGCTCGTGGGCGCCTCCAAATTGGCTGAAGCCGCCACCACGCCGGCCTTCCAATTCCTGCGCATGATCTCGCCGCTGTCATGGATGCCTGTTGCCGTCATGGTGTTCGGCGTCGGCGACGCGCCGATCTACTTCCTGCTGGGCTTCGCGGCCATATGGCCGATCCTGCTCAATACGGCGGCTGGCGTACGCCAACTCGACCCGCACTGGCTGCTGCTTGCCCGAAGCCTGGCGGCGACTGGCTGGGAAACGCTCAGCCGAGTCATCGTACCCGGCGTGCTCGGCCATGTGCTGACCGGCCTGCGGCTTGCGATCGGCATCACCTGGATCGTCCTGGTACCCTGCGAGATGCTGGGCGTGCAGGCCGGCCTTGGCTACTTCATCCTCGATACGCGTGATCGTCTCGCCTATCCCGAGCTGATGGCTACCGTCATCGCCATAGGCGTCATCGGCTATCTTCTGGATTTCGCCGCCCGCATGATCGTTCAGCGCTACGCGCCAGGGAAAGCCTGATCCTCCGGTCTTCCGATGCCCACGGGGCATCGGCCTGGACGAAGCGTTCTGGGCAACGGTTGCCCGCCACAGGGTTACTTCCTTGCCAATCGTCGGGCCCGGCAGGCTGGCGATGCCCGCCGACCAACGCCACGGCTTTCGCTCCAGGCTTGTCCGTGGCAAGCTTTCGCATGTCTCGCCTCGGCCCGCTGCCGGCCTTCCTCGGCCTTTATGCCGCGATGTATGCGGCATTCGGAGCGGCGTCGCCGTTCTGGCCGCAGTATTTCGCAGCGCGCGGCCTGAGGCCGGAAGAGCTGGGGGTCCTGTTCGGGCTAGGCACTGCCATACGGTTGATCGCCGGACCGCTCGCCAGTCGCATTGCAGATATTTTCGGGGCGCTCCGCCTCGTCCTGGCGATCTGCATCGTGATTGCGGTGGCGGCGGCGCTTGGGCTCCTCGGCGCACAAGGCTTTCGGCTCCTGTTGATGGTCCACCTGGCGCAGGCGGTTGCGCTTGCCCCGATCCCCACTCTGGCCGATGCGCTTGCGGTGCGCGCGTCAGTGCGGCCGCCAGGCTTCGAATATGGATGGGTGCGTGGCGCCGCGTCGGCAGCCTTTGTCGCCGGCACCCTGGCCGCAGGCCAGGCGCTCGGGTATCTTGACCTCAGCGCGATCGTGTGGATGCATGCGGCTCTGCTCGCCGGCGCCTTGCTCGGCACCGTGCTCGTGCCCGAATCCGATACCCGCGCCGAGCGCGCCGCGGATCCGGTCGGGCAAAGCGTGATGGGCGGCGTGCGCGAGCTGCTCGGCCTTGCAACTTTTCGGCGCGTGATTGTGATCGCGGCGCTGATCTATGGCAGCCATGCGATGCACGACACCTTCTCGGTTATCCGCTGGACGGCGGCCGGGGTCAGCACGGCGGCGAGCAGCGTGCTGTGGTCGGAAGCCGTCGCGGCCGAGGTCGCGGTGTTCGTGTTGGTCGGCCCGATCCTGCTGCGGCGGATCGGTGTGGCCGGGGCCGCCGCCTTGGCGGCGGCGGCGGGAATCCTGCGCTGGGTGGTGGAAGCGGAAACGGCGGACATCTGGATGCTCGCGACCGTTCAGCCGCTGCACGGCTTCACCTTCGCGCTGATGCATCTCGCCTGCATGCGGGTGATCGCCGACAGCGTGCCTGCGCATCTGACCGCCACCGCGCAGGCCCTTTATGCGATCGGGCCCGGGCTGGTGACCGCCAGTCTGGTCTGGATCTCGGGTTGGCTTTACGAAGCCTATGGCCCGCGCGGATTCCTCGTCATGGCGGCGATGTGCGTCTTGTCATTGCCGCTGGCGATCAGACTTCGAGACAGGTCGAGAACCTCTGTCTGAAACCTTTACACCACAGGTTGGCGCCTATGGACCTCGCCAAGTCGCGGCCTGGCAACGCCATTGCCACCCAGCCCATTGCGTTTGAGAGGACTACACGGACGTCAGAGCAAGGATAGCGTGGGATCGATCCTCATGCCGGCGGCCTTCAGCGCCGTGACGAACGCAATGCTGGCCTCTTCGACTGTCGTCATGCCCATGTCGGCGCCAGCGCATTGGTTCATTGCATCGGTCCATTGCTCGCTGTCATTTTCGGCCCAGTTGTCAAACAGGAAGTCCGATGCGTCCGCGACGGTAGAGATCAGGTAGAAGCCTCCGGGGCGATCAGAAAAGATAACGACGGGAGTGTGAAGCTTTTTCGTATCCATGCCCCATCGTCGGACTCATTTGCGGCGAAAGCGAGTGCAGCCTTCCAACATTTGGAGGCAGCATGATGAGCGTCGGCGATTCTGGCAGCGACCTGTCGGTTACGTGCGGTCACCGGGTCACGATCATCGAGAAGAATCGTCGGCGTCATCGGGACGAGGCGCGCTGATTTTCGAACCTCTTACGGCTGATCCTCGCTCTCCTCGGCATTCATTTCAGGCGAAGCGACATCCACTCGGTCATTTTCGTACTGAGCGGCCGATGGGAGAGCGCCGAGCCAATGCTCACGGCGGGTGGTCCACAGTTCGTATTGAGGCCGAAGGTCCGTAGGAACCTCGTCGAGGCTGCCAATCATGATTTCGGCTTCGTCGTCCGTCAGCGACATCACGCGACTACCGCAAGTCGTGCAAAAGCTCCGGCCGGCGTAGGTATTGACATACCCAGTTTTCCGCTCGAACGCCGCGATGGGCCAGATAGCGAAGGCAGCAAAGGGAGCACCGCTGGTCTTTCGGCAGTCGACGCAATGACAGATACCGACGCGAAGCGGGTCGCCGGTCACACGAAAGGTGACTCCGCGACAAACACAGCTTCCCGTACGAAATGGCGAGGCGACCTGGTCCGACATTGGGAAGTCTCCTTCGCGCAACAACGGCGATGCCAGCGAGTTCGTTCCCGACCGGAAAGGGGACGCGAGCTTGAAGCATCCCCCCTGCTATATCTCGAAGGTCGTCCGCACACCCTGTCAAACCGTTTCGAGTTGGCTGAACCGAACCGGGATCAATCTCCGGGTTTTGAGTCGTCCTACCGCGTCTTTGTCGATGACGGTCAGCCACTGCACTTCTTCAGTTCCCACAGGCAGAACGACACGCCCTCCAGGCTCGAGTTGCTCAAGAAAAGCCGTCGGTGTCCGCTCGGCGGCCACGGTGACCAAGATCTTGGCGAACGGGGCATGTTCGGGCCAGCCGCGGGAGCCGTCACCGATGCGTAGCCTGACATTGGTCAACCCGAGGGAATTCAGGAGGACCTCGGCATGCCGCGCGAATTCTTCCACGATTTCGACGCTCCAGACCTGCTCGGCGAGTTCGGCGAGAATTGCCGTCTGGTAGCCCAGGCCCGTGCCGATCTCGAGCACCTTCTCGTCCGGTTGCGGATCCAACAGGTCGGTCATGAGCGCGACCATGAAAGGCTGGGAAATGGTTTTGCCGAAGCCGATCGGCAGGGGCATATCCTGGTAGGCATAAGGCGCAATCGAGGCAGGCACGAAGAGATGCCGCGGGACACGCTCCAACGCCGCCATCACCCGCTCATCCAGTTTAGACTTGCCCAGTTCCTCACTGGAGAGGTCTGCATGGATTGCAATCATCTCGACCATGTGCCTGCGCAAAATGGCGAGGTGCCCTTCATTCATCGGTTTCATGAGGATGGCGCTTTTCTCGCTACCGGATGGCCTGATCGGTTTGGGGCCTTCCCATTATAACGAAAACGTCAGCCATAGTTTCCCATGCCTGGCGGTATCTTGTCGGTCCGCTGGACTGCACCGTTGCCACTGCAGCTTCCGGCAGAGTGCAAGCCCTCGATCAAACTTGATCGCATTCTTCCAGCTCAACGCGCCGCCGGAACCGAACCAACCGCCCTGGCGAACTGGAGCGGCGTGATGCCGTAGCAACGCTTGAAGTGCCGGGTGAGCGCGCTCTGGTCGTAGAAGCCGGATTCGGTGGCCGCTCTCTGATCCTCGCGACAGCCCAAGCCCACTTGCAGGCCGTTGTCGCAGGTGATTGGTCCCGTGCCCCGGCGCACGCGCTCTTTCGCGACACGAGATGCCCGATCGTATTGAGGGTTGCAGCCGAAGCCGACCCTCTTAACGTCTCGCAAATCCAATTTGCGGCGTACCTGCATTCTCTGCGAGAAGCCGAATCCGTTGAGATGGATTTTATCTCCGGGAAGGAGAACAGCCGTGCGATGCTCTGCGCGAAGTCGAGATCGAGGCTATCAATACCGACCCTCTATTGACTGTCCTGCAAGTAAGTACTATTGAATGGGAGTGGAGGACCCAAGTTGCTCAACAGACTCTGGACGTTGGCTACTCGCCCCGATGGGGAGCCCAATACGGGCAACTTCGAACTTAAGACAATCGAGCTCACGCGTGATCCTGACGCCGGACAGATACTGGTCCGCAACCGGTTCCTCTCGCTCGACCCATACATGCGCTGGCGAATGAACGACGCGAAGTCCTACGCTAAGCCGGTAGGCCTCGGCGAGGTCATGGTTGGTGCGACAGTTGGCGAAGTCATACGCTCCAATCACGCTGATTTTGCACCCGGCGACATCGTGCTTGGCGGCGGTGGATGGCAGGATCTGGCCGTCCTGGACGGAAAAGCTGCTCGCAAGATCGACGACTGTCTGCCGCCATCCACAGCGCTCGGAATCCTTGGCAGCCCGGGTTTCACCGCCTATGCCGGCCTTATGAAGATCGGGTCGCCCAAACCTGGCGAAACAGTGCTCGTAGGCGCGGCGACAGGTCCTGTCGGGTCCATGGTAGGCCAGCTTGCTAAACTCTCTGGCTGCCGCGCGGTGGCCATCGTCGGAGGGCCTGAAAAGGCGGCGCTCGCAATTGAGCGGTTTGGCTTCGATGCTGCTGTGGATCATGGCGATCGGAATGTTGCGGCTGCGCTCGCCGACGCTTGCCCCGATGGCGTCGATGTGTATTTCGAAAACATCGGAGGCAAGATCTTCGAACTCGTACTGCCACTGCTCAACGACTTTGCGCGCGTGCCAGTATGCGGGCTTGTTTCGCAATACAACGCGGGCGACGGCGGCCCGTCGAACATTCCACTTGCCGTGGCGATGCAGCACGTTCTGGTGAAGCGGCTGACTTTGCGCGGCTTCATCATCACAGACTTCAGCAACTTCCTGGATGAATTCCTCAAGATGGCGACGCCTCTCGTCGCATCCGGAAAACTCGTTTATCTCGAAGACATGGTCGACAACTTGGAAAATGCGCCCGCGGCATTTATCGGGTTGCTGAAGGGGCAGAACATTGGCAAAGTGATCGTGCGCCTGTGATCGGTGCGCGATCCGCTGCCCTTCGGGATTCAGTCGTGACCTGCCGGACCGATGAGTTGGTCGAACTGGTTTGATTGCAACTGTCTGGCACTCAACATGTAGTCGCACGCCGCCTCGATCTGAGCATCGAGCATCTCTCGCCCGTAAACAGCGAGGCAGCCGCTTTCCTCGGCAATCCGCAACATCTTCGTTCGGTCGGGATCCATGATCGCGTCCATGACGACGAGGTGCCGGGGCAGCCTCGTCACGTCGATCGGACATGCATCGTCATCGAGCATGCCGACCGGTGAGGCATTGATGAGGATGTCCAGTTCGTCGAACGATGGTTTGCCAAAGCCGAGTTGGAGGGAGGGAAAGGCAGCACGGATGCCGACCGCCAGCGTCTCTTCGCGATCTTTGTCGGGATCGTGAAGCCAAAGGATGTCGGGCTTCTGGCGAGCGACCTCAAAGGCGATGGCGGTGCCGGCGCCGCCGGCGCCCAGGACGAGCGTTCTGCTTCCGTCAAGCGAAACGCCGCGACGGCGGATTGCGCTGACACATCCCGCACCGTCAAACATCTCGCCCGTCCAACCGTCATCGAGCGAGCGACCGAGGACCGAGATTGCGCCTGTAATCCGGCCTATGGGACCGACATGCTGGACATGCGCGATGGCACGCTTCTTGAATGGTATCGTGATTACGAGCCCGTCCAGGTTCCCGAGGCGAAGTAGCCTGGGAAACACGTCGTCGAAGTCCTCGGGATTGATCATGATCGGGAACAGGATTGCGTTGGCTGCTCTCCGACGCAATTCGAAGGTCACGGTCTGAGGCGAACGCGCTTGTTCGATGGGATATCCGACAATACCGAACAGCCTCGTTCGCCCGTCGACATAATCGACGGACCCGGCCCTTGGTGGACGTCCAGCAACAATATTCATTCTCAAAGTTCCAGCATCTTTCCAGGATTCATGATGTTGGCCGGATCGACCGAACGCTTCAGCAAGCGCATCAGCTCCAACGTATCCTCCCCATGTTCCTTGCCGAGGTACCTCATCTTTTCCTGCCCGACGCCATGCTCGCCGCTACAGGTCCCATCCATCGCAATGGCTCGCTCCACCATTCGCCCGACGAACTGCCGAACTGTCTCGACTTCGGAAGGGTTGTCCATGTCGATCAATGGCTGGCAATGAAAATTGCCGTCGCCGACGTGGCCGACAATCGGCGCCACCAAACCGAGACGTTGCACGTCGAGAGCGGTTTCCTCGACACAATCCGCCAGCCTTGAGATGGGGACGCAAACATCCGTCGGGAGAGGTCGTGCACCTGGCCTGAGCGCAACGCAGGCCCAATAGGCGTCGTGCCTGGCTTTCCAGAGCCGTGCTCGATCTTCGGGGTGCTCCGACCAGTCGAATGGGCCGCCGCCATAAACCTCTGCGATTTCGCCAAAGCGCTTGGACTGTTCCGCGACGCCCTCGGGAGTTCCATGAAATTCGAGCAGAAGCAGCGGTTGGTTGGGAAGACCAAGTCCCGAATAGCGGTTGACCGCATCGACCGTGACAGCGTCCAGGAATTCGATGCGTGCGACCGGAATTGCACTCTGAATGGTCGCAATGACGGCGTCGCAAGCTTCCCGGATCGTTGGGAAGGGGCAGGCCGCAGCAGCGATCGCTTCCGGAATCGGGGATAGCCGTAGCACCAGTTCGGTGATGATGCCGAGTGTGCCCTCGGAGCCGACGAAGAGCCGCGTGAGATCGTATCCGGCTGAACTCTTGCGGGCCCGGCGCGCGGTGCGCACCACCCTTCCATTAGGCAACACGGCGGTCAAAGCGATGACGTTGTCGCGCATCGTTCCGTATCGCACGGCGTTGGTGCCGGAAGCGCGTGTCGCGGCCATGCCGCCGAGCGAGGCATCCGCGCCGGGATCGATCGGGAAGAAGAGGCCGGTATCACGCAGGTGTCCATTGAGCTGGGAGCAGGTGACGCCAGGCTGGACGATACAATCCATATCGTCGGCATGTACGGCAAGGATCTCGTTCATTGCCGAAAGGTCGATGCAGACGCCGCCATGCGGCGCATTGGTGTGTCCCTCGAACGCGGATCCCGCGCCGAACGCGATGACCGGCACTCGATATGTCGCACATATCTTCACGATCGCGACGACGTCGTCCGTATTTCGAGCAAAGGCCACGGCGTCCGGCGGCTGGGCGGGGATCCATGTCATTTGGCTCGAATGCTGTTCGCGCACGCTAGCGTTTGCCGACAGGCGATCGCCAAGCAGATCGCGAAGTGCCGCAAGGGCCGCAGCGCGGCTGCCGTCTGACGAGGCGGGGTTGGTCTGAATGTCTGTCATGATGCTCCTCTCTGACGAAATTCATAACGCATATTGACCTACATGCAAGTCAGGGATACATGCTGTTATTAACTTTGGGAGGGATGCATGCAGGACCGGGATTTTCAGGTCGCCCTAGGCGATCGTGTCAGCTTTTCGAAAACAGTAAGCGAAAGCGACGTCTATCTGTTCGCCGGGATCACTGGCGATCTGTCCGATGTTCACTGCAATGAAGAATACATGCGCAAGGGCGCCTTCGGTCGCCGCATCGCCCATGGAGTTCTTTCTATTGGATTGATGTCCACGGCATCCACGCTGATGTATAATCGGTTTGTGGATCGCTATGTGGGATTTACTCCCGTCTCGCAGGGCTACGACCGCGTCCGTTTCATGGCGCCGGTGTTTTTCGGCGATACGATCACGATCACCTACACGATAGCGAAGCTCGAGGGCGAACGCCGAAAGGTGCTGGCAGACGTCACCGCGACCAATCAGCGGGGAGAAACCGTGGCCAGCGCGGTTCACATAATGCGATGGGTGCCGGTCGAAAGAGCGAGCGCCGAGAGGGCAGCATGACTGCGTCGCATGATCACCAATCCCGACATGCGTTCGTTACCGGAGCGCGTCGCGGAATCGGCCGCGCCATTGCCTATGCACTGGCAGACCACGGCTTCGATGTCGTCGTGAACGATATCGCACGCGACGATGCGGCAGAAGAGACGCTGCAGGGACTTGCCGAGCGTGGCAGAAGAGCAGCTTTCGTCGAGGGGGATATCTCGGACATTGTCGACCACGAGAGGATCGTGGGCGAAGCCTGGCGGTCGCTTGGACCCATCCACTGCCTGGTCAACAATGCCGGCGTGCAAACAGCCTACCGGGGCGACATGCTCGATGTCCCAGTCGAGAGTTTCGACAGATTGATCGGTGTCAATCTGCGAGGGTCCTTCTTCCTGACGCAGCGCATCGCGAAACGCATGGCGGCCGAGCCTTCCGGTGATCCCACGCGCCCGCGCAGATCGATAATCTTCATCTCCTCGGGCAACGCAGTCGTGGCGACGCGGACCCAGGCCGACTACTGCATCTCCAAATCCGGCGTCTCGATGATGAGCACGCTCTACGCCCTGCGCCTTGCGGAGTACGGGATTGCCGTCCACGAGGTCAGGCCAGGGATCATTCGAACCGACATGACTGCCGACGTGTTCGACAAATACGACGACTGGGTAAGGTCTCGCGGATTTCCACTGTCGCGCTGGGGCGAAGCGGAAGATATCGGCAAGACTGTCGGCATTCTGGCTGCCGGCCTGTTACCGTATTCAACCGGCGATGCCTTCCATGTCGATGGCGGGATCCATATTCGACGGACCTGACCTTCCGCAATCCCGCTCCATTCAAGGCTTCAGCATGTACGACTATTCCAATAGACACGCACTCGTGACAGGAGCCGCCCACGGGATCGGCCGGGCAATAGCGAACCGCCTTGCGGGCGAGGGCTGCACGCTGACCTTGTGGGATCTTGACGAGCAAGCGCTGACAAGAACGGCCTCTGAACTTACCGAAGGGGGCGCGAATGTCAGCTACAGGCGAGTGGACGTGGCGAATCTTGCTGAAGTTGCAGATGGGCATGAAGCAGTCGCACGCAAGTTCGGTACACCCGATATTCTCGTCAACAATGCGGGGATCGGCCAGGTCGCATCCGTTCTCGAAATTCGACCGGAAGATTTTGAGCGCACGTTACGCGTGAACGTCACCGGCGCCTTCAATTGCTGCCACGTGGTCGTCCCCCAAATGGTCGAAAAAAGGCGAGGATCGATCATCAACATCGCGTCATGGTTCGGCAAATCCGGCCGACCGGCCTCCCTTGCATACTGCGCCTCCAAGTTCGCCTTGATCGGCATGACCCAGTCGATGGCGATCGATCTCGCAGTCCACGGCATCCGCGTGAATGCCGTCTGTCCCGGCACCATCGCCAACACGCAAATGCGGGCGGACGCCGATGCACAAGCCGTCGCGCGAGGGCTGCCCCCGGCCTCTGAACGAAAACACCAGATTCCGCTCGGGCGGCTTGGCGAACCCGATGACGTCGCCAACGTCGTGGCGTTTCTTCTTTCCGGAGAGGCCAGCTACATGACCGGTCAATCCATCAATGTCACAGGCGGTCTCTGGATGAATTGAGCACAGATCGGCCGACGCGCCGACTTGACATCGAAGGAGTGAATGTACTTACTGACGTGTAAGTATGCATGCCAAATGCATCACGGCCAGATCGCAGGCCAAGGGAGGAGATAAGTGTTCGAGCTGACGGAATATATTCTGCGTGGGGCGTTGCTGGGCGTAACCTATGGCCTGCTCGCCTTTCCGGTCAGTCTCCTGTTTGTCACGACGGGCTCGGTCGACGTGGCGATCGGAGCCTACGCTGTCCTTGCAGCGGCTGTGATGTACGTGGTGGGCGGGCCCGCCGGCGCCGCCTTGGCGATCGGTTCGGCGATAGTCGCTTCGATGATCGTTGGCGTCATCTCGATGCGACTGAACCGTCCCGGCGCAGTCGACCATGTCATCGCGGTGCTGGGAACGTTCGGATTGGCGACGTTCCTGGAGTCCTTCATCCTGACGGTCTTCGGCACCAACCCGATGATCCTGCAGCCTTTTGACCGATTCTGGAACCTCGCCGGCATCCGGCTCAGCCCCCAGCTCGGTATCAACCTTGTCGTCTGCGTCGTCATTCTGGCGCTCCTGTTCTATATCCTGCAACGCACGCCATTCGGCCGCGCCATGCGCGCCAGCGCGGCAAATCCTGTCGGTGCCGTGCTGAACGGCATTCCGGTCAGGCGCATCTGGTTTGCCACTTACGTGCTGGGTGGTGTTCTTGCCGGAATCGCAGGCGTTCTGATCGTCTACACGACCGGCGTCGACTACAGCCTTGCCTTCACCTTGACTATCTGGGGATTCGGGTCGGCGATCATATTCGGCATGCACAGCCCTTTGCGCGGCTTTGCCGGAGGGCTCATCATCGGCGTAGTTCAGGCGCTGAGCGCCGGTTACCTGCCTGGCGCATGGGCTACGGCCGCGCCGTTCGTCTTCATCTTTGTGATCCTTTCGATGGGTCGCATGAACCAGATCGCCGCCACGGGAGGTCGTGTCTGATGTCGAAAGGCGTCCTTTCGCGTCTCATGCCGGCATTCGTGCTTCTGGCTGTCATCGTCGCAATCACACCCTTCATCATGTCCAGCCCATTCTGGCTGGACAACTCGGTGATCGTCGCGGTTTTTTCACTGATGGCCCTTTCCGTAGGCATGGCTTACGGGCAGGCGGGAATCTTATCGATGGCGCCAGCTGCCTTCGGTTCGGTTGGCGCCTTCGCAACGAGCATTGTCACGGTCCACTATGGCCTTTCCCCACTGGTGGGGCTCGTACTTGCCCTTGTTCTTCCGATGCTGCTTGCCTACCCGATGGCGCGCGCCATCACGAGGCTTTCGGCCTTGCCACTGTCGATCGCAACCATCCTGCTCAGCCTTGTGCTCGAGCACGCCATCCGGGAAGGGGGCGATTTCACCGGAGGCTACATCGGTCTGTCGGGAATACCCTCGCCGTGGTTCGCTGCCGACCTTCTGTCGATGCATGCACTGGCATGGCTTCTTGTCTTTGTTGTCCTGGTGCTCTACGCGAACCTCACGCATTCGGCTGTCGGGCGCGCCGTTAAGACGGCCAGGCACGATCCGCTGCGGGCTACCGCGGATGGCGTCAACGTGCCTTCGCTGCTCGCAGTGTACTTCGCCCTTTCTGCTGCCGTCGCCGGTCTGGCCGGTTGGATCTATGCCCACCACCTCACCTATATGGGCCCGGACTCGCTGACGATGCACGTGTCGATCCGGGTGCTACTGATGGCCGTCGTCGGAGGAGCATCGACCTTGCTCGGGCCCGTTCTCGGGGCTGCGTTCCTGACGTTGATCACTCTCTACCTGCCAGCTGCCGAAACACAGGGCATGATCTTTGGCGCCGTCTTGATCTTCGTCCTGCTCGTGGCGCCCAACGGTGTTCTCGGCACGGATTGGAGGAAGTTGTTCAAGCGCCAGGTTGCCAGCGCTCCGACAACGTCAGCGCATCCACAGTCCGTTGCGCGGGGAGGTCAGGCATGAGCATCGAAGTCAATGACGTCACCGTGCGCTTCGGTGGAGTGACTGCGCTTAGGGATGCCGAACTCCGGCTGGAACGCGGCGGGATCCTCGCCGTCGTTGGCCCGAACGGTTCTGGCAAGAGCACGCTGTTCAATGCGATCACCGGCATGGTCAGGCCCGACAGTGGCAGCGTTGTCGTCGACGGCGAGCGGATCGATGGTTTGCCGGCCTACAAGCGTATTTCGCGCGGCCTGGCGCGTACGTTCCAGACCCCACGATTCGATCCGCGAGTGACGGTCGAAGAGGCCGTGCTGTGTGGGTTTTATCCGACCCACCGCTCTGGGATCCTCAACGCGATGCTTCGTACAGCCGGAGCTGCGCGTGAGGAGCGATCGTTTCACTCCCGCTGCGATGAAATCCTGGCCGACCTGAGGCTTGCGGAGTTTCGCGAACTTCAGATGAGCGAGCTGCCAATGGGCAGGGTGCGTCTTGTCGAGGTTGCCCGTGCTGTCGCGAACGATCCGAAATACATCCTGCTCGACGAACCGGCCGCGGGGCTTGGACGGGACGAGCAGCGAATGGTCGCCCACGAAGTGCGGCGCCTGGCTGAACGCAATGTCGGGGTGCTTCTGGTCGAGCACAATTTCAACCTCATTCGGGAGCTGGCCGAGCACGTCATCGTCCTGAAGGACGGCCGCAAGCTGCTCGAAGGCAAGCCCGAGGAGATCGCCCAGGATCGCGCCTTCATCGATATCTATCTCGGGAACACCGGCCGATGACAATCGTTGAGACGCTCTCGAAATCTCGAAACGACCATGCGGCCGTGATCTGCCGCGGGCTGACGGCTCGCTACAATCGCATTGCTGTGGTGCACGGCGTCGATCTGGATGTCCACGCCGGAGAGATGCTGGCCGTTCTGGGCGCCAATGGTGCCGGCAAGAGCAGCCTTTTCGGCGCCATTGCCGGTGTGGTGGCAGGCGGCGGTGAAGTCTGCGTCGGTGGTCACCACCTTGGCCGCATGAGCGCTCACACTCGGGCGTCCAACGGGATCGCCTTTGTCCCTGAACGGCGCGGAAACATCTTTCCTACAATGCCGGTGGCTGAGAATGTCGATGTGGGGCTGCGCCTCCTGCCGTCCGGCGAGCGTGGCGCGCAACGCGACCTGATCTACGAGCTCTTCCCAATCCTCAAGGAACGCGGGTCTGCAATGGCAGGCGTCCTCAGCGGGGGTGAGCAGCAAATGCTGGCGATCGGCATGGCCCTCGGGCGGAAACCGAAACTGCTGATCCTGGACGAACCGAGCCAGGGTCTGGCGCCGGCTGTCTTCGATATCCTCGAAGACGTGTTCGATAGGCTCAAGAAGAGCGGGCTCGCGTTGCTGCTTGCCGAGCAGAACGTGCCGTTCGCAGCACGCATCGCAGATCGATACGTGGTTCTTTCCTACGGTCAGATCCGATCCAAGGGAGGCAAGGAGGATCTGCGCAATTCGGAGGAACTGGCCGAAGCCCTCATGAGATGAGGCCAAATGGAGAGCGCCCCAACAGAGCGCACAAAGGGAGAAGGCAGTGAGGAATTTGATAGTTCGTGCATTGGCGGGGATGGCTGTACTCAGTCTGATCGCATCAGACGCTTCGGCTGATGAAACCGTCAAGATCGGTGGCATCTACAGCCTGAGCGGTCCTGCCGCGCCGTTCGGAGTGCCAGAGCGGGATATCGTCGAAGCCTTGACCGCGAAGGTCAACGCCGAGGGTGGGATAAACGGCAAGAAGGTCGAGCTCGTCATCTGCGATGACCAGACCAATCCCACGGAGGCAGCACGCTGCGCGACGCGGCTCATTCGGCAGGAGCGCGTCGTCGCGATCACTGGCCCGACGACGGGATCCGGCACATTGGCCGCCATGCCGATCGCCATGAACAACAAGGTGCCCGTTCTGGCGCCGGTGGGGACGATCACCGTCACGTCTAAGGACAATGCATTCTGGCCTTGGATATTCCGCACCGCTCCGTCGGACACTCTGATCATCGATGCGGTCATGGAGCGCGGGGTGTTTCGGCCCGGCCATAAGCGCATCGCGATCATGTACCAGGAGGATGCCTACGGCGAAGCCGGAATGAAGCAGGGCAAAAAGCTGGCGGAAGAACACGGGGTAGAGGTCGTGGCGGCGGTCGGGGCACCGCTCAACGCGATCGATCTGACGGCCGCGGCCACCAACATTCGTAACTCCAACCCGGATGTCGTGCTCCTCAAGACCTCCGCGCCACCGCTCGGCGCGGCATTTGTCCGAGCCGCCAAGCAGGTGGGCATCGAGGCACCGATCATCGGAACGGGCAGCTTGAACCAGCGACCGTTCATCGATGCCGTCGGGCCGGCCGGCGAAGGCATCCAGATCGTGTCGATCGGAAACTGGGATGATCCGTCTGACCGGCAAAAGACGCTAGGCGAGGTGATCATCGCGGCCGGCAAGACGCCGAAAGGGTATGCCGAACTGATCGGCTCGACCGGTATTCTTGCAGCCTTCGAGGCGGTACGTCGTGTGGAAGGCGAGGTCACCGGAGAGTCCGTGCGTGCGGCGCTCGAGACCATCTGCGATTTCAGGGACACCTACCTCGATGGCAATCTCTGCTATTCGCCTGATCAGCATGAGGGTGTCTTTCAAGACACGCTCATCACGGTTGAGATCCACGAGGGCAAGTTCAGGACTATGAAGTAGCATGGAAGCGGCCGCCGACTGGCGGACCGCTTTGTCTTCATGAGAGCGGCGGCAGGCAGGTATAGTGTCAGATTACCGAGAGATCGCATTTGAGGACTGGTCGCTCGACAAGGTCTTGGAATGGCGCAGCAGGCTGACCCCGGAAGCGCCATTCCTCTCGTTCTTGGACGGTCCGGCACTGAGCTTTGCGGAGGTCAGCGACAAGGCGGCTGCGAGGGCCGAGCAGCTCGACGCGGCCGGCGTGCGCCAGGGGACGGTCGTTGCGCTCCTGCTGCCCAATTCCATAGAGCACGTCATATTGTGGTTTGCGATCAATCTGCTCGGAGCAGCCGACGCGCCTGTCAATCCGGCATTCGTCGGGGCGCCGCTGGAACATGCGTTCAACCTTGTCGAAGCAGAAATAGCGATCGTCGAAGGTTCGCTGGTCGAGCGCGTTATCAGCAGCGCTCCTCACCTCAAACACTTGCGCAAAGTGTTGTATGTTGGCGGGGAACCGCAGCTTTCCTCGGGCATGGCACTGAGGACGCAGCGCCTACACCCAACCCAGCTGGCGAATGGGACGTACCGTTCGACTGCACTGAAGCCGAGCGATCTGACATCGATCCTCTTCACCTCCGGTACCACTGGCCCCTCGAAAGGCGTCATGGTCACCCAGGCGCAGGCCTTCCTGACTGCGCGCCAGACGGCTGAAGGCCTGGCTGTGTCCGGCGAGGATGTCTACTATTGTTCACACCCGCTATTTCACATGTCGCCACGGTTTTGCGCTGTCTACACCGCATTGCTCACCGGGGCTAAAGTCAGCCTCGACACACGTTTTTCAGCGGCAGACTGGCTTGAACGTGTCAGACGCTGTGGTGCGACTGTGACTATCGGTCATGGCCCACTGCTCGAAATGATCCATGCCCAGCCGGAAAGCTCCGACGACAGCGACAATCCCCTCACGCGTCTGGGCACGTCACCCTTCCCGAAGCACATCGCCGCGGATTTCGAGCGACGTTTCGGCCTGAAAGGGGTCGAGACATGGGGGATGACGGAGATCAACATCCCCTGTTGGCACCCAATGGACGAGCCCTTGCGCCCAGGCTCATGCGGGAGGTTGCGGGAGGAGTGGTACGAACTCCAGGTGGTCGACCCCGATACCGACCAGCCGCTGCCGGCCGGCCAAGTGGGCGAATTCGTCATTCGACCCAAGCTGCCGTGGATCGTCAGCCCGGGCTACTATAAGAACCCCGATGCCACCTTGCGTGCCTGGCGAAACCTCTGGTTCCATACCGGTGACAGCGGTTACCTCGATGAGGAAGGGTGGGCTTTTTTCGTCGACCGGCTGGGAGATCGAATCCGGCGAAGGGCCGAGAACATCTCCTCATATGATATCGAACTGGTAGCGAACGGTTTATCCGAGGTGCTGGAGAGCGCTGCAGTCGGCGTTCCTTCTGGTTTCGTGTCGGACGACGACATCAAGCTATGCGTGGTGCTTCACAAAGGCGCTGATTTCGATCCGGCGAGCCTTCTGACCAGAATGGCCGCGAAGTTGCCCCACCACATGGTTCCGCGATATGTCGAGCGTCTGGATGCGATGCCCAGGACGCCGACGCAGAAGATCCGAAAGTCGGTCCTCAGACAAACCGGGGTGAGTGCCGCTACTTGGGACCGAAAAGCTAATGGCTTCGATCTGATGGCGGTTAAGCAAGGCCACGCATAGAATGAGCGAGATATGGCGAATTAAGCCTGCTTGGCGCCGTAGGCACGCTCGATAGTCGTCAGGGTCGCCTCCCAGAGCTGCGCGAGCCGGCCGAACTGGCCATGATCGCGCGTCACCGAACCCGCATAGTGGATGATGTTGACAAGCTGGATCACAAGGTGATCGGCAGGAGTGTCAGACTGCAACTCACCCGACTGGATCGCCGATCGCACCCCAACCCTGACGAGGGTTTCGAATTCCCGGGTCGTCTCCTTCAGGCGATTGCGCATTTTGTCTGTCAAGGCGTCGCTATCTGTCCTTAGCCGGATCAGCAAGCTCCAGGCTTCGCCGTGGTCACCCTTCGGGTTGTAGCGCTGGTAACGCTCCCGAGACAGTTTCACGACTGCCTCCACTTTCTGGCGCAGTGTTGTACGCGCATCAGTCCAGATATCTCGATAGCGATTTAATGTAGCCTCGGCATAGTCTTCCAGTACTTCCTCGACAAGCGCATCCTTGCTGCCGAAATGATAGTGCAGGTTCGCTCTCGTCGTATTCAGGATCTCGGAGATCTGTCGAAAACTAACACCTCGATAGCCATGCTTGATGAGGAGTTCCTCGGCAACATGCTTGATACGGTCACGCATGACTTAACCACATTCTTTGAAAAGTTGATTGATGCGCGCGGACCCAACCAGCTTTTGTGATGTTTGGCAATGTTGCGCAGGCTAGGCCGCCTGCGCAAATGCACCTTCATTACGGATGCCTGCCACGTGAAGCAGATGACGAATCCGGTCGATTTCCGCGTTCGAGAGCTTTTGGAGCGGCGCCCGTACAGCAGCACTCGGCAATCGGCCCAATATGACCTGCGCCTCTTTCATCCGATTGTGCATGTCGACGCCCGGAGCGCCGTAGAAGGCCTGAGTCGTGGGGTAGATGCGGGCGGCCAGATCCTTTGCCCTTGCGAGATCGTTGCTCTTGACTGATTCGAACAGCGCGACCTGCAGGTCGGCAATTGTACTACCCGCACCCGACAGCAGACCATTGCAGCCCAGCACGAGCGAGCTCAAGAGCCATGCGCTGTGCGTGGAAAGCACGTTGAAGGGGCGGCTATCCAACTGGAGCTCCCGTACCGTCAGCTCATGGCGAACCGGATCGCCGCAGCCGTCTTTCATCGCCCGAACGGTGGGCACCTCGTCAACCAGGCGACGAAGCACGTCGTGCCCATAGGCGAGGGGAGTGTTCGTGGGGAACTGGAAGACGATCAGAGGGAGATCCGTCACGTCGGCGATCCGCTTGTAGTGATCGAGAACCATCTCTGGCCGAGAGCCCAGAATGAAGACATTGGAAGGAAATACGAGGAGAGCGGATGCCTGTCGTTCATGCGCCATCTTCGCGATCCGAACGGCTTCCGTCGCGCTGTCGGCATACACCCCGTTGACGATCGGCATGGCGTCGCCGACTTCGTCCAGAGCTACTTCCAGGAGCCGGGTCTGTTCGTCGAAGGTGCAGGATGAAACCTCCGAAGCGTGCCCGTTGACGGTTATGGCGCTAATCCCACGCACCGAAGCGATATCGCAAAGATGTTTGCGGTAGCTCTTCTCATCGATGGAAAGATCGTCGTGAAGCGGCAGCAGGCACGCCGGGATGACGCCCGAGCAATCGAAGCTGGCTTGGGGCATGGAATTCTCCTTGGTCTCTGGTCAGATGCCCTGGAGGGCGACAATATCGGCAATGGCGGCCCCGGCGCGCGCCTCGCGCGCCTTCAGGTAAGCGGGTGAGTCATAAAAAGCCCGGACCGTCTCCACCGAATCGAATTCGACAACGACGTACCGGCTCGTTCCCGTAGAACCTTCGAGCGACACGGGTTCCGACCCGCGCACCAGATAACGCCCGCCGAACGATTCGATCGCCGCCTTGGCGAGCGGCTTGTAGGTTTCGTATTTTTCGGGGTCCGTGACCTGGACCTTGGCGACGACGATCGCTGCCATGCTGGGTGACTCCTCCTCTGGACATATCGCCTGCCACTTCCCGCGCTCGGAGAGCCGATCGAGATCTGTGGCGACGCTAACCGTTGACACAAAAACTTATTGACGTGCAAGTCAGTATAAGTCAAGTTTTGGACACGGAGGAAGCACGGAATGTCTGAACGCAAGATTCGGGTTGAGACCGAAGGACGGGTCGCGACCATCTTTTTGAGCAACCCGCCAATGAACGTGGTCACACTCGATCTGACCCGTCAGCTGGGCGAGGCCCTTGACGACCTTGCGGCGGAATCTGGCATCGGTGCCGTCATTCTGGTCGGTGAGGGAGATCGGGCCTTCTGCGCTGGTTCCGACATCAGGGAATTCCCCCAACTGATCGCGGACCGCGCCATAGTCTCGCGTAAACTTGGAACCGAGAACGAGGTTTATGGGAAGGTTGCTCATTTTCCCAAGCCAACAATAGCGGCGATCGAGAGTCTGGCGCTGGGTGGAGGGCTCGAGCTGGCTGCCGGCTGCGACATCGTCGTGGTGTCGGAGGATGCGCGTCTTGGCCTCCCTGAGATCAGACTTGGTGGCGTTCCCAGCAGTGGCGGGACTATCCGCGTGACACAGCGTATCGGGCTGGGGCGAGCCAAGGAAATGATGCTGCTTGGAGACATGATCGACGCCCGCACCGCATTGGCTTGGGGCCTCGCCAATCGCATCGCCCCCAAAGGCGGTGCTCTCGAACTCGCGCGCGACGTTGCAAAGCAGCTGGCGGCGGGCCCGGCTCAGGCGCTCTATGCCTGTAAGAAAGCGCTCACGGATGCCGTCGAGGCGTCCGAGGATGCCGCCATTGCTGCTGTCCTCGACATCAGCGAAGTCCTTTCCCAGACCGCGGATTTCAGCGAAGGCGTCTCTGCGTTCACCGCAAAGCGACCCGCCCGGTTCTCCGAAAGGCTCGATACTTCCGCGTTCGGTCACACCGACTGAGCCCCATTTCTGAAGACATGGCGACAAAAGCCGCCCGGAGACACCAGACGTGATCGATTTTTCAGTGCCGCAGGAAACCCAAATGATCCTCGAGACGCTGCGGCGTTTTATCAAGGAGGAGCTTGCTCAGCACGAGGCCGAGGTCGAGGAGGTCCAATATGTAAGGGCGGACCTTGCCCTGGAGCTGCGTCGCAAGGCGAAGGAGCTTGGTCTTTTCGCTATGGGCATGCCCGAAGATGTTGGCGGCGGCGGACTGAGCGCCGTGGACATGTGCCTGTGCGAAGAGGAATTCGGCTTTACCAAGGACGCACTTGTACGCCGTGCATTCGGCGCCATTCCCGGATCGCTCGTGCACTGCGTCGGCGAACAGCGTGAGAAGTATCTGTTCCCGGCCGTTCGCGGCGACATCAATGTCGCCTTGGGAATGACAGAGCCGAATGCGGGCTCGGATGCGGCGGGTATCAAGACGCATGCTCGCCGGGACGGAGACGACTTCATTCTCAACGGCTCCAAGCACTTCATCAGCGATGCAGATGTTGCGGATGCCTTCATCGTCACCGCTGTCACCGATCCAAGCAAGGGCGCGAAGGGCATCAGCGCCTTCCTTGTCGACAAGGGCACACCCGGCTTCACGATAGGCCGTATCCAATACATGATGGGCCTGCGTGCGACGAACCACTGCGAACTGGTCTTCGACAACGTCCGCCTACACAAGAATCAGATGCTCGGAGAGGAGGGAAGCGGCCTCTTTCAGGCGCTGTCGACGATCAACCGCGTGCGTCTGGGCATGGTCGGCGGGCGAGCGGTCGGCATGGCCCGCAAGCTCATGCAACTAAGCATCGACTACGCAAACGAGCGGGAACAGTTCGGCCAGAAGATAGGCAATTTCCAGATGGTGCAGGCGATGCTCGCCGACATGGCCACGGAAATCTTCGCCGCGCGCATGATGGTTCTCAATGCCGCTTGGGAGACTGATCAAGGCCTCGACCCGCGCGAGAAGGTCTCGATGGTCAAATACTATGCCTCGGAAATGTTGGGCCGCGTCGCGGACAAGGCCGTCCAGATCTTCGGCGGCATGGGCTACTGCCGTGAGATGCCATTGGAGCAGATGTACCGCGACGCTCGCGTCTATCGCATCTTCGATGGCGCCTCCGACATTCATCGCGTGGTGATCGCGAGAAGCCTCCTGAAGAACGGCCGGCAAGCACTCTAGTCCGTGAGCGGAGATTGCAGACATCATGCTCGAGAACATGAAGGTTTTGAGTTTCACGCACTTCGTGCAGGGCCCGGCGGCGGCGCAATATCTCGCAGATATGGGCGCCGATGTCGTCAAGGTCGAACCCATCGGCGGAGCATTCGAGCGCAGCTACGGACCGGACAACGTCTATGTCGAGGGCTTGAGCGCGACTTTCCTGTCGGTCAATCGCAATGTCCGCTCGCTGGCTGTCGACCTCAAGCACCCAGCCGCCAAGGACGTGGTACACACTCTGATCAGGCAGAATGACGTCGTCCTCGAGAACTATCGGGGCGGCGTTCTGGATCGTCTCGGATTCGGCTACGAAGCGGTCAAGGCGATCAAGCACGATATCATTTATGCTTCGGCGTCGGGCTGGGGCTCGTCTGGACCGATGGCCGAAGAGCCAGGGCAGGATCTCCTGATCCAGGCTCGCTGCGGCTTGATCGCAGCGACCGGGAATCCCGATCAGGTTCCCACCGTGCCCGGCGCTCCAATCGTCGATCAACACGCCGCGGCATTGATGGCCATGGCGATCACAGCAGCCTACGTGAAGAAATGCGCCACCGGGCAAGGAACCAGGATCGAATCGAACCTGCTGAATGCGGGTCTCGATCTGCAGGCTGAATCGATCGCCGGCTATTTCTCGGGCAATAGAACGCCCGATCGGTTGCGACGTGACCCGCGACTCGCTTCCTGGTTTCTGCCGGCCCCTTACGCTGCCTATCGACTGGCGGATTGTTTCGCCGTCATCAGCCTCGGCGGAGAGGTGGATAAACTGGCCCAGGTGATCGGTAACCCAAGGCTGATCGAATTGACCGCAGACCGCATGGCTAATCGGGACGAGTTCACCCATATTCTGGGCGAGGAACTGGTCACCTGGACGTACGAAAGACTGGACAGGGCGCTTCGTCCGCTTGGCATGTGGTATGAACGCGTCCAGGACTTCGAGGGCATCCGCAGCGATCCTCAAATCATCCACAATGGCTGTCTGCAGGAAGTCAGAGTGGGATCAAGCAAAGCAACCGTTTTGGCTCACCCCGTGCGCTACGACGGAACCATTCCGGAGTACCGCCATCTGGCCAGGACCATCGGTTGCGACACCCAAGACGTTTTGAGCCGAGCTGGCTTGTCGACTGAAGCGATCGCCACGCTCGCGCGCCAGGGAGTCGTTAAGCTGGCCCAAGTGTCGGAAGCTGCGTGACGGGAGGGCACTCATGAACGCGCCCCTCCGTCATGTCTCTCTGACCGATCGCTATACGCAGAACTCCGGTACGCTGTTCCTCAGCGGGACACAGGCGCTCGTCCGCCTTCTGCTGATGCAGCGCGAGCGAGATCGCGCTGCCGGTCTCAATACCGCCGGCTTCGTGTCGGGCTATCGCGGCTCGCCCCTCGGAGGGCTCGACATGGAGCTGTGGAAATGCCGCGACATGCTGAAGGCCGCCTCCGTCGTTTTCCAGCCTGGACTTAACGAGGACCTTGCAGCGACCTCAGTCTGGGGCACGCAGCAGATCGACAGCCTTCCGGGCAAGACCGTGGATGGTGTTTTCGCCCTGTGGTACGGAAAGGGGCCGGGCGTAGATCGCTCTGGCGATCCTTTCAAACATGGCAACTTTCACGGCACGACCGAACATGGCGGCGTACTTGTCGTCTTCGGCGACGATCACCCGGGCAAGTCATCCACAGTCGCCCATCAAAGCGAGCAAGCTTTGGCGGCTAACCTGATCCCGGTGCTCTACCCGTCGAACGTCCAGGACATTGTCGAGTTCGGACTGCATGGCTGGGCTATGTCCCGCTACACGGGCCTTTGGGTTGGCCTCAAGACTGTCAATGAGACGGTCGAGACGACCGCTACGGTCGATGTTGCCGAAGGTGCGCCGAAAATCAACCTGCCGATTTCCGGCAGTTCGGCGTTCGACATTCGGCCGCAACTCGATTACGGGCCGCAACGCGATGAAACCGTGGTCATCCGACACCGCATGCCGCGTGTCCACGAGTATGCGCGCTCCAATCGTCTCGATCAGAGGCGGACAGGGCGAACGGGCGCGCGCCTGGGCATCGTCACGTCCGGAAAGAGCTATACGGACGTCGTGGATGCCTTGGAGCTTCTGGGCATCGACGATGCTCGCGCGGAACGCCTTGGGATTTCCGTCTACAAGGTGGGGCTGATCTGGCCTCTCGAACCGACGGGGTTGAAAGACTTTGCCGCAGGCTGCGAGGAACTCTTTTTCGTGGAGGAGAAGCGGCCCTTCCTGGAGGACCAGGCGGCGAGGCTGCTCTTCAACGAACCGGATCGACCGCGGATGACAGGCAAGCAGGATTCTTCAGGCAATCCGCTGCTGCCTTCCGACGTGCAACTCGATCCGCACATGATCGCAGCGGCACTGGTGCAAAGGACAGAAGCGCTTGGCCTAGCCGACGAAGCAATGCGCGAGGCCTTGGCGCGTGTAAGGCAGCCATCTGCCCGCCAGCCACTTCCAAACCAGGCCAGGCGCGTTCCCTATTTCTGCTCGGGATGCCCGCACAATACCTCAACCCGCGTGCCGGGTGGTTCGAAGGCGATGTCCGGCATCGGCTGTCACTCGATGGCGATGTGGATGAACCGGGACACGCTGAAACCGGTCCAGATGGGAGGCGAAGGTACCAACTGGATCGGCTTGTCGCCTTTCACATCGATCAAGCACATCTTCCAGAACATGGGAGACGGCACCTATTCGCATTCGGGCCTCCTCGCAATCAGAGCCTCCGTTCTGTCGGGCGCCAACATCACTTACAAGATCCTGGCCAACGACGCCGTTGCGATGACAGGCGGGCAGCCGGTCGAAGGGGCTCTGACGACCGGACAGATCGTGAGGCAGGTCCTGGCGGAAGATGTGACAAGAGTGGTGGTGGTGACGGACGACCTCCAGCGCACCGCCATCGCTATTCCGGGTGTCGAGGTGGTGGAACGGAGGGAATTGGAGCGCGTGCAAAGGCAACTCGCGGCCACCCCTGGAACCACCGTGCTTGTTTACGAACAGGTTTGCGGGGCAGAGAAACGTCGGCGGCGAAAGCGGAACATCGTACCTGATCCCGCCGTTCGCCTCTTCATCAACGAAGATGTGTGCGAAGGCTGTGGCGATTGCTCTGTGCAGTCGAATTGCGTCAGTATCCTACCGAACGAAACGGCGTTCGGACGCAAGCGAAAGATAGACCAGTCCTCCTGCAACAAGGACATGTCCTGCGTCGAGGGCTTCTGCCCCTCCTTTGTTGTTGTCGAGGGCGCAAAGCTTCGTTCCCGGGCCGGATCATTCGACAAGAAACTTCTCGGGGGCCTTCCCGAAGTAGATCTTCCCGACGCGGTGGACTGCAACGTCCTTGTTACGGGTGTCGGTGGAACCGGTGTCGTGACGATCGGCAGCGTACTCGCCATGGCCGCCAATCTCGTCGGTAAGGGTGCCAATTCCTACAATATGACGGGATTGGCCCAAAAGGGCGGCTCCGTCTTTAGCCATCTGCGCATCACGGCATCCCCGGCCGACCTCAAGGGTTCGCTCGTTAGTCCTGGAAGCGCGGACCTAGTGCTCGCATGCGATCTGGTGACCGCGGCCAGTACCGAAGGGCTAAAGGCGTTGTCCCCTACAAAGACGCGAGCTCTCGTCAGCGAGCGACCCACGCCCACCGCGGCATTCCAGGCCGACCGTGATTATCGGATCGACGAGAAAGCGCTCATTGCCGCGATTCGTATCGCGTCAGCGGATACCATCACGATTGATGCGGACGCGATCGCAGATCGTCTGTTGGGCGATAGGATTGGCGCAAATATGTTCATGGTTGGATATGCCTATCAGAAAGGTTGGTTGCCGCTCCCGCTTCAAGCCCTGAAGAAGGCCATCGAACTCAACGGGGCAGCCGTGGAGTTCAATCTCAATGCGCTCGACCTGGGACGGCTGGCGGTGGTGTCGCCCGAACTATTTTCAACATCTTCGCCTCGGCCATCCATACCGGACACGCTCGATGAGCTGATCTCTCATCGCGCAGAACATCTTGCCCACTACCAGAACGGCCGCTGGGCGCGGCGCTACAGAGACGTCATCGCGCGCGTGCGCAGCGCTGAACAGGCAATCTCCCAGGATTCCGAGAGATTGACGAGGGCGGTTGCGATCAACCTCGCCAAGGTGATGTCCTACAAGGATGAATACGAAGTGGCGCGGCTTTACGCAGAAGGCCACTGGAGGAAGCGTCTCGCCGAGACGTTCGAAGGGCAGGGCCGACTGTCGCTGTGGCTAGCTCCGCCTCTCCTGGCAAGGCACGACGAGGTGACGGGCCGGCCAAGAAAGATGAAGTTCGGACCTTGGATCTTCGGTGCCCTCCGCATGATGGCGGGCCTCAAATTTGTTCGTGGCTCATGGCTGGATCCCTTCGGTCATACGGTGGAACGCCGACGTGAACGCGCGTTGATCGAGGCGTATCTGGCCGACCTGGAAGCGATAATGGATAGGTTGACGATAGCCAATCTGGAGTTGGCCGTCGAAATCGCTTCGCTACCTGACGCCATCAGAGGTTTCGGTCCGGTCAAGCTGGCGGCGATGAACGAAGCAGAAGCGAGGAGAGCTGAACTGCTGGCGAGATACGTTAGAGCGGGATGAATTTTGGCTTGAATCGAAGGAGATTTGAACGAAGCCGCTGACGCGGCATTTGGCGGAACCATTTGCGAGTGACGCTTCTGTTTTGTTTCGAGGGATTGCGGGTGTTGAAGCGCATCTTGAGACAGGAGGGTAGCGGCGCAGGCGGACGACCTGAAGCCGAGCCTGGATCGGATTCGTCGCTTGATGCGGCGGCGATCGTCCTCGATGCGGTTGCACTCCCGAAGGGCGCGGGTGGAGAATGACCGACCCTCTTCCTCCGCGCGGTTCAACGCAGGCAGCACCTTCGCGCCGGCAAGGCCGGCGAGGACTGCTCAGATCTGAATCTTCCAATGACCCTGCTGCAAGCATTCACCCCCTAGATCAAGCTACCGCAATGGGGAGCCGACTGCCCTGGCGAACTGGAGCGGCGTGATGCCGTAGCAACGCTTGAAGTGCCGCGTGAGCGCGCTCTGGTCGTAGAAGCCGGATTCTGTCGCGGCCTCGGCGATAGGTCGCCCGATGGCAAGGAGTTGGCGAGCCCGGCGCAGCCGCATTTGCGTGAGGTAGTTGTGCGGCGTCATGCCGAGAACGCGATTGTAGAGGCCGATGAGCTGAAATTGAGTCAGCCCGACCTGCGATGCGACCGTCTCGAGGCGCAACGGTTCGGCGTGTCGGTCTTCCATGATCGCGCCGGCCTTCGCGACCAGCATCCGGTCGCGTGGCGGTGGCTCGATACGCCCGCCGCCGCTGCCGTGACGTCGGAAGAGGCCGCCGAAGGTCGAGACCAACAGCTCGCGCTGCCGGAAGAGGTCGGCGCCTTCCTCCAAGGCGCGATGGAGCAGTAGAAAGCCTGCGATCAAGTCGCTGTCCGTGTGCAGATTGCGCAGGAAGTAGGGCAGAGCCTCCACGCCGAGCGCCTCGGCGACGGCGCGAAGCGACTCCTCCTCGAGATAAAGGGACCGGTATCGCCAGTAGTTGCTTTGCCCCATCCAGCCGGAATGAGGCTCCGCCGGATTGAAGACGAAGAGCGCCGAAGCGTGTGCCTGCTCGATCGAGCCGCGGCTCTTGATGGCCGCGCCGCCGGTCTCCGTCACGGCGACCACGAAGCCGTCATGGCTGTGCGGCGCATATTCCTGTGTCGTGAAGTCCGCGCACATGAGGCTGAGACCGGTTGTGTTGGGATCCAGCCAGAAGCGTGCGATGTTCTTCGGATCGGTGCGAGCCATTTGCGGCCCTCCTGACATTCCCGGCACCGTGCCGGCGCCGTATCTTTGGATAGCCCGGACAAGATTGGTTATCGGCGCTCGTTGCGCAAGCCCGCGATGAGAGGCCGGACCTGGACTTGCCCTTTCATCCCACAGAGCCCAGGAATGCCTGCGGTCTAAAGCTCCTTCTCGGCGAGCTCGCGGAAGGCGTCCGGGACGGATCGCCCGTTTGCCAGCGCGACCGAGGCGTAGCCAACGGCCTCCCACCCGAAGCGGTCGCGAATCCTGTCCATGGCGCGGTCCGCCACCCATCGAGCCAGGCCTTTCCCCGCGCCCGGCCGGCGCGCTTCATCGGCAAGGCCTAGAGGAAGCTCGAGTTGAAGATGGGCATGCTCCTCGAGATGCGAAACGGAGATCGCCAGGAGGGAGATGAATTGCTCAAGGGGATGCTCCGCGAGCACGCCGCGCACCAGATCCTCCGCGACTTCCGCGATCATCGCGGTCGCAGAGATCGGCGCGTCCAGGGTGATGGAGCGCGTCACCGAGCGGAGATCGGCGAAACGGACCCGTACCGTCACGGTGCGGCCGGGCCGGGACTTGGCGCGCAGCCGGCTGGCGACCCGGTCGGCCAGGTGGCGGAGTGCGGGACGGAAGACGCTCTCTTCGGCGGCCTTCCTGCCAAGAGCGGACTGTGCGCCGGCCGATCGCGCCCGATGATGCGTCTTGATCTCGCGCGGATCGCGATTCCAGGCGAGCGACTTGAGCTTTCCACCGGCCGCGGGGCCGAGCAGTCGCTGGAGCGACCATCCCGGCGTATTCGCGAGTTGCCCGATGGTGGTGACGCCGATCCCGGCAAGGCGCGCCTGAGTGGCCGGGCCCACGCCCCACATCAGCCCGACCGGCAGGTCGTGAAGGAAATCCAGCTCGACCTTCGGGTCGACCACCACAAGCCCGTCGGGCTTGGCGACTTGCGAGGCGATCTTGGCGAGATGCTTGGTCCTGGCAACGCCGATGGAGATGGGAAGGCCGAGATCGTCGCGCACGCGCCCCCGGACGATGCCGGCGATTTCGGCGGGCGAACCGAAGAGATGAGTACAGCCGGCGACATCGGCAAAGGCCTCGTCGATGGAGATCCGTTCGACCAGCGGCGTGAAGTCGTTAAGGATGGCAATCGCGGCGTCGCCGAGCCGTTGATACTCCTTGAAGTGGCCGTCGACGAAGATGAGACCTGGGCACAATTCGCGTGCTCGCCGGCCCGGCATGCCGCCATGCACGCCGAAGGCCTTGGCCTCGTAGGATGCCGCAAGAACGACGCCCCCGCCGACGGCGATCGGCTTGCCGCGCAGCGAAGGGTCGAGCAACTGCTCGACGGAAGCGTAGAACGCGTCGAGGTCCGCATGCAGAATGGTGGCTGTCGTTTCCATTCGACTTTGCCTGGCGCTCCGCATCGTTCAATTGGCGGCTACGGAACATAAAGAGAACATTGCCGGGCCGCTTGTCAAGCGGCCCAGGCTCGTTGCTCGATGCGTCCGGCGTTCCGGCGCCTCGGAGGGAGCCGGCTCCGACATACTGTCCGTCACAGACGTGGCAATGCCGCGAGCACGCACAGTGCCAGCGCCACCAGCACTGTCGAAGCCAGCGCCATAGGCAGAATGCCGGTCGCCACGAAGGGGGCTACCGCCGCCGTGCCGGCGGCGGCGACAGCCAGGATCGCGACCACGACGATCGCCGCGCCCCTGGCGTCGTCGCCTTTGGCGGCCACGACCGCGCCATGGAAGCCGGCGGGACCGCGCAGCCCAAGGCCGATGTTGAAGGGGATGAACAGGAGCGTGATGGCGAGCGGTCGCGCCGCGCCGGACAGGGCGAAGATCAGGATGGCGACGGCGCTCGCTGCGGCAAGCCAGGTCCCGGTCCAGATTGCCGTCTCACGGCCACGCTTGGCGGCGAGGCGACCTGACAGGTTCGCGGCAATGACGAAGGCCGCGATGCCGACGATTTGCATGACGATGAAATCCGCTAGCGTGGCCTCCAGCGAAACGATGAAGACCGTCGGTGCCGCGAACACGATCACGAGCAAGGCGCCGAGGACCAGCGCATGCGAACAGGCGTAGCGCATGAAGGTGCCGTCACGCAGCAGCCGCAGATACCCGCCGCCGCGTGCTGGCTTCGCCGCCTCCGGCAGGGCCTTGCCGAGAAGGGCGACGCCGATCGCCGCCGTCAACGCGGCCGCCGCGATGGCGACGAAGGAGGATGGCCATCCTCCAAGGCGCAGAAGCCATGCGCCGACGACCGGCGCGAAGGCGGGAGCGAGCATTTCCACGCTGTTGAGCTTGCCGAGCGCCGGGATTGCGCCACGATCGCCGAAGAGGGCGCGGATCATTCCCGGAGCGAAAACCGCACCTGCTGCGCCGGCGAAGCCCTGGAGGAAACGCAGGACGATGAGGAGCTCTACCGACTTGCTGGCAGCGGCGATCCCGGAGGCAGCGGAATAGCCGAGGAGCGAAAGGACGAGCAGCCGGCGCTGGTCCAGACGGGCGCCGAGCGCACCGAAGGCAAGCAGGCCGACCGCCGCGCCGACGACGAAGGCTGCCAGCACATACTGCGCGCGTGCATGGGTCGTGCCGAGCGCCTCAGGCAGGAACGGGATCGCGGGAAGAACGAGATCCGTGCCGGCGATGCCGAGCAGCGTGCTGGCGACGATCAAGGTGAATGCAACGCGCCGCCGTGCGTTGTGGTCGTGTGAAGTCATGACATGGTTTCTCTGACGAGCAGTACGGCCGCTCCGGTCGAATGGAGCACCGGAGCGGAAACGTGCCGAACTGAGATTGTGGAACAAACGGATACGACCGACGACCATCGTCGGCCAAGAGGCTTAAACCAGCGATGCTGCTTCAGCCCCGCCAAGGCGGGGCCACTCAGGCGACAAGCGGCAATCCGTTCTTCATGCCCGCCTCATAGCATGGCTTGCGGTCCTTGCCAGCAGGACATTGTGCAACTGGCCTCGCGTCGAGCTTTCGTTGCCGAAGTCCTCCGTGGACTCGGCGCTACCAATGGCTATGCTTCTTCGCTGATTTCGACACGAGGCGTTCATGAAAGCCGTTGCCACAACCACCTCGGCCGTCATCATGGGCCCGCTATGAGGCGTCGCGGCCGTTTCGGCTTCGGCGCTTTCCTTGTCGCAATCGCCCTGATGCCTGCCGCGGCCTCTTCATTCGAGCTGCCCGCTGAGCTTCCGGCTCGCAATGAAGGCCTGTGGATCATCAATCGGACCGGAAAGGTCGGCGACGGCAAGATCACCTTCGACGTTCAGAAGATCTGGACCGTCTGCCTCGATCCCCGGACCGATCGCGCGTTGCATGAGCTGGAGATCCGGGAGCAGCAGGCGAGCATCGCCAGCCGCAACCGAAGCTGCGAGGAACCGCAGCTCTCGGTTTCGACGAACATGCTCTCCTGGACGATGCGCTGCTCGGGGTCTTCGGCAATCGCGGATAAGATCGGGAAAACCGACGTTCGGCACTTCGTCACCTTCGTCAACGGTGACGAGACGAGGGCCGAAACGGTGATTGCCGGTCCCGACAATCTTGCCCAAAGCCGCGGCCGGTTCGAGACGCGGATGACACGGCTTGGAGATTGCATGGGCGGTTTGAAACCCGGCGAAATGGTGCTCATGCACTGGCGGGCCAATGGAGAGGAAACGTTGAAAGCGCGCCAGATGCGAAACGTCTTTCGCGAAATCGAGAACCACAAGGCAGCGGTCGCGGTCCGGCTGGGCCGGTGATACAGCGACCAGAACCCGCGACGTGTTCAGTTCGAAGCTCCGGCTGGAGCTTCGCCAGGGGCACTATGATAGCGCCTCGTGCCGTGATCGACGATCGCGACGGGCGCCGAGATCACCAAGCCCGCGGCCGTTCCGACCGTTTGGGCCGCCCCGGCGGTGGCAGATACGATCGTTTCGCCAAGTGCAAGACGATTGTCGGTCAATGTCTGGCCGGTCGAGAGCCGTGTTCCGATCAGTTGGACGATGTCAGGCGATTCGGCGAACTTGCTGTGGTGCAACTCGTCGCCGGCCTTGACCTTGGTGAGGTCGATGACCGTGATATTGTGCGCCGCAAGTTCCTCCTTGTAGGGAGATTGTTCCGGATCGATGGCGCCGAGACGCGAGACATCACCCCATAGCCGTCGGGAGAGGGCCAGCGCGCGATCGTCGCGCGACACAAAAAGCGTGAAACGCGGACGCTGCTCCCCCATGTCGGCAATCTGCGAACGAAAGACGTCGACGTCCACGTCCGGCGCGGCCAGCATGACGTTCTTGAATTTGGCCGGCAGTCCGCCATTGCGGATGGCCATCTGACGCAAGGATTCCAGGGCCAGCCAATTGCCCATCGAATGAGCCAGAATCGAGACCTCTTCGATCTCGGCATCGCGAGCCAGATACTGAAACAGGCTTTCAACGGCATTGCGGGTGTAATTGGTGCTTTCGCGATCGTATCCGTAGGCGAGCAGGCTGCCCCGTGACGGCCATGTCGCAAGGACCGGGACGCTGCGCAGATGCGAATCCTCGACGATCTGCGCGAAGCGGAAGACGGCGTCCTCGAATTGATTGTTGAATCCATGGATAAAGACCACGACACTGCGATCCGGGCTCTTGCGTACCTTGGCGCTTAGCCATTTCTCGGCGGTGGCGCGGTCTACCTGCTCGGCCTTGAGCGTCGCAAAATCCTTTGCCGGATCCGGCGGGAGCTTTCGAGGCCAGGCAACCTCGCCGACCTTGCGAGCGTCGTTGGGGGGAATCGAGACAGTGATCTCGGCGAATGCGGGGGCGAGCGCGCGCTCCCCGCTGAACATCTCACCAGCATTGTCGGAACGATCACGCGTCGTCGTGACAAGCATTTCGACCTGGCTTGCCGCCGGCGAGGCCGCCACCGGTTGAAGCACCCCTGTCGGGCGGCTTGCGCAGGCACTAAGCAAGCAAGCGAACCAGGCCGCCGCCAGGCAGTTGAAGACGCTTCGCCGCATGTGGCCGGTCATCGATCGGGTCACTCCGTGCTTCATGCCGCCGCACGCTCTTTCTCACATGCCTGCCTCGGGACCAGCCCGCCGCGAATGCGCCGGAAGCAAAGCTTCAGGCGTACGAACGTCCGCTGCTGCACGCGACGAGCAGATAGTCGCCATCTCTAAAGTTCACGCTGCGAGCTCGACAGCCGAGGACCGTCGAGCCACATTCATCGATGTGGACGTGCATGGATCTTAGTCGATGTAGACCATGACGTAACGCCCGCCATAAGGTTGGTAGTACGCGCCGGCGCAGCGCCACACGACAGCGCCATTGACGCTCGTCCGGACGCAGCCGGCAGGGAGAGTGGCGACATAAATCGAGGAGCGGCGGATCACGCGGCGCGTGGTGCGACGCGCAACGCCGGCGACGCTGCCAGGCGTCAAGGGGCGCCCTACAACGGCATGCGCTTCGGATACGAACGCGGCTAGAGGGCCCGGCATGAGACCGTCGACCGCGAGCATACTGAGCCCGATGAATGGCGCCAGAAGAAGCTTGCCGCGCAACTTGCACATCTTCGTCATTCCCCCGGCTCTAGTGAAAGTTCACCCGTGACGTCGGCATATACCTGGTCGACCTTTCTGGCATCCGCGGGCGGTGCGAATGTGAACTGAGCGGCGCCGACGCCGCTGGCCTTCCAGTTGCTCAGCCGCAATGAGTACTCCGGCGCGCCGGTGACCCACTTGGTCGTGATGACGTATTTGAGCGGCAGCCGCTTCTCGCCTTTGCTGATCCAGATTTGCCAATCGACCGAATCGGTTCGGAATGCCAGGTGATCGCATTCGATGCCGTCGACGAAGGCCGATCCGATCAGCGTTCCCTCGGTCGTACCGTCGGTCAGGACGGCGTAAGGATCGCTCGCCAACAAGTCGGCCCCCGGCGCTTCGAGGCCGATGGAGGCACGCAGCTCCTCGGTGGCATCTTCCAGGCTGGGTCCTGGGCTGGGTAGCTGCGCGTAGATATTCGACCCGTTTCCGTAGAGCGAGATCGTCTTGCCGTCGAATGTCACCTCCGCGTCGGCAAAAGGTCCCTTGCGCGTCATTCGGAAGCCCTTGGCCCGATCGAGCGCGATGGAGCCCGAGGCGCTGTACTGAATCTTCTGACCCTTCAGGTCGATGATTTCGTGATCGGCGTCGTAGTCGGCACTCAGCGTCGGCGTCGCTTTGAGATTGTCGCTCATGGCAGCAAGGATCTTGCCGGCCTCCGGCTCGACGACCTCCTGGGCGGATGTCGGCCCCACCGCAGCGGCGGCGACAACGGTCAATGATAGCGCCCACGGCAGCCAAGCCGTGCCAAGCCTTTTCAGTCTCGGTGCACTCATGCTTACCTCGGGATAACTTCATCTTGATGCGGCTTCGCCTCGAAGCCGGCCCGGCAATGCCCGCCGACGGCTTTCAAGATCGGCCTCGACGGCAGCGCCGAGGCCGACCAGCATCGCTAAAATCGGATCGTCAAACCCGCGATAGGACCTTGCTGCACGACGTCGAAGAGGAAGCCGTCATTGCTGTAATCAACGCCTAGCGCCCGGTACCCGAGCGTCGCGGAGAGGGTCTCGTTGAAATTGTAACCAAGGCCGGCCATCACATCCCAGTCGACATCGGCTCCGCCAGCGCCGACGAGCCCCCATCCCATCGCGTAGAACTTCGGCGTGAAGGCGTAGGTGCCGCGGACACCCACCAATCCGTCAACCCAGGTGGCGCTGTCGCTGCGGCTCCGACCATCGAGAAATGCACCGCTGAACGAAATCTCGGTGTCCACCGACCAGACCCGCACGGCACCAACCACATCCAGCTGGCCAGCCGACCCCTCGAGCACCGAGTACCCTACGCCAGCCAGTCCGGCAAAGGTCGAGGTGTCGACATTCACGCTGGTCGCCGCAATGCCCAGCGGTGTTGCGGCACCGCTCGACAGCTTGGTGTAGATCAGGTCGCCGAACAGACTATAGGGCCCGTTGCGGGCTTCGCCGATCAGCATCGCGGCAAAGTCCAGATTGTCGAAAATGTCGCTGAAGCTTGCGTCGACATCGATCACAGGCAGATTGAATTGGGACGTCTGGCCGGAGAGCCCTGCCGCCCAAAAGTATGGCGTGATGGAGTATGTCCATCCTTCTCCGACGGCGGGACGCGCTTCCGGGGCGGCGGCGGAAACAAGATCAGCCGCAGTCGCGGACGTTGACGAAAGGGCCGCCCAGATGAAGCAGGCCGTAGCGAGGTTTTTCATGGAAGGCGCTTTCTTGGGCGTTGGCGGATTCGATCAGTAGCAGGGCGGGTGCGGGTAGTAGCCGCAGCGCGGGCGATACTCTTCCGCGGCCGCCGTGACGCCAGCGGGGGCTCCGGCGTACCAGGCGCCCCGAACGGCTGCCCGACGAGCCGCTCCGGCGAACGACACGGGCGTCAAAGGCATGCCGACGATGTCGATGAAGGTGGAGGCAGGACCGTCCGTATCGTCCAGGTTTCCTTCCAAGAGCTCTACGGCGAAGGTCAATGTGTCTCCATCCAGCTTCGGCGATTTCAGGGTGACCACGACATCGGAGACGGACGAGCCTTCCCTGCTAAAAACCGAAACCGTCGCATTTGGAGGATCCTTGGCAAAGCTGTCCGGTCCCCTAGCCCATTCCTCCAGCAGATGCGCGGTGAGCACATGACCAGCCGCCCTTACCGGACGATCGGCGAACACCACCGAGTTCGTCGAGACTCCGACAAGAACGAGTCGGCCGTCCGTCAGCTTGGCGGCCCGGGAATTGAGCACGATCAGCGACGGCTCCAATCGAGTCATCGCGACGCCGATCTGTTTGCTGGCCTGAGAGGCGTTGGTTTCCTGGCCAAGGCTCGCCCCCGCGGACAGCCAGGTTCCTGCGACCGCCATCGTAAGGACCAGAGCACGTTTGCATCGCATGGACTTGATCAAGCTCCCATTCTGCGACCAGTCTCGGACGTCGGTCATACAGTCAGCAGGGATCGCGGAGCCTTCACTCGCGCTCGCGCCTCGCCAACGCACGTATATTGCCGCACCCGCAGGGCGACTTATCATTTGACGCCATGCAAGCTTTCGAAGCTTGATTTTTCGGCCGGGATTTGGACCATCGGTCCAAATAGCGGTACGAAGGTCTTGCAAAATCGGTACTGGCGACGATGGCCGTCGCCGCTTCCATCGGGCATTCACCTTGGCCCGAGCCGGTCGACGCGCTCTCGTACACCCACTCCGATCCGCGGATGCCGCTTGTCAGGCCTGGCGGCAATCGGTATGGAATCGCCCATATTCCGCCAATGCCCCTCCCGGAGCATCCTCATAGTGGCAGTCCCTGTGATCTCCAGTCATGTGTTGCAGGGCCTGCCCGCATTCATACGAGATGAGATCGGGGAGAGCGCCTTACAGCGCGCCAATCGCGCCGCAGGATTCGATGTCGAGCTGATTGAAAGCCATAACTGCTTCATCCCTCAGAAATCCGTAGTGGCATTCGTCGATGCGTTGGCAAGAGCGGTCGGCGATCCCAATGTCGGGCTCCTGATCTCTTCCGGCAGGGATGTCTCTGCTTACGGCAGCTTCGGACGCTACCTGTTTGGAGCCGATACCCTCGGCGAGGCCGTCAACCGCAGCATCGCGGCTCTTAGCTATCACAGCAGCTATGACCGATTGTCAGTCGCGACAACGGCTGATGAACTGCGGTTAAGCTACAGATTTGCTTTGGCTCGTTCAGACGGATACGGTCCTGTCGCATGTGCGGCGGCTGGTGAGCTGCTAAGTCTCTTCAGGGCATATTTGCCCGACAGCTGGCGACCGCTGCGCATCGAGCTTGACATCGAGAGGCCACGTCAAGCCTCTCTTTTTGAAGATGTCTTTCAATGTCCGGTCATTTTCAATGCCTCCGCGGTGGCGGTCGTCGCTGAACGGCATCGGTGGGGGGCTGTGTCGAAGCGCATATCCCGATCGATGGTGACGCTGGAGGATGTCGCGCGCGACCGGCCCGGCGGTGCTCCGCAGGGCTTGCTCGATGTCGCCGTTGCCCAGATCCGTGCCCAGCTTCTGACGGGCGGCATCTCCATCGATGACGTGGCGCGATCGATGGACACCAGCATTCGGACCCTTCAGCGAGAGCTCAACCGCGCTGGTACCGACTTTCGCAGCCTTACGACGGCCGTAAGAATCCAACGCGCGACCGAATTGTTGCAGGACAAGGGCGTGTCGATCACCAACATTTCGGGAGATCTGGGCTATTCGTCCCCAGCCGGGTTTTCGCGCGCCTTCCGAAAGGCCACTGGCTTTGGACCGCGCGAATTTCGCGCGCGGGATCTCAACGCGCCTTCGGAGCTTGATTTGCACGCCATCGACAACCCCCCGCTTTAGAGCCGGATCCGATCAGGCTGCATGGTCTGGCGGCGACAATCCGTAGCACTTCCACCGCTGGATCCTGCCTGGCGCCTGCGGCTGCTTTGGCGTTGCGGGCGCCGAGCGAGGGATTTGCGCAAGAACGCAGCCGGGACGTCGCTTGACCAGTTCACCTGCAAGCACGTGATGCGGGAAGCCCCCGGCCGTCCGCGAAGCAACCATTTGCTTCCGCGAATGCCCGCGCCTTTCGGGATCGACAACCACGCCCCGGGCGGTTCCTATTCCGAGTTTTCCGCGATCACGGCCAGGAAAGCGGGTCCGTAGCGTTCCAGCTTGGCCTCGCCGACCCCGGGGACGCCGGCCATTTCCGCGCGCGACGCAGGCCGGGCGGCGGCCAGTTCGGCCAGCGTCTTGTCGTGGAAGATGACGTAAGGCGGCACGTTCTGTGTTCGGGCGACTTCCAGTCGCTTTGCGCGCAGTGCGTCGAACAAGGCGCGGTCGGCGTCCAGAAGGGCGGACGCGGCCTGCTTGCGGCCGACCTTCCCGCGTGCTGGGCGCGACGCCCGAGGCGCGCGCAGCATGAGCGTCGGCTTCTCCCGCAGGAATCGGCGGCCCGCTTCCGAGATCGACAGGCCGCCATGGCCGGTCAGATCGACATCGATCAGCCGCTGGGCGATCAGCTGGCGCAGCACCGCCCGCCATGTGCGGTTGTCGTGCTCCCGACCGATGCCATAGGTGGAAACGCGGTCGTGGCCGAAGCGGCTGATGCGTTCGTCCTCGGCGCCAAGAAGCACGTCGACGATATAGGCCTGACCGAACCGCTCCCCCGTCCTGTGAATGCAGGAGAGGGCTTTTTGCGCGGCGATGGTCCCGTCGAAAAGCTGCGGTGGCTCGGCGCAGGTGTCGCAGTTGCCGCAAGGCTCGCAGTGATCACCGAAATAGGAGAGCAGCACTTGCCGACGGCAGCTGGCTGTCTCGGCGAAGCCGAGGAGAGCGTCGAGCTTTTGCCGTTCCATGCGCTTGCGCTGCTCGGGCGCATCGGATTCTTCGATGAACCGGCTGCGCAGCGCAATGTCCTCATGGCCATAGAGCATCAGGACCTCCGCAGGAAGGCCGTCGCGCCCTGCGCGGCCGGTCTCCTGATAATAGGCCTCGATGCTGCCCGGCAGGTCGGTGTGAGCGACGAAACGTACATCCGGCTTGTCGATGCCCATGCCGAAGGCGATCGTCGCCACCATGATGACGGCTTCTTCGCGCTGGAACTGCTCCTGATTGGCCTCACGCGCCGCCCTGTCCATGCCGCCATGATAGGGGAGCGCGGTATAGCCTTGCGTGGAAAGCCAGGCCGCCGTCTCTTCCGTCTTGCGCTTCGACAGACAGTAGACAATGCCGCTCTCGCCCGTATGGCCCTCCAGGAAGCGCATTAACTGCCGACGTGTATTGTCCTTCTCCTCCACCGCGTAGCGGATGTTGGGGCGGTCGAACCCGGCAATGAAGGCATCGCTTTCGGCGATCTGGAGATGGCTCAGGATGTCGGCTCGCGTCGGCGAGTCGGCAGTGGCCGTCAGGGCCATGCGCGGCGTGTCGGGGAACAAGGTGGCGAGCGCGTCGAGCTGGCGGTAGGAGGGACGGAAATCGTGTCCCCATTGCGACAGGCAATGCGCCTCGTCTATGGCGATCAGCGAGAGCGGCGTCTGGCGGAGTCGCTCCACGACGGCGGGCCGGAGCAGCGTCTCCGGCGCCACGTAGAGGAGGTCCAGCACGCCGCTTGATATGTCCCCCCACAGCCTGCGGCGTTCGTCACCCGGCACATCCGAATTGAGGGCGGCCGCCCTGACGCCGGCCTGCCGCAAGGCGGCCACCTGATCGGCCATCAGGGCGAGCAGAGGCGAGACCACAAGGCCCATGCCGGGCCGGGCCAAGGCCGGAATCTGGTAGCACAGCGACTTGCCGCCGCCCGTCGGCATCAACACAAAGCCGTTGTGGCCCGCCATCACATGGTTGACGATCTCCGCCTGGCGTCCGCGAAAGGCATCGTAGCCATAGACGGTTTTCAGGATATGCACGGGATCGGCGGTCACGGGCGGCCTGCAGGAAGGAATCGGAACGACATCCTCTCATACCAGCTTTCAGGCGCACCGGCAGCCGCGTCCGGCTGGTGGATGTCCTGGCTGTGGAACGCTGCCTACTCCAGCGGCAGGACTTCCGACCGCTTGACCTGCCCGAGGGCGAAGCTGGTTTCGATGGACGCGACGTTGTCGAGCCGCGTCAGCTTGTCTTTCAGAAAGCGTTCATAGGCTTCGAGGTCGGCGGCGACGATGCGCATCAGATAGTCGCGCTGTCCGGTCATCAGATAGCAGTCCACCACCTCCGGCCAGCGGGAGACAGCCTCGGCGAACCGGTCGAGATCTTCCTCGCGCTGTCGCTCGAGCTTGATCGACGCGAATGCGCTGACCGGCAGGCCCACCTTCTTCTGGTCGACGACAGCCGCGTAATTCTTGATGATGCCGGCCTTCTCCAGAAGTCGCACCCGCCTGGCGCAGGGCGAGGGCGAAAGCCCGACTGCCGCGGCCAGTTCGCCAATCGCGATCTTGCCATTCGATTGCAGGGCCCGCAGTATTTTCCGATCGATCGCGTCCAATTGCGAACTTGGCATGAATCACCACTGAAAGACGGTATGGTGAGGAAAGCAGCTAATACTGGTTCCCAAAGAACGCAAGATTGGCCGCCGTCGCTTCCGACTATGCCGTACGATTCCTTGGGTTCGAAGGGAGATGGACGATGGCTGACCTGAAGGTGCTCGCAGCGCTGGAACGCAAGGTGCTGTGGCTGGCGACGTGGATGATCCACAACGCCAATCATTTGCGCGACAATGGCGACGGCCTCAAGGTCGGTGGACATCAGGCGTCTTCCGCCTCGCTGGCGACGATCATGACGGCGCTCTATTTCCACGCGCTGCGGCCGGAAGACCGGGTCGCGGTCAAGCCGCATGCAAGCCCGATCTTCCACGCGATCCAGTACCTGCTCGGCAACCAGACACGCGAGAAGCTCGAGAACTTCCGCGGCTACAAGGGCGCGCAATCCTATCCCTCGCGCACCAAGGATGCCGACGGTGTCGACTTCTCGACCGGCTCGGTCGGTCTTGGCGTCGCGCAGACGCTGTTCTCGTCGCTGGTCCAGGACTACGTGCGTGCCAAGGGCTGGAGCGACGGATCGCCGGAAGGCCGCATGGTGGCCCTCGTCGGCGACGCCGAGATGGACGAGGGCAACATCTTCGAGGCGCTGCTGGAAGGCTGGAAGCACGGCCTGCGCAACACATGGTGGGTGGTCGACTACAACCGCCAGAGCCTGGACGCCGTCGTGCGTGAGGGCTTGTGGGCGCGCTTCGAGTCGATCTTCCGCAATTTCGGCTGGGACGTCGTGGTGTTGAAGCACGGCAAGCTGCAACAGGCGGCATTCGCCGAACCCGGCGGAGATCGCCTGCGCGAATGGATCGACACCTGCCCGAACCAGCTCTATTCGGCCCTGGCTTTCCAGGGCGGCGCCGCATGGCGCAAGCGCCTGCTCGACGATCTCGGTGATCAGGGGCCGGTGTCGCGGCTGATCGAGCGGCGCAGCGACGAGGAACTCGCCGCGTTGATGAGCAATCTCGGCGGCCACGATCTGCCGTCGCTGCTCGAAGCGTTCGAGGAGGCACGCCGGCACGACCGCCCCGTCTGCTTCATCGCTTATACGATCAAGGGATTCGGCCTGCCGCTCGCCGGCCACAAGGATAATCATGCCGGCCTGATGACGCCGGCACAGATCGAGGTGCTGCGCCAGACGATGGGTGTGCGGCCGGGCCGCGAATGGGAGCCGTTCGAGGGGCTGGCGGTCGCCGAGCGCGAGGCGCGGGCATTTCTGGCGAGGGTGCCGTTCGCCGGGCGCGGCAGCCGCCGCTATACGGCCGCCGAGGTCGCCGTGCCGGAGCGCCTCGACTTCGCCGCGCAGCCATCGATGTCCACGCAGCAGGGCTTCGGCCTCATCATGCACGAGATCGGCAAATCGCAGACGGCGCTGGCGGAGCGCGTCGTCACCGCCTCGCCGGACGTGACCGTCTCGACCAACCTTGGGGCGTGGGTCAACCGGCGCGGCCTGTTCTCGAAGGAGACGATGGCCGACCTGTTCAAGGCCGAGCGCATTCCGTCCACCTACAACTGGTCCTTCTCGCCAAACGGGCAGCACATGGAACTCGGCATCGCCGAGATGAACCTGTTCATCATGCTGTCGGCGCTCGGCCTGTCGCATTCGATCTTCGGCGAGCGCCTGCTGCCGGTCGGCACGCTCTACGATCCGTTCATCGAGCGCGGCCTCGATGCGCTGAACTATGCCTGCTACCAGGATGCACGCTTCATGATCGTCGCCACGCCATCGGGCGTGACGTTGGCCCCCGAGGGCGGCGCGCACCAGTCGATCGCCACGCCGCTGATCGGCATGGCGCAGGACGGTCTGGCGAGCTTCGAGCCCGCCTTCGTCGACGAACTCGCGGTGATGATGCGCTGGGCGTTCGAATATATGCAGCGTTCCGGCGAGGCCGAGCCCGACAGGCTGACATGGCTGCGCGACGCCACCGGCGGCTCGGTCTATCTCCGTCTTTCCACACGCTCCATCGAGCAGCCCAAGCGCGAGATCGCTCCGGAGCTGGAGGAGGCCATCATCAATGGCGGCTACTGGATGCGAAAGCCCGGCCCGAACGCGCAGATCGTCGTCGCCTATACGGGCGTGATGGCGCCCGAGGCGATAGAGGCCGTCGGCATGATGGGCGAGGATCGCCGCGACATCGGCCTGCTGGCGATCACGTCTGCCGACCGGCTGAACGCCGGATGGACCGCCGCGCAACGTGCGCGCGAGGCGGGACTCGTCCACGCCTCCAGCCATGTCGAGCGGCTGCTTGCCGACATTCCCTCCCATTGCGGCATCGTCACCGTGATCGACGGACATCCGGCGACCCTGGCCTGGCTCGGCTCCGTGCACGGCCACCGCACCCGCTCGCTAGGGGTCGAGCATTTCGGCCAGACCGGCGCGATCGCCGATCTCTACCGCCACTACGGCATCGACGCGCAGGGCATCGTCAAGGCCGCTCAGAGCCTTGTACCGGGCAAGCCGATCCGGCATCTCTCAGCCGTTTAGCTGTTGCCTGATCGCGAGAATCGTCCACCGCCTGCCATAAGGCGGTGGAGTCTCCGCGCAAGCGGGTGCGTTTCCACTCCACGGTCGAGCGCGTCAATGCGCTCCGTAGCATGCGAATGCGGCGGACCGTCATCGAACTGACATATCCCCGACATCTGACCGTCATCGGTGAGAACTAAGCCGAAGCCTGATCAGCCGGCGGCGTGAAGCCGCCGCCTGGACCGGCCGGTTCTCCGATCGTTCCGGCTTTCAATAGAACTGGAAGGAGCGATGCTATGACGGCCGCCATCTCCGTCCGCGACCTGTCGAAAAGCTTCGGCAAGAAGCGCGCCCTGGACAATGTCAATCTCGAGATCCAACGCGGCGAGATGGTTGCGCTGATCGGAGCGTCGGGCTCCGGCAAGAGCACGCTCATTCGCCATATCTGCGGCCTGGAGGTCGCCCAGTCTGGGCAGAGCAAGGTCGAAGTTCTGGGAGGGGCGATCCAGGATGGCGGGCGCCTTGCGGCGCAGGCGCGCGGCATGCGCCGCAACATCGGCGTCGTCTTTCAGCAGTTCAACCTGGTCGGCCGGCTTTCGGTCTTGTCCAATGTCCTTCTCGGCAATCTCGGCCGCATCCCCGCCTGGCGCGGAACGCTCGGCCTGTTCACGGCCGAAGAGAAGAAAGAGGCGCGCCTGGCGCTCGAGCGCGTCGGGATCCCCGAGGTGGCGTGGCAGCGCGCATCGACTTTGTCGGGCGGCCAGCAGCAGCGCGCCGCTATCGCGCGCACGCTGGTGCAGCGCTCCCACATCCTGCTGGCCGACGAGCCTATCGCCTCGCTCGATCCTTCTTCGGCGCGCCGGGTGATGGAAGTGCTTGCCGCCGTCAACCGCGACGGCATCACCTGCGTGGTGTCTCTGCATCAGGTCGAATATGCGCGCCGTTATTGCCCGCGCACCGTCGCTCTGCGCGATGGCCGCGTCGTGTTCGACGGGCCGTCGGCGGAACTCACCAATGAGACGCTGGTCGAGCTGTACGGCGCCAATTCGGAAGAACTGATCTTGCCGGATGCGCCGATGCAACCGGTGAAGCCAAGGCGGGCCAGACCCGATTTGGTGCCTGCGCTGGCGTAGCCAACCGAACTCCAACAGGGAAGTCTATCATGAACGCCTTCTTCAAATCCGCGGCTGCCGCCGCACTGGCGCTGGTTGTCGCCGGTGCCGCTTCCGCCGAAGAACTGAATTTCGGCATCATCTCCACGGAGGCCCAGCAGGCGCTGAAGCCGAAATGGGAGCCGCTACTGGCCGATATGGCGGAGCAGACCGGGCTCCAGATAAAGCCCTTCTTCGCTTCCGATTATGCGGGCGTCATCGAAGGGATGCGCTTCGGCAAGGTCCAGATGGCCTGGTACGGCAACAAGTCAGCCATGGAAGCGGTCGACCGCGCGGATGGCGAGGTTTTCGTCCAGACGGTCTCCGCGGGTGGCGAGCCGGGCTACTGGTCGCTGATCCTGGCCCCCAAGGACAGCCCGCTCAACTCGGTCGACGATCTCCTCAAATGCGACAAGAGCCTGAATTTCGGCCTCGGCGACGTCAACTCGACTTCGGGCTATCTCGTCCCGATGACCTTTGTCTTCGCCGCCAATGGCGTCGATCCCAAGGACTGCTTCAAGAACGTCACCAATGCCAACCATGAGACCAATGCAATGGCCGTCGCCAACGGCCAGGTCGACGCGGCATCCAACAACACCGAGAACATGGCGCTGATCGAAAAGAACCAGCCCGCCGCCTTTGCCAAGATCAAGGTGATCTGGAAGTCGCCGCTGATCCCGTCCGACCCCATCGTCTGGCGTAAGGATCTGTCGGACCAAACCAAGGCCAAGATCAAGGAGTTCTTCCTGACCTACGGCACCGATAAGTCCAAGGGCGATGTCGCGAAGGAAAAGGCGGTGCTTGCCGGCCTCGCCTGGGCGCCGTTCCGCGAATCCAACAACGATCAGCTGCTGCCGATCCGCGTGATGGAACTGACCAAGTCCATCGCCACCATCAAGAGCGATGCCTCCATCTCGGACGCCGAAAAGAAGGCCAAGATCGAGAAGCTGGAAGCCGAGAAGGCCCGCTACGAAGAGAAGCTCAAGGCCAACCAGGGCTGATCGAAGCGGCTTGAAACCTGTCGGCCGCCCTGCCAGGCGGCCGGCTTCACCTTTCTGACGGGATGCGGCCATGAGCCAGACAGCGAAAGTTGCGAATACCATGCCGGTTCGCGTGGACGTCGAGCGGGACTGGACCAGAAGCCTATGGACGACCCTGGCCTGGGTAGCCCTGGCCGTCCTGCTGGTCTGGAGTTGGGCTCCCGCCGAGATGTCGCGCTGGACGTATCTGGTCACCGACGCCGGCAACATGGCCGAATATGTGAGCGGCTTCAGCCATCCGGACTTCTCCGACTGGCGCTATTATCTCGAAGAGATGCTCGTCACCCTTCAGATCGCGCTGTGGGGCACGTTCCTCGCCGCGGTCTTCGCCGTTCCCTTCGGAATCCTGTCCGCCCGCAACATCGCGCCCTGGTACATCGTGCAACCCGTGCGCCGTCTCATGGACGCATGCCGCTCGATCCACGAGCTGGTTTTCGCGGTCCTCTTCGTCGTTGCGGTCGGCCTCGGCCCATTCGCCGGTGTCATGGCGCTGTTCATCCACACCACAGGCATCCTCGCCAAGCTGTTCTCGGAGGCTGTCGAGGCCATCGATTCCCGCCCGGTAGAGGCCATCCGCGCCACCGGCGCCACGCGGCTCCAGGAGGTCGTATTCGGTGTCGTCCCGCAGGTCATGCCGCTCTGGATGTCCTACGCGCTCTACCGCTTCGAATCCAATGTCCGCGCCGCCACCGTGCTGGGCGTGATCGGCGCCGGCGGCATCGGCCAGGTGCTGTTCGAATCGATCCGCGGTTTCTACTACCCACAGGCTTCGGCCATGCTCATCATCATGCTGGTCACGGTGTCCCTGATCGACCTGCTGTCACAGCAGCTGCGCAAGCTGTTCCTGTAGCAGAAGCCGACTGGATCAACGCCAGTGTCGATGGCCGGCAGGGAGCGAGCGTGGGGACATCATCCGCTCGCGCGATCCCGTGACAGCCAGTCTCCAAACTCGGACAGACCGGTTATGCCGTGATCAAGAACGGCTTCGTAAACTAGAAAGCTGGGCGGGCATTTACCCGAAAGGCAGCCGTCTGCCAGCGCGATCTTGATCGCCAAAATCGTCTCGCGCGCGGAAGCGGTCAGTTTCGGCGGAATCGTGCGAAGGTGTTTGAGATCAGGTTGCCTTTCTGGCTGATCGACGAACCAGATGTCGAAGGTCCAGTCTTCGCCGGCCATGTCGCGATAGATTACGCCCAGATACAGGCCATCGGGGTATTCTTCCGGAGAATTGTTCCAGACGCCTGCGTCGTTGCGGAAACGAACGGAGCCTATGGAAGCATGCATGGCCAGCTTCCCGCCAAGCTCAACCACCGCCCGGTGAGTGTCCTCATCCAGCTTCTTACATACGACTGTAACGTCGATATCGCGGCGAACCATCAACCCCAGTGCGGAACTCCCCACCCGCGTCGGTCTCCCGATGCTTGACAGCAGACGATCCAAGCCAAGCGTGCCTATTATTGCATCCGCTTCGGCCTGCAGTTTCGCCTGGTTGCTTGATAGTTCTGAGAGTCCTCCAGCTTCCGACATGTGTGATCCCATTGCCACTCATCAGGTTGGGTTCTTGATCTTCAAATCTCTAAGGCTTCTCACGAAATCGCTCGCAATCGCTGCGCTTCGCTCCGTAAAGTCGGTGATCAGGCTCAATTCCGCCGTCGAATAGCGACCGAACAAACGCTCCGTCGCCGCCTGCAGAGGATGATAGATCCCCGCGAGTGCCCCTATGCTTTCGGGCCGCAGGCTGACATAGACGCGCCGACGATCGTGCGGGTCGCGCTCGCGAGTGACGTAACCGGCATGCTCCAACCGATCGATCAGGCTCGTAACGGCTCCGGTCGTCAAGCCGGTATGCCGCGCCAGCTCACCTGCGGTGGCACGCCCCCGCAATTGAATCAGGTCAAGGCACTCGAGCGCGGTAGGAGTAAGGCCCACTGCGTCGGCGACTGCCTGGCTGATCAAGGTACTCTTGGCGCTAGCCGTTCGGAGCGCGACACCAAGCTTCATCATCTGGTCCGCCCGCCGCTGATTTGACTCCGCCATTGATTTCTCTTAATCATCAAGATATTCGATCGCTAAGATATCATATGGGGATATATCCGCAATGGAGGGCATGCTTGCTCCGTTTGCAGCCTTTGCGGCGCTTTCTCTCGCTGCCGTGAGCCTCGGCGGCGCGTTCTATGAGTGCTTGCTGGTAGACCGGATATGGCCTGCGAAGATTCAGTTGATCCAGCCTGAACAGGGAGGGCTCAACCGGAAGCTCTTCTGGATGCCTGTGCACTTTGCCTTTGAGTTTGCGCTCGTCGCCGCCTTGTGGCTGATTTGGCCACATTCATCTGCGCGTATGTGGCTTCTCATCGCGGCCGCAAGCCACCTGCTTATGCGTATCTGGTCAGGCATCTACTTCATCCCCCGAGCGCTCGAGTTCGAACGGGCGAGACATCTGACGCCACAGATGCAGGAGAAGGCAAGAACGTGGGTGCGGCTGAGCATTTGGCGCATACCATTGGAGTTTGCGACCCTGCTTGCATTGTGTGGCGCAGTCAGCGCCTTTCTGATTGGCCGGTAGCTGCATGTCCGACCTCCTTGACCTTACTTCCCCGGAGGAAGCCGCGTGATCGACACGACGACAATGCTAACGTACTTGGCGGTTGTTCTGGGCTTTGTCTTTGTTCCGGGACCAGCCACGCTGCTCACGCTGGCGCGGGCTACGACTTCCGGAGCGAAAGTTGGGATCGCCACCGGAGTCGGGATTGCCGCCGGCGATCTGATCCACACGCTGATGGCCGTGGTCGGTATCTCGGCGGTCATCGCCGCCTCGGCCATGCTGTTCACGATCGTCAAGTACATCGGCGCTGCCTATCTTATCTATCTCGGCATTCGTGCGCTGCTGGAAAAAGCCCCTGTCGATCCATCAGCTGGCGCGCTGCCGATTTCAGCTGGTCAGGCTTTCAGCCAGGCAATTTGGGCGGAAGTTCTCAATCCGAAGACAGCGCTGTTCTTCCTTGCATTCCTTCCGCAATTCGTCCGGCCCGAAAACGGCTCGACAGCGCTTCAGCTCATGATTCTGGGCGTTATCTTTGTCGGCCTGGGCCTTCTCAGCACAAGCGTATTCGCCCTGGGCGCCAGCGGGCTGGGCAACTTCCTGCGCCGCAACGCGTCGGTTATGAAATGGCAGGGAAAATTGGTTGGCGGCGTGTACTGCGCCCTCGGCATCCGGTTGGCTCTTCAAGAGCGCTAATAATTACCGCCGCTTCGGTTTACATTGCCTGCGACTGCAGCACGTCGTCGAGCTGCGCGTCCCCCGGACAATCTACCGCCGGAGTCCCGTCAGCAGATGCGCCGTTCATCGGCAGCGGGCCCACAGCCAGGTTCTGCATCCCCGGCGCGAAGCCCGGAACCAAGGGCGAGTTGTAATCCGAGTAGGCCGCAAATATGCCAGCATGGTCGCGTGAGGCGGTGAGCGTGCCGCCGTTGATTGCGCAGCTGTGCCAGTGGTGGTTACCGAGCCGCCGGGGCGATCTGCACCACGCCAGCGTTGCCTGCCTCGACACGCATGGGCGCTCTGGCGACCATCGCATCCGTGACGGCGACAACATGCGCCCCCATAAGAACCGGGAGAAGAAGCCGCAGAACGAAGTAGCGATCATGGCGGTGCCGCCGATGATCGACCGTGAAATTTTCCACTCGGATGCAACTCAAGCTGAACTTCCCGCAATCTCAATCGTGCCGCGCGCGTCACCAGCGATCCGACCCTGCTCACCGGGTGAAGGCTGGAAGGGGGCGGCTATCGGCGGGATCGCCTGCGCGCCTTTGCTCAGCGCGTTGAAGTCGCGGATAACGAAGTTCGCATTATCGAAGTCAGGACTGCTGCGAACGCTCGTGGCCGCTTCGAGCAGGCAGCCGGCAGTGTTGGCATCCTAAAGAGAGCAAATCTTGGGAAGTTGGCGCACCCGACAGGATTCGAACCTGTGACCTCTGCCTTCGGAGGGCAGCACTCTATCCAGCTGAGCTACGGGTGCCTGCCGGGGTGACCCGGAAGAGGCCGGGCCGAAGCAGCCCGTCCACGCGCTACATAACCGAAGCGCTGCCCTGCATCAACCGTCGAAATCGAGCAACGATGCGCAAGCCGGAAATACCAACCGGCGAGCCTCGGAACGGCTGCACGCGTTGGTCATCTAACCCGGCGTTTGCCTGCGCGTCCGGTTTCTGATTTGTTGCGCCACGCCAGCCTGTCCGCCGGGGGAACCTGCAGAGCATGTCGCTTGAATCCGTTCGTGCCTTCTTCGCCGCCAATGCGCCTGAAATCTCCGTGATCGTCACCGAGGCGAGTTCCGCCACCGTGGCGCTCGCGGCCGAGGCGCATGGCGTTCGCCCGGAGCAGATCGCCAAGACGATCTGCCTGCGTGTCGGCGACCGCATGATGCTGATCGTGACGAGCGGGACCGCCCGGCTCGACAATCGCAAGTTCAAGGACAGGTTCGGCGGCAAGGCGCGCATGCTGGAAGCCGAACAGGTGCTCGAAGCGACGAGCCATCCCGTTGGGGGCGTCTGCCCCTTCGGCCTGCCTTCGCCCATGCCCGTCTATTGCGACGTGTCGCTGCAAGCCTTCGAGGAGGTCGTGCCCGCGGCGGGCGCCACCAACGCGGCCGTCCGGCTGAGCCCGCAGCGCATGGCCGAATTGACCGGCGCCGAATGGGTCGATCTGTGCCAATAGGAGAGCGATCGTGAGCGACCGCCAGACCATCGTTCCTCCCGCGCTGGAGGGTGTCTACCGGCAATGGCATTTTGCGCCGGCGGTCGTCTCGAAGGGGATGATCTATTGCTCCGGTATTATCGGCACGAGTGTCGATGGCGAGGCGCCGGGCAGCGCCGCCTTGAACGGCGCTCAGGCAACCACCGGCGCCGCTGACGCGCCGCTCTCGGCACTCCAGGCCGTGCGCGATCCCGAGGGCCAGTTCGCCACCGCATTCGAGGCGCTCGCCGCGATCCTGGCGGAGGCGGGCGCGGGCCTTGCCGATCTCGTCGAGATCACCACCTATCATGTCGACATCGCCCGCCACATGGAGACCTTCGCCCGGGTCCGGGACCGCTATCTCAAGGAGCCTTGGCCGGCCTGGACGGCGATCGGCGTGGCCGAGCTCGTGGTGCCCGGCGGCTTGCTGGAGATTCGCGCGATCGCCGCCCTGCCCGACAAATGACCGGCATCGGCTGGCCCGGCTCAAGAAAAGGAGAAATCAGATGGAAATCAAGCGTTGCGGATCACGGCCGTCGATGACACCTCCGGCCGACTATTTCACCGGGAAGGTTCGGCAAGATCCGCTTCACGAAGCGCCGTCGCCGGCCAGTGTCCGAGCCGTCAGCGTCACCTTCGAGCCAGGCGCGCGTACGGCCTGGCACACGCATCCGCTCGGCCAGACGCTCGTCGTGACCTTCGGCTGCGGTCTCGCGCAGAGCTGGGGCGGCGAAATTCAGGAAATCAGGGCCGGCGACGTGATCTGGTTCGCGCCAGGCGAGAAGCACTGGCACGGCGCCGCGCCGACCACGGCCATGACCCACATCGCCATCCAGGAAGCGCTGGAAGGCAAGGCGGTGGATTGGATGGAGCAGGTCTCGGACGAGCAATATGGCTCGACGGTCGCAAACCCGGGCTGAATTAGCTGCCGGTGGCCTGCGGCAGATAGCGCTGGATCAACTCCTCGACATGATCGTTACGGCTGCGCGCCGAGTCGCCGCCCATCACCACGACGACGAGACGGCGGCTGCCGTGGTTCACCGAGGTCACGATGTTGTAGCCCGAGGCGCGGACATATCCGGTTTTGATCCCGTCGACGCCGGGCACGCGTCCGATCAGGTCGTTATGTCCGCGTATGGTCCGGCCGCGGAAGACGAAGTCCTGTTCCGAGAAATAGTGGTAGTGATGGGGGAAACGCTGGCGTAGCGCCATTCCGAGCAGAGCCATGTCGCGCGCCGTCGTGTGCTGGCCGGCGTCGGGCAGGCCCGACGCGTTGCGGAAGACGGTGTTGCGCATGCCGAGCACGCGCGCCTTTGCCGTCATGGTCGCGGCAAAGGCTTCTTCCGAACCGGCAATATATTCGCCGACGGCCACGGCCACGTCATTGGCCGATTTGGCGGCAAGTGCCCTGATCGCCGTTTCCACGTCGATCGTCTGTCCGCTCTTGAAGCCGATCTTGGTCGGCGGCTGCCGGCGGGCGTGCTCCGAGATCGGGATTTCGGCCGTCTTGCTGATCTTGCCGGCATCGATCGCCTCGAACAGCAGGTAAAGCGTCATCATCTTTGTCAGCGACGCAGGGTAGCGTTCCGCTTCCGCATTCGCCTGATAGAGAATCTGGCCGTTATTCGCGTTCACCACGACGGCGGCATAGCGGCCGGACGTGTTGAACGTCGTCGTCGGCGCGACGGTTTCCAGCTGCGTCGTTGTGCAACCAGCAACCGCGACGGCCAGAAGCAGGAAGAGGGCTGCCCGGCGGAAGAAAAAAGAAAACGGCAAGACTTTCGACCTGAATAATTTGAGTTGGATAGCCCGCGAACTTACACGCTGCAACTTTCCCGAAGCTGTCGGCAATTCATGAATTTGGCAGCCGGTCGTTAAGAAGAGGTTTGCCGGCTGCCCGTTATTTCTTACCTGTCCACGCCGCCCCAGATCGCCTCGGCCGTCTTTACGACGAGGTCGAGCTTACGCTTCTGGTCGTCCTCGGTGATCTTGTTGCCTTCCTCGGTCGAGGCGAAGCCGCATTGAGGGGCGATGCCGAGCTGGCCGATGTCGGCGAATTTCGAGGCTGCGTCGAACTTGCGCTTGAGGTCGTCGAGATTTTCCAGCTCTCCGGTCTTGGTCGTGATGAAGCCCGGCAGCACCCGCTTCGAGCCACGCGGCAGCAGCCGGAGCGGTTCGAGGCCGCCGGCTCGCTCGCTGTCATATTCCATGAAGTAGACGTCGATGCCCGTGCGGTTGAAGACGGCGTCGGCGGCAGGATCGTAGGCGCCCTCGGCCACCCAGGTCGACTGGAAGTTGCCGCGGCACATATGCATGGCGATCAGCATGTCGTCCGGGCGATCGGCGATCGCGTCGTGCATCATCTCGGCGTAACGCGAAATCAGCCAGTCGGGGTCGGTGCCTTCAGCCGCTTTCTGGGCGCGGATCTTCGGGTCGCACAGATAGGCGAAGAAAATGTCGTCCATCTGCAGGTAACGGCATCCCGCTTCGTAGAACGCTTTCACCGCCTTGGCATAGGTCTTGGAAAGGTCGGCGAAAAGCGCCTCCGGATCGTCCCTGTACTCCTTGGGGTGAATGTCCTCGCGCGCGGTGCGAAAATGGCAGCAGCTCGGTCCGGGGATGGAGATCTTCGGCGTCAGTCCGGTTACCGAGGCCAGATATTTGTAGTGCTCCAGCATCGGGTGGTCGTCTGGAAAGTCGAGCCTGTCGGTGATCGTCGGGAAGATCGGCCGCAGCGTCGCGCCGTGGAATTGGACACCTCCGTCGCGTTCCACCAGTTCAAAGCCGGTCAAGGCGCCCATGAAATCGTAATGCCAGAACGACCGTCGGATCTCGCCATCCGTTACGGCGAGCAATCCGGCATTCTCCTGCATTTTCACGACGTCGCGGATCGCTTCGTCTTCGATCGCCCGCAATTCCTCCTGGTCGACCGTCTTGTCCTCGAAATGGCGCTTGCGTGCCTCTTTGACCTTGGCGGGCCTGAGCAGGCTGCCGACATGGTCGGCACGATAGGGCGGCTTGGCGATCGTTGCTGTGGGCATGAGATCCTCCAGATTGTGGTCTTGAAGGCTCTAGCATCCCGGCGGTACGCCGGACAATCCGGCGAAGCAGGTTGCGACGGCAACGCCCTGAAAAAGCCGGCTCCCCTGCTGCTCTGCTTGCCGCGCGGATTTGGTTGTGTCAGAAATTCTCATGACCGATGGCGCTTGAGGAGGATGCATTGTCCGAGATCGCCCATATTGCCGCGACCATCTTCAAGAAGGCGGCCAAGTCGGATCGTTTCGTGGTCGCGATCGCCGGTCCGCCCGGCGCAGGCAAGTCGACCATCGCGGAGCAATTGGCTGCGCTCCTGCCCGAGCATTCGGCGATCGTCGTTCCGATGGACGGTTTCCACTACGACAATGCCGTGCTGGAGAGGCTTGGGCTCAGGCATCGCAAGGGGGCGCCCGAAACCTTCGACCTGCGCGGTTTCATGGCGCTGCTCAGGCGCATCCGGGCAGGGGAGCCCGATATAGCGATCCCCGTTTTCGACCGAACCGTCGAGCTTTCGCGAGCCGGAGCCGCATTGATCGGCTCCGACGCGAAGTTCATCTTCGTTGAAGGCAACTACCTGCTGCTCGACGAAGACCCCTGGAAGGAGCTTGCGGGGGTGTTCGATTTCACCATCTTCCTCGACGTGCCGCGTCGTGAACTGGAGAGGCGTCTCCTGCAACGCTGGCGGGAGCATGGCCGGTCAGAGGAGGACGGCCGCAATTGGGTCGAGACCAACGACATGCCGAATGTCGATCGCGTGCTTAGCCGCCGGCGCTCGGCCGATCTCGTGGTCTGATCCGCCGCCTGGCGCGATGGATTGCCCCGCACTGGTTGCGCGCCAGATATCTGACGGGCCGGATCGCCAGCCCCGGTTCGCCTGAGGATGGGACGATGACCGCGCAAAAACAACCGAAAGTCGAGGGGCTTCCCGCGCGAGCGCTGTCGTCCTCGGAATTCGCCACGACCATGTCGCATTTCCACCGTGCCGAGATCGCCCGGATGGCGGGATGGCGTGACAGGCTCGACCGCACGACCAATTGGGCGATCACGGTGGTCGCCGCGATGCTTTCCGTTTCGCTGTCCACCCCCAATGCCCATCACGGCGTATTGCTGTTCGCGATGCTCCTCATTTTGCTGTTGCTGTGGATCGAGGCGCGGCGCTACCGATTCTTCGACGTCTATCGAACCCGCGTTCGCCAGTTCGAGCGCTACTATTTTGCGCAGATCTTCTCGCCCCAACCAGACTTCGCCTCCGATTGGCAGTATGTCCTGGGCGAGGGGCTGAGGTCGCCGAAGTTCCTCCTCTCCAGTCGTGTAGCTTTCGCCCGCCGCTTGCGGCGGAACTATATCTACATGTTCCTGATCCTGCTGCTCGCCTGGGTGCTGAAGCTTTCGACCCCCGGGCTGCAGGTCGAGGGATCCGGATTCGACTTCGTTCGCTCGTTCAGGGAAGCCGTGGCGAACGCCGCGCTCGGCCCGTTGCCAGGTTGGGTGGTGGTTGCGCTCGTGGTGCTTTTCAACCTCGCTCTGCTCGGCATAGCGTTCCTCACCGACGCCGACGACGGCGAGCTCGCTCATGGCAACGTCCACGTATGACGACACTGTCGCTCGGCCGGGCAGCCATCGAAGAAGCCGTCGACGCGCTACATGTCTTTTTTGCCGAAACCGCTGCACCCTTTCGGGAGAAATGCTTCAGGCCGCAGCAGCCAGCGGATGATGCGCCTCGTCGAAGGTGGCGCGGATCTCAGCCACAAGCTCGGCGAATTCCGCGGTGCCGAGCAACGATGGCAGACGCGGTCGCTGGAAAGGGATGTCGACGATCTTCGATATTCGCCCTGGCCGCGCGCTCATGACGACGACCCGATCGGACAGGAACACGGATTCAGGAATGCCGTGCGTGACGAACAGCACGGTCTTACGATTGGCCGACCATATGCGCTGGAGTTCGATATTCATGTTCTCGCGTGTCATCGCGTCGAGCGCGGCGAAAGGCTCGTCCATGAGCAGGAGCTTGGGGTCGTGGATCAGGCCTCTCGCGAGTGCGACGCGTTGCTGCATGCCACCAGAAAGCTCGGATGGAAGGCGCTTTTCGAAGCCTTTGAGGCCGACCATTTCAAGCAGTTCATATGCTCTGTCGACGAAATCGGCCACCCTTCTTCCTTGCACGTCGACCGGCAACAGGACGTTGCTGGCGACCGTCAGCCAAGGCAACAGCAATGGCTGCTGGAAGACGACGCCAAAATCCGGCCGCGGGCGGGTCACCTCGCTGCTGCCGACGATGACCTTGCCCCAACTCGGCGCCAGCAGACCCGCGGTCATGCGAAGCAGAGTAGTCTTGCCGCACCCGCTCGGCCCCAGGAGCGACAAGAATTCACCTGGTTTGACGTCGAAGCGAACCGTTTCGAGCGCCGTTAGCGTCGCGCCTTCGCGGGTGAGAAAAGTGCGGCCGACGTCCTGGAAGGAAATGCCATGGGAAAGCTGGCTCATTGCAGGCTCCGCTCATTGAGTGATCGTGGGAGGCGCGGAGCGCGGGAACGCTCCGCTGCTGGACTTGCTTACTTGGCGTTCTTGGCGGCCGTAGCGATCGGCGCAGTGTCAAAGTCGACATAGGCCGCCGCGAACTCGTTGGTGAAGAAGCTTGACGGGTCGGCCGGCGTTTTGATCTGCTCGGCAGCAATCAGATATTTCTGGATCTTGTCGAAGACTGCCACATCCTGGCTGCCCCAGGGGAAGTCGTCAGGATTGCTGTCGGCCCCCATGTCGCGGAGCTGTGCCTTGAGGATGGAAAGGTCGCGCTCCATCGCCGCCGCATCGTTCGGATCCTTCGGCGCCCGGTCCGGCGCATAGGCCCAGAAGGCGCGAACGGCGGCCTCCGGGTTGTTCTTGAGGAATATCGTGGCTTTAGCCGTCGCGCGACCGATCCCTTTGATGACATCCGGATTGGCCTCGATGTAGTCACTGGTGGCGTAAAGATTGTAGCTGTATTGGTTCTCCTCGTCTGCCGACTGAGGAAGCGATCGGATCTTGTAGCCGGCTACCGACATTCGAGCCACTCCGCCGGTAAAGCTTACGGCGACGTCGACGACGCCGTTCTTGAGGGCCTCGAAGCCGGGCGTTCCATAGCCCGTGGCGACAAGCTGAACGTCGCTCATGCTCATCCCTTCATCGATGAGGCGGGCACGCAGATAGGTGACCGATCCGGAGCCCAGATCTCCGACACCGACCTTCTTGCCTTTGAAGTCCTTCACGCCCTGCAGAGGCGAGTCCGGCGCAACCACGAAGACGTTGGTGCCGCGACGGCTCACCGCATAGAACGAAATCAGCGGAATCTTCTGATTGGCGCGCTGGATCATGACAGGGTCGGGCTGCGCGACGCCAACGTCGGCTCGGCCTGTGAGTAGGAGCTGCGCCGTTGTGGCCGAGGATTGGCCGGGCACGATGTCGACGTCCAGTCCTTCCTCTTCGAAGTACCCCAACGCTTTGGCAAGCGTCGCAAAGGGATAGCCGACATTCAGATCGGCCGTCGCTATGGCATAGGTGACCTTCTTGAGTTCGGCTGAAAGGGTCGGCGCGGTTCCGGTACTGAGCAGAACGGCCGTCGCGGTTGCGAGTGCGAGATATCGTGTGAAGCTGCGCATGTTGTTACCCCTCTGTTCTTTGGTGGATCGTCAGGTCGTACTGCCTTCCCTGGCGCGTCCCCAGAACACCACACGCAGGCCGATCTGCCTGATGATGGCGTGCAGGACGAAGCCCGTTATCGAGAGCAGGATCAGCGCTGCGAACTGTCCCGCCATATCGAGATTGGTGTTGAAGGTCAGGATGCGATAGCCGAGGCCACCGACCGCACCCAGGAATTCGGAAACGACGGCCGCAATAACCGCCAACACGATCGCCAGCTCGAGACCCGCGAAAAGCGGCGGCATCGCACTCGGGAGCTTGACCCGCAAGAACACCCTCCAGCGCCGACCGCAATAGGCGCGCAGCATGTCCAGTTGATCGGGATCCGTGCGTTCCAGGCCCGACAGCGTGTTGATGAGCACCGGAAAGAACACCGTCGAGACGACGAGCGCCACCTTGGATTCGATGCCGAAGCCGAACCAGATCAGGAACATCGGCGCCAGCGCCGTCTTGGGCACCGCCTGGAAGGCAATGACGTAGGGATAGAGGATCGTGCGCGCCGACTGGAACTCGGAGATCACCAGGGCCAGAATGAACCCGAGAATGCTCCCGCCGAAAAAGCCGATCAGCACCTCCTTCATGGTAACGGCGAGGTCGCCGACAAACGTGCCGTCGGCCAGGTTGGCATAGAGGGACTCCCACACCGCCAAGGGCGACGGAAAGACCCCCGGCGAAACCTCAAAACGAACCACGTACCATTGCCAGAATGCCAGCAGCAGAACGGCGCTTGCCAGCCAGGTGAGAAACCGCCTTGCTTCGGTGGAGAGCCGGACCGAGTCGATGCCGATGACGCGGTCGAGCCAGGGACGCTCCATTGCGGGACGCTCGGTGCTCGTGTCGGTCATCGGAACGCTCCCACCTCGGCGAAGCGCGCCTTCTGCCAGCGTAGCGCCGCAGAGACGCCGTCCTTTTTGGAAATCCGAGTGAACTCTGTTTCAGATGCTGTGCTCAGGCCGAGGACCGAATTGTCCTCGCTCGATCCCACCATTGCGGACATGCCCATCTGTTCGTACCAGCGCCTCGTGGCAGCCTTGTTCCTTGCCAACGTGCCGTCAGGAAGCAGGCACATGTGCCGTGCAATCAAGTCGACGCGCGCGTCGAGCGCATCGGCTGCGAGAACCTCGTTGACCATACCTAGGCGGAGGGCTTCGTCGGCGTAGACGTTGCGGCCGGTAAGCATCAGCTCGTTGAGCGTTTTAGGGCCGAGCACCCATTGCAGCACCGGAAACATGTTGCCGCCTCCCCCGAAACGGATCTCGGGATCGCCGAAGAAGGCATCCTCCGCCGCATAAGTCAGATCGCTGGCAAGGCTGAGCGCCATCCCCCCGCCGAGACAGGCGCCGCGGACCTTGGCGATGACCGGTTGGGGCAGGGTCCAGATCCGGCGCAAGGTTCGGAATGCAAGCGAAAAGTGATGTTTCCAATAGGCAGGGGTGCGCTTCGGCATGTCGTCGCCTTCACCGACGTCGTAGCCGGCCGAGAATGCCCTGCCTTCACCGGTGAGTACGACGACCTTGATCGCCGGCGTCGCAGCGATGCGGTCCAACGCGTCATGCAGTTCGACATTCATCTGGTCGGTTATCGCGTTGACCTTGTTGGCCCGCCGCAATGTCAGGGTGGCGACTTCGGCAACGACATCGAAACTGATCAGCGAATAGGCCGTCATTGGTCAATTCTCCGTTCTCAGAATGAGGCGGGCATCGGCGATGCAGCCGCCGGGGTGATCCCTCGTTACGATCACAGGATTGAGGTCGAGCACTTCAAGGGCGTTGCCTAGTGAGGCGGCATAAGCGCCGACCTTGGCGACAAGACCGGCAAGCGCCCGGATATTTGCCTTGGGACCGCCCCGGAAACCGTCGAGAAACGATAGAGATCCGCTTCGCGATATCGCTTCCATGGCGTCATCGTCGGTGAAGGGCATGACCAGTGGTGCGGTGCGGCCAACGATTTCGAGCAGCCGTCCCCCCATGCCAAGGACCACGACGGTGCCGAAGGTGTCGTCCCGCTTGGCGCCGATATAGAATTCGACTCCGCCGGAGAGTTGCTCGGCGACGAAGATCGCCTCCCCGCTCTCGCTGCCGACCGGCGGCTGCACGCAATTGACAAGTCTCGTGAAGTTGCCGGCTGCGGTGTCAGGCGTAACGCCGAGCGCAACCCCCCCCACGTCGCTCTTGTGCACCACGCGGCCCGTGTCGATTTTCATCACGACCTCGTTGCCGAGGGCAGATGCCAGCCTTTCGGCGTCGTCGATGGTGCGGGCGACGCCGTGGCGGGTGACAGGCAGGCCTGCTTCCTCGAGCAGGCCGAACAGCTCGCTCTGCGGAACGAGGCCGTTGCGCCAATGAAGAGGCAGTGCCCTTCGCCAGGCCGGGGAACTTCTTTCCTGCGCTGTATCTTGGCGGGCTTGGAAAGCGATATAGCGGCCGAGATGCGCTACGGCCCTCAATCCTTCCCGCGCGCCCTGAAGGGCCGGCACGCCGGCGGATCTGATCTCGGCCATGACGTCGGCATCGAGGCGGCCCGACTGGCAGGCCAGGACCACGGTCGGTTTGCCCGTGGCTGAAGATTCCTTGGCCGCCGCGTCCATGATCTCTCGATTCAAGGACAGGCCGATGTCGTCGCCTTCGCGGTGAAAGCCTTGCACGACCATCACGACGTCCACCGCGGGGTCGGTGGCCACCGCACGTATGGCACCGCGCATCCGCTCCTGATAAGTTCCAGCGAAATTGAAGCCCGTGCCGGCATCGACCGGATTCCGAGGGTAGACATCGTCCGGAAGGACGAGCCAATCCTGCAATTGCTTGATCGTTTCGGGGGCCAGCGGGGGCAATTCGACGCCTAACTCGACGCACATATCGGTGACGTTGCCGAGTTCGCCGCCGGAAGTGCCGAGCATGCCGACACGGCAGCCGCCTGGCAGGGACTTGATCGTCGCCATCAACTCGACCGTCTGCGCCAGTTCGTCGAAATCCTCGACAAGGATAATGCCCGCCTGGGAGAACGCCTGGCGATAGATCGCGCCGGAACCCGCGAGCGCGCCTGTATGCCCGCGAGAAACCTCGCCGCCCCTTTCGGTGAGCCCGGCTTTCAGGACGATGATCGGCTTGCCCGCGCGATGGGCTCGTGCGGCCAGTTCGAACAGTCGTTCGGGCCGGCGCAGGGCCTCGATGAAACAGACGATGAGCTTCGTTGCCTCGTCGTCGATCGCGTATTCGATGAGGTCTTCCGTTGTCGTCACCGCTTCGTTGCCGGTGCTGGCGGCGAACGAGACACCATGGCGGCCGGCCACATGCATCAATATGCCCGCCACGGAACCGCTCTGGCTTATCAGGGCGACCGAGCCCTTGACCAGGGTGGGCGACAGCCTGAAACTCGACAGAGATACGGCTTCGGTCATGTTGATGAGGCCGAGGCAATTCGGTCCGAGCGCGGCCGCGTTGGCCTCCGCGCAGAGGCGTTGGAGCTCGAGCTCGCGTTCGATCCCGGCTGTTCCGCGTTCGGCAAATCCGCCCGAATGGATCATGAGTGCCCGCGAGCCGCAGCCCAGCGCTTCGCGGACAGCGGGAAGAACTTTTTCGTCGGGCAGGTTGATGATGACCAGGTCGGGGGTGGCCGGCAGGCTGTCAAGATTCTTCCAGCACTTTCGACCGAGAATCGTCTCGCGGTTGGGATTGATCAGGTAGATCTCGCCTTCATATCCGAGCTCTTCATTGGTCTGCAGGAATCGCGAGGTGAAGCTGACGCTGCTGGCGCGACCGCTGGCGCCGACAAGCGCCATCGAAGCAGGATTGAGCAGCGCCGCCATGGATTTGCCGCTGGTGGCGCTTTTGCGCGCGGGTGTGCAAGGCACGTTCAAGAGTTTCTCCTCGGACGCTGTTCGGTTCAGTTTGTTTTCAGGGCGCGCGCTGCCGCCTCTACGGCTGCTATGGCTGCAGCCTTTTCGGAAGCGGGCATGAATGACCCGGTGAAACTGTTCTTGGCGAGCTGGATGATCTCGGAGTCGGTGACGCCGAGTTGCTGCTGGCACTCGGAATAGTTCGTGTTGACGTAGCCGCCGAAATAGGGCGGGTCGTCCGAATTGACGGTGACGAGAAGGCCGGCCCTCAGCAGGCGGGCTATGTTGTGCTCGGCAAGACTGGGAAATACCTTCAGATAAACATTCGACAGTGGGCAGACGGTAAGAGGGATCTGCTCCTCGGCCAGCCTTTGCATGAGCTTGGGATCTTCTTCGGCGCGCACTCCGTGGTCGATGCGGTCCACCTTGAGGATGTCGAGCGCTTCCCAGATGTATTCTGGCGGGCCTTCTTCACCGGCATGCGCGACAGTCTTCCAGCCCAGGTCGCGCGCTTCGTCGAACATGCGGGCGAACAGCCGGGGCGGGAACCCGACTTCCATGCTGGCGAGGCCGAGCGCCAGGATACGATCGCGGTAAGGCTTCGCGGCGCGCAGCATGCGCAGCCCATCCTCCTCGCCTCGATTGCGTTGGCAACCCAGGATGACGCCGCCCGTCATGCCCAGCTCGGCCTTCGCTTCGTCCATGGCGTCGAGCACCGCCTCGAGCGCGGCATCGGCGTCGACGCCGCGGTGCGAGGCGCCCTGCGGTGCGAACGCTATTTCGATGTGGGTCACGTTGTCGGCACGAACGCGCCGCGCATAGGCCAGCGTCAATTCGTGGAAATCACGTGCCGTGCACAGCACGCGGGAATTGCTCTGATAGACGGCGCCAAATCCGGCGAGGTTGGCGAACTCATATGTGGCCAGAAGAGATTCGATCGAACTGTGCGGGAAGTCGACGGCATTGCGAGCCGCGAGATCCAGGACCATCTCAGGTTCGATCGTGCCTTCGATGTGAGCGTGGAGCTCGGCCTTGGGCAGCAGGTCGACGAGGCTTGGCGATACGATCTCGGTCACGTCGGGAATTCCTAGCGAGGCAATGTCGGATGTTCGCGGCTCTCGAGCTCGACCTCGGCCGTGCCGCTATTTGTGCGGAAGCCGAGCTCGCTGTCGCACCAGATATCGAGATCCACCAGGCACCGGCCATCAACGACCTTCTTGCCCGTCACGCGACCACCGCAAATGATCTTGAAGCCGACGAGGACCCACTCTTCGTTGCGCTGGGAGATGCGCGTCACCCAACTGTTCGGACCGCCCCAACGCGTGAGCATCGCTCCGAACCATTGGATCCGCAGGACACCCGGTGCGAAAGCGTCGGGGATATGACCGGTACGTCCGATCCGATCATAGCCGGTGCCGATGGTGGTCGCATTGAAGCGCCCGATATCGAAAGCCATCAATGGCCCGAATTCCCAGTTAGGAATCGGATCGCCCACCCTGACGTCTTCGAACCAGAGCCGATCGTGATACAGACGCGAAGGGGTCGGCTGCGTGCCGGGCAGAAGTGGCGGCGTGGCGACATTACGGGTGAACTGGTCGTCCGCGAGAGGCGGGTAGGACTGTCCCACGCCACCGCTCGAGGCGACGGCGTCGCCGTCAAAACGGAAACTGTAGGAATGGAGCCTGGCAACAATCTCGCCGCGCTGATTGGTGAAACGCATGCCCTCCTTGACCAGGACGCACTGGCCGAGCTTGCGTGAGGATTTGATGGTGGCGTCTTCGATCTTGCCGTAGGAATGGACCGTGTCGCCGGGACGGACGGGCTTGTAGAATTCCCACTCCTCGGTTGCATTGTCGGCGTTTGAGAGTTCCTTTCCCTCCGTATCCCTGATGCCGGGATATTTCCCGAGCCAGGCCGGAGACCCATGCGCATACAGGTATCCCGGGGGGGCTATGATGCCGCGCCAGCGGGTGGTCGCTGCATATTCGTCCTCGAGATAAAGCGCGTTGGTGTCCGGCACCGCATAAGCGAAATGACGGATGCCGTCGCGCGTCACATCGTAATTGAACTGCTCCGGCTGCGGCAGGTCCTTGCCGACATATGACATGAACTCGGAGATATCGAGACTGGCTTCCGTCACGGCAACAACTCTCTTCTGCGCGCCACTGTCGTGGCCGCGAATCTCTGCATGTTGGGAGTCTGGTGAGATCGCTTGCTCCGCGGCCCACGACTCTTCTTTGGAGCCTGTGGGGCGATCTGTTTTTGTGTTCCCTTTTGTTAAGGGGAACCATAAGACGCAACAAAACGCGATATCAATAGCTATTTTTCGGGGGTGGCGTTCGATAAATTAGAGCGCCGGGTGATTATTGCGTAGGCTACATGCCTCTTTCCTCGGCCATCTCGTTCATGGCCCGCACGATGATACGGGACAGCTTGGCTGCGGCCGTCGAAGGGCTCGACGAGGTGACGAGAGAAAGTGCCGAGCGAGCGATCTCGGGATCCAGAAGGGGCACGAAGGCCAGTCTGCTTGAACGGATTTCGGCGAGGATCTCCGCCCGAGTGAGCAGCCCGATGCCGATGCCGTTGAAGATCATCGCTTTTGTCATCGCGAAATTGGTCGAAGCGGCTACCGGGTTGAGAGTGACGCCGAGGGTGGACAGAGCAGCGTCGATGCTGTTGCGGATAAGCAGCCCTTCCTCGGGCATGATGATCGGCAAGTCGCGGCAATCGCGCAGGTTGATCCCCTTGCGCGCGGCCACCGCATGGCTCGGCAGCATGGCCAGGCCGGGTGTCAGCTCGACGGAGTGCTCGACGCGCATGACGCGATAGGCGGTAGGCATGAAGGTCAAGCCGATGTCGGCGGTGCCGCTCATCACCATCTCGCGCACGCCGCCGGCGCCGACGACATGCAGGGACACCAGCACCCGAGGGTGCTCGGTATGGAATTCGGCCAGCATTCCCGCCATCAGTTCGCCGGCAACCGCCTCAGCGATCGCCAAGGTGATTTTTCCGCCCTGCAGGCCCTGAATGTCGTCGATCTCGGAGCGCACTGTCTCGAAGTCGCGCTTCCAGCGGCGCAGATTGTGAATCAGGTGCTCACCTGCGGGTGTAAGCCGCAGTCCCTGCGGTAGCCGATCGAACAGAGGCACGCCGAGCTCCTTCTCGGCCAGGAGGATCTGTCGATCGATCGCGGAAGGCGCGATGTTCAGCCATTCCGCGGCGCTTCGGATTGAGCCGCGTCGGACGACTTCTTCCACATATTTCGCAAATCGTGAGAACACTGGCATCGCGAAGAATTTCTCGGTTGCTCCGCCGCCCAGACGGGTCGGCAGTGTTGACGCCGTGGCATGAAAGGACTTGCCGGACGAGAGCTATCGTATCGGCCGCTTAATCTGAGTATCAAGCGTCTCGAGGTCCGCGGCGAAACGCGTCGGCCCCCGAGCGGTCAGAATGGCCCGAACTTCTCGGTGGCCTCTTCCGCAGAATAGTAGCCAAGCGCCACGTCTCGGCGCACGAGATTGCGGTCGCGCAGGAACGGGTCGCCGTAGCCGCCCCCACCAGGGGTGCCGACCTTGACCCGGTCTCCGGCTTTCAGCGGGATGTCCTGTTCCTTGGAGAGATGCGGCGGCGTATGGGGCTTGCCGTCCCGGAACACGGTGACCGTGTTGACCGCACCATCCGCTCCGCCACGGACACCTTGCGGGCCGAACCGGCCGTGATCCATGACGAAGGACGCGCGCGCCTCGCCCCGCAGCAACTCCACCTCGTAGGACAGGCCGAAGCCGCCGCGATATGTTCCGGCGCCGCCCGACCCTTCGCGCAGCGCGTAGTGGCGATAGAGCACCGGGTAGGCCTGCTCCATCACTTCGACCGGCGGCGATTTCGAGATGCCGATGGTCGAGCAGCCGTTGGAGAGGCCGTCATGACGGGCGTTGCCGCCGTATCCGCCGCCGGAGATCTGGTACATGACGAAGTCGCGCCGGCGCGCCGGGTCGTGGCCGCCCAGCGCGAAATTGCCGCTGGATCCTGCCGGCGCCGCTGTAACCTGTTGGGGCAGGGCCTGCACCATGGCGGCGAACACAGCCTCGGCAATGCGCTGGGAGACTTCCGCCGCGCAGCCGGAAACCGGGCGCGGATAGGATGCGTCCAGGAACGTGCCGTGCGGGCGCTTCACGATCAGGGGCTCGAACGCCCCGGCATTGATCGCCACGTCGGGGAAGATATGCCGCATGGCGAGATAGACCGACGACAGGGTCGTGGCGATGACGCTGTTCATCGGACCGGCGCAGGGCGGGCTTGAGCCGGCGAAGTCGAAGGTGAGTTGGTCGTCCTTCTTCTCTACGGCAAGCGCGATGGTCAGGGGCGCGTCGACCACGCCGTCCGAATCCACGAAGGCCTCGGCCCTATAGACGCCGTCGGCTATCCCGCCGATATGTGCCCTCATCTGGGCCGCCGCGCGGCGGCGCAGTTCGGCAATGGCCAGCGAGACCGTTTCGTCTCCGTATCGATCGAGGATCGCGACCAGCCGCTCCTCGCCGACCATGAGCGCGGCGGCCTGCGCCTTGATGTCGCCGATGCGCTGATCGGCGATGCGGATGTTCGAGGTGATGATGGCGTAGATCTCCGGATCGAGCACGCCTTTCTTGAACAGCTTCACCGGGGGCAGCCTCAGGCCTTCCTGTTCGACGGCGGTCGCAGAGGCGGAGAAGCCGCCGGGGACGGCGCCGCCTATGTCCGGCCAGTGGCCGGTGTTGGAAAGCCAGCAGAAGATCGCGCCGCTTCGGTAGACCGGCATGACGAAGCGCACATCCATCAGATGCGTCCCGCCGAGATACGGATCGTTGACGATGTAGATGTCGCCTGGTTCCGGGGGCAGGCATCGGCCATCCCCGATCATCTCGATCAGTGTCCTGGTCGAATATTGCATGACCCCGACGAAGACGGGCAGGCCTTGGGACCCCTGGGCGATCAGGGAGCCGTCGAGCGCCGAATAGATGCCGTCGGAGCGGTCGTTCGCTTCGGCGATGACGGGCGAAAAGGCGGCGCGGGAGAAGGTCAGGTCCATCTCGTCGCAGGTTTGCTGCAGCGCGGCCTGGATGACGGACAGCGTGATCGCGTCGAGTTCCATTCTATGCCCTCGGCACTGCGGAGGTGACGGCTGCGTCCTTCGAGGCGCGCTTCGCGGCCGTCCCGGGATGAGGGAGGGCAGCAGCACATCCCCCCTCCAGAGGTGCCCGCGCCGCGGGCCTCGAAGGACAGATCTCGATGAGGATATTGCCATGCTCGTCCGAATGGGCGCGGTCGCCGGGTTCGATCACCGTCGTGGCGTCGAGCTGCTCGAGGATCGCCGGGCCGGGTATGTCAGCGTTGCTCGGCAGCCTCTCCCGGTCGTAGACAGGCGTGTCGAGCCAACTGCCGTCATACCAGACGGGGCGCCTGTCACGCAGCGCGCCTTCGAGCGTGGCCGCTCGCCTTGCCGGGTCGAGCAGGGCCGAAAGATCGATGGCGGGCCGCTCGCCGATCACCGACGTGTTGAGGTTGACGAGATTGGCGCGTATTTCGGGCAGCTTCACCCTGAAGCGGGCGAAATAGGCCGCCTCGAACAATTCCTGCAGGACGTCTCGGCTGATCTCGGTGGAAGGCAAAGGCACGTTGACGATATGCGTCTGGCCGACGAACTGCATGTCGGCCGAGTGGACGTAACGCACCCTGCGCGGCTTGACCGCTTCCTTGGCGATCAGGGCGGCGCCCTCGGCGCGGTGCCGTTCGAGCAGTCCCTTGATCTCTGCCGGATCCAGCGAAGCCACCGGCCGGTTGAGGGTGTTGACGAAATCGTGGCGGAGATCCGCCACGACGCAGCCCAGCGCGTTGGTGATGCCGGGCCGTGCCGGCACCAGGACCTTGGGCAGGCCCAGTTCGCGCGCCAACGCTGCCGCATGCAGCGGTCCCGCCCCGCCGAAGGCGAAGAGCACGAAATCGCGCGGGTCGTGGCCCCTGGCCACCGATACCATGCGAATGGCGCCCGCCATCTTCATATTGGCGAGCTTCAGGACGGCGCCCGCCGCCGCCACGGCATCCAGGCCGGTCGGCGCGCCGATTTTCCTTGCGAAGACCTCGCGCAGCCTGTTCGCCGCGACGGGCTCGTCGATCGCGAGCAGCCTCTTCGGATCGAGCCGGCCGAGCAGGAGATTGGCGTCGGTGATGGTTGGCTCCGTACCGCCGCGTCCATAGCAGATGGGCCCCGGCAGGGCGCCGGCGCTTTCCGGTCCGACCTCGATGAGGCCGGACGCATCGACGCGGGCGATGGAGCCGCCGCCGGCCCCGATCGTATGGACGTCGACCATCGGCACATGGATCGGCATGGCGTATTCGATCTCGATCTCGTTCGAGACCGCCGGCTCGGCGTTGCGGATCAAGGCCACGTCGGTGGAGGTGCCGCCCATGTCGTAGGTGACGAGGTTGGGATAGCCGGCGCGGCGTCCCGTGTAAGCGGCGGCGATGACACCCGAGGCCGGGCCCGACATCACGGTCTTGGCCGCCTCGCGCGCCACGAAACGGGCCGACATCATGCCGCCATTGCCGTTCATGATCAGGAAGTCGCGGGCATAGCCGCGCTCTTCCAACTCGCGGCGGAGTCTCTCGACATAAGTCTCTAGTACGGGCCGGACCGAGGCATTGACGGCGGCGGTAACGCCGCGTTCGAACTCGCGCGCTTCCGACAGCAGCGCGTGCCCGGTGGTGATATAGGGGTTCGGCCATGTCTCGGCGGCGATCGCGGCCGCGCGCCTTTCATGATCGGGATTGGCGTAGGAATGCAGGAAGTGGATGACGAGGGCCTCGCAACCCTTTGCGAGCAGCAAGCGCACCGCCTGCCGAACCTCGTCCTCGTCGAGGGGCGTGCGCACCGCGCCCGAGGCCTCGATCCTCTCGCCGACCTCCAGGCGCAGGTCGCGCGGGATCACAGGCACGAAGATGCCCGTCATGCCGTAGGCCTGCGGCCTGGTGCGGCGGCCGAGCTCGATGACGTCGCGAAAGCCGCGGGTCGTGATCATGCCCGTGCGGGCGAGGCGGCGTTCGAGCACGGCATTGGTGGTCGTTGTCGTGCCGTGCACGATGAGGTCGATCCCGGCGATCGGATGGCCGGCCTCGACCAGCGCGGCGATCACACCAAAGGCCTGATTGTCGGGCGTCGTCGGCGTCTTCGCAATCCGCACCCGGCCGCTCGTTCCGTCGATCAGGATGAGGTCGGTGAAGGTGCCGCCGACGTCGATGCCGGCCACGACGCTTTCGTCTGCTGCGCGATCGTTCTCCGCCATGCGAGGAATCCGAAATGCCGAGCCTAACGATACGCCGCTGATTGAAAAGGCGTTTCCAGCCCCGATCTTGACGCGATATTCATTTGTATACTAATAACTTTTGCTGACAAGTACTCCTCGCTTCCAAGCTGACAGCCAGGCGCGCCGGATTGGTGCTTCCGCGCGCATGGATCGAGTTTGGACCGAAAGACCGCCCGAAAGGTCCGGATTCGATGCAGTCTGCCGCAAACGTCCTGACGACGAACGACGCCGAAAACCGCCAGTTTCCGATTCCCGCCAACGTCCATGCCGAGACGGTCGTGTCCGTGCAGCATTACACGGATCGGCTCTTCTCCTTCCGCATCACGCGGCCGCAATCGTTCCGTTTCCGCTCGGGCGAGTTCGTCATGATCGGCCTGCCCAATGCCGAGAAGCCGGTGTTCCGCGCCTATTCCATTGCGAGCCCTGCCTGGGACGACGAGCTCGAGTTCTTCTCGATCAAGGTGCCGGACGGCCCGTTGACGCAGCATTTGCAGAGGATCCAGCCCGGCGACACCGTGCTGATGCGCCAGAAGGCGACGGGCACTTTGGTCATCGACGCGCTGACTCCGGGCAAGCGCCTGTTCATGATCTCGACCGGCACGGGCATAGCTCCTTTCGCCAGCCTCGTGCGCGATCCCGACACCTACGAGAAGTTCGACGAGGTGATCCTCACCCACACCTGCCGCGATCATGCGGAGCTGCGTTACGGCGAGGAACTCTTCGATCAGGCCGCCAACGACCCGCTGATCGGTGAGGTCGCCACGGGCAGGCTCAACCACTACGCCACGACGACGCGCGAGATCTCTCCGCGCATGGGCCGCATCACCCGACTCATCGAGAACGGCAAGCTCTTCGCCGACCTCGCCATCCCGCCGCTCGATCCGGCAACCGATCGTGTGATGATCTGCGGTTCCATGTCGATGCTGAAGGACGTGAAGGAACTGGTCGAAAGCCTCGGCTTCACCGAGGGCTCGCTCAGCAATCCCGCCGAGTTTGTCGTCGAGCGGGCGTTCGTCGGCTGAGGACACCGTCAACGCCGCGCTGCGGGCGGGACCGATGGCGTGATACGATGCCCTCGACGTGGACCTCCGTCGTGCCCCCTCTGTCCTGCCGGACATCTCCCCCGCAAAAAGCGGGAGATCCGCTGTCATTTGTGGTGGCGCGCGTTCTGCAACGTTGGCGATTGGCGAAATCAGATGTGAAGGCCGATCTCCCCTGTGGGGGAGATCTCCGGCAGGACAGAGGGGGGCAACGTAGAGCGCCCGCGCGTCACGGGTGGCCCTACCGTACCGCCTGCCCCTCCGCATCGAAGCGGTATGTCCTGGCGGGATCCGGCGTGGCGTACAGCGTCGAGCCCGGCTCCGCGTTGAACACCCCGAAGATACGCGCCGTGAGCAGGCCGGCCTTCTCGCAGTCGAGATAGAGATTGGTATCGGCGCCGAGATGCTCGGCATGGATCACGGTCCCTTTCCAGGTGCCGGATTTGGCGTCCACAGTCAGGTGCTCCGGCCGCACGCCGACCGTCTTGGCCGTGTCGCCGATCCTCGAGCCGTCGATGAAGTTCATCCTCGGAGAGCCGATGAAGCCCGCAACGAATATGTTTGCCGGTGAATTGTAGAGTTCCATCGGCGCGCCGATCTGCTCGATGCGGCCGGCATTGAGCACGACGATCTTGTCGGCCAGCGTCATCGCTTCGACCTGGTCGTGCGTGACGTAGACCATGGTCGCGGAAAGGCGGCGATGGAGCTGGGCGATCTCGAGCCGCGTGTTGACGCGCAGCGCAGCGTCGAGATTCGACAGGGGTTCGTCGAAAAGGAAGAGCTTGGGCTCGCGAACGACCGCGCGGCCGATCGCGACGCGCTGACGCTGGCCGCCGGACAGCTCGGCCGGGCGCCGCTCCAGATAAGGGTCGAGCGACAGCATGGCCGACGCCGCGGCGACGCGCTTGCCGATCTCGTCCGCCGCCGTGCCCGCCTGCTTCAGGCCGAGACCCATATTGTTGCGAACCGTAAGATGCGGATAAAGCGCATAGGTCTGGAACACCATGGCGATGCCGCGCTTGGCGGGCGGCACGTGGTTGACCGCCTTTCCGTCGATCTGCACGAGGCCGGAGGAAGCGTCTTCGAGCCCGGCGACGATCCGGAGAAGCGTAGACTTTCCGCATCCCGAGGGGCCGACGAAGACGACGAACTCGCCCTCTTTCACTTCGAGATCGATCCCTTTCAGCACCTCGACATTGCCGAAGGATTTCCTGACATTTTCGAGCTTGAGCGAACCCACTGGCAATCCTTTGGTGTGCGTTAAGCTTGGCGGCGCGCCGCGCACCTGCCGTCCGAGGGGCTTTGGGAATTCATTTGACGGCTCCGGAGGTGATGCCGCGGATCAATTGCCGCGAGAAGATGAGATAGAGGACGAGCACCGGCACGATCGCCAGCGAGAGCGCCGCCAGCACGGCGTTCCAGTTGGTCACGAACTGACCGATGAAGATCTGCGCGCCGAGCGTGACGGTCTTGGTGGCCTCCGCGGGCGCCAGGATCAGCGGGAACCAGAGGTCGTTCCAGATCGGGATCATGGTGAAGACGGCGACCGTCGCCATGGCCGGACGAACCAGCGGCAGCACGAGCCGGAAGAAGATCGTGTATTCCGAAAGCCCGTCGATGCGGCCGGCGTTCTTCAGGTCGGCCGACACGCTCTTCATGAATTCCGACAGGATGAAGATGCAGAGCGGCAGGCCTTGCGCCGTATAGACGAGGATCAACGCCGTCAGCGTGTTCACCAGTCCGCTCGCCACCATCATCTGCAGGATGGCGACCGTGCCCAGCCGGATGGGGATCATGATGCCGAGCGCGAGATAGAGGCCCATGAGTGCGTTTCCGCGGAAGGAATATTCCGAGAGCGCAAAAGCGGCCATGGCGCCGAAGAGCAGCACCAGCAACAGCGAGACCACCGTCACGACGAGGCTGTTCTGGAAGTAGAGCAGGAAGTCGCCCTGCGCCATCACCGTGGTGTAGCCGACGAGATCGAAAGTTCCGGGTGTCGGCAGCGACAGCGGTGAGCGGAAGATGGCGTTGCGCGGCTTGAACGAGTTGACGACGATGACGATCACCGGAAACAGAGCGATCACCGTGTAGGCGACCAGCACCGCATGGGCGGCTATGCTGCGTGTCAGGGAGGAACGGGCCTGGCTCATTGTGCGTCTCCCCCCTCAGAACTGGTACCGTCTGAGCCGTGTCTGCACGGTGAAGAGATAGAGGCAGACGCCGGTCAGGATGATGAAGAACATGATCGAGGCGATGGTCGAGCCCATATTCGGGTCGCCGAGCTGGAGCTGGAAGCCGAAGAATGTACGATAAAGGAAGGTGCCGAGGATGTCGGTCGAGAAGTTCGGGCCGGCTAGCGCACCCTGGGCGGAATAGATCAGATCGAAGGCATTGAAGTTGCCGACGAAGGTCAGGATGGAAATGATGCCGATTGCGGGCAGCACAAGCGGCAGCTTGATCTTCCAGAATTGCGCCATGCCGGTAACGCCGTCGCATTCGGCGGCCTCGATCACCTCGTCGGGGATGGAGAGCAGGGCGGCGTAGATCAGCATCATCGGGATGCCGACGAATTGCCAGACCGAGATCAGCGCCAAGGTGGTCAGCGCATATTCCTCCTTGCCGAGCCACGGCGCGAACAGGCTCTTCAGCCCGACGAGATCGAGGATGTTGGGCGCCACGCCCCATAGCGGCGAAAGGATCAGCTTCCAGGCGAAGCCGACGACGACGAAGGAGAGTATGGTCGGGATGAAGATGGCGGTCCGGTAGAAAGCGGCGAAGCGCAGTCTCGGGCTGGACAGCAGAGCGGCAAGAATGACGCCGATCGGATTCTGCACCAGCATGTGGACGATGAAGAACCAGAAATTGTTCGCCAGCGCGTTCCAGAAGCTCCTGGAGAGCGTCGGGTCGGTGAACAGCCTGCGGAAATTGTCGAGGCCGACGAACACCACCTGCTGCGCCTCGGTCCGGAAAAGCGAAAGCTGGAGCGTGCCGAAGAGAGGCAGGATCATGATCGCGGTGTAGACCAGCGCCGCCGGAGCCAGGAAAATGCCGATATGCCACCGGATAGGCCTGACCGTCGTGGTTGCTTCGGCCATCTCTTTGCCTCGCTCGCGCCTGCTCAATGCGAAAGGGCGCCATTCCTGCCCATGCGGGGGAGGAAGGGCGCCCCTGGTCCTCAACTACTTAGCCGGCTTGAACCAGCTGTCGAGGCCATCCTGGAGCCTCTTGGCCGCGGCTTCAGGCGTTTCGGTGCCGTTGATCACATTGGCCGATGCCACCCAGGTCTCGTTCTCGAGATTGGGCGTGCCGCGCGACAGGATCTGATAGGTCGAGCGGATGGTGGGCTTGCACTTGTCGCGCCAGGAAACGAATTCCTGGGCGAGCGGATCCTCCATCTTCACCGGCTTGGACGACAGGCTGAAGAAGCCCGGCAATGCGTTGGCGTAGATGGTGGCAAACTCGTCGGAGGCGACCCACGACAAGAACTGCTTGGCGGCCTCGGCATTCTTGCTCTTCGGATTGAGCCCGATGGCGATATCGTTGTGGTCGGAGATGTAGCAGGTATCGCCCGCATTCTTCACCGGCGGCGGGAAGGCGCCCATCTTGAACTGGGCCTGGGTGTTGAAGGTACTGATCTCCCAGGAGCCGGCCGGGTAGATGGCGGCTCGGCCGAGCGTGAACAGGTTCTGGCTGTCCGGATAGCTTTGCGCCTCGAAGCCGTCGCCGAGATAGGGCTTCCACTTTGCGAGCGTCGCGAAGGGCTCCACCCATTGCGGATCGGTCAGCTTCTGCTCGCCTTTGATCAGCGCCTGGCGACCTTCCTCGCCCTTCCAGTAGTTGGGACCGATATTCTGGTAGCCCATGGTCGCGGCTTCCCAGAGATCCTTCGTACCCATTGCCATGGGGATGTAGGTGCCATCAGCCTTGATCTTGTCGAGCGCCGCGAAGAACTCGGCTTCCGTCGTGGGCACGGCGATTCCGAGCTGGTCAAAGGCGTCCTTGTTGTAGATGAACCCATGGATGACCGAGGCCATGGGCACGCAGAAGGTGGACTTGCCGTCGTCCGTCTGCCAGGCGGCTTTGGCCACGTCGGTGAAATTCTCCATGCCGGGCAGGCTGGTGAGATCGGCCAGGTGCCCCTTGTTGAAGAGTTCCAGCGAGGCGTCGAACGGGCGGCAGGTGATGAGATCGCCGGCCGAGCCGGCGTCGAGCTTGGCGTTGAGGGCCGCGTTGTATTCGGTCGGGGCGGACGGCGCGAACACCAGCTTGATGCCGGGATGTTTCGCTTCGAAGGCCGGGATCAGCTTCTCCTGCCAGATGGTGAGGTCGTCATTGCGCCAGCTCTCGATGGTAAGCGTCGCATCCTGGGCCGCGGCGGCGCTGGCAAAGCCGAGGGTCGTCGTGCCGAGCAAAAATGCCGTCAGTGCCTGTCTTGTCATGGTCAATCTCCCTGTTGGCCTGTTCGATGTCGTTATTGAGAGCGCCTGCTCCCCGCCCGAATGCACCCCGAACCGAGCGCCTCGTCGAACTTGTTCCCCTCGTCGAACTTGTTCCATCGACATGCGGAGGAACCGACAAGGCTCGCACCCGTCGCGTGACGGGCGAAGGTCGGAAATCGTCTGGTTCTGTCCTGAAACGGTCCTGCGGCGACGCGTCGCTGCATTCGGTCGGCCGCGCGACGCCCTCCAAACTCCTCCTTCGAACTGTGACGATACCAAAAAAATACCACTTGTCTAGCGGAGATGTTGGCCGTTGCTGGAGGCTTGCTGGAAAACGCAAGTAATACCCTCTGGATAAAAGGAAAATTGTCCGTCCTTGCATCAGAAATTACGCCTTGGCTAATGGTATTTTATTGGTATTATCGGTGTCGGAGGTGACCGTCTGTGGAGCTTGTGATCGGTATAGATGGGGGTGGGACGAGCTGCCGGGCGGCGCTCGCGACTGCGGCTGGCGAGGTGCTCGGCCGGGGCAGGAGCGGTGCCGCCAACATCATGACCGACCTTCAGGGCGCGCGCGCCAGCATCGTCGAGGCAGCGCGCCTGGCCTTTGTCGATGCCGGGCGTGATCCGTCCCTCATCGCGTCGGCCGGAGCGGTGCTCGGGCTTGCCGGCACCAATGTCGGCGGTTTCAAGCAGCAGCTCCTCGAGTTACTTCCGTTCCGCGAGAGCTTGGTGGAAAGCGACGCTCTGATTGCCCTCAACGGCGCTCTTGGCGATCATGACGGCGCGATCGCCATCATCGGCACCGGCTCAATCTTCATGTCTCGTCGAGGCGACCGTCTTCATACGATAGGCGGCTGGGGCTTCATGCTGGGCGATCTCGGCAGCGGCGCGCGTCTTGGTCGGGACCTTCTGCAGGAAACGTTGCTCGCACATGACGATATCCATCCCGGCTCGGCGTTGACCCATGCGGTTCTGGAGCGCTTCGCCGGCGATCCTCGCAACATCGTCAAATTCGGAGCGGCTTCGAAACCGGGCGAGTTCGCCGCGTTTGCGCCGATGGTCCTGGATTATGCGGGCAGGAGCGACGAGGCGGCCTTGCGCGTCCTTCGGCGTGCCGTCGGCGACGTAGAGGAAGCGCTCGCAGCGCTGAAGCTGAAGCCCGGCGACCGGCTGTGCCTGCACGGTGGGCTCGCCTCGCTCTATGCTCCATATCTTTCTCAGCAGTATCGTCGTCTGATCAAGCCGCCGCTGCAGGATGCGCTGGGCGGCGCTGTTTCGATGGCCGTGCGCCATTTCGGGAAGGGCCGGAACGCAGCGCATGGTTGACGCGATCTTTTCCGGTTTCAGGGCGGCTGGCCCGGCAGGGGCTCCGCTCTATCTGAGACTGAAGCGCTCCATAGAGGATGCCGTCCACAGAGGTCTCATCGGCCCGGGCGACGCGCTCCCGTCGGAGCGCGACATCGCGCTGAGGGCCGACGTATCGCGGGTCACGGTGCGCAAGGCGGTGCAGGATCTGGTGAAAGGGGGGATCCTGGTCCAGCGCCGCGGCTCCGGTACGTTTGTCGCGCCGCGGTTGGAGCGGGTTGAACAATCGCTGTCCCGGCTTACTTCCTTTACCGAGGATATGGCGCGGCGCGGTCTTTCGGCGCGCTCCCGATGGTTGGAGCGCGGCATCTACCCGCCTTCGCCCGAGGAGATGATGGTGCTTGGCCTTTCCTCGCGGGAGTTGGTCGCGCGCATCGCGCGGCTGCGCATCGCCAACGACACCCCTCTCGCAATCGAGCGAGCGTCGCTTTCCGCCAACGTGCTGCCCGATCCTTCGGTGATCGGGACTTCGCTCTACGCCGTGCTCGAGCGCGACGGGTTGCGGCCGGTGCGCGCCGTCCAGCGCATCTCCGCCGCCAGCCTGAGCGCAGCGGATGCAAATCTGCTCGAGGTGGAGCCGGGTTCGGCGAGCCTCAACATAGAGCGGATTTCGTATCTCGCGACGGGCAGGGTGGTCGAATTCACGCGTTCCGTCTATCGCGGCGACGCTTACGATTTCGTCGCCGAATTGCGTCTCGGCGACTCCGAGGAAAATGCACGAGGCCGATCATGAATACCACGCATATGCGCCAGGAGATCGAGGAGATCCCGCGGGCCGTCGCCCGTCTGCTCGACGGCTCCGAGAAGGTCCTTGCCGAGGCCGGTCGCGATATCAGGCAGCGCGATCCGCGTTTCGTCGTCACGGTGGCGCGCGGCTCGTCCGATCATGCCGCCTCCTTCATGAAATACGCCGTCGAGCTCACGGCGGGCCTGCCGGTCGCCTCGGTCGGTCCCTCGATCGCCTCCATCTACGGCGTTCGGCTTCGTCTCGCCGGATCGGCCTGCCTGGCGATCTCGCAATCGGGCAAGAGTCCGGACATCGTTGCCATGGCCGAGGAGGCCAAACGGGGCGGTGCGCTGACCATCGCCGTCACCAACACGGCGGATTCGCCGCTGGCGCGCGGATCCGACCACGCGATCGACATTTTGGCGGGCAAGGAGCGGAGCGTCGCCGCCACCAAGACCTTCGTCAATTCGGCTGTCGCCGGGCTCGCCCTGATGGCGCACAGCACCAACGACGAGGAGCTTCTCGCCGCGCTTCGCCAATTGCCCGGCCATTTCAGCAAGGCTATCGACTGCGACTGGATGGAACTGGCCGGCGCACTCGATGGCGCGAATTCGCTGTTCATTCTCGGGCGGGGACCTTCGCTGGCGATCGCCAACGAAGCGGCTCTGAAATTCAAGGAAACCTGCGGCGTACATGCCGAGGCCTATAGCGCGGCTGAGGTCATGCACGGACCAATGGCGCTTGTGCAGCCCGGCTTTCCCGTGCTGGGGCTCGCGGCGCGCGACCGATCCGAGCCGTCCATGGCCGAGGCCGGCGATCGGCTGGTCGGCAAGGGAGGGACAGTCTTCGCCACCTCGGAACTGGCAAAGACCTCCCGCCGTCTTCCTTTCGCCGCCACCGGTCACCCGCTGACCGATCCCCTCGCCCTCGTCGTCAGCTTCTATGCTTTCGTCGAAGCTTTCGCCCGGCATCGCGGTCTCAACCCAGATCAGCCCCGGCATCTCAATAAGGTCACGGAAACCGTATGAGCGGCGCCATCGCCATTAAGGCCGCCACGATTTTCGACGGCGACAACTGGCACGACGAATCGGCGCTCGTGCTTCGCGACGGTGTCGTCGAAGCCATTGTCGGCGCCGCCCACGTGCCGTCCGGCAATGAGGTCGTTTCAGTGGACGGCATGCTCGTGCCCGGCTTCGTCGACCTGCAGGTCAATGGCGGCGGCGGGATCATGCTGAACGATCGGCAGGACGTCGAGGCGATCCGCACCATCTGCGCCGCTCATGCGCCTTTCGGCACGACTGCGCTGCTGCCCACGCTCATTACGGATACCGCCAAGATCACCCGAGCCGCGATCGAGGCCGGTGCCGAGGCGCGCCGACGCAACGTGCCGGGATTCCTCGGCCTGCATCTCGAGGGGCCGCATTTGTCCATCGCCCGCAAGGGTGCGCACGACCCGGCCCTGATCCGTCCAATGGATGACGAGGCCGAGGCCGCCCTGATCGCCGCGCATGAAACGATGCCGGTGCTGCTGACAACCGTCGCGCCCGAATCGGTCGAACCTGCTCGGATCGCAAGGCTCGTCGAGGCGGGCATCGTGGTCAGCCTGGGGCATTCCGACACCAGCTATCCCCGAGCAATCGCTTGTGCCGAGTCCGGTGCTTCGATGGCGACCCATTTGTTCAATGCTATGAGCCAGATCACCAACCGGGAGCCGGGTCTCGCCGGAGCGGCGATCGATTCGGGACAGTTCTTCGCGGGGATCATAGCCGACGGGATCCACGTCGATCCGGCAACGATCCGGATTGCGCACAAGGCAAAAAGCGCGCCGGGCAAGCTGTTCCTCGTCACCGACGCGATGGCGACGCTCGGCACGGACATGACATCCTTCACCTTGAACGGCCGCACGATCACCCGCGCCAACGGCCGACTCACCCTCGATGACGGCACCCTCGCCGGCGCCGATCTCGATATGATCTCGGCGGTCCGTTTCATGCATCGGACGATCGGCGTCGATCTGTCCGAGGCTTTGCGGATGGCGTCGCTTTATCCGGCACAGGCGATGGGCATCGAGGGGTCGCACGGCCGTTTCGCCAGGGGCGCGCGGGGCGATGTCGTTCATCTGTCGGACAAGCTCGACGTGCGCGCCGTTTGGATCGGCGGCAGACGGGTCTTCTCTGCCTGAGCACCAGTTTGGTTCCGGCGCTGTTTCTCTCGTGCGATGGCGGAGATGAGGGCGGAACCAGCTCAGGCCGAACACAACCTGAGATTGATCGTCCAGGTTACGGAAGGGACCGCATTCAGCCGGTCGAACTCATCTTCCACGCCCAATAGTGCAGTGAAGTCGATGCTTCGATGTTGCCAATACGGCGTAAGCAAAGAATGAAAACGAATGAAGAATTGCACGCCAAATGTCGGCGCGTTCCATCGGGAACCGTGCGGTCATCGCCGACGATTTGTCCGGCGTGGAAGCATCAGCTACAAGTCCCGCCCGGTCGGGTATTTTCGGTGTGAAGTTCCGTGGGTCAATACTTGGAAACGCGCTTCGATATAAAAAGATATTCCGGATCAGCATCTTAGTGTGGCGAGCGAGCTTGCTCGGGTGAGAGGGAGACGAGCAGATTGCTTCGTGTCGAGGCATAGATCCTGATGCATTGCAAGTATTCAGGGCGCGCTGGAGTGACCATTGTCGGCGCGGTCCGACGGAAGTCCGGACCCTGCGCGGGACGGCGCCTCGTGCGACCGACCGGGCGTCCTCCCGCGCCCGTCTTCCGCGCGCGAATTCGATCTGTGGCAATCGCGCCACAGTCCGTTCCAATCGGACCCTCCTACACGTGTAAGTCGTTGCCGGCGTCGTCAGCCTGAAATAAACGGCCCGTACACGAGCAAGGGGCGGGTGAGAATCAGCCTTGCAAAAACGTGGCGGACGGCTTGCGCAGGCGAAGACCTCCCAACTTCGTCGCAGTGTTGGCCGTGCCGGATTGGACTGAAATTTGGAGCTATTGAAATGAACATTAAAAGCCTCCTCCTCGGCTCAGCGGCCGGGCTTGTGGCTGTCACCGGCGCCCGCGCCGCTGATGCAGTTGTCGTGGCCGAGCCTGAGCCGGTCGAATATGTGCGCGTCTGCGACGTCTTCGGCGAAGGCTTCTTCTACATCCCCGGCACCGAGACCTGCATGCGCATCTCCGGTTATGTCCGGTACAAGGTGGGCACCACGAATGACGAAGGCGTCGCCGCTGGCGACACGCCGAACTTCGAAGGCTATGAGGGCGATGCCTGGAACTCCAGGACCCGCGCCCGCGTGAACTTCGACGCGCGCTCGGAGACCGAGTGGGGCCTGCTGCAGGGCTACATTCGCCTGCAGGCCGACTGGGGCAACAATCCCGCCACCGCGTTCAGCGACGGCCCGGTTGCCGTGGATCAGGCCTGGCTCTCGCTCGGCGGCCTGCGCGTCGGCTACACGCAGTCGGCTTGGGCCGAGACCGTGTTTGGCGTCACCAATGGCGGCTCGTTCTCGGACGGCTCGCTCTATTACGGTGACCAGCAGCGCCACCTGATCCAGTACAACTTCGGCGGCGATACCGGCCTGTTCGGCGTGGTCTCGCTCGAAGACGACGCGCTGGAAGGCGACGGCTACGTGCCGGACGTCGTCGGCGTGATCGGCTATCAGGCCGGCTGGGCCGCTGTGTGGGCGCGTGGCGGTTATGACAACGCCTACAACATCGAAGGCGACAGCGGCTTCGGCGTGGAGATCGGCTCGCAGTTCAACATCCCGAACAGCGGCACCTCGATCCGTCTGCTGGGCTGGTATGCGGACTCGGACAACGCCTACGGCACCCAGAGCCCGTACGGTGGCGTGACGGGCGGCTACGGCAATGCCGAGTGGTCTGCTCTTGCCTCCGTCAACCACCAGTTCACGGACAAGATCAGCGCCTCGACCGGCTTCCAGTACTTCAACAACTTCTACGAAGGCCTGAGCGACGTGAAGACCGGTCTCGATGGCTACGCCGTCGACCTGTCGGTCGTCTACGAGCCGGTGCAGAACTTCGAAATCCGCGCCGAAGCGAACTACAACAAGGTCGACGACCTCGACGGCACGGTTTCCGGCTTCCTCTGGTTCCTGCGCCGCTTCTAATAGTAGCGATTTTGCAACACATGAACCCGGCGGCGCTTGCCGCCGGGTTTGTTTCTTGTGATCGTGGTTGCCTGCCCAGGGGCCTTGCCGCATAGTACCCACTCTCCCGAATGAATCGCGGCATAGCGAATTTGCCCGACCGCGAGGGGGCGGGGGCAAACAGGCAGGTGGCGGCGAGGGGGTCGTCACCAACCCGAATAAACGAGAATTGAGGGATCTGGCACTCGGACTGCGTTCAACGAATCGGGAGATTCCGAATGAGTCCGAAAAGCCTTTTGCTGTCTTCGGCCGCTTTGCTCGCGGCTGCAACCGGCGCTCGCGCCGCCGACGCAGTCGTCGTGGCCGAGCCGGAGCCGGTCGAATATGTCCGGGTCTGCGACGCCTTTGGGGAGGGTTTCTTCTATATCCCCGGCACCGAGACCTGCCTGCACATTTCCGGCTACGTCCGCTACCGCGTTGGTGCGACCAATGATGACGGGCTGATCCTCGACGCCGACGGCAATGTCATTGGCGGCGATACGCCCAACTTCAACGGCTTTGCCGGAGGAGGCTGGAACAAGCAGACACGGACCCGGCTGAATATCGACACCCGCTCCGAAACGGAATGGGGCACCCTGCAAGCCTTCATCCGACTGCAGGCGAATTGGGGCCAGGCCGACGAACGGCAGAACCCGTTCAACGACGGCCCGGTCGCAATAGACCAGGGCTGGCTCCAACTCGGCGGCCTGCGCATGGGATACACCAATTCTGCCTATGCCGAGACGATCTTCGGCGTGACCAATGGCGGCTCTTTCTCGGATGGCGCGCTCTGGTACAGCGACCAGGAGCGTCATCTCATTCAGTATAATTTCGGCGGGGAAACCGGGCTATTCGGCGTGATCTCGCTTGAAGACGATGCCCTGGCGGGAGACGGCTATGTCCCCGATGTGGTGGGTGTCCTCGGATATCAAAGCGGCTGGGGCGCCGTCTGGGCGCGGGCGGGCTACGACAATGCCCGGGGGAACTTGCCAGATAGCGACGATGAACTTCTCGGTCTCGACGGCGAACTCGCGGAGAGCGGCTTCGGCGCCCAACTCGCAGCCCAGATCAACATTCCCAACACGAACACTTCGTTCCGCATCATGGGCTGGTATGCCGACTCCGACAATGCCTACAGCACATTCAGTTCCTATGGGGGTATCAGCGGCGGCTTCGGTGCAGCGGAATGGTCGGCGCTCGCGGCCGTCAACCAGCAGTTCACGCAAAAGTTCAGCGCCTCGACCGGCTTCCAGTATTTCAGCGATTTCTACCAGGCCTTCAGCGATGAGACGACCGGGCTCGACGGTTACAGCATCGACTTGTCCCTGGTCTACGAGCCGGTGACCAATTTCGAAATCAGGGCCGAGGGGAACTACGACAAGGTTGAGAATTTCGACGGATCGGTCAGCGGCTGGCTGTGGTTCCTTCGACGCTTCTGAGGGGAGGCGCCAGAAGGCGGAAGCTGCCGGTATCGGCTCGTGGGATCCGTTCCTCCCTTCTCACGAGCCTTTGCTGCTGTGCAGCTATCGCGGCGCCTATCCAAAGGCTCCCGCCGATGGCGGCAAGCTTTGGCGTGGATTGTCGCTTGAGTGCCGGAAGTAAGCCCCGGCGGCATGCGCCGGGGCAGCCTGGATGCTATTTCTGGAGCTCGGTCCAGATCCTCGTATAGAGAGCCATGACTTCGGGCGAGCAGGTCTTGCTGAACTGGCCGGCCGACACGAATTGCTCGGGAATGATGATCTCCGGTGCGGTCTTCATGTCCTCGGGCATGTAGGCTTCGGAGCCTTTGATGCCGTTGGCGTAGCGGGCGAAGGTGGAGATCAGGGCCGCGTTCTGGGGATCCATGATGAAGTTCTGGAAGAGCTTCGCGTTCTCGACGTTCTTGGCGTCCTTGAGCACGGAAACATTGTCCATCCAGATCGGATAGCCTTCCTTCGGATAGCCGTAGACGATCTTGTCGTTCTGCAACCGGGCGCGGAACGAGGCGCCGTTCCAGTTGGTGCCCGCCGCGACGTCGCCCTTCGCGTAGCGGTCGACATTGCCATAGTCCATGGAGAGCCATTTCGGCTTGGCTGCCACCAGCTTGTCCCGGACCTTCTTCAGAACGGTCTTGTCGTCGGTGCAGAACTCGCCGCCCTCGTAGTGGATGGCCATGTGCATGACGTCGATCATCTCGGGCAGCACATTCACCTTGCCGACCAGTTCGGCTGGCGGATCCATGAATATCGCCGACGTGTTGGGATCGCCCGAATAGACCGACGTGTTGACTGTGATGCCGGTCGTGCCCCACTGCCAGGGAACGGTGTAGTGCCTGCCGGGATCGAAGGGCACGTCGACCCAGCGCGGATCGACGTTCTTGAAGTTCTCCATCTGGTCGGGGCGGGTCTCGAGAAGCAGTCCCTCGCTGATCCAGACGGGGATGACGCTGGCCGAGGGCACGACGATGTCGAAGCCATGGCCGCCCTGGCGGATCTTGGCAAGCGCGGTGTCGTTGGAATCGTAGTCCGTGACGGTGACCTTGACCTTGTAGGTATCTTCGAACTTCTTGATCAGCTCCGGGCTGGTGTAATTGCCCCAATTATAGATATTGAGCTCGCCTTCGGCGCCTGCCAGGCTCGTCGAGCCAAGCAGCGCGAGCCCGACGGCCGCGACTTTCAATTTCCAGTTCATCTCGTTCCTACTCCCATTGTTTGGGCCGAGCCGCTCCCGGTCTCAGGCCCGCTTCCTGCTGACGAAGAAGAAGATCGTGACGATGCCGACCGACAGCAGCAGGAAGACCGTCGAGATGGCGTTGATTTCCGGCGTGACGACGCGCCGGAGCTGGCCGAGCATATAGGTCGGCAGCGTATCCTGGCCGCCCGATTTGACGAATTCGGTGATCACCACGTCGTCCAGCGAGACCACGAAGGCCAGCATCAGCCCCGCCAGGATGCCCGGCCACAGAAGCGGCAGCGTCACGTAGCGGAACGCCTGCCAACCGGTCGCGTAGAGGTCGGCCGCGGCGGTCTCGAGCGACATGTCCATGCTTTCGAGACGCGCCCGGATCGGCAGATAGGCGAAGGGGATGCAGAAGGCGGTGTGGGCGGCGATCAGGTAGCCGAGCCCCGTATAGCCCGTCCAGACCTTGATGCGCGAGAAGAAGATCAGCAACGCGACGGCCGTCACGATCTCCGGCACCATCAAGGGCTGGTTGATGAAGGCATATTTGAAGGTGAGGCCCGGATAGGGTCTTGTCCGCGTCGTCGCGAGAGCCGCCATGGTGGCCGCGACCGTCGCCAGGATGGCCGCCGTCGTTGCGATCTGGAAGGAGCGGATCGAAGCCTCGATGACCTGGCTGTTGTTCCAGGCCGACCGGAACCAGCGGAAGGAGAAGCCCGTCCAGATGGCGACGGAATCATTGTCGTTGAAGGCGTAGACCACCAGCGTGGCGATCGGCAGGTAGAGCAGGAAGAAGCACAGCATCGCCACGAAGGTGAAACCGCCCTGCCGCCTGACGTCGAAACGCGGGCTAGCCATGCCGCAGCTCCTGGCGGCTGGCGTTGCGGACATAGACAAGCAGGGCGACCATCACCACCGCCATGAGGGTGATCGACAGCGCCGCCCCGAGCGGCCAGTTGCGGCCCTGGCCGAACTGCAGCTCGATCAGGTTGCCGATCATCAGATTGGTGCCGCCGCCCATCACCCGCGGCGTCACATAGGCGCCGAGCGAGGGGATGAAGACCAGGATCGAACCGGCGACGATGCCCGGCTTGACCAGCGGCACGATAATGCGGCGCAGCACCTGAAAGCGGCTGGCGTAGAGGTCGTAGCCGGCCTCGACCAGGCGAAAGTCGATCTTCTCCATGGAGGCGTAGAGCGGCAGCACCATCAGCGGCAGGTAGACATAGGTCATGCCGACCAGCACCGCGAAGTCCGTGTACATGAACTGGATCGGCTGACTGGTGAGGCCGAGACCCCGGAGCAGCGAATTGACGAGCCCTTCGTTGCGCAGCACCTCCATCATCGCGAAAGTGCGGATCAGAAGGTTGGTCCAGAACGGAATGGTGATCAGGAACAGCCAGAGGTCACGGCGATGCTCGGGCCGGGTGGCGATGAAATAGGCGGTCGGGAAGCCGAAGATCAGGCACAGGATCGTGGTCATGATCGACAGCGACACCGAACGCCAGAAGATCGACAGATGGGCGCTGGCAAAGGACAGCGTATCGTCGAAGATGTCGCGTTCGAGGAACACCCCCACCCAAGCGTCCGTTGAGAACTGCCACTTGACGTCGCCGTAACTCCCTGGCGCCAGAAAGGAATAGACGAGCACGATGAACAGCGGCCCGACGGCGGCGAAGAAGACGATGGCGAGCGCCGGCGCGGCGAGAAGCCAGCGGCGTCGGATGTCGGCCCTTTCGAAGCGCTGGGCGGCCGCGTTGCCGGCCGCCGCACCCTTCGCGGCCACGGTTTCGGGCGCGGTCGTCGTCGCCATCGCCGTCAGTCCCTCAGGATTTGGGCTGCGTCGTCGGCGATCGCCACGCCGACTCGCTCGCCTTGGTCGAAGCCACAGGAGCGGCTGCGGCTGTTCTGCTGGCGCACCGTGAACAGGCCGCCGTCGTCGAGGCGGATACGGATGTGGGTGTCCGTGCCGAAATAGACGATGGTCTCGACCGCGCCGGCCAATTGGCCGCCGTCCTTCACCACCCGGGCGTGCTCCGGCCGCACCACGACGGTTGCTTGCCCCTGCGGCGCGAAGCCCTCCGCCACTGTGGCGGGAATCGTCGCTCCGGAGGCCAGCGTGACGGTCGCCTTGCCGTCGGCCATCGCTCCGACCGTGCCAGTCAGGAAGTTTGTCTCGCCGATGAAGTCAGCGACGAAGCGCTCCGCCGGCTTGTCGTAGATGTCCCAGGGCGAGCCGACCTGCAGGATCCGGCCCGCCGACATCACGGCGATGCGGTCCGACATGGTCAGGGCCTCTTCCTGGTCGTGGGTGACGAAAATGAAGGTGATGCCCGTCTCGCCCTGCAGCCGCTTCAGCTCGATCTGCATTTCCTTGCGCAGCTTGTAGTCGAGCGCCGACAAGGGCTCGTCGAGCAATAGCACCTTGGGCTGCGGAGCCAGTGCCCGCGCCAGCGCCACTCGCTGCTGCTGGCCGCCCGAGATCTGGCTGGTGCGGCGATTCCTGAGCCCCTCCATCTTGACCAGCTTGAGCATCGTCGCCACCCGCGCCTCGACGTCGGACTTGGGCTTGCCCAGCATCTGAAGACCGAAGCCGATGTTCTCGGCCACCGTCATGTGAGGGAACAGCGCGTAGTTCTGGAACACCGTGTTTACCGGGCGCTTGTAAGGCGGCAACGGAGCGATGTCCTGGCCGTACAGGAGGATTTCGCCAGAGCTCGGGAAGTCGAAGCCGGCGATCAGCCGCAGCAACGTCGTCTTGCCGCAGCCCGACGGGCCAAGCAGCGTGAAGAACTCGTTCTCCCGGATCGAAACGGAGACCGTATCGAGCGCCGCCACCTGGGCGTCCCCGGCTCCGAAAATCTTGCTGACCCCGCGTATTTCGATGGCGTTCCGATCCGGTCTATCCGGCACGTTCGTCCTCACAGCTGGTCCCACTCGTGGCGGCGGGCTTCATCCCCGCCACGATGTGACCATATGCCCCGCGGCTTGGCAACAGGCATATGAGCGTCAACGGATCAGCAATCCGCGTGCCAAGCTGCTCTCAGGCTTGGTACGTGACCTTGCCGCCGCACACCGTCGTGACAGGACGAATCGTTTGGAGCTCTTGCGGGTCTGTCTTCTCGATATCCGCTGAAAGGATGACGAGATCGGCGAGATACCCTGCCTTGAGCGTGCCCTTGCGGTGCTCCATGAAACCGGCATAGGCGCCCTCCACCGTGTAGCTGGCCAGCGCCTCATGCAAGCTGAAGCTCTGGTCGGGGTCGGTCTCCGCCCAGGGCTTGCGCATCATCGCCGCCTGAATGCCCGCGATCGGATCGATGGGCGACACCGGCCAGTCGGAGGCAAATACGATGCGGGCACCGGCATTTTTCAGCGTGCGCCACGCATAGGCGAGCGGCCAGCGCTTGCGGCCGATGCGCGAGACCGTCGGTTCGAGCGGCAGGCCCATCGAGCCCGGCGGATGCGGAGGCTGCATGGAGGCCAGCACGCCGAGATCGACGAGACGCGGTATGTCGGCTTCGGTGATCACTTCTATATGTTCGATCCGATGGCGGCTGTCGCGCTTGCCGTTCTTCTTCCGGGCCGCCTCGTAACCATCGAGGACCGAGCGCACCGCGCCGTCGCCGATGGCATGCACGGCGATCTGCAGGCCGCGCCTGTCTGCCTCGATGGCCAAGGCGTTGAAATGTTCCTGCGTGAAGAGCGGCTCGCCGAGCCAGTCGGGACGGTCGGCATAGGGTTCGACCATGACGGCGGTCCAGCTGTCGAGCACGCCGTCCATGAATACCTTCACCATGCCCGAAGACAGCCATTCCGAACGATAGCGCTCTGCCATCATGGAAGCCTTCTCCAGCATGTCCACGGTCATGAAATTCTTGTAGTGGAAGGGGATCTGCGCCCGGCAGAGCAATCCGCCGTCGGCCTCGGTCTCAGACAGGAGCTCGAGCTGATAGAGATTGCCGTCCATGTTCTGGATCGAGGTGATGCCGTGTCTGGCGCACCATTCGAGGCCGCGCCGCATGATGGCGCGATCGGAGGAGCGTTCGGCGGCGCTCGGCGCCGGATCGGGTTCGCCGCCCGTCGAGAGGCCTAGCCTCACCCGCCCCTCACCGGCGAGCTCGATCAGAGGGCCGAAGGCCTCGCCCTCGCGCAATTCGCCGGCCGCGAGCCCATCCGCCCCCATGACGATCTCATTGCCTGGTCCCAGTACTTTCCCATTGAGCAAGCCGGCCGCTTCCAGAGCCTTGGTGTTGGCCCACATCGTGTGATGGTCGGGCGCCGCCATGGCGAAGGGCCGATCCGGCAGGATGGCATCCAGATGATGGCGCGTGATCCGCTCTTCGGCGGACAGGATGGTGTAGTCCGCGCCCTGGGCCTGAAGGATCTTGGCGTCGGGGCGCGCCGTTGCGTAGTCGCGGATGGCCCTGGACAGCGCGTCGAAGCCGTGTACGCCGTTGAGCTGCAGATGGTCCAGTTCGGCCGCGCCGGAGAAGAGGTGCATATGCGCCTCGATGAAACCGGGAACGACGGATCCCCCGGCCGCATCGATGACGCGCGTGCCGGAACCCTTGAAATGCGCCACGCTGGCCCTGTCGCCGACCGCCGTGATCTCGCCGCCCTTGACGGCGATCGCCGCCGCCTTCGGCTTGTCGGGATCCATCGTCAGAATACTGGCGTTCTCGACGATCAGATCGGCCGTATGCGGCATCACCCACTCCCCTTTTTGAGGCGAGGCTAGCCAGACAGCAGACATATGGCAAGTCGAAGTCATACGGCATGACAACTTGCCCTACCTCCCACTTGGCCTCTGGCTCAGTCTCTGCCAGAAAGTATTGCGTCAATGAGACAGCATCGGCGGGAAAGGCGAGCCAGCATCCAAATGAAGACAGTGTTCTCTCCCTTGCATGCCGGCCATTCCGGCCAGATGGAATTGGTAGCCGGCGCCATCGTGCCGGGCTTCGAGAAGCCGTCGCGAGCCGAGATCGTCAAGGCGCGTGTCGAGGCGGTGCAACTCGGCCCCATCATAGAGCCCCAAACGCACGATCTCCGCGCCGCGAAGCGTGTTCATGACGCCGCCTATATCGATTTCCTCCCCACCGTGTGGCCGGAATGGGAAGCTTCCGGCCGCGGCGGCTCGGCCATGGCCTTCGCCTGGCCGACGCGCGGACTGCGCGGGGATGTCGAGCCGAGGGCGATCGAAGCCAGGATCGGTCACTATTCGTTCGATGCCGGCGCGACCTTCGTGAAGGGCACCTGGGACGCGATCAAATCATCGTGCGACGTTGCTCTCACGGCGGCCCGCCTCGTCAAGGAAGGGCAGAATGCGGCCTTCGCGCTCTGCCGTCCGCCGGGGCATCATGCCGGGGCCGCTTTCATGGGCGGCTATTGCTACATCAACAATGCTGCCGTCGCCGCCCAGTGGTTCCGCGACCAGGGTGCGGCGCGGGTCGCGATCCTCGACGTCGACTATCATCACGGCAACGGCACGCAGGAGATCTTCTATTCTCGGCCCGACGTCCAGGTGCTTAACATCCATGGCGACCCGATGACCGAATACCCCTTTTTCCTAGGCCATGCCGATGAGAAGGGGGCAGGCGCCGGGGAGGGCTTCAACCACAACTATCCTATGCCCTTCGGCACTGGCTTCGAGGCCTGGAGCCGTTCCCTCGACGACGCTTGCGCCAAGGTGGCGGCCTTTGCGCCGGACGCGCTGATCGTTTCGCTGGGCGTCGACACGTTCGAGAAGGATCCGATCAGCCATTTCAAGCTGGTGAGCGAGGACTATCCCAAGATCGGCCGCCGGATCGCGAAGCTCGGCCTGCCGACGCTGTTCGTGATGGAAGGCGGCTACGCCGTCGAGGAGATCGGCATCAACGCTGTCGGTGTCCTGACCGGTTTCGAGGATGCCTGACGTGCCCGGCGCGGAGGCGAACGAGGTCACGCTGGGCGTCGTCCAGTTCGCCTGTGGCGACGACGCGTCGGAGAATTGCGCCATCGCGAGCCGGCTCGTGCGCGACGCAGCGGGACGCGGCGCCAATATCGTTCTGGTGCAGGAGCTCTTCGAGGGGCTCTATTTCTGCCAGGAACAGAATCCCGCCCATTTTGCCCGGGCGCGTCCGCTCGACGACGACCATCCGACGCTGGCCGCCATGCAAAAGCTTGCCGCCGAACTTGGGGTCGTCATCCCTGTCTCGCTCTTCGAGAGGCGGAACCAGGCCTACTACAATTCGGTCGCGGTGGTGGACGACGGCGGAGCACTGATTGGCGTCTATCGCAAATCGCATATACCGGACGGGCCCGGTTATTCCGAGAAGTTCTACTTCAATCCGGGCGATACGGGTTTTCGCGTGTGGCCGACGCGTTTCGGGCGGATAGGCGTGGGCATCTGCTGGGATCAATGGTTTCCCGAAGCGGCGCGCGCCATGGCGCTCATGGGCGCGGAATTCCTGCTCTATCCCACGGCGATCGGATCGGAGCCCGGACGACCCGACTTCGACACGATGGAGCATTGGCGCATCACCATGCGGGGGCACGCCGGCGCGAATCTCATGCCGGTGGCCGCGGCAAACCGGATCGGCAGGGAAACCGTGGCCGGCAAGGAACAGAGCTACTACGGCTCCTCCTTCATCGCCGGACCCGCCGGCGAGCTGGTCGCATCGGCCGGTCGCATGGATGAGGCCGTCCTGACGGCGACCTTCGATCGCGCGAAGCTGCGTGCCGATCGCGCCGCCTGGGGCCTGTTCCGGGACCGCCGGCCGGAGCTGTACGGGGTGCTTGGGACGTTGGACGGAGCCTAAGGAGCGAATAGCGATACCGGCCGCCCTTTGGGTAAGCCCCTCGTCGGCCTGTCGGCCACTTTTGCGCGCAGGCGGGGAGAAGGTCGATGTCGTCGCCGCTTTCGCCAATCGTCCGGCGTTTGCGGTCGGCGAAACCAATGCGACCATCGTCTCTCTCCCCGCCCATCGCTAATGTCCGGCAGGACGGTGAGGGCAACGCGCGGCGGCACATTCCAGGCGATCCCTATTCGCTATTCGCCCGAAGCAGGCCCTTCAAATCCACGCTCGTGTCGGCAGCCACCGTCTCGGGCACGGACTGCCCCTTCTCGAAGAGCCGACGCGCCAGCATGTGGTCGGCGGCGTTGTTCACGCTCTCGACGGCAACGAGCTTGTCGCCGCGATAGAGGAAGAGCGAGAACTTGCCGGCGGCCGTGTCACCGCGGGTGACGACCGCGTCGTGACCCTGTCCCAGTCCGGCGATTTGCAGCCTGTGCGCGCCCTGGTTCGACCAGAACCATGGCACGGCCCGATAGAAGCCATGCTCTCCCGTCAGCCGCGCCGCGACATGTTTGGCCTGGTCGACAGCGTTCTGTACCGACTCCAGCCGCGCCATGGCGCCCGTGAAGGCGTTGGGGAAAGCCGCGCAATCGCCGATCGCCGAGATGGCAGGATCGCCGGTGACGAGCCGGTCGTTCGTGACGATGCCATTGTCGATAGCAAGCCCCGCTTGGGCGGCGAGTTTCGTGTTGGGCGCGACGCCGGCGGCGACCACGATCGCGCTTGTCCGGAGGATTTGGTCGCTCGACAGATGAACCTCCCAGTCCTGGGCGGTTCGCTGGACGCTGCGGACCAGTGTCTCGAAATGCAGGCTCGTGCCGAGGCTTTCGTGGAAGGACCGGAAATGCGCTGACATCGGCCGCGACAGCATGCGACCCATCAAGGTCGGCGTGGCCTCCACGACATCCACGGCAATGTCACGGGCCCGCATCAGCGCCGCGACCTCGAGGCCGACGACGCCGCCGCCGATCACCGTGACATGCCTGAGGCGATCGAGCCGGGCATGGAGGCGGCGCGCATCGGCGAGCGTGCGCAGCTCCAGCATGGCCGCATGCTCGAGGCCCGGTATCGGAGGAATGCGGTTGCGCGCGCCGGTCGCGAGCACGAGATGGTCGTAGGGCAGGCTTTGGCCGTCCTTGAGAAAGAGCCGTCGGGCCTTGCGGTCGATCTGTTCGGCCGGAATGCCGAGCTGCAATGCGATCGCGTTGTCGCGATAGAAGGATTCCCCTTTTAGGGGCAGGCCGGAATCCTCGGGTCCCTTCAGGAACTCCTTGGAAAGCGGCGGACGCTGATAGGGCAGGTTCGGCTCGTCGCCGACGATGGTGATGGATCCGGCAAAACCACGCTGGCGCAGCGCCGCGGCGAGTTCCACCCCGCCATGACCGCTGCCGACGATCACCACGTCTTTCACGCCGCCTGTCGGTGCGGCCTGGAGGGTCTCAGTCATGTCCTGGTCTTTTGCTGGGCTGCCGGTCCGTGGACGCGTCGTTCCCGTCATCCGACACATGCAGATGGAAGAGATGCGCAGGAGGCATATAGTGTCGGGGCGTGAAAATCTACACCGGGTCCTTCCGCAACTGTCTTTCCGCCCGCGCGACACGCATTCGGGCGACGAGGAAGGCAGCGGCGAAAGTAATGCTCATCAGGAGCACGATGGTCGGAGCGGGCGCCGAATCCAGGAAGAAGCTCAAATAGACCCCGAGGAACGAGGCCGAGACCGCGACGACCATGGCGGTGACCAGCATTCTTTCGAACCTGTTCGTCAGGAGAAAGGCGATCGCGCCGGGCGCGATCAGCATGGCGACCGCCAGGATGATGCCGACGGCCTTCAGGGCACCGACGATCGACAGCGACAATATCGCGAGCAGGCCGTAATGCAGCAGCCGCACCGGCAGGCCGATCGCTTGGGCGTGCTGGGGGTCGAAGGCGTGGAGCAGGAGGTCGCGCCGGAGCGTGCCGACCGTCAAAATCACGACGACGGCAATGACCCCGCTTTCGAGCACATCCCGCCAGCCGACGCCGAGCATGTCTCCAAAGAGGATATGGTCGAGATGAACGTCGCTCTGGATCTTGGTGTAGAGCACGAGGCCGAGACCGAACATGCCGGAGAACACGATGCCCATCACCGTGTCCTCCTTGATGCGGCTGTTTTCCCTGAGGAAGCCTGTGGCGAGCGCGCAGGTCATGCCTGCCGCGAAGGCGCCTACGGCGAGAGGCAAGCCCGCCATGTAGGCGAGCACGACGCCGGGCAGCACACCATGGCTGATAGCGTCCCCCATCAGAGACCAGCCCTTCAGGACGAGGAAGCAGGACAAGAGCGCCATCGGCGCCGCGACGAGGATCGCGATGACGAAGGCCTGCTGCATGAAGGTGAATTGGAAGGGCGCGAGGAGCATTTCGACCATGGTCACAGCCCCTGCACCAGCGCCTGGCGTGCCCGGCGCCGGGCGGCGAGCATGCCGTGCTTCGGCGCGAAGAGGAATGCGCCAAGGAAAATGAAGGTCTGCAGCACCACGATGATGCCGCCCGTCGCTCCGTCGAGGAAATAGCTCGCATAGGCGCCGACGAAGCTGGTGCTCGCACCGATCCCGATGCTGATTATGATCAGGCGGGGGAAGCGGTCGGTGAGAAGATAGGCTGTCGCGCCCGGGGTCACGACCATGGCCACGACCAGGAAGGCCCCCACCGTCTGCAGCGCCGCAACCGTGCAGGCCGAAAGCAGCGAGAAGAACAGTACTTTCATCCGGTCCGGGTTGAGGCCGATCGATCGCGCGTGGCTCTCGTCGAAGAAGGTCACCATGAGATCCCGCCATTTGACGAGCAGGATCAGGAGCGAAATGCCGGCAATGATGACGAGCTGGAGCGTGTCCGCGGAAGTGACGGCGAGGATGTTGCCGAGCACGATGGTCTGGATGTTCACCGACGTCGGCGAAAGCGACACCATGAACAGGCCAAGGCCGAAGAAGGAGGTGAAGATCAGCCCGATGATGGCGTCTTCCCTGAGTTTGGTCCGTTGATTGAGGAAAAGCATGGCGCCCGCGGCGAGCCCGCCGGACAGGAAGGCGCCGAAGGCGAAGGGAAGGCCCAGCATGTAGGCGCCGGCCACGCCGGGAACGATGGAATGGGAAAGCGCATCGCCGATCAGCGACCAGCCCTTCAGCATCAGATAGGCCGACAGGAAGGCGCAGACGCCGCCGACCAGCGCCGAGACCCACATGGCGTTGATCATGTAGCCATAGGCGAATGGCTCGGCCAGCAGGTCGATCATTTCCGGCCGGCCCTTCCGTCCGACCTTTCGCCATAGATCACGAAAGGCCGCTCGTCGTCGGTCAGCACCGTCACCTTGCGCGGGTCCGCGTCGGCATGCAGTTCGGCGCCGCCGAGGATGAACTGACGCAAGACGCCGCCGAAAGCCTTCTCCAGATTGGCCTGGGTGAACACGTCGGCGGTCGGACCTTCGGCAAGCACCGTGCGGTTGATGAGCACGGCGCGGTCGCAGAATTGCGGCACGCTGCCGAGATTATGCGTCGAGACGAGCATGATCCGGCCCTCGTCGCGCAAGGAGCGGAGGAGCGTCGTGATCGCGTCCTCGGTCTTGACGTCGACACCGGTGAAAGGCTCGTCGAGCAGGATGATCTCACCCTCCTGGGCAAGCGCCCTTGCCAGGAAGACCCGCTTCTTCTGGCCACCCGACAACTCGCCGATCTGGCGCCTGCGATAGGGACCCATGCCGACGCGTTCGAGCGCAGCGTCCACCTTCTCGCGATCGACCGCGCGGGGGATGCGCATGAAATTCATGTGGCCGTATCGCCCCATCATCACCACGTCCTCGACAAGCACCGGGAAGTTCCAGTCGACGTCCTCGGACTGCGGCACATAGGCGACGGCGTTGCGTTTCAGGGCCTGCGCGGCGGGCGCTCCGAACATCGAGACGCTTCCGGAAGCGAGCGGCACAAAGCCCATGATCGCCTTGAAGAGCGTGGATTTGCCCGAACCGTTGACACCCACCAGCGCTGTTATCGAGCCACGGGGGATCGAGAAGCTGGCGTTGCGCAAGGCGGTGTGGCCATTGCGGTAGGTGACGGTGATGTCCTCGACCGAAAGGCCGTCTTTGGCTGACACGTCGCTGGCTACCGAAAGGTTCATTCCGTCAGGCCCTTGGCGATGGTTTCCGCCGTGGTTCGCAACAAGTCGAGGTAAGTGGGCACCGGCCCGTCGGCGTCGCTCAGCGAGTCCACATAGAGCACGCCGCCGTAATTGGCACCGGTCTCGCGAGCGACCTGCTTGGCGGGATCGGCCGACACGGTGCTTTCGCTGAAGACTACGGGGACATTGTGAGCGCGCACGGCGTCGATCACCTTGCGAACCTGTTGAGGCGTGCCTTGCTGGTCGGCATTGATCGGCCAAAGGTACAGCTCCTTCAGGCCGAAGTCGCGGGCAAGATAGCTGAAAGCGCCCTCGCTCGTGACGAGCCATCGCCGCTCCGGGGGGATGGCGGACAGGCGCGCACGGATCGGCTCCACGGTCGCCTTGATCTTTTCGGCATAGGCGGCGGCGTTGCGATTATAGGTCTCGGCATTCTCCGGATCATGCTCCGCCAACGCCTTGCGGATGTTCTCCACATAGGTCAGGGCCGCCTGGGGTGACATCCAGGCATGCGGGTTGGGCTTCCCGGTATAGGGGCCTTCGGCGATACCCATCGGCTCCACGCCGTCCGTCACCACGACGCCCGGCACATCCTTGAGGTTCTGGAAGAATTTCTGGAACCAGAGTTCTAGATTCAGTCCGTTCCACAGGATGAGATCCGCGCCCTGCGCCCGGATGAGGTCGCCTGGCGTGGGCTGGTAGTTGTGGATCTCGGCATTGGGCTTGGTGATGGATTCGACGTCCGCGGCATCGCCGGCGACGTTTCGCGCCATGTCGGCGATGATGGTGAAGGTGGTCACGACCTTCAACTTTTCACTGTCACGGGCTTCGCCGCTGCATGCGGCGAGGCAGAGCGCGATGAGCGCGGCAATGGCGGCGCGAAGCATTCTGCAATCACTCCTCGGGCGGGCCGCATCTGAAGGGCCGTGACAAAACACATAGGGACAGGGCGGGCGTCTGTCAATGCAATTGCAAATCGTTTGCAACTTGATCGCCGGCGAAATGGGTTCTCTTCCCCCAAGGGAATGCGAAGCTGAGGGTTGGATAAGCCGCTCGGAGGGGGGCATTTCTTTGCAACTGGTTGTCATCTGGCGCATAATTCGGCCATGACGAAAGCGCCGACTCAGAAGCCCGATTACGAAAAGCAGCTACGCCGCGCGGGTGTTCGCATAACCCGCCCGCGACGCGTCATCCTGGACATCCTGTCGAGTACCGAAGGCCATCCCGACGCGCTCGAGATCTTCCGGATGGCGTCGAAAGCCGACAGCAGCATTTCCTTGTCCACCGTCTACAGGACGATGAAGCTGCTCGAGGGAATGGGCGCCATTCATCGCCATGCGTTCGAGGGTGGCCCCTCACGATTCGAGCAAGCGATGGGCGAGCATCACGATCATCTGATCGACATCGAGACGGGCGACGTGATCGAATTCAAGTCGGACAGGATCGAGCAGTTGCAGGACGAGATCGCGCGCGCGCTCGGCTACGACATTGTCCATCATCGTCTCGAACTCTACGGCAGGAAGCGACGCAAGGCGTGAGGCTCCGTCCATAGTCGGCCGACCGAGGGAAAGTCATCATACAAATTTCGATCTAGCCGATTGACATAGTATCTATGGGACCTTACGAAATCTCCTTCATTGCGGAGGGAGGTTTCGTGCTGCTGGATGATGATCGCCTTTTTCCCGTCGAGCCGTCTGTCCGGGCGCTCGCCCGCACCCTCTTCGCGGAGGTCCGGGACCTCCCGATCGTCAGCCCCCACGGCCACACGGACCCGCGCTGGTTCGCCGAGAACGAGCCATTTCCCGATCCCGCGCAGCTCCTGATCGTTCCTGACCATTACATCTTCCGCATGCTTTTCAGCCAAGGCGTCGCGCTGGAAAGCATCGGCGTCCCCCGGGCCGACGGCGGGCCCGTCGAGACCGACGGACGCAAGATCTGGCGCATTTTCGCCGAGCGTTTCCATCTCTTCCGCGGCACCCCCACGAGGATTTGGCTCGATCATACTTTCGCGACGTTGTTCGGCATGGACGTGCCGCTGTCGGCGCAGACGGCGGATTTGTATTATGACCGCATCGCCGAGTGCCTCGAGCAGGAGGAGTATCGGCCACGGCCGCTGTTCGACAGATTCCGCATCGAGACGATCGCGACGACCGAAGGCGCGCTCGACGATCTCAAATGGCACCGCATGATCGCCGACTCCGGCTGGAGCGGCCGGGTCATCACGACCTACCGACCGGATGCCGTCGTCGATCCCGATTTCGATGGCTTCGCCGGTAATCTCCGCATGCTGGGCGAGATCACGGGCTGCGACACCGATCACTGGGCCGGCTATCTCGACGCGCATCGGGCGAGGCGGGCCTTCTTCAAGGAGCACGGCGCGACCGCTACCGACCATGGCCATGCGACTGCCGACACGGCGGATCTCTCCCGCGGCGCGGCCGAGACCCTGTTCGCCCGCATCCGGACGGGCGAGGCGAATGCCGGGGAAAGGAACCTGTTCCGGGCGCAGATGCTGACCGAGATGGCGCGAATGAGCCTCGACGACGGGCTGGTCATGCAAATCCACCCGGGTTCCCGCCGCAATCATTCGCCCGGGATTCTCCAGCGTTTCGGCCGGGACAAGGGTTTCGACATTCCCGGGCGCACGGACTACGTGGCTGCTCTGAAGCCGATGCTCGACGCCGTCGGGCTCGAGCCCGGCCTCACCATAATCCTCTTCACGCTGGACGAAACCGCCTATGCGCGTGAGCTCGCGCCGCTCGCCGGCGTCTATCCCAGCCTGAAGCTCGGTCCCGCCTGGTGGTTCTTCGACAGCGCCGAGGGCATGCGCCGCTTCCGCCAGCTGACGACCGAGACCGCCGGCTTCTACAACACCGTGGGCTTCAACGACGACACCCGTGCATTCCCTTCCATCCCCGCCCGCCACGACGTGGCGCGGCGGGTCGACTGCGCCTACCTCGCCGAACTCGTCGCGACCGGACGCCTCCGGGAGGAGGAAGCGGCCGAGCTTGCCGTCGAGCTCGCCTACGGGCTCGCCAAGCGTGCCTATCGCCTTTGATACCAACGGTCCAAAAAACCGTTGGAGCGCGCGACTGCGCGCAGCGGCAGCAGAGCGCCGCGCCTCCGTTCGGACGCGCAAAGGAAGCTCTGCGACTATGGAGTTGCCGCATCGTGCTTTCCGAACCTTCGGTTCGGGCCGATGCAGTGGCGCGAAAGCCGAGCGGCCCGGATGGGCCGCGCCGGCGACTGAGGCGCCCTGGATGTGTCAACGTCCAGGGCATTGGAATGAGAACGTAAACCGAAATCAGGAATAGGGAGGAGACCATGAACCTGATCCGAAAGTTCACCGCCGCCGCAGCATTGTCCGCGGTGCTGTTCGGCGGCGCTGCCTACGCGCAGGAAATCACCCTCAAATCGTCCGACACCCATCCGGACGGATACCCGACGGTCGAGGCGGTCAAGTTCCTGGGCGAACTCGTCAAGGAACGCACGGGCGGGCGCATCGCCATCGAAGTCTATCACTCCGCCCAGCTCGGCGAGGAGAAGGACACGATCGAACAGACGCGCGCCGGCGTCATCGACATGAACCGGGTCTCGCTCGGGCCATTCAACAACATTGTCGAGGAGACCCAGGCGGTCTCCCTGCCATACATCTTCAAGTCGACCGATCACATGCACAAGGTCATGGACGGGCCTATCGGGGATGAGATCCTGAAGGCGTTCGAGGCGCATGACCTGGTCGGTCTCGCCTTCTACGATTCAGGCTCGCGCTCCTTCTACAACGCCAGGAAACCGATCAAGTCCATCGACGACCTGAAAGGCATGAAGCTGCGCGTCATCCAGTCGGATGTCTTCGTCGCCATGGTCAATGCTCTGGGCGCCAATGCCGTGCCGATGCCCTATGGCGAAGTCTATTCGGCCATCCAGACCGGCGTCATCGACGGCGCGGAGAACAACTGGCCGAGCTACGAATCCTCGAAGCACTACGAGGTGGCGAAGTACTTCACGCTCGACCAGCACCTGATCGTACCGGAAGTGCTGGTCATGTCGAAGGCGTCCTGGGATAAGCTGTCGGCCGAGGACCAGGCGATCGTCAAGGCTGCCGCAAAGGAGAGCGTGGCCAAGATGCGCGCGCTCTGGGCAGAGCGCGAAGCCGCGTCCGAGAAGACCGTTCGCGCGGCCGGTTCCGAAGTGGTGGCCGAGATCGACAAGCAGCCTTTCATCGACGCCATGAAGCCCGTCTACGAGCAGTTCGTGAAGAACGACAAGCTCAAGGATCTCGTCTCGCGCATCCAGGCGACCGAGTGAGGCGCGCCGGGCGGTGCCTTGCCGACGGCGGCACCGCCTTTTCGCCACGGAATTCGAGGGCACTTCCATGCGTGAATACCTGCCGCAGATCGCCCGACTCTTGTCGGCCCTATCGAACCTCGCGCTCTGGCTTGCCGGCATCGGGCTCGTGCTGATGACCGCCTTCGTCGCCTGGCAGGTCTGGGGCCGCTACGTGTTGAACGCCAGCCCGAGCTGGACGGAACCGGCCTCAGTCATGCTGATGAGCTGGTTCATCTTTCTCGGCTCGGCCGTCGGCGTGCGCGAAAACTTTCATCTGGGCTTCGACGTGCTCCTCTACGCCATGCCGAAGGCGCGGGGGCTGCTGAGGACGATATCCGATGTGGTGGTCATGGGATTCGGCATCGGCATGATTGTCTATGGCAGCAAGCTCGTGGCCCTGACCTGGGATTCGACCATGCCCGCGCTCGGCCTTCCCGGCGGTCTGGACTATGTGCCGATCGTCGCGGGCGGCTTTCTCGTGGCCTTGTTCTCACTGGAGCGCATGGTCTTGCGTTTCGCCGGAGAGCCGGTCGACATCGACGCGACGATCGCCGAAGAGGCGGCAATCTGATGGAACTCTGGATTCTTTTCGGCGTCTTCACGCTGCTCATGCTGATCGGCACGCCGATCGCCTTTTGCCTCGGCGTCGCCAGCCTGGCGACCGTGCTCTATATGGGCCTGCCCCCGCTGGTCGTCTTTCAGCGCATGAATTCGGGCATGAACGTCTTCTCGCTCATCGCCGTGCCCTTCTTCATCTATGGCGGCGATCTGATGGTGCGCGGGGGCATCGCCCAGCGCATCGTGGCCTTCGCCGGCGCGCTGGTCGGTCATCTGCGCGGCGGGCTCGGCCAAGTGAACATCGCCGCCTCGACACTGTTCGGCGGCATCTCCGGCTCCGCCGTCGCGGAAGCGGCCGCCGTCGGCGGGCTGATGATTCCTCAGATGAAAGCCCGCGGCTACGGCGTCGACTATGCCGTGAACGTGACTTCGATGGCGGCGCTGATCGCGTTGTTGTTGCCGCCTTCGCACAACATGATCATCTATTCGATCTCGGCGGGCGGCAAGATCTCCATCGCCGACCTCTTCACCGCGGGCATCATTCCCGGCCTGCTCTTTGCCGCCTCGCTGATGGTCACCGCCTATTTCGTCGCGCGCAGGCGCGGCTATCCGGTCGAACCTTTCCCGGGGCTGGCTGCGGCCCTGCGACTGGGCGCCGTGGCGGTCCCCGGACTGCTCCTCATCGGCATCATCTTCGGCGGCGTCCGCTCGGGCGTCTTCACCGCGACGGAAAGCTCCTGCGTCGCGGTGATCTACGCGCTGCTGGTCACGATGTTCATCTACCGGCAGATGAGCTGGGAGCAGTTCGTCCATTCGACCTTGGGCGCGGTGCGCACGACCTCCATGGTGCTGCTGATCATCGGCACGGCGGCCGCCTTCTCCTGGCTGATGGCCTTCCTGAAGGTGCCGGCGGCGATGATCGCCTCGCTCAACGCCATCTCCGAGGATCCATTGGTGATCCTGCTCCTGCTCAATGTGCTGATGCTTTTTCTCGGCACGTTCATGGACATGGGGCCGATGATCATCATCACGACGCCGATCTTCCTGCCGGTCGTGCAAGCCTATGGAATCGACCCCGTGCATTTCGGCGTGATCATGATCCTCAACCTCGGTATCGGCCTGAATACGCCGCCGGTCGGTTCGGTCCAGTTCGTCGCCTGCGCCGTGGGCAAGATCTCGGTCTGGGAGGCCATGCGTTCGATCTGGCCATTCTACGCCGCCGGAACGATCGTGCTCATGCTGGTGACCTACATCCCGGCCATCTCGCTATGGCTGCCGTCGGTCTTTAAGTGAGGAGAGCGAAGCGATGGCTGGAGACCCGGAATGAACGCTGACGAACGCCTGCTGGACGAGACGCAGAGACGGCCGAAACTCGCCGACCGCCTCGTCGACTCCATCCGGGAACAGATCGTTTCCGGAACGCTTCAGCCAGGCGACAAGCTGCCGACGGAGGCTCAGCTCTGCGGCGAGTATGGCGTCAGCCGGACGGTCGTGCGCGAAGCGGTGACGCGCCTCGCGGCGGACGGTCTCGTTCTTCCCCGGCAAGGCGCCGGTGTGTTCGTGAGCGAGCAGGCGCCGACCGCATTGGAAAGCCTGGCCGCGGATCTGAACGGCAAGGTCTCCATGGTGCTCAATGTCCTCGAAGTGCGCATGGCGATCGAGATCGAATCGGCCGCCCTTGCCGCGCAGCGGCGCTCGCCATCCCAGGAAGCCGACATCCGTGCGGCCTTCCGCGACTTCGACACACAGCTCCAGCGCGGCGAGCCGACAGGCGCGGCCGACTTCGCTTTCCACCGGGCGATCGCCCAGGCGACGAACAATCCCTTCTACGTCGAGATCCTCGATGTTCTCGGCCGCCGCACCATCCCGCGCGACCTCGTCACGACGGTTTCGTCCGAACTGCTCCAGTCGCAGGAATATCAGGCGAGCCTGCAAGCCGAGCACCGTGCGATCATGGAAGCGGTTTCCGACGGCGATGCCGAAGGCGCGCGGGACGCCATGCGTCGCCACCTGTCTGCCAGCCAGCGCCGCTATCACGGGCTTCTGCAGAGCGGTGATGACCTTCAACGGCTGTTTTCGACGAAACTCTGAAAGGATTTGCAATGCGTGTGGACATCCGGCAGGCGGTGGGACCGGCAGCGGCCAAAGCGTTCGATACGGGTGGGCTGCGTGAGAACTTCCTGGTCGAGAACCTGTTCTTGCCCGGCGAGATCCGCCTGACCTACACGCATCTGGACCGCCTGATCGTCGGGGGAGCCATGCCCGCCGCGCAGGCTCTTCATCTTCAGCCGATCAAGGAAACGGGCACACCCGCATTCCTCGACCGCCGGGAAATGACCGTCGTCAATGTCGGGGAGGCGGGTGAGGTCGTCGCCGACGGCCGTTCGTTCCCGCTGAACCATCGCGACATGCTTTACCTCGGCAAGGGGGTCAGAGAGGTGCGGTTCGCAAGCGCCGAGCAGCATAGGCCGGCGAAATTCTATCTCCTGAGCGCGCCCGCCCACAAGGAAATCCCGTCTCGACTGATCCGCATCGGCGATGCCAAAAGGATCGATCTCGGCGCCCGCGCGACCTCCAACGAGCGGTCGATCCATCAGTTCGTCCATCCCGACGTGATGGAATCCTGCCAGCTCGTCGTGGGCATGACGGTGCTGGCGGAAGGGTCCGTCTGGAACACGATGCCCTGCCATGTTCACGACCGCCGGTCGGAGGCCTATCTCTATTTCGGCCTGCCGCAAGCGGCGCGTGTCTTCCATTTCATGGGCGAGCCAGCCGAGACTCGTCACCTCGTCGTTGCCAACGAGCAGGCGATCCTGTCGCCGGGCTGGTCGATCCACAGCGGCGCCGGCACGTCCAACTACAGCTTCATCTGGGCCATGGCAGGGGATAACATCGACTACACCGACGTCGACATTGTCGCGATGGAGGACCTGAGATGAGCGGACTGGACATCTTCAGCCTGGCTGGCCGCCGGGCACTGGTCACCGGGGCCAATACGGGAATCGGGCAAGGCATCGCGATTTACCTTGCGCGAGCCGGCGCGGAGATCCTGGCAGTCGGCCGTTCCTCTATGGACGAGACCGTCGACGCCATCGAGGCCGATGGCGGAAAGGCCGTCTCGGTCATGGCCGATCTCGCCGATTCCGTCGGCGCTGCAGCCATGCTCGAACGGAACTGGGACGAGCTTGGCCCGATCGACATCCTGGTCAACAATGCCGGCATCATCCGGCGCGGCGACGCGGTGGATTTCTCGGAGGCGGACTGGGACGACGTCATGGACGTCAATCTCAAATCCGTCTTCATGCTGAGCCAGGCCTTGGCCCGGAAGGCTTTCGCGGAGGATCGGCCGGCCAAGATCATCAACATCGCCTCCATGCTGTCTTTCCAGGGCGGCATCCGCATCGTTTCCTATACGGCGGCGAAAAGCGGCCTGGCGGGGCTGACGCGTATCCTCGCCAACGAGTGGGCTGCCCGGCGCATCAACGTCAATGCCATCGCGCCGGGTTACATCATCACCAACAACACCAAGATATTGCGCGAGGACCCCGTGCGCAGCGGCGAAATCCTCAAGCGGATTCCGGCTGGACACTGGGGCAAGCCGGAGGACATAGGCGGTACTGCGGTCTTCCTCGCCAGCGCGGCTTCGGACTACGTGCACGGCGCGATCTTCCCGGTCGACGGCGGCTGGCTGGCCAGATAGGAGCGTTCATGGCAAGCTCTAATTTCGTGAAGCCTTCGGATGACGATTGGGCGCCGACCGAGCCGGGCGTGCGCCGGCGACTGCTCACCCACAGCGATGAATTGATGATCGTCGAGGTGGCCTTCGAGAGGGGAGCGGTCGGGGCGCTTCATTGCCATCCGCACATCCAAGCAAGCTATGTGGCGGAAGGCGTCTTCGAGGTGACGATCGCGGGCGAGACCGCCGTGCTCGAGGCCGGGCAGAGCTTCATCGTGCCTTCGGGCGCGGTCCATGGCTGCCGGGCGCTGGAGGAAGGCCGGCTCATCGACAGCTTCACGCCCGCGCGCCTGGAGTTCCTCTCCGCATAGTGTCTGTCGCCTAAGACCGCGCAGCGGTTTTGGGGCAAACGACATCCCTCAAACGAACCCGCATCGCTCTCGCGATCGGTGCGGTTGACGAAAGGCGCGCCGGGGCGGATCATCTCCGCACGCATCAGCGACAAGGTCCAAGGGAAAGACGAGATGGTGGAAAAAGCCGACATTGGCCTGATCGGTCTTGGCGTCATGGGATCCAATCTCGCGCTCAATATCGCCGAGAAGGGCCACCGGATCGCGGTCTTCAACCGGACGACGTCGCGAACGGACGCCTTTGTCGAGCAGGCCGGCGAACTCAGGGACAGGATCATTCCCTGCAGGACGATCGAGGCGCTTGCGGATGCGATCCGGCCCCCTCGGCCGATCATCCTGATGGTCCAGGCGGGCCAGGCAGTCGACGAGCAGATCGCGCTTCTGCGCCGCGTGCTTTCCTCCGGCGACATCATCATCGATGCGGGCAATGCGAATTTCCGCGACACCATGCGCCGCTTCCACGAACTCGAAGGCTCGGGCCTGACGTTTATCGGCATGGGCGTTTCGGGCGGTGAGGAAGGTGCGCGCCACGGGCCGTCGATCATGGTTGGCGGGACCGAGGAATCCTGGCGGCGCGTCGAGGATGTGCTGACCGCCATCTCCGCGAAGTACGAGGGAGAGCCTTGCGCCGCCTGGCTCGGCACCGACGGCGCCGGCCATTTCGTCAAGACCATCCATAACGGCATCGAGTATGCCGACATGCAGATGATCGCGGAGATTTATGGAATTCTCCGCGACGGGCTCGGCATGGCCGCCAAGGACATCGCCCCGATCTTCGAGGGATGGAATCGCGGGCGCTTGAACTCCTATCTGATCGAGATCACGGCCAAGGTTCTCGAGGCGGACGATCCCAAGACCGGATCGCCAATGGTCGACATCATTCTAGACCGGGCCGGCCAGAAGGGAACGGGCAAATGGTCGGTGATCGAGGCTCAGACGCTCGGAGTTCCGGCGACGGCCATCGAGGCGGCCGTGGCGGCGCGCGTGCTGTCCTCGATGAAGGACGAGCGGCTCGCCGCGGAACAGGTTTTCGCCACGGGTCGACGGCAGCTCGACGGCGACCGCGCGAGCCTTATCGCTGATCTCGAGCTTGCCCTGTTCGCCGGCAAGATAGCGGCCTATGCGCAAGGTTTCGCGGTCATGGCCGCCGCTTCCAAGGAGTTCGGCTGGAACCTGCCGCTCCCCGTCATCGCCAAGATCTGGCGCGCAGGCTGCATCATCCGCTCGCAATTCCTCGGGCGCCTTGCCGAGGCGTTCGCCACCAGCGGCTCGGTGGCCAATCTCCTGATGGCGCCCGCCTTCGTGGAGATGATGAACGAGGCCCATCCGTCCTTGCGCCGCGTCGTCGCGCGCGCCGCCGAGGCCGGGCTTCCCGTGCCCGCGCTCTCCTCCGCGCTTGCCTATTTCGACGCCTATCGACAGGGCAGAGGAACATCCAACCTCATCCAGGCTCAGCGCGATTTCTTCGGCGCCCATGGTTTCGAACGTATCGACGCGAGCGGCGCCTTCCACGGACCTTGGGCGAGCTGAGATCGGGGCGTCCGGCTCGGCTGAAGCTGAATCCGGTGTCAAAACAAGGATATGGAGCGGCCGGCCCGAGACCCTCGGTGCGGCCGTACTCATATGCAGGCGTCGTTCCGCTTGGGCCGGCGCGTCTCCCGAGGCGGACCGTGTTGCGCCAGGCCAGCGGTTGCGCCGATTTGGCTTGACAATCCTTTTTTTCGGAAGTCAAAATAAATGTAATCGATTGCACCGCCCAATAGCGGAATACAGTCGATCGTTTGATCCCTCGGAATAGGAGGCCGATGGATCGAGTTGAACGCCTGTCGTAGGAGCGGCGGGCTAACGGGAGGAAATCATGAAGTCTTTCAAGGCACTTATTGCGGCCTCGACTCTACTTGCCTCGGCGAGCCTTGCGAACGCGACCGATCTTGAAGTCACCCATTGGTGGACGTCTGGCGGCGAGGCTGCCGCCGTCGCGGAACTCGCCAAGGCTTTCGACGCGACCGGCAACAAATGGGTCGACGGAGCCATCGCCGGTTCGGGCGGCACGGCGCGGCCGATCATGATCAGCCGCATCACCGGCGGCGATCCGATGGGCGCCACGCAATTCAATCACGGCCGTCAGGCGGAGGAACTCGTCCAGGCCGGGCTGATGCGTGATCTCACCGACGTAGCCACGAAGGAGAAGTGGACGGAGATCATCCGGCCGAAGAGCTTGCTCGACAGTTGCACCATCGACGGCAAGATCTATTGCGCCCCGGTGAACATCCATTCCTGGCAGTGGCTATGGCTCTCCAACAAGGCCTTCGAAGAGGCCGGTGTGCCGGTGCCGAAGAATTGGGACGAATTCGTTGCGGCCGCTCCGGCGCTCGAGAAGGCCGGCAAGGTGCCGCTCGCGGTCGGCGGCCAGCCCTGGCAGGCCAGCGGCGCCTTCGCCGTGCTGATGATCGCGATCGGCGGCAAGGACACTTTCCTCAAGGTCTATTCGGACAAGGACGCCGAAGTCGCCGCCGGTCCGGAAGTCGCCAAGGTCTTCAAGGCCGCCAACGACGCTCGCGCCATGTCGAAGAACACCAATGTCCAGGACTGGAACCAGGCGACCAACATGGTCATCACCGGCAAGGCCGGCGGCCAGATCATGGGCGACTGGGCGCAAGGCGAGTTTCAGGTGGCCGGCCAGGTGGCGGGGAAGGACTACACCTGCCTGCCCGGCCTGGGTGTGAACGAAATTCTCTCGACCAATGGCGACGCCTTCTATTTTCCGCTGCTGAAGGATGAAGCAAAGTCCAAAGCGCAGGAGGTGCTGGCCACGACCTTGCTCGACCCGAAGACGCAGGTCGCGTTCAACCTCAAGAAGGGTTCGCTGCCGGTACGAGGCGACGTCGATCTCGCCACCGCCAATGACTGCATGAAGAAGGGCCTCGACATCCTTGCCAAGGGCAACGTGATCCAGAGTGCCGACCAGCTTGTTTCCGCCGACACCACGAAGCAGATCGAGGACCTCTTCGCCGAGTTCTTCGCCACTCCGAGCCTGACCCCGGAGGACGCGCAGAAGCGTTTCGCCGACATCATCGCGGCGGCGGACTGACCTTTTCCCGAGCGTCCGACCCGAGCCGACAACGGTTTCGGGTCGCGCTTCTGGATAGCTGGGCGGCGTCGATCCTTCGAGAGACCGCCGCTCCAGCGAGGCGGCCGATCCGTCCGGACCTGAATGCGTGGGAAAGGGTCGATCGAGATGAGCGAAAATCAAGCAAGGCGTCCAAGCCAGCTTTTCAGGAACCTGAGCGCCAAGATCGCATCCGTGCCGATGATCCTCACGGCGGTCGTCGTCTTCGCCGGCGGCACCGCCTGGACCGTGCTTTATTCCTTCACCAATTCCAAGCTGCTGCCGCGCCTCAATTTCGTAGGGCTCACGCAGTACGACCGCCTGTGGGCGGCGCCGCGTTGGCAGGTCGCCATCGAGAACCTGGCGATCTACGGTGTCTTGACCCTTGTCTTCTCGCTGGTCATCGGCTTCGTACTCGCCGCGCTCCTCGACCAGAAGATCCGTTTCGAAGACACCTTCCGGACGATCTTCCTCTATCCCTTCGCGCTTTCCTTCATCGTGACCGGCCTCGTCTGGCAATGGCTGCTCAATCCCGACTTCGGTGTCCAGGGCGTGGTGCGCAGTCTCGGCTGGGAGAGCTTCACCTTCGACCCGCTCTACGATGCAAGAATCGTCATCTACGGCATCGTCATCGCCGCGCTCTGGCAGGGCACGGGCCTTGTCATGTGCCTGATGCTCGCCGGCCTTCGCGGCATCGACGAGGACATCTGGAAGGCCGCGCGTGTCGACGGCATTCCCATGTGGAAGACCTATCTGTTCGTGATTATCCCGATGATGCGCCCCGTCTTCGTCACGACGCTGGTCATCATCGCAGCCGCAATCGTCAAGGTCTACGATCTCGTCGTCGCGCAGACGAGCGGCGGACCGGGGATCGCTTCCGAAGTCCCTGCGAAATACGTCTACGACTACATGTTCCTCGCCCAGAATCTGGGCCAGGGCTTCGCGGCCTCGACGATGATGCTGCTCAGCGTGATCATCGTCGTGGTGCCCTGGGCTTATCTGGAATTCGGAAGGGGGCGTCGTCATGGCTGATGCCGCCGTCCTTGATCGCCCGGTTTCCGTAGAAGCGCCGGCACGAGCCGTATCTGGACCTTACGGGCCCAAACCGCGGCGAGCACTTTCCGCCCGCAACATCATGCTCTACGGCACGCTGATCGTCGTCGCCCTCTACTATCTCCTGCCGCTCTACGTGATGGTCGTCACCTCGCTGAAGGGCATGCCCGAGATCCGGATGGGAAACATCTTCTCTCCGCCCCTCGAGATAACCGTCGAGCCGTGGATCAAGGCGTGGTCGCAAGCTTGCACAGGGTTGAATTGCGACGGCCTGTCGCGCGGCTTCTGGAACTCCGTCCGTATCACCGTGCCGAGTGTCGTGCTCTCCATAGCGGTCGCATCGGTCAACGGCTACGCGCTCGCCAACTGGCGCTTCAGGGGTGCCGAGATATTCTTCACCATCCTGATCATCGGCGCCTTCATTCCCTATCAGGTGATGCTCTATCCGATCGTCATCATCCTGCGGGAGATCGGTTTCTACGGCACGCTGACCGGCCTCGTCATCGTGCACACGATCTTCGGCATGCCGATCCTGACGCTGCTCTTCCGCAATTACTTCGCGTCATTGCCGGAAGAGCTGTTCAAGGCCGCCCGTGTCGATGGCGCCGGCTTCTGGGCGATCTATCTCAAGATCATGCTGCCTATGTCGCTGCCCATCTTCGTGGTGGCGATCATCCTGCAGGTCACCGGCATCTGGAACGATTTCCTGTTCGGCGTCGTCTACACGCGACCCGATGTCTATCCGATGACTGTCCAGCTCAACAATATCGTCAACTCGGTGCAAGGGGTGAAGGAATACAACGTCAACATGGCGGCGACCTTGCTCACCGGGCTTGTCCCGCTGGTGATCTACTTCATTTCCGGCAAATTGTTCGTGCGCGGTATCGCCGCGGGCGCGGTGAAAGGCTGAGCCGATGACGAGCGTCATGATCAAGGATGTCTCGTTGAACTTCGGCACGGTCGAGGTGTTGAAGTCCCTGGATCTCGAGATTCCGGAGGGCGAATTCCTCGTGCTGCTCGGACCTTCGGGCTGCGGGAAATCGACATTGCTCAACTGCATCGCCGGCCTGCTCGACGTCTCCGGGGGCCAGATCTTCATCAAAGGGCGGAACGTCACCTGGGAGGAGCCCAAGGATCGCGGCATCGGCATGGTCTTCCAGTCCTATGCGCTCTATCCGCAGATGACGGTGGAGGGCAATCTCTCCTTCGGGCTGAAGAACGCCGGACTGCCCAAGGACGAGATCGCCCGGCGCGTCGCCAAGGCATCCGAGATCCTGCAGATCCAGCCGCTGCTCCAGAGAAAGCCATCGGCCCTTTCCGGCGGCCAGCGGCAGCGTGTGGCGATCGGCCGGGCCCTGGTGCGCGATGTCGACGTCTTCCTTTTCGACGAGCCCCTGTCCAATCTCGATGCCAAGCTCCGATCGGAGTTGCGTGTCGAGATCAAGCGCCTTCACCAGCGCCTCGGCAACACGATGATCTATGTGACGCACGACCAGATCGAGGCGCTGACGCTGGCCGACCGCATAGCGGTCATGAAGGGCGGGGCGATCCAGCAACTCGATACGCCGCACACGATCTACAACAATCCCGTGAACCGCTATGTCGCCGGTTTCATCGGCTCGCCGGGCATGAATTTCATCGAGGGCAAGTTGGAGCGGGGCGCCGCGCCGGTGTTCCGCGTCGGCGGCGTCTCGGTGCCGCTCGACCGCTATCGTTTCGCCGGGCAAGCCCTGCCCAGCGGCGGCGCGACGCTCGGCGTGAGGCCCGAGCACATCGGTTTTGGCGACAACGGTAAAGCCTATCCCTTCACGGAGGAAGTCGAGGTCGAGATCGTCGAACCGATGGGCTCGGACACGCTGGTCTGGACGAAGCTCGGCGGCCAGCCGCTGTCGTTCAGGGTCGATGCCGAACGCCACCTCCATGTCGGCGACAAGGTGCGGATAGGATTCGACCCCGGCCGTGCGTCCCTGTTCGATGCCGATACGGGCGACAGGCTCTGAGAAAACTCAAACCACAAGCGGAAGAAGCGACGATGGACTGGTCATTTCAGCTTTACAGTGCGCGTAATTTTCAGCCTTGGAGCGATGTCCTCCAGACAGTGGCGAGACTGGGCTACAGGCAAGTCGAAGGCTTCGGCGCCGTTTACGAGGACCCCAAGGCGTTCCGCGCCCAACTCGACCGCCATGGCCTTGCCATGCCGACCGCGCATTTCTCCATAGACGTGCTGGAAAGCGACTTCGACAGCGCCCGCAGGACGGCCGAAACGCTCGGCGTGAAGCTTCTCGTCTGCCCTTTTCTGATGCCGGACCAGCGCCCGAGCGACCCCGCCGGCTGGCAGGCCTTCGGCAAGCGGCTGGCCAAGGTCGGCGACGCCGCGGCCAAGGCCGGCTTCGGTTTTGCCTGGCACAATCACGATTTCGAGTTCAAGCCGCTCGCCGACGGTTCGACCCCCCAGAGGCACATTCTCGATGCCGCGCCCGCGATCGGCTGGGAGATGGACGTCGCCTGGGTGGTCCGTGGTGGCGCCGACCCGCTGAAGTGGATCGGGGCCTATGCGTCCCGGATCGTCGCGGTCCACGTCAAGGACATCGCCCCGAAGGGCGAGGCGGTGAACGAGGACGGCTGGGCCGACGTCGGCCACGGCACGATCGACTGGCCTGCGATCTACAAGGCGCTTCGCCAGCAGACGCGCGCCGCCTATTACGTCATGGAACACGATAATCCGAGCGATCTCGAGCGCTTCGCAGCTCGTTCGATCGCTGCTGCGAAAACCTTCTAAGTAGGCTTGCGTGGCTTTGCCCACGCAAGCCTACTTAGTTCCTTTTGTTCCCGCAGGTTTTCAGTCGGAAAACCGGGGGACACTGTTCCGAAATCTCTTTGGGAGGCCTCCATCATATGGCGAAGAAACTCGGGGTCGGGGTCATCGGCTGCGGCAATATCTCGGCGACCTATTTTCGACTGGCGCCGATGTTCCGTGGCATCGAAATGCGCGCCTGCGCGGATATCGACATGAATGCCGCCCAGGCACGCGCGGCGGAATACAAGCTGCGCGCGATGACGGTGGACGAATTGCTGCAGGCCGACGATATCGACATCGTCGTGAATCTCACCATTCCCGCCGTTCACTACGAGGTGTCGAAGGACATTCTCGACGCCGGCAAGCATGTCTATTCGGAGAAGCCGTTCGTTCTCTCGGTGAAGGAGGGGCTCGATCTCAAGAAGCGCGCGGAGAAGAAAGGACGGCGCATCGGTTCGGCGCCCGATACCTTCTTTGGCGGGGCCCACCAGCTCGCCCGCAGTCTGGTCGATTCCGGCAAGCTTGGACGGATCACGTCTGGGACCTGCCATGTGATGAGCCGCGGCATGGAGCACTGGCATCCCAATCCGGACTTCTTCTTCCAGCCGGGCGGTGGGCCGATCCTCGATCTCGGGCCTTACTACATCAGCAATCTCATCCAGCTCATAGGTCCGGTGAAGCAGGTGGCGGCGCTCGCCACCATCCCGTTCAAGGAGCGCACCATTTCGTCCAAGCCGCGCTTCGGCCAGAAGATCCCGGTCAACACGCCGACCACCATCCACGCCCTGCTCGAATTCGAGAACGGCGCGGCGGTGTCCTTCAATGCGAGCTGGGACGTCTGGCAGCACGGCCATGCTCCCATGGAGCTGTTCGGGGAGGAGGGCACGATCTATGTGCCGGACCCGAATTTCTTCGGCGGCACGGTGCGCTACACGAAGCGCGGCGACGATGTGAAGAGATTGCCGAAATGGGATCATCCCTTCGGCGTGCCGAACCAGAAGCATGCGAGCGGCATGCTGGCCAACTACCGTACGGCAGGCCTTGCCGACATGGCGATCGCTATCATGGAGGGGCGGCCGTACCGATGCTCGATGGAAGCCGCCCTGCACGCGGTGGATGTCATGACAGGCATCCTGAAATCGGGCGAGACCGGGAAGTTCGTCACAATGCAGACCACATGCGAGCGGCCGGCGGCGCTTGGCGTGAAAGAAGCCACGGCTCTCCTGGCGAAGAAAAGATAGCAGAGATCGCGCCTGGATGGGCGATGGTCTAAACATCATCCTTCGAGGCTCGCCGGGCGAACCTCGAAGGATGTGCCGACGACAAACGACGAGGAAGAATCATGCCTTGGCAGCCAGCCCAAAATCGCTACGAGTCGATGGTCTACAACCGGTGCGGTCGCTCGGGGCTGAAGTTGCCGGCGATCTCGCTCGGCCTATGGCACAGTTTCGGCGATGATGCGCCGCACCAGGTGAAACGCGCGATCTGCCGCAGGGCCTTCGATCTCGGCATCACCCATTTCGACCTGGCCAACAATTATGGCCCGCCACCGGGATCGGCCGAGATCGCCTTCGGCGAGATCCTGCGGACCGACTTTGCCGGCCATCGCGAGGAGTTGATCATCTCGACCAAGGCCGGCTACGAGATGTGGGCCGGCCCCTACGGCGAGTGGGGCAGCCGCAAGTACCTGCTGTCGAGCCTCGACCAGAGCCTCGAGCGGATGGGGCTCGACTATGTCGACATCTTCTATTCGCATCGTTTCGACCCCGAAACGCCGCTCGAGGAAACGATGATGGCGCTCGACCAGGCCGTCCGCTCGGGCAAGGCGCTTTATGCGGGTATTTCGTCCTACAACTCGCAGCGTACGCGCGAAGCCGCCGATATCTTGCGCCAGCTCGGCACGCCCTGCCTCATCCACCAGCCGAGCTATTCCATGATCAATCGCTGGGTCGAGGATGACGGCCTGCTCGACACGCTCGACGGGCTGGGCATCGGCTCGATCGTCTTCTCGCCGCTCGCGCAGGGCATGCTGACCGACAAATATCTGAAGGGCATCCCTGAAGGCAGTCGGGCCTCGCAGGGCAAGTCGCTGCGCAAGGAGTTCCTGAACGAGAAGACGCTCGCCAATATCGGGGCGCTCAACGACATCGCCAAACGCCGCGGACAGACATTGGCCCAGATGGCGCTGGCCTGGGTGCTGCGCGGCGGCCGGGTCACCTCGGCGCTGATCGGTGCCAGCCGGCCGGAGCAGGTGGAAGATTGCGTCGACGCGCTGGCGAAGCGCGACTTCACCGAAGCCGAGCTGGCGGAAATCGATCAATATGCCCGGGAGGCGGACATCAATCTATGGGCGGCATCGGCCGAGCGCAAAGGCCCAGCCCGCAAGCACTAGAGCCAAGCATGATCCAGAATCCGATCCTTCCCGGCTTCAATCCCGATCCGTCGATCTGTCGGGTAGGGTCGGACTACTACATCGCCACCTCGACCTTCGAATGGTATCCCGGCGTTCAGATCCATCATTCGACGGACTTGGTGAATTGGCGGCTGGTGAAGCGGCCGCTCGATCGGGCGGCTCAGCTCGACATGCGGGGCAACCCCGATTCGGGGGGTGTGTGGGCGCCGTGCCTTTCCTTCTCCGACGGCCTGTTCTGGCTCGTCTACACAGACGTCAAGCGGCTCGATGGCAACTTCAAGGACACGCACAACTACATCGTGACCGCGCCCGCCATCGAAGGGCCGTGGTCGGATCCGGTTCACGTCAATTCAAGCGGCTTCGATCCGTCGCTGTTCCATGACGACGACGGCAGGAAATGGTTCCTGAACATGGTCTGGAATCATGTTTCGACCGGCGTGGGCGGCAGCCCGAAGCATCCATCCTTCGCCGGCATCCTTCTCCAGGAATACGATCCGGAGGCAAGGAAACTCGTCGGCCCCGTGAAGAACATCTTCGCCGGCAGCCCGCACGGCCTCGTCGAGGGGCCGCATCTCTTCAAGAGGCAGGGCTGGTACTATCTCACCACGGCCGAAGGCGGCACCGGCTACGACCATGCCGTCACGATGGCGCGTTCCCGGCAGATCGATGGGCCCTATGAACTGCATCCCGACATCCATGTCATCACGTCGAAGGACGCGCCAGATGCGGTCCTGCAGCGGGCCGGCCATGGCCAGATCGTGGAGACCCCGAACGGCGAGGTCTATCACACGCATCTGTGCTCGCGGCCCTTGCCTGGTCTGCGACGTTCTCCGCTCGGGCGCGAGACCGCGATCCAGAGATGCGTCTGGGGAGACGACGGGTGGCTGAGGCTGGCACAAGGTGGCCTCGTGCCGCAGGTCGATGTATCTTCACCCTGTGCAGTGCCGCGAGAAGCGGAGCCCGAGACGATCTCCTACGACTTCAACGGGCCAGAACTGCCGCTCGATTTCCAGTGGCTGCGAACGCCTTGTCAGGAACGGCTTTTCTCGCTCGGGGAGAAGCCGGGGGTCCTGCGGCTGTTCGGACGGGAGTCGATCGGCAGCTGGTACGAGCAGGCGCTCGTCGCCCGCCGGCAGCAGCACTTCGCTTTTCGGGCGGAAACCGAACTTCACTTCTCGCCGGAGCATTTCCAGCAGGCGGCGGGGCTGACGCATTACTACAATCGCCACAAATTCCATTTCCTCGGCGTCACGCATGATGCCAGGCATGGCCGCGTGCTCACCATCCTGTCGTGCCCCGGCGACTGGCCTGACGGCAGGCTGCGCTTTCCGCTCGCCGACGCGCTCCCGCTCAGCGCCGATGGCCCGATCGGCCTGGCGGCCGAGGTCGATGGCGCGACGCTGCAATTCTGGTACCGCGACGGCGGGGACTGGACAAAGGTCGGGCCCGAACTCGACGCCAGCGTCATTTCCGATGAGGGCGGCCGCGGCGAGCACGGCTCCTTCACCGGCGCCTTCGTCGGTATGGCCGCCTTCGACACGAGCGGCGCGGGCAAGTCGGCCGATTTCAGCCGTTTCGCTTACATGAGGCGCGAGAACTGAGGCCTTGACCGGCCGGCCCGCCCCTCGCTGCCCGGGTGAGGGATAGCCGTTCCAACCATGTTGACAGGAGTTAGATTAACGTTAAACCTGCGCTGCATGGTGAAATTCAGCATGCAGTGTTGAGTTTTGTCCTGACAGTTTTCTACCCCTCGGGGGGCAAAGCTACGCCGATGGCCCTGTGCCGCATTCGCGTAGGCGGTGCCTTTCGTTGTTCTCAATGCCGGGAGGAATCATGATCATCGATATCCACACGCACACGCCTCAGTTCTTGGATAAGGTTCCTCCTGAACAGCGCACCGTCAACAGTACGTGGCGGCCCGATGCGACGCGTAATTCGAACTTCACGTGGGCCGAATATCGCGAGTCGCAATCGGTCGTCGACAAATCGATCGTATTCGGCATCGCATGGGAGCCGGGCGAGCGCGTCGGCGGCAGCAATGGGCCACGCGACCACGGCGATGTCGCCGACAAGGCGAACGACTTCACGGCAAAATTCGTGCAGGCCTATCCTGACGAGCTGATTGGCTTTATGTGCGTGCATCCCTATGACGTCGAAGCAATGGACGAGATGGAGCGCAGCCGCGTCGATCTCGGTCTGCGCGGGGTGAAACTCGGCGCCAATTACCAGGCCTATGATCCGCTCGATCGACGAGCGCTTGCCGTCTACCAATATGCCGAACAGCATGGGCTGCCGATCATGTTTCACACTGGCACATCGGCGGTGAAGTCGGCCCCGATCCCTGCGGCGCACCCGCTCACCATCGACGAGATCGCAAGCCGTTATCCTGACCTGAAGATCATCATGGCGCATATGGGCCATCCGTGGACGGCCGACGCCGTTGTCGTGGCGCGCAAGCACGCCAATGTCTACACCGACATTTCCGGCCAGTTCTATCGGCCGTTCACCCACTACGAGGCGATGATCCGGGCAACCGAGTGGAACATTCTCGATAAGGTCCTTTTTGGATCGGACTATCCGGTGACCACGCCGACCGAGACGATGGAGGGGCTGCGCCGCGTCAATGACATCGTGGAGGGCACCCGCCTGCCGCGCGTGCCGCTCGACAAGATCGAGGAGATCATCCACCGAGACAGCTTGAAGCTGCTCGGGCTGGACTGAGGCGATCGCGTAGCCCGGCAGCGGCTCGGTTGATGGCATCGCCTGGGGTTGGGCGAGAGAGCTGCAGCCCATCCGGTGCCGGTTTTTTGATGTGGCTGATCGCCGGTTTCACCGCAGATTGTCAGCGGATCTGGCGCTCGACGGCCCAAATACGGCGGTGTGCGCTGAAAGAACTCTCGCTGCAGGGAAAAAGCAGGCTCCGCAACGCGGAGCCCCCTTCTTTGCGCTCGTGACCTGTCAGGCGTCGGCCACGAAACGTTGCTTCTGGCTACCGAGGCCGGCGATAGAGAGTTCGACCAGGTCGCCATCGCGAAGGTAGCGCTGCGGCTTCATGCCCATGCCGACGCCGGGCGGCGTGCCGGTCGCGATGACGTCGCCCGGCAGCAACGACATGAATTGCGACAGGTAGGAGATGAGGGAGGCCACCTGGTAGACCATCGTCCGGCTCGAACCGTCCTGCATCGTCCTGCCATTGACGGAAAGCTTCATGGCCAGACTCTGGGGATCGGCAACCTCGTCGCGCGTCACCAGCCAAGGGCCGATCGGGCCGAACGTGTCGCAGCTCTTGCCCTTGGTCCACTGGCCGGAGCGTTCGCTCTGATAAGCTCGCTCCGAGACGTCGTTGACGACGCAGTAGCCGGCGACATGGCTGAGCGCGTCGGCCTCGCTGACATACTTCGCGGTCTTGCCAATCACGACGCCGAGCTCGACCTCCCAGTCGGTCTTCTGCGACCCGCGCGGTATGCGCACATTGTCATTTGGGCCGCAGATCGCCGACGTCGCCTTCATGAAGACGATCGGTTCCGGCGGAACGGTCGCGCCGGTTTCGGCAGCGTGATCCGAGTAGTTCAGGCCAATGCATATGAACTTGCCGACATTGCCGACGCAGGGGCCAATGCGGGTCGACTTGTCGACCAGCGGGAGGCTCGACGGGTCAATGGCGGCAAGACGCGAGAGGCTGGCGTCTGACAGGGCATCGCCAGCCAGATCGGCCAGATGGCCGGTGAGGTCGCGGATGTTTCCCTCGGCATCGAGCAGGCCGGGGCGTTCAGCGCCGCTGGCGCCATGGCGCAAGAGCTTCATGTTCTTCTCCTGGAAGTGGTACGGCGCCGGTTTCCCGGCGCAGGCATCGGTCGCGCCGCCCGGGCCGGACACAGGGCGGCGCGATTCTCCGGGTAAACGTCAGTTCAGGGTCGAGACAACCGTCTCGGCCAGCTCGATCGTGCGATCGATGTCGGCGTCGGTATGGGCGAGGGAGATCGAGCCCTGCTTGGTGATGACAGGGAACTGGAACACGCCATTCTCGATCAGCGCGCGGCGGAAATTGATGTCGCGCTCGGCGTCGTGATTGAGCACGACATCGCGCCAGCTGACGGGGGCGTGATCCATGAAATACACAGCGAAGGCCGAGCCCTGGCGGACGATCGTCGTCGGGTAGTTGCGTTTGGCGAAGACTTCATTGAGCCCGGCCTCCAGCCGCGCGCCGAGACGTTCCAACTCGCCATAGACTTCCTTCTCGCGCGTCTTCAACCGCGTCAGGCAGGCCTTGGCCGCGGCGACGTTGACCGGATGGCCGTTATAGGTGCCGGCGATGACGACGCGCTTGGCAGGCGAGGGATGAGCGCACAGGCTCATGATCTCGCGTTTGCCGCCGACGACACCCATCGGGTAGCCGTTGGCCACTGCCTTGCCGAAGGTGCACAGATCCGGCGTGACGCCGGACAGCGACTGATAGCCGCCGAGCGCATGTCGAAAGCCGGTCTTGACCTCGTCGAAGATGAGCACCGTGCCGTATTTGTCGCAGAGCGCGCGCAATCCTTCGAGATAGCCCGGAAGCGGCTTGACGATGCCGATGTTCTGCAGGATCGGCTCCAGGATGATCGCCGCGACGTCTCCTTTGGCAAGCGTCCGTTCCGCGGCCTCGAGGTCGTTGTATTCGATCGCGCGGACGACCTGGTCGATCACCTTCGGCACACCGGCCGTTGTGACGCTGAGCGGATATTCTTCACCGGGACGATGCGGCTCGACGAAGGAGGCCGGGTCCATCAAATTGTAGCTGACATAGTCGAAGCAGCCATTATAGCCGCCCTGCATGACAACGACGACGTCGCGGCCGGTGTGGGCGCGCGCCAGACGCAGCGCGTAGCCGACCGCTTCCGAACCAGTGCTGGTCAGCTGAAGCTGTTCGATGCCGGGCACGCATCCGGTGATCAGCTCGGCGATCTCGGCCTCCCACGGCATCGTGCCGGCGCCGATCAGCGACGCGCCGGACCGGATCGCGTCGATCACAGCGTCGTCGATCTCCTTGTCGCCATGGCCGAAGAGGTAGGGGGCGAAGCCGGCATGGTAGTCGATGTATTGCTTTCCGTCCGCATCATAAAGATAGGCGCCCTCGGCGCGAACGAAAAGCTTCGACGGGTTGATGGCGCGGTTGAGCGACATCGTGCCTCCCGCGATGTACTGGCGCTGTCGCTCTACCTGGGTGGTCAGATTTTCCGGCATGTTCTCGTCTTTCTGCTTGCGAGTTGCGCCAAGCTCCGGTGCGGCCAGCTCGCTGGCCGACGCTGCCCGAAATCTTGACGGTTTAGCGAAGTTGGGCAAGATTTAACGTTAAGTCAATGGGCGAATCGCAATGTTCGGCGATTCATGCCACCCGTGTGAGCAAAGGCTTGCCGGCAAAGTGCGCGTCGAGATTGGCGAGCACTAGAGCGCCCATGGCGTCACGCGCCTCTCTCGTTGCGGAGCCCTGATGCGGCGACAGCACGACGTTGTCGAGATTGCGCAGCGCCTCGGGAACGATGGGCTCGTTGGCGAAGACATCAAGCGCCGCGCCACCGAGCTTACCGTTCGTGAGAAGCTCGATCATCGCCTCCTCATCGACGACCGACCCGCGCGCGACATTGACGAAGACGCCGTCGGGTCCGAGCGCCTCGAGCACGTCCCGGCTGACGAGGCCGGCCGTGTCCTTGCCGCCTGACGTGATGGCGACGAGCCAGTCGACGTCGCGCGCCATAGCGACCAAATCGGCGTAATACAGGTAGGGCTGGCGAGGCTGCTCGCGCCGCCCGTGATAGACGACGCGCATCTTCATCGCCTGTGCGCGGCTTGCTATCTCCCTGCCGATGCGGCCAAGGCCGACGATCCCGACCGTGCCTCCCGAAAGCTCGCGGTAGACTGGCAGGCTGCTGTTGGCCCAGCGTCCCTCGCGGACGAAGCGGTCCGCCTGCGGCAGGCGACGCGCGAGCGAGATCATCAGGCCAATGGCAAGTTCGGCCACGGCATCGCTCAGAACATCGGGCGTGTTGGTGACCATGATCTGGCGCTCGGCCGCCAACGGGATGTCAATGGCATCGTAGCCAACGCCAAAATTGGCGATGATCTCAAGCGCCGGTAGCCGGCTCATCAAATCGCGCGGCACGCCGATGCCGGCGATCGCTCGGATCGAGCCGCCGACCTCGGCAATCAGCCTGTCGCGATCCTTGGCGGTGTGCAGCTTGTGCACGACAAATCGTTCGGCCAGCGCCTTCTCGGTGGTTTCGGGCATCGCAAAGGTTTGCAGCAAATGAATGCTCATGGCGTTCTCGATCCTCGCGGTTTATGTTCGAACAGGGTTCAGGGCCAAAAGGTGCTGCCTTCAACGAAGGCGTATTTGGCCAGCAGTTCGTCGGTCAGGTTGACCCCGAGGCCAGGTGCCGTCGGCGCGGTGAACGTGCCGTCCACGAGCTTGAACGGTGTCCCGGCGAGTTCCTCGACCAGTGGAAGGCCATGCGTCGGATATTCGAGATAGCGCGCGTGCGGATCGGCGAACGCCAGACTGTAGTTGGCGGCGAGGCAGGGGGCCATTCCCCAGGAATGATAGATCACGCGGACCCCGTGTGCGCGTGCGATCGCCGCGATCTCCAGACATTCCGAAATGCCGCCCGAATGGGTCGGGTCGGGCTGAACCCAATCGAGCGCGCCATGCTCAAAGAAGGGCAGGAATTCGTGCACGCCGACAGCGGTCTCGCCGGCGGCGACGGGGATGGCGCTGTGCTGGCGGACGAAGGCGCAACCTTCATAGTCGCGATTGCCAACCGGGTCCTCGAACCACGTGATGTCAAACTTCTCGATCGCGTCGATGTGGGCAAGCGCTTCCTTGGCCGAGAACGGCCGAGGATTGTGCCCCATGACCGCGTCGACCATCAGCTTGACGTTGGGGCCGAGCACATCGCGGCATAGGCGCACCTTCTCGACGTCCTCCGTGATCGAACGCCCAATGCGGATCTTGACGGCGCGGAAACCGAGCTTGAGATAGTTCTCCATCTCGGCGACCAATCGATCGCGCGGGGCGTCATTGCCGCCGCTTGCATACACAGTGATCGCATCATGCGCTTTGCCGCCGAGCAGTTCGTAGAGCGGCACGCCCAACGCCTGCGCCTTGATGTCCCAGAGTGCAACCTCGATCGAGCCGGCGACCATGAGTGGTAGGCCAGCCTTGCCCCAGGCGAGCGATTTCGAACGCAGCCTGTTGAACAGTTTCGTTGCCTGCGTGGCGTCCTCGTCGAGGAGCAGCGGCGCGTAGTTTTCGACCAATGCCCGCGTAGCCAGCGGCGCGCTGAGGCCGGGATAGTAGGCCTCCCCAAACCCGCGCAAGCCGGACGCAGTCGTTACCTCGATCAACGCCGTGTTCCAGTAACGCATGTTGCCGCCGGCCCACTTGATGCCGGTCTTGCTGATATCCTGGGTCAGGAGATGGCAGTGGACCTTGGTGATTGTCGTATCGCTCATGATTGTTTACCTGCTGAGAGGGCCGCTCGGTCTGCGTCGCCGCAATGAAGCTGGGAGTTGGAGATCTGGTGAAGAAGGAAGGGCCGCAGCCCAATCGCACTGTCACGATCAAGGATGTGGCGCGTGAAGCGGGCGTCTCGGCGATGTCGGTGTCGAATGTTTTGAACGGACGCGGGCGCATTTCGGATGCAACGGCGACCCATATCCGCGAGGTGGTGAAGCGGCTGGGTTACCGGCCGTCTGTCGCGGCGCGCCGGCTGCGATTGTCCCAGCAGTGGACAATCGGCATGCTGATCGTGGTCGAGGATCCGGACTTCCTGAGCGATCCGTTCATCACCGCGCAGGTGACAGGTCTGACGAATTACCTCACAGCGCATGCATACAGCCTGATCCTGCGGGGCATGAAACCGTCGGACTTCCGCACGACGAACCTGTTTCAGGATATCGACGCGGACGGAATGGTGGCGATCCTGTCGGGCGAGCGTGTGCAGCGCGACTGGTTCGTACGCGAATTGTCGGCGCTGCGCGTGCCGCTCGTGCTGCTGCAGGAGGACAGCCTGCCTGCGGACAAAGACAGCGCCATCATCCGACAGGACGATTTCGACGGCGGCCGACAGATCGCGCGGCACCTGCTGCGGAACGGAGCCCGCAATTGCTGGGTTCTGCTGCCGCAGGTGGAGTGGGCGGCAATGCGTGCGCGTATGGATGGCGCGGCATCCGAATTTGCGCTCGCCGGCGCGCCGGCGCTCAACATCGTGGAATGTGGCGACGAGAGTTTCAGCGTCACGTACAACGCCACTCTGGAGGCGCTCAGAACCTTGCCGACGCCCGATGCGATCATTGGCGGCAACGACCAGATGGCTATCGCCGCGATAAAAGCCTGCAGCGCAGCCGGGCTCGACGTCCCACGCGACGTCCAGGTCACCGGCTTCAATGCATTCGAGATGTGGCGCTATGTCGATCCCGTATTGACCACGGTTCGTTCGGCCGCGCATGCGCTTGGCGAACGGGCCGCGCGCGAGCTGATCGACAGGCTGCAGACGGGCCAATTTCGCGAGCGCGAGATTATCCTTCCGATCGAGTTTCAGCTGGGGGAATCCACAAGCCCGCGCCAGTAATTCTCCGGCCTTCGCCAGCGATGCCAAGTTCCGGCCTCCTCCGCATTTGACAAGCCGTAAGATCGGTGTATCGTTAAATCAAAGGGGAGGCAATATGGCATCGATCGCGCTGTCTGACCGTGGAGGAGAAGGCTCTGGACGTACGCGCAGCCTCGCCTATCGAAATGTCGCGCGTCGAGACGACCGTAGCGCCCGCACCTATCCAGACGCTTGAACGGAGCCTATTCGATGATCGTCGACTGTCATGTGAACATCTTCAATGCAGACCAGTTCACCCCGCCCGAGGTTGACCTGACGAGCAGCGCGCGGCCCGGCGGCGTTCCGATGGCCGCTGACGCTGACACGATTCACGCGGCAATGAAGAACGTCGACAAGGCGATCATCTTCTCGCTGCGCTATAAAGATTCGGTGGGCGTCGACGGCAATGACGAAGTGACTGCGGCGGCCGTCGCCAAATATCCCGACAAGTTCGTGGGCTTCGCCTGCGTCGATCCGCGACGTCCAGACTATATGGAGCTGCTCGATCACGCCATTGGCACGCTGAAGCTGAAGGGCGTCAAGTTCGGCCCAATCTACAACAGCGTCCCGCTGGACGATCCGCGCCTCGACCCTGTCTACGCCTATTGTCAGAAGAACGATGTGCCGCTGACCATGCATATGGGCACGACTTTCGCGCGGGATACGCTGCTTGACGCCGGTCGTCCGCTGCATGTCGACGCGGTCGCGCAACGCTACCCCGACCTCAAGATGATCATGGCCCATATGGGTCATCCGTGGATCGACGAATGCATCGTCGTCGCCCGCAAGCGACCGAACGTCTATGCCGAGGTCTCGGCGCTTTGCTATCGCCCTTGGCAATTCTATCAGGCGCTGGTTTCGGCGCAGGAATACCTGATAACCGACCGAAACAAGATCTTCTGGGGCACGGATTTTCCGTTCGCGCAGGTCGACGAATCGATTGAGGGATTGCGCAATATCAATCGCCTCGTCGATGGCACGCCGCTGCCCAAAATTTCTCAGGAAACGATCGACGCGATCCTGCACTCCAATCCCTTCGAGCACTGGTGGCACAAGCCGCTGGCCGTCTGAGGCGAATATCCAAACATAGCCAATTTTGAGTGGGAGCAATCAAGTGAAGAATCTTCTGAAGATGGCGGTTGCAGGCATTCTGGCGAGTGGAATGGCATCGTCAGCGGCATTCGCCGACGATTGGCCGAACCGCCCCGTCACCGTCATCGTGGCGGCGGGCGCAGGTGGCGGAACGGATGCGACGGCACGCTGGCTGGCGGCCGATTTCGAACAGAAGTTCGGCAAGCCGTTCAACATCGTGAACCGCGCCGAAGGCGGCGGCATTCCCGGCATCACCGAACTGGCCAATGCGACGCCTGATGGCTATACGATCGGCATTCTGTTCAACTATGCGCCGTTCCGTCTGCTTGGAATGGGCAATCTGTCCAGCGATTCCTATACTCCGATCGCCCAGTACAATTTCGATTACGCGGCCATCCACGTGAAGGAAAACAGCGAACTGAAGTCGGTTGCCGACGTGGTCGAGAAGCTGAAGGCCGATCCTCAGTCGCTGGCAATTGGCTGCGGCGCCGTCTGCCCCAGTAGCTGGAGCAGTGCTTTCTCCAAGGTGCTGATCGATAACGGTATCGACATCAAGGTCTTGCGTTGGGTGCCGAGCGCAGGCGCGGCCGCCGGCCTGCAGGAACTGGTCGCGGGCGGCGTCGATCTGCTCACCGCATCTCTGCCCGAGGCCGCGGCGCTGATCGACGCGAAGGAAGTCCGGCCGCTTGCTGTTCTTGCGCCGGAACGTCTGAAGGCGTTCCCGGATGTACCGATCGCCAGCGAGCAAGTGCCGAACGCTGCTCCCGGCGGCGTGTTCCGCGCGGTCGCGGGCCCGGCCGGCATGCCGAAGGAGATCGTCGACAAGCTGGAAGCGGCGACGAAGGAAATCTACGACAGCGAGCAGTTCCAGAAGAACATGTCGGAGCGGGGCTTCGGTCTGCGCTATGCTGACCGCCAGGGTCTGCTCGATTGGATGAAGCAGCACGAGGCCGATACCGAAACGGTCCTGCGGGCGGCCGGCGCCGTCCAGTAAGGAGACCGGCGGTGCGGCGGCTCGCCGCGCCCTACGTCGGAGGCTCTGGGGAGAGGTCATGAAGGTATCCGATGTCATTATGGGGCCGATCGTCGTCGCAATCGGCGTGATCGCGCTGATCGCCGCGTCCATGCAGCCCAAGCCTTTCTTCGGCGGCGGTTATGGGGGAGGTTTCTTCCCGGCGATCGCCGGCGGCGTGCTCATTGTCGCCGGCATCGCGCTGGCCTTCACCGGCTGGCAGCAGCGGGCGGCGACGCCGCTGCTGGAGATGGGAAGCTGGGTCAACTCGCCACGCCATATCGCAAACGCCGCCGTCGTCATCGGCTCTCTGATCTTTTACATTCTCTTGTCGAATTTCCTCGGCTTCATCATCGCCGGCTTCCTGGTGACCTTCGCGACGCTGTTGCAGTTCACGCGCGCGCCTCTCGGCTCGTTCATCGTCGCAGCGGTCGCAATCCTCGTCGTCAAGATCGGCTTCCAGGATTTCCTGCTGGTGCCGTTGCCCTGGGGGCTGCTCGAATCCTATGCGGGAGTCCTTACATGGAGGTGATCTACGAAGCCTTTCTGGCGTTGATGCAGCCGGACGTCCTGCTGGTCATGCTGCTGTCGTCGATCTTTGGGCTGTTCGTCGGCGCCATTCCGGGTCTGACAGCGACCATGGCGGTGGCGCTTCTCGTGCCTGTCACATTCTTCATGCCGGCTCTGCCGGCGATCGCTGCTATCGTCAGCGCCAGCGCCATGGCCATCTTCGCCGGCGACATCCCGTCGGCGCTGCTCCGTATTCCGGGCACTCCCTCATCAGCAGCCTACACGGATGCGGCCTATCGATTGACGATGCGAGGCAAGGGCGAGGTCGTGCTCGGCGCTTGTGTCGTCACTTCTGCGGTCGGCGGTCTGATCGGTGCGCTGTTCCTGATGTTCTTCGCACCCGCCGTGGCCAAGTTTGCGCTCAACATCAGCAGTTACGAATATTTCTGGCTCGTCTGCCTTGGCCTGACGTCGGCCGCGTTCATCGCGCCGGGCAATCCGATTAAAGGCATGATCTCGTTGCTGCTCGGCCTGCTCGTCGCGATGGTCGGCGTTTTCCCCGTCACCGGGCAGCCGCGCTTCACGTTTGGCAGCACGGCGCTCTATGGCGGTGTCGGGCTCGTCGCGACGCTGATCGGTATGTTCGCGATCGCGGAGATCCTGCGCTACGCGCTGGCACGCGAGGCGATGCCGAGCATGGCGACCAACAAGATAGGCAACATCTTCAAGGGGCTGATGCCGGAGCTGTGGCGCTATCGCTCTGGCTTCGGTCAGGGCATCGTGGTCGGCACTGTGACCGGGCCGTTGCCCGGCGCCGGCGCGGACATCGCAGCCTGGATCTCCTATGCGCTTGCCCGCAAATTCACGCGTAACCGCAAGGAGTTCGACGAAGAAGGGATGGAAGGCATCATCTCGGCCGGCGCCGCAAACAATGCGAGCGTCTCTGCCAGCTATGTGCCGGCGACGGTGCTCGGGATTCCGGGCGACTCGATGACCGCGATCGTCATCGGCGTGCTGTTCATGAAAGGTCTGACGCCGGGTCCCGCCATCTTCAACAATCAGCCGACGCTGATCTACGGTATCTTTCTGTCGTTCATCATTGCCAACCTGCTGATGGTCCCACTCGGTTACGCGGCGATCAAGCTGTCGCGCTACATCCTCGACGTGCCGCGCTCCTATCTCATGCCGGTGATCCTCATCTTCTGCATCGTCGGTGCATTCGCCATGGACAATACGCTGTCGGCTGTAGTGACCATGCTGATTTTCGGTATCGTCGGCTGGTTCATGGAGGAGAACGGTTTCCCGATAGCACCGGCTTTGCTTGGAATCGTACTTGGACGGATGCTGGAAGAGACCTTCCTTACCTCGATGATCAAGGCGCAGGGAGACTTCCTGCAGTTCTTTTCAAGGCCGATCGCCGGGACGATCGGGGTGATCACCATCCTCATCTGGATATCCCCGCTGATCATGATGTGCTGGAATCGCGTGAGGCGCGGAAAGGCGATTGCCTGACCCCACACGCGGGGCAGCGAGGTACAAGAGACCAGGTCGTTTGTCCGTTTTCCAGTTATGGCCGGAGTACATGCCAGACAAACCGAAAATGAAGCAGTCTTTTCGCAGCTCCGAGTGGTTCGGGCGTGAGGGCAAATACGGGTTCATCCCCCGCAGCTGGATGCGCGGCCAGGGGTTCGGTCCGGAACTGTTCGACGGCCGGCCTGTCATCGGTATCTGCAACACCTGGTCCGAGCTCAATCCATGCAATCGACATCTGCGCGAACTGGCCGAATACGTTAAGCGCGGCGTGCTTTTGGCCGGCGGCTATCCGCTCGAATTTCCGGTCATGAGCCTTGGCGAGCCGCTGATGCGGCCGACGACAATGATGTTCCGCAACCTCGCCAGCATGGAAGTCGAAGAAACGATCCGTGCCAACCCGATAGACGGCGTTGTACTCTTGGCAGGCTGCGACAAGACCACGCCCGCTCTGCTGATGGGCGCCGCAAGTTGCGATATTCCGAGCATCCTCGTTTCCGGCGGCCCGATGCTCAATGGCCGTTTCCGCGGACGCGAACTTGGCTCCGGCACCGATGTTTTCCACTTCGATGAGGAATATCGCACCGGGCGACTGAGCAAGGCTGACTACGAGGAAGCCGAAGCAGCGATGAGTCGCTCTGCAGGTTCCTGCATGACGATGGGCACAGCCTCCACCATGGCGTCGCTTGCCGAGGCGATGGGTATCGCACTGCCGTTGAATGGCGCGATTCCCGCTGTTGATGCCCGCAGGCGGCGTTTGGCGGAACAGGCAGGCCATTGCATCGTTTCGCTCGTGCGTGGCGGCGTAACGATTTCCAAGATTCTGACGAGAGCTGCGCTCGAGAATGCAATCGTCGTCAACGGGGCCATTGGTGGATCGACCAATGCGGTGGTCCACCTGTTGGCACTTGCGGGTCGACTCGGGGCGCCGCTGACGCTGGATGACTGGGATCGGCTGGGTGCAGGGGTGCCATGCCTCGTCGACCTGAAGCCGTCCGGCCGATTCCTGATGGAAGATTTCTACTATGCCGGCGGATTACCCGCCCTGATGAAGCGAATAGCGTCGCGACTGTGCCTCTCTGCGTCGACCGTGGAGGGCGCAACAATCGGCGAACGTTTGATTGGTGCCGAATGTTACAACGACGAGGTGATCCGGCCGCTTGAACATCCGGTCGCCGAGCAGGGCGGCATTGTGGTCTTGCGCGGCAATCTCGCCCCCGAAGGCGCAGTGCTCAAACCATCGGCGGCATCGCCGCGACTGATGAACCACCGCGGAAAAGCACTCGTCTTCGATACGGTCGACGATTACCGTGCCCGCATCGACGACCCGGACCTGCCTGTGGAGGAGAATTCCGTTCTTGTCCTGAAATCTGTGGGGCCCGTTGGGTATCCAGGAATGCCGGAAGTCGGAAACCTCGCTCTCCCAGCCAAGCTCGTCGCCCGCGGCGTCACCGATATGGTGCGCATTTCGGATGGACGGATGAGCGGGACCGCCTACGGAACTGTGGTACTCCACGTCTCGCCGGAATCTGCAGTCGGTGGCCCGCTGGCATTGGTGCGGACAGGCGACGAAATCGTACTCGACGTTGCCGGACGCCGTCTCGACCTCCTCGTTGGCGACGATGAACTGTCTCGGAGACGGGCAGAACTCAAACCTGCCGAACCACATTTCGACCGTGGCTATGGCGCCATGTTCACCAGTTCGGTTCAGCAGGCTCATCTGGGAGTCGACTTTGAGTTCCTCGTCGGCAAGTCCGAGCTCAAACGCAGCCAAGAGTCGTTTTGATCGACGCCTGTTCGTCGGCGAGGGTGTTGCAGCCCATGCGGGCGTTCGGCGCTTATGGAGCCCGCCAGGGGTCGGATTGCGGCGCGTTGGTCAGCGGCGAAGATTCGTAATAATGCAGGACGCGGCGCAGGCAGAGCCTTCAATGCGTCCTGCATTCGGGAATGGGATGGCCGCTTAGTCTTCCAGGATAGCGACGGCGCGCGTCCAGCCGGCGGAAGCCTTTTCGATCTTCACCGGGAAGCAGCTCACCATAAAGCCCGTCGAAGGCAGTTCCTCGAGCCGGTGCAGCTTCTCGATATGGCAATAGCCTGTGTGGCGACCGGCCTTGTGGCCTTCCCAGATCAGCGAGGCGTCGCCGGTTTCGGCATATTTCTTCGCGGTATGCACGAAGGGCGCGTCCCAGCTCCATCCGTCCGTGCCCGTCACCCGGATGCCCCGGTCGAGCAGGTACATCGTCGCCTCGTAGCCCACCCCGCAGCCGCTGGCCACGTAGTTGGGTTGGCCGAAGCGTTCGCCGGCCGATGTGTTCACCACGACGATCTCGAGCGGCGTGAGTTCGTGGCCGATGCGCTTGAGCTCGGTTTCCACATCGGCGGCCGTGACGACGTAGCCGTCGGGGAAATGGCGGAAGTCGAGCTTCACGCCCGGCTGGAAGCACCATTCGAGCGGAACCTCGTCGATGCGCATGGCGGGTTTGCCGCGATCCTGCGTCGAATGGTAGTGCCAGGGCGCATCGAGATGCGTGCCGTTATGCGTGGACAGCACGACCCGCTCCACCGCCCAGCCCTCGCCATCGGGCAGATCTTCCGCCTTCAGTCCGGGGAAGAAGCTCACAATGTCGCCGATGCTCTGCTTGTGGTCGATATAGGTGATGGCCGGGATCTGGATCGGCGGATCCGCCGGGATGTCGTTGGCGATGGGAATGGACAGGTCGATGATGCGTCGTGCCATAGTTTCCTCCTCTATGATGGCCTCAGGCTTTCTGCCGGACCACCTTGTTCTTCAGGACGCCGATGCGCTCGACCTCCAGCTCGATCGTGTCGCCGTCCTGCAGGAAGCGGCCGTGCTCGAGCCCGCAGCCATTGCCGACCGTGCCCGAGCCGATGAATTCGCCGGCGAAGACCGTTTCGTCCTGCGACATGTGAGCCAGCATCTCCTCGAAGCTGAACAGCATGCCCTCGGTCTTGCCTTGTGACCAGACCTCGCCATTGACCCGCGCTTCCATGGCGAGCGAATAGGGGTCGCCGATCTCGTCGGGCGTCACGATCCACGGGCCGATGACGTTCGCGCCGTCGAAGCTCTTGCCTTTTGCGGGCCCAAGCCAACCTGGCATCTCCTTCGCCTGCTGATCGCGCGCGGAAAAATCATTGAAGATCGTGTAGCCGAAAATGTGCTCGGCGGCGCGTTTGGCGGGGATGTTGGACGCAGTGTTCCAGGTGACCACACCGAATTCGAGCTCGTAGTCCATCACCTGGCTGTAGCGCGGCCAGGTGATGGTGGCGCCGGGGCCGCGTACAATCATGCGATTGGTGATGTAGTAGATCGGAAGCTGCCGGTAGACGGCGGCAAGCTCGGCAAGCGGCTCGGCTTCGATTGCGGCGAGCGCTGCTGCGTCGCCCTTGGCGAGGAGCCGTCGCATGCCGCGCGGCGATTGCCGGATATGCGTGGGGAAGCTCATGCCGTCGCGCATCTGCCGCGGCTCCGGCAGTGGCGCGAGAAGCTCGACCGATTCCACGGCAACGGAAAGGTCCTGCTCGCCGCCGCGCGCGGCAAAGAGTTCGGCCGCACGGTCGAGGCCGCGGCGCCCGGAATCGATGAGGGCGAGCATCGACCGGAAGGCGGGATCGCCGACTCCACCGCGTTCGGCCGCTCGCGCCAGGTCGAACAGCCTGTCGTCATGTCCATGAACGAGCGCAATTCGGCTCTCGCCGGTGTCTGACCTGTACGTCGCGAGCCTCATGATGCCTCCCTCTTGAGATTGTATATAAAATGTGATTTTATCGATAGCTGAAATAGACGGCTTATGGAAGCCGTTTTCCAGGGAGGAAGAACAAGATGAAGTCGTTCGGATCGGCCGCAATTGGCGCGGCCTTGGTGGTGGCCGCACTCTCGGGCATGCCGGCCTTCGCCCAGACCAAGATCGCCATCGGCTGCACCGCCACGACCGATTGCGCGTCGGCTGCGGTCGCCCTCGAAGACGGCATCTTCAAGAAGAACGGGCTCGATGCGGAGCTGGTGCTGATCGGTCTCAATTCCAACATTCCCGCCGCGCTGCTTTCCGATTCCATCCAGATCGGCGGCCCGACCCCGTCGGTGTTCCTCCAGGCCGCCGATGGCGGGCTCGACCTCGTCGCGGTCGCCGGGGCGTCGTCCACGGCAAAGTCCACGGTCGACTCGGCCGCGGTCGTCACGCCGACCGGCAGCGCGATCAAGGAAGCCAAGGACTTCGAAGGCAAGAAAGTCGGCGCTCCGGGGATTGGCGCGTTCCTGCACGTGCTGTTCTCGCAATGGCTCATCGACAAGGGCCTCGACCCGAAGAAGGTGAACTTCGTCGAAGTCACCTTCCCGACCATGAACGACGTGCTGAAGTCGGGCGCGGTCGATGCGGTGGTGACGGCCGAGCCGATGCTGTCGCGCATTGTCGGTTCAGGCACCGGCACGGTCGCGGGCTATTACCTGGAATCGATCCCGGATGGCCGCCCGCAAATCCTCTATGCCTCGACCCGTAGCTGGGCCGACGCCAATCCGGAGGCGCTTGCCGCCTTCCGCGCATCGATCGACGAAGCCGCCAAGATCGTGAACGCCGACCCGGAAAAGGCCAAGAGCGCGATCTCGCGTTTCACCAAGATCCCGCTCGACGTGCTTTCAAAGATGAAGCTTTCGGTTTCCGACCCCAGGATCGAAGCGGAGCAACTGGAATGGTGGGTCGACGTGATGGACAGGCAGGAGATGCTCCAGTCGAAGCCGGACGCCGCCAGCCTCATCCAGAAATGACATCCATCCAGACGGAAGACCCTGCCGAGGCCGCGCATGCCGCGGCTTCGGACACGCTCAGCGAACGCGCTGCCGCCCTCGTCGAGCGCGATATCCTGGCGGGGCTCTGGCTGCCCGACACGCGGCTCGGCATCCATGCCTTGTCCGAGCACTACGGGATCGGCGCTACCCCGCTGCGCGAAGGTCTTTCGCGGCTCGTGTCGCGCGGCCTCATCATGGCTGTCGGCAAGAAGGGATTCCGAGTCGCCAGCACGTCGCGCGCCGATCTCGAGGACATCACGCGCGTTCGCACCCTGGTCGAGGTCGAAGCGCTCAAAGGGTCGATCGCGGCGGGCGGGGACGAATGGGAAGCAGGAATTGTCGCGGCGCTCCACAGGCTGCGTCGCTCTCTCGACCGGGATCCCGAAACGATGCGGGAAGGAACCGTCGAATTCGACGGGTTGCACAAGGCGTTCCACAGGGCGCTGCTCGCCGCCTGCGGTTCTGAGCGGCTACTGCGCCTCCATGACGAACTCTACCTGCAGGCCTACCGCTATCGCCGTGTCATGATGAACCGTTTTCAGGATCCTGCATGGTTCCTGACGGAACATCAGGAATTGGCCGACATCATCATCGCCCGCAATGTCGACGAGGCCGTGCGCCGCCTTTCCAGCCATCTCAACCATACGCTTGTGATCGTCTATGGCGACGCAGGCACGGACAAGCCCGCATGAGCATCGATCCGGTCATCGAATTCGACAGTGTCAGCCTGTCCTATGGCGACAAGCCGGTCATTTCGAACATGTCGCTGTCGATCGGGCGGGGCGAAATCGTTTGCGTCATCGGTCCGTCCGGCTGCGGCAAGACCACGGCGCTGCGCATGGCGGGCGGCCTGGTGCGGCCAGACAATGGCACGATCCGCATGCTCGGACAGGCACTGGTCGGTCCCCGGAGCGACGTCGCCATCGTGTTCCAGGATTACGGTAAAGCCCTGCTGCCCTGGCGCACCGCGGCCGGGAATGTCTCGCTTGCCCTGGAAGCGGCGGGCGTGCCGGCACGGCAGCGCAAGGAGCGTATCCACGAGCTGCTGTCGAAAGTGGGCCTGCCCGGGCACGCCGACAAATATCCGACCGAGATGTCCGGCGGCATGCAGCAGCGGCTCCAGATCGCGCGCTGCCTCGCCCAGCAGCCGGCCGTGCTCCTGATGGACGAGCCCTTTGGCGCGCTCGACGCCATGACGCGCCAGACCCTGCAGGACGAGATGCTGTCGATCGTGGCGGGTACAGGCACCACGGTGTTCTTCGTCACGCACGACCTGGAGGAGGCGATCTATCTGGGCGACAGGGTGATCGGCCTCCTGCCCAATCCCGGGCGGTTGGGAACGGTCGCGGAGGTCAATTTACCGCGTCCGCGCGACCAGTTGGGCACGCGCGAGATGCCGGAGTTCCTGCGCCTCCGGCGCAGCCTGTTCGACTTCATCGAGAAGGCCGAGGCATGAGGGCTGCCCTGAAGGCACTCGTGCTGCCGGCCGCGCTCCTGGTTGCTGCGGAAGCTGCCGTGCGCATTTCCGGCACGACGAGCCAGGCGATCGCCGCGCCGACCGCCGTCGCGGTGGCGCTGGCCGAGGCGCTGGCGGATGGCTCGATGCTGACGGCAACCCGCGACACGCTGTTCGGCGCCTTTGCCGGGCTCGCGATCGGCTCTGCCATTGGCCTCGCGCTCGGCGTCCTACTCGGGCTGGTGAAGCCGCTCGACAGGCTGATGGAGATCACCATCGAGGCGGTGCGTCCCATCCCGTCGGTCGCCGTCATTCCCATCGCCATGCTCGCCCTGGGCTTCGGCTACGGCATGGAAATCGCTATCGTCGCCTTCGCCTGCCTCTGGCCGATGCTCATCCTGTCGCGCTCGGCGATCACCGGCATCGAGCCACGCCTTCTGGAAGTCGCGCGTGCCCTGCGCCTTTCTCCGCTCCAGCGTGTCTTCAAGATCGTCCTGCCTGCCGCCTTGCCGCGCATTATCGTTGCCTTTCGGCTTGCGGCCGGCATTGCGCTGGTCGTGGCCGTCACCGTCGAGATCGCCGCCAATCCGCTCGGTCTCGGTTACGGCATCCTGATCGCCCAGCAATCGTTGCGACCGGAACTGATGCTGGCCTATCTCCTGTGGATCGGCGTCGTCGGCCTTCTGGTCAATGCCTTGCTCGCCTGGGGGCAAAGCCGCCTGTTCGGCCGGGCAGCCCTCGCCACGGCGACTTCGTGAAGGGCCGCACATGAGAGCAAACCGCATCCTCTGGCTCGCCGGCAGTCTCTTCGTCGCCGCATGTTTCGTGCTTTTCTGGCAGTGGGTGGCGGACAACAAGCTCGTCTCTCCGGTCTTCCTGCCCGGCCCGGACAGGGCCTGGGCCGCGCTCGTGAAAGGCATGACCAAGGGCGATCTTTCCGTGAAGCTCGCGGCCACCGTCGAGCGGATGATCTGGGGATGGCTGATCGCCTCGTTGGTGGGCATTGCGCTCGGCGCGGCGATCGGCACGTCGCGGGCGCTCCGCGCCTATGTCGCGCCCATGCTGGAGTTCCTGCGGCCGCTTCCGGCTTCAGCCGTGATCCCGGTCGCCATCGCGATCCTCGGCCTCTCCGATGCGATGGTGCTGTCCGTCATCGCTTTCGGCGCGTTGTGGCCCGTGCTTCTCGCCACCATCCACGGGTTCTCCGCCGTCGAGCCGCGCCTCTACGAGGTGGGCCGGGCGCTTGGTCTCTCGCGCGCCGCCGTCATCGGCAAGATCGCGCTGCCGTCGGCGAGCCCCGACATTCTTGCCGGCATGCGCCTCGGCCTGACCGTGGCGCTCATCCTGGCCGTCGTCTGCGAGATGCTCGCCGGCCGCGACGGGCTCGGGAACTGGATTTTGCTTGCCGCGCGTTCCTTCAGGGCGCCCGATCTCTATGCCGGCGTGATCCTGCTCGGCGTGCTGGGCTATGTCAGCTCGGTGCTGCTCGCGGCCTTCGAGGCCCGCATGCTGGTGTGGCGCAGCCGCGCCCGCTGAATACCTCCCCTGACGGCACATTTGGGAAAATCGCGCCGAATTGCTATCTATCGGCTTGGGATCATGCGAAACCCGACATGGTGATGGCAGGAACGGGAATATGCAGGCGAAGGCAACCCTGACGAAAAACCAGCTTCTGGTTCTGGAAAAGCTCGAGGCGGCGACGGGTCCGCTCAGCGCCTACACCCTGCTGGACCTTCTGCGCGAGCGGGGCTTCCGGGCGCCCCTCCAGGTCTATCGCGCCCTCGAGGTGCTGATGAAGGAAGGCTTCGTTCATCGGCTGGAAAGCCTGAACGCCTTTGTCGCCTGTTCCGAGAAGCACGACCACAGCCACCGCATGACCGCTTTCGCGATCTGCGACAAATGCGGGCAGGTCACGGAATTCTCAGACCATGCGGTCGAGCAGCAGCTCGATCAATGGGTCGGATCGACCGGCTTCGTGGCCAAGAAGGCCGTCATCGAGTTTCGCGGCACCTGCGCCAAATGCGCCGCCATGGCTGCGTGAAGCCACCGTCCTGCGGCCATATCTCCCCGCGTTCGTGAGGGTTGAGGGCCTGAACAGTCAGTTCTTTGCCGCCTAATATCAAACCCTCTTCCCAGCTGCCTCGAACAGGAACGATCTGGCCGGCTCGATGCCGAACAGCCCGGCGTCGCCCGGCCGGACGTCGCGAGCATCGCGGCTTTCCACCACGAGCGGGTTGCCGTCGGCGAGCGCGGCATGGATATAGGTGACGCCGCCCAGCCGCTCGACCACGGTGACCTTGCCCTCGATCGTGCCCGGCGCGCCTTCGGACGCCACGAAGTGTTCCGGCCGGATACCGAGGCTCAGCTTTGTCCCGGGTGCCGGCGGTGTGCCGCGTACCGCGACCGCGATGTCCTTGAGGCCGAAGGCGGGAGCCTCCACAACGACATTTCGTCCTTCCACGCCCGACGCGGTGACGGGGATGAAGTTCATGCGCGGAGAGCCGATGAAGCCAGCCACGAAGGTGTTGTCGGGATTCCCGTAAAGCTCGAGCGGCGCTCCGACCTGCTCGATACGGCCGGCGCGGAGCACCACGATACGGCTCGCCAGCGTCATCGCCTCGACCTGGTCGTGGGTGACGTAGACCATTGTCGATTTGAGCTCCTGATGGAGCCGGGCGATCTCGATGCGCATCTGGACGCGGAGCTCGGCGTCGAGATTCGACAGCGGCTCGTCGAACAGGAACACCTCCGGCTTGCGCACGATCGCCCGGCCGATTGCAACGCGCTGACGTTGGCCACCTGAAAGTTCGCGCGGCTTGCGCTCGAGATAGGGTTCGAGATGGAGGATGCGGGCCGCGTCCCTCACCTTGGCATCGATCTCGGCTTTGGGGTGCCCCGCCATCTCGAGGGGAAATCCCATATTCGCGGCTACGGTCATGTGCGGATAGAGCGCATAGGTCTGGAAAACCATGGCGATGCCGCGCTTGGCCGGATCGGCGTCGGTGACGTCGCGCCCGCCGATGGTGATCCTGCCGTCCGACGTCGTCTCGAGCCCGGCGATCATCCGCAGCAATGTAGACTTGCCGCAGCCGGACGGTCCGACGAAGACGACGAACTCACCGTCAGCGACATCGAGATCGACTCCGGTTATGATCTCCGTGGCGCCGAAGCGCTTCTTGACACCGTGGAGTGTGAGACCCGCCATGGCAGCTTGGTTCCGTTCTATTTGACAGCGCCCTCGGTTAGGCCGGAAACGAACCAGCGGCCGACGAGGGCGAACAGGATGACGACGGGGATGGTGGCTGCCGTCGCTCCGGCGAGAAGCAGGCCCCAGTCGATCTGATACTGGCCTATGATGCCGGCGAAACCGACCGGAATCGTCCGGTTGGCGTCCGACACGATCAGCACCGAGGCGAAGAGATATTCGGTCCAGGACGAGATGAAGGCGAAGATCGCCACGCTCGCGATACCTGGTGCGATCAGCGGCATGAGAATGCGCAGGAGGATGGTCGTGGTCGGCGCGCCGTCGATGATCGCGGCCTCCTCGATCTCGCGCGGCACCGAGGCCAGGAAGGAGCGCATCATCCAGATCGAGAAGGGAAGCGCAAAGGCGACATTGACGATGACGAGGCTCGCCCGGCTGTCGATCAGGCCGGCCTTGGCGAAAAGCCCATAGAGCGGGATCAGCACGACGACGCCGGGAAATGCGTAGGCCAGCAGGATCAGCCGATAGAGCGCGTTCCGGCCGGGGAAATTCATGCGGAAGAATGCATAGGCTGCCGGCAGCGCGAGAACGACGGTGACCAGTGTCGAGAACAGCGCCACGGCGAGGCTGTTGATGAGATAGGCCGTGAAATCGGTGAACTGCAGCAGCTTCTGGAAATGCTGGGTGGTGAAGCTCTGCGGGAACATGGTCGGCACGCGCTGGATGATCTCGCGCGGCGCCTTGATCGAGCCCGTGACAACCCACCAGAACGGCAGGCCGACGACGAGCACCAGCAGGACGAGGCCGCAATAAAGCGACAGCGATTGCGGGAAGCTGCGTTTCATCGCGCGGCCTCGCTGGCGGTCATGGCGCGCGTGGCGACGAACGCGAAACCCATGAGGAGAATGCTCGTAATCACCGAGATCGTGGCGGCCTCGCTCAGCCGGTAGCCTTTGAAAGCCGTCTCGTAGATGAGCACCGGCAGGGTCTGCGATGCCTGGGCCGGTCCGCCGGCCGTGAGCAGCCAGATCACGTCGAAGACGTTGAAGGAGAGAAGCGTGCCGACGACGCCCAGCACCAGCAGCGTCGGCTGCAGAAGGGGCCAGGTGATGCGGGTGAAGCGCCTGAAGGCGCTCGCGCCATCGATGCGCGCCGCCTCATAAAGATCGCCGGGAATGCGTGTGAGACCCGCGAGCATCATCAGCGCCGTGAACGGGAACCAGCGCCAGGAGTTGATCATGATGAGCGTTGCCATCGTCCCCTCGCGGGTGGCGAAGAAACCGACCGGCCGGTCGATGATACCGGTCTGGATGAGCAGCGGATTGATCATGCCGCCTGACGTCGACAGCAACCAGCGCCAGATGATCACGACCACCACGGTCGGCACGATCCAGGTAAGGATGATCCAGGTCCGGGCAATTCGGACGCCGGGAAATTTCTGGTTGAGGATGAGGGCCGTGCCAAGCGCGAGTAAGGTCTGGACGACGGCATTGGCGGCGACCCAAATGACGCTGCGGCCGAACGCCTTCCAGAAGCCTGCGCCGCCGAGCACGGACAGGTAGTTGGCGAGGCCGACGAAACGGCCCTCTGAACCGATCACGCCGACATTCTGGAAGCTCAGCATGATCGCTTGAACCAGCGGCCAGCCGAGCACGGCCAGCAGGAAAAGGAGCGCCGGGGCAACGAAGATGAAGGCCAGCGGTGTGTTCTTCATCGATCGATCCTGCTGCCCCGGCGTCGGCCTGTTACTTCTTGGCCGTGATCTCGGTCATGCGTGCCTGTCCCGCCTTGACGGCATCGGCGGCGCTCTGACCATCGACCACGATGTGCTGCAGGGTTTCGGCGATCACGTTTTGAGCCGAGATGGCGCCGATCGACGGGAACACCTTGCCGGTGGTGAAGCCGAAGAGCTTGCCGGCGCTCGCATTCGCCACCATCGTCTCGACCTGGCCCTTGTACTTGGCGACGACCGGGTCGTTCCAGAAGGACGCGGCCTTGGCGCCGTCATCGGTCACCGGCAGGAAGAGGCCCGGCTCCATGGTCAGGAAGCGACCGTAGGTCTCGGGCTCGAGCAGCCAGGTCAGGAACACCTTGGCGGCGTCCTGCTTGGCCTTGTCCTTGGTGGTCAGCATGATGGCGTTGGAATAGGAGATCGTGCCGGAGGCGGACTGGTCGTCGGCATGCGGCACGGGCGCCACGCCGAGATCGGCGGCATCGCCTTCGGCCTGCGTGTCGTAGGTGTTGATCACGCTGAACTGAAGGATCATGCCGCAGCTGGCGCTGGCGAAGCAGGCCTCGGCCTCGCCCCAGGTCCAGGACGTGCTATCCGGCGGCGAGAGCTTCTGAAGCTCGCTGTAGTATTGGTAGGAGGCGACCGTTTCGGGCTTATCGAAGGCGATCGTGCCGTCGTCGGCATAGATGTCGGCCGCGCCGTTGTTGACCATGAAGCTGTAGACCGTCTGGTCGGTGTAGAGCTGCTTGTTGGCGGGAAGGCCGATGCCGTACTTGCCGTCGGTCGACAGTTTCTCGGCGGCAGCCTTCCATTCGGTCCAGGTCTTCGGCACCTGCAGCCCTGCCTCCTTCAGCGCGCTGTTCCGGTACCACAGCGAGATCGCCATGTTGTAGGCCGGTACCGCCCAGACATGGTCGTCATATTTGTAGGGCGCGAGCGTGGCCTCGACGAAGCCATGCTTGGCGTCGAGCTCCTTGACGAGATCGTCCACCGGCACCACCGCGTCGATGCCCTTCATCACCGTGGTGAAGTCCGGAATCGCGAAGAGCAGATCAGGACCAGTGCCCGCGGCGATAGCGGCCGGAGCTTTGGCGTAGACCTCGCCCCAGCTCTGCGGTTCCTGCTTCACGACGATGTCGGGATGCGCCTTGTTGAACTCGTCGAGCAGTTCCTGCACGCGCTGGACCCGATGCGGCGGCTGCTCCATATGCCACAGCGTCAGGCTGACCGGTTCCGCGTAAGCGGCGCTGCTCAGTAGTGCGGCAAACGCCGCGAAAGGTAGAATTGCCTTCATTGTCTTCATCTCCCTGTTACCCCGTGCTCCCCGAAAGGCGCGGATTCCCCAGAATATTTCCACCACTATAGATGCGGATTGCGCGGGCGGTAGCGGGCGATCAGCGCCTCGTTGACCTCCGCCGCGCCCGGCATGTTGGCGCTGAGATAGATCGGTGCCTGGACACCCGACGCCTGGAGCCGCGCCGCGACCTCGGCCAGCACTGCGTTCATCATCGCCGCGCCGACCGGCGTCGAGATCGGTCCGACGCGAAGCGCGCTGCCCGGCACGGCCGTGATCGCGTCTCCGGGAGGCGCGCCATTGTCCAACACGATGTCGGCGACGTCGGCGAGCCGCGTCCGGCCCTTGGCAGCAGCCCTGGAATAGGTTTCGGATGTGATGGCAATCACGGTGGCGCCCCGTTCCTTGCCGATCTGGGCGGCCTCCACGGGCGCTGCGTTCACGCCGCTGTTGGAGACGATGATCAGCACGTCGTCCGGGCCGATCGGGTAGCGGTCGAAGATGGGCGCCACGAGTCCGGGCATGCGCTCGAAGACCGTCCCTGCCACCGCTCCTTCATGCACCATGGTCGGGCCCGAAAGGATGGGCACGGTAAGCGCCAGGCCGCCGGCACGGTAATGCGCCTCCTCGGCCATGGTGTGGCTATGCCCGGTGCCGAAAATATAAACCAGCCCGTCGGCGCGCGCGGTCTTTTCGACGGCGTCGGCGGCCTCGGCAAGCGCGGCGCCATTCTGCTTCAGGAGCTTGCCGATGCGCTCGGTCAATTCGTTGAGATAGGCGGCGGCGGTGGCGATCTCTGTCATGTCAGCCTCAATCTAACCCGCATCGTGAAACAATCGCCCCGATAGGACGAGCGGACATATTCGAGCGGCCGCCCGTCGCGGCCGAAGGTGCAGCGGGTGAACCTCAGGATCGGCGTGCCGGGCTCGATGTCGAGCGCCGCGGAGGTGACGGCATCCGGTGTATCGGCGAAGACGGTCTCCTCCGCCTCGGTCGGCATGTGCCCGTAGTCCTCGCGCAGCACGCGGTAGAGCGAATCCATCGAGAAATCGGCGCGCTCGAGCAGGCCGGGCGCGAGCACGACCGGTACTTCCGTCCGCTCGACCGCGACAGGCTCGGCGTCGACGAGGCGGACGCGCACCAGCCTGTGCACGGGCTCGTTCTCGGCGATCGCCAGAGCGCTGGCCACTTCAGGATCCGCGGCGCCCAAGCCCGCGTCGAGCACGACGCTCGACACAAAGCGGCCGGCCCGCCGCATCTCCTCCGTGAAGCCGCTCAGCGTGCGCAACTGCTTCTCGATGCGAGGCTGGGCGACGAAGCAGCCGCGCCCGACCCGCGTTTCGACGAGACCCCGCCGCTCCAGAGACTTGAGCGCCTGGCGTGCCGTCATGCGGCTCGCACCAAGTTCCTCGGCGATCTGGCGTTCGGAAGGCAGGCGATCGCCGGCCTTCAGCGCTCCGGAGCCGATCCGGGCCTCCAGCGAACGGGCGATGCGCTGGTAGAGCGGCGCCTGGTCGACAATCATGAGCGGTATATCCCGCATGGGCGAGGTGGTATGTACCACGCGATCTATGCAGGTGCCGGCGTTTTCGTCAACGCAGCGCGAGCGCTTTATCCCGATATTTCCGGTAGTTCGCGAATGCGGCATCCCAGGCCGGCTTGGCCGACGCCGCCGGGTCCTGGCTGCGTTGGATCCGCCGGGTCGAAATCGAAGCTTCCCGGATCGATGGGAACCAGCCGATGGCGGTGCCGGCGAGCAGGGCGGCGCCGCGCGCGCCGAACTCTGTCCCCGCCGGCACATGCACCGTCTTGCCCAGCGCGTCGGCGATCATCTGCGTCCACATGCGGCTTTTGGCGCCGCCGCCCGTGAGCAGCAGCCTGTCGCCGATGTCGGGCAGGTCGGCAAGGAGATCGCGGATGGCGAGCACCACGCCTTCATAGACGGCGCGCATCATGTGGGCGCGGCCATGGCGCGGCGTGAGCCCGTGGAAACCCGCCCGGGCCTGGGCGTCGACAATGGGCGCGATGATGCCGCTGTCGCTGAGATAGGGCAGGAACACGACGCCCTCGCTGCCGACCGGCACGGCGGAAACCATGGCGTCGAGCTTGGCGAACATTTCGGGATCGCGCGCGGCTTCCGCCATGATCGTCTCGACTGCCCAGTCGAGATTGAGCGTACCCGCCACATTGACCATGGCGCGGAACCAGGTTTCGCCGGGGAGCGTGAAGAGCAGGCCGAGATCGGGTGGCGTGAAGACGGGCGTGTCGGAGACGACGCCGACGATGCAGGTCGTGCCGAGCACGGCGAGGGCGGTGCCCCCCTCCAGCGCGCTCGCGCCGGTGACGGTCGAGGGCACGTCGCCGGCTCCCACCGCCACGGGTGTGCCCGTCTTCAGGCCGGTGGCCGCGGCGGCCTGCGCCGTGACCGTTCCCGCCAGGCTTTCGGAATCCAGGACCGGCGGCAGCTTGTGGGCGATATCGGCTAGGCCGAAGAGATGGAGCATGTCGGCGCTGCGACGGCGCCGACGAGCATCGCCCGGAGCGACGGCCGCCTCCGTCCGGTCGGAGGCGGCCTGCCCCGTCAGCTTCATGCGCAGGAAATCCTTGTAGCTGAAGATGTGGGCGGCCCGCTCGACGATTTCGGGCTCGTGCTCCCTGAGCCAGGCGACGAGAGGCAGCGTGCAGCCCTGCTGCATGACGCAGCCATCCTCCTCGAAGATCCGGTGGTAGAAGCCGGGATCCTCCGCCGCGCGGCATTCGAGCATCTCCTGGGCGCGGCTGTCCTCCCAGATGATGCCGGGCCGCAGGGCTTCGCCCTTGTCGTCGACCAGCCATGCGCCGACCATGGCGGCGGAAATACCTATGGCGGCGATGTCGTCCGCCGCGATGCCGGCCGTTTCGAGCGCGCCCTTGATGGCGGCGCGTGCCGCCTCCCAGGCCGCGACCGGGTCGGTTTCGCACCAGCCCGGCCGGGGGCGGTGCAGGACGACCCGATGGGTTCTGCTCGCGATCTCGGTTCCGCCTTTGTCGAAAACGGCGGCCTTCGTCATGGAGGAACCGGCGTCGATCCCTAGGAGAAAACGGCTCATGGAAATTCCAGAGTTAGAGCAAATCTTGCCCGAGACGCATTATCAATCCGGGAAGGAGAGATCGACGACGAAATCATAGGCGTCGCCGCGAAAGATCGAGTGGCTCCATTCGACGAGCGTTCCGTCGGCGAGCTCGGCCATGCGATGGATGTCGAGCGCGACATGGCCGTCCATGACGCCAAGCAGCCGGGCCCATTCTGCGCCGATGGTTACCGCAGCGATGTTCTGAAAGGCGCGAACCGGCGGGTGGCCACGCGCCCGCAATGCTTCATAGAAGGAGACACCGACCTCCTCAGGGTCGGGAAGGAAACGGGATGGGCTCACCGTCCATTCCAGGGCGATCGGCTCGCTATCGGCGAAGCGAAGGCGATGAAGCCGCGCGACCGGATCTCCGGGCGCGAGGCGCAGCCGGCGGGCTTCTTCCGCATCGGCCCGACCGCTTTCGCGGCTGATCCAGCTCGTGCCCGGCTCGCGGCCCCTGGCGCGCATGTCCTCGCTGAAGGAATAGAGGCGCGACAGGCTTTGGGCGACTCGCTGCGGCGGGCCGGCCACGAAGGTGCCACTGCCATGGCGGCGCACCACCAGACCGTCCGCCACCAATCCGTCCAGCGCCTTGCGCACCGTCACGCGCGAGATGTCCAGCTCTTCGGCGATCTCCCGCTCGGAGGGGAGCGCCATGCCGGGATAGGACTTGCCCGACCGGATCGCCTGGCCGATCCAGTTCTTGAGCTGAAAATAGGCAGGGCTCGAGCGGTTGAGGCTGAGCCCTTCGAACGAGAACATGTCGTGCTCGCGAATCTGGCTAATACCAAAATGATACCAGTCGTGGGCGCGCGGAGCCAGCGCAGGAGGAGACCGTCTGTTCGCCGTTCCCCCTTAGTCCGGGAGAAGGCGGGGAGTTGCGGCGACCGCTAGCCTCGTAGCGCTTGCCTGACCCAATCGAGCCGCGCTGCGGGCACCAGCCCGTAATTGTAGAAGTTGATGCCGACGCCGGCTTCGAGCGCCGGCTTCACCTTTGCGGCCAGGACATCCGCATCGGACATTTCCGGATAGAACAGCCGGTAGCCCGTGCCGAGGAATTTGTCCGGCCCCAGCGCGGCCCGGCCTGCCGCCAGCAACTGCGCGACGTCGCCCGGCTCCATGTCGTAGGCGCAGAGGATCGCGCCATCGCAGACCTTGCCGAGGGGGGCGAGATCGCAGCCGCCGAGCCAGCCGTCCTTCAAGTCGATGATGACGACCTGCGTCGCCGGATGGGCTGCCGCGCGAATCTCCTCGACCAGGCTCGTCACCGGCTCGAAGCGCCACAGGAGGTAAGCATGGAGTTCCGGCCATGGCGCGAAGGTGCCAAGGCCGCTCGCGGGAAAATCGGGGAAACGGCGTGCCGGTACCGCCCGCTCGCAGCTCTCGGAGATCCATTGCCTGACCAGCTTGCGAGCCGCCTCGCCATCGACGCCGGCCTCGGCCGATCCGGCAATGCAGGACGGGCAAAAGCAGAGCGACAGCAGAAAATCCTCTTCCGGTGTCAGGCCGACGCCGTCCTTCTCGTGATGATATTCATGGGCAAAACCCATGAAGGATGGGCTCTCGAGTTCGATGCGGTCGGGCCGGTAGTTGCGGCTGACGTCTTCCACCATCACCCGCACATAGGCGCGGGCGTCCGGGTGAGACGGGCATAGATTGTAGTAGTTCGGATCGCCGAAGGCATTGCGGGTCACCGCCTGGGGATGGAGCATGCCGAGCCTGGTATTGTGCAGGCAGACCGTCCAACAGGAGATCTTCATCCCGCTGTTGTCGCGGCGGCGCCCGAGCTCGCGCAGGACATCGCCGCCTTCCTCGATGACGTCGGCGAGTTTCGGTCGGATGGCGAGACCCTCCCAGAGCGCGGGGTCGGGCCGGAAATAGATGGTGCCATCCTCCGGGAAATAGGCCTTGCGCCGCGGGCTGCGTGACTGCAGGAAACGGCCGGCATGGTAGGACGTCGCTAGGCTGATCATGTTCAAGCCGGCGCGTTCGCGCAACTCTCGCTCGACGGTGTCATGGCCGAGATCCTGCACGTCCCAGGGATAGGTCCACATCGACAGGTGCATGCTTTCTCCTCCGCAAGATTCCTGTTCAGGGGATCAGCCGTCCCGGCAGATTGCCCGTCGGCTGTCCGTCGGCGACGACCGGCTCGCCCGCCACGAAGACATGGCTGACGCCCGTGGCGAAGCGCACGGGATCGTCGAATGTCGCGGGGTCGTCGATGCCGGCTGAAAAGAGCGTCAGATCGGCCACCAGGCCTTCGCGGATCACGCCGCGGTCGGCGAGGTTGAAGCGCTGCGCCGGTGCCGAGGTCATCCGCCGTACGGCGTCCTCGATCGGAAACCAGCCCTCGCGGACCAGCCGTCCCGCAAAACGCGCGAACGAACCGAAGCCGCGGGGGTGCGGGCGCGTGCCTGCTCGGGGCAGGCCGTCGGAACAGGCAAGATGCAGGCGATGGGTGCATGCGGCATGGAGGTCGCCCTCGTCGAGCTGGAAAAGCACGATGCCGGTCTCGCCGCCATCCTCGAGGATCAGCCGCACCATGAGATCGAAGGGGTCCATTTGCTCGGTCGCTGCGGCATCCTCCATCGAACGTCCCTCGAGATGCTTGAGACCTGCTGCACCGATCGCGGAGAGGCGGACGTTGCCCCAGCCGATCAGCGAGACCTTGGATTGGAGATGCGGATCACTCCCGCCCTCCTCGACCCAGCGCCGCAGGTCCGCTCTGTAGGCCGGGTTGGCAAGTCGGGCGGCGAGCGCGCCATGGCCGCCGGCCAGAGCTTCGGGCGGCAGGAGCTGGAGCATATAGGTGCTGCCGGCCGGATAGGGATACATGTCGAAGGACACGTCCAGCCCGTCGCCCCGGGCCGCCTCGAGCTTCTCGATGACCTTCGGCACATTTCCCCAATTCGGCCGGCCAGCCGATTGCAAGTGGGAAAGCAGACCGGCCGTGCCAGCCTGGCGCAGGATCGACAGGAATTCGTCCGTCGAGGCGATCAGGCCAGCCTCATAGCTTCGCACATGGGCCGTTAGAAGCTTGCCGTGGTCACGTACGGTCTCGGCCAGCGCCACCAGTTCCGCCTGGTCCGCATAGGCGCTGGGCGGGTAGACGAGGCCGAGCGAGAGACCCGCCGCGCCTTGTTCAAGCTGCGCGGCGAGCAGGCGCTGCATGGCCTGGCGTTCCCGAGGGGTTGCCGCGCGGTTTTCGTAACCCATGACGGCGAGGCGCAGTGGCGCGTGCCCGACGAGCGAGACCACGTTGAGCGCCGCGCCGCGCTCTTCCAGCGATCTGCGGTATCCGTTCAGATCATCGAAGATTTCGCTCTCGGCCGTCGCGCCGAGAAGTGCTCCGAAATGTTCTGCAAGAAGCAGCCGTGAGTGGGGGGCGGCCGGATAGAGCGAGAAGCTGCAATTGCCGACCACGACCGTCGTCACCCCCTGCAGGATCTTCTCCGGCCGCTGCGGCTCGCGGAGCGTGATCAGATCGTCATGGCAATGGGCATCGATGAAGCCGGGCGCAAGGTAGCGGTCGCAGGCGTCGATCACCGTCGCGCCATCGGCCGCCAGGCCGGGCGCTATTGCGGCGATGCGGCCACCGCCGATGCGCAGGTCCGCCCGGAACCAGGGCGCGCCGGTGCCGTCGATGATGCGAGCGTCCCGGATCAGAATGTCCATATGCCCTCAGTTCCCCACCGGCTCCGCCATCTGGATCAGGCAGTCGCCGGCCTCGCAATGCGTGTGCAGCCTGCGGGAGATCACGATGCCGCTTTCCGCGAACAGCAATGGCTCCTCCGGCGCCTCCAGCCTTTCGAGATCATGGTACCAGCCGGCGAGATCGCCAGCGGCGACACGTGCGCCCAGCCGAACGGCAGGCTCGTACCAGCCCCTGCGGGTGGCATAGATGCCCTGGCTATGGCGGGCAAGCGAAAGAAGCTGCATCGGCCCTTCCGACGGCGGCAGCGGCCCGAGTACCGCGTCGTAGACCACTCCGGTGGCGACCAGCAGATTGTCGATGGCGCGCGCGGTCACCGCCATGCTGTCCACGGTCGCGGTGCCCCCGCCACCGAATTCGCCGCTGAGGCCGATCGCGCCGGCACGCCGCGCCGCGCCCATCGAAGTCGGCGCAGCCGGTCCGTTATCGGCCACGAAGCCATAGGGCATCCCCAATGCGCGCATGAGAGCCAGCGCGCGATCATGGCGCCTGGGGTCGTCGTTGCGCTCGATCAGCGCTGTGGCGAGATGCTCCATAGAGGTTCCGCCGGAATGGATGTCGAACACGACGTCATGACGCGGAAACAGGTCACTCTCCAGGAAATGCGCCAGCCGCGATGTCGGCGTGCCGCCGGGATCTCCAGGAAAGGCGCGATTGAGATTGCCTCCGTCAAGCGGCGAGCAGCGCTTCGCCGTCATGACGGCAGGGGCATTTGCCATTGGCAGGATGGTGATACGCCCCCGCACGCGCGCCGGATCGAGCCTGCGGATCAGTTTGGCGAGCGCCAACTCTCCCTCATACTCGTCGCCGTGATTGCCGGCCATGAGAAGCACGGACGGGCCGCTGCCGTTGCGGATGACGCAGATCGGCACCTTCACCTGGAAGTAGGGCGATCGGTCGATGGAGAACGGAATGCTCAGGAAGTCGACCGTCTTGCCGTCGCGGTCGAAATCGAGCTGGTGGACGAGGCCGGTATGCATGGGTCGAGCTCCGTGCGGAAACAGCGCGCGCTCTTTTGTGGCGCGGCCAAGCGGTTCTATCGCGTCTCATCGACGGGCGGCCTCGCGGCCTGAAAGCAGCAGGAGGCCGAGGATCAGCGAGCCGAAGAGGATGCTGCGCCAGCCTGCCGAGGCGTTCACGACGGTAATGAGCGCGGTGATCGTCACCAGCAGGATCGCTCCCGGCATGGTTCCGGCATAGGTGCCGAGCCCGCCCAGAATCGAGGTGCCGCCAAGCACGACCGCGGCGATCGAGGCGAGCAGGTAGGGGTCGCCGATGCCGACATAGCCTTGTCCGTTCATGCCGAGCACGAGCACGCCTGCCAAGCCTGCGGTGAAGCCGCTGATACCGTAGACGGCGATCGTGGTCGTGGCGATCGGTACGCCGGACAGTTCGGCGGCACGCTGGTTCGCGCCAAGCGCAAAGATGCGTGCGCCAAACGGGGTGGCATGCATCAGAACGAGGACGGCGGCCGAAACGACGATCCAGAGCACGACGCCGGCCGGAATGCCGATCGGGCGGGCGTTGCCGAGCCAGCTGACCAGCGGATTGTGAAGCGAGACGGCGCTGCCTCCGGCAAGGATGATCAACAGCCCCTGCAGGAAAGTCGCCATGGCAAGCGTCATGATCATGGGATGGACCCGCAGGAATGCGACGCCAAGCCCATTGACGAGCCCTATTCCAGTGGTCATGGAAAGCACGAGCAGCACGGCCGAGAGACCGGTCGGATCAGCCTGCCACCCGAGTAGAGGCAGGGCTACCGCGGCGACCGTCACGATCGCCGCGACCGAGAGGTCGATGCCGCCGGCGATCACCACGAAGGTCTGGCCGGCCGCCACGAGGCCGATCACCGCTGCGAGCTCGACGATGTAGCGAAGGTGGCCGAAGGCGCCGAAGCCGCGGCTGAAGATGCTGGTGACGATCCAGACGGCCGCGACGACGGCGAAAGTCAGGGCGGGCCGGCTGCCAAGGACGGCAAGCGCTCGGCGCCCGGCAGAAATGGTATCCACGCTGCTCATCTCTGCACCTTGCGGAATTGCGGGATCGCGACGGCGCCGATGATGATCAGCCCCTGCGCGACATATTGGGCGACCGGCGTGAAGCCGAGAAAGAACATGACGGAGATCATCAGGCTCAAGAGCAGGCTTCCTGCGAGAGCGCCGCGCATGGTGCCCTGGCCGCCGAGGAAGCCGATGCCCCCAAGCACGGCCGCGGCGATCGAGTTCAGGGTGAAGGCGTTGCCGATCACCGGATCGCCGGATCCCGTCTGGGCCGCGACGAACAGGCCGGCGCTTGTCGAGAGAAGACCGCTTATGGCGAAGGCGGCGATGCGTGCGGCGTCGACCGGCACGCCGGAGCGATAGGCTCCCACCGGATTCTCGCCGGCGGCGTAGAGGCTCAAGCCCAGCGGCGTGGCGAGATAGAGCTTCCAAAGAAGCACGACAGCGACGAGGATCAGGAAGGCCGCCGGTGTGTTGCCGGCGAGCAGATCCGACAACCAGGCAGGGATCGAACCGCCTGGACGGGGAAGGATGACGAGTGCCGCGCCGCCAACGATGAAGGAGCCAGCAAGAGTCACCACGATCGCTGGAAGGCGGAGCTTCACGACGATGAGGCCGGTCGCCGCGCCGAAGGCAAGGCCCGCGAGCGCGACGGCAGCAACGCCTCCGGCGACGCCGAGCGGCCCGGACATGGTTGTGGCGGCGATGACCGCGCCGAGGCTGACCGTCGCACCGACGGCGAGGCTGATGCCCCCGGTCAGCATGAGAATCGCCTGCGCCATGGCGACCAGAGCAAGCGGGAACCAGCTCTGGGTGAATTTGGCGAAACCCGACATCGAGAACAGGCCGGGGAACAGGATCCCATAGGCGACGATGAACGCTGCGACGATCACGAAAAGGCCGCGCACGCCGGCATTGCGGCGCGATTGGACGGGCCAATAGAGCGGTCCGGCAGCTCTGGGCTCGACAACGCTCATGCCGCAACCCTCGAACGATCGGTGCCGAGAGCAGCGGCGACTATGGCCTCCTCGCTCAGTGCTTCGCGTTCCAGTGTCGCGGCGATGGCGCCATCGCGCACGACGGCGACCCGATCGCACAGATGCACGAGTTCGGGCGTGTCGGAACTCAGAAGCACGACCGCCTTTCCGGCCGCCGCGAACTGGCGGAGCATGATGTAGATCTCGCGTTTGGTCTCGACGTCCACGCCGCGCGTCGGATCGTTGAGGAGCAACACCCGCGGCTCGTGCGGCATCCATTTCGCCAGCGCGACCTTCTGCTGGTTGCCGCCGGACAGCGCCTGGGCCTGCCGCTGGAGATCGCCTCTGATGGCAAAGCGTGTCGCGAGTTCCTTGCAGACCACGCTCTCCCGGCCGCGTCGGCGCAGCGTCAGCGCGGGAATGCGCGCGAAGGCAGGCAACATCAGATTGGTGGAGATCGAATGAATGAGGTGCAGGCCCTCGCGTTTGCGATCGGCCGGAACATAGGCGAGGCCGAGACGGTTGGCCTTCGGCACGCCACCGGGCAGGCCGGGCTTGCCGCCGAAATCCGCCGCCGCCCTGGCCGGAAGCGCGCCATAAAGCCCGAGCAACAGGTCCTCCTGTCCCTGGCCGACCAGGCCGCCGATGCCGAGGATTTCCCCGGTTCTCACCTCGAGATCGACGTTGCGCATCTGCCCGGCTGAAAAGTTCCTTACGTAAATCGCGGCGGCCGGGGCGGGGGAAGGCTGCCAGGGAGGGAAAAGATCGCCTGGGTCGCGCCCCACCATCAGGCGCACCAGCCCGGCTGCGTCGGTGCCGGCGAGCGGTCGGTCGGCCGTGCAGGCGCCGTCCTTCAGCACGGTCACGTGCTGACAGAGCGCCATCACCTCGTTCAGCCTGTGCGAGATGTAGAGGATGGCGACGTCGTCGCGGCGAAGACGCTCCAGCACTTCGGTAAGGATCCTCGCCTCGGTCGCCGACAACGACGAGGTCGGCTCGTCGAGGATGAGCACGCGCGGCTTGCGGTAGAGCGCCTTTGCGATTTCGACCATCTGACGCCGGCCGAGCGACAGCTCGCCGACGGGCGTCGAGATCGCTTCGTGCAAACCGACAAGATCGCAAATGGCCTTGGCCCGCCTGGCCAGGACGGGATAGTCGATCATGCCGAAGCGCCGAGGATAGGCCCCAAGCCCGATATTCTCGGCGATCGAGAGGCTGGATGTCAGGCTCAGCTCCTGCTGAACGACAGCGATGCCGGCACGCCGCGCCTCGGCCGGCGTCATGCGGCCCAGGGACCGCCCGTCGACCTCGATCGTCCCGCTGTCCGGCGGCAGGGCGCCGGACAGGAGATTGATGAGGGTCGATTTGCCGGCCCCGTTCTCCCCGAGCAGCGCGTGGATGCGGCCCGGTAGAAGGGAGATGGAGACGTCGCGCAGGACGGGGTTGCCGAAGAATGATTTCGACACCCCCCGCGCGGCGAGAAGCGGGGCTTCGCTGGCCACGTTGCCTTCTCCCAGGCTTACTGCTCGGCGAGCAGCTTGTCGAACAGGGCCTGATCGTAAGGCGAATAGATGTAGCCGTCAGCCGGGAAGTCGGCCGCCCTGGCGAGATATTCGTCGAGATTGGAATTGTCGATCACCGGCAGCGGTACCTTGACGAAGGGCGGGATGTCCTTGCCTTCGAGCGCCTGCACGGCGACATAGGTGGCGAAGGCGCCGAGCCAGTTGGGCTGCATCGTGGCCCAGCTCTTGAGCCCTTTTTCCTTCCATAGTTCGAGGAACTGGCGGGCATTCTCGCCGGTGATCGGCACCTGCTCGCGCCCCTGCTTGTCGAGCGCCAGGATGGCGCCGGCCGAGAGCGCGCCCCCGAGCGACAGGATACCGTCAATCTCCGGATTGGCGAACAGAAGGCTGGTCACCGCCTCCTGCGCCGGCGCGACATTATAGGCGGTGTTGGTCTCGGCGAGAATCTTCACGTCCGGATTGGCCTTGAGCACGGGCTCGGCACCCTTGCGGCGGTCGTCCGAGACGGAGATCCCGGCGGGCCCGTTGAGGACCAGTATGTTTCCTTTGCCGCCCATCTGTTCGATCAGGAACTTGGCGGCCTGCTCGCCCCATTGCGCGGAATCCGTGTTGACCTTGGTGGTGACCTCGTCCGTGTCGACGAGGCTGTCGAAATTGATGATGGCGATGCCCTTGGCGCAGGCGTCGGCCAGCACACGGGCCGGCGCGGTCGACGAGCCGGCGATCAGGATGATCGCATCCACGTCGGAATCGATCATGGACTGGATCTGCTGGATCTGAACATTGGCATCGCCTTGCGCGTCGGTGACGACGAGCTTGTCGACAAGGCCTTTCTTCTTCAGCTCCTCGACCTCGGCCTCGATCGTGCCCTGGGTCTGCTTCATCCAGGTGGGCACGGAATAGATATTGGCCCAGCCGATCGTATAGGGCGCCTTGCGATCGCCCTTGATGCATTTGGCGGCCGCCTCGGACTGCGAGACCCCGCCGAGGCTCAGCACGAGACCCAGGCAAAGGGCGCTCGCGGATACGAAGAATGACGATTTACGCATGATATTCCCCTCCAAGTTGCGCCTCGGCGTGGCGGGAACGAGATGGGAAACCTCCGGCTCCCTCAGGTGGAACCGCCTCCTCCGTTCGGTCTGCTCACGCCAGGGTCTCCAATGTCCAATATACCGGACATACTGCCTGTATATCGGACAAATGGATGCTAGACGCGCCCTTCCCGGATTTCAAGCGCCTTGGGTGACCCGGGGTGAGGAGGGAAGGAGCAGAAGGGAAAGGAGATAGGGCTGCGCTGAAGAGCACGATCGAGGGCACCGGGTCGGCAGCCTCGTTCTGCACCGCCCGGCGGCCGGCCGCAATGGAACGGAATGGTTCCTCGGATCAGCTCGCCCGCTGGCGCGGGCTCCCTTCCGAGGATGACGACTGCGTTGAAGGCCTGCCCCCAATCGCCAATGTTGGCGATTGGCATCGACATGGAAGCTTCGTCATCCTCGGGCCGGCGTCGAGCGAAGCGAAGGCGACGTGACCCGAGGATCCTGTGTGCTGCGGTTGTGGTAGATCGGGATCGGGAAGGAGGCCGTCGGGATCCTGGTCGCTTCGCCATTCCGTTCCATTGCGGCTGGCCGCCGGGCGGTGCGGAACGAGGCTGCCGATCCGGTATCAGCAACCGTACCGCTCTTCGAGCTTTCCGTGCACTGCGCGACGTATTTCACCGTCCAAGGCACCCCCACCAGATGTGTGGATATTGTAGGTCGCGGGGGCGGTCGAGCGAAGCGAAGGCCAGGTGAGGACGCCCCGCCCTTGGTCAATGATATTTATTGACCTCGTCGGCACGCTCGCCGCGCATCTCGCTGCGATAGAAGCCTTCGCGCAAATTGATGCCGTATTCGAGATAGGCCTTCATCGAGCACAGCATCTGCGTCCAGCCCTCGCAATTGAGATAGGACTTCTTGAGTCCGTTCTCGCCTTCGCGCCAGCCGGTCTCCGCGATCGTGACCAGTGTGCCGCCGTCGTCGAGCGGCTCGAAGTTCATTTCGATGCGCGTCTTGTAGGCCGGTTCGCCTTCAGGGACGCTCGCATCCCAGCGCAGGACGATGCGCTTGTCCTTCGTCACCTCGTCCACTTCGACGGGCACGTCACCCCACCACGTCACCGTCGTGCCCGTGGCGAGCGGGGCATTCGCTCCGCCGATCGTGGTGAAATAGCCGCTGAGCTTGGTCGGGTTGACCACTGCGTCGAACACATCCGCGACCGGCTTCCCGATACGGCCCGAAATCCTGAAACCGAGAGACATCTCTAACTCCTTCCGCTTGCCTGCCGGCACAATATGTTATAAAAATCTAACATGTCAATCGAGTCGAAAGATGATCGTGTTTTCAAGGCCTTGTCGCACCCGCGCCGGCGGCAGTTGCTTGATCTGATGAAGGACCAGCCGCGCACGACGGGAGCGCTTTGCGAAGCATTTCCTGAAATGGACCGCTGCACCGTGATGCAGCATTTGAAGGTGCTGGAGGAAGCCGACCTCGTCATCGTCCGTCGCGAGGGGCGCGAGCGCTGGAACCATCTCAACGCCGTGCCGATCAAGCGGATCCACGACCGCTGGATCAGCGAATACGCGACCCACGCGGCCAGCATCCTCGACAGGCTGAAAGCCGATCTCGACGGGTCTGGTTAGACACCTTCGAGGATGATGATTGTCGGGCGCTGCGGAAGGCTTCTCGCCGAGAGTGTCACGGAGCGGGTGTCGCGGAAGTCCACCGCGAAGCCTTCGCCCATCCTGAGGGTGAATTCCTCGATCGGCGTGGAATGCCGATGCATCGGCAGCACCACAGAGGAGTAGAGCCGCTTCGTGATCTCCTGCATGTTTGCCAGCGATTGCGTCATCCCGCCATCGATCGGCACCATCACCACGTCGAGCCGGCCGATCGCGGCGTAGTGGGCGTCCTCGAGATTGTGGTGCAGATGGCCGAGATGGCCGATACACAGGCCCGCCACCTCGAAGATGAAGATGGAGTTGCCGTCCTTCTCCATCTGGTCGAAGCGGCGGATGTCGGTCGGTACGTTGCGGATATAGACATCGTCGACCACCAGCCGATGCTTGGCCGGCCCGCCGTCCGGATTCCAGCCGCGCAGCACGTATTCGATGCCTGCATCGGGCAGATCGGTGTAGTGGGTGCGGTGCGCCTTGTTCATCGTGACGACGCGCGGCAGCGGATCGGTGCCGTAGACGCCGCTGAAATCGGTGGCGATGCGCACGCCGGCCGGTGTCTCGATGATGTAGGTGGAATGGCCGGCATAGGTGAGCCTCACCTCGCCCTCGCTCGTCGAACCCGCCGGGGTGAAGTTCACATAGGTCGCGTTGGGCATGGCATTGGCCATCGCGACGCAATTGCTCGGCACCGGGTCATCCTGGGCGTAGACCGCTGTGATGCCGAGCATCATCGCCGCCATCGCGGCGAAGATCAGGGAAATGCGCATGGGGCACCCTCCTCGAACGACACTGCCGCGGCTGGGCGGCCGTCGGACGGGTGAGTATGGCAAGCCGGCACCGTCATCGCGTAGTCACGTTTTCGCGAGCCGCCCGCCGATGACGCGCACCGCGGAAATGCGGGCCGGACTGGACCTTTGACGACAAAATTACTATAAGGCGCGCCATTCCAGACAGTATCGAAACCGTCGTCACAGGGGTTCCATGGCCGGCCATTCACAATTCAAGAACATCATGCACCGCAAGGGCCGTCAGGACGCGGCCAAGTCGAAGATGTTCTCCAAGCTCGCGCGCGAAATCACGGTTGCAGCCAAGGCCGGCGCGCCCGACCCTGCGATGAACCCGCGCCTGCGACTGGCTGTCCAGAACGCCAAGGCGCAATCCATGCCCAAGGACAACATCCAGCGGGCCATCAACAAGGCCGCCGGCGGCGAGGGCGAAAACTACGAAGAGGTGCGCTACGAGGGGTATGGCCCGGGCGGCGTGGCGTTGATCGTCGAGGCGCTGACCGACAACCGCAACCGCTCGGCCTCCAATGTGCGTGCCGCCTTCACCAAGGCCGGCGGGTCGCTCGGCGAAACCGGTTCCGTGTCCTTCATGTGGAATCGCGTCGGCGAGATCTACTATCCCGCCAAGGCTGGCGACGCCGACAAGGTCATGGAAGCCGCGATCGAAGCGGGCGCCGATGACGTGCAGTCGGACGAGGATGGCCACACCATCCTCTGCGCCTTCGAAAGCGTCGGCGAGGTGTCGAAGGCTCTCGAGGCCGCACTCGGCGAGGCCGAGAGCGTCAAGGTCATCTGGCAGCCACAGAACACCGTCCCGGTCGACGAGGACCGTGCCCAGTCGCTGATGAAACTGGTCGCCACGCTCGAGGACGACGACGACGTGCAGAACGTCTACGCCAATTTCGAGGTCGACGACGAGACCATGGCCAAGCTCAGCGCGGCATGACCAATCGGCCGGCGGTCCGCATTGAATATTGCACGCAATGCCAATGGCTGCTGCGCGCCGGCTGGATGGCGCAGGAGCTGCTGTCGACCTTCGGCACCGATCTCGGTGAAGTGACGCTGGTGCCTGGCACTGGCGGCATCTTCACCATCACCTGCAACGGCGCGCTGGTCTGGGACAGGAAGCGCGACGGCGGCTTCCCCGATGCCGCGAAGCTCAAGCAGCTCGTGCGTGACGTGATCGATCCCGGCCGTGATCTCGGTCATTCCGACCGGAAGCGCTCCGACCGATAGGAATGTATTTCCCGCTGCCGGGCCGGCTATCGACGGTCCGGCCCGATTGCCCCGCGTTTAATGCGCCTCTTCCCAATTGTCGGCCGAGCGGGCATCCACTTGAAGCGGAACGGCGAGCGAGATCGCCGGCATGGCGGCATGCTCCATGACCTGGCGGATGACGGGGATTGTCGCCTCCACCTCGCTTTCCGGCGCCTCGAAGATCAGCTCGTCATGTACCTGCAGCAGCATGCGAGCGGAGAGCCCGGCCTTCTCCAATGCCGGTTCGATGCGCACCATCGCACGGCGAATGATATCGGCCGCCGAGCCCTGGATCGGTGCGTTGATCGAGGCGCGTTCGTTGAAGGCGCGTATGGAGGGATTGGACGAACGGATCTCGGGGTAGTGGATCCTCCGCCCGAAGATCGTCTCGACATAGCCGTTCTCGCGAGCCTGCGCCTTGCTTTTCTCCATATAGTCCCTGATCCCTGGGAAGCGCTCGAAGTAGCGCTTGATATACTCGCTCGCTTCCTCGCGCGGGATCGAGAGCTGGTTCGACAGGCCGAAAGCCGAAATGCCGTAGATGATGCCGAAATTGATTGCCTTGGCGCGGCGTCTGACCTCCGACGGCATGCCGTCGACCGGAACGCCGAACATCTCCGAAGCGGTCATGGCATGGATGTCGATGCCGTCCTCGAAGGCAGTCGTGAGTTGCGGAATGTCGGCAATATGGGCGAGCACGCGCAACTCGATCTGACTGTAGTCGGCCGAGATCAGCTTGTGGCCTTTTTCGGAGATAAAAGCCGCGCGGATCTTGCGACCTTCGGCAGTGCGCACGGGAATGTTCTGCAGATTGGGCTCGGACGAGGAGAGGCGCCCCGTCGTGGTCGCGGCGAGCGCGTAGGAGGTGTGGACACGACCCGTCTGCGGGTGGACATAGCCGGGCAGCGCATCCGTATAGGTGGATTTGAGCTTCGTGAGCTGTCGCCAGTCGACGATCTTGCGCGGCAGCTCATGGCCTTCGGCGGCGAGATCTTCCAGCACCTGTGCCGATGTCGACCATTGGCCGGTCTTGGTCTTGGAGCCGCCAGGCAGGCCCATCTTGCCGAACAATATGTCTCCAAGCTGCTTGGGCGAACCAATGGTGAAGCGGTCCCCGGCGAGCTCGTAGATCTCGTCCTCGAGGCGCGCGGCACCTTGGGCCAGATCGCCCGACAGCCGCGACAGGATCTGGCGATCGATGGCAATACCGCGCTGTTCCATGCGGGCCAGCACCGGGATGAGTGGACGTTCCAGCCGCTCATAGACGGAAACGAGGCCCTTCGCCGTGAGGCGTGGCTTGAGCACCTGCCAAAGCCGCAAGGCTATGTCGGCGCTCTCTCCGGCGTAGCAGGTCGCCTTGTCCATGTCGACGAGATCGAACGCAATGGAGGACTTGCCGGAGCCAGTCAGCGACTTGGAGTCGATCGGAGTGTGTCCCAGCCATTTCTCCGAAAGGGAATCCAGGCCGTGGCCGCCTGCCGTGCCGCCGTCGAGCACGTAAGAAATCAGCATCGTGTCGTCATAGGGCACGACTTCGATGCCGTGACGGTTCATGACCACGATGTCGTATTTGAGATTCTGGCCGATCTTCAGGACGGATCTGTCTTCCATCAGGGGCTTGATCGCATCGAGCGCTTCGCGGATGGCGATCTGGTTCTCGACGAGCCCGCTGCCGAGCAGATCGGTTTGCCCGTTCTTGTGGGCGAGAGGTAGATAGGCGGCACGGCCGGGTCGTACCGCGATCGAGAGACCGCACAATTCGGCGTGCATGGGATCGAGGGATGTGGTCTGCGCGTCGAAGGCGAAGAGCCCTGTCTCCCGTGCTTCCGCCACCCAGGCCTGCAAAGTCGGCAGGTCGCGGATGCAATCATAGGCGCTGGTGTTGAACTTGGCGGCGACCGCCGATTCCGCCCGCAATGCCGCCAGCATCGACGGCGATGTCGGGTCGCTGGCGCCCGTCGATGCGGTAGGCAGGCCATCATCCGCGACCACGGCGGCACGCCGGCTGCCCTGAGCGCCGTTTGTCGGAGCCGCTTCGATTTCGGATTTCAGCGAGATCAAACCGGCGCCGACATCCGGTCCATGTGCTTCGGCTCCGCTTTCGATCGGGACGACCGCCGGTTCCACCGCCGCCGGGTCCGTGGCGGTCGCCTCGGCGACCCGGCGGGTGAGAGTGGAGAATTCCATCGTTTTGAGGAATCCGATGAGCCCCGGCCCGTTCGGCGGCTGAAGGACGAACTCGTCCAGGCCTTCCTTCACCGGCACGTCGTTCTTCAGCCGAACGAGCTCCCGCGAGATCAGGGCCTTGTCGGCATTGGCGATGATCGACTCCCGACGTTTCTCCTGCTTGATCTCTGACGCGCGCGCCAGGAGCGTGTCGAGGTCCCCGAACTGCTCGAGCAATTGCGCCGCCGTCTTCGGGCCGATTCCCGGAACGCCCGGCACGTTGTCGATCGAATCGCCGGTGAGCGCCTGAAGGTCGATCATCTTTTCCGGCGGCACGCCCCATTTCTCGACGACCTCGGGAATCTTGATCTCCCGGTCCTTCATCGGGTCGTACATGGTGACGGTCGGTCCGACGAGTTGCATGAGGTCCTTGTCGGACGAGACAATGGTGGTGTCGCCGCCCGCCTCGCAGGCCAGGCGCGCATAGGTGGCGATCAGGTCGTCGGCCTCGTAGCCCTCCATCTCGATGCAGGGCAGGCCGAACGCCCGTGTCGCATGGCGGATCAAACCGAACTGTGGGATTAGATCCTCGGGCGGAGCGGATCTATTGGCCTTGTATTCGGGATAGAGATCGCTGCGGAAGGTTTTCGAGGAATAGTCGAAGATGACGGCAAAGTGAGTGGGCGCGACGCCGACATCGGTGCTGCGCGCATCGCGAATGAGCTTCCAGACCATATTGCAGAAACCCAGCACGGCGCTGGTCGGAAGCCCGTCCGATTTCCGGTTCAGCGGCGGAAGAGCATGATAAGCGCGGAAGATGTAGCCCGAACCGTCGACAAGGAAGAGATGATCGCCTTTTTTCATGGGGCAACGGGTAGCGTGCGCGCCGGAGCCTGTCCATTGGAAAGAGGCATATCCTGTCAGGAGACAGTATTTCCGCTCACGGGTTTGTTACAAAGATGTAATCTTCGTGCCCTTGAAACGCCACCTTCTCAACGCCAGATAACGGGCATCGGCAGTTTTTGCCGAGTCCGGATCGAAGGCCCGTCCCCCGCCTAGGCCGGACAGTGCGGCAGCCTCATCCCCCTCTCCGGGCTGCCGCATCATTTCGTAAAACGCCGCCGTGGTTCCCCTCCACCACGGCGGCTTTTTTTTGTGCAAGTCATTCGGGCTTTCCGTCTTTCGCCACCATCGCTAGTTTAACCATAAAGAATCGAAAGGCGTCTCCCCATGTCCATACTCGCTCCCGTTCTTGAGCGGCTCGACGACAATCTCGACAAGAGCCTCGCTCGTCTCTTCGATCTGGTGAGGATCAAGTCGATTTCGACCGATCCGGCCTTTGCAACCGATTGCCGCAAGGCCGCCGAATGGCTGGTCGCGGACTTGAAGACGATCGGTTTCGATGCAAGCGTCAGGGATACGCCGGGGCACCCGATGGTGGTCGCCCATCATGACGGCCCCGCCGACGCGCCGCATGTGCTCTTTTACGGCCATTACGACGTCCAGCCCGTCGATCCCATCGAATTGTGGGATGCCGACCCCTTCGATCCCCGGTTGAAGGAGATCGAGCCGGGACGCAAGGTGATCACGGGTCGTGGTTCCGCCGACGACAAGGGACAGCTGATGCTGTTCGTAGAGGCTTGCCGTGCCTGGAAAGAGGTGCACGGTTCGCTGCCCTGCAAGGTCACGCTGCTGTTCGAAGGCGAGGAGGAGTCCGGCTCGCCTTCGCTGAAGCCCTTTCTCGAGGCCAATGCCGGGGAACTGAAGGCTGATTTCGCCATGGTGTGCGACACCGGCATGTGGGATCGCGACACCCCGGCCATTTCGGTCGGTTTGCGCGGCCTCGTCGGCGAGGAACTGATCGTCAGGGCCGCCAATCGCGACCTTCATTCCGGCGAATTTGGCGGGGCGGCGGCCAATCCGATCCGCATCCTGGCATCGGTTCTCGCGGACATCCACGACGACAATGGCAGGGTCACCATCCCCGGCTTTTATGATGGGGTCGAGGAGACGCCGTCGCAGATCCTGAAGTCGTGGGAGAATCTGGGAGAGACGGCCGAGACCTTCCTTGGCCCTGTCGGCCTGTCGATCCCGTCGGGCGAGAAAGGACGTTCCGTCCTGGAACTGGTCTGGGCACGGCCGACCGCGGAGTTCAACGGCATTTCCGGGGGCTACACGGGCAAAGGGTTCAAGACGGTGATCGCGGCCGAAGCGTCGGCGAAAGTGTCGTTTCGATTGGTGCACAAGCAGGACCCGGCCGCCATCCGGTCGGCCTTCCGCAAATTCGTGGAGGAACGCATCCCTGCCGACTGCTCCGTGGCGTTCCACCCCCATGGCGGCTCGCCCGCCATCCAGCTCTCCTACGATTCGGCTTTCCTGGCGAGCGCGAGACAGGCCCTCTCGGACGAATGGTCCAAGCCGGCCGTCATGATAGCCATGGGCGGGTCGATCCCGATCGTCGGGGACTTCCAGAAATTCCTCGGAATGGAGTCGCTGCTGGTCGGTTTCGGCCTTTCCGACGACCGCATCCACTCGCCCAACGAGAAATACGATCTCTCCTCCTTCCACAAGGGCCAGCGTTCCTGGGCACGCATCCTCGATGCGCTGACACGGAAGGGCTGAGGCGACAGACATGACGATCCGTTTTCACAAGAACGACCTGCCTGATCTCACCAACTACAACGTCGATGCGGTGGCCATAGATACCGAGACGCTTGGGCTCAATCCGCACCGGGATCGCCTTTGCGTCGTCCAGCTTTCGCCGGGCGACGGAACTGCGGACGTGATCCAGATCGCACCGGGGCAGAAATCGGCGCCCAATCTCGTGGCGCTGCTGCGCGACGCCCGCATCACCAAGCTGTTTCATTACGGGCGCTTTGATCTCGCCGTGCTCTATCACGCCTTCGGAGCCATGCCCGAGCCTGTGTTCTGCACCAAGATCGCATCGCGGCTCACCCGCACCTATACCGATCGCCACGGGCTCAAGGATATTTGTTTCGAGCTTCTGGGGGTGAGCCTGTCCAAGGTGCAGCAATCGTCGGATTGGGCGGCCGAGACGCTCACGCCCGAGCAGCTCGACTACGCCGCTTCGGACGTGCTTTATCTGCATCGGCTCCGTGATGCGCTGTCGGGGCGGCTCGCTCGCGAGAACCGCACGGAGGAGGCCGCTGCCTGCTTCCGCTTCCTGCCGACGCGGGCGAAGCTCGACCTGATGGGGTGGGACGAGGACGATATTTTCGCCCACAGCTGACGCGAGCTGCGTGGCCGTTTCGCAACCAGTGCGGAACTAAAACCTGCAGTAACGGTTCCCTTTCCGATATCAGCCGGATGCGGCAGGCCGGATGTTTCTGAAAGCTTACCACTTTGTCATGCTTCGTTCAGTTTCCATTCATCGGCTCACCGCTATCTGTGATGCTATCCACGGTTGATTGGAAACAGGAAGGAAGATCGACATGAGGAAAATCGTCTCGACCATCTGCGCGGCGGTCCTCTCCATGGCGAGCCTCGCCGCGGTAGGCTCCGCCTCGGCGGCGCCGGTCCGTCCGATGGGGATCGAGCACCCGGCATCGGATGTCCAGCAGGTTCAGCACCGCCGGGGCTATTATCGCTACCACGGACGGCCTTACTACAACGGCTATCGTGGCTATCGCTATGCGCGGCCGGGATGGCGGCGCCACAATGACTGGTGGTTCCCGCCGGCGGCTTTCATTACCGGCGCCATCGTGGGCGGCGCCCTTGCCGCTCCGCCACCTCCGCCCCCGCCGGTCTACCGGACTCGGCCCGTGGGCAATGCCCATGTGCAATGGTGCTACGATCGCTACAAGTCGTACAGGGCCTCCGACAACACCTTCCAGCCCTACAACGGGCCGCGCAGGCAATGCTACTCTCCCTATAGCTGATCACCGGCCCGCCAAGGCCGGCCTTTAGCCGGCGAAGGGTTCTCCGCGACCGGCCGTCACCAAGTCTCTCTTCGACCTAGTGACGGCCAATTTTGTGCCGCGTCCCGACTACCCGACTGGGAAGGTAGGACTATCTCGTTAGATCTCGGCGCTGGGAGGAGCGGCGTGCCATGACATGCGAACGGTCTCGATCGGGGGCCGGCAGGGCCGCGGCACCATGGATCATGACAACGACAGCTTCTTCGACCCGGCAACTACATCCTAAAACCGGATGACCACTCCCCGGACCACTCTCGGGCCACTTCTGGAACCAAGCGACGCCAGCTCCGTTAGCATCGCAGTCCAAGGAGGTTGCACACATGGCCAAAGAGGCTCCACGTCATGATCGCAAGCAAGAAGAGCAACGCGACAGCACCAAGCCGGGCACCATAGTCGCCGGCCCGGATGCCCATGCACGGGAACGCAGGGGGACAGCACCGACAGAGCCCCACGACAGACAAGAGGACAACCCTTCGACCAATCCAGCGAACCGCTAGCAAAGGGCGTGGACGCACGCCATATACCCCTTCCCCGAATGAAATCGGGAAAGGGGTTTGATCGTGAGGTTCGGAAGCTGGCTTATGCCGGCAGATCGAAGCGATCGGCGTTCATGACCTTCGTCCAGGCGGCAACGAAGTCCTTGACGAACTTCTCCTTGTTGTCGTCCTGAGCATAGACTTCGGCATAGGCCCGCAGGATCGAGTTCGAGCCGAAGACGAGATCCACCCGCGTAGCCGTGAATTTGGGCGTTCCAGTCTTGCGGTCGCGGATCTCGTAGAGATTGTTGCCAGCCGGCACCCAGGAATAGGCCATGTCGGTCAGCGTGACGAAGAAGTCTGTCGTCAGCGCGCCGACGCGATCCGTGAGGACGCCGTGCGACGTTCCGCCATGGTTGGTGCCGATCACCCGCATGCCGCCGATCAGCGCCGTCATCTCAGGCGCGGTCAGGCCCATGAGCTGGGCTCGGTCGAGAAGCAGCTCTTCGGGACTGACCACGTATTCCTGCTTCTGCCAGTTGCGGAAGCCGTCGGCGAGAGGCTCCAGCACCGCAAAGCTTGACGCGTCGGTCTGCTCTTGGCTCGCATCGCCGCGGCCCGGGGCAAAGGGCACTTCGACGTCGAAGCCGGCAGCCCTGGCCGCCTGCTCCACGCCGTAATTGCCCGCCAGCACGATCACATCGGCGAGGCTTGCGCCCGACGCGGCCGCGATGGGCTCGAGCACCGAGAGAACGCGAGCCAGGCGCGCCGGCTCATTGCCTTCCCAATCCTTCTGCGGGGCGAGGCGGATGCGGGCGCCGTTCGCGCCGCCGCGGAAGTCCGAACCGCGGAATGTGCGCGCACTGTCCCAGGCGGTGGTGACCAGATCGGAGACCGAAAGGCCGGAGGCGGCGATCTTCGCCTTGACGGCATCGACGTCGTAGTCCTTCCGGCCAGCGGGAACCGGGTCCTGCCAGATGAGGTCTTCGGTGGGCGCATCGGGACCGAGATAGCGGGTGCTAGGACCCATGTCGCGGTGCGTCAGCTTGAACCAGGCGCGGGCGAAGGCGTCAGAGAACGCTTCAAAATCGTTCATGAAGCGCAGGGAGATTTCGCGGTAGATCGGGTCCACCTTCAGTGCCATGTCCGCGTCGGTCATCATGGGGTTGTGTCGGATCGACGGATCTTCGACATCGACCGGCTTGTCCGCTTCGGCGATGAAGACCGGCTCCCATTGGGACGCGCCAGCCGGGCTCTTCACCAGATGCCAGTCATGCTCGAACAGCATCTTGAAGAAGCCGTTGTCCCATTTGGTGGGCTCGCTGGTCCACGCGCCTTCGAGACCCGAAACAACCGTGTTGCGGCCGATGCCCCGGCCCTTGGTGTTCATCCAGCCGAGGCCCTGGTATTCGGGTCCGGCAGCCTCCGGATCGGGGCTGAGATCGGCCGGATTGCCGTTGCCATGGGTCTTGCCGATCGTATGGCCGCCAGCGGTGAGCGCCACCGTCTCTTCGTCGTTCATGCCCATCCGGGCGAAAGTCTCGCGCATTTGCGCGGCGGTCGCCAGCGGATCGGACTTGCCGTTGACACCCTCGGGGTTCACGTAGATCAGGCCCATCTGCACGGCGGCAAGCGGGTTGTCCAGTGACTCGGGCTTGTTGACGTCGCCATAGCGGGTGTCGCTGGGGGCCAGCCACTCCTTTTCGTCACCCCAATAGGTATCCTTTTCCGGATGCCAGATATCCTCGCGGCCGAAGGCGAAGCCGAAGGTTTTCAATCCCGCAACTTCATAGGCGATCGTTCCGGCCAAGGCGATCAGGTCGGCCCACGAAACTCTGTTGCCATATTTCTTCTTGATCGGCCACAGAAGGCGGCGGCCCTTGTCGGTGTTGACGTTGTCGGGCCAGGAATTGAGCGGAGCGAAACGCTGGTTGCCGGTGTTGGCGCCGCCGCGGCCGTCGGACGTGCGGTACGACCCCGCCGCGTGCCAGGTGACTCGGGCCATCATGCCCACATAGCTGCCCCAATCCGCAGGCCACCAGTCCTGGCTGTCGGTCATCAGCGCGCGCAGGTCGGCCTTGAGGGCTTCGACGTCGAGCTTCTTGAGCTCCTCGCGATAGTTGAAGTCCTTGCCCAGCGGATTGGTCTTCGTATCGTGCTGGTGCAGGATGTCGAGGTTCAGCGCGTTGGGCCACCATTCCATGACCGATTGGCCAAGAGCCGTGTTGCCGCCATGCATGACCGGGCATTTGCCGGCCGATTCCAACTTTGCGTCCATGTTGCTCTCCAGATGGATTTCCCAAGATAGAAAGGCGCAACTGAAAGTGGCCATCATAGGGGCCGCTTTCCCAAGCGACCGAGATCCACCAGCAGTTTAGCTGCAATAGCCAGCCGCTGTCATAATTTCCAATTGTATATTCTAAAGAGTCCGATATGGAAAGGTTATGAATGGGATTACCATAAAGCACCTGCGGTATTTCGAGGCCTTGGCAAGGTTGGGCCATTTCGGGCGCGCCGCGGAGGACTGCGCGGTATCCCAGCCGGCCTTGTCCGTGCAGATCAAGGATCTGGAAGAGCTGATCGGGGCGCCGCTCGTGGAACGGGGAGGCCGGCAAATCCGATTGACCGGCCTTGGCGAGCAGTTCGCAGAAAGGGTCCGCGAGATTCTGCGCTCGGTGGACGAATTGCAGGATCTGGCCCGTGCGGCAGACGGGCCGCTGGCCGGCCATCTTCGCATCGGCATCATTCCCACGGTCGCGCCCTATCTGCTCGCCGATGTCATCACGATGCTCACCCGCCGCTATCCGGCGTTGGACGTGCGGCCACGCGAGGCAGTGACGCAGAAGCTGATCGCCGACCTCCTGGAAGCCCGGCTCGATGCCGCCATCGTCGCCTTGCCGGTCTCCGAGACTGCCATTGCGGAGACGCCGCTCTTCGAGGAAGAATTCGTCCTGGCGCGGCCACTTGAAGATGCCCGCAAGCCGGTTCCCAGCGCAGACAAACTTCACGAGATGAGATTGCTGCTGCTCGAGGAAGGCCACTGCTTCAGGGATCAGGCACTCTCATTCTGCAACATCGCGGCTTCCCCTCCGCGCGAGCTGATGGAGGGAAGCTCCCTGTCCACTCTTGTCCAGATGGTCGGTGCCGGAATCGGCGTTACGCTCGTGCCGCAAATCGCGGTTCATGCCGAGAGCCGGTCCTCCAACGTCTGCATGGTTCGCCTGCCTGAGCCCCGACCTTCCCGAACTATAGGAATCGTGTGGCGCAAGACAAATCCACTGTCGTCGCAATTCACGCAAATCGCCGAGATCGTTCGCGAGGTCGGGTTGGGAAAACAGCGTCAAGTGCAGGATCTTCTTCAGGATTGAGCTGCCCCCGGGAAGGGCCTAGCTCCACCAAAGGCGACGCTCGAATTGACAATGCCTGGCATGGGGTCGAGCGTAGCGAGGAGGTTGGCTGGCATCTTGCCAGGTGGATTTCGGTCCCGCATGACTCCTGCCCCGTGTCAGCCGCTTTCCTTGTAGCTATGCGAGGTGCCGATCAGAACGGCGCTGCGGATCGCCTCGCCTGACCGCTGGATCGCCGTCCGCAAACCTGTCAGCGACGCTGCGGAGGAAAGCTCCAGAAAGAGGCCCCTGCGCGCGAGGATCTGCTGGTCGGCCAGCGCTTGGCCCTGCGAGACGGCAATCGCAGTACCCTGGCTCTCCGTGACTGCCACGTACGATTGATAGGTGACCGTCGCTCCGCCGATGGAGACGAGCAGCGACTTGCCGGGAAAGTGCGTGCGAAGGTCTTGTCCTGCGAGGACCTGCTCCAGCCGCGGAAAAGGTTCTACTGCGATAAGGCGTGGCAAGCTGGATCGCCTGCCTTCGGCAACCGCGTCGGCCAAGCCGCGATAGATGCCCCAGAGCAGATCGCCGCGCGCCGTCGGCACGAAAACGGCGTCGACTTCAGCTGTGGCTTGATCCTCGGCCAACTCGTAGCCGAGAGTCTTGTAGCCGTCGACGCCGAAGGGATCGCTCCCGACCGGCGGATCAAGGTAGTTGGTGGCCGACGTATAACCCTCCTCGCGCACTTTGTCGCGCACGATCGCCCAGCGTTCGAGGCTGTCATCCCTATAGATGATGTCAGCGCCGGCCATCTCGATAGCGCGCCGCCACGGGCGACTGATGGCCGGCGTCGTTACGATGATGCAATGCAGGCCCGCCGCGGCCGCGTAGGCCGCCAGCGATGCGCCGGCGTTGCCGCTCGATGCGGCAATGACACCCGCTCCGCCGCGATCCCTTGCCCGGGCCACGAACTGCGCGCTCATCCGGTCCTTGTGCGAGCCGGTGGGATTGGCGCTCTCCAGCTTGATCGAGAGCCGCTCCAGCCCAAGCTCCTCGGCCAGTCCAGACAGGTCGACGAGTGGCGTGTCGCCCTCACCCAGGCTTGGGAATGAGACGTAGGGAAGCCGGTGGGCGAAGCGCCTCATGCCCCTGCCGGTGCCGCCGCCAATTGCCGGCGGGATTGTGTCCGCATAGACTGGCACGACGCTGGCAGGATGGTGCTCAGCCGAACAGTTCGGACATCCTTCCGGGTAGTCGGCAACGGGATGGAGTGTCACGCATCGGATGCATCGGAAACCGGTCAGATAATCGTTGATCGCCTGCATTTGATTCATTCAGTGTTCTTGGGAAGGGAGATCAGGGTTCCGCGCAGCCGCGCCATGGCTGGCAGAAGCACGATCAGCAGGGCAGCGGCCAGGAACATCGCGCTGAGCGGACTGACCAGGAACGCGCTTATCTGGCCATTGCCGATGATCAGGCCCTGCATCAGGCTCTCCTCGAACAGCCGGCCAAGCACGAAAGCGAGCAGAAGCGGCGCCACGTCGAAGCCGGTCTTGCGAAGGCCATACCCGATGACGCCGAAAGCCAGCATCGCCGCCACGTCGAACATGTTGTTGTTGAGGCTGTAGGCGCCGATCACGCAGAAGAACAGGATCAGGATCGACATGACGGCGCGTGGCACGCGCAGGAGGGAGACGAACAGGCCGACCAGAGGAACGTTGAGCACGACGAGGATGGCATTGCCCACGAACATGCTCGCGATCACCCCCCAGAACATCTCGGGGTGGTCGACGATCAGCCGCGGGCCGGGCGTCACGCCCGCCATGAGCAGCGCACCCATGATGACGCCGATCGTCGCGTTGGCGGGAATGCCGAGACAGAGCAAAGGGATGAAGCTTGCCTGCGCCCCGGCGTTGTTCGCCGCCTCCGGTCCGGCGACGCCCGCAACAGCGCCTTTGCCGAAGGTCTCGGGTGATTTCGAGATCCGGCGCTCCAGCATGTAGCTGGCAAAGCTCGCGATCATACCGCCGCCGCCCGGCAGCAGTCCGAGCAAGAAGCCGAGTAAACTCCCGCGCACCACCGGCGCGGCGGATTCGCCGAGCTCGGTCCGGTTCGGGAGCAACTCCTTGAGCCGTGTGGGGGACTGGACGGTCCTCATGCTCTCGTCCCGGTCTTCGGCCATCAGCAGCACCTCGCTGATGCCGAACAGACCCATCGCCAGGATGGCGATGTTGAAGCCGTCGCGCAGTGGCGCGATATCGAAGACGAAACGTTCGTCGCCGGAGACGAGATCGACACCGACGGTGGCAAGAAGCAGGCCCAGCCCGATCATGGCGACCGACTTGACGCGCGACCCTTCTCCCACGCCGAGCACAAGCGTGAAGCCGAGGATCAGCAAGGATGTCTTCTCGATCGGGCCGAAGGCAAGCGCGAACCCGGCGACGCCCGGCCCGACGATGGCGATGCCGAGGGTGGCGACGACGCCGGCGAAGAAGCTGCCCAGCGCGGCGATGGCGAGCGCTGCCCCGGCACGTCCTCTCCGCGCCATCTGGTAGCCGTCGATGCAGGTGATGACGCTTGCCGCCTCACCCGGGATCTTCACCAGAATCGATGTGATCGAGCCGCCATACATCGCGCCGTAGTAGATGCCGGAAAGCAGGATGATGGCGCTGGTCTTGTCGAGATAGACCGAGATCGGCAGCAGCAGGCTGATGGTGGCCGTCGGTCCCAGGCCGGGCAAGACACCGACGGCGGTGCCGACGATGCAACCCGCAAGAGCGATCAATAAGTTCCAGGGCGTGGCCGCCTGCGCGAAGCCCTGAGCAAGATCACCGAGAACGTCCATCAACTACCCCCAGATCGCTCCGCTCGGAAGCGGCACCATCAGCGTGCGCTCGAACAGAAGCCAGCTTCCCAACCCTAGCGCCGCGGCGATGATGACCGAGCGGGGAAACGATATACCTTCCAAGCGCAGGATCGCGGTCGCCACTATGGCAAGAGCGGGCAGCAGGCCGATGGCGGCTGTCAGCGGCAGGATCGCGACGAAGCCGGCACAATAGGCGATCGCTGGCGACGCGAAGCTTGCGCTCTCCCCAGTATCCCTTGCGAGAATGGTCCATAGGCAGGGAACGATTGCCATGGCGCACGACACAACGGGCAGAAGTCCAGACCCCGGTACGCCGAACGACCAGATGCTGTAGTGAAGCAAGGAGTAGATCAGCGCGGCGGTGGCCGCGACGACCAGTGAGACGGCGCCCGCCACGCCGCTAGAGCCCCAGTTCCTTGATGGCCTGGCCGAGAGTCGTATAGGTCTCCTTCGCGCGCGCGGTGAATTCCTCACTGTTCCAGTAGAGCTTTCCGCCCTTCACCACCTTCAGATAATCGGCGAACTCTGGCGCGCCCTGAAGCTCCTTCACCACGTCGTTCCAATAGGAGACGACTTCGGCGGGGAGGCCGACCGGCCCGACCAGCCCGTAGGTCGCTTCGACGGCGATGGGCTGTCCCATTTCTCCAAAAGTCGGCACGTCAGGGAACGCCGCGATCTTCTCGGTCCCGGTGGAGGCGAGGAGCCGCACTTGGCCGGCGTCGAGCTGCGGCCCGTAGTCAGACGACACGGAGGCCTGGATGTGGTCGCCGAGCAGCGCGGTCATGGCTTCCGAGCCACCCTTGAAGGGCACGAAAGTGGCTTGAGCCTTGGCGCGACGGAAGGCTGCCTCTGTCGCAAGATGGGCGGCGCCTCGGACCGCGGCAGTGCCCCACTTGAACTTGCCAGGATTGTCGACCGCGAATTTCACCGCATCGTCCCAGGTCGCGAACGGACTGTCCGCCTTCACATAGAAGGCGATCGGTACGAAGACGTGCGCCGCCAGGTAGGTGAAGCTTGCCAGCGGGTCGTACGACACCTTCTGCAGATGCGGCGTCGTGCCGAACGGACTGACCGAATAGAGGCCGAGCGTGGTCCCGTCGGCTGCCGCCTCCGCGACTTGGCTCGTGCCGATCGTGGCGCCGGCACCGGGGCGGAAATCGACTGCGGTGACGTCTCCCTTCTTGTTGCTGGCGAAGTCGGCGATCACCCGCCCGCTGAGGTCGCCAGCGCCGCCAGCGGCGAACGGAACGACAATGGTCGTCGGGCGCGTGGGGTAGGCCTGTGCATAGGACAGCCGCGGCAGGCCGATGATGCCCGTGCCTGCGACGCCAAGACTCGAGAGAAGGAAACCGCGTCGATTCATATCATTCCCCATCTGTTTCGATTATCGCAACACTGTTTCAATTTTCTATTGTATTGACGGCGGAAATCTGTTGTCAATGCCGCTTCGTTTTCCGGACGAACCAGAATCATTTCGATGTGGGAACCGCACGCATGCTACAGACCGGCGCCGCTTTGACTGCTCAGATCGCCACGCTCGCGGGAGAGAGACTCGATCGAACCCGCCGCAAGATGGCAGCCGACAACCATGACCTGATCGTCGTCGCGAGCCCGGAAAACGTGCTCTATGCCACCGGCTACGAGAGCATGGGCGCGACAATCAATCGGCGCTACAGCTATGCCGCGCTCATCACACTGGACGACGTGATGCTGGTCGCTCCGGCAGCGGATTTTGCACCAGCTATCGATGCCGGCCTCGCGCCTGACAGGGTTCACACATTCGGCAAGTTCTTCTTCAGCGGCGACACGCCGTCGTCACACACCGAGGCGCGGCACGGTTCCTTCGAGGATGCACTGAGGGAGGCGCTGAGCCGGGTGAAGGCGAAAAGCGTGTTGGCGGAGCAGGCGTATCTCACCAAGGGAGCGCTGGACGCGCTTGCGGCAAGCTTCGGGCAAGTGGCTGACGCCACGCCGTGGATGCTTGCCTTGCGTGCTCTCAAGCTGCCGCTGGAAATCGAACTCCTCCGCTTCACCACCCTCATCACCGAGCGTGCGATCGAGGCCGGCATCGCCGCTGCGGCCGTGGGGACGACCGACAAGGCTATCGCTTCGGTCGTCGCTTCGCACATGTCGCTCGGCGGCGGTCTGCCGCGCAACCTCACGGTCGTCGGTGGGCTGCGCAGCGCGCTGGCAGACGCGATGAGCACGGAGCGGCCATTGGCAGCGGGCGACCTGCTGCGCTTCGACGTCGGCTGCAGCTATTATGGCTACAAATCCGACATGGCCCGCACGGCGGTCATAGGCGAACCCACCAAGCTTCAGGCGGAGCGGTATGCCGCGTTGCTCGAAGGGCTCGACGTCACGATAGACGCGATGAAGCCGGGCGTTCGCGCCGGCGACGTGTTCGACGTTGGCGTCAAGGCCGTCGAAGCAAAGGGATTCCGGCCATATCGCCGCCAGCATATCGGACACGCCATCGGCATGTCCGTATATGAGGCCCCCGTTATCATGCCGGAAAGCTTGGATGTCCTCCAGGCGGGCAGTACATTCTGCCTGGAGACCCCTTATTACGAGCCGGGCTGGGGCGGTATGATGGTCGAGGACACGGGGCTCCTCATCGACAACGGCTTCGAACTCTTTTCAACCATAGACCGGTCTCTGCGCGTCGTTCCCGCCTGAGACGGGCCCGTCACCGGATTGTTCTCATGGCATCAGACGCAAAGCTCACGGGAAGCAGCCAGTCCCTTCAAAGGGGACTGGAGATCCTGATGATCCTCGACAAAGCTGCTGCGCCGATGGGCGTCAGGGAGATCGCGCGGCAGCTCGACGTGAATGCCACGATCGTCCAGCGGCTCATCAACACGCTGTCGCAGAACCACTTCGTCACACAGGACCAGGACACGCGCCGCTACTCGATTGGTTACCGGGCTTTCGGCCTCGGCTGGAGTCTTACGAAGAAGGATCGCTTGATCTCGGTGGCCAAGCCAGAACTCGACATGCTTGCGTCGAGATACCAGCTCAACGGCTATCTCGGAGTTCTGCGCGGCTCGCGTGCAGTCTATATCCTCTCGACCCAAAGCGAGGGACCGATCGTCATCCGCAGCGTGCCGGGAAGCGAGACCTATCTGCACAGCACGGCCCTCGGGAAGGTCCTGCTGGCCGGGCTACCCGACGACCAGGTCGAGAAACTGCTGACGGGAGAGCGGCTCGAGCAGGTGACGCCGAAGACTTGCACCGACCCTGCCATTTTGATTGAGCAGATCAGGCAAGTCCGGCGGCAAGGCTACGCGATGATCGCCGGTGAGAACATATCGGGCGTCGTGTCCGTCGGCGCACCGATCCGCGACGCTTCAGAGCGGACGGTCGCTGGCTTGAGCACGGCATTCGCCGAGTGGGCGTCGCCGGAGTTTGACCTTGCCAAGATAATCACCCTCGTCAAGGAGAGCGCGAGAAGGGTTTCGCAGATGCTTGGAAGCCAGAATGAATGATCTGCCGGGCAAGTCTTCACGCGGACGTGGTGCAAAGCGCACATCATCCGCACGTTGACAGATCGCTTCAGGGCAACGGTCGGTAAGGCGTCGCATGCAACGCTTCGGGCCGCCGCCAAATTCGGGCGCGACTCGACATCACCGTGACTTCCGCAGAGCCGATGTTCGCGATCCAAGTGGTCACGAGAAGAGAAGAATTGAGTGCGTCTGCACGCGGCCGATGGAAGCAAAGGATCCGCCTCGGCCACCAGTGACAGATCGGGCAGGCGTCGCCGTGTCGAGGCATCGTTCCGGTCTTTCCCTGTACTCTTCCGCGATGGGCCCCCGTGCTGATCCGATGGAGCCTCCCACATCCCAAAGGCGCTAGGCGGAGCCAGGCCATGGAAGGCTCGATGAGGAGAGACGCCTTCAATGCTGCGCGCGTTTCTATTGCCGATGCGCCTGAACTGCCTCGAATGCTTGCCGAAAGAACGAGAGGGCCATCGCGTTCAAAAGCGAGTGCTCGCGCTCTCTGTCCACAAGTGGCGGGTCATCGCAGATCGCCTTCGCCTCAGCGGCCATCCGATCAGTGCAAGGGGCGAGGAAGATCATGTGACCCGCAAGCGGGATCATCTCGATCATTTCAACATTGGCGAGGTGATCCGCGAGCGGACGAACATTCACTTCCAGTGAAAGCTCGGCGTCCTCTCCAGCGAAGATGATGCCGACCGGAATGCGGATCCGAGAGAGTTGCGCGCTGTCAAAGAGAACACCGATCGGGGCAAGGAGCAAGGCGGCGCCGATGCGCTCGTCCGCCACGACCCCGCGAACGGCTCGATCTGGCGCAAGTTTTCCTCCCCCTTCGCACAGGCCCGTCGCCCGAACCCGATCTCGGCAATAGGCCGCAAGCCTGCCGAAATCGGGCTCTGCCCCCGCAAGCATCAAAGCGGTGACAGTGCCGGATGAGAAGCCGATCACCCCGATTCGGTCGCGGTCGATCTGCCGGCCGTAGGGGGTGGCCAGAAGGTAGTCCACGACAGTCGATATGTGGCTTGCCCGGCGGTAGGCAGTGCTGAGTTTTCCAAGGCCGCTCGTATCCCTGTAATTGTCTCCGGCATGTTCCACGGCCGCGACGATGAAGCCGTTGAGCGCAAGATAGCTTGCCGAGTCGTGATGACTGAGCATGCTTGCTGACGTCCCGTGCGAAATGACGATAAGTGGGAACAGACCCGTTTTCCACGCGGCGCCCGGTTTGCCGAGCACGTCATAAGGTCCCATGGGCAAAGGCGTGTAACGCTCGATGGCGGGATAAAAGATCGTGACCGGCAAGCGCTCTCCCGCTAAGCTGGTCACCTCGAGACGCTCGATCCCGACGCCATGCGCCGGCGCGGCGGCGGCGAACCACCAGAGGATCGCGGCGAGCACGCCCAGGCGGTTGAGAGCGCCTGCCAGCGATGCCCAACGACGGCTACCGCGGTTTCCACCGCCGCGAGAACCGCCGAGGTTGCAAGCCCATGGCGTCATCTTCCGTTCTCCTTGGAGCGGATCTGGATGAGCGTTTGCTGCGCTGAAGCGCAGAGGGATGAGGCGCCGTTCGACCAAGCAAAGATCGATATCGCGCAAACGGTCAGGGTGCGGCCCGACTTCAGCACCTCTCCGACTGCGGTCAGACGTTCTCCCCGCGATGGCGCAAGAAGATTGATCTTGAATTCGACCGTCAGAATCTCGCTCGCCGCGTCGAACTGCGTCAGTGCGGCGAATCCACCTGCGACATCCGCAAGCGAAGCGACAGCTCCGCCGTGAATGTATCCGATCTGCTGAGTGAGGTCGGGCCGGAAGGGAAGCGCGAGTTCCACCCGGCCGTCGGCGATCTCCCTCAATTCGACACCGAGCAGGCACAGGAAAGCTTGATTCGCGAAAACCTGCCTCACGCGCTGCTCGCGGTCCCGATCGAGTGTTCGACGTTCGGTCATCTGGTCTGCCATCTGGTGGAGGTCGGTCTGATCTGGCGAGGCACGTTTGGGCTGCGTCGCTCAGATCGTCCCTCGTGACAAATCAGGGAAGCCGTGCACCAGCGGCTCATGCGCCGCACTTGAGGCTTTGCGCAGCGTATGGCTGGGCCACGGGTTCATGCCGTCCCGGAGCCACAGGACGGTATCGAGCCAGAACCCCGTCCGATGCTTGGAATTGAAGAGGCTGAAATGCCCGACCGTATTTTCGCCGAGTTCGTCCGGGCCAAGTTCGACAGCGGTGGTTGGAGCATTTCGATAATAGCCGAGTCCGCGACGAACAGCTCGGAGCGTTGCATACTCGTCATCGAACGCGGTGACCGCAAGGATCGGAGCTGTGACCGCCTCAAACCTTTTGAGAATCTCTTGGCGCCGGCCGCGAGGGTAGCTCAATTCCGCGCGCGAGCGGCGGAAGCTCCACTCGTTTGCTACGCCTGCGGGCAGATCCTCGAGCCATCCAAGACGGCGGCCGGGAAAATAGCCGCAGACGGCCGTTAGCAGTGGCATTGCGAGATGCCATTTCAGAAAAAGGGCCACCCGACGATTCGGAGCATAGTCGAGCCACCAGGCATACTGGGCGCCGACCGTCAGCATGCGATCGACTTCTGTCGCGCTCGCGGCCAGCCCGGGAAGAAAGCCGCCGATGCTGTGCCCCACTACGAGCAAGGGACCACCGCGACCACGTTCACACATCAGCCGAACAGCGGCATCGAAGTCGTATTCACCCCAGTCACGCCATCGATATCCGCATCCCGATAGGGATCGAGGGCGTGAGTCGCCAATGCCTCGATAATCATACGTTAGGACATCGAACCCCTGTCCGGCGAGAAACAGGGCATAACGATGATAGTAGCGCGCGAGTACGCCGGTTGCCGGGTTGATGATGACGCGGCCATAGGTCTCGGGGCGCTCAGCCAACCAGAGATGGCCACCGAGTTTCACATCGTCTTGGCACACGATTTCGACGGGCCGCTCACATTGCGTGCGCCGGGGGGCCTCGCGATGGGGTCGTTCGCCATCCGGGAAGGTGCGGGCGCCCCCCGAAAGCGGCGACCTGGATGATTGTCTCGCGTGCCTCGACATGTGGGTTGCCTTCCAGTGATACGATACGCGCAGCTGTATCTATCATATCGATAATATATCCCGCGTCAATTCAAAGTCTTTGATCTCGGCCGTTCTCCAGGTGCTACGACTGATGCGGCTCTTCACGCTTAGCCAAGCCACATCGGGATGATGGATGCGGCGAGCAAAGCACCCAGCACCGCATTCAGTACTCGCCAGTGCCCTTCCGATTTGAGCACTTGCCTGAAGGCATATCCGAGTACGCACCATAGCCCCATGGAGACCGCCGCAAAGCCCAGGAAGGTTGTGCCAATCAGCAAGACCTGCCCCACGACGCTGCCTGCCAGATGCGCGAATGAAGAGGCCGCTCCGATCGTGACCGCCCAGGCCTTGGGATTGTACAAAACCGTTGCTGCAGCGCCGAACGCTCCGAGAGGCCCGATGCCACTCGTGGCGTCAGCGGGCGACCCGGCCCAAGCGATGCGCCAAGCGAGATACAGGAGATAGCCGGTGCCTGTCGCTCTGATTGCAAGCTCGAGAGCAGGGAGTGCGAGGAGCAGGCTGGCGAGGCCCGAGGCCGAAGCGACGGCCATCGCGCCCATTCCGATGCTGATGCCGGCGATAAAGGGAAACGATCGCCGGATTCCGAAACGCGCTCCAGACGCTGTGGCAAGCGCCGTTGCTCCGCCAGGACTGACGGTCGCGGCGGCTACGAACAGGAGGAACGCAAGTGACTGCTCGGGTACAGGCGACATTGTAGCGCTCATTGTCAATCAATAATATCAGACGTATCATAATACGATGACTCAAGGAAGAAGCTATGGCTGATGAGCGAAGCGGGTCTCGTGCGGGTGGAACTCGGGCTAAAGCAGCGCAGCGTCGGTCGGCGAACTCCTTGCCACTGGTGGTAGTCGCGATCGGCTCGGCAAGCCTGATCGGCAGCGCTTCGATGGGAGCGAGGCAGACCTTTGGATTGTTCGTGGAGCCGATGTCGTCCGAGTTCGGGTTTTCGCCCGCGACGGTGGCGTTCGCGATCGCCCTGCACAACCTCGTATGGGGACTCGCTCAGCCGTTCACCGGCGCGGCGGCTGACCGGTACGGGGCTGGTCCCGTCGTCGCGGCCGGATCTCTCCTGCTTGCCGGTGGTCTCGGGGCGGCAGCATTTGCCTCGTCCGCCTTCATGCTGGTGCTCGGCATGGGGGTGCTGTTCGGCCTTGGCGTCAGTTGCACCAGTTTTGGGGTCGTGCTCACCGCCATCGGACGAGCGGCTCGACCTGAACAGCAAAGTCTCGTCATGGGGATAGCGAGCGCCGGAGGTTCACTGGGTCAGGTGCTCTTTGTGCCTTACGCACAATTCCTATCGCAGAATTGGGGGGCGGCATTGGCGCTGATAGGGCTGACGATTCTTGTTTCGGCGGTCGCGCCTCTGGGCTACTTGATCAGAAGCAATTCGTCCGAGCACTTGAACCAAGAGCAGGTGTACATGCCTGCACGATCGGCGGCCTTGAAGGCGCTTGGTCACAATGGATATTGTCTTCTCACCCTCGGGTTCTTCACCTGCGGATTTCAGCTGGCATTTATCGCCACCCATCTTCCGGCCTATCTCAACCTGTGCAGCATGCCGGCCGGGACAGGAGCAACCGCGCTCGCCGTGATCGGCTTCTTCAACATACTCGGAAGTTGGGTTTGCGGCTGGCTGGGAGGTCGCTGCCGCCAGCGCAGCGTGCTTGCGCTTCTATATCTCGCGCGGGCAGTGGCGATCGCCATGTTCATCCTGGCGCCGAAAAGCGAGGCAAGCGTTCTGGCCTTCGCTGCGGTAATGGGTTTTCTGTGGCTCGGGACAGTTCCACTTACTACCGGTGTCATAGCGAGACTGTTTGGCGCCCGGCATCTGGGCACCTTGTTCGGCCTCTGCTTTCTCAGTCACCAAGTCGGTTCTTTTCTGGGGTCGTGGACAGGAGGGCTCGTCCTTGAGATTACCGGATCCTACACGCCGATCTGGATTGCGACTTCGGCCGCGGGGTTCATGGCGGCCGCTCTTCATATGGCGATCCGTGACACACCCGCGTACCCGGCAGCCGCTCGCGCTGAATGATGTAGCTGCTATGGAGATGCCGGCCGGACGCCGTATGTTCGATAGGCCTCTTCCATCCGCTCCTCGTCGCGCCTTGTGGGAAATACGAGATAGCTCGGCGCCCAGATTCGGCTCACTCGCTTGATCTGGACGAATATGACATGGCGTATGACGAAAGCGTCGCCCGCTTTGGACAGGAGCGCGGACGCGTAGTTCTCGAACCCCGTGTCGTCGCGATCCACGACTTTTGCTTCACCCGTGATCTTGAAGCCGCGCTGGCGGAAGATGTCGACGAAACTGACGCAGACCGTGGGCTGGGAGCGAACATTGCTCACGCTGACCGGCGACGCTATATCCGCGATGACAACGGCATCGTCGCCGTAGGCGGCGAAAATCTCCTTGGGCGAGACGTTCGGCGAGCCATCGTCTGAAACTGTAGCCAGCCAGCAAAGGACCGCGCGGTCCATTTCCGAGCGCGCCGTTTCGTTCAGCATCCATGTCTCCCGGTTCAGCCAACCTGCTTGGGCAGTTGCTCACGTAACCGATCGATACAAATGAGACAATAGGCTGGACAAATTGGAACACATGTCACAAACTGGCCTTGTATCGAAAACTAGCGGAGCGGGCATGGAGGGGACGATTGCGATCGATGCTTATGAAGTGGCGCCGCGTATAAGGGCATCCAACTACCCAGCGGAGTTCGCGCTCAGGATGGGTGGACGTATCAAGCGGCCGCTCGGCGACGTCTTCGGGCTCGTCAACTTCGGCGTGAACCTGACCACCCTTGAGCCCGGAGCAGTTTCCGCGCTCCAGCATGTTCACAGCAGACAGGACGAGTTTGTATTCGTCCTCGAAGGAGAGCTTGTTCTCGTTTCGGGCGGTCAGGAGATTTTGCTTCGACCCGGCATGTGCGCCGGCTTCAAGGCTGGCGGCGCTTCTCATCACCTGGAAAACAGATCGAAGACCTCCGCTTGCTATCTCGAGATCGGGGACCGCTCAGAGGGGGACGAAGTAAGTTACCCCTTCGATGATCTGGTTGCCGTCCGAGCGGGTGGCGTTTGGCAATTTCGACGGAAGGATGGAACGGCTTACTGAGATCCACCTGCGCAGTAACCATCTGGGACGGAGATTCTTATGAGCATCGGATTCATAGGTCTGGGGGTAATGGGCCAGCCTATGGCGCTGAACCTTGCGCGGGCAGGGTATCCGCTGGTTGTCTGGAACCGATCTCTTGCCAAATGTGAACCGCTTCGCAAAACAGGGGCGGACGTCGCTCAAACAGCCGACGAGGTCTTCGATCGCGCGAGGATCATCATTGTGATGATGGCCGACAGCGCCGCGACCGACCTTGTCCTGGATCGTGGCGGACCGCGTTTCGTTCGTCATGTATCCGACCGCATCATCGTCAGCATGGGCACCAATTCGGCCGGCTATTCGCGCGCTCTTGAAGCGGACATACGCAACGCTGGGGGGCTTTATGTCGAAGCTCCGGTATCCGGCTCGAGAAAACCTGCGGAGGCAGGCGAGCTCGTCGCGATGCTGGCAGGCGACAAAGAGGCCGTGGCCGAGGCTCGGCCGCTCCTCACGCCAATGTGTCGCGAGATCGTGACTTGCGGCGCCGTTCCATCGGCGCTGCTCATGAAGCTCGCGGTGAACCTATTTCTCATCACCATGGTCACGGGATTGGCGGAGTCCTTCCACTTTGCAGAACAGCATGAGTTGGACCTCTCCAAATTCATGAACGTGTTGAATGCTGGACCTATGGCGAGTGCGGTTTCCAAAGTGAAGCTGCAAAAGCTGTTCGATGAGGATTTCGAGGTGCAAGCGGCGATCAAGGACGTGCTGAAGAACAGCTGCTTGGTGGCCGAGGCGGCTAGGGCAGCAAACATTGCTTCTCCGCTTCTAGACGCCAGCCATGAACTCTATCGGGAAACCGTCAAACTGGGATTCGGGGACGCGGACATGGCGGCCGTGGTCAAGGCTATTGAAGGGAGGACACGTTCTGGTGCGATGGGCCTCTGAAGCTACGGCGAAGTTCGGGCAGGACCGGTTGCCTCCGGCTTCAGGAGCGAGCGGGAGTCCCGCCAAAACAGGTGCGGTCTCGCTATTCGAGCGGCGGTTGCCCCACAACGAAATCCATTCGGAGCAACATATGCACCGTCAAGTTTGGATCGAACTTACCGACTTCGAGGTCAGGGACCTGCCCGTGCTGGACAGCGGAAAGGGAAGATCTTATCTCGTGATACAATTCACGAGTGTTCACAGGAGATCGGCTTGGGCAAGCCCGATACGATTCAGCTCTCCCTGCCGCGCGGAGGCGCGCCGCTGCACGAGCGACTTGCGGAGGCGATCGAGGAGTTGATTGCTTCGGGGCGATACGGTCGTGGAGATCGGCTTCCTACTCATCGGGAGATCGCTCGGAGCGCCAATGTCGCGATCGGCACGGTGACCAAGGCGATCGACTTCCTCGAGAGTCGTGGCGTCCTCAGGGGCGAGACGGGGCGCGGCACTTTCGTCAATCTGCCTGTAGAGCCCGATGATCAGCTCGTTGATCTCAATTTCAACGCACCAATGCCCGTCGTCGACGATGCCGCGTTCCGATCAGCCATGGCACTTGCTGCCGGCCGGTTGGGCAGGGTGCCTAATGGAGGCTACCCCGAGCCGGGCGGCAGCCGTGATCAGCGCGAAGCAATTGCTGGGTGGCTGGCGGCCACCAGGGTCGAAGCCGATCCTGGCGATGTGCTGATTACGATCGGAGGCCAGCATGCCATCCATCTGGCAATGGCTGATCTCGGAAATGCCACCAAACTGATCGCGACGGAGGCTGCGACGTTCTCCGGGGCGATTGCGGCTGCCAGGAACCTGGGGATGACGCTGAAGGCTGTTGATCATGACAGCCAGGGAATGAATCCGCACCATCTGGAAAAGGTGCTGAAAGAGACCGGCTGCAGAGCCATCTATCTCACGCCGGTGTGCCAGAATCCGTTCGGATTCGAGATGTTGGAGGCCAGGCGACGGGAAATTCTCGACGTATGCCGCCGTAACGACGCCTTTGTGGTCGAAGACGACATCTACAGCATCTACTCCCAGTCGAAGGGCAAGACCTTCTATGAGATGGATCCGGAGCGCGTCTACTATATCAATGGTCTGTCCAAATGCCTCACGCCTCTCGTGCGGGTCGGTGTGCTGATTCCTCCGCGCCCGCGCCGCGTTGCGCTGGCAAGTCGTATTCGGGCGGAGGCATGGGGGGCATCTCCACTCGACGTCGAGACTGCGCGCGCCCTCATCGAAGTGGGTACGCATGTGAAGGCAAGGGACGCCCTGCTGACGGAGGCGAAGCACAGGGTCTCTCTCGCAAGCAGGCTGCTAGGCCTGAAAGATTTGCCGATGCCGCATGGATCACCACACATTTGGCTGCCAATGGCGATCGCATCAGCCGAAAAGCTGGCGCGGCGGGCGCTTGAGCGGGGTGTGCGGGTAACCCCTCCGGATGCCACGGCGGTTGGGGGTGAAAAGGCGGGGGGCGTGAGGCTATGCCTGATGGCGCCGTCCCAACGATCAAGCCTGGAACGTGCTCTTCGAATACTGGCCGATCTGAACCAAAGCTCGTCAGTCGAGGTGGTTTGAGAAGGCTCTCTTGGCCAATCATGCATTCTTTGTATCGGCCGTGGAGTGATACTATGCGGGTTCTGGGGGAGGGAAGACAATGGGCACCATCGGGAATACGGAACCCTGCCTGCTCGTGACGGGTGGAAGCCGTGGCATCGGCGCGGCCATCGTGCGGCTCGCCGCCCACAAGGGAATTCCCGTTTGCTTCAGCTTCCTCCGCGACACCGAAGCGGCTTTCGCGCTGGTTGACGATCTGAATCGGTCAGGCGCTCAAGTACATGCTTTGCAAGGAGATGTGGCGGACGTCGGCTTCGCCCGCCGTTTCTTCGATTTCGCTGAAGATGTATTCGGCCCCGCGACGATGCTGGTCAACAATGCCGGCATAACCGGGCCGATAGGGCCGTTCAAGGATACCGCCGTCGACACGCTGCGCCGGACGGTCGATACCAATTTGATGGGCCCGATGCTTCTCGCGCAAGAGGCCATCAAGCGCTGGGAGCGCTCGAGCATTTCCGGACGGATGGTCAACATTTCCTCGATCGCCTCGACGCTTGGCGCTCCCAATGAGTATGTCCACTATGCCGCCACCAAGGCGGCCATCGAGACGATGACCATTGGGCTCGGGAAGGAGGTGGCCGGCAAAGGAATCCGGATCAATGCCGTCGCACCTGGGACGGCATACACCGATATCCACGCAGCAGCAGGCGAGCCGGATCGGCCGGCACGGGTCGTATCGCGTGTGCCGATGGGAAGGATCGGAGCTCCGGGCGAAATCGCGTCGGCCGTGCTGTGGCTCCTTTCGGACGAAGCTTCCTATGTGACTGCGACTGTACTCAGGGTATCGGGCGGTCTGTGAATTCCGTCGCCCTCTGAAGGCGGATGGCGAAACGTGGCTAAACCAGCCACCATCCTCACGCCTCGATCAACGCCGCTTCGATCGCCTCCGACCGCGCCGTGCTGACCAGACACGTCGCGCCGTACGCGAACGCGGATTACGAGGTCCAATTCGATGGCTTGGGTGAGTCGATCGGAACTCAAGTCGGACTGAAGGTGCGTTGGTCATCGTACCGGGCGTAACGGCGCCAGCTCGTGTCGTTTCGAGCGCGATAGCAGCTCGAAAAACCGGAGCAGCTTCGGTGGCAGGCTGGCCCATCCGGCACCCAAAACGGTCGCTCGGCGCTGGCAAACGCCACTATATACGCGAGGAGGAAAGCCATGGGGCTGATCCAGGGCTTTCCCCCGTCCAGGCGCAAGCGGCAGCCGGTCAAGAGAGGCGGCGGCATCTCGGCCCTTCGGCCACCGTCCTAAGAGGCGGGCCGGAGGCGTCGCGCCGCTGGTTGCGTCAGGCCTCTTGTGCGGATCGCCTCGTTCACGGCGTCCTCGAGCTGCTGCTGGAAGAAGGGCTTTCCGAGCCGTGGAACGTCGGTGGCCACGCCTTCCGGCAATTCGGCGTAACCCGTAGCAAGAATAATCGGAAGTTCGGGCCATTCCGCCCTGATTCTGGAAACGAGCTGGTCGCCTCGCATGCCCGGCATCGCCTGGTCTGTGATGACCAGGTCGACCTTTTGCCCGTTCCCGAGCAGTTGGAGCGCGGCTTCGCCCGATCCGGCCTCGAGAACGCTGTGCCCCAAATCCTCGAGCATGGCGGCTGTATTCATCAGGATAAGTGCATCGTCGTCCACCGCAAGGACCGACAACTGCCGCGCTGCGGGCGATTTTTCGTCCGATGCGTCCGGTTCGACATAGCTGGGCTCGTCTGCGCCGTCGGCCACAGGAAGCCAGATCTCGGCCCTCGTTCCGTGGCCTTTGCGGCTTTTCAGGATCAGTTGACCGCCGGATTGGGCCGCCAATCCCTGAACCATCGACAAGCCGAGTCCGGTGCCCTTTCCCACTCCCTTGGTGGTGAAGAAGGGGTCCGCCGCGCGAGCCAAGGTCTCCTCGTCCATGCCCTCGCCCTGGTCTTCGACGCAGAAGCAGACATAGCGCCCCGCCTGGATGCCCCCCGCATTGCCCTTTGAGAGCGTCTCTTCATAGGCCGAGATGAAGATCGAGCCGCCTTCAGGCATGGCGTCGCGCGCATTGACCGCTAGATTGAGCAGGGCGGCTTCGAGTTGGTTGCTGTCCGTGCTGACCTTGGCCAGCGCTGCGGGAAAGCGCGTCTCGATGCGGATCGAAGGCCCGAGCGAGCGTTGTAGAAGTTCTCTCATGCCTTGCACGAGCTCGACCAGGTCGATCGACCGTTGATCCAGCGCCTGGCGGCGCGCAAAGGCGAGCATGCGCTGGGTGAGGGCCGCGCCCCGCTGTGCGGCCTGCGCGGCATTGTCCACAAGCGAAATCAGCCTCTGGTCCGCCGGAAGCTTGCGCTTCAAGAGCTCAAGGCTGCTCAGCACGACCATGAGCAGATTGTTGAAGTCATGAGCGACGCCGCCGGTGATCTGGCCGACAGCCTCCATCTTCTGAACCTGGAACAGCGCTTCGCGCGCCTCATCCAGCGCCTGCTGCGCTTCCTTCCGCTCGGTGATATCGCGGGTGATCTTGGCGAAGCCGATGAGTTCCCCCCGGTCATCCCGGATCGCGTCGAGGACGGCGTTCGCCCAGAAATGGGTACCATCCTTGCGTAAGCGCCGCCCCTCTTTCTCGAAGCGCCCTTCTTTCGCAGCGACCTCGAGTGCCCGCTGGGGTTCGCCGCGCTGTCTTTCCTCCTCTGTGTAGAAGAGCGAGAAATGTTGACCGATAATCTCTTCGGCAGAATAGCCCGTGATCCTCTTGGCGCCCATGTTCCAGCTTGCGACGCGGCCGTCGGCGTCGAGCATGTAGATGGCATAGTCGGTGACACTCTGGATGAGCAGCCGAAATTGCTCCTCGCTGCGCTTGAGTGCCATTTCGGCGGTCTTGCGTTCGGTGAGGTCGCGGGTGATCTTGGCGAAACCGATAAGATTGCCGCTGGGGTCGCGAATGGGGTCGATCACGACGTGGGTCCAGAACAGGCTTCCATCCTTGCGGATCCGCCAGCCTTCGCCTTCGAAGCGCCCCTCGACCGCCGCCGTCCTCAACGCTTTCTCCGGCAGTCCTGCCGCTCGATCCGCCGGTCGGTAGAAGCGTGAGAAGTGCTTGCCGATGATTTCCGAACGGTCGTAGCCCTTGAATCGCTGGGCGCCAGAATTCCAGCTCGTGACGATTCCGTCGGGGTCGAGCATGTAGACGGCATAGTCGGTGATCGACTCTACCAGAAGCCGATAACGGCTCTCATCGGTGAGAGACGCCACGTCAATTTTGCTGTCCATCAAAGCTTTTTGTTCCCCTTGGAGTTCGGAGCGGGTCGGAAAACGACCCAACAAAATGACGATAGCGAAGAAAAGTTCCCGTGGGCCAGGGATCTTTGTACTCGGAAGCGATCGTTTTTGGCTCTTTCCGGGCGCATCTCCGGCGGCGATCCGCCCGAAATCCCGAGGCCGGGCGCCGCGAGACCACGATCACGAACGGGCCGGCGGTGCCTCGATGCCACGCATCGTGCAGCCTGTCGCAGCGCCGTGAACGTACCGGTAACGGCAGCGGTAACGAGCGGTAACGACCAGCCGGCAAGACGTTGTTAATCCACTGCTTTTCAAAAACCCGTATTAACGGCCCCTTAAATCGCCGCATTTAGTCTCCAACCGGGGCCGATGAGCATCGGGGACGACATGGGTAAGAGCGACAGGCGCATAGAGCCGACCTTCGGCGCGCCGGCGCTGGAGAAGTCGTCCGGTCTTTCCGTCAGTGAAGAGGACCGCGTATTGCCGGCGACCCGAAAGCGTGCATCAGGACGGCGGAAATCGTCGGCGAAAGTCCGCAAGGAAGCGAAGGCGCCACGCCGGAAGCGCCGCGGCTCGCTGGGACTCGTCGGGCGGTTCCTCTACTGGTGCGTCGTTCTGGGTATCTGGGCCGGCATCGCCGGGGTTGGGGTGGTCGCCTATTACGGCGCGAAGATGCCGGCCGCCACGACCTGGACCATCCCCGACCGGCCACCCAACGTCAGGATCGTGTCGGTAGATGGCCAGCTCATTGCCAATCGCGGTATGACTGGCGGCGAGGCCATCGGCTTGCACGAGATGTCGCCCTATATCCCGCAGGCGGTAATGGCTATCGAGGATCGACGCTTCTATTCCCATTTCGGCTTCGACCCCATCGGCCTGGCCCGTGCCATGGCCGGGAACCTGATGTCCGGCAGCTTCTCGCAGGGTGGCTCGACGCTTACCCAACAGCTCGCCAAGAACCTTTTCCTGAAGCCCGACCGCACGGTGGAGCGCAAGGTGCAGGAGGTGCTTCTCGCGCTGTGGCTCGAGCATAACCACACCAAGGACCAGATCCTCGAGATGTATCTCAACCGGGTCTATTTCGGCTCGGGCGCCTACGGGGTGGAGGCAGCGTCGCGCCGCTACTTCGGCAAATCCGCGCGCGAGGTGACACTTTCCGAAGCGGCTCTTCTCGCTGGCCTTCTCAAGGCTCCCTCGCGGCTCTCACCGGCCCGCGACCCGAAGGCCGCGGGTGAGCGTGCCCAGCTCGTGCTCGCTGCCATGCGGGACGAGGGCATGATCGGACAGAAGGAAATGAAGGTGGCCATGTCGGCCCCCGCAGCGCGCGCCGCCGCCTTCTGGACGGGCTCGGAGAACTATGTCGCGGACCGCATCGTCGAAGAGCTGCCGGGGCTGATCGGCGAAGTCCGCTCCGACGTCATCGTCGACACCACGATCGATCTCCAGCTCCAGAAGCTCGCCGAGGATTCGATCCGCCGCCTGATCGCGGAACGTGGCAAGAAGCTCAATGTCAGCCAGGGGGCGCTGGTCTCGATCGACAATACGGGCGCGGTGCGGGCGATGGTCGGCGGTGCCGACTACGCGACCAGCCAGTTCGACCGCGCTTCCGAAGCGCGGCGGCAGCCCGGTTCCGCCTTCAAGCCCTTCGTCTTCCTGGCGGCGCTGGAGCAGGGCCGCACACCGGAGAGCGTGCGCAACGACGCGCCCATCCGCATCGGCAAATGGACCCCCGAAAACTATCAAGGAAAGTATTTCGGAAGGGTCACGCTGGCGACGGCGCTTGCGAAATCGCTGAACTCGGTGGCGGCTCAGCTCACCATGGAGGTCGGACCAGAGGCCGTGGTCGAGGCTGCCCATCGCCTCGGAATCGAATCCAAGCTGCTGGCCAACACGTCGCTCGCGCTCGGCACGTCGGAGGTGACGCCGCTCGAGCTCACCGCTGCCTATGTGCCGTTCGCCAATGGCGGCTATCGTCCTGAAGTGCATTTCGTGCGCCGCGTGACCACCGCCTCCGGCGAGGTGCTCTATGAACACGAAGGGGCCGCGATGCCACGCGTCCTGCGCCCAGAGATCGTCGGCATGATGAATTCGATGATGGCCAACACCGTCGAGGCAGGAACGGCTCGCAAGGCGGCATTCGGCTGGCCCGCGGCGGGCAAGACCGGCACTAGCCAGAAGTCGCGCGACGCCTGGTTCATCGGCTACACCGCCAATCTGACCACGGGCGTGTGGTTCGGCAATGACGACGGTTCCCCGACCAAGAACATCACCGGGGGCGGCTTGCCCACCCAGGCCTGGCACGAATTCATGCTCGCCGCCCACGAGGGGGTTCCCGTGGCGAAGCTGCCCGGCGAGTGGCATCCCGATCCGGCATTCGATACCGCGCCGGTGCCGCCGGTGGGGGTGGGCGACGACATGCCTGCGATCAGCCGCGGCGGCGCGCCAGCCCCGGGCGGCATCGAGGCCGCGGGCGGGTTCGAGCCACAGGTTGGCAGGGAATCGCCCACCGCGTCCATCAGACGACCTTCCGCCGATGTCGGCGGCGGAGCGCCGCAGCGGCGTTCGGGGTCCATCTTGGACGCGATCTTCGGCAGGGGCGGATAGGGCGCCGCCTCGCCTCGGCCTCGCCCTCCGAATCTGCGCCCTCTCGCCATGGCCCTTGGCTTCGGCTACATAGCGAGCCGAAGGAAACACCCATGGCTGAAACCGACACAAGAAAGACCATCGTCCTGACGGGCGCCAGCCGAGGCATCGGCCACGCGACCGTGAAGCGTTTCTCGCGCGAGGGCTGGCGCGTCATCACCTGTTCTCGCCAGGCGTTCTCGGCGGATTGTCCGTGGCCGGCCGGGCCGGAAGACCACATCAAGGTGGACCTGTCGGATCCGGAGGATGTCGGCGTGGCCGTGGCCGAAATCCGCCATCGGCTGGAGGCGCATGGCGGCCAGCTTCATGCGCTGGTCAACAATGCCGGCATATCGCCGAAGCTCAAGGACGGCGGCCGCATGAACTCGATCGACACGCCGATGCATGTCTGGCGCGACGTTTTCCAGGTCAATTTCTTCGCGCCGATCATGCTGGCGCGTGGCCTGTTCAGGGAACTCGCCGCGGCAAAGGGGTCGATCGTCAACGTCACCTCGATCGCGGGCAGCCGCGTGCATCCCTTCGCTGGAACGGCCTATGCGACCTCGAAGGCGGCGCTGGGATCCCTGACGCGCGAGATGGCCGGCGACTTCGGTCCCCACGGGATCCGCGTCAACGCCATCGCGCCGGGTGAGATCGACACGGCGATTCTGTCGCCGGGGACCGAGAAGATCGTCGAGACCATCCCGCTGCGCCGGCTCGGTGCCACGTCGGAGGTGGCCGACATCATCTTCTTCCTGTGCTCGGGGCAGGCCTCCTACGTCACCGGTTCGGAAATCCACATCAACGGCGGCCAGCACGTCTGACATCAGCGGCAATAGGATCGATCGTTCCGGCAAGCCCCTCATCTGCCTGCCGGCATCTTCTCCCCGTTAGGAGACGGGGAGAAGAACGCTGTCGTGCCCGACTTTCGCCAACCCTCGGCGTTTGCGATTGGCGAAGCCCAAGCGGCCATCGTCTCTCTCCCCGTCTCTTTACGGGGAGAGATGTCCGGCAGGACAGTGAGGGGCCACTCGCGACCGCCAAGGTTGTGGCAGACGACTCCTGGCTGCGGCTCGCTCTATTGCGGCATGCCGCCGAGATGGGCGAGCAGCTCGGCCACGTTGTTGGCGGCGAATTTGCGCAGTAGACGGGCGCGATAGGCCTCGACGGTGCGCGGCGATATGTCGAGTACCCTTGCGATATCCTTGCTCGTGCGGCCCTCACCGAGATGCATGACGATCTGTCTCTCGCGAGCGGAGAAGCCGAGCACCGGTCGTGACTGCGAAAGATCGGCGAAGCTCCACACCGCGTGGCGCAGCGGGTCGTCCTCGCGCGTCAGCGAATGGCCGCGTACCCTGCACCAGAACAACGAGCCGTCCTTGCGCGCCATGATACGCTCGTCGGAATATTTGTTGGTTTTGCGAAGCGGCTCCACGCCGACGTCGCGCACCCGCAGGAATTCCTCATGCGAGGGATAGAGAATGGCGAAGGACTCGTCGATCAGTTCCGTCCGGTCATAACCGAACATGTCCGCGAACGCCGGATTGCAGGCACGGATGACGCGGCTCTCGGTGACCACGAGGCCGACCGGGGCGTGCTCGAAAGCCAGTTCGTGGAGCGTCTCAGGCATGTCCTTCATGGCGTATTTCTACGATATTGAAGCCTTTCCGGCGCCCGGCCAATATTGCTGGCAGCGACGCCCGATCGGCCGGGATGAAACCGTGGACCGAGCCGGGCGAACGAGGGAGGAGATCCGCGTCCGAACGTCCGGATGCCGGGCCGAGTTTTTATCCGGCCGGGCACCGGGAAGGCAAGCATATGCCGGCCGGTAACGGCAAGGGAATCCCCGTTGGAACTTGTTGGAAATCGCGCCGCTCCGAAGCGGGCGCGCATGGGCGGCTGCGCTCGTGCAATTGGGAGGAGAAGAGATGAAGAAGATATTCGCGGCTCTGTCGGCCGGGGCGATGTTGCTGACGCTGCAGACGGCGTCGGCGCAGGACAGCACCGCAAAGATCGCGCTGATCCATGGTCTTTCGGGCTCCCCGCTCGAAGCCTATTCCAAACAGACGCAGACCGGCTTCGAGATGGGGCTCGAATACGCCACCAAGGGGACCATGGAGATCAAGGGCCGCAAGCTCGAGATTGTCAAAAAAGACAGCCAGTTCAAGCCCGACGTCGCCCGCGCCTTGCTGGCCGAAGCCTTCGAGGACGAAGATGTCGTGCTGGCCGTCGGCGACACGTCCTCAGGCGTGGCGCTCGCCATGCTGCCCGTCGCGGCCGAATATGAGAAGATCCTCGTCGTCGAGCCGGCTGTGGCAGACAGCCTGACGGGCAAGGATTCCAATCGCTATGTCTTCAAGACATCGCGCAATTCCTCGATGGACACGCAGGCCCAGGCGATCTCGCTGAAGCCCGACCAGAACCTTTATGTCGCCACGCTGGCGCAGGACTATGCCTTCGGCAAGGACGGCATCGCTGCCTTCAAGAAGGCCCTCGAAGGGACAGGCGCCCATATCGTCGCCGAGGAATATGTGCCGCAGCAGACGACCGACTTCACCGCGACGATCGAGCGGCTCTTCAACGCGCTCAAGGATCAGCCGGGCCGAAAGGTGATCTTCATCAACGTCGCCGGTATCGACGCCATGAGCCCGCTCGCGGCGGCCGATCCCGGCCGCTACGGCATCGAGCTCTCCAGCGGCGGCAACATCCTGCCCGCCTTGGTCGGCTACAAGAAGGTGCCAGGCATGGAGGGCGCGATGTATTACTATTACGAAGCGCCCAAGAACCCGGTGAACGACTGGCTGGTGGCGGAGCATATGAAGCGTTTCAACACGCCGCCGGATTTCTTCACCGCTGGTGGCATGTCGGCCGCGCTCGCCGTCGCCAAGGCGCTGGAGACTGCGCCGGACTGGGAGACGGAGACGCTGATCAAGACCATGGAAGGCATGACCTGGGATACGCCCAAGGGGCCGATGACCTTCCGCAAGGAGGATCACCAGGCGCTGCAATCGATGTATCACTTCAAGATCAAGGTCGACGACAAGGTCGAATGGGCGATCCCCGAGCTGGTGCGCGAGATCAAGCCGGAAGAGATGAAGATCCCGGTCGGGCGCAACAATCAGGAATAGGATGGCTCTCCCCTTTCCGCCTCGCGTCGTGGCGGAGAGGGCGCCTGCCGGACCGATACGATGACCAAGCCTTCCCTCCAGACGGAAAACCTGACGATCCGCTTTGGCGGCCATGCTGCCGTCAACAGCGTCTCGTGTGCCTTCGTGCCGGGTGAACTGACGGCGATCGTCGGGCCGAACGGAGCCGGGAAGACGACATGGTTCAACCTCGTTTCGGGGCAATTGACGCCGACGGAGGGACGCATCTTCCTGGAAGGATCCGACGTCACCGGCCTTGCGCCTTCGGCGCGCGCCAAGGCCGGCATCGGCCGGGCGTTCCAGCTCACCAACCTGTTCCCGAAGCTCTCCGTGCTGGAGAATGTCCGGCTGGCGGTGCAGGCGCGCCAGGGCGTGGGCGCGCGTTTCCTGCAGCGCGCCGCAGCCCTCCCGAAACTGCGCGACGAGGCGGAAGCTTATCTCCAGCGGGTGCGTCTCGCCTCGGTCGCGCACCTGCCGGCCGCTGCCTTGCCGCATGGCGACCAGCGCAAGCTGGAGGTCGCCTTGTTGCTTGCCATGGAGCCGAAACTGTTCATGTTCGACGAGCCCACCGCGGGCATGTCGGTCGACGAGGCGCCGGTGATCCTCGACCTCATCGCCGATATCCGGAAGGACAGGTCCAAGACCATCCTTCTCGTCGAGCACAAGATGGACGTGGTCCGTGCGCTCGCGGATCGCATAATCGTGCTTCACAATGGTGAACTGGTCGCGGACGGCAAGCCCGACACGGTCATGGCCTTGCCGGTCGTGCGCGAGATCTATCTCGGCATTCCCGCAGAGGTGGCATCATGAGCGCGATCCTGCGTCTCGACGACGTCCACACCGACATCGGCCAGTACCAGATCCTTCATGGCGTGTCGCTCGACGTGCCCGAGGGCGGTGTTCATGTCCTGTTGGGCCGCAACGGCGTGGGCAAGACCACGACGCTGCGCACGATCATGGGCCTGTGGCGCGCGCGCAAGGGTGCGGTTGTGTTCCGACACCACGACGTGACGGCGCTGCGCACTCCAGATATCGCCCGCCTCGGCATCGCCTATGTGCCGGAGAACATGGGTATCTTCGGCGGGCTGACCGTCGAGGAGAACATGCGGCTCGCCACGGCGACGGGAAGCTTCGAGGACGGGCGCCTCCAGCGCATCTTTGCACTGTTTCCCGCGATGGAACGCTTCTGGACTAGGCAAGCCCACGCCCTGTCCGGCGGTCAGAAGCAGATGCTCGCTATTTCCCGCGCCATCGTCGAACGGCGCGAGCTCATCCTCATCGACGAGCCGACGAAAGGGCTCGCGCCGGCCATCATCCGCAACATGATTTCGGCGTTTCAGGAGATCGCGAGGGAGACCACGATCCTTCTCGTCGAACAGAATTTCCTCTTCGCCAGCTCCCTCGGAGCCACCGTCGCCGTGATCGACGATGGCCGCATCATCCATCGCGGCGGCATGGCCGATCTCGCCGCCGACGAAACGCTGCAGACGCGGCTGCTCAGCCTGTCGCTCGCGGCGCATCAGTGAGGGGCAAATGAGGAATCTCCCAGGCACCCCCCTCTGGCCTGCCGGCCATCTCCTCCTCAAGGGGGGAGATCGGCAGCTTCGATGGGGGCGCCATTCCTGCGATATCGCCGATTGGCGACAGCGGTTGCGACAGCCAATCTCCCCCCTTGAGGGGAAGATGGCCGGCAGGCCAGAGGGGGGTACTCGATGAACCGACTGTCGAACACCCTTTCCCGCCTCGGCGGCGTCAACCTCCTGCCCGTTGCACTCGCCCTCGTCGCGCTCGTGCTCATCGCGTCTCCCTCGAGCTGGGTAACGCTCACCGTGGCGGGCCTCGCCATGGGCATGATGATCTTCCTCATGGCCTCGGGACTCTCGCTGATCTTCGGGCTCATGGACGTGCTCAATTTCGGCCACTCGGCTTTCGTCTCCTTCGGCGCCTTCATCGCGGCCTCGGTGCTGGCCGTACTGGGCGGCTGGGTAACGGGCGGGAGCGCTGCGCTCAATCTTCTCGCTCTGCTTGCGGCGATCGGTGCGGCCACGGCCTTCGGCGCCGTCGCCGGCTGGTTCTTCGAGCGCGTCATCGTCAAGCCCGTCTACAAGGATCACCTGCGCCAGATCCTCATCACCATGGGCGCACTCATCGTCGCCGAGCAGATGATCCTGGCGATCTGGGGCGGCGCGCCCGTCGCCGTGCCGCGGCCGGCGGTGCTCAACGGGTCCGTCGTGATCGGCGACGTGGCCATCGAGATCTATCGCATCTTCGCCTTTCTGCTCGGCTTCGCCGTGTATGCCGCCATGCATTTCGCGCTCAACCGGACGCGTATCGGCCTCCTGATCCGGGCCGGCGTGGAAGATCGCGAGATGGTGGAATCCCTTGGCTACCGCATCGACCGGCTTTTCATCGCCGTGTTCATGGCCGGGTCCGCGCTGGCCGCCATGGGCGGGGCGATGTGGGCAGGCTACCAAGGGCTCATAACCCCCGCGATCGGTGCGGAGATGATGATCCTCGTCTTCATCGTGGTCATCATCGGCGGGCTCGGCTCGATCGAAGGCTCGCTGCTCGGGGCGATCCTGGTCGGTCTCACGGCCAACTACGTGGCCTTCCTGGCGCCGAAGCTGTCGCTCGCCTCGAACATGCTGCTGATGATGGCGATCCTGCTGTGGCGGCCCTGGGGGCTCAAGCCGGCGGTCAGAGGTTGAGCGGACAGATGATGAACGCGTCTGCCTTGGGCTATGCCCCAAGAATTTTGTCCGCCAGGGGGCGCCCATGACGACCACGGTGACTTCTCTCTTTTCCGGGCGGGCTGTACGCCATATCCCCGCCGGGCGCCTGACCGTCTATGCCACCGCCGGACTGATCGGCGTCTGCCTTCTTTTCGCGCCGTTCCTGTTTCCCGACGTAAGGGCACAGGAAGTCGCGGCGCGCATTTGCGTCTTCATCGTCCTTGTCGCCAGCTACAATCTGCTCATAGGCTATACCGGCATCGTCTCCTTCGCTCATACCATGTTCTTCGGGCTCGGGGCTTACGGGACGGCGATCGCGCTCAAGACCATGGGGCCGGGCTGGAACGCAATCCTGCTCGGCGGCTCCGCGGGCGTGCTGTCGGCGCTGCTGCTCGCCCTTCTGATCGGCGTATTGTCGCTGCGCGTCAAAGCGATCTTCTTCGCCATGGTGACGCTTGCCGCGGCCTCGGTGATGATGGTGCTGGCCAGTCAGCTCTCGGACCTGACGGGTGGCGAGGACGGCATGACCTACGAGGTGCCCAAGCTCTTTTCCGCCGCCACGAAGCTCTTGACCGATTCCGAGGGCAAGACGCTTCGCCTGTTCGGCGTCGCCATGAACGGCAAGATCGCGGGCTATTATTTCGTCTTCCTGTCGAGCCTAGCGCTTTTCCTGCTGATGCTGCGCATCGTCGCCTCGCCGATGGGCACGGTTCTGGAAGCGATCCGCGAGAATGAGATGCGGGCAGAGGCGATCGGTTACCGGGTGGTCTTCTATCGTACGGCGATCTTCTGCATCGCGGCCGTAATGGCAGCCCTTGCAGGTGTCTTGCGGGCGGTCTGGCTGAAATATGTCGGACCGGACGTCGCGCTCTCCTTCGGCATCATGATTGACATCCTTCTCATGGTCGTCATCGGAGGCATGGGAACCATGATGGGTGCTGTCATCGGCGTCGTCATCATGAGCCTGGCGCAATTCTACCTGAAGGACCTCATGGAGATGGGCGCCGAGGCGACCGCCGGGCTGCCGCTCCTGTCCGACCTTCTCAATCCCGACCGCTGGCTGCTCTGGCTCGGTCTCCTGTTCATCCTGCTCGTCTATTTCTTCCCGGCCGGCATTGCCGGGACATTGATCGGGAAAGGCACCCGCAAATGACGCTCCCTCGTTCAACCTATGTCCAGGCGGCCGGATTCGAGATCCACGTCACCGAATGGGGTGAAAGGAACAAGCCGGCCCTCGTCATGTGGCACGGGCTCGCGCGGACAGGCCGCGACTTCGACGAGGCCGCCGCGGCGCTCACCGATCGATATTTCGTCCTGTGCCCGGATACGCCTGGCCGCGGCCTGTCGAGCTGGGCGAAGAGGCCGGAGATTGAATATTCCTATCGCATGTTCGGCGAGGCGGCACTCGGCCTTCTCGCGCATTACGGCATAGATCGTCTGCGTTGGGTCGGGACGTCGATGGGCGGCCTGATCGGCATCACGCTCGCGGCAGGGCAGCTGAAGGAGCGCATCACCCACCTCGTGATCAACGATGTCGGCCCGGACATTCCCGCCGAAGGTGCGGGCCGCATTGCTTCCTATGTCGGCACGCCGCCGGTCTATGACACGGTTGCGGAACTTGAAGCCTGGTTGCGCCGCAACTACGCGCCTTTCGGCGACAATACGCCGGAATTCTGGCGCCGCATGGCGGACACCTCGGCGCGGCGTACCGATGATGGCCGTGTGACGGTGCACTACGATCCGGCCATCGTATCGCAATTCACTACCCACAAGGGCGATCTGGATGTCTGGGACAAATACGACGCGGTCTCCGCAGCGACCCTGCTGATCCGCGGGGCAACGTCGGACGTGCTGTCGGAGCTGACCGCGAGCCGGATGACCAACCGTGGCCCGAAGCCGCGGCTGGTCACGATACCGGGTTGCGGTCATGCCCCCACCCTCGCGAATGGGGAACAGATCTCTATGCTGCGCGCGTTTCTCGCCGCGTGAAGGTTCAGTCCTGCTGCAGGATGGCTTCTATGTCCGGAACCGGCAGATTGGTCAGCGTCTTCGGCACTTCCGCAGAGACCTTGTCCGCCACCTCCTTGTGAAGCTTCTTGCGCATTTCGCCTAAGACGAGGGGCGGCGCGACGAGGACGATCTCGTCGAATTCACCCCGATGAGCGAGCTTGTAGAGCCGTTCGGCGATCTCGTCGGCGAAGCGCCCCTTGGCCAACCTGTGCCAGTCGGTGTCGTCGACCGCGCTCCTGTGGACGGTGGGGCCGTCGCTGTAGCGCCCCGGACGGTCGGTGCCCTGCTCCCGGGTCGGCGGGTTCTCTTCCTCGACCTTCCGCACCACGTTGAGATCGGGGTAGGTCGCGTCGCCTTTGTTTCTTAGGAAGAGCGCCTTCTCGCCATCCGCCACCAGAACCCAGGTCCCGTGCTTCAGTCTGATGCTCGGCATAGCAGTGCTCCTTTCTGTCAGGGGCCCCCTTCGATGAAATCAACGTCCTGTTGCGAGCGAAGTTCCTCGCCGGTTAATTCCATAATTATTGTAGAATTTGGAAATTCAGCTTTCCACCGGATGGCCGAGAACCGTTCCGACGAACGTCTTTCCTGACCACCAGAATAATTTTCTTTGGCTCCGAGAACCCGCGGAAAAGAGTTCGCGCCGGTTCGGGGGCAACGCGAGTGCATTCCTTCTGATTGCGGGTCCGTGCCGGTACATATGGCTTGCTCCCACGGAACCAAATGCGCATGACGTCGGATCAAGCCAAGCTCAATGCCTTTCCCGTCTTCGTACGGGTCGAAGGTCGCGTGGTGGTCATCGTCGGCAATGGCGAGGAGGCACTTACCAAGGCGCGGCTGATCGCCCAGTCGAGCGCCTTGCTCAAGATCGTCGCCGACGCACCCGGCGAGCCGCTCGATCGCTGGATCGTCCAGCAAGGCGCGACCCATCTGAGAAGGGCGTACGATGCTTCGGTGCTCGAAGGGGCGGTGCTGATCTTCGCTGCGACGGGAGACGAGGTGCTCGACCGCCGCATCGCCGACGATGCGCGCGCCCTCGGCGTGCCGGTCAATGCGGTGGACCGTCCGGAGTGCTGCGATTTCTTCACGCCCGCGCTGGTCAATCGGGCCCCGGTAGCGGTCGCTATCGGCACGGAAGGCGCCGGTCCGGTGCTGGCTCAACTCATCCGCACCCGGGTCGATCAGATGCTGTCGCCGTCGCTGGGTCGGCTCGCGCTTCTTGCCGAGTCGTTCAGGGGGACGGCCGAAAAGCTCCTGCCCAAGGGCGATCTCCGCCGCCGCTTCTGGAAGGATTTCTTCTCCGGTGCGCCGGCGCGCGCGATGGAGGTGGGGCATGCCGACGAGGCGCGCGCGGCGGCCGAGGAACTGCTGAGGCGCCGTCGCGCCGCGAGAGGACATGTCGCGCTGGTGGGCGCAGGCCCAGGCGCGGAAGACCTGCTGACCTTGCGTGCCCAGCGCCTCCTGATGCAGGCGGACGTCATCGTGCACGACGCTCTGGTGCCAGAGGCGGTGGTCGCGATGGGGCGGCGCGACGCCGAGCGGCTCCCGGTGGGAAAACGCAAGGGATGCCACTCCAAAAGCCAGACCGAGATCAATCAGCTGCTCGTCAAACTCGCGCGGCAGGGGAAGCAAGTCGTGCGCCTGAAAAGCGGCGATCCGCTGGTGTTCGGCAGGGCCGGCGAGGAGATCCAGGCGCTGCGCGATGCCGATATCTCCTACGAGGTGGTGTCCGGCGTGACGGCTGCATTCGCCGCCGCTGCCGATTTCGAACTGCCGTTGACGCTGCGGGGCGTCAGCTCCTCCCTGGTGTTCACGACCGGCCACGACCTGAAAGGCGGCACGCTGCCCGATTGGGCCAAGCTCGCAATCTCCGGAGCTACCGTCGCGGTCTATATGGGTCGGTCCGTCGCGGCCGATGTCGCGTCCCGACTGATCGAGGCCGGCCTGTCGCCCGAGACGGCGGTGGCCGTTGTGGAGCGCGCCAGCCTGACGGCTCGCCGGCTCTTCCACGGCACTTTAGCGGATCTGCCGTCGTTGGAAGCCAGGACCGATCTGACTGGGCCGGTCATGACCATCATCGGTGACGCCGTTGCCGGCGCGAATTTCGCCACATCCGAGCCTCTCGCGGCACAGCGGAGCCTTCCCGCTCAAGGCGCCGCAATCGAAAGTGCAGCAGCATGAAGATCCTGACCGCCAACCGTCTGGCCGATGGCGAAGCCGTTTGGTTCACGGTCGATCGAAGCTGGGCCGAAAGGATCGAACGTGCGGAGGTTGCCGCCGACAAGGAAGCCGAGACGCGCCTCGAAGCGATAGGCCGGGCCGCCCACGAAAACAACGAGGTCGTCGATGTCGCTTTGGTCGACGTCGCGCTTGTCGAGGGCGTACCCGTGCCGATGCGCCTGCGCGAGCGCATCCGCGCCGCCGGCCCCACCACCCGCCTCGACCTAGGCAAACAGGCCCGCGCCGAACTGGTTCGGGCGGCGTGACGCATCCACGGAAGAAGACATGTACCGTTACGATGAGTTCGACCACGATTTCGTGAAGGCCCGCGTCGCCGAGTTCAGCGACCAAGTCGAACGGCGGCTCGCTGGCCAGATCACGGAAGACCAGTTCCGTCCGCTAAGACTGATGAACGGGGTCTATCTGCAACTCCACGCCTACATGTTGCGCATCGCCATACCCTACGGCACGCTGTCGTCCAGGCAGTTGCGCATGCTCGGTCATATCGCCCGCAAATACGACAAGGGCTATGGCCATTTCACCACGCGCCAGAACATCCAGTTCAACTGGCCCGCGCTGTCCGACGTGCCGGCGATACTCGCGGAGCTGGCAAGCGTGGAGATGCACGCCATCCAGACCAGCGGCAATTGCATCCGCAACGTGACGGCGGACCATTTCGCCGGCGCCGCGGCCGACGAAGTCGCCGACCCCCGGCCCTATGCCGAGATCCTGCGGCAATGGTCGTCCGTTCATCCCGAATTCTCCTACCTGCCCCGCAAATTCAAGATCGCGGTGACTGGCGCCGAACGCGACCGCGCCGCGATCCAGGTCCATGACATCGGCCTGCACCTCAAGAAGAACGACAGGGGCGAGCTCGGCTTCGCCGTCTATGTCGGCGGAGGGCAGGGGCGCACGCCCATGATCGCCAAGAAGATCAGGGACTTCCTGCCCGAGGAGCACCTGCTTTCCTACATCACCGCGATCGTGCGGGTGTACAATCTTCATGGCCGCCGCGACAACAAATTCAAGGCTCGGATCAAGATCCTGGTGCACGAGACGGGCGCGGACGAACTGGCGCGGCAGGTCGAGGCAGAGTGGGAGGCGCTGAAGCAGGGCGAACTCAGGCTGCCCGAAGCGGATATCCGCGCCATCGGCGCCTATTTCGCGCCTCCGGCGCTTGTAGCGCGCCCTGAAGGGGACGAGGCGGTGCGCCTTGCGCGACTCGACTCGAAGTCCTTCTCCGAATGGCTCGACCAGAACGTGATCACCCATCGCCATCCCGACTATGCGGCGGTGACCATTTCGCTGAAGGGGATAGGCGAGGCGCCGGGCGACGCGAGCGACAGTCAGATGGAAGCGATTGCCGACCTTGCCGAGAAATATGCCTTTGACGAGATCCGCGTCAGCCACGAGCAGAATCTCATCCTGCCGCACGTCGCGCGGGCCGATCTGAAGGCGGTCTATGACGCGCTGGCCGAGATCGGGCTGGCCACCGCCAATTCCAATTTGATCACCGACATCATCGCGTGCCCGGGGCTCGACTACTGCGCGCTTGCCAATGCGCGCGCGATTCCTGTCGCGCAGGGGATCTCCCGCCGGTTCGCCTCGCTCGAGCGCCAGCGCGACATCGGCGAGCTGAAGCTGAAGATTTCCGGCTGCATCAACGCATGCGGCCATCACCATGTCGGCCATATCGGCATATTGGGAGTCGAGAAGAAAGGTGCCGAGCTCTACCAGATCACCTTGGGCGGCTCGGGCGACGAGAATACGTCGATCGGCGAGATCATCGGCCGTGGCTTTGGTCCCGACGAAATAACCGATGCCATAGAGACGATCGTCGAGACCTATGTGGCTCTGCGCCTCGGCCGCGAGGAGAAGTTCCTCGACGCCTATCGCCGGCTGGGTCCGGCTCCGTTCAAGGAGGCGCTCTATGGCGGCGAAGCCAAGGCTGCCTGAAGCCGGGGCGGAAGAGCAGGTCGCAGCGCGGGCTGCCCTGCTCGAGGCGCAGCACGGCGGCCGGCGACCGCAGGAGATCATCGAACGCGCGGTCCTCGACGAATTCGCCGGGGGCGTCGCAGCCGTGTCTTCGTTCGGAGCCGATTCGGCCGTTCTGCTGCACATGATTGCCGAAGTCGACCGCGCCTTGCCGGTGATCTTCCTCGATACGGGAAAGCATTTCGGGGAAACGCTCGAGTATCGCGATGCGCTGGTCACCGATCTCGGCCTGACCGACATCCGCATCGTCAAGCCCGAAGAGTCTGCGCTCGGACGCGGGGATCCGGACGGTATGCTCCACCTCGTCGACACGGATGCCTGCTGCGCCATCCGAAAGGTCGAGCCGATGGCACGGGGCCTCGAATCCTTCCGTGCCTGGTTCACCGGCCGCAAGCGTTTCCAGGCGACGACGCGTGCTGTCCTGCCGGTGTTCGAGGCGGTCGGTACCCGCATCCGCGTAAACCCGCTGGCCCGGTGGTCGATCGCCGATCTCGCCGGCTACATGCGCCTTCACAGGCTCCGCGAAAATCCGCTGGTCGCCTACGGCTATCTGTCGATCGGCTGCTTTCCCTGCACTCAACCGGTGAGGCCCGGAGAGGATGCGCGTTCCGGGCGATGGGCCGGTCAGGCCAAGACCGAATGTGGCATTCATCTTTCCAATCTCGACCGATCGCTGAACAGCCCGCCGCTCGGGGAATTTTGACGATGTCGCAACCGAATGCGGAGGGGCCGACGCGCCTCTGGACCCCAGCCGGCTTTCGCGAGGACGATTGGCGCCATGCCGATACGGCCGACGCGCTGTCGTCCAATGGCCGCGTCATCCTGCCGCTGGATGTCTTTCTGGTGCTCGATCGCGAAGCGCGCAGGTCTGCACAGGAGCGGCTCGGCGTAGTGCTGCAGCCTGGCGAGCCGCTGGAAGCGATCGCCGGACTGCTCGACCAGCTTTCGCTCGTTGCCCTGGCTTTCCCCGCCTTCAGCGACGGCCGCAGCTTTTCCAAAGCCGAGTTGCTAAGGAGCCGTCACCGGTTCGAGGGTGCGGTGCGCGCCGTCGGCCAAGTGCTTGTGGATCAGCTTCCCCATATGCTGAGGCTGGGTTTCGATGAGTTCGAGGTTTCGCACCCGCTGCTGATCGAGCGTCTGGAAAAAGGCGAGGTGGGTGGACTTGGCCTTTACTATCAGCCGGCAGCAAAGGCTTTGCCAAGGGGAGGCAAAGGTGCGCCTTACTCCTGGCGCCGTGCGCGCGTCCGCTAACTAGCTCGTTTTTGAGCGCTGTCTCTTTCGGCTACGCTCGGCGCGGTCGATCTCGTGCAAAAGCCCGTGGAACGATTTCGGCAGTTCGTCGTCGACACGAAACACGGGAAGCGCGCGCAGGAAGCGGGTGTTGGCCTTCTGGCCAATCTGGCGCTTGATCTCTTTCGAAATTTCATTCGGCCTAGGGCCGCCGCTGCGTGACATCGTCTCGATCCCTTCGCGGGTGAAAACTCGTCCGGCGGCGCAATGGTTCCCCTGATCTGTTGCCGCGGCAAGCAGAACCGACAAGTATGGTAAAGTTTAAATTAAATATCGCGGGTTGCGCGTTTGCCGGGATCGCATCGTGTGATGCGATCCCGGCCTTCTGTTTCGTCTCGCCTGTTAACGGCCTTCCGGTAGCGATGAATCCATGGCTCGAGGACCGGCCGCCTCGGGCGGAACCGGCTATCCGGCCATCACCGCGGCCATCGCCTCGGCAACCGTTACCGCATTGTGCTCATTGATGCCGGCCACGCACATGCGGCCGGAACGCACGAGATACACCGCGAATTCGTCGCGCAGGCGATCGACCTGTTCCGGTCTCAGGCCGGTATAGCTGAACATGCCACGCTGGGAGAGGAGATAACCGAAATCCCTGTCCTGGACGCGGGCTGTCAGCACGTCGTGCAGCGTCTTGCGCATAGACTTGATGCGCTCGCGCATGACCGCCACCTCGCCTTCCCATTCGGCGCGCAAGGCGGGATCGAGCATAACGGTCGCGGCGACCTGCCCGCCATAGGTCGGCGGACTGGAATAGTTGGAGCGGACCGTGAATTTGAGCTGGCCGAGCACGCGTGCCGCCTCGTCGGCATCGGCGCACACGACCGAAAGCCCTCCGCAACGCTCGCCGTAATAGGACAGGTTCTTGGAAAACGAATTGCTGACCATCAGACTCACCCCGGCGTCGGCCATGGCGCGCACGGCATAGGCGTCTTCCTCGATGCCGTCGCCGAAACCCTGATAGGCCATGTCCATGTAAGGAATCAGCCGACGCTCGGCGACAACGGGGATCACCTCGGCCCATTGTTCCCGCGAAAGATCGACGCCGGTGGGATTATGACAGCAGGGATGGAGGAGCACGATGCTCTTTTCCGGCAACGCTTTCAGCGCCGCCAGCATCGCCTCGAAGCGAACGCCGCCGGTCGCGGGATCGTAGTAAGGGTAGGTGTGGACCTTGAAGCCGGCCCCCTGGAACATGACGCGATGATTGTCCCAGGTCGGATCGCTCACCCAGACCTCGCTTTCGGGAAAGTACCGCTTCAGGAAATCCGCGCCGACCTTCAGCGCGCCGGAGCCGCCGATGGTCTGGATCGTTGCGATGCGCTTGGAGGTCACCGCCTCGTGGGTGGAGCCGAATACGAGGGCCTGGACGGCCGCCCGATAGTTCGGCGCGCCCTCGATCGGCTGATAGATCCGTGGCTCGGTATTGCCGGCGCGCAAGGCCTCGGCTTTGCGAACCGACGATAGGACCGGAATCCTGCCCTCGCCGTCGTAGTAGAGGCCGATGCTGACATTGACCTTGCCGGGCCTGATATCCTTCTGAAACGCGTCGACGATCGCGAAGATCGGGTCGCCGGGGTAGGCTTCGACGTGCTGGAACATGTCTGCGGTATCCTGAGTTCTATGCTGGGGCGACCCCCTCGTACTTGCCGACGGCCTCGCTTTCAATCCCGTGAGGTTCCGTGGCGCAAGTCGCAGTCGAACGATTGCAGCGCTGTGGCGTGTCCACCCGGATGCGGGCCCGCCGCGCGTTTATAGATTTGTTTTGATATGCTATAAAAAGTTACCGAACGGGGATATGCCGACCAGATCCTGTTCATGTATCTGAGCGTCGAACCGAAGATCCTGAGTAAAACAAAGAAAAGAACGGGACGGAATTTGACCATAATGATACTCGTTATGGTTTTAAAACCGGTGAGTGCTTAATGTCGGCAATTTCAACTGATGTACCTCGGCCTACTCTAGCGAAGGCACTGATGTCCTTCCGGAAGGCCTTCACGGGCGTCGGTCTCATGACAGGTGTGATCAACATACTGGCGTTGACCGGCTCCATCTTCATGTTGCAGGTCTATGACCGCGTCATCCCTTCCAAGAGCCTTCCCACGCTCGTGGGATTGATGCTCCTGGCTGGCACCATGTTCGCGTTCCAAGGCGTGCTCGAGCTCATTCGCTCGCGCCTGATGGTTCGCCTCGGTGCGGCGCTGGACGCGCGGATGAGTGGCCAGGTATATTCGGCGCTGATGCGTCTGCCGCTGCGCGTGAAGATCAACGGCGATGGGCTGCAGCCGCTCCGAGACCTCGATCAGGTCCGCTCCTTCCTTTCCAGCGCCGGCCCGACAGCGCTTTTCGATCTGCCCTGGATGCCGCTCTACATCGGCATCTGCTTCCTTTTCCATTTCTGGATCGGCGTGGCGGCTCTTGCCGGCGCGGCCGTTCTCTTCACGCTGACGCTGCTGGCCGAGGCTCTCACCAGAGGGCCCACGAAGGTGGCGGGGCAACAGGCACAGGGACGGCAATCTCTTGCAGAGGCGACGCGCCGCAACAACGAAGTGCTGCAGGCCATGGGGTTCGGCTCACGGATGGGCGAGCGCTGGGCGGAGATCAACGCCGACTATCTCGCTTCCCATGCCAAGGCCAGCGATGTGTCGGGCACGCTCGGCACGATTTCGCGTATCCTGCGTCTCATGCTGCAGTCGGGTGTCCTCGCGATCGGCGCTTATCTGGTGGTGCTTGGCGAAGCGACCGGCGGCATCATGATCGCCTCCTCGATCATGACCAGCCGCGCCCTTGCTCCCATCGAGCTGGCGATCGCCCATTGGAAAGGGTTCGTCTCGGCGCGCCAGAGCTGGAGCCGGCTCAAGCAACTCCTGGACGTGCTGCCCGAGAACCAGGTGAGTGTCGGATTGCTGGATCCCCGGGAACGGCTTGCTGTGGAGAACGTCTCGGTCGTGCCGCCTGGCGACCGCAAGCTTGTCGTGCAGGACGCGACCTTCACGCTTTCGAAGGGCGGCGGGCTCGGCATCATCGGACCCAGCGCGTCGGGCAAGTCTTCGCTTGCTCGAGTCATCGCAGGCGTCTGGACGCCGGCGCGCGGCACAGTGCGTCTCGACGGCGCCGCGCTCGACCAATGGACGCCGGAAGCGCTCGGGGCCCATGTCGGTTATCTGCCGCAGGACGTCCAGCTCTTCGACGGCACGATAGCCGAGAACATCGCCCGCTTCGAGCCGGACGCGCCATCGGAGAAAATCCTGAAGGCGGCCATGGCGGCGGGCGTCCACGAACTCATCGTCCGGCTGCCTGACGGCTACGATACGAGAATCGGTGAGGCCGGCAGCGCCATCTCGGCCGGCCAGAGGCAACGTGTCGCCTTGGCGCGTGCGCTATATGGCGATCCGTTCCTCGTCATCCTCGACGAGCCGAATTCAAATCTGGATGCCGAGGGCGAGGAGGCCCTGACGGGCGCGATTCAGGGCGTGCGCAATCGCGGTGGCATCGCCGTCGTGGTGGCTCACCGCCCGAGCGCATTGGCCAGCGTGGACCAGGTCCTGGTGATGGCCGGGGGCAAAATGCAGGCATTCGGGCCGAAGAACGAGGTGCTCGGCAAAGTGTTGCGGCCAGCCCCGGTCCCGGCGCCGCGGACCGCGCCCGTGCAAGTGCCGCTCAAAGTGGTTGGGACCGAGGAAGGCAAAGCGTGATGGCACAGAACCAGAAGTCGATCGAACGCTCGATCCGCCGCTATTTGCTGGCCGGCGTCATGACCGCGGTCTTCTTCATCGGCGGCATCGGCGGCCTTGCCGCAACGACGGAACTATCGGGAGCCGTGATTGCGTCCGGTCGCGTGGTCGTCGATTCCAGCGTCAAGAAGGTCCAGCACCCTTCAGGCGGCGTCGTCGGGCAGATCAATGTCCGTGAAGGGACACGCGTGAGCCAGGGCGACGTGCTGGTCCGCTTGGACGAGACGATGACGCGCGCCAATCTGGACATCGTCTTGAAGGGTCTCGACGAGCTCAAGGCCCGCCTCGCCCGTCTCGAGGCTGAACGCGACGGAGCCGATGCCATCGCCTTCCCCGCCGACTTGGTGGAACGGGAGAACAAACCGACCATAGCGCGTATGATGGCCAGCGAGCGCACGCTTTTCGACTTCCGCCGCACGGCGCGGGAGGGGCAGAAATCGCAGTTGCGCGAGCGCATCTCCCAGCTCGGCGAGGAGGTCGCGGGCCTGGAGCAGCAGCGTGTCGCCAAGGGCCGGGAGATAGAGATCATGAAGACCGAGCTCCAAAGCGTGCGCAAGCTCTGGGAACAGAAGCTCGTCTCCCTCGAGCGCATGACGGCGCTCGAACGCGATGCGGTGCGGCTCGAGGGCGAGTTCGGCCAGTTGACCGCGGCGATCGCCCAGTCCAAGGGGCGCGCCAGCGAGACCGAGCTGCAGATCATCTCTGTCGACCAGCAGATGCGCAGCGAAGTCGCCGGCGAGCTGCGCGAGGCGCAGGGCAAGGTCTCCGAGCTAGAGGAGCGCCGCGTCGCCGCGGAGGACCAGCTCAAGCGCATCGACATCCGCAGTCCGCAGGACGGCATCGTGCACGAACTTTCCGTGCACACGGTCGGCGGCGTCATCTCGCCGGGCGAAAGCCTGATGCTGATCGTGCCCGTCTCCGATGAACTCACCGTCGAGGTCCGCGTGGCCCCGCAGGACATCGACCAGCTAAGACCCGGGCAGCAGGCGGGGGTTCGCCTGTCCGCCTTCAACACGACGACGACGCCGGAGCTCGACGGCGAGCTGCGTAACGTCTCGCCGGATCTGGTTAACGATCAGCGGACGGGCATGAGCTACTACACCGCCCATGTAACCTTGCCGAAGGAAGAGGTCGACAAGCTGAAGGAACTGACGCTGACACCGGGCATGCCGGCCGAGGTGTTCTTCAAGACGACCGATCGGACGGTGCTGTCCTATCTGGTCAAGCCCGTGCGCGACCAGGTCGAACGCGCCTTCCGGGAGGATTGATCCCGCCGACCGCCTGATTTCGAGGTTGCGCCGTAGCCGCCGTATAGCATGTCGTGCGAATCTCGATTCGCACGGCATGCTTTAACTTATTGCTTTCTTGCATGGCGTTTATCCAAAACCGCGGCACACTTTGGCCGACATGCATTGGGCGGCAGTCAGGCGTCTTCCACGAGGCGCGACCTCAAGCGAGCGATGGTGACGGGAGCGAGTCCGATCGCCCTGAGATAGGCGTCGACCGAGCCATATGTCCGGGTGATATAGGTCATGGTCTCGGCCATGGTTTCGGGCTCGCAGGCGAGCAGGGGCCTGAAGGTCTCGATATCCGTTCCCCGAGCGGCGGCGTCCTCAAGGAAGATGGAGATCAGGGGCGCGATCCGCGCCTTGGTCAGCGCATAGTCCTCGACGATTGTCGCAGTCTCCACACCGGCGACGGCCAGCAGCAATGCGGCAATGATGCCGGTGCGGTCCTTGCCAGCGGTGCAATGGAACAGGACGGCGCCTTCTCCCGCGTCCGCGATCCATCTCAGGACCTGCGCGATCGCCTCCTGGCGCCGAACCAGCGCCTGAATATAGAGGTCGTAAAGCACGTTCTGATCCGACATGGCCTCGGGAGCGAGTTGGTCGAACAGGGAAACATTGTAATAGGCAACGGTCGGGCGGTTGGCGAATGGATTTGGCTGAGCTCGGCATTCCGCGTCGCGGCGCAGATCGATGACCGTGGCGACGCCCTCGGCCAGGAGGCTTGCGATGCCCTCCTCTCCCAGCCGGTGCAGCCCGTCGGAGCGCAGGAGGCGGCGCCAGCGCGTCCGGCCGCCGGCGAGCGGATAGCCGCCGAGATCGCGGAGATTGAAGGTACCGTCGATGGCGAGATGCCGCTGGGAGGTGATTTGCATCAGCGAATTCCAGATTGCATGAAGGACTGAACGACTTGCCTTTGAAGAAGGACATAAAGCACGAGAATGGGCAGGCTGGCCATGGTCGAGGCCGCCATGAGTGGCCCCCACTGCGTACCCTCCGACGTCATGAACATCTGGACTCCGATCTGGATCACGCTGTTCTCGGGCGTGCGGGAAAGCAGCAGCGGCCAGAAATATTCGTTCCAGGTCGAGATGAAGATCAGGATGGCAAGCGAGGCGATGGTGCCGCGCAGGTTGGGCGCAATGACTTCCCATAGGATGCGCCAGCTTCTTGCCCCGTCCATGCGGGCGGCTTCCAGCACTTCCCTGGGAAAGGAACGCATGGCCTGGGCGAGGAGGAGCACTGCCAGGGCGGCCGCAAAATGCGGCAGGATGAGCGCCGTCACGCTGTCCAGCAGCCCGAGATTGGAAACCAGCAGGTAGTTCGGGATCATGACGACTTGGAAGGGAACCAGCCAGGTCAATGCGATGAGCGTATAGATCAGCTTGTCGAAGGGAAAACGCCAGCAGGCGAAGGCGTATGCGGCAAGAAGCCCGGTGAAGAGCTGGGCGACCGTGACGATCGACGCCACAAGAAGTGTGTTGCCGAGCATCTCGACCATCGGGATCGCGCCCAACGCATAGCCATAGTTGGCGAGGGATGGCGCGGTCGGCCAGGGAGTGGCATCGAAGATCGCGTTGGCTGGGCGCAGCGACGTGACGATCATCCAATAGACAGGGAAGAGGCTGAAGATCGCAAGCACCACCATGACGATGTGGCCGACGGCGGCGTTCATGCCGGCGCGCGGAATAGCAGGGCTGAGGTCAGTTGTCATGGAAGGAGTACCTGTCCATCAGGCGGAAAAGCACGAAGGCCAGCACGCCGAAACCGAGGAAAAGGATCACGGCGGCTGCCGAGCTCCAGCCGACCGAGAGGCTGGAGAAGCCGAAATCCCAGAGAATGTAGAAGATGTTGGTGGTGGCGCCGAGCGGGCCGCCACCGGTCAGCACATGGATGAATGAGAAGCTCCACTGCGCGCCGAGCAGGATCGTCATCAGCACGAGAAAGAGCACGGTCGCACGAAGCAGTGGCAGCCTGATGTCGCGGATGATCTGCCACTTCGAAGCGCCATCCATGCGCGCCGCCTCGATGAGCGAAGGATTGATGTTGGCGTTGGCCGCGGAGAGGATCAGGGTCGAGAATCCGATCAATTTCCAGCCGGTGATCGCGATGATCGTCCAGATGGCGAGCTTCGGGTCTTGCAGGAAGCGGACGGGGCGCCAGCCCAAGGCTGTGATGACTTCGTTGACGATGCCGTGGCCGGGATCGAGCAGCCAGCGCCACACTGCGGCGGCGACGACCGGCGCGATGATCATCGGTACGAAGATGATGGCCCGATAGACGTTGCGCGAGCGTGCCGGCAGATCGTGCGTATATATCGCGATGGCCAGCGGGATCAGCACCGACATCGGCAGAAGGCCGAGAACGTAAATGGCCGTGTTGCCCAATGCCTGCCAGAATTTCGGCAGCGCGAAGATGTGCGTGTAATTCTGCCAGCCGACAAAGGTCCGTGGCGCGGTCGGCAGCATGTTCCATTCATAGAAACTGAGCCGAAAGGCGTCGACCAGCGGCCAGTAGATCCAGATCGCCAGCGTGAGAACGGCCGGCGCGAGATAGAGCCATGGGGCGACGCTCCTTGCGGCGAAGCGATTGCGCGTCACTGGAACGATACGGGTGCTCAGCGCGGCTTCGGACATGAACAGGCTCCGCGAGATCGAGGATTACGGATTTCACAAACGGGACACCGGGCGAAGCCGGCCTCTGTTTGGGCGAGGCCGGCTTCGCACCGGCGATCACTTCGGCATCATCGCCTGGGCCGATGCCTGCGCGGCCTGCATCGCCTCGGCTGGATCGACACCGCCGAATACGGCCATTTCCGCGCCTTCCATCATGGTCTTCTGAATCTGCCGGTAGTTGGGGCCCGGGAAGGATTCCCAGCGTTCCAGCAGGCCGAGCTGCTCGAGATTCGGCTGGATGAGCGGGTGTTCCTTGACCCAGTTGCCGAGATATTTGGGATCGTCGACGATATCGGTCCGGAGCGGCAGGTATCCGATCTCGGCCGTGATGACGGTGTAGGCTTCCCTCGAGGTCATGAATTTCATGAGCTCCCACGCCGCCCGACGCTTGAGCGCATCGCGGCTCAGGATCACCAGGGCGCTGCCCGAATTGTTCGGGCGCTGCGGCTTTTCGCCGAAACGCGGCATGGTCGAGGCACGCAGCTCGAACTTGCCTTCGGCGCCCTTGACCAGGAAGCCTTGTATGGCGGAGGTCTGGAGGTACATGCCGACATTGCCCGACGCCATGCCTTCCATGGCCGCCGTGAGATCGAGATTGGCATAGGCGCCGCTGTCGTAGAGGTCGCGCAGCATTTTCACCGCTTCCAGTGCGGCCGGCTCGGCGAAAGTCAGTGTCTTGCGGTCAGCCGACATCAGGCCGCCATTGTTCGAGCGAAGCACGCCCTGGAACAGCCAGTCGCCGGCCGTTGGGCCGAAGATGCCGGTTGCCAGCCCCTCCGCGTCCGTCTTGTCGACGATCGCGAGTGCCGCTGACTTGACCTCCTCCCACGTCCTCGGAGGCTTGTCTGGATCGAGCCCAGCCTGCCTGAAAAGGTCGGCGTTGTAGAAAAGAACCGGTGTGGAGAAGGTGTAGGCGAGGCCGTAGGTCTTGTCGTTCAGCACGCCGAGCTTCAATCCCTGCGGGGACATGCCCTGAAAATGCGCAGCGAGTTCTTCAGCCGGAACCATGTCTTCGAGCGCCGCCGCGCCGAGATTGTCGACGGTGAATTCCAGGTCCGAGAACACCATCTGGACCACGTCGGGGACCCGGCCCGCAGCGACGTCGGCCTGGATGCGGCTGGTGATCTCGGCCGGGCCGACCCCGATCCCTTCCACCTTGATGTTGGGGTTGGCGGCTTCGAACTCGGCGATGAGCCGCTTTGTCGCCTCGGCTCCATTGCCTACCGAGGCGAGATTGTAATTATAGTAGCTGATCGTCACCGGCTGATCGACGGTTGCCGGGATCGGCTGCGCGAAGGCCGGCATCACGGCGCCGAGCGCGATCAGGGCGAGGCCGCTGGTGACAAAGGTCTTGCGGTTCATTGCTTCGGCTCCTGTCTCATTCGGCGGCAAGAGCTGCGGCCGCCTCGTAGCCTTTGACGAGCTCTGCCATGCCGGCAAAGGTGTAGAGCTTGAGCTCGCGGCGGTCCGAAGGCTGCGGAACGAAGGAGACCGTCAGGCCGGACGGGCGCACGGTGCCGACCGCGAAGGAGGCTCCCGAGACCATGCGGAGGCCTTCCTGGAGATAGAGTACGTCGGTGGCCGCATGCTGGCCGATGCCAACCACCACCGGGATGCCGTACCAGTTGCTGACGCGGTCGAAATGGATATGGCCCGACAGGATTCCGAGCACGTTGCGGCCCGCCAGCGCGGTCCGCAGTTGCTCGGTGTCCGCGATCGAAAGGGATTCCCATTCGAGTTCCGGCCGCTGATCGAGCGCCGGGGCATGGTGCATCACGATAAGCTTGGGCAGTTCGGGATGCCGGTCGAGTTCGGCTGTGAGCCACTCGATCTGGCCCGGTTCGAAATGGCCGCCGATCTTGAACGGTGCGCTTGTATCGATGAGGATGATATGGATGCCCCCGATCACCTGGGCATGGTCATAGGGTTTGTCGAGATCCTCGGTGCGGCCGAGCATCACTGGATAGAAGCCGGTGCGCTTGTCGTGATTGCCAAGTGTGAAGAGGACGGGAATGTCGAGCTCCGCCTCGGCCATGATCGCCTTGAGCTGTTCGTAGCTCCCGGCATCTCCCTGATTGGTGAGATCGCCGCTCGCGACGATGAAGCGCGGCGCAGGCGCCATCGTCTTCACTTCGGCGAGAACCCGACGAAGGGTGGTAGCGGTATCGGAATAGAGATGGTCGTCTTCGACTGCTGGGTTGCCGATATGGAGGTCGGTCAGATGGACGAAGGTCAGGGGAGCGTCGGACATGGCGTGGTTCCTGTCAGGCTGGCAACAATTCCGGGCAATGGCCTCTTGCGTGGAGACGCGGCTACCGCTACCTAGCTTTCATGACAGGTGAATGAACGTTCATTCAGATTATGGATGCAACCATAAACAAGCGCGAACGAATCCTCGCCGCGGCCGCGACCCTCATCGTGCGCAACGGACTGCAATGCTCCATGGCGGAGATCGCCTCGACGGCGGAAGTCGCGACGGGTTCGCTCTACAACTATTTCAAGTCGAAGGACGACCTGATCTGGGGCGTCTACCAGCGCCTGACCGAGCAAGCCGCGGCGGCGCTCATCGTGGAGCACGATCCTTCGACCTCGCACGAAGCGCGCATCCGTCGCTACATCGAGGACTATATCGAGTTCATCTGGGCCGACCGCGACCGCGCCGTCCTGTTCGAGTATCTTTCGAACGTGCCGCTCATCCCTGGCGGCGAATTGCGGCGCGCCTTCGCGCCGGTCACGGCCTTCACCGCCACGCTGGTCGGGGAAGCGAAGGCGGCGGGCGTGCTGCGCGATTTCCCGGTGAGCGACATGGGGGGATTCATCGGGGGCGGCATCCGCAACGTCCTGAAATGGCGGCGCAGCGAGGGCACGCCGCTGACGCGGGCCGAACGCGATCACATCGTCGAAATGTGCTGGTCGGCCATAGCTGCGGAGCCGCGTTCATAATCGTGCCGATCATTTATCGGCAACGACGGTCGCGCGCCCCACAGGTTCGGCGAGGATCGTCTCGGCTGCTTTCTCGAGAAGCAGATGGGTCGGTGCCGCTTCGTTGAGCGGGCGTATCGCGTAAATCTGCAGAGGCGACGGTTCCGGATCCGAACGCAGGCGTCGCAAGCGGCCCGCCTCGATTTCGGCTCGGTAAAGTTGCTCGGGAAGGTATGCCAGGCCAAGGCCGGCAATTGCGAGACTGGCGGCGGTGCGGAACGTGTTACAGATCGTCACGTTGCGAAAGTGCACGTCGTTCGTCGTCAGCCAGGTGAGGGTCGAACCCCGAAACTGCCACTCGCGCGACGTTGCGAAGACCGGCAGTTCGGAAAGCCGCTTGGGCGTCAGCACCTCCGGAACGGCGGGCAGATCCGGACTGCACATCCAGGCGAATTGGATCGTCTCGATCGGCGTCGAAACGAAGCGGGACGGCGACATTTCGCAGGCCGCGAATGCGACGTCGAGCGTTCCCGCGTAAAGCTTCTCCTCTATGAGGTGCGACAGCGACACTTCGATCTCGAGCTGCAGGCGCGGATAGTTCTCTCGCACGAAACGTATGAGCCTCGGCAGCCAGGTCAGCGCCACGATCTCGGCGACGCCGAGCCTCACATAGCCGACGATTTCCTCCTTGTCGGCGGCGGCGTGCAGGAACCGATCGGAGGCGAGCAGGATCTCCTCCGCGTGTGACATCAGCAATGTGCCCTGCGGGGTGAGCCGCGCGGTTCGCTGGGAGCGATCGAACAATTGGACGCCGATCCGCGCCTCCAACTCCTGAATGCGCATGGAAACCGCTGACTGCGTGGCGTTCAGCCTGTTGGCGGCCTGCGCGAAGCTGCCCAGTCGTGCCGCCCAATAGAAGGTCTCGATCTGCCTATAGTTCATAAGCCGGTTCTCCCCCTTCGGCGACCATACTTCAGGATTCCTGATGTGTCTTCTCCGAAATAATTCGATTTTCCTGGGATGTGCGGTGTGGGATGCATATCGCCGGCAGAGCAGGTTCCGATTGCCTGTTCGGATATTCAGCGACCCTTGAGTGAGAGACCGTGCCCAGTTCAGCAAAGCCTATCGAGATCGATCCGGCGTTCGTCGAGAAAGTCATCATGGAGCTCGCGTCTTTCGGCGCCGTCGGCGAGACCGGCGTTTCCCGGACGGTCTACTCGCCGGAATGGGTTGCCGCGACCGACTACTACGCGCGGACATGTGAGGAGGCCGGTCTGGACGTCCATCGCGACGCTGTCGGCAATGTGTGGGGGCGGCTTCGCGGATCGACCGGCGAGAAATCCGTCGCCTCGGGGTCTCACATCGACTCCCAGACCCCCGGCGGTCGCTACGATGGAGCGCTCGGCGCCGTCGCGGCCTTGATCGCGGTGAAGGCGTTGAAGGAGCAGTTCGGTCAACCAAAGCGCACCGTGGAGGCGGTTGCCTTCTGCGAGGAGGAGTCGAGCCGCTTCCCGAACGCCAATTATTGGGGGTCGCGCGCGGTAACCGGACGCATCGCGCCGGGCGATCCGGAGCGCGTCATTGCTTTCTCGGGAGAGACGATCGCAGAAGCCATGCGGGACGTCGGCCTCGATCCGGCCCGCATACCTGAAGCGAAGCGCGATGACATAGACAGCTTCGTCGAACTCCACATCGAGCAGGGGCCCATCCTCGAGCAGGCCGGTCTGCCGGTTGCGGTGGTCGACGCGATCACAGGGATTCGCCATTACGGCGCCAGGATCAGCGGAGTCCAGAACCACGCCGGCGCCTTTCCGATGGATATCCGCCACGACCCGCTGGCGGGATTCGCCGAGATCGCGTCCGGCTTGATCAATACGGCGCACCGCGTGGGTCGGCCGGCTGTCACGACGGTCGGACGGGTTCTCGTCGAACCGAATTTTCCTGGCATCATCCCGGCCAGCGTCGAGTTCTCGATCGACGCCCGTCACCCGGACGCGGCTGCGCGGCGCCGCCTCTACGAGATGCATGAAAACCTCATGCGCGAGGTCGCCGACAGGCGGGGCCTCAAAGTCGATTGGCGTGTGATGATCGATCACGAGCCGTCGCCCTCCGATCCGGAAATCGTCTCGACGTTGCAGCGAGCCGCGTCTGAACAGGCCGTGCCCTACATGACCATGGCCAGCGGTGCGGGTCACGATTCCCAGCAGATGGCCGCCATCGCCAAGGTGGCTATGATTTTCGTCCGCTCGAAGGACGGGCGCAGCCATACGCCCGATGAATTTTCATCGATAGAGGACATCGTTGCAGGTATTCGCGTGCTCGCCGCAGGGCTGCACGCTCTGGCCTACTGAGAGAGGAGCACGCCATGACATATCCCCGCGATCTGGCCGGCTACGGCCGCACGCCGCCGGATCCAAAATGGCCGGGAGGAAAGAGACTCGCGGTGCAATTCGTCATCAACTACGAGGAGGGCGGCGAGCATTCGGTGCTGCATGGCGATCGCCAGAGCGAAGCGTTTCTCACGGAAGAGCCGACGGTGGCTTTTCCGAACATCCGCAACATCAATGTCGAGTCGCAGTACGAGTATGGCAGCCGCGTCGGCTGGTGGCGGCTATATCGGCTGTTCACGGAGCGCAAACTGCCGGTCACGATCTTCGGCATTGCCGCCTCGCTCCAGAAGAACCCGGAAGCGGTCGCCGCGATGAAGGAAGCCAATTTCGAGATCGCATCCCATGGCCTGCGCTGGATCCAGTACGCGGAGATGCCTGAAGAACAGGAAGCGGCGCAGATCGCCGAGGCGATCCGAATCCATACCGAAGTGACAGGTTCTCGCCCCACCGGCTGGTACACGGGGCGTATGAGCGTCAACACCCGCCGCCTGCTCGTCGAAGCGGGAGGATTTACCTACGACGCGGACTCCTTCGCCGACGACCTGCCTTATTGGGTGGAGGTGAACGGCCAGGATCACCTCGTCGTCCCCTATACTCTGGACAACAATGACGGGCGGTACGTCAACACCTATGGATACCAGTCGCCGAGCTTTTCGGCCTATCTCATCCAGGCTTTCGATTTCCTGCGCCGGGAGGCCGAGGTTTCCCCGAGGATGATGAGCATCGGCCTCCACACCCGTATCGTCGGACGACCTGGCAGGGCGGCGGACCTGGAACGCTTCCTCGACCATGTCGCGGCAGCGGACGACGTGTGGGTGACGCGGCGCATCGACATTGCCGACCATTGGCGCGCCAACCATCCGCCGCGGGCGAGGAAATGACGAAGGCGGTCCTAGTGACCGGAGCGGCCGGATTCGTCGGGTCGAGAACGGCAGAGATCCTGCAAAAGGAGGGCTACGACGTTACCCGCGTCGACATAGCGGGCGGGGAAGGCAGTGGCGTTCTTGCGTGCGATCTTTGCGACCTGGAAGAGCTCCTGCGGATCGAATCCGGCAAGGGCTTTGGCGCAATCGTCCATTGCGGCGCGATTTCCGGCCCCGCGCTTCATCGTGACGATCCTTCACGGGTTGCGGGGGCCAATACGACAGGCACCCTCAACCTCCTGGAGTTTGCTCGCAGGAGATTCGTGTCCCGCTTCATATTCGCTTCATCGGCGAGCGTGTACGGTGCGACGCCTCCCGACCTCGAGGTTAGCGAGGAGCGAGCGCTGCACCCTTCCACGCCCTATGCGGCGAGCAAGGTCGCCGGCGAAGCCCTTCTGGAGGCCTATTGCCGGCAGTACGACATGTCGGGGGCAAGCCTGCGCATCGCTGCCGTGTACGGGCCTGGCAGGCGAACCCCATGCTTCATCCGTGACATGATCGTCGCAGGTCTGGAGAACCGGCCACTGTCGCTGGCCATCGGAGGTCGGCAGCGCTATCATTACGTCCATATCGATGATGTCGCGGCGGCGTTGAGGGCCGCCGTGACGGCGCCGTCGTTCGGTTCGCCCGCCTATACCATCGCCGCCGATCGGGGCTTCACACTCCAGGAGGTCGCCCAAGAGGTTCGCAAGGTTGTGCCTGGTCCGCCGATAACTGTCGGACCGGCTCTCGATCCGCTCTCGGATCCTCAAGGTCCCTATAGCATCGAGGCTGCTTTGCGTGATCTCGATTGGCGGCCCGCCATCGACCTGCCGACAGGCATCCGTTCTTACGCCGATGGATTACTTCAGAGATCTTGAAGTGTCTGCTTCAAATCATTTCGATTGCGTGAAATGTCCGTCCTCACGATCCTACTGGTGCCAAAGGACGGGAAGGACTCGTCAGCTCGGAGGCAAGAGCGGGCTCCCGGTCGAGCCGCCCTGCAAACACAACAAATCCGCCGAAAGCGGACCATCCAGAGAGGGATGACATGAGGATCAATCATCTTGTTGGCCTGGCAGGCCTGGCAACGATCATCGGCTCCGTCACCGTGGGTTCGGCCGCGGCGACGGATTTGGACGCCATCAAGGCAAGCATTGCCGAGCATCAAAAGCTTCCGACCTTCGTTGCGCCGGGCGAGCCGTTCGACGCCAAGGCCTGCATGAGCGGCAAGAAAATGATGGTAGTGCCCTTCTCCAGCGCGGTCGAATTCACGGGCGCGGTCGCGACCCGGATGACCGAGATCGCCAAGGAGATCGGCTTCCAGTACGACCACTACCAAACCCAGGGCCAGCCGTCGCAATGGATTCAGGGCATCAACCAGGCCATCACCCAGCGCTACGATCTCGTTGACGTGCTGATGTCCGATCCGCGCGTTCTCGTCCCGCAGGCCACGCAGGCAGATCAGGCCGGGATCAAGATCGTGGCGGCCCATGCGTCCGGGTTCGATACGCCCGCGCCAACGCCTTTCCAGAACGTTCACATCGACTATACACAGGCTGGCCGGCTGATGGCCCAATGGGCGATTCTGAAGACCGAAGGGAAAGCGAATGTCCTGGCGATCGTCGCCGAGGACTCCTTTTCCGCGAATTCGCTCCAGAACGGCATCAAGGAGGTGATGGACACATGCGAGGATTGCAAGGTCCAATATCTGAACGTGCCGGTTACGGATTGGGCTACACGGATGCAGTCCACCGTCCAGGCCGCTCTGCTGCGCGATCCGACTATCAACTACATCCTGCCCATCTATGACGGCATGGCGCAATTCGTGGTTCCCGCCGTTCAGCTGACCCAGTCGGCCGATCGCGTCAAGATCGCGACCTTCAACGGCAGCCCCTACGTGCTGCAACTGGTCCAGCAGGGCAGCGTGGAAATGGATATCGGCGAGAGCATCGACTGGGTGGCACATGCCATCGTGGATGCGGAGATGCGCATGCTCTGCGGGCTGGAGCCTGTGAAGGACCCGAAGGTGCCGCTCTATATCTTCGACGCGTCGAATGCGAAAACGGCCGGTACCCCGCCTCAGATCTCCACCGGATATGGTGACGCCTACGTCTCCGGCTACCGCAAGCTCTGGGGCCTGCAATAATGACCTCGACGGTAGCCGGTCGAGCTGCCGCAAACCTTGTCGTCGAAGGGCTGACCAAGTCCTTCGGCGGATCCAAGGTCGTGGACGACATCTCGCTCAGCGTGAACTATGGCGAGATCCATGGCCTGCTCGGTCACAACGGCTCGGGCAAGTCGACGCTGATCAAGATGCTGTCGGGCGTCTATGTTCCCGACGGGGGGCGGGTCACCCTCGGAGGGCGCGAGTTGCCGCTTCCATTGCCGCCCGGCGAGTTCAGCCGCTATGGCATTGCGGTGGTCCATCAGGCGCTGGGTCTCGTTCCGACATTGACGGTGACAGAGAACCTTCTTGCACGCCGGCTGGTGCGAGATGCCAATCCCTTGATCCGCTGGCCGAGCGCTCATCGAGAGGCGAGGGAGATCTTTGCTCGCCACGGGCTCGCGATCGATCCCAGGATGCAGATCGCCGACCTGGCTCCGGTGGAGCGCGCGCTCGTCGCGATCGTTCGTGCCTTCCAGGAGATCGCCGAAACCTCCGAAGCCGGCGGTGGCTTGCTGATCCTCGATGAACCGACGCCGTTCCTGTCGGGCGCCGATGTCGACAGGCTGTTCTCGCTTGTCCGGAAGCTGGCGGGCCAGGGAACGAGCGTCATCTTCGTTTCGCATGACGTGGACGAGGTGAAGGAGCTTACCGACAGAGCCACGGTTCTGCGCAACGGGCGCATTGCCGCCAGCCTGACCACGGCCGAAGCGTCGAAGGCCCAATTCATCGACGCCATTGTCGGCCGTCGGCTGGCGACGGAACGCGCGACGGCGACATCCAAGCGGGGCGTCGAGGCTTTCGCCGTCCAGGGGCTTGTCGCCGAAGGACTGCCTCGTTTCGACGTTGCCGTAGAGGCAGGCGAAGTGCTCGGCCTGACCGGCCTCGTCGGTTCCGGTTACGATCGCATCCCTTACCATCTCTACGGCGCCACGCCGGCAAGCGGTCGGATAAGCTTGGACGGCAAGGTCTTCGAGATCACGGACATGACGCCGGGCCGGGCCATCGATTACGGCATGGTGCTAGTCCCGGCGGACAGGCAGAAGTCCGCAATCGCCGAAGGGCTGAGCATAGCCGAGAACCTTGCCTTGCCAGCACTGGGGCGAACGTTGCCGCGCCTGTTCCTCACCGCGGGTAAAGTCGCACGCCACGCGGCCCGCCTCGTCGAGTCCTTCGACGTTCGTCCACCCGATCCTGCCCGCCTCATGCGCGAGCTGTCGGGGGGCAACCAGCAGAAGGTCGTTCTCGCCAAGTGGCTGCAGACCGAGCCGAGCGTGATCCTGCTCGACGAACCGACGCAAGGCGTGGACGTCGGGGCCCGTCATCAGGTCTACGGTTTCATTCGTGCCGCCGCCGAACGAGGCGCGGCAGTCATCTGTGCCAGCTCGGATCACGAGCAATTGGAGATGATCTGCGACCGGGTGCTGATCTTCAGCCGCGGCCAGGTCGTCGGCAGCCTTTCCGGCAGTGACGTCACGAAAACCGCAATCACAGAGCGCTGTCTGAACAGTCAGGCCGGAGTTGGTTCCGGCGAGTTTCTCAACGAGAATTCCCCATGACAGAAGCAAGCCAAGTCGCAGCGAACCAGCCAGGTGCCGTCGAGGTGCGCCAGGGCCGTCGCAACGCTTTCCTGACGCAGCTCGAGCGCTTCGCCCTGCCGATCGCCTGGCTGCTGATCATCGCCGTGTTCGGCATCCTGTCGCCCGATACGTTCCTGACCTGGCCGAACTTCTCCACCATTTTCGGCTCGCAAGCCGTGCTGGTCATTCTCACGCTCGGCCTGATCATCCCGCTGACCGCGGGCGATATCGACCTGTCCATCGCCCAAGTACTCACGCTCTCATCCATGGTGATCGCCGTCCTGAATGTCGGACACGGCTGGCCGATCGGCTGGGCCATTGCCGCAGCTCTTGTGGTCGGCCTGCTCACCGGCCTGCTCAATGCCTTCTTCACGCTCTACTTCCGAATTCATTCGCTGATCGTCACCTTGGGCACGGGAACCTTCCTTCACGGCATCACGCTGTGGATCAGCAGCTCGCGCACGATCGGCGGGATCGATTGGAGCCTCGTCAACGCGGTCATCCTGACGCGTTTCCTCGGCATCCCGCTCGCCTTCTATTATGCTCTCGTTCTCGCGTTGCTGCTCCTCTACGTCTTCGAGTTCACCTCCCTGGGACGCAAGGCACTGTTTGTGGGCCGCGGACGTGACGTGGCTCGCCTCTCGGGAATACCAGTGACGCGTGTGCGGCTGATCTGCTTCCTTGCGTCGGGTCTGTTCGCGGCCATTGCCGGGGTGTTCTACGCGGGAACGTCGGGTTCGGCCGACCCCAATTCGGGGACGCAGCTGATGTTGCCCGCCTTCGCTGCCGCCTATCTTGGGGCGACAACCATCGCGCCGGGCAGATTCAACCCGATAGGATCAATGATTGCCGTCTATCTGCTGGTCACCGGAATCACGGGCCTGTCGATCCTCGGAATCGATACCTTTGTCCAGGACCTGTTCTATGGCGGTGCGCTCGTCATTGCCGTGGCCCTCTCCCAGCTCGTGCGCGGCCGTGAAGAATCCTTAACCTAGTCCCTCCAACCAGATCAGGAAGTTACCCGATGACCATCCAGCGTAGCCACACCAATCAGCGCATGAGCCAAATCGTGAAGCACGGCGGGCTCGTCTACCTCGCTGGCCAGGTGGCAAGCGGCGCCCCAGGCAAGCCCGTTGCCGAACAGACGCGCGATATCCTTGCGCGCATCGATAGCCTGCTGGCCGAGGCCGGATCCGACAAAAGCAAGATACTCAGCGCAACGATCTGGCTTACCGATATCGCCACCTTCAACGAGATGAACGGCGTTTGGGACGCTTGGGTGGCGCAGGGGCATGCACCCGCCCGCGCCTGCGTGGAGGCAAAACTCGCGGCGCCTGAATACACGGTCGAGATCATGGTCACTGCAACGGCCTGAGAGGTTCCGCTAATGCGACTCGCGGGCCGTAGCGCCTTGATCGTCGGGGCGGCGACCGGCATTGGCCGCGCCGTCGCTCTCGCCTTCGCTCGCGAGGGAGCGCGTGTCGTCATTGCCGACCGCGCCGCCGAAGCGGAACGGCAGTCGGCCGTGGAGGCGGTCGTCGCGGCGGGCGGGCGGGCGATCCATGTGCGTTGCGATGTGACGGTCGAGTCCGACATTGCGGCCGCCGTTGCAAGAACAATCGAACACCACGGCAGGATCGACATCCTGGTCAACAATGCCGGGATCGGTCAGCCGCCGGGCGACTTCACCGAAATCGACTGGGCTGACTGGCAACGATTGATGGACGTCAATCTGCGTGGCGTGGCGTTCGGAATGCACCACGCCCTTCCGGCGATGCTCGACCAGGGATATGGGCGCATCGTGAATACAGCGTCGCAACTCGCCCACAAGCCGGCGGCAGGAGCCGCCGCGTACAGCGCCACCAAGGCGGCAGTGGTAGCCCTGAGCGCGGCGGTCGCCCAGGAGGTCGCGGCGCGCGGCGTCGTGGTCAACTGCGTCTGTCCCGGTCCAACAGACACGACGACCTGGCGGGCCAGCGATCCTGCCTGGCGGGATTGGAAGACGTCGCAGCTCCCGATCAGGCGCATCGCGGAGCCGGAGGAAATCGCACCCGCCTATGTCTATCTCGCGTCGGACGAAGCAAGCTTCATGGTTGGACAGTCCATTTCGCCGAATGGTGGCGACGTGAGCTGGTGATCGGCAGGTCCTGGTGACTTTGCCGCACCATCCTGGTGTCGAATTGTCAATTGTCGACATGAAAGCCCCTCGCTTATCAGTTGAACCAGGCGAGGAGTGGATAGCGGTGGCGAACGGCACGAATCTGACGAAATCTCGGCGAGCTTTGATGGAGCGAGGCGAAGCGAACGGTGCTGCTCTAGCGGTCACCAGCTTGATCGAGCGCGGGGTAACGACCGTCTTCGGCCTCCCGGGCATTCAATTGGACGCGTTCTTCAGCGCACTCTATGACCACCGGTCTCGGATCACGGTGATCGATAGCCGCCACGAGCAGGGCGCCGCCTATATGGCGCTCGGCTATGCCGAAGCGACCGGCAAGCCGGGAGTTTTCACCGTGGTTCCAGGCCCTGGCATGCTGAATGCGGGCGCGGCGATCGCTACTGCCTATGCCTGCGGGAGCCCGATGCTCGCACTGATCGGACAGGTACAAAGCACCCGCATCGGCGAAGGCCATGGCGAACTGCACGAGTTGCCCGATCAGGCAGGCATCGTATCGCGGCTGGTCCGCTCCCACGAGCTGGTCCTTTCACCGCAGCGTGTGAGCCCAGCGATCCACAATGCCTTGGATGCCCTCGAACGCCCAGGCGCCGGTCCGGCCGCGATCGAATTGCCGCCCGACGTGCTTGCTGCCAGGCTGCCGGCGGACAGTCCTCCGGCGAACACCGCGCCCAATGCGGCGCACAGCGAGAAGCAGGACAGCAACGAGCTGGCGTCTCTTGCCGAACTCATCCGGGGCGCCCGTCGTCCAATCATCTTTGCCGGCCGTGGAGCTGCCGCGGCTGCTGACGAGCTCCGCCGGCTAGCCCACAGGTGTGGAATTCCGGTGGTCGCTCAAGGCCGCGCCAAGGGCATCCTGGACGATCGCGATCCGCTTTCGCTGAACTATCTGTCCGCCGCAGAACTTTGGTCCGGTTGCGACCTGGCGATCGCGGTCGGCACGCGCATGAAGCATCCCCTGCGGGCATGGCCGCGTCCGCAAGGCATGCAACTTGTGGTCATCGATATCGATCCCCTTTCCGCGCCCGCCATTGGCGAAGCAGATCTATTCATCCGCTCCGACGCGCGAATGGCCTTGGCTGGTCTGATGGAGTTGCTGCCGGACCTGCCGGTTTCGTTCCGCCCCGAAATTCTAGCCGCCAAAAAAAGCGCCGCAGCCAAGATGGAATGCGGTCTCGCCCCGCAGATGGCGATGCTCCGCGCCATTCGAGCCGTGCTGCCGGAAGACGGGATCATTGTGACCGACTACACCCAGGTCGGTTACGTCGCGAACGCCGCCTTTCCGGCCAGCCAGGCGGGGAACCTCATCACGTCCGGCTATCAAGGCACGCTCGGCTATGCATTTCCGACTGCGATCGGAGCAAAGGTCGCGCATCCGAACCGCCAGGTGGTTGCGATCGCGGGCGACGGCGGCTTCCTGTTCGCGGCGACCGAGCTGGCCACCGCGGTCAAGCATCGCATCGGGGTCGTCACGCTGGTCTTCAACGACGGACGCTTCGGCAATGTACGCCGTATCCAGGAAACCGTTTATGGCGGTCGGGTCATCGCCACAGATCTGACCAATCCTGATTTCCTGGCCTTTGCCAAGAGCTTCGGTGCATATGGTGAGCGAGCTCGAACGCCGGCGGAATTGGAGCAGGCCCTCAACGCGGCATTTGGCAGGGATCTACCTACGGTAATCGAGGTGCCGGTCGGTGAATTTCCGGATCCCTGGCCTTTGATCCTTCCCCAGCTGCCGGATTCGGCTGTTCGTTAGTCCATTAACGATCGGCTTCCTCGAGCTCGTTCGCGAGCCATTGCCGCAATTCGACGATCGGGGTGCGTTCCCAATAGTAGGACGGGCAGACCAGGTAGTATGCGGAAATCGTGATATCGGTTTCCAGGAGCTCCACGAGCTCTCCCCGCGCGATCGCGTTCTTGGCAAGCAGCGAGTTGCCCAGCGCGATCCCGTGTCCCAGCGTGGCGGCCTGAAGGGCAAGGTGCGTATTGGGCATTTCGATGCCGCTCATCTGAACCGCCCGCCCGGCTCCGGCGCGAATGGCCCATTCCTCCCACAATCCTGTCGTGTCGCTGCAAAGGAACGGCAGGCTCAGCATCTGGTCTACCGTCGTGATTGGTGGATAGCGTTCAAGAAGAGCGGGGCTCGCCACCGGGAACAGGCGTGGCTCATAGATCTTGTGCTGGATATATCCAGGATTGAGATCGTCGATGGCACCATAGCGTAGGTGAACATGGACCTCCCCGGGGGGAGCCGGTCTGATCAAACCATCCATGCTGGTCAGCAGATTGATTTTCCACGTCGTCAGCGCGTCGGCGAGCTTGGGGATGCTTTGCAGCAGCATCTCATGCGCCAGGCCTGGCGTGGCATGAAGTGTCAGCACTCGCGGCTGGGCTTCGATAATTGCGGAGGTCGCGTCGCATAAGACATCGAAGGCCTGCTTGACCTTCCTGTGATACGTGTTGCCCAACGGGGTGAGCGCTAGCGATCGCACGTTCCTTTCGAAAAGCTGCGCGCCGACGCTCTCTTCGAGGCCGCGCAGATGCCTCGAAATCGAAGCATGATCGACGTGGAGAATTTCGGCCGCCTGTCGAACGCTCAAAACGTCCCCGACGGTCACGAAAGCGCGCAGCGCCGTCAATGACGGCAGCTGTGAGACCTTGAGACTCATGCATATTTTCCTGGTCGCCACCGCATCAACTCTTCCCCAGCGGAAAATCGGCGAAGCAACCGGCTGGCTTCGAATGGTGACTTGAGGTCACCACGGCGGTGCAAAAAAAGCAATTGAAAATTCTCTAGCCGGCCAGTCTTATCCTGAAAAAAAAAGATCGATAACCGCTGTCGCCGGAATGCGCGAGCATCTGGCCTTTCCTGAGAATGGGGAACTTTAATGACGTGGAAACGGAGAAACTTCCGCGGGCTCGTTGCTGTCCGCAGCTCCGCGCTTGCTGCGACCTGCGTGCTGTCGATTCTCGGCGCCGCTCCTCTGGCCGAGGCTGCCGACATCAAGCTGCGCCTGGGCGTCGGCATGGAAGTCAGCACGCTCGACCCGGTCTACCAAACCAACAATTGGGAGCTGGCGTCCGGATACAATCTCTATGATAGCCTGGTCTGGCCGGATGCCGAGAAGGGTGTCGTTCCCTGGGTCGCTGAAAGCTGGCAGGTTTCCGAGGACGGGAAGACCTACACGTTCAAGATACGACAGGACCTGACATTCCACGACGGTTCACCGCTGGCAGCCGAGGACGTGGCGTTTTCGATGCAGCGGATGCTCGCCTTGAACGGGCCCGGGGCGTCGAACTTCCGCGGCCTGAACAAGGACAATGTCGAGGCTCCCGACGCTTCCACGGTTGTGTTCCGGCTCGACAAGCCAAGTTCCAGCTTCCTGAAGGCGCTCGTCACCTTCAAGATCGTCAACAAGAAGGTCATCCTGGCGAACCTAAGGGATGGCCCACATGGCGACATGAAGGACTATGGCGCGGAATATTTGCGGTCGGGCGACGCAGGTTCGGGACCCTACATGCTCGAAAGCTACAGCCAGGGCGAGCTTGTCAGGCTGAAGAAGTTCGAGGGCTACGCCTTGACGCCATGGGACGCGAAGGCTCCCGCGATCGTCGAGTTTCAGATCACACCGGAAATGGCCACGATCGGCACGAAGCTGCGTGCCGGGGAGATCGATGTCGGAGACTGGTCGCTGCCGATCCCGGTGCAGCGGCAGATCAGTTCGGATCAGCGTTTCAAGATGCGCCAGGACGCAATGCAGACGGCCTGGTACCTCATCATGAACAACTCCGCGGCGCCGCTCGACGACGTGTGGGTCCGGCGCGCCGTCGCTTCCGCGCATGACGAGGCCACGCTCGTCAAGCATATCACGGGAGCCGGCGGTCCCATGGGAGGGCCCGTGCCGGATTCGATGCTCGCCAATTGCGAGCCGATCGCGGGTTATGCCTTCGATCTCGAGAAGGCGCGGGAGTATCTCTCGAAGTCGAAATATTCCGCCGAGGAGCTTCGCAAGCGCCCATTGAAGATCGCGGCCGTCGCCGGCAGCGAGCGCTTCAACAATATCGCGCTCCTCACCGCGACCAATCTCAAGAAGATCGGTCTGAACGCGGAGGTCCAGGCGGTGCGCTGGGCCGACATCACGGCCGCGCAGACAAAGCCCGAGACGGCTTTCGATCTCACCGTCTTCTACGATCCCGCCAAATATCCCGATCCGATGCTGTTCCTCAGCTATTACCGCAAGGCGGGTTGGGGCGACCCTTATCCGCCCGGGGGAATGTACTATGAAAACCCGAAGGTGACTGAGCTGCTCGAGACGGCACAAACGTCGACGGATGTTGCCCAGCAGCAGGCCGCCTATTGCGAAGCGGCGAAATTGATCACCGAGGATAGTCCGTCCGTCTTCTCGCACACCGAGGTCCGGTCGACGACCTATTGGTCATATGTCGATGCCTTCCCGGACAGCGGGGGCGCGATGTTCTACGACATGCGTTTCGAGAAATGGCGTCTCGACGACTCCAACCCCGATTTCGCGAGGAACCAGCCGTAGCCGAGCGAGCGATCCGGACCGGCCTCCTGCCGGTCCGGATCGCACCCGGTCACCGAGGAACGATTCTTTCTGATGCGCGGTTTTGCTGTTTTCTCACGGCTCGCCCAAATGCTCGTGGTGCTGGTCGGGGTTTCGATACTGGTTTTCCTGTTGACCAGGGTTCTTCCGGGAGACCCGGCGGCGGCTGCCCTCGGCGACAGGGCCACGCCCGAGCAGGTGGCGCAACTGCGTTCCGAACTCGGGCTCGATCAGCCCCTGCCAGCCCAATACATGCGCTTCGTCACGGGGCTCCTGTCCGGGAACATGGGCCTTTCGCTGGTGGAGCGGCGTGACGTCAGCAGCGTCATTCTCGAACGGCTGCCCGCGACGCTGGAGCTGATATTCGCTGCCTTGACCATCGCCGTCATCGTCGGCGTGCCGCTGGGTGTTCTGGCAGCCGTCTATCGCGACCGCGTCGCCGATCAGCTCAGCCGCATCGTGGCGCTGATCGGTGTTTCCTTCCCGCAGTTCTGGGTCGGCATCATGATGCAGTTCGTGCTCGGGCTGGCGCTGGCCCTGGTGCCCATCACCGGTCGTTCCAGCGCCGACATGCCGGCGGCGATCACGGGATTCCTGACCGTCGACAGCCTTATCGCACTGGATTTCGCGGCTTTCTGGAACGCGCTGAGCCATCTGATATGCCCTGCGCTCGTGTTGGCCGCCGGGCCCCTTGCCACGATCATGCGTATGGTGCGCGCCTCGATGATCGACGAATTCGATAAGCCCTACCCGGAATATGCGCGCGCTCTGGGCATGCATCCGTTCCTGATCAACTTCAAATACGTCCTGCGCAACGCCTTTACGCCGACACTGACCATCATCGGGTTCCTCATTCCTATCATGATCGGGTCCAGCTTCGTGGTCGAGAAAGTGTTCGCCTGGCCCGGGCTCGCGCGCTTCGGCGCGGATGCCATCATCGCGAACGACTTCAACGGCGTCATCGGCATCACGCTGGTGATCTGTCTCTTCGTCGTCGTCCTGAATTTCATCGTCGAGCTGCTCTACCCGATCGTGGATCCACGCATACGATTGGGAGCTGAAAAATGAGCGAGCTTCCCGAAACGCGCCGCAACGAAAGCGCGATTGCTGTCCTCGACAGCGAACTCGGAGAGGTGCCGAGCTTCGGCGGTCTGCGGCGCTTCCTCCGCAACAAGCCGGCAGTGTTCGGGAGCCTTTGCCTGCTTCTCCTCTGCGTCGTGATGATCGCTTGGCCGTGGCTCGTGCCTTATCCGGACGACATCGCAGACGCCGTCAACTTCGACCGGATGCTCGAGCCGCCGTCCAGCGAGTTCCTTTTCGGAACGGACGAGGCCGGGCGCGACATCCTCAGCCGCGTGATGGCGGGGACCGGCATGTCGCTCGGCCTCGGGCTCGTCGTCATCGCCGTCGCCGTGGTGATCGGCGTGCCGCTGGGAATGGTCGCAGGATATTACGGCGGCGCGGTTGAGCGCGTGATCATGCGCGTGGTCGATGTCTTTTCCTCGGTCCCGGCACTCGTGCTGGCGCTGGCGATCAGCGTCCTGCTCGGCCCGAGCCTCGTCAACGCCATGATCGCACTGTCGATCGTGTGGTGGCGCGTTTTCGCGCGCATCGCCCATGGCCAGACGCTTTCGCTGAAGAACGAGGCCTATGTGAACATCGCCCGCCAGATGGGGGCGTCCGATGGACACATATTGTTCCGCGAGATCCTGCCCAATATGGCCTCCTCCATTCTCGTAACGGCATCGCTCGACGCGGGCGCCGTGATTCTTATCGGCACCTCCATCAGCTTTCTCGGCGCGGGCGCCAATCCCCCCGCCGCGGAGTGGGGTCTGATGGTCGCGTCGGGGCGGAACTATCTGCCCGGAGCCTGGTGGCCGTCACTCTTTCCCGGTCTTGCGATCTTCGTGACGGTGATGAGCCTCAACATGATCGGCGACGGGCTGCGAGACTTCTTCGCGGGCGAATGACCGGACCGACACCCACCGAGTGAGCACCATGAAAATCGCAATCGTCATCCCCAACGTTACCATGACCGAGCAGGCAATTGCCGAGCGCCGTGCCTTCCTCCTGGCCAACGCGGCGCCTGACGTCGAGCTGGAGCTCTGGCGCAACGACGTCGGGCCCGAAAGCATCGAGACCGAAGCGGAGCGCGATTGGGCGGGCGTGGAGATCGGCCGTACGCTTGAGGGGAAGGACCTTTCCAAGGTGGATGCCATCATCCCTTGGTGCGCGGCCGACCCCGGCGTGCACGCCCTTCGCCAGAGTTTCGCTCCGCCGGTGATCGGCCCCTTGATGGCGGCATGCCAGCTCGCTTCCCTGGCGGGCGAACGCTTCACGTTGATCATGCCTGCAGGCAGCCGCAGGATGAACAGGCAGCGGATCCAGGGATATGGCTTCGGTGACAGGCTGGTCTCGGTGCGCCAGGTGAACAAGCCGGTTCTCGAGCTTCGCGCGGACCTCGATCAGACGCTCGAGCGGTTGTCCGTCGAAGCCCATGCCGCCTACCAGGAGGGCGCCGACAGCGTCGTGCTCGGCTGCATGGCTCTCTTCGGGCTCGCGCCCCGCATCGAAAGTCCGATACCGGTGATCTGTCCGGCGCTCGCGGCGCTGAACGTCGCATCGCTGATGGCGCGAATGGGCCTGACCAATCGGATCGCTGGATGATCTTCCGCCGCCACTTGTCGACCGAAAGTCCGCCATGCAGGAACCGCTGATTTCCCTCGAGAACTTCCGGCTGGGTTTCGATACCCATGCCGGCGTCAAGGAGGTGCTGCGGGGCATCGGCGTCGCCGTGAATGCGGGCGAGATGGTCGGGCTTGTCGGCGAATCCGGATCGGGCAAGACGGTAACCGCGAAATACGTCCTGGGAATCCTGGGCCGGAACGCCCGCGTGCTGGGTGGTTCGGCACGGCTCCTCGGCCGTGATCTTCTCACCATCGACGCTTCCGCGCGCGAGGCGCTCAAGCGCGAGATCGCCTATGTGCCCCAGGATCCGATGGGGGCGCTCAATCCGAGCTTCACTATCGGCCACCAGATGGCGGACTACCTTACCTGGGACGCGGCCGGGCGGAGCCTGTGGCGCTACGGCCGTCTGCGGCGAAGCCGGGACCACCTGGCGAAAGTCGAGACGCATGCGATCGAACTGCTTGACCTGGTGAAGATCCGGGAGCCGGAACGGGTCCTGTCCTCTTATCCGCTGCAGCTTTCCGGGGGGATGCGACAGCGCGTCCTGCTGGCGCTCGCCATGCGCGGCAAGCCGAAGCTGCTCGTCGCCGACGAGCCCACGACGGCGCTCGACGTGACCGTGCAGAAGCGCACCGTCGAACTCATGCAGGACCTGGTCGAGCGGGCAAACCTGGCGGGCCTCTATATCACCCACGATCTGGGCGTCGCGCGTTGGCTCTGCCAGCGCTGCTACGTCATGTATCAAGGTGCCGTCGTCGAGACGGGGCCGACCGCCGCAATGCTCGATGCGCCGCGGCATGCTTATACGAGGCGCCTGGTCGCGGCCATTCCGCGCCTTCACGCCGAAGTCGAGCAACGTCAGGGCACGGATCGGTTGGCGAGCCCGCAATTGCGCGTCGAACGCCTAACACGCTACTTCGGCGACAAGGCAGCCGTTAAGAGCGTCAGCTTCGACGTCGCCGCAGGCGAGACCTTTGCCATCGTCGGCGAGAGCGGCTCCGGAAAGTCGACGCTGGCGAATATGATCTGTGGCAGCCTTCCGCCAAGCGAAGGGGAGATGAAGGTCAAGATCGGCGGCCTGGGAGAGGCCGGGTTGCAGGATCGCGCCCTTTATCGTGACAAGATCCAGATGGTCCACCAGGATCCGTCTTCAGCTCTCAACCCCCGTCAAACCATCGAGGAAATCGTTTCCCTGCCGCTCAAGCTCCGCGGCATGAAGGACCGAACCGCCCGCCGGACACGTGTGCTCCAGCTTCTCGACATGGTCGCCCTGCCCGCCGAAGTGATGACGCGTCACCCCCGCTCGCTCAGCGGCGGACAGAAGCAGAGGGTCAACATTGCGCGCGCGCTTGCCATGGAGCCGGAGATCCTCGTGCTGGACGAGCCGACTTCGGCGCTGGACGTGTCCGTCCAGGCCCGCATTCTCGACCTGCTGAAGTCCTTGCGGGACTCGCAGAAGCTCACCTACCTCCTCATCACGCACGACCTCGGCGTCGTGCGTGCCATGGCTGACCGCGTGGCGGTCATGTATCACGGCGATCTCGTCGAGATCGGCACCGCCGACGACATACTGGGCCGCCCGCAATCCGACTACACCAAAACCCTTCTGGCCGCTGTGCCTTCAATCGACGGCGCCGACGCGGCCGCACCGCCATGAGTTCGCCGGACTCGGGGACCGGCTAGGTCCCCCTCTGTCTGCACCACCATCAGGAACTACCACATGCCCTCGGGCATGGGACGAAGGAGTCATGTCATGATCAGCCCACAAACCAGGAGCGCCGTCGCGCCCTATCGGATCGGAGTGGAGGTCGGAGGAACCTTTACCGATCTCGTCTGGGCGGATTCTTCCGGGTTGGTCCAGACGGGAAAGACGCCGTCGACGCCCCACTCGATCCAGGACGCCGTGCTGTCGCTCATCGCGGAAACCGGGCTTCCGCTCGAGGATGTGGCGCAGATCACCCATGGATCCACTGTCGCGACCAACGCGCTCATTACGCGCAAGGGCGCACAGGCCGGATTGCTGACGACACTCGGGTTCCGCGACACCGTGATCCTGGGTCGCTGCGAGCGCAACGGTGGCGTTTACGACATGCAGTATCGGGGCGCCACGCCCCCGATCCGCCGTCACATGATCCGCGAGGTCAGCGAGCGCATTGCGTCCGACGGGACGATCCTGAAGGCGATCGATCTCGAAGCGGCGTGGAAGGAGGTCGAGGCCTTCCTGGCGCAGGGCGTGGATGGCATCGCGATCTGTCTTCTGAACGCCTACGCCAATTCCGCGCATGAGAAAGCCCTCGCGAACATGATCCGGGAAAGGGCACCGGGCATCGCGGTCTCGGCCAGCCATGAGGTCTCGCCCGAGTTCCGGGAATACGAGCGCTCGGTCACCACGGTCGTGAATGCCTTCGTCGGGCCGATCGTCGAGCGATATATCGATCGCCTCGACCAGGGTGTCCGCGATCGCGGCTATCGGGGTATCCTTCGCATCATGCAGTCGAATGGCGGCGTGATGCCCGCTGGCTCGGCCGGTGCCAATGCGGTGCGCATGCTGCTTTCCGGTCCCGCAGCCGGCGTCTGTGCGGCCACCTGGTTCGCTGCCCGCAACGGCATCGAAAACATCCTGACGCTCGACATGGGCGGAACGAGCACCGACGTGGCCATCGCTCCGGGCCTTTCGCCGGGCATGGTTTCCGAGCTCGTCGTCGACGAGTTGCCGCTGCGCACAATCTCCGTGGACATGGCCACCATCGGCGCGGGCGGAGGTTCGATCGCTCAGGTCGACCAAGGCGGCTTTCTTGCGGTCGGACCGGAAAGCGCCGGCTCGAGCCCCGGCCCGGCATGCTATGGCCGAGGGGGCACTCGCCCGACGGTCACGGATGCCCAACTCGTCACCGGCCTTCTTCGCCCCGCCGAATTCTTCGGCGGCAAGATGGTGCTCGACCTGGATCGCGCGACTCGTGCGATCGACAGCCTTTCTGATGCAGGTCTGGGCGGCACCACGGCTGAAAAGGCGGACGCCATATTGCGCCTGACCAACAGCAACATGGCCGGCGCGGTACGCATGGTCTCGACCACTCGGGGCATCGATCCACGCGACTACACGCTCGTCGCCTATGGCGGTGGCGGACCTCTCCACGCCGCGATGGTCGCCGAGGAAATCGGCATGCGCGAGGTCCTCATTCCGTGGTCGCCGGGTCTCGCAAGCGCGTTCGGGCTGCTGATCGCCGAAACCAAGATCGACCATGTCGTGAGCCGGCTTCACCCCCTGAGCGAGCGCACGCTCGATACGGACACGCTGGCGGACCTTTCCCGGAAGGCAGAAACGGTTGCCGCCGCGAATGGACTGGAGCCGGGCAGCTATGAGGTCGAGTACGGGCTGGACATGCGCTACGCCGCGCAGGCCTTCGAACTGACGGTCTGGAGCGACGGGAAGGCAAGTTCGGCCGGCGTGCTACGGGAACTCTTCGAGCGGGCACATCAACTTCGCTATGGCTATGTCCGAACCTCCCTGGCCTGTGAGGTCGTCTCCTACCGATTGCGCCTCAGCCAAAAAGGCAAGACGGACATCGTCACCAGGACCGATGTAGATCGTTCCACCGAGCCGCGTCCGGTGGAGATCATGCTCGGCGGCAAGCCGCGAAAGGCAGTCCTCGCCGCCCGCAACTGGCTCGAACCCGGCCAGTCCCTTCAGGGGCCTGCCATCCTGACCGAACCCACCTCCACGACCATCGTGCCCGAGGGCTGGGAGGCCGAATGCCTGCCGACCGGGGACCTTCTGCTGCGAGACAAACGATGAGCTTCGACCAGACCACACTTACGATCATCGCACGCGCACTGCAGTCCGCGGCCGACGAGATGGCGACGAACCTGATCCGTTCGGCCTTTTCCGCTGTGGTGCGCGAGGCGCGCGACTGCTCTACGGCATTGCTCGATGCCGAAGGGCGGGTCATCGCCCAGGCGGAGATGATCCCCTTGCAAACGGCGGCCCTGAGTGCGGCCTTCGCGGCCGCGCGCAAGGTTCTTGACCTGACGAGCGTCGCGCCGGGGCAGTTCATCATCCTGAACGATCCCTATAGCGGCGGCCAGCACCTGAACGACATCATCGTCTTCAGCCCGATCTTCTGGGAGGGCGAATTGCTCGCATGGGCCGGCAGCACCGCCCACCACCTCGACATAGGCGGCGGCTCGGCGGGGGTGAATACCGCTGCCCGCGAACTGTTGCAGGAGGGCGTCGTCATCCCACCTTTGCTCCTCGATCTCGAACGTGACTGGAAGGGCGGCAGTTTCGAACGCTTCTTCTTCGCCAACATAAGGACTCCCGAGATCGGCCGGGGCGACATGGACGCGCAATTCGCGGCCAATTTCGTGGGCGAACAGCGCATCCTCGCCTTGGCGAAACGCTACGGCGTCGCAACCCTGCGCGAGGCCATGGCGGAAACCCTCAATTACTCGGAGCGGCGCATGCGCGCGGCCATCTCCGAGATCCCCGATGGCAGCTGGACCGGCGTGGCCTACACCGACGGAGACGGCGTCACCCCGGGCGGCCCGCCCGTCGAGATCCGAGTCCAGGTCACCGTGAAGGGAGACGAGGTCGTGATCGATTTCACGGGGACCGCCGGCCAAGTCCGCAGCATGTTCAACTCGCCCTACGCCTCGAGCGTCGCGGCGGCGGTCACCGCGATTCGAGCCGTGCTTTCCGATACCGAGATGCCGGCAAATGACGGCTGCAACCGGCCACTGACCATCATACTTCCGGAAGGTTCCATCCTGAACCCGCACGCGGGCGCGCCGGTGCGCGCCCGCGCCACGGCTTCCTGCCGCGCACTCGACGCGATTCATGACGCGCTGGGTCATGCGATCCCGGACAGGATCCCGGCTCAGGGCAACAACGCCACGACAGGCCTGTTCCTGTCCTTCGCCCCTCCCGGAAGGAAGATGCGCCTCCACCTCGACATTCTCGGTGGGGGCTGGGGCGCGGCCCGCGGCTACGATGCGATCCATGCGACCGACCACATTCTTTCGTCTTGCCGGTTGACCCCGACGGAATCCATCGAGCAGCTCCATGAGCATCTGCGCATGGAAGCCTTTGGCCTTTGCGAGCAATCCTGGGGCGAAGGACAGTTCAATGGCGGCATGGGGGTATTCCGTCGCTATCGGATCACCCAGGATCACGTGACGCTCAGCCTCTATTCCGATCGATTCCTGCTTCCGCCGAAGGGGCGCAATGGTGGCCGCGACGCGGAGCGGTCGAGCCTCAGGATCCAGCGTCAGGGCGAAGTGATCGAGCTGACAGGCAACAGCACCTTCGAACTGAAGCGCGACGACGTGGTCGAGATACGCATCGCGGGCGGCGGCGGCTGGGGGGATCCTTCGCTGCGGGACCGCAGCCTTGTCGCGGCCGACCTCGAGGACGGGCTGATCAGCGCCGACACGGCGCGTCAGGTCTACGCCTACAACCCCTAACCGCAGAGGCTCGCTCATGAATTCGAAAAGCATCCGCCCTGTCGGCGCGTTCGACGCCGACCGCATCCTCGCCGAGATCGTCAAATGGGTAGAGTTCGAGACACCGTCCGACCGTCCTGACCTGATCGATGCCCTTCTCGATCACGTGGAAGGGCTCTTCGAGGGTCTGCCCGTCGAACGACGGCGCATTCCGGCAAGCGAGGGCAGGGGGGGCCAGCTCGTGCTGCGCTACGATCCGGCTCGCTCCAACTCCGAGCCCCTCCTGTTCATGGGGCATATCGACACCGTCTGGGAGGCCGGCACGCTGGCCGCGAGGCCGGTTCGCCGCGATGGCGACAAGGTGTTCGGACCGGGCATATTCGACATGAAGGCCGGCTCCTGCCTTGCCACCCTTACCCTGCTCGACCTGGCACGGGCAGGGATCGTTCCCCCCCGCCCCGTGGTCGTCTATCTCAACAGCGACGAGGAGATAGGGAGCCACGTTTCCCGCGGCACGATAGAGACGCTCGGTCGGGAAGCCGCGATGATCATGGTTCCCGAACCGTCTTTCGAGGCGGTCGGTACCGTCATCACCGCGCGTAAGGGCTGGGGCAATTTCACCCTGAGGGCAACCGGCATTTCCGCCCATGCCGGCGGCAGCCTCCATGAAGGCCGCAGCGCAATTCGAGAGATCGCCCGGCATGTGCTCGAGCTCGAAGCGATGACCGAAAACGAACCTCATGCCACCTTCAACGTGGGCACCATCGCCGGAGGAACAAGGCCCAACGTCGTGCCGGCCGAAGCGTCGGCGGAAGTCGATATGCGCGTGGACAATATGGACGAGGCAAAACGACTGGAGGCGGCAATCCTTGCGCGCCGGCCATTCGATCCGGATGTGAAGCTCGAAGTGACAGGCGGTGTCAACCGCCCGCCCTTCGCGCGTTCGAGCGAAGTGGCGAAGCTCTATGAGGCGACGCGCGGGCTTGCCGACAGGCTCGGTCTGCCTCTTGGCGAAACCCAGCGCGGCGGTGTCTCCGACGGCAACATTGTCGCCGCTCTCGGCAAGCCTGTGCTGGATGGCCTCGGTTGCTCAGGGGCGGGCGCTCACGCTCTCCATGAGCACATCCTCTACTCGACCATAGCGCCTCGCGCGGCGCTGATGTTCGCCATGGCGACCGACGAGGGCTATTCAGCTCAGTTCTAAGCTAGTAGAGCGCCCATGCGTCAGCATCGTCGCATGGGCGCTCCGGGATCAGCCGCGCGCGGGAATGTTCAGCCCCCGCTGCGACGCCGGGCGCGCGAGGGCGCGGTCGAGCCACGCCATGGTGTTCGGGAAGTCCTTGAAGCTGACCAGGGCGTCGGCATCGTAATAGACCTTCAGATTCCGCACCCAGGGGAAAGTGGCGATGTCGGCAATCGTATACTCGTCTCCCATTATCCATTTGCGGCCGGTCAGGCGGCCTTCCAGCACGCCGAGCAGGCGCTTGGATTCTGTCGCGTAGCGTTGAAGCGGTCGCTTGTCCTCGATTTCGCGGCCGGCGAATTTATGGAAAAAGCCGAGCTGCCCAAACATCGGGCCGATCGCCGCCATCTGGAAGAACACCCATTGCAGCGTCTCGTAGCGGGCGGCCGGGTCGGCGGGCAGCAGCTTTCCGGTCTTTTCCGCGAGATAGGTGAGGATGGCGCCTGACTCGAACAGGCCGAGCGGCTTGCCTCCCGGGCCATTGGGATCGATAACCGCGGGAATCTTGCCGTTGGGATTGAGCGACAGGAATTCCGGCGTCCAACTTTCGTTCTTGCCGATATCGACCAGATGCGGCTCGTAGGGAATGCCGATTTCCTCGAGCATGATCGAGACCTTCGCGCCGTTTGGCGTCGGCAGCGAGTAGAGCTGCAATATGTCGGGATTCTTCGCGGGCCAGCGGTTAGTGATCGGGAAGGTGGAAAGGTCGGCCATCAGGGATTCCTTGGGAGTAGATGTGACAGCCCTGGAATTAAGCACTCGACCGCAGTCGATCAATCCTGACAGGTCGGAGCGCCTGTCACCATGGGGAACGGGCGCATAGCGGGGATCGCCACGCGCCCTCTTCGGTTCAGGCCACGAGGAAGCCCGCGCCTACCGGGTCGTTGCGATCGATCACCCAGCGAGCCGTTCCGAGCAGGCCGGCCGTACCCTTCACGGTCGGACGGACCGCACGTGTGCCGTTCAGGCTGGTTTCGCCGATGAGGCAGCCCTCGAAGGTGCCGCTGCCGAGCAGGCCTTCCGAGCGGATCGGCTGGTTGAGCTTGAGTTGACCGCGCGCCTCGAACATCGCCATCATCGCGCTGGTGCCAGTGCCGCCCGGCGAGCGGTCGAGCTGACCTGCAGAGAAGACATGGACGTTCTTGTAGAAGGCGCCCTCGATCGTCGGCTCGTGCCAGAAGGTGACGAAGTTGAAGTTGTTGATGTGTGTCGCTGCCGGATGCTGGATCGCCACCTTCTGACGAAGCTGCTCGCGGGCCATGATGCCGAGGCGAGAGAGCTCGGACCCGTTCTCGGGGGCGATCTTCAGCGATGTGCCGCGCAGATCGATGATGCCGAAATAATTGCCGCCCCATACGATGTCGGCCTTGAGCTGACCGACGCCTGGCAGCTCGAACGGCACGGCCTGCGCGGCGACATAGGCCGGCACGTTCTCGAAGCGGGTCCATTTCACCTCAGGCCCTTGGTTGGCGACTTCCGCCGTCACGAGGCCGGCCGTCGTCTCGAAGCGGATGGTGGTCAGGCCGTTCTCGCCGCGCCGCACCAGGCCGAGGGCCACCATGGCCATGCCGACGGCGATCGTGCCGTGGCCGCACATATGCGAATATTCGGTGCCGTCGATGTAAATCAGGCCCGCGTCGAATTCGGGGCTGGACGGCGGTGTCAGGAACACGCCGAACATGTCCTTGTGTCCGCGCGGCTCACGCATCAGCGCGCGGCGCAGCCAGTCGTAATTTTCTTCGAGGAATTTGCGTTTCTCCAGAATGCTGGAGCCGGCCGGATAGGGGATGCCGCTGTGGATGATGCACAGGGGCTCACCTTCGGTGTGGGTATAGACGACGTCGAAAACGTCCTGCTGACGCATGGTTGACACTCCTTGAGGCTGGGATTGCTGCTTATTCGCGGCCTTCGGCGAGCACGTCGAGGCCGAAGGCGAAGTCGAGGATGACGATGACGATCGCGGCAACGAGGATGGTGATCGACGACACAGCCGCGATGGTCGGATCGATCGTGTACTGAACGTAATTGAATAGCTTGACGGGGATCGTCGTCAGTTCCGCCGTGGTGTTGAAGATGCTGAGTTCGACATTGATCCAGGAGGAGATGAAGGCAAAGATTCCGCCACTGATGATGCCGGAACGGATCTGGGGCAGGGTGACGAGGAAGAAAGTCGTGACCGGTCCTGCCCCCAGGTCGGCCGAAGCTTCCTCGAGGCTGCGCTGTTCTTCGGTCAGTTGCGGCAGCACGGCCCGCAACACGAACGGGACGATGATCACGATATGGCCGACGAGCAGAGCGGTGAAGCTGCGCGAGACGCCGATGATCGTCCCGTATTGGAGAAGTGCCGCCCCTAGCACGACATGGGGAAGAACGAGCGGCGACATCAGCGTGGCCGAGAGCGCCCGCTTGCCGGGGAAGTCGAAGCGGGCGATCGCGAGCGCCGTCGGCACGGCGAACAGCACCGCGACGGCCGTCGCAAAGGCGGCAAGGCTGGTGCTGGTGGCAAAGGCCGCGACATAGGTCGGGTCGTTCAGCATCGTCGCATACCAGGCGAACGTCACCCCTTGCGGCGGAAAGGCCAGGAAGCTGGTGCTCGTCAGCGAAGATCCGACGATGACGAGCAAAGGCAGCACGAGATACGCCAACGCGGCCAGCGAGATGATGCGGATCGGGATCGCGAACATCTCAGACGCCTCCCCTATGTCCGATGCGATTGGCAAGCGCGACCATGGCCAGCGTCAGCACCAGCATGGTGATGCTGAGCGCTCCGCCATAGTTGAAGTCGAAGACCGTGCTGTATTGCTGGAAGATCAGGATCGAGAAGACCGTGATGCGTCCCCCGCTCAGGAGGGCCGGGGTCACATAGGCGCTGACCGCCAGCATGAAGACCATGACGGCCCCGGCCATGAGGCCGGGCATGCTGAGCGGGAAGGTGATCGTCCAGAAGGAAGCCGCGGGACCAGCACCGAGATCGGCGGAAGCCTGTTCGAGCGACGGATCCACATCTGCGAGTGCATTGCCGACGGCCAGCACCACGAAAGGAAGGAGGATGTAGACGAGCCCGATCACGATTCCGAGCTCGGTTCCGAGGAAGCGCACTGGCCGCTCGATGATGCCGCTCACCAGGAGGGCGTCGTTCACCAGGCCGTTGCGTCCGAGCAGTACCATCCAACCGAAGGACCGCACGATGTTGCTGGTGAACAGCGGCACGACGAGCAGGATCACGCAGATGCGACGCCAGGCCTTCCAGCGCACCATCCGCACCAGATACCAGGCCAGGGGATAGCCGATCAGCACGCAGAAGAGCGTCGTGAAGAGACCGATCCTGAATGTCACCCAAAGCACGTCCCAATGATATTGGTCGAGCAGCACCCTTGCGTAATTGGCCAGAGTCAGCTTGCCCTGGGTGTCCGACAGGCTGGCGATTGCCACGACCGCCATCGGGGCGAGGAAGAATGCCGCGAAGAAGAGCCCGAGCGGACCGGCGAGGAGGAGGAGGGTGCGGGGCGAGACGCTCACGGAATTTAGCCCGCGACCGGATAGAGATCTTCAGGCCGAAAGGCCGCAAAGACCTGGCCGCCCTTGACGATATGGTCGGGAAGAGCACCGCTGACACGGCAGGAGAGCTGGATGTCGCCGAATGCCCTCACATTGACCATGGCGTGGCTGCCGACATGGATGACGTCTTCGACAGTCGCTGCCACGGCCAGGCTGCTCTCAGGCCTTGATCGGGAAAGTGCGATGTGCTCGGGCCGCAATACGGCGACAGCCTTCTTGCCCGCCGGAACGCGGCCGCGTTGAAGGACGATGTCGCCGAGCGGGCAGGCAAGCTTGCCGTCCGTCCTGTTCTCGCAGGCAACGAGGTTTGCCTCGCCGATGAAATCGGCGACGAAGAGCGTCGCTGGTTCGCGGTAGATGTCCTGGCCGTGGCCGATCTGTTCGATCTGCCCCTTGTTCATCACCACGATCCGGTCGGCCATGGTCATCGCTTCGTCCTGGTCGTGGGTGACGAAGACGAAGGCGATCCCGAGCTTCTCCTGCAGGTGCTTGAGCTCGATCTGCACGCGCTTTCGCAGCTTAAGGTCGAGTGCGCTTAGGGGCTCGTCGAGCAGCAGGAGCTTCGGTCGATTGACGATCGCTCTCGCCAGCGCCACGCGCTGCTGCTGCCCGCCCGAAAGCTGGCGGGGAAACCGGTCGCCGACTCCGGAAAGGCCGACCATCTCCAAGGCCTCCGACGCCTGGCGGAGCGCATCGCCCCGGGCGATGCCGCGTCGGCGCGGTCCATAGGCAACGTTGTCGGCGACGCTCATATGCGGAAACAATGCATAATTCTGGAAGACCGTGTTCAGCGGACGCCGGTAGGGCGGGAGCCCGGTAAGGTCATCCCCGCCGATGCTGATCGTTCCGCTGTCCGGGAACAGGAACCCGGCGATACAACGCAGAAGCGTTGTCTTGCCGCAGCCGGACGGGCCGAGCAGGGCAATGAATTCGCCGGGCATCACGTCAAGCGTTACGTCCCGAAGAGCGGCATAGTCGCCGAACGTTTTGGAAAGCGCCGCGACGGAGAGAAGGGGTTCGGTCATGACAGGTGTCTGGGCGGCTCTTTCCCGGTCGACTACTGGCGGGCGATCTCGCGGTTCCAGGTGTCCACGATGTCGGCCCGCTCGGCATTGATCTTGGTCCAGTCGAAGAGCTTCAGCGTTTCCACGGAACCGCTCTCGCCCCACGGCAGCTTGCGAGCGACGTCAGCCGGGACCTCGACGCCCTGTACCGAGGGACCGAGATAGAGCTTCTCCGCGAGGCAAGCCGATGCTTCCGGCGTGAGAGCCTGATCGATGAACTTCTGCGCGGCTTCCTTGTTCTTTGATCCCTTGACGAGATGGAGGCGGGCATCGGTCGCCCACACGCCTTCCTGCGGCACGACGAATCCGATCGGCAGCCCCTTGGCGGCGAGGTCCCAGGCACCGACGTTGAAATGTGCGCCGATGATCGCCTCGCCGCTCTGGTAGGCGTTGCTGGCAGCGCCAGAGGAGTCGAAGAACATCGCGACGTCGAGTTCTTTTATCTTGGCGAAGGTCGCCGAGAGATCGTCGAGCGGAACCTTCCACATGTCCGACAGGAAGATCAGGAAAGGCACGCCAGACGAGTTGGATGGCGATGGGATCGTGACGGCTCCCGCAAAATCGTCCTCCCACAGATCGTTCCAGGACGTCGGTGCCTCAGCGACCTCCTGCGTGTTGTAGGCGATGCCGAGGGAATAATAGCCGGTGCCCACGGCGTAGCTCGTGCCGGCCGACTGGTAGACGGCCTGCGGCACCACATTGGCCATATTCTTGATCGCACTGGGATCGAGATTGTCGATGACATCCGATTCCAGCGCCAGTTCGCTGATCCCACCGTCGAGCCAGGCGACGTCGATAGTGGGCGCCTGCTTCTGCTGCTGCAGCTTGGACAGCGTCACCGTCGAGGTGCCGATCTCGGCATTGACCGCGATGCCAGTCGCCTTGGTGAAGGGATCGGCCACGCAGGCTTTGAACGCGTCGCCCCAATTGCCGCCATACCAGGCGACGGTGATTGAAGCCGGTTGCGTGAACGCCGGCTGGCTCAAAGCCGAGCAGCCGAGCATTGCAGTCGCGATGGCAAAGGATTTTCTCATGGCACTTCCCCTGGTCGTTCTTCTGAGACTTCTTAACCCAACCAGTTGCAGCATGCTTGGGCGTGGGGCTAGAAAAAACCAGCCGAATAGTTGAATATTTCCGACATGGAAGGATTGACTCTCTCTGATCCCGCGGATCCGGACCATGGATCGGAGCTCGATCGCGAGCGCTCAGGACCCCGACTGCGTGTTGGGTTCGTCCTGCTCGACAAGTTCACGCTTGCGGCTTTCTCCGGGCTGATCGATGCGCTTCGGCTGGCCGCCGATCACGGCGGCCGCAGTCGGCAGCTCCATGCAAGCTGGACGGTGATGAGCCTCGGCGCCCAACCGTGCCGTTCGAGCTGCGGCGTTACGATTTCGGACCTGTCGGAGCTGATCGAACCGGCTGCCTTTGATTATGTGGCGGTCTGCGGGGGCAATGATTACCTCAACGAACATCCGCCGAAACCGTTGCTGGACTATTTGCGGAAGGTGGTGGCCTCGGGCGTTCGGTTGCTCGGAGTGTGCACGGGAACCTTTGCCATCGCCAAGGCTGGCCTGGTCGGCAACCGCCGCGTCTGCGTGCACTGGAACGTGCTGGACGCGTTCAACGAGCAATTTCCGGGCCTGCGGGCAGTAGTCGACCGGCTTTTCATCGACGAAGGCGACCTGATCACCTGTGCGGGATCGACCGCCGCGATCGATCTCGGCATGTATCTCGTCACGCGCCACTGCGGTCGTGACAAGGCGCAGCAGGCGATGCGGCACATGATGCTGCAGGATATCCGACCAGCAGCCATGCCCCAGCCGCATTTCCACGCCGACCTCAACGGGGTCACCGACATGCGCGTCCGTAAGGCGGTTCAATTCATCGAGCACCGGCTCGACGCGCCACCTTCGGTTGATGCGGTCGCTCGCTATGCCGGGGTCAGCGCGCGGCAGTTGGAACGGTTGTTCTGTCTAGAGATCGGCATGGGCCCGGCCGCGTTTCTTCGCCACCTGCGTCTGGAATATGCGCGCTGGCTACTTGAGAACAGCGGCCGGAAGATCACGGAAATCGCGATCGATACCGGCTTTGCCGACAATTCCCATTTCTCCAGGGATTTCAGGGCGGCATACGGCACCTCGCCGCGCGAGTTCCGCAACCGCTGCGCAGGCTGACGTCCTGGTAGGCCCAGGTCTTGCATCGCCGTCTCGACGATGCCAGCCGGCGCGACACGTCCGAGCTAGAGCATCGGCCCGAAAATCGAAATCGATTTTTGCTGCGCTGACCTCCGGTACGGAAAAGCACGAACTAAGAGAGATAGAGCCTGGCCATGCTGATGCGACATGTCGAAACCGCCGAAGAACTACAGCGCGTGGCGGCGCGTGGCCGGCTCTCGGTGCGCAAGAGGAGCGGGCGCACGCGACTAGCCGAGCTTTACCAGGAAGGCGCGGCCAAGATACGCATGCCGGCGACCTCGGCCGATCCGCTGGAAGCCGTGCTGATCAATACGGCCGGCGGGCTCACGGGCGGCGACCGCATTGCCTGGGAAGTCGAGATCGGCCAGAACGCCTCCGCCTCCCTCACGACGCAGGCTTGTGAGAAGGTCTATCGGTCCGCGGGCGGCCATGCTGAAACGAACTGCGTGATGACGGTGGGCGCCGGGGCGCGACTCGCCTGGCTTCCTCAGGAAACGATCGTCTTCGATCGGGCCGCCTTTCGGCGCAGGATCGACATCGACCTCGCCGACGGCGCCGAGGCCTTGGTGGTCGAGGCGACGATCTTCGGCCGCCGCGCCATGGGCGAAGCTGTCGACCAGGCGGAGTTCCGTGACCGCTGGCGTGTTCGACACGAAGGCAAGCTCGTCCACGCCGAAGACTTCGCGATCGGGCCCGACGTGGCGGCGATGCTGGCGCGTTCCGCCGTGGGGGGAGGCTCGATTGCGCTCGCCACCGTGCTCCTCGTTTCCGGACAGGCGTCTATGCACCTCGACGCTGTGCGAGCGGCGATCGGCGAGCGCGGCGGCGCAAGCTCCTGGCAGGTCGCCGGGTCTGGCAAGCTTCTTGCTCGGCTCTACGACGAGGACGGTTATTCGTTGCGCAAGCGGCTGATGCCGCTCATCGGACTGCTCAATGGAAAGGCAGGACTGCCTAAACTATGGTCACTCTAGAGCAATTCCAGGAAAAGTGGGACCGGTTTTCCGTCCGGAATTGCGTTAAAAGAACTAGGAACGAGAGAATGAACCTGACGCCGCGGGAAAAGGACAAGCTTCTGGTCGCCATGGCGGCGATGGTCGCGCGCAAGCGGTTGGAGCGCGGCGTGAAGCTCAACCACCCCGAAGCCATCGCCCTGATCACCGATTTCGTCGTCGAAGGCGCGCGCGACGGACGTTCCGTTGCCGAATTGATGGAGGCTGGCGCGCATGTCCTGACGCGGGACCAGGTCATGGAAGGCGTGCCGGAGATGATCCATGATGTTCAGGTCGAAGCGACCTTTCCGGACGGAACCAAGCTGGTCACCGTCCACGAGCCGATCCGTTAATCGATCACAAGGGGAACAGTATGCTCAGGACATTGTCGCTCGCCGCCGCCATGCTCTCCATCGGAGTGGCGCCCGCCTTCGCCCATCTCGATCCGGGGCAGCACGGCTCCTTTCTCGCCGGCGTCTCGCATCCTCTCTTCGGTCCGGACCATATCCTGGCGATGATCGCGGTCGGCCTTTGGGCGGCACTGCTCGGCGGTCGTGCCCTGTGGCTGGTGCCGGCCGCTTTCGTCGGGACCATGGCGTTCGGCTTCGGGGCGGCAGCAACGGGCGCGCCGCTGCCTTTCGTCGAACCGGTTATCCTCGCCTCGATCGTGGCGATCGGCCTCCTGGCGGCGATGGCGCTCGACGTCCCCGCCCGCGTCGGCATGGCGCTGGTCGGCTTCTTCGCCTTGTTTCACGGCCATGCCCATGGTGGCGAGCTCGGCACGGCCGGTGCGCCGTCCTTTGCTGTGGGCTTCCTCCTCGCCACGGCGCTTCTCCATGTCACGGGTATCGGCATTGCACTCGGCCTCGGTCGGTTGCTCGGCGGCACGGCCGGAAGGGTTTCGACCCGGCTCGCCGGCGGCGCGACGGCGCTCGCCGGCCTTTGGCTGGCCGTGGCGGGCTGACGGCCATGATCCCCGGAGAGATCATAACGGCGCAGGGCGAGATCGAACTGAACGCCGGCGTGCCCGCCGTGACGCTGAAGGTCGCCAATACCGGCGATCGTCCCATTCAGGTCGGCAGCCACTATCATTTCTTCGAAACCAACGAGGGGCTGAAATTCGAGCGTGACAAGGCGCGCGGCATGCGCCTCGACATTGCCGCGGGAACGGCTGTCCGGTTCGAGCCGGGGCAGGAGCGCGACGTCACGCTTGTCCCGCTTGCCGGCGGCCGCTCGGTCTTTGGCTTCCAGCAGAAGGTGATGGGGAAACTTTGATGCTTGGGCCAGATCTGGGCCGGTTCCGAAACGATGTCCCTCGGTATTCCGACAAGAATTTTCTTAAAGACAGGAAGCTGACCAGGCGAAGCCTGGCTGACTACGCGCAGGTCCGCTTAGCGCGGCGGCTTGGCGGCGGCGTAGATCACGACGCTGTTGGATCCGTCGAAATCGACGGCGAGCACATCGCGGAGCAACACTTGTCGCGATTCGATCGCGTGATAGAGCATCGCGTTGCCTTCGATTTCCTGCCGCAGCTCGGTCACTTCGGACTGGTGCTCCTTCACTTTGGCCTCGATCTCCGGGGGCGGGCCGCCTTCCGTGATCGCGGCATCCGTGAGGAACACGATGTCGACCTTATCGAGCTTCGAGGTTTTGCGGACCATGCCGATATTGTCGCTGGTCTTTTCGATTGCAGCGATAACCCTGTCCGCATCGACCGTGGCCTGCGCCTCTTCCTCCTTCACGTCGGACCCGATGATCTTGTCGACGGCCTCCCTGTTGTGGAGGCCTTGAGCGAGGAGCGCTGCCTGCGGGACCGCAGTCGTCATGAACAGGGCCGCGATGACCGCGTGGAGGGATTTTGCTTCGATGAAGGTCGGCATTCTCCACCCCTTTCGAGACTTATGCTGGCGCTAGAAGTGCCAGCGCGAAAAGAACAGAACGATTCCTGCCTAGCCGGGGTTCCCGGGGAGATGCGGCGGGTGGGCTGGATCTCCACCCGCCGCTCGCCAGCGTCAGCTTGCCTTCTTGGTGATGAGCGTCAGTGCGCCGTCATTGCCCATGGTCGCTGCGATGACCTGGGCCGAACTGAGGCCTTTGGCCTCAAGCGCGGACTTGACCTTCGGCGTCGCGTCGATCGAGCTGCGGAGCTTTTGCAGATCCTCGTTGCTCCGCTTGGAAACGAGTTCGTTGACCTGCGTCTGCGTGGTCTCGGGCAGTTCTGTGATATCGACGACGCTGACGCTTTGGATTTCAGGGACTCCGGACTGCGTTTCAGGCGCCGCCGGCGCTGGCTGGCTGGGCGCCGCTGGAGCGGGCGACGCCGGCTGCTGGGCGCTGGCCGCGGAGGCGAGCATCAGGGCGGCCCCGGCCGCGAGAATTGTCGTCTTGCGCATGGATCTTCCTTTCCATCGTTGGGCGAACAGACAATTGTGGGCGCTGTTCCATTTGATGCCCGAAATGAGGGCGGAAGCCGTCGCCCAGCGGGTTATTGCGTGACCATTCCAAGGCCGAAATGTGCGCCCGCAGCCTCGCCCACGGTCACCGTTCATCCCGCATTCTAGAAGGTCTGACGCCATGCCCGCCAGGATTTCCCGCGAAGCCTATGCCCGGATGTTCGGCCCTACGACCGGCGACAAGGTGCGCCTTGCCGACACGGAACTGTTCATAGAGGTCGAGCGCGATTTCACCATCTACGGGGAGGAGGTGAAGTTCGGCGGTGGCAAGGTCATCAGGGATGGCATGGGCCAGAGCCAGGCGACCCGGGCGGAGGGTGCGGTCGACACGGTGATCACCAACGCACTCGTGGTCGACGCTGGCGGCATCTACAAGGCCGATATCGGATTGAGAGATGGGCGCATCGCCGCGATCGGCAAGGCCGGGAACCCCGATACCCAGCCGGGCGTAACCATCATCGTCGGCCCCGGTACCGAGGCGATCGCCGGTGAGGGCAGGATCGTGACCCCTGGGGGAATGGACGCCCATATCCATTTCATCTGCCCCCAGCAGATCGAGGAAGCCTTGATGGCAGGCTTCACCACGATGCTTGGCGGCGGGACGGGACCGGCGCATGGCACCCTCGCGACCACCTGCACGCCCGGCCCGTGGCATATCGCGCGCATGATCCAGTCCTTGGACGCCTTCCCGATGAATATCGGGATTTCCGGCAAGGGCAACACGTCACTGCCGGGCGCGCTCGAAGAGATGATCCTGGCTGGCGCCTGCGCTCTCAAGCTTCACGAGGACTGGGGCACCACGCCGGCGGCGATCGACTGCTGCCTCGGCGTCGCCGACGCCCACGACGTCCAGGTGATGATCCACACCGATACGCTCAATGAAAGCGGCTTCGTCGAAGATACGGTGAGGGCGTTCAACGGCCGTACGATCCACGCCTTCCATACCGAGGGCGCGGGTGGCGGCCACGCCCCGGACATCATCAAGGTCTGTGGCCTGCCGAACGTCATCCCCTCCTCGACCAATCCGACGCGGCCCTACACGGTCAACACCATCGCGGAGCATCTCGACATGCTCATGGTGTGTCATCACCTGTCGCCGTCGATCCCGGAGGACGTCGCCTTCGCCGAAAGCCGCATCCGCAAGGAGACCATCGCAGCCGAAGACATCCTCCACGACATCGGTGCCTTCTCCATCATCTCCTCCGACAGCCAGGCCATGGGCCGCGTCGGCGAGGTGGCGATCCGGACCTGGCAGACCGCCGACAAGATGAAGCGCCAGCGTGGCCGCCTGCCCGAGGAAACCGGCGACAACGACAATTTCAGGGTGCGGCGCTACGTGGCGAAATACACCATCAACCCTGCTATCGCGCATGGCCTGTCGACGGAGATCGGTTCGATCGAAGTGGGCAAGCGCGCCGATCTCGTCCTGTGGAACCCGGCCTTCTTCGGGGTGAAGCCCGACATGGTGCTGATCGGCGGCATGATTGCCGCCGCTCCCATGGGTGATCCCAATGCATCGATACCGACGCCGCAGCCGGTACACTACCGCCCAATGTTTGGCGCGTACGGCAAGGCCGTATCCAACGCGTCCGTCACCTTTGTTTCCAAGGCGTCGATTGCCGCCGGCCTGCGCGACAGGCTTGGCGTGGAGAAGCAGATGCTCGGCGTCGACAATACACGCGGCGGCATCGGCAAGCGTTCCATGGTGCTCAATGACGCCCTGCCCGCCATCGAGGTCGATCCCGAGACCTATGAGGTGCGCGCCGACGGAGAGCTCCTCAGCTGCCAGCCGGCGACGGTGTTGCCTATGGCGCAGCGCTATTTCCTGTTCTAAACCGAACAGATGCGGTTCGCGGTCTGGTTGTCTCCATGAAATCCCTGGTCGCCTCCTGGCAGTTCTGGGCGCTGATGTCGGCGGGCTTCGCCGCGCTCACGGCAATCTTCGCAAAAGTCGGCGTGGAGAATGTCGGTTCCGATCTCGCGACCTTCATCCGCACCGTCGTCATCCTGGCGATGGTCAGCGGCATCCTCGTCGCGACGCGCCAGTGGCAGCCGCTACGCTCCGTGTCCGGACGCACGTGGTCCTTCCTCGTCCTGTCTGGCCTCGCCACAGGCGCCTCCTGGCTATGCTATTTCCGGGCGCTCAAGGTCGGCGATGCAGCACGCGTCGCTCCACTGGACAAGCTGAGCGTCGTGCTGGTCGCCGTCTTCGGGGTTCTTTTCCTTGGCGAGAAGCTATCCCTCTACAACTGGCTCGGCGTCGTCATGATCGCATTGGGCGTCATCCTGTTGACGGCGAGACTGTAGACGTGGAGCCGGCGACTACCCACGGTGCGGAGGCCTTCCCGCACATCCGCATCGTCATGGGCATGGTCGTCGGCCTTGGCGTGACACGGCTCTTGACGGGTGTCGCTCGCATCATCCAGCACCCAAAACAATATCGGCTCTACGCCGTGCATCTCGCCTGGGTTGCCTCGGTCCTGCTGACGCTGGTCCATTTCTGGTGGTGGGAGTTCGGCCTGTTCGACATCACGCGTTGGACCTTCGAGATCTACCTTTTCATCGTCGCCTATGCGGTGATGCTTTTCCTGCTTTCGGCGCTCCTGTTTCCCGACAGCATGGCGGACTATGGCAGCTATGAAGACTTCCTCATTTCACGACGCGGCTGGTTCTTCGGCTTGCTGGCCGCCACCTATGCCGCTGACCTCATCGACACGATCATCAAGGGCACGGAGCATTTCGAGCGGTTCGGGTGGGAGTATTTGATCCGAACGCCGTTGCTGTTCTGCCTCTGCATCGTCGCGGCGATTACGCCCAACCGGCGCTTCCATGCGGCCTTCGTCACGGGAACGCTGATCTATCAGGTCTCATGGATACTGCGACTGTTCGACTCGCTGTGACGCAGGGCATCGACTAGATTGAGGAGTGGATCGTGGGCGAAAGGAAGGAAGGGATGTATCAAGCCGTCGGGGCGCCCGGGACGCGCGTTGGCCGTGTCCTGTGGATGCTGGAGGAACTGGGTGAGCCCTATGAGTTCGTGAAGGTCGGGATCCACTCGCCCGAAATGTATGCGCTGAATCCTTCGGGCAAGGCGCCGGCGCTGGTCGATGGCGACGTGGTCGTCACCGATTCCGCGGCGATCTGCGTCTACCTGGCCGACAAGCATGCAGACAAGGGCATGGGCGCGGCTCCGGGCTGCGCGGGCCGGGCCGAGATGGATGGCTGGATGCATTTCCTCCAATCGGAGTTCGAGGCCCCTTTATGGAACAAGCTGCGCCACCGGATGCTGCTGCCCGAGGATCTGCGTGTCGATGTCGGTCCGGCGACCGCCTACGATTTCGCCAACGAGCTGCGCACGCTCGAGCACAGGCTCGCCGACAAGGAGTTTGCGCTGGGCGGCCGTTTCAGCGCGGTGGACGTGGTGCTTGGCGAAATGGGTGCTTGGGCCCGGGCGGCAAAGTTCAAGATCGAGCCGCCCCCCATCAACGCCTATTTCGATCGGGTCCTGTCGCGGCCGGCGCGCCAGCGGGCCCTGGCCAAGGGAGCCAAGTGATGCTGCGCGTCGTCGCGATCGAAAGGGCTGGCGAAAGGAAGGCGTCAACGGAGCCGTTCGACATCGCCGTGCTGATCCAGGACGAGCGTCATGTCCGGCGCAAGGCGATCGCGCTCAGCCGGGGCGCCAAGGTCCTGGTGGATTTTCCCGAGACTATCGTGCTGGCCGACGGAGATGCGCTGATCCTCGAGGATGGCCGCCACGTCGAGGTCAGGGCCGCCGAGGAGGAGCTCTTCGACATTCGCGGCCGCGACGCGGTGCATCTTGCTGAACTTGCGTGGCACATCGGCAATCGCCACCTAGCCGCGCAGATCGAGCCGCATCGGATCCTCATCCTGCGCGACCATGTCATCAAGGCCATGCTGGAAGGGCTGGGCGCGAGCGTGAAGGACGTGCACGAACCCTTCAGCCCCTTGCGGGGCGCCTATTCCGGCCATTCCCATGGGCACGGTGCGCAGCACCATCATCATGACTGAGGAGGCGGGCAATCTGGCGCTGCTGCGCCTGATGACCTGGCTCTCGCCCGCCTTTCCCGTCGGCAGCTTCAGCTACAGTCATGGCATCGAATGCGCGGTGCACGAAGAGGGGATCGGCGACGCCGGCAGTCTCGAGGATTGGCTGCTTCAACTTCTGCGGTCCGGTTCGGGTTGGAACGATGCCGTGCTTTTCGCCGAGGCGTGGCGAGGCGCGTCATCCGGCGGCGATCTCACGCCCGTTGCCGAGCTCGCAGAGGCGCTCTCCGGTTCGGAGGAGCGGCACCGGGAAACGATGCTCCAGGGGTCGGCGTTTATCGCCGCTGCGGCGGCATGGCCGCACGATTTCCTTGGTCGTTTGCCGGCAAATTGCCCTTATTGCGTCGCGGTCGGCGCCGTCGCAGGGGTCCACCGCGTAGGGCTCGTCGATGCTCTGAGCGCCTTCCTTCAGGCATTCGTGTCGAGCCTCGTGCAGGCTTCGATCCGCCTCGGCGTGGTCGGTCAGAGGGGAGCGGTCGTCACCATGGCGAAGCTCGAAAGCGCTGTCCTCGACGTCGCCCGCCGTGCGGCCGTCTCGTCGCTCGACGATCTCGGCTCGTGCACCTTCCTCTCCGATATCGCGGCCATGCGGCACGAGACACAGCAGACAAGGCTCTTCCGTACATGAGTCACTCCGAAGTTGAAGGATCCGCGTGATGATTTCCAGGAACGGGCCGCTTCGTGTCGGCATCGGCGGACCGGTGGGATCCGGCAAGACGACGCTCACGGAGAAGCTCTGCAAGGCGCTGCGTGACGACTACTCGATCGCTGTGGTCACGAACGACATCTATACCAAGGAGGACGCCTTGATGCTGGCGCGCCTGCAGGCGCTGCCGGAGGAGCGCATCATGGGTGTGGAGACCGGCGGCTGTCCCCACACGGCGATCCGAGAGGATGCCTCGATCAACCTGCAGGCCATCGCCGAGATGAACCGCAAGTTCCCGGATCTCGACATTGTCTTCATCGAGTCGGGCGGCGACAATCTGGCGGCCACCTTCTCGCCCGATCTCGCCGATCTCACGCTCTACGTGATCTCGGTCTGCCAGGGCGAGGAAATCCCGCGCAAGGGTGGCCCGGGCATCACACGGTCGGATTTCCTCGTCATCAACAAGAGCGACCTCGCGCCCTACGTCAATGTCGCCCTCGAGGTGATGGAGCGCGATGCGCAGACGATGCGCGGCAAACGGCCCTTCGGCTTCACCGATCTCTCCCGCGGCAAAGGCCTGACCGAAATCATCGACTTCATGATCGAGAATGGGGGGCTGGGGAAGGGTTGATAAGGAGAAGAGCGTCGGCCTTATGCCGGCGGCAATAAGACTGACCTTTGGGCAAGCCCCTCATCTGCCTGTCGGCATCGCTACTCGCTGATTCGCCCCAGCAGCCTCAGCAACGTACCTGCCTCGCGCGGCGTCAATGGTTGCAGCGTCTGGGCCGTGATCTCTTGCGCGCGCGGGATCAGTCCTTCCACCGCCGCGCGCCCGGCTTCGGTCAGACTGACCAGCAGGCGGCGCTTGTCGCCTCCATCGCGGGTGATCACCACCAGGCCGCGCGCCTTCAGCCGGTCGATGACGCCTTTGACCGTTGCCGCATCCATTGCGATCAGCGACCCGAGATGGTTCTGCGAGGTCGGGCCGATGGCGAGAAGCTTGGCGAGCGCGGCAAATTGCGGTGGCGTCAGGTCGCCGATATGCGATGCGAAGATCGCGACATGGCGCTGATGCGCCTTGCGAAGGACGAAGCCGATCTGATCCTGGAGGCGATAGCTCTCCTCGCCGGGACCGGCCTCGACCAATCGCAGGCCGCTTTCCTCGCCGTTCACCGCAGGCCGTCCCAAGCTTTTATGTCCTTGGCGTCCAACCCGCCCATGCGGTTGTGCACCCGCGGTCCGCAGGCCATGGCCAGGACAAAGAGGATTTCATCCGGGCGGGGACCGTCGCTCAGGCCAACTTCCATGGCGTCGAAATGGCTGCGCACATAGGCCGCGTTGATGTGGCCGAGCGGCACGTCTATGCGCGATCCGAAAGCGCCGACTTTCTTGGCCGAGGGCACGATTGCTTTCGCTTCGCCGAGGCGCTCGCGCATGGCGTAACCACCGGGCACGTGCCAGAGCGCGCCGTGTTCCAGCTCACCGGCCGTGCCGACGATGGCCCCCTTGCCGTAGCTGTCGATTGCGCTGACGTCACCGCCAAGGGCGTCGATCAACCGGTCCGTCAGCATCAGGCCGAGCGGCTTCAGATCGTCCATCGCCGCTTGCAACTCTTCGACGTAGCGACCGGCGAAGGGGTTGCCGACCAGCGCCATGGCCGCCGCGCGCCGGCGCGGCTGCTGTGCCACCGGCCCGCCTTCGTGAAGAATTTCCTCCGTCAGCACCGCGACCTTGCGGATCGGAAACTCAGCCATGGATCAATTCCTCCGAAAAAAGCGCGTTGTCGCCGGTCATGCGGGCTGTGGCCAGAGGCCCGCAGATGCGGCTCTCTCCACACAGGAAAAGTGCGGCCGCGGCGATAAGATTTCTGGCTCGCAGTTCTTCCGCCATTGCTAGGCCATTGTCGAGGGCCTGTGCGATCTCCCGCGCCAGGAGTTTGCCGACACCGATGGTCACGAGCCTGTCGCCGAGGTCATTGTCCGGTGCGAGGCTGCCGGCGGGCGCGCGCTGGACAGCACGATGATTGGGCAGGTCGACCGCATTGGCGACGATCGTCGCGGCGGCATCGGCTTCTGCCGCATTGCGCGCCAGGACCGTGACGGCGTCCGCGATGCCCAGCGAAAAGCTGCGCCCGCGCCAGCCGCTGGTGGCGAGCCCGCGTACCGGGTCGGCAGCGCGGATCGCGATGCGATCGTGCAGACCGTGGCCCGTACCGGCTATGGCAACACGGATCTCCCGGCCCTTCGACAGGTAGAGCGCGGTGTCACCGCCATTGTTGACATAGGCCTTGTCGAGCCGTCGCCCTTCCATCAGCGCGGCCATCATCTCGTCGGCCACTGCCCCGGCCACGGCGGCCATGGGTGTAATGAATACGCGGGCCAAGGGTGAGACCGCCGCCTCCATCCTTGCGGCGGTCGGACCGGCGAAAAGTCGTGGCGAAACGGTCGAGGGTCGTCGCAGTTCCGGGAGTTCGGCGACCAGTTCATCGAGGAGTGTCCGGAAACGTTCGATCGCCTGGGCATAGGCAGCGCCTCGCTCGGTTTCGGAGCCGAACGCCTCGACGATCAGGTCTATCGGGCCATGGTTGAGATGCAGCCGGCGGCCGTCCGGCAGCATTCCGGTCTGGGGTCCTATCATCTTGCGCCCGCGCCCGGATCGCGTCGCAACTGGTGGAGCGGTGGCCAGGGATTGTCACCCGGTGCGCCCTGGCCGCGGCGGGGATTGGCGTATTCGCCGCCGCGCGCCACGATATCGTCGACCGTGCGGATCTCCGATTCATAACCGCCGAGCCGGATATAGTCGTCCCGGCGCATGGTGAATTCGATCGGGGCGACCAGCGCTGGCGTAGGCACATAGCCGAACGCGTTTTCCGGCACGCGCATGACGTCGACCATCAGCGTGATGCCGCCGCCCGGCCAGACATAGACGGGTGCGCCGCCGACCGTCACATAGGTCCTGAGACCCTGGACGGAGCGCGTGAGGTTGACCGGGTTCTCGGTGACGCCGGCGCGAAGAGAGCCGCCGGCGCCGCCGACGAAGAGCACCGTGCACAAGGCCGGCTCGCAATTCTCCTCGATCAGCCGGACCGATTTGCGCAGCCGTTCGGGAAACGGCCTCTCGACGGGCCGCAAATCCTCATCGAGTTCGTAATAGGCGAATTGCTCGCCCGTGGTGGAGACCATCAGCAGCGACAGTCCGGGCTTCGCGCCTTTCCCTGGATTCCAGGCGCCGAGAATGGCAAGCGGATCCGAAATCGTCGTGCCGCCCCAGCCGAGGCCGGGCTCCGAGACCTTGAAATAGCGTCCAGGGGTCGAGCGACGGCCGATGATCTTGATGCCGGTGTCCTCCCAGCCCAGAACCTTGCCCGCCTGATGTTCGGATACGACGCCGGTGATGTGGTCGTCGACCACCACGACCTCGTCCACCAGGCCGCGCCATTGGGAAGCGAACATGCCGATCGTCGCCGATCCGCAGCCGACCCGCATGCGATGCTCGGCGCGCCCGTCGATGACCGGCGGCTTTCCGGCCTCCACGATCACCGTGGCCCCGCCGTCGATGGTCAGTTCGACCGGCTTGCGGTTGCAGAGCTCGAGCAGCGTATCGCAGGTGATACGGCCTTCCGACTTCGATCCGCCAGTCAGATGATTGACGCCTCCGAGCGACAGCATCTGCGAGCCATATTCGCCTGTGGTGACATGGCCGATCGCTTCGCCTTGCGACCGCACGGTCGCCGTTTCAGGTCCGATGTGACGATCCGTGTCGATCTTCACCTTGACGCCGCAATAGCTGAAGATGCCCTCGGTCACGACGGTGACGAGGTCGACGCCTTCCACCTCCTGCGAAACGATGAAGGGCGCGGGCTTGTAGTCGGGATAGGTGGTGCCGGCGCCAATGGCGCTGACGAAGCGGCGGCCTGTGTTGAGGAGCGCACCGTCCCATTCGCTGTCGTCGAGGAACGGAACGAGAGCGCCCCCGGCCTCCTCGGCGTGGTTCAGGATGACGAGCGGATCGGTCCGGACGATCTTGCCGTCTACATTGCCGTAGCGGTCGCAAGCGCCGGTGCGGCCTTCCGCGATGTAGCACATGACGGGGCAGGCGTCGCAGCGGATCTTCTCGCCGGCCTGCTTGGCGCCTGGCTCATGCATCTCGAAACGTTCCGCGAGTTCGCTCACGGCGCCGCCCTTCCCGCGTGGATCGCTGCAAGCACACGGCTCGGTGTCGCCGGAACCTTGGCCACCAGAACGCCCGTCGCATGGCGGATCGCATTGAGTATGGCCGGTGCCGTCGGGATCAGCACATGTTCGCCCAGGCCCTTGGCCCCGAAAGGTCCCTCGGGATCCGGCACTTCGACGAGAATGGTTTCGATCGGCGGGACGTCGCCGATGGTCGGGATCAGATAGTCGTGCAGGTTCTCGGTTCGCCCGGGTACATATTCCTCCATGAGCGCCATGCCGATGCCCTGGGCGATGCCGCCTTCGATCTGGCCCTCGGCCAGTATGGGATTGATTGCCTTGCCGACGTCGTGGGCGGCCGTCACCTTGATGAGTTTCACGGTGCCGAGCGACATGTCGACTTCGATCTCGGCGATCTGGGCTCCATAGCCGTAGACGGCGTAGGGCTCGCCTTGCCCCTTCGCGTCGAGTGGCTTCGTGGGCGCGTCATAGGTTTCCTCGGCGCGGAAGACGAACCCTTCCTCGTCCTCAGGCAGCGAGGACAGGAGGATGTGCCGCGTGGCCTCTCCCTCCCGGATGACGAGAGTGCCACCGTCAAGGGAAAGGATGGCCTTTCCGGAGACGTTGGCGAAGCGGAGGATCTCCTCGCGCAAGGCTGTCGCGGCAATTTCGGCCGCCTTTCCGGTCACGAAGGTCTGGCGCGAGGCCGAAGTCTTCCCCGCGTCCGGCGTGATGGCCGTGTCGGCGCCTTCGAGGCGGAAAGCCGTGATTGGCAGACCAAGCGCATCAGCGGCGATCTGCGTGATCACGGTGTTGGAGCCCTGGCCGATGTCGACGGCACCTTGGTGGAGCACCACTGCTCCATCAGGGACAATGCCGATCTTGATCGTGGAGGGGTTCGGCAGGGCCGTGTTGCCGCAACCGTACCAGCAGGAGGCGATGCCGACCCCTCGCCTAGTCAGGGTGCTTCTTGCGTTGAAGGTGTCTGCCTCCTCCATGGCACGGCGCCAATGCGGCTCCAGTGTTTCAAGGCATCTGGAGATGCCGACGCCGCTGTGGAGACGCTGTCCGGTTACCGTTTCGCACCCGTTTCGAAGTGCGTTGCGCAAGCGGAAGGCCAGCCGGTCGATGCCCAGGCGGATGGCCAGCATGTCGTAAAGCATTTCCTGCATGATGGTCGCCTGCGGCACGCCGAAGCCGCGGAAAGCGCCGGAAATCGGTCCATGGGTGTGGATCGCTCTCGCGCGGGCGCGGTAGTTCGGCGTCAGGTAGGGGCCCGAGGCATGGACCGGCACGCGATTGGCCACGGTCGGCCCCCAACTCGCATAGGCGCCGGTATTGAAGTCGCCTTCAAAGGTCATGGCGACCACCCGGCCTTCCCGGTCCGCGCCGATCGTGGCCGTCATGGCGGCCGGATGCCGCTTGGTCGTCGACATCATCGATTCCTGCCTGGAATAGGCAAGCACGGCGGGACGCCCCGTTTTCAGTGCGACGAGGCCGATATAGGGCTGCACCGAAAGATCGAGCTTTGAGCCGAACCCGCCGCCTGTCGCTGTCGGGACGATGCGCACTCTCGACGGATCGAGCCCGAGCACCTTGGCCGTTTCGTCCCGGTCCATGTAAGGGGCCTGCGTGCAGGCTCGGATGACCAGCGTGTCGCCATCCATTTCCGCCCAGCCGGCCTCAGGTTCGATGTAGGCATGCTCCACGAAAGACGTCTCGATGCTGCCGGAGACGACCACGTCCGCACCGGCAAGCGCGGCCTCCGGGTCGCCGCGTTCGACGAAGCCGCGGACCAAGACATTGTCCGGCCGGCTCTCATGGAGAGATTCGGCTTCCATGGCCTTGCCGGTTTCCGTCACGGCGGGAAGCTCGGACCAGGTGATCGGGAATTCCGAGGGGTCGAGGTTCAGGATCGCGTCGCGCTCGCCGGCAACCAGGGCGACGGCCTCGCCCCGGAACCGGACCTTCCGTTCGGCGAGCGCCGGTTGGTCGGCGAAGGGAGGGAGGACGCCGAAAGCGTTGCTGCCGGTGACGTCCGCGGCCGTATAGGCGCCGACGAGCCCCGGCCGTGACTTCACGAACGAGTCGAGATCGCCGAAGGTGAAACGCGCGTGCCAATGGGGCGAGCGGATGACGAGCACGGCGAGCGCATCGGAGGGAAAGCCGTCGGCACCGAATGTGTCGGTGCCGGTGACCTTGGCGATGCCGTCGAGACGCACCGGCGAAGCGCCGACTGCCTTGGTGGGCTCGGGCAACCGAAGGTCCAACTCGCGCGTCCGGGACGAGGCGTCCATAACCGCACGGACGATCTTGCGGTAGCCGGTGCAGCGGCAAAGGACACCGCCAAGGGCGTCCTGCACTTCGGTTTCCGTCGGACGCGGCGTGCGCTCCAGCAGGGCCGTCGCGGTGACGAGCAGGCCCGGCGTGCAGATGCCGCATTGCGCGGCGCCGTGTTCGAGGAAGGAGGCCTGGAGCGCCGACAGGCTCCCGTTAGCCAGTCCTTCGACCGTCCTTATCTTCTTTCCCGCAACGGAAGCCGCCGGCATCAGGCAGGCGCAGGCGGGTTCCCCGTCGACCATCACCGTGCAGGCTCCGCAATCGCCTGCGTCGCAGCCGATCTTGGTGCCGGTCAGCCGAAGCTCGTCTCGCAGCAGGGTAGAGAGACGCAGGACCGGAGAGACGGTGAGGCTGACAGCGGATCCGTTGACCTCGAATTCGATCGGCTGCGCCTCGAGCGTCATGCTGCGTCCCGCCTCTCCCCGCCCGCGGCGGCCATGAGGGTCCGCAGGACGATTTCCCGAGCGGCTGCCCGCCGGTATTCCGCGCTGCCCCGGACGTCGTCGATCGGCGTCAGCGCTGAAAAGTGGTCCGGCTCGATCTCTCGGAAGAGCGACGGACTCGGGAATTTTCCGATCAGCGCACGTTCAAGCCGGGTAAGGCGCTGCGCGGCGGCCGAGCAGGCGCCGACGGCGACGGCGACCTTGGACAGCCTGCCGTCCGCACCCAGCTCCACGCGCGCCGCGGCCATGGCAATGGAGATGACGAGATACCGGCGCGCGCCGAGCTTCACGAAAGAAGATGTTCCGGCCGCGGAACGTTTCGGGACACGGATTGCCGTCATCAGCTCATCGGGACGCAGTGCCGTGCGCCGATTGCCGAGAATGAACGCGGAAAGAGGCAGATGACGGACACCGTCCAGCGATCGCAATTCCGCCTCGCCATCGAGGATCAGCAGCGCAGGCACTCCGTCGGCGGCGGGCGAGGCGTTGCAAAGGTTGCCCGCAACTGTCGCGACATTCTGGATCTGGACGGAGCCGACCTCGCGTGCCGCCTGTTTCAGCGCGCCGAAGGCGGCAGGCAACTCGTGGCGCAGCACGTCGGTCCAGGTCGTTCGGGCGCCGATGACGAAACGATCCGGCGTTTCGGTGATGTCGCGCAGCGCCTCGAGCCCGTTGAGATCGAGCACGTTCCGCCGGACGGGACGGCTGCCGAGAGCCGGGTAGAAATCCGTGCCGCCCGCCAGGATTTGCCACTGATCCTCCGCGAGGAGCTGCAACGCCTCGTCGACCGCCCTGGGTTTCGCGTAACGGATCACGCAATGCCTCCGGCACCGGAGAATTATTTGCACACAAATGATATCAAGGCCCCGGCGCTTGTCAAAGCGGACTTTGGCGGTGTGCCGGGCCAAACGCGCCGTTCGCGAAGCGGGATCGTGGGGACCTGGGCAAGGAGGTCCGCAATGCCAGGCGAACACCCGTCGTGTGCTCGTCCGTTCCGTTGCGGCCCGCGTGCCCGACGGTGCCAATGATTCACCAAGCCGGCGACACCGCGGCCTGTTGACGTCCTGCTCTTTTTCCGCTGACGTTCCGGCACTTCAGGCGACAGGAGACATCATGGCCAAGCACGCCCTCATCATCGTCGACATTCAGAACGATTTCTGTCCGGGCGGGGCTCTGGCCGTGGCCGGCGGCGACGAGGTCGTTCCCATCATCAATAGCCTTTCGCCGGCCTTCGAGCACGTCATCCTCACCCAGGACTGGCATACGCCCGGCCATTCGAGTTTTGCGTCGAGCCATTACGGACGGCAGCCCTTCGAGAGCATCGATATGCCCTACGGCAGGCAGACGCTTTGGCCAGATCATTGCGTCCAGGGAACCTCCGGCGCGGACTTCCATCCGGGGCTTGAGCGAAGCCGGGCGGAACTCGTCTTGCGCAAGGGCTATGACCGCGCGATCGACAGCTATTCGGCCTTTTACGAGAACGACCGCGAGACCCCGACAGGCCTCGCCGGCTACCTGCGCGAGCGCGGCATCGGCGAGATCACGCTTGCCGGTCTGGCCACCGACTATTGCGTGGCTTACTCCGCCCTCGACGCGATCGCCCATGGCTTCGCGACGACGGTTCGCCTCGACGCGTGCCGGGCGATCGATCTCGCCGGCTCGCTCGACGCGATGCTAGGCCTGATGAAACGCGCCGGCGTCACGCTCGCCTGAGGGCCGGTTTCGCTAGACCTGCCCCATCGCATCGGCTAAGCCCCGTGGCATGCATTTAGGGAAGGGGGTAATGCCGATGCGATCGTTGAAGTGCGCCGTTGCCGGTCTTGCGACGGTTCTTTTGCTGTCGGCCACGTCCGCCGCGTCCGCCGCCGAAGGCATTCCGGGCGCGACGATGTCGCTCCTGTGGGCACTCCCCTTCGCCGGGCTGCTCCTGTCGATCGCCACTGGGCCGCTCTTTTTCCATCACATATGGGAGCACCATTACGGGAAGATCACCGCGCTGTGGTCGGCTCTCGTCATCGTGCCGCTGGCCTTGTCCTTCGGCTGGTCGTCCATGGCCGGCGCCGTGCTCCACGCGCTGCTCCTGGAATACATGTCCTTCATCATCCTGCTGTTCGGCCTCTTCACCATCGCGGGCGGCATCCTGGTGACAGGCAACATCCATGGCACCCCAATGGTGAACGCCGGGCTCCTGGTCATCGGCGCGACCCTGGCCTCCTTCGTCGGGACGACCGGCGCGTCGATGATCCTGATCCGGCCGATCATCCGCGCCAATGACAACCGGCCCTTCAACGCCCATGTCATCGTGTTCTTCATCTTCCTTGTCTCCAATATCGGCGGGGCGCTCACGCCGCTCGGCGATCCGCCGCTCTTCGTCGGCTTCCTGCGCGGTGTCGATTTCTTCTGGACGACGAGCCATCTCCTCACCGAAACGCTGATGGTCGGTGGCATCGTGCTCGCCGTCTTCCTGGCTTTGGACACCTACCTGCACCGGCGTGAGAAGGGCCTGCCGAAGATCAAGGATCCGACACCGGATTCGAAGCTGCGTATCCGCGGATTGGTGAACCTGCCGCTGCTGGGAGGCGTGATCGTCCTGGTTCTTATGTCGGCCGCCTGGAAGCCTGGCGTCGCCTTTACGGTCCAGGGTGTATCGGTGGAATTCCAAAACCTGCTGCGGGACGTCGGCATCGTCGCCCTGGCGCTCGTGTCGCTTTGGTTGACACGCAAGGAATTCCGCCGGGCCAACGGCTTCGCCTGGGGCCCCATCGTCGAGGTGGCGAAGCTCTTCGCCGGCATTTTCATCTGCATCGTGCCGGTGATCGCCATCCTGCAGGCCGGTCCGGAAGGCGCGCTGGCGCCGCTGGTCGCTATGGTCACCACACCTTCGGGCGAGCCGAACGATCTCGCCTATTTCTGGCTGACGGGCGTCTTGTCCTCTTTCCTCGACAACGCTCCAACCTATCTCGTCTTCTTCGAGTTGGCCGGCGGCGACCCGCAAAAGTTGATGACGACATTGGCCACGACGCTCGCCGCCATCTCGACGGGCGCGGTGTTCATGGGCGCCAACACCTATATCGGCAATGCGCCGAACTTCATGGTCTATGCGATCGCCAGGGAACGCGGCATCGCCATGCCGAGCTTCTTCGGCTACATGCTGTGGTCGGGGGGCGTGCTCATCCCGACGTTCCTGCTCGCCGGGTTCATCTTCTTCGGGTAGCGGCGGTGACCTCGAATAGGGCTACCCCACACCGACATAGCGCCGGATCATATCGGGGTCGGCGCGCAACGCCTCGACCTCGACCGTCTCCCTGTTGCGCCCATTCTCGATGAAGGCGACGCGGTCGGCGACCGGCAGGACGGCGTCGACGCGTTGCTCGACCAGGATGGTCGAGACGCCGTGGGCGCGCAACTGCGCTACGGTCTCGCGGATGCGGGCGATCATCGACGGCATCAGACCTTCGGTGGGCTCATCGAGAAGCAGCACGTCGGGTTCGATGCAGAGCGCGCGGGCCATCGACAGCATTTGCTGCTCGCCGCCTGACAGGGTGCCCGAGCGCTGGTCGAGGCGTTCGCGCAGGACCGGGAAGAGGTCGAGCACGGCGTCACGCGTCGTCCTGCCCTTGCCGCGCGCCATAAGCCCGATCTCCAGGTTCTCGGCGACCGTAAGCTCGGCGAAGAGCCGCCTGCCCTGCGGCACGTAGGCAACCCCCGCCTTCGGCACCTCATGCGGGGGCAGGCGCGTCAACTCGCGCTCGCCAAGTCTGATCGAGCCGTCGGCTGCTGCCACCAGCCCCATGACCGCCTTGAGGAGCGTGGTCTTTCCGGCGCCATTGCGGCCGAGCAGGCAAAGGATCTCGCCTTTGCGCAGCGAGAGTTCGATCCCATGCAGGACCGTCACGGCTCCGTAACGGCAGACAAGCCCCTGGATCGTTAGGATGTCAGCCACGACCGGTCGTCCCCAGATAGGCATCCTGCACGGCTGGGTTGGCGCGGATCGCCTGCGGTGTCCCCTCCGCCAGGACCCGGCCGGCATCGAACACGGTGATACGGTCTGCCAAGGCCATCACGACAGGCATGTTGTGTTCTATGAGAAGCACCGTCGCCTCACCGGCAATGTCCCGCACGAGCCCCAGGAAATTGTCGATCTCGCGGTCCGAAAGGCCTTGAGTGGGTTCGTCGAGGATCAGAAGCCTGGGCCCAAGTGCCAGTCCCATGGCCACTTCGAGCAAGCGCTGGTGCCCGTAGGAAAGGGTTCCCGCGACTTGGTCCGCGCGCTCTGCGAGGCCGGTCCGTTCGAGTGCCTCCATCACGCCGCTCTGCAAAGCCCTTGCGCCGGACCGCTCGCCTTTCGCATCGAGCAGCCGGCGCTCGACGGCCAGCGCGACATTGTCGAAGGCCGAGAGCTTCGCATAGACGCTGGTGATCTGGAACGTATAGGCGATTCCTCTCCTCACGCGCCGGTGCGCCGGCATTGCCGTGATGTCCTCGCCGTCGAAGACGATCCGCCCCGCAGTCGGCTCGATCCTGCCGCAGATGAGGCTCACGAAAGTGGTCTTGCCGGCTCCGTTAGGGCCGATGATGGCGCGGATCTCGCCGCTGGTCAGGCTGAAGGTCACGCCGTCGACGGCCCGCAGGCCGCCGAAATTTCGGCAGAGATCCGTGGTCGTGAGGAGCGGCGTCACGGCAGCCATGGCAACCATCTCTCGCGGATCGTGCCGAGAATGCCTTTCGGAAAGAACAGCACGAGAAGGATGAGCGCGATCCCGACCACCAGCAGCCAGGCCGAGGTGAAGCTGCTGGTCACGTCGACGACATAGTACATGAACAGCGTCCCGAGGAGCGGGCCGAGTGTCGTTGCCGCCCCGCCGAGCAGCACCCAAAGCAGCGGCAGGATCGAATATTGAACGGACGCGAAGGTTGCCCCGACATAGCCGAAGAGCAAGGCGTAGGACGCGCCGGCAGCCGCGCAGATCACGCCCGATGCCACGAGCGCGATCAGCTTGTTCACGAAGGTGTCGTAGCCGAGCATGCGGGTTCGCTCCTCATTCTCGCGGATGGCGACGAGGACGCGTCCGAAGGGCGAGCGAATGATGGCCAGCACCGTCATGAGCACGATCGAGAACAGCGTCAGCGCCGCCATGTAGCGCACGGTCGGGTTCGTGAGTTCGAGCTGCCATCCGGCGAACGAGACGATACGCTGCGTCTGAGGCAGCACGAGCCCTTCGTCGCCTCGTGTCCAGTTCCCGAAGTAGAAGATGGTCAGATAGAGCACCTGGGCGAACATCATGGTGACGATCATGAAGGCGACGCCGGTCGTTCTGAGAGCCAGAAGTCCGATCACGGCGCCAAGCATTGCTCCACAGACGATCCCCCCGGCGAAGGCAGCCGGTACGCCCCAGCCGAGATGATAGAGCGGCAGGCCGGCGCCATAGAGCCCCGCGGCGAAGAACATCGCGTGGCCAAGGCTGAGCAGTCCGGCATAGCCGAAGGTGAGATTGTAGCCCATGGCGAATACCGCCAGCACCAGCACGCGGGCGAGCACGCCGTGATGATAGTCCGGCAGCGCGAATTGCAGGACAAAGAGCAGAAGGATGACAGCGGCATGCAAGGCGATGACGCGCCGGGCAGAGGCATTCGGGTTCATCGCACGGCGGTCCCGAAAAGCCCGGTCGGCCGGAAGACGAGCACGAGCGCGACGAGCAGCGTGGCGACGATCTTGGCGAGCGTCGGCTGGAAGAAGGCGGAAATGATTCCGTCGCTAAGCCCGATGAGGACGGCCGCCAGCACCGTGCCGCGCAGCGAACCGAGGCCGCCGATAATGACCACGATGAAGGAGAGAAGCAGCGGGTCGAGCCCCATCAGGTAATGCGCTTGGGAGATCGGCACGATCAGCACGGCAGCGATCGCCGCCAGCATCGCGCCGAGTGCGAATACGCCGGCATAGACTTTGTCCACCGGAATGCCGAAGGCTTGAGCGGTTTCGCGGTCATATTGGGTCGCCCGCATGACGAGACCGATGCGTGTACGGGTGAGCACGAACCAGCTTGCCAGCAGCAGCAGCGTGGAGGTCGCGACGACCGAAAGCTTATATCCGGAGTAGCCGAACCAGGGGAACAGGATGCGATAGCTGAAGGGCGCTTCGACGGGCCGCGCATCGGGGCCGTAGAAGGTGAGCGCCAATTGCTGGATGATATAGAGCAGGCCGATCGTCGCGACGATCGTCGCTTCGGGATCGTAGTTCAGGCGCCTGAGCACCAGGCGCTCCGCAACGAGCGCGATCGCGCCGACGATCAGCGGACTGACGACGAGAGCCGCCAGGAAGCCGAGCGCAGGGTGTCCCGTGACGAGCGAGGAAACCCACCAGGCAAGCACGGCGCCCAGCATGAAGAACTCGCCATGGGCGACGTTGACGATACGCATGACGCCGAAAACGAGCGACAGGCCGAGTGCCATCAAGGCCAGGACGGCCGACGTGACCAGGCCTTCGAGAGCGGCGAGCAGGAGATGGGGACCGAAGGCCATCTATGAAGGAAAGACCGGAGGGCGAAGCGCTCCGTCACGCCCGCCTCTGTCCCGCCGGGCCCGGCAAGACAGAGGGGGGCGTGACAAAACGAGACCGTTAACGTTACGCACTTGAAAATTTCACAGCGGCTGCGTCGTGTAGTCCCCTTCCGGCTCGTACATGCCATCCTCGATGGACGTGCGATGCACCACCTTCAGCTTGCCGCCTTCGACCTTGGAGATGTTCTGGTGGCCGAAGCACTGGTGGATCTTGCCGTTGAAGGTCTTGTCGCCCTGCGGGTGCTCCGGCCCCTCGGTGAAGCTGGTCAGCGCCTCGGTCGCCTCGACGAGCTTGGCGCGGTCCTCGGGGCCCTTGTAGCCGGCGTCCTCCATCGCCTTCTTGATGACGTAGAGCGTCTCCCAGCAGCCGAACATGTGGGCCGCCGTCGAGACATCCTTGGGGTCACCGACGGCCGCTCCGTTCTCGTCTATGCCGACGGCCGCCCGGTAGGCTTTCTGGGCGTCGGAGTCGTTTTCCTGGGCATAGCGGGGGGAGCCCTCCCAGAAATGGCTGCCGTCGAGGAATTCCAGGCCGGGACTGTTGATGTCGACGGCTTCGAGCGAGTCGATGAAACCGAAGAGCTGAGGCCGGTTCGAGCCGTAGAACTCGCCGAGCTCCTTCACGAAGGTCAGCACCGCCGGCCCGACCATCACATGGTAGAGCACCTCGGTCTCGGCCGGGATCTGCGGAAAATAGCGGGTGAAGGAGGTTTCCGTCGGCGGAATGGCGATCTGGCCGATCACCTCGGCGCCCTGCGCCTTCAGCGCGGACGGCAGGTAGTCGCGGTGATCGTGACCGAAGGCGAAGTCCGGGAAGATCATCGTAACCTTCTTGCCGACATTGCCGGCGATCCATGGCGCCATCGAGATCACCTGGCTCTTCACGTCCGTGATGCCGGGCTGGAAGCAATAGCGGTTGAGCTTCGTGGAGGCGACGTGATGGCCTTCGCTCACCACGTAATAAGGGATCTTCAGTTCGCCGGCGGTCGGGGCCGAACCGATGACGACATGCGAGAACAGCGTCCCATAGACGATGTCCGTCTTGTGCTGGGTGGCGAATTTGCCGACCACCTCGGCGCCGCGCTTGGGATCGGTGCCGTCGTCCTCGATGACGATCTCGATGGGGCGGCCATTGATGCCGCCGGCTTCGTTGATCAGCTTCACGGCGGCGTTCGTCGTGCGCTCGTACCAGCGGCCGTACGACGCGCCGATGCCGGTACGATGGGCCTGGAAGCCGATCTTGATCGGAGCCGAACTCTGCGCCTGCGCGTAGCGTACGAAGCCCGGCGACAGGGCGACGCCGGCCGATGCGCCGAGCCCTTTCAGTGCAGTGCGGCGCGACAGCCGGCCGGTGAGCGAGCCTTTGCCGGAAGAGCGGTTCTCGGTCATGCAAGTTCCCCCTGTAACGACACTGTTTCGGACGATCGCGACCGGCTTCTGGCGAACCGGATCATCAAACTCTTGCGTGACAATGATCGCTGACGCAAGGGCACCCAAGCAAGATTCGTCACGCGCCGGTCGGCGTCGACAGAAGCCACAGGCCAAGCACGGTGTAGCCGATCATGAGGATGGTCAGAGGCAACTGGCTGAGCGCCGCCGCCCTGGCGTCGGCGTGAAGGCGAAACGCCATCATATGGGCCACCAGAACGGCCAGGACATGGCCGAGAACGATGGCGCCGGCCTGGAGATTCCAGACCAGCCAGGCCGCCGACGAGCCCATGGTCAGGCCGGGAAAGACCTGCAGGCCGGCGGTGCCGAAAAGATCCCAGCCCTTGCTGAACGGATCCGACAAGGCGACCAGCGCGTACTGGCCGTTGACGGCAAGCACGGTGAGATAGTGGGAGAAATGATAGGCAAGCGCGATGGGTACGATGGACCAGACCAGCAGGCCCGCGCCGTTCCAGAAGCCGCCTGTGCCCCGCGCCAGTTTTCCGCCGGCCGAGACAGCGAAAAGGAAGACGGCGGAGAGCGCGGCCACGCTGGCCAGGAGGCCGGCCGTGTTGATGCCGATCATCGCCGAGCGGCCGGGAAATTCGAGCGGATTGATGCCGTTCAGGCTGAGCCAGAAAAATGTTCGCGACAGGCCGTCGAAGGTCACCGAGGCAAGCGTGAGCAGGAGGAAAAAGACACCGCTCGGCGGCAGGGGCGCGGCGAGGGAGAGCTTGGCGGCGGGCCAGCGCAACGCCAGGCCGTCGCGAGGAGTCCCCTTGAACCGCTCGAACACCGATAAGCGGGCGATCAGGCCGAAAAAGGCCGAAAGGCATTCGCCCTGCCGGTGCCACACGGCATGGCCGAAGACCAGCATGGCGGCGAGGTTCGCGACGAAATAGATCGAAACCACCGTTGCCAGCCGCGCCGGGTCGTCGGGCGCGGGGTCGATGAGCTCGAACCAGGCGAAGCCGAAGAACAGGAGCAGGGCTGGCCAATATCCGACCTGCGGGGGGAGCGCGATGATCGGCTCATCCACATCGCGCCGGAAACATCGGCGGATCAGCCGGCATGGACCGTACCACGGGTCGATCCACGTCCAGACATTGCCGAGCACGCCCTGAACGAGAGTGAGGCCGACCCAGACCAGCGTCCATATGGTCAGGGGGAGCGGGTTCGACAGGGGATCGCGGCTACCCCGCCAGCCGGCCAGCACGAGGACGAAAAACGCAGCGAAAGCGATCAGGCTGACGAAGGTCCGACCCCGCGGCCGCCAGTTGCCGGACAGAACGAGACGGCCTTTTGCCAGGCGATCGATCGCCGCCGGCGGCAGCACGGTCAGTGCCAGGAAACTCGCCGCGACGGCAAGCGCGCCGCCGGCGAGGTAATGCCCCGTCGGCAGCAGCATGACGAATCCGCGATCTGAGACATGAGCAAGGGCGGGGGCAGCGGTCAGGAGGGATGCGATGGCACTCCCAAGGACGCCAGCCGGATATGTCCAGCCCGCCCGCTTGCCGTCAGACATGGACGGCTTGCTCGACGCGGTCCTCTTCGCCGAACAACCGGAGATAGCGTTCGATTTCGCGCTTGTCGCCTGTCGCCTTGGCCGGATTGTCGGACAGCTTCACGGCCGGCCGGCCGTTGGCGCTGGTGACCTTGCATACCAGCGAGATCGCCTTCAGCCCGTCCGCGTCGACCGGCGCGCAGCCCTCGAAATCGTTGGTGAGGTTCGTCCCCCAGCCGAAGCTCATGCGCACCTTGCCGCGGAAATGATGATAGGTCTTGATGATCGTGTCGACGTCGAGCCCGTCCGAGAAGATCAGAAGCTTCTGCTTGGGGTCGCGGCCGCGTGCTCTCCACCAGTCGATGATCTTCTCGCCGCCCTCGATGGGCGGCGCGCTGTCCGGGCGGAAGCCGGTCCAGTCCGCCACCCAATCCGGCGCGTTGCGCAGGAATGCAGCCGTGCCGAACGAGTCCGGCAGGACGATCAAAAGGTTCCCGCCATAATAGCGCTGCCAGTCCTGCAGCACCCTGTACGGGGCATGGATCAGCTCCTGATCCGTCTTGGCCAGGGCGGCAAGCACCATGGGCAGTTCATGCGCGTTGGTGCCGAGGGCTTCCAGGTCCGTGTCCATGGCGAGCAGCACATTGCTGGTACCGGTGAAAGCGTTGCCGATGCCCTCCTTGAGGGCCTCCACGCACCATCGCTGCCACAGGAAGCTGTGGCGGCGGCGCGTGCCGAAATCGGAGATCGTTATGCCCGGAAGCGCCTTGAGCCGCTCGGTCTTCGCCCACATCTTGGCCTTTGCCCTGGCGTAAAGCACGTCGAGCGCGAAGGGGCCGAGGGATTTCATCGCGGCGCGCGAGCGCAGCTCGTTGATGATGGCAAGGGCAGGGATTTCCCACATGGTCGTGTACGCCCAGGGGCCGTGGAAATCGAGCTCGTACTGGCCATTGCACTTGCGAAGCTCGTATTCCGGGAGCTGGAAGTCGGCGAACCAGCGCAGGAACTCGGGCTCGAAGATCTGCTTGCGGCCATAGAAGGTGTTGCCGGCGAGCCAGATCATCTCCTTCTTGGAAATGCGCAACGTGCGCGCATGGTCGAGTTGCGCCCGCAATTCGCCTTCGTCGATCTCGTCGGCCAGCCGCACGGAGGTGGTGCGATTGATCAGCGAAAATGTGGCGTCGACCTTGGGATAGAGGCCCCAGATCATCTGCAGCATCAGGAGCTTGTAGAAATCCGTGTCGAGCAGACTGCGGATGATCGGGTCGAGTTTCCAGGTGTGGTTGTAGACCCGCCGCGCAATGTCGGTTTTCGTCATGTTCCCAGCCGCCTTTCGCCGCCCTTCGTCCTGCTCGCTATAGCATCGATTCCACGGACATGCTGCAACGCCTGAATGCGCTGGCGCGATGAAATATCGGCCTTGGCGCAGATCAGGTCATCTCGGCGGAAATTCCTTGCAGGGTCTCCCTCAGCGCTTGGGGGAGCGCTCGCGGACGCCGCGTCGTCCGGTCGACATAGACGTGGATGAAAAAACCTTCCGCGGCGGCGCGTTGCTCGTCGTTGCGGAAGAGGCCCACCTCGTAGCGCACGGAGGATGTGCCGAGTTTCGTCACGACGATCCCCGCCGTCACCACGTCGGGAAAGGCGAGTTCGGAGAAATAGCGGCAACCGGTCTCGACGACGAGGCCGATCTGGTCGCCGGCATGGATGTCGAGCACCCCCTTATCGATCAGCCAGCCATTCACCGCCGTGTCGAACAGGGAATAGTGCACGACATTGTTCATATGGCCGTAGATGTCGTTGTCCATCCAGCGCGTCGTGATGGTCCGGAAGGTCCGGTAGCGTTCCCTTGGGGACGGGGTGGCACGCTCGGTCACAGCGCGACCCGATAGGTGGCCAGCCCGCCGGCCCGGCGCGGATTGTCGACCGGGAGCTCGGTCATCGCATCCGGCGCTCCTGGGCAGACGCTCCTGCGTGTCGTGTTGAAGGTGAACGGAATCAAGGCTTCCTCCTGATTTGTTCCAGACTACAGGCCCCTGACGGGAATCCAAGAGCCGCGATCACCCCCGCAGCGGCCGCGCCAGGGATCTCCGGACAGCGGGCGAACGTTTCTTGCGGATGGCGATCTGGCCGGCGACAGGCGTTTCGGCATTGCCGGCGGCCTGCTGCTTTTCGGCGAAAAGCCAGTCGATGAAAAGGCGCACGATGGGTACCGATCTGAGGTCGCTGCGGCAAGCGACATAAAAGGCATCCACAGCCGGGACCGACAGGTTGAAGGGCGTCACAAGCTGGCCGCGCGCGAGCAGGGAGCTCGCCGTCACGGAATCGCCCAGCGCGACGCCGTGGCCATGCACGGCGGCCTCGATCGAAAGGCGTGCGTCGCTGAAATGGTGCTTCTGGGAGCCGCCGATATCGAGCGCGTCGGCCGCGGCGAGCCAGGTCTGCCACTCGCGCCCGTCATCGGCGTGCAGAATAGTCTGGTCGGCGAGGTCGCGTATCGTGCGGATGGGCCGGTTGTTGATGAGCGTCGGGCTGACGACGGGAAACAACTCGAGATCGGACCATTTCTGCAACCAGCAATCCGTCCAACTGCCGTTGCCGTAGAGCAGACAGACGTCGATGTCGGCGGAGCGGATCTCTCCGGGGTCGTTGGAGGCGCCGAGCGTGAGCTCGATGCCTGGATATTGCGCCGCGAAGGATCCGAGCCGTGGGATCAGCCAGAAAGTCAGCAGCGCGGGAACGCAACTCACCGACAAGGTGCCGGTACTGACCGGCCTCCTCATGCGCGCCGTGGCGGCCGCTATGCCCTGAAAGGCCGCGGAAATGGCCGGAAGGAGCTCCGCACCTTGCGCGCTGAGCTTCAGGCGCTGGCCATGGCGCTCGAAAAGCTGCACCCGCAGGGCCGCTTCGAGAGCCTTGATCTGATGGCTGACCGCGCCATGTGTCACGTTGAGTTCGCTTGCCGCCTTCGTCAGCGAGCCGTGACGGGCTGTGGCTTCGAAGGCGCGGAGCGGATTGAGCGGAGGCAGGCGTCCCGCCATTGCAGCAAGCCCGTTGTGCTTGAGACTATGTGAGAAATCCTCACACAAAACCCTATAACAATATCAATTGTCTTTTCAATATCGCTGCTGCAAGCTTCGATGGTCTCATAAAGGAGGTGCGACATGGCGTGGGATCCGAGCAGGCTCGAGGAACTGCGCCGCAAATATGGCGAAAGCCGCGGCGGCGAAATGTTCGATCCGAAGTTCAAGCGCGTCGCCGATCGGATCTTCTCCGAGAACGGGACACGACTGGCCCCCTATGCGGGCATGCCGACCTTCCTTTCCGCGCCGCACCGGGCCGTCGATGCCGATCGCCCCGATTTCGGGGACCTCCAGGTGGCGATCGTGGGCGTCCCGATGGATCTAGGCGTCACCAATCGGTCGGGGTCGCGTTTCGGGCCACGCGCCTTGCGCGCCATCGAGCGGATCGGACCCTACAACCATGTGCTCGACTGCGCACCGACCTACGAACTCAGGGTCGCCGATATAGGCGACGTGCCCTTCGCCAGCCGATACCGGCTGGAGCAGAGCCACGACAATATCGAGCGCCGCATCAACCAGATCGTCGATGCCGGCGTCGTGCCGCTTTCCGTCGGCGGCGATCATTCGATCACGCATCCCATTCTCAAGGCGGTCGGAAAAGGCGCGCCGGTCGGCATGATCCATATCGACGCCCATTGCGACACGGGCGGCGCCTTCGACCAGACCAAGTTCCATCATGGCGGGCCGTTCCGCAATGCCGTGCTCGACGGCGTGCTGGACCCGACACGCACGATCCAGATCGGCATTCGCGGCGCTTCCGAATATCTTTGGGAGTTCAGCTACGACTCCGGGATGACGGTGATCCATGCCGAAGAGATCTCGTCCCTCGGAATTCCAGCTGTCATTGAAAAGGCGAGGAAGATCGTCGGCGACGGCCCGACCTATCTTTCCTTCGACATCGACAGCCTGGATCCCGCCTTCGCGCCCGGCACGGGCACGCCGGAGGTGGGCGGTCTGACGACGCGCGAGGTGCTCGAATTGCTGCGCGGCCTGAAGGGTGTCAACCTCGTCGGAGGGGATGTGGTCGAGGTCGCGCCGCAATATGATGCGACGACCAACACGGCGCATGCCGGCGCCCAGGTGCTGTTCGAGATACTGAGCCTGATGGTTTTCAGTCCTTTCGTGCAGGAAGGGCGGAGCTGACGAACGAGCCAATCATAAGAACGGGAACATGCCGCAACGCCGGCGTCACAAGAGGAGAATGACATGACCAGGATCATCGACAAAGCGGTGAGCCGCCGGGCCGTGCTCGGCGCCGGCCTCGCGACGGCGGGCTTGCTCGCCATGCCGTCAATTCCGCGCGCGCAAGAGAAGTCGCTCAAGATCGGCGTCTATGGCGGCTACTTCAAGGATTCCTTCGACAAGCACATCTTCCCCGAATTCACCAAGGCGACCGGCATTGCCGTGGAGTCGGTGGCCGAGCCGACCGGCGAGGCCTGGCTGGTTCAGCTCGAGCAGGCGGCGCGCGCGGGCCAGGCGCCGGCCGACGTCTCGATGATGTCGCAAACCTCGACGCTCAAGGGACAGGCGACCGAGTTGTGGACGCCGATCGACATCGCGCGGATCAAACACGCGGGCGATCTGCTCGAGCACTTCGTCAACAAATATCCGGATGGCCGGGTCGCCGGCGTCGGGGCGGTCGCCTGGTACATCACTCTCGTCACCAACACGCAGGTCTACCCGACACCTCCGGATTCCTGGGCGGCATTATGGGATCCCGCGAACAAGGACAGGCTCGGCCTGCTCGCCCTCGTCTCGAATTCGTTCCTGCTCGAAGTCACGGCGACGACGTTCTTCGGCGGCACCAAGGCGCTCGATACGGAGGAAGGCATCCTGAAGGCCTTCGAGAAGCTTGCCGAGGTGAAGCCGAACGTGCGGCTATGGTATCGCGACGAGGCACAGTTCGAGCAGGCGCTGAAATCCGGCGAGATTCCGATGGGGCAGTATTATCACGACGTCACCGGACTTGCCGCGGCCGAGGGCCATCCCGTCCGCTCCACCTTCCCCAAGGAGGGGGGCATCCAGGATTCCGGCAACTGGGTCATCTCGCGGGCTTCGAAGAAGGCCGACGAGGCCCATGTCTTCATCGATTACATGAGCCAACCGTCGATCCAGGGATTGATGTCGCGCAAGGTGGGCACGGCTCCGACGCTGAAGCGCGACAAGCTCGATCTGACGCCGGAAGAGTTCGCGGCCGTGTCGTCCGAAATCCCGCCGATCATTCCGCGCTACGATCTTTATACGTCCAAGGCGGACTGGTTGAACCAGAAGTGGACCGAGCTCATCGTCGGTTGAGCGGGCGGCTATGGCGAAAAGGGGGCAGGGGCGGCGAGAAGGCACCCCTCTCCCCTCGAGGGCTACGATGCTCACATATTTCGCACACTATCGGCGCTTCCTGGAACACCCCTCATCCGACCTCGCTTTCGCGAGGCCACCTTCTCCCACAAGGAGAGAAGGAGGAGCTTTGCAGAAGCGCTCCTGCCAATCGCAAGCGCTGGCGATTGGCGTTAGCGTTGCGGCCGTCTTCCGTTCTCCCCTTCTTGTAGGAGAAGGTGGCCGCGCGAAGCGCGGTCGGATGAGGGGTGGGCCTGCCTTTGCAACCTTCGAACAGGCGGGATGAGACATGTCGGGACTGGCGCTCAGGAACGTAACCAAGCAATTCGGCAGCTTCCTTGCCGTGGACGACGTCGACCTCATGGTCCCGCACGGCACCTTCGTGTGCCTGCTGGGGCCGTCCGGCTGCGGCAAGACCACCTTGCTCCGCATGATCGCGGGGCTGGAGGAACCGACCAAAGGCTCGATCGTCCTCGACGACCGGGACATCACCTCCGTGCCGACGCACAAGCGCGATTTCGGCATGGTGTTCCAGTCGCTGGCCTTGTTTCCTCATCTCTCGGTCGGCGACAACATCGCTTATCCCTTGCGGATTCGGGGCGTCACCCGGGAGGAGCAGAAAAGGCGCGTCGAAGAGCTGCTTCGCATGATCCATCTTCCGGGCTTCGCCGATCGGCCGGTGGCGAAGCTTTCGGGTGGCCAGAGGCAGCGCGTGGCCATCGCCCGCGCGCTCGCGCTCTCGCCGAAGCTGTTCCTGCTCGACGAACCCCTCTCCGCGCTGGACGCCAAGCTGCGCGAGGCCATGCAGGTGGAGTTGCGCCAGCTCCAGCAGAAGCTCGGCGTCACCACCATCGTTGTCACGCACGATCAGCGCGAGGCCATGACGATGGCCGATCTCGTCGTGGTGATGGGTGAGGGCCGGATCAGGCAGGCTGCGGCGCCGATCGAGATCTACCGCAAGCCCGCCGATGCTTTCGTCGCCGACTTCATCGGCTCGACCAACCTGCTCGAGATCGCCACCGATGGATCGGGCCGGATCAATGTGCTCGGACAGGCGATGCCCGAGCTCAAACTGCCGGCCGGAATATCCAAGGCTTCGGTGTCGGTGAGGCCTGAGGATGTCCAGATCACGGCGCCGGGCATGGGCACGATCGACGGCACGGTCACATTCGTGCGCGATCTCGGCGGCACGATCGAGACATTCGTCGAGGCCGCGGGAACGACCATCGTCGCGGTCGCCACGCCGCGCGAGCGGCCCGATGTCGCCGCCGGCCAGAAGGTCGGCGTCAAGCTGCCCGCTGACAGTTGCGTGGTGGTCAGGCAATGAGGAGAGAACCTCCCAGGTCGCTGGCCGACTATACGCCGCTGTTTTTCCCGGCGGTGATGTTGACCGTATTCTTCGTGGTGCCGTTCTCGATCATGATCGCGGTGAGCTTCTTCAAGCGCGACCCCGCCGGCTTCTACAAAACCGATTTCGTCTTCGAGAACTACGCTCGCTTCCTGTCCACCTTCTTCGGCACCGTGCTCGGCTTCTCGCTGATGCTGGCGATCGCAGTTGCCGTCTGCTGCGTGGTGATAGGTTTTCCCTTCACCTATCTGCTCACGAAGCGCTCTCGCCGGGTCCAGACCGTCTGGCTTGTGGGTCTGCTTTCGATCCTCTCCTTGTCCGAGGTGATCATCGGCTTCGCCTGGTCGACGCTGTTCTCGCGCACGGCAGGCATCACCAACCTGCTCGTGGCGCTCGGCCTGATGGGCGAGCCGCAGGCCTTATTGCCGGGATTTGGCGCCGTGCTGACAGGCATGGTCTACCAGGCGCTGCCCTATACGATACTGGTGCTTTATCCCGCCCTGATCCGCCTCGATCCGACCTTGCTCGAAGCAGCGCGCACGCTCGGCGCATCTCCTCTCCGCGCCTTCCTGAATGTGGTCGTGCCGGCGTTGCGCAATACCATCGTCGCGACCCTGATCATGGTCTTCGTCTTCGCGCTCGGTTCCTATCTTCTCCCGCAGATTCTCGGCCGGCCGCAGCATTGGACGCTTTCCGTGCTGATCACCGATCAGGCGATCTACCAGTCCAACATGCCGTTTGCCGCGGCAATGGCCGTGTTCCTGGTGCTGATGTCGCTGTCGCTTGTCGGCCTCACATTGCTTGTCGGACGCAGGGAGAATGCCGCATGAGCTCGACATTCCTGCGCCGCCTCTACTTCTCGCTTGTGGCGCTATTCCTCGCGGCGCCGATCATCGTGGTCCTCGGCGTCTCGATGAACGAGAAGCAGGACCTTGCCTTCCCGCCCAGGGGGTTCTCCCTCGCTTGGTATGATCAGATCTTCACAAATCCGGAATGGCGCAGCGCCCTCGTCGCCTCGCTGCTCCTGGCCCTCACCTCGGCCGCGATCGCCGTCGCCATCGCATTGCCGCTCGCCTGGTTCATGTGGCGGCGCATCGCGCCTTGGGCCAACGTCTTCCAGGTGCTGGGCCTCGCCCCGTTCATCCTGCCGCCCGTGATCACCGCTCTCGGCTTCCTGACCTTCTGGGCGACCGCCGGCGCCTACGGCCAGCCCTGGACGGCGGCGATCAGCCACGCGATCTTCTTCGTAACCTTGCCGCTCGTCACCCTGTCGCTCGGCTTCGCCTCGATCGACCGCTCGCTGGTGGAAGCCGCCTCGACCATGGGCGCCAACGACCGGACGGTGCAGCGCACTGTCATCCTGCCGCTGATCCTGCCTTATCTCGTCTCCGGCTATGCCTTCGCCTTCGTGCTCTCCCTCAACGAATACATCGTCGCCTATATGACGGTCGGCTTCACGATGGAGACGCTGCCGATCAAGATCTTCAACGCCTTGCGCTACGGCTACACGCCGACCATGGCGGCGGTGTCGGTCTTCTTCGTGGCGATCGCGGCGCTCGTCTTCAGCCTGATCGCGAGATTTGGCGATATCAGGCGCCTGCTTGGTGCCATGTCTTCGGATGGAAACTGATGCGCATTGCAGCTCTCCAGATGCAGGCCGTGACGGGAGATCTCGCCGCCAATCTTCGGCGGATCGAGCAGGCCGCCTTTCAGGCAGCCGAGAAAGGGGCGACTGTCTTGGTCGCGCCCGAGCTTGCCCTGACCGGCTACGGCGCCGGCTCGGCGATCCTGCGCCTCGCCGAGCCGACGGGCGGGGAGACAGCGGGCCGGCTCGGCGAGATCGCGTCCCGCACCGGGGTGGCTATCCTGACCGGTTTCGCCGAACGCGCCGGAGACACGGTCTACAACAGCGCTCTGTTCGTCGAGGGCGACAGGCCGGCCGTAGCCTATCGCAAATCGCATCTCTACGGCGACTATGAACGCGCGCTGTTCCGCCCGGAGAAGCCGACTGCCGGTATCATCGAGTTCAAAGGCCTGAAGCTCGGCATGCTGATCTGCTACGATGTGGAGTTCCCGGAGAATGTCAGGCGGCTGGCGAGGGCCGGCGCCCAGGCTGTGCTGGTCCCGACCGCGTTGCCCGCCAGCGACCACGCTGCCCTCATCGCCCAGAAGATGATCCCGGTCCGGGCCTTCGAGAATCAGATCTTTGTCGCCTATGTAAACCATTGCGGCGCCGACGACCGCTTTTCCTATGCCGGCCTTTCCGGCATCGCCGCGCCCGACGGCACTTTGATTGCCAAGGCCGGTGCCCAGAAGGAAGCACTGCTTCTGGCCAAAGTCGAGCCGGCTGACTATCGGGCCTCGGCCGCCGTCAACAGCTACCTCGCCGATCTCAGATTCTGATCTGCTACACCAGCGCGGCAGCCGACATGAGCTCTTGCGGACCCGGCGCCTGGAACATCCTGCGCCCGCCCTCTGCTTCCTCGGTGAAGCACCAGCGCACGACACCATCGCGATCGAGCAGGAACTCGCCGACGAGCTGGCTGCGTCCGGTCGCGATCATTTCCTGGTCGGCTTCCGTGACCACATAGCCGTCCTTCTTGTCGAGCAGTTCCGACGCCGCGAAGGGATCCATCGGCTCCGGCAACTCGCCGGGCAGGTCGAGACGCAAGCTCATCGCGGCATCCATGCTGATCTTGTACGGCCATTCGATCTCGCTTTCCGTGATCTGGAGATTGGGCAGGCCGAAGGCGCGGTGCGATCTTCGTTCGGGATCGGCGGCCGCCAGCAGGTTGGGAAGCGGATGGTAGCGGTAGTAAAGCCTGGCGCGCTCGATCGGCGTATTGATGACGGCCAGACTTTGCACGCCTTTCCTGCGCAGTTCCGGTTCGAGTTCGGCCAGCGCCGCGATATGGCGCCGGCAGAATGGACAATGCAAACCGCGGAACAGACCGACCAGGACGGGATTCTGGCCGCGGTAGTCGGCAAGGGCCACCTTGCCCTCGCGCGTGATGGCGTCCAGCACCACATCCGGCGCCCGATCGCCCGGTTGTAATGGCCTCTCGGCTGCAGCCTCGGACATCTCCGGCTCCTTTCCAGCTAATCGAGAAACGGCAGCACGACGAGCGACGCCGGGTCGATGCCGTGCCGGGCGCAGACGTCCTGCGCCAGTGAGAAGTAACGTTCCGCCTCGGGCAGATCGTCGAGATCGAGGTTGAGGGTTGCCAGCCCGTCGTAGCATGGGACGAGCAATTGGGGCTCGCCGGTTTCCCGCGCGAGATCCAGCGCCTCCGTGTAGCAGCGGGAGGCGAGCTCTGGCCTGCCATGGCACTGGTGGATCTGTCCCAGCGCGATGAGCGGAACCGGCAGATGCTCCCGCTGGTCGAGAGCGCGGTCGATCTCGATCGCCTTCTCCGCCGCCGGCACGCCCTCGTCGCTGCACCTGTCGGTGAAGGTGCAGGAGGCGACTGCGAGATTGGCGAGAAGGCGCGCCTGCATGCCGAGATCCCCGATCATGCGTGCCACGTCCAGTCCTCGCCGGCAGACTTCGATCGCCTTGGTGGGCGCGGTGAAGCTGTAGAGCACGCCCAGATTGGTATAGCCGCGGCAGGCGGCCTGCAGCAGATTCGCCGCCTCGGCAACTGCCACGCTTTGCTCAACCTCCTTGAGGGCTTCCCTGCCGCGGCCCAGGCGCGCAAGCGCGACGCCCTTGGTATTCAGCGCCTCGGCGATGGCGCGTGCCGCCTCCAATCGGGTGTCGGGATCGTCATTGCCGGCCAGCGACCTGGCGTGAACGAGCGCCTTGTCCGCCCATTGGGCTGCGGCGGAGTGATCGCCGAGACGAAAGGCGAGGCGACCGCGTTCCTGAAGAAGATGAGCCTGTTCTATCGGGGCGCTCGTTCCGGAAAGCCGTTCGGCTGCTTCGGCATAATGCGCACCGGCCGCGTCGCGTTTGCCGCTGTCCCAGAGGAGCCTGCCGATCTTGCGTAGCAGGCGCGCCTGCGCTACCCGGTCCCCGGAACCGCCGTCGCGCGCCGCCAGCACAGCGCGATATTGATCATGCGCCTCGCCGCGTCGCCCGGTGAGCAGGCTCAGGTCGGCAATCCGCTCGCGAAGCTCCAGCTGTGCGTCATGCTGTCCTTCGTCGAGGGACAGTATTTCGAGCGCCTGGCGGTAGAGACGCAGGGCATCGTCATTGGCGTAGATGGCGCGGGCCCGGTCGCCGGCGGCCATGAAATAGAGCGCACCCTTCGGCCTGGAGACGCCCAGGCTGAAATGATGGCCGAGCCTGGACAGGTCCTCCAGCCGATGCGGATCGCCGCCACTGCATTTCTCCAGTGCCGTCCCGATGCGTTCGTGCAACTGCGTTCTCTGCTGCAGGAGGAGGTTCTGGTAGATCACGTCGTGAAGCAGGGTCTGGCTGAACCGGTACAACCTGGATCTGGTCGGCTTGGTCCTTGGCACCTCCTCGATGATCTCGCAGTCGCAGAGGTGGTCGAGGCCTGCCTCCAGGCGCGCCGGGTCGGCGGAGATCATGGCCAGGAGATCGGCATCGAAACGCGGTCCGATCACGGCCGCTCGCTGCACCAATGCTCGAATATCGGACGGCAGCCGGTCCATCCGGGCAAGCAGCATTGTTTCGATGTTGGCCGGAATGACGGCTGTCGTGTCGTCAGCCGAAATGGACCAGCGGGAGCCGGCACGGGAAATGACGCCGCTTTCGACCATGCCGCGGGCGATCTCTTCGATGAAGAGCGGATTGCCTTCGGCCCGCGCCAGAATGCGTTCTTGCAGATCCCCTGCGGGACCGGCCCAATCCTTGCCGAACAGCGCCGTCAGCAAGCTCCGCCCTTGCGCGGGTGCCAAGGGCGGCAGCCGGAGCTTCGTATGGCTCGCCTTTCGCGAGTCGAGCTGGTCCATGTCGAGGGTCGGCCGGTAGGTGACCAGGAGCATGAGGCGCCGGCGCTCGAGCCGGTCCATCACAAAACGAAGCGCTTCGAGAGACACGGCATCGGCCCAGTGCAGATCTTCAAGGACGATCAGCAGGGGCGACAGATCGAGCCGCCGCTCGAAAATGGTTCGGATGGCGTGCAGGATCTGCCGCCGCAACTGCTCGGGCTCCAGATGGCGCAACGCTCCGTCCCTGTCGCCGAAACCGAAGACATGGAGGAAGAGGGGCATCAGTCGCTCCGCCTCTTCGCCTCCGAGCTCAAGCTCATCGAGCGAAGCGGCAAGCCGTTCTCGCGTTTCGTCCTCCGAAGCTCTCGACCCGATCCCGTAAGCGCTTCGAAGAACCGCTGCCAAGGTTCCGTAGGATTGTTCCCCCAATGGCGAGCAGGCGGCCTGTCGGATCGCGACGTCGCCAAAATGCTCCCTGTCGCGGATACGCGCGATGAACTCCTCGATCAGCCGCGTCTTTCCAATCCCGGCCCCTCCCGTCAGATGGACCAGTTGCGCGGCGCCGCTGCAGGCGAGATCGAGCAGGCCGAACAGTCGCCCAAGTTCGTCGTCGCGGCCGACTATGCCGGCGCTCAGGCCAAGCGTTTCCAGGCCTCGCGCCGCACGCGGCACCTCGAGCCGCCCCTCCAGGCGGTGGACGAGCACTGTGCCGGATTTGCCGCGTAACGCGATCTCGCCCAACGAATCATAGGAGAAGGCGTGGCGCGTCAGGCGTTGGGTCAGCGGCCCCACAAGAATCTCGCCGGGCGCTGCCATGGCCTGAAGCCGTTGCGCGATGTTCACCGTGTCGCCGGTCACCGAATAGGATTTCGCCGTGCGGGCCCCGACGCCGCCTGCGACCACCTGGCCCGTATTGATGCCGATATGGAGCAGCAGGGGAGTTCCGGCCAAGGCCTTCGCGTTCTCGCCGAGGCGTGCTGCCCGCTCCACCATGTCGAAAGCGGCGCGCAAGGCGCGTTCGGGATCGTCCTCGTGGGCGACCGGCGCGCCGAACAGCGCCAGCAAGGCATCGCCGATGAATTTGTCGACAAAGCCGTCGAATTTCTGCACCGCGGCAGTCAGCTCTTCGAAAAGCTCGTTCTGCAGTCCCCGCGTGATTTCGGGGTCGAGGCGTTCGCTGAGCTCGGTGAACCCGCTGAGATCGGCGAAGAGCACCGTGACCGTGCGGCGGTCGCCGTCGGGGCTGGGGGAGGGAGCATCGGGGGCGCCCGGCACAAGGAGCTGGCCACCCGACGGAGCTTTTCCGGCGTCGCTTCGTGGAACGGCCGCGAGTTTGCCGATCTGGGCACCGCATTTCGGGCAGAAGGCGAAATCGGGGGCACAGGAATAACCGCAGGAGTCGCACCGGCGAGGCTGCCGCTGCCCGCATCTTGGGCAGAAGGCGAAGTCGCTTTCGATCTCCAAACCGCAATTCGCGCAGTTCATCGACGCCACCCGGCAAGCGCCCCGGGGCCTGATCGGCCTGCCCTTTCCTGCGCGATATTAAGCCTGCGTGGCCTTCTTGAACAGCTACGCCAAAAGGCGGCGCCCGCAGGTTTGCCGCGGACGCCGGATCGTGTCCATTTTAGTGCGCCGGCAAGGCGGGCCGCAGGGCGGCACTGGTCAGGATGCGGTCCCTGCGCAGCCAGCGCAGGAGGAGCAGCAGCGCCACCACGGCGAGCCCGACCGACAGACCGATCCAGATGCCGTTGCCGCGCAGCCCGTAATGGAAGGCGAGCAGCGCGCCGAGCGGCATGCCGACACCCCAATAGCCGATCGCGGCGTAGAGCATCGGCACGGTCGTGTCATGCAGGCCCCGCAGCATGCCGGCCGCCACCGCCTGCGCGCCGTCGACGATCTGGAACAGAGCGGCGAAGGTGAGGAAGGTGACGGCAATTCCCACGACCGTGGCATTGGCGGGGTCTGTCGCATCGATGAAGGCGCCGATGAGGACCATCGGCCAGGTGATCATCACCAGGGCCATCATCGCCATGAAACCCACCCCCAGCGCGTAGGCCGTCCAGCCGGCCCGGAAAATCCCCTCGCGATCCCTGGCCCCATGGGCCAGGCCGACCCGCACCGTGACGGCCTGATTCAAGCCCAGCGGCACCATGAAGCTGATAGAAGCGATCTGGATGGCGATGGCATGGGCGGCGAGCGACGCCGCATCGATAAGGCCCATAAGCAAGGCCGCCGCATTGAACACCATGACTTCGAAAGCCAGAATGCCGCTGATGGGAAGGCCTAGCCTGAGCAGAGCGGCGAAACGCGGCCAGTCCGCGCGCCAGAAGCGGCCGAAAACCCGATAGCGGCGAAAACGTCGCTCCGTGAGCACCACCGTTGTCAGCCCGGCGAACATCAGGCCGTTCGACAAGGTCGTCGCAAGCCCGGCGCCGGATACGCCCATGGCCGGCATGCCGAATTCGCCCAGCACCAGCGCCCAGGTGGCCAAGGCGTTGAACGCGACGGCGCAGAAAGCGACCGCCAGCGCCCAGCCGGGTCGCTCCAGGGCGGATATGAAGGAGCGCAGGACGATGTAGCCATAGTAGGGAAGAATGCTCCATTGCAGCCAGCGCACGTAGCTGCCGGCCTTGGCAGCCAGGCCCGGATCCTGCCCCATGGCCTTCAGAATGGCCTCGGCCTGCCACAGCAGGAGCCAGATCGGCGCCGCCACGCACAGGGCGAGCCACAGCCCCTGGCGGACGGTCCTTCGGACATCGCGCACCGAATGGGGCCTGCGACCGATTTCCGAGGCGATCATGGGCGAGGTGGCGAGCATCAGGCCGAGCCCGAACATCATCGGTCCGAAATAGAGGTTCGATCCAAGAGCGCCCGCCGCGAGCGTCTCCGGCCCGAGCCGTCCCATGATGAGAACATCGGTCGCAGTCATGGCCGTCTGGGCGAGGTTGGTCAGCACCATCGGCCAGGCCAGAAGAATCGTCGCGCGCAACTCGTCGCGCCAAGGGGTCGCCGGCGCTTGCGCGCTGGTGTCGAGCGAAGGCATGTCTGGTCTTCCCGGAGCGAAACGGCCGTGACGGCTCGCGTTTCGCAGGTTTCTCCGGCGCCGAGTTCGGAAATCGGCGCAGCAGACAGCTCTTTTGATGCAGTTCCAACGTAAAAACAAGCTTCGGTGATTGGGCCAGGGGCCGTCGCCCCGCTGGCCTTTTGGATCGCCGCGTGCCATTGCGGACTGGATGCGGGGAATCCATGAGTAGCAGGCTCGGCAGATGAACTCAGGTCGAATCATGTTCCTGTCCTGGGGCCGCAAGGGCGCCGCCACGACACTGTTGCGCACTGTCGGACAGGAAGCGCTTGCCATTCCCGGTATCGAGGCCACCATCTCCGTGTCACGCCAAAGCGAGGAGTTCGCGTCCTTCGCGCCGTTCGGCGAGGCCCTGTTTCCGGTGGATACGTTCCGGTCCGGTCGTGGCGCGCTCGCTGGCCTCTGGCGCATACCGCAGCTTCGACGGCAACTCGCCGGCAGGATCAGCCGCGACCGCATCCGTGCCGTGGTCACGATCATGCCGCACGTCTGGACGCCCTTCATGGTCGGCGCCGTCAAGAACGCGGGCGCGCGCTACGTGACGATCGTTCACGATGCCAAGGCCCACCCCGGGGACGCGACGGCGATCGTCAATCGCCTGCTGCTGCTGGAAGCCAAACGAGCGGATCGAGTGGTGACCTTGAGCGAGTCCGTTCGCGATAGGCTCGTCCGAGATCGCATAGCGCCGCCGGAGCGCATCATTCCGCTGTTCCACCCGGATTTCGCCTTCGAGTCTTCCGGCACGCCGAGGCGGCGCGTCCAGGGCAGCCCGTTCCGCTTGCTCTTTCTCGGACGCATCCTGCGATACAAGGGCCTCGGCCTGTTCGTCGAGGCGGCGGAGTTGCTACGTCGGCGCGGCATTCCCGTCGAAATTGGCGTCTTCGGCGAAGGATCGATCTCGCCTTTCGAGCAGAGGCTGGCCGCGCTGGGCGCCGAAATCGTCAACCGTTGGCTTTCGGAGGACGAAATCGCGGACGCCCTCGGCAGATACGACGCGATGGCGCTCAGCTATGTCGAAGCGAGCCAATCGGGCGTGGCCGCGGCGGCGCTCGGCTCAGGCCTTCCCGTCGTGGCGACGCCGGTTGGCGGACTGAAAGAACAGATTCAAGACGGCCGGACGGGTCTCATGGCGCGGGACGTCACGGCTGCTGCCTTTGCCGACGCGGTCGAGCGGCTGGCGGGGGACGCCGGGCTCTACGGCGACATAGCCGCGGCGTTGAGGGAAACGGCGGGCGAGCGATCGGTCAGGCGGTTCACGAAGGCGCTCGCCGCGGTGGCTTTGGACTAGCCTGTTAGTCTGAGGTCGTGTAGCCTTCGAGGCCCGTCACCCCTCGTATCCATTGGGGTTCTTGACCTGCCAGTGCCACATGTCGGCGCACATGTCCCGAAGGGTCTTTTCGGCCGACCAGTCGAGCAACGCATGGGCATGGGAAGGATCGGCATAGGTGCTGGCGACGTCCCCCGGCCGGCGCTCGGCGAGAACATAGTCGACCTTGCGGTTGGAGGCATGTTCGAAGGCTCTGATGACTTCGAGCACGCTGTAGCCCCGGCCGGTGCCGAGATTGACGGCGAAGCAGCGCGGCTGGTCGAGCTGTTCGAGCGCTTTCAGATGCCCTCTGGCGAGGTCGACGACATGGATGTAGTCACGCACGCCGGTGCCGTCGGGCGTGGGGTAATCGTCCCCCCATACGTTCAGCCTCTCGCGCCGGCCGGAGGCGACCTGTGCGATGAGAGGCATGAGGTTGTTGGGAATGCCCTTGGGGTCCTCGCCGATCAACCCGCTTTCATGCGCGCCGACGGGATTGAAATAACGCAGGATCGCGATGCTCCACCGGGGGTCGGAGGCATGCAGGTCGCGCAGCATCTCCTCGATGATGAGCTTGGTGCGTCCGTATGGGTTGGTCGCGGAAAGCGGATGATCCTCCTGCAGCGGCAGGCGCTGGGGATTGCCATAGACGGTAGCGGACGATGAGAAGACCATCCGCTTGACGCCGGTCGCGTTCATCGCCTCGACCAGCTGCAAGGTCCCGTTCACATTGTAGTCGTAGTAGGCGAGCGGCTTGGCCGTGGATTCGCCCACGGCCTTCAGGCCGGCGAAATGGATGACGGCGGTGCAGCGATGGCGCTTCAACACACCCTCCAGGAATGCGCGGTCGCGGATGTCCCCGGTTTCACTGGCCGGCTGTCGGCCGGTGATCCGGGCGATACGTTCTAACGCTGCGGGGTGGCTGTTATCGAAATTGTCCACGATGACGATGTCGTGCCCGGCGCCGAGCAATTCCACCGCGGTATGCGAGCCGATGTAACCGGCGCCGCCGGTGACGAGAATGGTCATCAGGTCTGGTCCGTTGGCTGCGTTGTTCAGCAATTGGCTATATGACCAACCCCGCGCTTTCAATCCAGGCGCAGGCGCCAGAGCCCCGTTTTCCTGGAAATCCGCCGGCCCTGGCATTCAATTCCGGAGACGAAACGGTCATTGAAATTGTTTCGGCTCAGCCCTTTCTTCGGACAGCTTAGCGCCGCATTAACCACTATACGGCGACAAGAGCCTGATATGGGCACTGTGTCACAATTCCCGATCCTGCAGCCTTGCCGCGACGTGCCGCATGAGGGACGTGCCGGTGAATTGCTGGCCATGCGTCACCTTGACCTGGAGACCGTCATAGAGACGGTGCGCGTCCTGCGCACGCTGAAGGATCAGTCGATTCTCGACTGTTTCAATCGCGCTGGCCGGGTGGAAGGTCCGGAACATCGCCACCTCAATTCGGATGAGCCACTTGTGTAATCCGTCGCGGTTTGTATGGTTAACCAATCATCAACGCCAACGACTGATTCATGACCGCCCGCATCTTGAGCTTTCCGGGGGTACACCGGGAGAATCCGGCCTCGAAGCTCCAAATCATCGAAGATGATTTCGCCGCCAAAGTGACGGCCGAGACTGACCGCCGTTTCTGGATCCGGGTTGAAAAAGACCCGGGCGAAACGATCGTCGTCAGCGACTTCGTGCTTGGCAGCCTAGCCGAACAAGGGCTGGTAGCGGGTCTTCGCCTCGCGCTCCGCACCCTCGAGATGCAGGACCGCAAGGAAATATTGTTCAAGGATCTCCTTCCCGACGGCACCGGTCGGCCGCTCTTCGGACTGAGGCTCGAGCAGATGGCAGAACAGGTGAAACGCGCGGCGGGCGTGGTCGCGGCCGACATGGGACGCGAGGTCACAGCCTTCAGCATCCGAACGCGCGGTGACAAGATGGACGCCCTGGCCCGCTTTTCGGGCTGAACGTCCTTCAAGGCCACCACCTTCGCGGGCTCCCAGGAATGAGAAGCTCGGCACCGTCCTCTGTCGTCCTCTACTATGTTCAGACATCTTGGGAGGACACCTTGGATGGTGAAATACATCGCGCAAGGCATGGCAAGCTCGAAGAGAGGGATGGTGCTGGTACCGGTTCCGCCACTGGTCCTGCACCGTTGGGTGGGTGCCACAGGTAACGGAATGGATCCTCGGATCAGCTCGCCCGCTGGCGCGGGCTCCCGTCCGAGGATGACGACTGCGTTGAAGGCTTGCCCCAAATCACCAACGTTGGCGATTGGCATCGACATGGAAGCTTCGTCATCCTCGGGCCGGCGCCGAGCGAAGCGATGGCGACGTGACCCGAGGATCCATTCCGTCACCTGTGGGCAACCCACCCAACGGTGCAGGACGAAGTGGCCGAACGGCAGTGACAGCAGCCATCATCCGATCCTTCAGTACCGTCCGAGATGCGTTAATCCGGAGCCCTCATCCTGAGGCGTGAGCGAGGCGGTCCTCGAAGGACGCCCGTGTAATTGCCTTAGAGCGGGATCATGCTTGAGTGAATCGGATGAGGATTCCCGAATAACTTGAAATGTGATTCATCATGTAGGCCGGAAGGAGGCTGGCATGAATGAGCAAACCATACTCGGTGGATCTGCGT